>UMHK01011255.1_pt1 | contig 200268 bp, 171 predicted proteins | sample 1965521 | NCBI WGS metagenome assembly UMHK01 (sample SAMEA4836097, study PRJEB28245) | human gut metagenome | biome: gut microbiome; material: fecal sample | place: Denmark | collected 2008
GAAATGACTTTGGGATTTTGAAATTTGATGTCTCTCAGAATCTCTCAAAGACTCTCACAATATTTTGAGGCAAAAAAAAATGCCAGAATACCGCCGTAAAAAGCAGTATTCGGGCATAAAAATAGGCTGAAAGTAAAACTTCCAGCCTTGTGGCAGATTATATCAACCTGTCAAGTCACGGTAATATTTGCTTTGCAAATCTCCACCTTAAAGACTTGAAAGAACGATGTTACTCGCTTTGCTCGTAATAACGATTCTTCGAATCCTTAATTTCTTTTTGCAAAAGAAAAACGAGTTTTTACCTTTCGGCAAAGGCTCTGGTTTTATGACTTGACCTCAATGATTCACTATACGGAGAAAAATTGCGATTTTGTTCGGGTGTTTTGCAAAAAAAATTAAAAAAATTTCAAAAATTTCTTTTTTGCCGAAGAAATACTCTCAAAAATAACGCTTGGAGTGGTGTTTTCTATATTTGCAATTTCACGATAGGTCTTTCCATCTGCATACAGTTTTAATCGCCTTAATTGTTTTTCACTCAAATGGGATAATTTCTTTTTGTAACCCTACTGTTCATCAACTGCTTTTGATGCACGCTTAACAAATTCATCGAGATATATATCTTCGAATTTTTCCTTGGTTTTGAAAGTTAAAATAATTCGTCCGTTTTCAGTCTCACCTACATCACAGATTCTTGTACCTCGCTGTGACAAGACTTTTACTTTTTTAACCATGCAATAAAGCCTCCGAAATACAAAATTTATAATGCTCCCGTAAATGAGTATAAAAAATAGCCGATGTTATAAACCACACCGGCAATACTTTATATATGCTCAAAAGCGAGCGACCTTTGCACTTCTATGGTGGTTTAAATAAATGCCCTTATCATTCACAAACACTATTCTCTATATACTCAAATCTTTGTCTATTCAAAAAATTATTTAAACTTACCTAAATGTTTCTTAACTCGCTTCCTTTCAAAAAATTACGCTTTTGCTTCAACATACCATCAGTCAAGATGACATTCATGTTTATTCAATCGATGAATGCTTTTTTGACTTAACGGATTACTTAACGCTATATAACAAGTCAGCAATGGAAATCGCTGAAATGCTTATGAATGCTGTATATGAAAAAACACATATCTGTGCTACTGCCGGCGTAGGAACAAACTTGTATCTCGCTAAGATTGCAATGGATATCACAGCAAAGCATATTACATCACACATTGCTTATTTAGACGAAGAAAAATACAAAGAAACTTTATGGCATCACAGACCTATTACAGACTTTTGGAATGTAGGTCATGGTATAGCAAAACGATTAGAACGCTATGGCATCTATGATATGTACGATGTAGCTCACACAAAGGAAGATATATTGTATCGTGAGTTCGGAGTGAATGCAGAATTTTTAATTGACCACTCAAAAGGAATTGAACCTTGTACTATTGCAGACATTCACAATTACCATTCAAAAACCAAATCCATGTCAAATGGTCAAATCTTATTTAAAGATTATTGCTATGAAGATGCAAAGCTCGTCATGAAAGAAATGGTTGATAATCTAACTCTTGATCTGGTAGCACAAGGATTAGTAACAGATTCGATTTCACTTTACATTGGATATTCTAAAGATGTAGTTAAAAGCACAGGCGGAACACGAAAGCTCGGTTGCTACACGAGTAGTTACAAAAAACTCGTAGCAGCCTTCGTTAAATTTTTCGAAGAATCAGCTCACAGGGATATACCGATACGAAAAATCAGCATTGGGTTCAACAGAGTGACCGCTGACGGCTTTGAACAGTTTGATTTATTTACTGCACCTGATAAATCCAAAAAAGAAGAAAAAATGCAGAAAACCATATTGAGCATTAAAGAAAAGTATGGAAAGAACGCAGTCTTTCGTGGAATGTCCCTTCAGGAAAATGCAACACAGCGAATGAGAAACGGATTGATAGGAGGTCACAAAAGTGGTGAAGAAGAACAGCAGAGCTGACCGTGCAAAACAGTTCATGCCCTTTGCGGCTCTCAAAGGATACTATGACTTAGTCAGAGAAAAAGAAAAAGTAGTTACACCTAAAAAAATAAAGGGCGATTATGAAATTGATGTTCTCAACTTCAAACTCGCCCAATTGAAAAAAGGTATGATGATAACTGTTAAACACTATGTTAAAGACGGATATATAAATACTGATGGAATAATTACTGAGGTAGACAATACCTTCAAACGATTACGAATTGTCCGAACCTATATCAACTACGATGATATCGATGATATAACCGGTGATGATATTGTTGAACCCGATTTTTGAACTCACTTCGATTTGAAGTGAGTTCCTTTTTTTAATAATCATATTTTTTATTCATAAATCTTTCAGCTTGCTCTTTGAAATTCAAAGCGAACGAAATTCCTTTAGCAAATGAATCGATACAATATTCGTCATTAAACTCTACGATATACTTAAACACATCATCGTCATAATCCATTTCGGGATAATTTGGATTGGTCTGTCTGATGACATTTAAAATTGCATCTTTCATTTTTCGTTGTGCTTGATTAAGTAATTCATATCTTGGATTGTCAAGAGGATTAGCTCTCGAAATCACAAGCTCATATACCATTTTAAGTTCGTTCATCTCTTTCATATCCTCACCACCTTTCGTTTTAGGTTGTGGTGATGTTAACTCTGTTTGAATTTGAATTCAAGTTATTTTTTCAACTGCAAGAGGTCTTGACAGAAAATTATGAATTTGCTAATATGAAAACGGAGAGAAAATTCAATAAAACTATGATGAACCTATATGCATTTTTATTTTGAAATGCGTATAGGTTTTTTATTTTTATTTTTAGAAAGGAGAATGAAAAATGTTATATCAAAAAATTCCAAGCGGAAAATTTTGGATTATGCCAAATGACTTTTTTGAAAAATATAAATTGAACAGTCGTGACTTTATGATCTATTGTTTTTTGGTTTCCAAAAAAGATAAAAAAGGGAAAAGTTATTGGTCAATCAGAAGAATGGCTGAGCAATGCAATATGAGTTACGAAAGTGTAAGACGAGCAATAAAATCTCTTGAGGATCAATGCTTGATTGATGTAGAACACTGCTCTGTCAATGGTAAAAAAAATTCAAATATTTATACTGTGCATCGGTTGATTTGATTTTGCTTTCTACTTTTGCATTTTTGATGCATAAACAATATAAAAGCCCGGAATGAAAAAAGTGAATAAAAAAAACAATGATTTTTTAATGAAAATATGCGGCTTTTGGATCGATTTTGAAGCGGATTTCAAGCCGTCGATTTTAAAGCAGGATAAAGGGGTATGATTTTCGGGCATTGAAATGCCCGAAAACGCCGTCCGGCAAAGCCTGTCGGCTTTTCGATTCGTAATACTTTTGCGTATGATTCCAAATTCGTATGCAGTTAGGGGCGTTTTTCGCAGAAAATCAAGGTTCTTGCGTATTCACGTGAGCGTTGCGGTATGATAAACCTATTTATGAAAAATTAGGCAACGCTGCGATCAAAAATTAACGAGTTCGCTCAAAAACAGAGTAACTCGTCGGACTAAAACTAAAAACGGCTTACAGGCGATTTGTGCGAGCCTGTGAGCAAAAAACGGAGGTGATAAAGTGTATAAAAACTTTGATGAAATGCCCGTAATGCTATCAGTCAATCAAGCTGCGGAGGTGCTTGGCATATCTAATGTCAGCTTGTATAAGCTAATTGAAAAAGATAAATCATTCCCTGTTGTTCATTTAGGCAGAAGAAAATCCATTCCAAAAGAACAACTCAAGGAATGGATAGATGAAAAATCTAAAAGATAATTATCTGGCTATTGAAAAAGGCTTGTGGTAATGTTTGAGTTGCCAAAAGCAGAAAGGAGGCTATAGAATGGCAAGAAGAACAAAAGGCGAAGGAACACTTCGCAAAAGAAAAGACGGAAGATGGGAAGGTTGGTTTAACATCGGTAAAGACGAAAACGGCAAGACAAAACGAAAAAGCGTTACCGCAAAAACCAAATCCGAATGTCAAGAAAAGCTGAACAAAGCCAAAGAGGAATATCTGAAAGAACAGTCTGTATTATCTTCTCATACTTACTTGACCAATTCCGATCCCACGCTTAATGAATGGTACGAAATATGGATAAACACATTTTGCAAAAATGTGATCAAGGACTATACCGTAAACGGTTACGAGCAAAGGTTCAAAACCAATATCTTACCTGCGTTGGGTGATATGAAATTAAGCGAGTTATCCACCGTAAACTGTCAGCAGTTCTTGGTGGGATTATTCAGTGACGGCAGGCAACGAGGCAGAGAGAAACACGGCAACGGATTAGCATATTACTCGGTAAAAGGGATAGAGAGAACACTCAGTTCTTGCCTTCAAAAAGCAGTGGATGAAGATTTAATTCCAAAGAATCCCATATCAAAAGTGAAGTTACCGAACTGTACAAAACCGGAAATGAAAACGCTGAAGAAAGAAGAATTAACAGCATTTCTTGAAGAAACCAAGCGTTCGGGTTGCTATGAATTTTACTATCTTGAACTGACAACGGGTATGAGATTAGGTGAAATCTGTGCTTTGGAATGGGATGATTTAAGCCTTGAAAACAAAACGATAACCGTAAACAAGGCGGTACAAAAAATCAAAGGCGAGATAAAAATCAACACACCGAAAACAAAAAGTTCTATAAGAACGATAAAATTATGCGATGAGTGTATTAGGCTATTAAGCGAATTAAAAGCAAATCAAATACCGAAATCAAAGTACATATTTCCGTCATCTGTAACAGGAGAAATACGAGATACTTCAGCAGTCACAAGAAGATTACACAGAATACAAGACAGAGCAGGCGTGCCTAGAATACGCTTCCACGACTTACGACACAGTTTCGCAACCTTATCGCTTGAACAAGGAATGGACATTAAAACAGTATCGCACATGTTAGGTCACACAGACGCAGGCTTTACAATGAACACCTATATGCATGTGACGGATTCCATGCAAGAAAATGTTGCAAACACAATGGGAAATTTACTCGGCGGAAATGCGGCAAATTCATAAATGGTCAATAGATGGTCTTGGAATATTTAACACCAAAAATTACAAAATCTCACTCCATAAAAAAGAGTGAGATTTTTTGTTGCGTATTGAATTTTGAAATGCATTTCTGAAAAAGAGAAAACCTGCGAAAACGCCATGTTTACGCAGGTTTTGGAGCTGATAGTCGGACTCGAACCGACGGCCTGCGCATTACGAATGCGCTGCTCTACCAACTGAGCCATATCAGCATTTATTCAATTTTTCACTTGCTTTGAGCCTAAATCGGCAAACAACCTTCCGTTTACGAATGCGCTGCTCTACCAACTGAGCCATATCAGCATAACGTGCTGCGTTGCAGCACGACTAAGATTATACTATATCTCGCGGAGAAAATCAAGAGAAAAATCTCAACTCCCGCGCAAAAACAAAACCGCACTGCCGGTCTTACAAAATCTCCAGCAATTTGGAAAAAACGAATTTAACAGCAGACTCGCGCACCCGGTTGCGACCCAAATTGCCAAATTGGCATGTATAGGTCTGCACCTGATCCTGCACGCAAAAGCCGAAGCAAACCATGCCCACCGGCTTTTTGGCCGTACCGCCGCCGGGACCGGCAATACCGGTGATGCCGACGCCCACATCGCTCTCCGCCGTCCTGGCCGCGCCCCGTGCCATTTGCGCCGCCACCTGCTCGCTGACTACGCCATAATTCAAGATCGTGTCCGCCTCCACGCCCAAAAAACGAATTTTCGCCGCATTGGCATAGGTTACAAAGCTGGCATTCAGCACCTTGGACGCATTAGCTACATTAACCAGCGTGCCGCAACACAGCCCGCCGGTGCAAGACTCTGCAAATGAAACGGTGTACCCCAAGTTGATCAACCGATCCACCACCTGTTCTTCCAACGCCATTTCATCACCTCTTGTTCAATCTGTAATTAGTATAGTCCTTTTGCAAAAAAAATGCAACCATTCGCAAAAAAGGCTTGCAATATAGCGCATTTTATGGTATAGTGTTTAAGCAATCGGGGTGTGGCGCAGTTGGTAGCGCACTAGACTGGGGGTCTAGGGGCCGCAAGTTCAAGTCTTGTCACTCCGACCATAAGGACAGCTTTTCGGCTGTCCTTTTTTTATTTTACTTTTTATTTTCGGCTTAGTTAAGCCAAATTTCCGCTTACACAAAAAGCAAGAGAAACAGAAATCTTTTGGCGTTATAGTACTTATTGCAGTACTTTTTGATGCAAAATACAGAAAAAGCAGGTCATTGCCGTACCGATCATGATGGTAAGCTGTCTCTGCCTTTTGCTCATCGGACAGCGTGATCGCCATACCCCGCAGTGTGTCCAAAACCTCCGCGGCGTACTCATCACGCACTGTGTGTTCCGGGGTGCTGTCCAGCCGCTTTGTAAAGAAGTCCTTGATCTTTTCACAACGGACTTCTTTTCTTTTTGGGTCAGGTCGGTATCTTCCGCCAGGCACTTGGCGAACTTCTCGCCGCCATCCTGTGTGCTGGCTTCACCACTGATGAAGTCAAAGATCATCTCGCTGACGGCATCTTTTTCACCTTAGAACCATTATACAGTCTTGCTGCCGCGGCTGTCAACGCTCAGCGCAAGCGGATCCGTCTTGTGTACCAAATAGCGGACAATAAATGATAGTACCAACAAACGCCGCGCAATCGGTTAGCCGTTGACATGGGTTCGAATCCGAGTTTGCTAATAAAAGGACAAATCTGAACCCTACTTTCCTATAGCTATCAATGCAAAAAGAGCAAGTCCGAAGACTTGCTCTTTTATAGATTCTGTAATTCCGGGAATTACTCCTTGATAGCGGTAACAACGCCGGAACCAACGGTACGGCCGCCCTCACGGATAGCGAAGCGCAGACCCTCTTCAATAGCGATGGGGGTGATCAGCTTAACATCCATGTTTACGTTATCGCCAGGCATGCACATCTCGGTGCCCTCGGGCAGGGTGATCACACCGGTAACGTCAGTGGTTCTGAAATAGAACTGGGGACGATAGTTGTTGAAGAAGGGAGTATGACGACCGCCCTCTTCCTTGGTCAGTACATACACCTGACCGGTGAACTCAGTGTGGGGATGAATGGAACCGGGCTTAGCCAGAACCTGACCACGCTCGATGTCGGATCTCTGAACACCACGCAGCAGGCAGCCGATGTTGTCGCCGGCCTCAGCATAGTCCAGAATCTTACGGAACATCTCAATACCGGTGCAAACGGTCTTGGAGCTCTCGTCCTTCAGACCAACGATCTCAACTTCCTCGCCGGTCTTCAGCTGGCCTCTCTCCACACGGCCGGTAGCAACGGTACCACGACCGGTGATGGTGAACACATCCTCTACGGGCATCAGGAAAGGCAGGTCAGCCTTACGGTCCGGAGTGGGGATATAATCGTCAACAGCGTCCATCAGCTCTTTGATGCACTCGCAAGCAGGATCGTCGTTGGAAGATGCTTCCAGAGCCTTCAGTGCGGAACCCTTGATGATGGGGCAATCCTCATCAAAGCCATACTCAGCCAGGGTCTCACGAACTTCCATCTCAACCAGCTCAAGCAGCTCAGGATCGTCCACTTGGTCGGTCTTGTTCAGGAAAACGATGATTGCGGGCACGCCTACCTGACGAGCCAGCAACAGATGCTCCTTGGTCTGTGCCATGGGGCCATCGGTAGCAGCGATAACCAGGATAGCGCCATCCATCTGCGCAGCACCGGTGATCATGTTCTTAATGTAGTCAGCATGGCCGGGGCAGTCCACGTGTGCATAGTGGCGCTTGTCGGTCTCATACTCAACGTGAGCGGTGTTGATTGTGATACCACGCTCTCTCTCTTCCGGAGCCTTATCGATATCTGCATAGTCCTCGAACTTTGCATAGCCCTTGTTTGCAAGGTACTTGGTGATAGCTGCGGTCAGAGTGGTCTTACCATGGTCAACATGGCCGATCGTACCAATGTTAACATGGGGTTTGGTTCTGTTAAAATGTTCTTTTGCCATTGGAATTTCCTCCTTAAGAATTTACAATAGTCAATTGTCATTGCTATTCTATCAAAATCGAATAAAAATAGCAAGCATTTTTTATTGATTTATCGAATTATCAGTCTTTTTTGGCACGCTCGCTGATAATGCTCTCAGAAATGGACTTGGGAACAGGCTCATAGCCGTCCGGCTCCATGGTGTACTGGCCACGGCCCTGGGTCTTGGAACGCAGGTCGTTTACATAGCCAAACATCTCAGACAGCGGTACGCGAGCATTAATCTGCTTTGCACCGTTGCGGTCCTCCATGCCCTGGATCTGGCCACGGCGGGAGTTCAGGTCGCCGATTACATCGCCCATGTATTCCTCAGGAACGATAACAACAACCTTCATCATCGGCTCCAGAATGATAGGACCGGCCTTCTTGGCAGCGTCCTTAAATGCCATAGAACCGGCGATCTTAAAGGCCATCTCAGAGGAGTCAACCTCGTGGTAAGAACCGTCGTACAGCTCTACGCGAACATCTACCACATTGTAGCCTGCCAAAATACCGCTCTTCATAGCGCCCTGGATACCGGCGTCTACCGCAGGGATATACTCCTTGGGAATGGAACCGCCGACGATCTGGTTCACGAATTCATAGCCCTTGCCGACACCGGTCTCCGGATCAATGTTGGGCATAATGCGGATCTTACAGTGACCGTACTGGCCGCTACCGCCGGACTGACGCTTATACTTGGTATCGGAAGCCGCTTCCTTGGTGATGGTTTCTTTGTAAGCTACCTGGGGAGCGCCAACATTGGCCTCTACCTTGAACTCACGCATCAGACGGTCAACGATGATCTCCAAGTGCAGCTCGCCCATGCCGGCGATGATGGTCTGACCTGTCTCTTCATCGGTGTAAGCCTTAAAGGTGGGGTCCTCTTCTGCCAACTTCGCAAGACCCAGGCCCATCTTTTCCTGACCGGCTTTCGTCTTAGGCTCAATGGCAACACGGATCACGGGATCCGGGAAGTTCATGGACTCCAGAACAATGGGATGATCCTCGTCACACAGCGTATCACCGGTGGTGGTGTTCTTCAGACCTACGGCAGCAGCGATGTCGCCGGCGTAGCAGGTGGGAATATCCTCACGGTGATTGGAGTGCATCTGCAGAATACGACCCATTCTCTCCTTATGACCCTTTACAGAGTTGTAGCAGGGAGAGCCTGCGTCAATGGTACCGGAATATACACGGAAGAAGCAGATCTTACCAACGAAGGGGTCGGTAGCGATCTTGAACGCCAGAGCAGCAAAAGGCTCTGTGTCGGAAGAGTGACGATACTCCTCCTCGTCCGTGTCCGGATTTACGCCCTTAATGGACTCAACATCCGTGGGGGCGGGCATATAATCTACGATTGCGTCCAGCAGGGGCTGTACACCCTTGTTACGGTAGGAAGTACCGCAGGTGATGGGCACCATCTTGTTGGCAATGGTAGATTTTCTGATGGTCTTTTTGATCTCGTCAACAGTCAACTCTTCACCGGCGAAATACTTCTCCATCAGCGCGTCGTCCATCTCGGCGACATGCTCGATGAGCTGCTCGCGGTACTTCTGCGCCAATTCCATCATATCCTCAGGAATGGGCTCACGGCGAACATCGTTACCCAGATCGTCATAATAGATCTCGGCGTCCATATTCACCAGGTCCACAATCCCGCGGAAAGTGTCCTCCGCGCCGATGGGCAACTGAATGGGCAGTGCATTGCACTTGAAACGGTCATTGACCATATCCAGTACATTGTAGAAATCTGCGCCCATAATGTCCATCTTATTGACATAGATCATTCTCGGTACATGGTACTCGTCAGCCTGACGCCATACGGTCTCAGACTGGGGCTCAACGCCACCCTTGGCGCACAGAACGGTAACGGAACCGTCCAACACACGCAGGGAACGCTGCACCTCTACGGTGAAGTCCACATGCCCGGGGGTATCGATGATATTGATTCTGTGCTTCTTCCAGAAGCAAGTGGTAGCAGCGGAAGTAATGGTGATACCGCGCTCCTGCTCCTGCGCCATCCAGTCCATGGTTGCTGTACCATCATGGGTCTCACCGATCTTATGGTTAATACCCGTGTAATACAGGATACGCTCGGTGGTGGTGGTTTTACCAGCATCAATATGCGCCATGATACCAATATTTCTTGTCATTTCAAGAGATACTTTTCTCGGCATAATATCCTCCTAACAAACTGAATGGCTTAATATCTGAAATGAGCAAACGCCTTGTTTGCCTCAGCCATCTTATGGGTATCGTCGCACTTTTTGGCAGCGCCGCCGGTCTTATTGGTAGCATCCATAATCTCGGCTGCCAGGCGCTCCTTCATGGTTCTCTCAGAACGCTGACGCGCATAGAGAGTGATCCAGCGCAGACCCAGGGTCTGGCGCCGTTCCGGACGAACCTCAAGCGGTACCTGGTAGGTCGCACCGCCTACACGGCGAGCCTTAACCTCCAGTACGGGCATAACATTCTCCATGGCAGCTTCAAAAGTTTCCAGGGGATCATTACCCGTCTTTTCTTTGATGATGTCGAAAGCGTCGTACACGATCTTCTGTGCGACACCTTTTTTACCATCGTACATAACGTTGTTGATCAGGCGTGTAACAAGCTTAGAGTTGTACAGCGGATCAGGCAGAACGTCACGCTTAGCGATCTGGCCTCTTCTTGGCATCTTCGCTTCCCTCCTTCATTATCATTGATGAGTTCATAGGTACTCGAGTTTTCCCGTGGAGCCAACAAAAAGGTCATACACTGTATAGCAATATAAAGTATATAAACTTTTGCCGGATTTCCAAACAAGAAGATCAAACTCAGCGGGGCTGAGCTTGGTGGATCCTTAACGGATCAGCGCTGCTCTTATTTCTTAGCAGCCTTCGGTCTCTTGGCGCCGTACTTAGAGCGGCCCTGCATTCTGCCGTTCACGCCCTGGGTATCAAGAGTACCGCGAATGATGTGGTAACGCACACCGGGAAGATCCTTTACACGGCCGCCGCGGATCATAACTACAGAGTGCTCCTGCAGGTTGTGACCTACGCCGGGAATGTAAGCGGACACTTCAATGCCGTTAGACAGACGCACTCTGGCAATCTTACGCAGTGCAGAGTTCGGCTTTTTCGGAGTTGCAGTCTTGACTGCGGTGCAAACGCCGCGCTTCTGGGGAGAATTGTTATCGGTCATAACATTCTTCTTGGTATTCAGCCCCTTCAGCAGAGCCGGTGTTTTGGACTTTTTCTCCAGCGTCTTACGACCTGTTCTTACAAGTTGGTTAAAGGTAGGCAATCGTTTATCTCCTTTCAAATTATTTTGTACGCTTTTGCGCACAAAACACAAATTTGGCAAAGCAAATTTGCATTTTCTGCTCAAAAACGCACCTACTGGGGCAGAACTTTACGGTTCTGCCCCGGTAAATGGTCAATTTTCGGCTAAATTCGATGGGATTTGGGCTGATTTAGCGCAAATCGCACACCGACAATTTAGCATTATATCACTCGGACATACTGTTTGTCAAGAGCTCTTGCAGCTGTTCCAGGTTCAAAATTTCCTCGCTGCCCTCAGCGGAGAAATAGCTGGGCACCACATCCACCTTATCAAACACCTGCATACCGGTACCGGCGGGCACCAGCTTACCGATGATTACATTTTCCTTCAGACCGATCAGCGGATCCACCTTGCCCTTGATGGCAGCATCGGTGAGCACGCGGGTGGTCTCCTGGAAGGAGGCGGCGGACAGGAAGGAATCGGTGGCCAAGGACGCCTTGGTAATACCCATCAGGATCGGGATATAAGTGGCGTGCTTCAAAGTGGTCTCGCCCAAAGCGATCCGCTTGTCAATGGCCTCATTGGCCTCGTCTACCTGAGCCACATCCACCATGGTGCCGGACACCAGATCGGTATCACCGGCATCGTCCACGGTGCACTTCTTAAGCATCTGACGAACGATAACCTCAATGTGCTTGTCGTTAATGTCAACACCCTGGGTACGGTAAGCGAACTGTACTTCCTTAATCAGGTAGTTATAAACAGCCTCTTCGCCCAAGATAGCCAAAACATCGTGGGGGTTCACGGCGCCGAGCGTCAGTTCCTCGCCCTTCTTCACATGGGCACCCTCAACAATGTGCTCGCACAGGCGGGCACCGTAAGGGATCAGATACTTCTTCTCTTCCCCGTCCTCGCCGGTCACAATGGCGTGACGGCTCTTCTTGATCTCCTCAAAATGAACCACACCGTCGATCTCAGACAAAATGGCCAGCTGCTTGGGCTTTCTGGCCTCGAACAGCTCCTCTACACGGGGCAGACCCTGTGTAATATCGGCACCACCGGCAACACCGCCGGTATGGAAGGTACGCATGGTCAGCTGTGTACCCGGCTCACCGATGGACTGGGCGGCGATGATACCCACGGCCTCACCTACCTGAACCGGCTCGTTAAAGGCCAGGTTGGCGCCGTAGCACTTGCAGCACACGCCGTGGTGGGACTTACAGGTGATCAGAGAACGGATCTTTACGGACTCGATACCGGCGTCCACAATACGCTTGGCATCTTCCTCTGTCATCATACGATCCGGCTCCATCAGCACTTCGCCGGAGTTAGGATCGATCACCGGGTCTACAACGAAACGACCGGTAAGGCGCTCCTCCAACGGCTCCAGTACACGGTTGCCGTCCATGATCTTGCTTACGATAATACCATCGTGGCAGCCGCAATCCTGGTCGCGAATGATTACATCCTGGGATACATCTACCAGACGGCGGGTCAGGTAACCGGAGTCTGCGGTACGCAGTGCGGTATCGGCCAAACCTTTACGGGCACCACGGGAGGAAATGAAGTATTCCAGAATATTCAGACCCTCACGGTAGTTGGCACGAATGGGAACCTCAATGGTCTTACCGGCGGTATTGGCGATCAAACCACGCATACCGGCCAGCTGACGCAGCTGAGAGGTACTACCACGGGCACCGGAGTCTACCATCATGTGAATGGGGTTATGGGCGCCGTCAAAGTTACTGGTCAGCTCGTGGGATACCTTGTTGGTGCAGTCCTCCCAAGCCTTGATAACAGCGGACGAACGCTCCTCGTTGGTAATCAGGCCGTAGTTGTAGTTGGTGGTAATCTCGTCCACCCGCTTCTCGGCCTCGTCCAGGTACTCCTTCTTCTTCTCCGGGATCAGGGCGTCCACAACGGCTACGGTGGTGCCGGAAATGGTGGAATACTTATAGCCCTGCGCCTTCAAAGCGTCCAGCACCTTGGATGCCACGGCCACGCCGTGCACGCGAATGCACTTCTCGACGATTTGGCCCAGCTGCTTCTTCTTTACAACAAAGCTGATCTCCGGTACAAACTCATTCTCCGGATCGGAACGATCCACAAAGCCCAGATCCTGAGGCACCGGGGCGTTAAAGATCACACGACCGATGGTCGTCTTAACCAGGCGCTCGTGCACTTCCCCGTCCACTTCCTTGGAGAAGCGGATCAGACACTCGGAGTGCAGGCCCAAAGAGCCTTCCTGGTAGGCCATCATGGCCTCGTCCTTATCTCTGTAAATGTTATAGCGGGTATATTCGTTGCCCTGGGCGTCTTTCTCCACCGTGGGGCAGCCCGGCTCGCCGCCCTTAATCATGGTCAGGTAATAGGAACCGATCACCATATCCTGGGTAGGCACGGTCACCGGCTTACCATCAGAGGGTTTCAGCAGGTTGTTGGCAGCCAGCATCAACATTCTGGCCTCTGCCTGCGCCTCTGCGGAAAGGGGCACGTGCACAGCCATCTGGTCACCGTCGAAGTCTGCGTTAAATGCGGTACAAGCCAGCGGGTGCAGCTTAATTGCGCGACCCTCTACCAGCACCGGCTCAAAGGCCTGAATACCCAAACGGTGCAGAGTAGGTGCACGGTTAAGCATCACCGGGTGATCCTTAATGACCACTTCCAGAGAGTCCCAAACGGCCGGGTTGTTGGCACGCTCCACCATCTTACGGGCAGATTTAATGTTAGAGGCCACGCCGGTCTCTACCAGCCGCTTCATCACAAAGGGCTTAAACAGCTCGATAGCCATTTCCTTCGGCAGACCGCACTGGTGCATCTTCAATTCCGGGCCAACCACGATTACGGAACGGCCGGAGTAGTCAACACGCTTACCCAACAGGTTCTGACGGAAGCGACCCTGCTTACCTTTCAGCATATCGGACAGGGACTTCAGCGGACGGTTGTTGGGGCCGGTGACCGGACGGCCGCGACGGCCGTTGTCGATCAGGGCGTCCACAGACTCCTGGAGCATACGCTTTTCGTTGCGCACGATAATATCCGGTGCGCCCAGCTCCAGCAGCTTCTTCAAGCGGTTGTTTCGGTTGATAACGCGGCGATACAGGTCGTTCAGATCAGAGGTGGCAAAACGGCCGCCGTCCAGCTGAACCATGGGGCGAATATCCGGGGGGATTACCGGGATGGCATCCAGGATCATCCACTCCAGCTTATTGCCGCTCTGATAGAATGCATTGACCACATCCAGGCGCTTGAGCAGACGCACACGCTTTTGACCGGTAGCAGTCTCCAGCTCCTCGGTCAGCTCATCCCGCAGGGCTTTCACATCAATGTCTTGCAGCAGCTTTTTGATGGCCTCGGCGCCCATGCCGGCCTCAAAGTCGTCCTCATAGCGCTCGCGCATTTCTGCATATTCTTTTTCGTTCAGGATCTGCATTTTCTCCAGCGGGGTGTCGCCGGGATCCGTTACGATATACAGTGCAAAGTACAGCACCTTCTCCAAATAACGGGGGCTCAGATCCAGTACCAGCCCAAGGCGGCTGGGAATGCCCTTAAAATACCAAATGTGAGACACGGGAGCCGCAAGTTCAATGTGGCCCATACGCTCACGGCGCACCTTGGCCCGGGTGATCTCTACGCCGCAGCGCTCACAGACCTTGCCCTTATAGCGTACTCTCTTATATTTGCCGCAGTGGCACTCCCAGTCCTTCATGGGGCCGAAAATGCGCTCGCAGAACAAACCGTCCCGCTCCGGCTTCAGCGTTCTGTAATTAATGGTCTCCGGCTTGGTGACCTCGCCGTAGGACCACTCCCGAATCTGCTCGGGAGACGCCAGACCGATTTTGATCGAGCTGAATTCGTTTTCTTTATTCTCCATCATGGAAGCACTCCTTTATATATAATGTAGTGTCGGAATGGCGTTTACGCATCGGCCCCATCGTCCGAATCGTCGTCCAGGGCGTTTGCAAACAAATCTGCAAACGAATCCGCTGCGTCTGCGCCTGCTTCCTCGCCGGCTTCTTCCGCGTTCTCAATGCCAAAGCCCTCGCTGCCCTCGTCAAAGTCATTGACGGTGGTGAACGCCTTGTCATCAATAGGCTGAATACCGGTGCCATCGTCCAGATCCTGCTTGAGCTCTACTTCCTCGCCGTTGGCGTCATACACACGAGTATCCAGACCCAGTGCCTGCAGCTCCTTAAACAGAACCTTGAAGGATTCCGGCGTGCCTGCCTTGGGGATATTCTCGCCCTTAACAATGGCCTCATAAGCCTTCACACGACCCACAACATCATCGGACTTCACCGTCATGATCTCTTGCAGGGTGTAAGCAGCGCCGTATGCCTCCAGTGCCCAAACCTCCATCTCACCGAAACGCTGGCCGCCGAACTGGGCTTTACCACCCAAAGGCTGCTGGGTAACCAGGCTGTAAGGACCGGTGGAACGGGCGTGGATCTTATCATCTACCAGGTGATGGAGCTTCAGGTAATACATGTAGCCCACGGTCACCGGGTTATCAAACTTTTCACCTGTACGGCCGTCGGTCAGGGTGGTCTTACCGTCCTCACGCAGGCCGGCCAATTTCAGGCACTCACGAATATCGTCCTCATGGGCACCGTCAAATACGGGGGTCATCATCTTCCAGCCCAGTGCCATAGCGGCATAGCCCAGATGCACCTCCAGCACCTGCCCAATGTTCATACGAGAAGGTACGCCCAAGGGGTTCAATACAATATCCAACGGGCGACCGTCCGGCAGGAACGGCATATCTTCCTGGGGCAGTACCCGGGACACAACGCCCTTGTTACCGTGACGACCGGCCATCTTATCACCGGCCTGGATCTTACGCTTCTGGGCGATATAAACGCGAACCACTTTGTTCACGCCGGGGCTCATTTCGTCGCTGTTGGCGCGGGTGAACACCTTAACATCCACCACAATACCATACTCACCGTGGGGCACACGCATGGAGGTGTCACGCACCTCGCGGGCCTTCTCACCGAAGATGGCACGCAGCAGCCGCTCCTCTGCGGTCAGCTCCGTCTCGCCCTTGGGGGTCACTTTACCCACCAAAATATCGCCGCTGTGTACCTCGGCGCCGATGCGGATAATACCGTCCTCGTCCAGATCCTTCAGCGCGTCCTCGCCCACATTGGGAATATCGCGGGTGATTTCCTCCGGACCCAGCTTGGTGTCTCTGGACTCCACCTCGTGCTCCTCAATGTGAATGGAAGTATAAACATCGTCCCGCACGATCTTCTCGTTGATCAATACGGCGTCCTCGTAGTTGTAGCCTTCCCAGGTCATAAAGCCGATCAGGGCGTTCTTACCCAGAGAAACCTCACCGTTGCAGGTGGCGGGACCGTCGGCGATCACCTGGCCGTCCTCTACCTGCTGGTGCAGGGAGACGATGGGCCGCTGGTTGATACAGGTGCCCTGGTTGGAGCCGCAGAACTTTACCAACTTGTAATGGTCGATCTCACCGGAAGCGGTCTTAATATCAATGGTACGCGCGTCTACGGCGCACACGGTGCCGCCACGCTTGGCAATGACCACCACGCCGGAGTCGTAAGCTGCCTTATACTCCATACCGGTACCCACCACCGGGGCCTCGGTCTTCAGCAGCGGCACAGCCTGGCGCTGCATGTTGGCGCCCATCAATGCGCGGTTGGCGTCGTCGTTCTCCAAAAACGGGATCATAGCCGTAGCTACGGATACAACCATCTTGGGGGATACATCCATGTAATCCACCCGCTCCGGGGGCAGAGTCAGGAACTCGTCCCGATGGCGGCAGGTAACGCGGCGGTTGGTGAAGTGACCTTCCTCGTCCAGAGGCTCATTGGCCTGAGCCACAACGAACTCGTCCTCCACATCGGCGGTCATGTAGACCACCTCATCGGTGACCACACCGGTCTCTTTGTCCACCTTACGGTACGGTGCCTCAATGAAACCGTACTCATTCAGCCGGCTATAGCAAGCCAAATAAGAGATCAGGCCGATGTTGGGACCCTCGGGAGTCTCAATGGGGCACATTCTGCCGTAATGGGTATAGTGTACATCTCGCACCTCAAACCCGGCGCGGTCACGGGACAGACCGCCGGGGCCCAGTGCGGACAGACGGCGCTTATGGGTCAACTCCGCCAAGGGGTTGTTCTGGTCCATAAACTGGGACAACGGAGAGGAGCCGAAGAACTCACGAATGGCAGCCACCACCGGGCGAATGTTAATCAGTGCCTGGGGGGTAATGGCGTCCTCGTCGTCCTGTGCCTGCAAGGTCATGCGCTCACGAATCACGCGCTCCATACGGGTAAAGCCGATACGGAACTGGTTTTGCAGCAACTCGCCTACCGCGCGGATACGACGATTGCCCAGGTGGTCAATGTCGTCTGTGGTGCCTACACCGCAAGCCAGGTTGCAGAGATAAGACACGGTAGCAAAAATATCGTCTGTGGTAATGTGCTTGGGCACCAGGTCGTCCTGCTTAATGCGGATCTCCTCTTTCAGTGCCTCTTCATCATCGCCGCACTTCTCCAGGATCTCTGCCAGCACAGCATAGCTGACCTTTTCGCGGATACCCAGAGGGGTGCAGTCAAAGTCCACATATTTCTTGATATCGACCATGCCGTTGGACACAACTTTTACCTTGTTGCCGTCCACATCGACAAATGCAAACATAACACCTGCATCCTCGATCTCCATGGCCTTGATCTTGTCGATCTTCTCACCGGCGTCTGCCAGGAACTCACCCTGGGGAGAGATCACCGGTTCTGCCAGGATCTGGCCGTTCAGGCGGTCAGCCATACCCAGCTTTTTGTTATACTTGTAGCGACCCACTCGGGACAGATCGTACCGGTGCGGGTCAAAGAACAGGCCGTCCAAGTGAGCCTGTGCCGTCTCCAAAGTGGGCGGCTCGCCGGGACGCAGGCGCTTGTACACCTCCAGGAGTGCCTCCTCCTGGTTCTTGGTGGTGTCCTTCTCAATGGTGGCCACCAGGCGCTCATCCTCACCGAAATAATCAATGATCTCATGATCAAGACCCAGACCCAACGCACGCAGGAAAGTGGTGATAAAGATCTTGCGGTTCTTATCAATGCGCACATAGAACAGGTCGTTGGCGTCTGTCTCATACTCCAGCCATGCGCCCCGGTTGGGGATCACGGTGTTGGTATACAATTCCTTACCGGTCTTGTCATGGTCCATGTGGTAATACACGCCGGGGGAACGCACCAACTGAGACACAATGCAACGCTCTGCACCGTTGATTACAAAAGTGCCGGCATCCGTCATCAGCGGGAAGTCGCCCATGAAGATGATGTTCTCCTTCACCTCACCGGTCTCTTTGTTCTGCAAGCGGGCACGGACCTTCAGCGGTTTGGCGTAAGTCACATCTCTTGCCTTACACTGGGCAATGGTGTACTTGGGGTCCTCGTCCATGGTGTAGTCGATAAAGTCCAGCACCAGATTGCCTGTATAATCCGTGATGGAACCAATGTCGCGGAACACCTCTTCCAAACCTTCATCCAGGAACCACTGATACGATTTCTTCTGCACTTCAATGAGGTTGGGCATTTGCATCACTTCATTGATCTTTGCAAAACTCTTTCGTGTTGTGGTGCCGAGCTGCACGTCTTTCACGTTCAACATAAAAGGGGTCACTCCAATCTTTTTTTCTCAGAAAAAAGTCGAAATCCAGCGCCGATCCGCTGCCGCGGGCCTAAAGTTTTTCGCACGGCCCGGCAGGGGCGCGCATATACTCGTGCGCATAAATTTCCATTTTAATCGTGCATATAATATAGACGAACAAGCCCGGAAAGTCAACAATTATTTTTATATAAATTCCACAAAATGAAAAACTTTTTGATACACGCCACCGTGTGCTTCTTGTTTTTCGTCACTTTGCACAAGAATTTTTCAAAAAATTCTACAAATCGGAGCGCTAAAAATTGATTTCTTCACTCCCCTTATGGTATAATAGACGGCAAGAAAATCAACTGGAGCGAACCATGAAACAAAACTGTAAGCGTATCTTTTCTCTGCTGCTGTGCGCCGCTTTGGTGTGCGCCCTGTTTGCCGGTTGCGGCGGACGGAACAAGCAGCTGGATATTATCTACCCCATCACCGGCAATATCACCAGCTTTGACCCTCAGGTGGCTGCCACCCAGGATGAATACCTGATCGCGGAGAATTGCTATGAGGGGCTGGTGCGTGTGGAGGACGACGGCACGGTCAAACCGGCTGTGGCTGTGGACTGGACAGTGAGCACCGACCAAAAGACCTACACCTTCCATCTGCGCCAGGGACTGAAGTGGCACCTGACGGACGCGGTAACCGAGCGTATGGGCAAAAACTGGGATCCGGACATTACCGCCCATGATTTTGTTTTTGCGCTTCAGCGCGCCGTATCGCCCCAGACCGCCTGTCCCCTGTACCCTGCCCTGTCCGGCATTGCCGGTGCACAGCAGGTGTACACCAAACAGAAGAGCGCCTCTGCGCTGCAAGTAAAGGCCACGGACGATTATACCTTGGTGATCACCCTACGCACCCCGGACGCCGGGTTCTTTTCTACCCTGTCCGGCGCAGCAGCCATGCCCTGCAACAAAGACTTCTTTACCGCCACCAAGGGCCGCTACGGCCTGGGCACGGAGTATTCTCTATTTAACGGCCAATTTTATGTAAAGAATCAATTGGACACCTCTTATACCCTGAATAAAAATCAGGAATACAAGGGCGCCAACCCCACGAAGGTGGACAATATCACCCTGAATATCAAGGACGAAAACAGCAAGGTACCGGAGAAGTTGGAAAGCGGCTACTACGACGCCGCCTTTCTCACCGGCAGTGAGTACGGCGCCCTGAAAAAGAAGGACGACCTGACCGCTATTCCCTATGCCAACACCACCTGGGCGTTTTTGCTTAACACCAACCAAGGCAGCCTATCCAATGAAAAAATGCGCCGAGCCATCTGCCTGAGCCTGTCCCCTGCAGATACAAAAAACAGCAAGTATCTGCAGGCGTCCACCGGCATTACCCCGCCTAGTACCACGGTGGACGGCGGGAATGTGACCACCGCTAAAAACAGCCTGGTGCCTGCCAGGGATGCTGCCCGCGCCCAAACCCTGTGGAAAGCCGGGTTGGAGGAGACCGGGCTGACCACCGTGGCGCTGACAGTCATTACCACCCCGGAGATGGACGCTTACGCCAAGGCGCTGGTGCAAGGGGTGCAAAGCAGCTTGGGCACCGTGACCACCTACGGCAACGGCACCGGCATTGCCTTTTCCCTAAAGATTGAAACCATGACCAAAGCGGAGATGGAGAGCCAGATGGCCGCAGGCACCTACGACATTGCCTTGTACCCTATGGAGGCCGCCAGCCAAAGCCCGGTGACCTTTCTGTCCAACCTGCTCTCCACCAACTATATGAAGCTGCAAAGCGATAAAATCGAACAGGCGCTGACAGTGGCCAAGAACGCCACGGCCGGCACGGCCACCGCCGCCTGCCGGGCCTGCGAGCAGGCGCTGATCCAAACCGGCGCCGTTCTACCGGTATTTTACGAGTCTGCCTACTATGTGATGGCTGGAGGCGTCAGCGGCGTACAGTTTCACCCGGGCAGCGGGAGGGTCTCCTTTGTTGAAGCGAGCAGAGCATAATAAGCAGCAGTACGCTACGGTCTTTTGGGTGCTCAGCGTGGGGTGCATGGGTGTAATCTTCTACCTGTCCTCCCGCACAGCGGACCAATCCAGCCGCGAGAGCGGCGCCGTACTGGCCTGGCTCACCCGCCTGCTGGGCGATGGTCGGCTCACAGACTTTTTGGTGCGCAAATCCGCACACTTTTTGGAATACACCGGGCTGTGCCTGCTGCTGAGCTTTGCCTGCGCAGCCACCTGGGGACGCCGGTACACGGCCGTCAGCCTGCCCATTGCCAGTCTGTATGCAATCACCGACGAGGTGCACCAGCGCTTTGTGCCCGGGCGTTCCTGCCAGGCGGCAGACTGGGCGATTGACACCGCAGGTGCGGCCCTTGGGCTGCTGTGTGCCGGGGTGCTGCTGTGGCTTTGGCTGCGCTATCGTACCAAAAAGCACGACAAGAATTGACATTGCCGCCAAATCGTATATAATATAGGACATATTCTTAAAATTAAGAGTGAGGAAACAACATGAATGTATTGATTTACGACACGGAAGAACAGATCGGCATTGCAGCCGGTAACTATATGTGCGGCCAGGTGCTGGCAAAGCCCAACTCCGTACTGGGTCTGGCCACCGGCTCCACCCCGCTGAAGCCCTACAACCACATGATCCGCCTGTACGAGCAGGGTGCCGTGGACTTCTCCAAAGTGACCACTTTTAACCTGGACGAATACTGCAAGCTGGATGTGGAAGACAAAAATTCCTACCACTCCTTTATGCACGAAAATCTGTTTGACCACATCAATATCCCGAAGGAGCGCATTCACTTTTTGGACGGCAACGCAGCGGACTTAGAGGCCGAGTGCAAGCAGTACGAGGAGAGCATTCGCGCTGCCGGCGGCATTGATATTCAGCTGCTGGGTATCGGCTCCAACGGCCACATTGCCTTTAACGAGCCCAGCGACTCCTTCCAGCGGTGGACCCATGTGGTGTCCCTTAAGGAGAGCACCATTCAGGACAACAGCCGCTTCTTTAACACCATTGAGGAGGTACCCACCCAAGCACTGACCATGGGCATTGGCTCCATTATGCAGGCCAAGCGCATTCTAATCATCGCCCTGGGCGAGCACAAGGCCAAAGCCATTAAGCAGGTGATCTCCGGCAATGTAACCCCGGAATGTCCCGCCTCTGTGTTGCAGTTCCATACGGATGTAACGCTGATGCTGGATCGGGGCGCCGCTTCCCTGCTGTAACATTTTGAAATCAGGTGATCAAGTATGAATAAAGGGATCAAAGCAGCGCTGGCGTTGGGTCTGTGCTGCGTTACCGCCGCCGGGCTGTTTGGCTGCACCAAGGCTGCCCCGGAGGAGACCACCCAGCCCGCCACGGTCGCAACCCAGCCCGCTGCCACCACAGCAGATACCACGGTGCCGGAGAGCACCACAAATGCTTCTACCGACACCACTACAAAACCGGCAGAAACCACCACCAAAAAGGCAAAAGAGGACAGCGGCAACGCCTACACCGTCAACCAGGCGCTGGACGCCCTGACCAACTACTACGGCAAGGGCTACGATGTGGACGGCACCGTGTCTGAGGGCAACAACTACTATTTTGCCGTTTATAAGAACAAAAAGAAGTACGCCTCCGTCAAAGTCAATATGCAGACCGGCGATGCGGTAGAAACCCGCACCAAGGACGGCGAGACGGCCAACTTCAATGTATTTGTATAAGGAGGCTCCTATGGATAAGGAAAAGTTTTATATCACCACGCCCATTTACTACCCCTCCGGCAATCCCCACATCGGGCACTGCTACACCACCGTGGCCTGCGACTCCATCGCCCGCTTTCGGCGCATGCAGGGGTATGATGTGCTCTTTCTCACCGGTACGGACGAGCACGGTCTGAAAATTGAGCAAAAGGCCGCCGAGAAGGGTGTGACCCCCAAGGCGTATGTGGACGAGATCGTAGCCATCTTTAAGAAGCTGTGGTCCTACATGAACATCAGCTATGACCGCTACATTCGCACCACTGACGATTACCATATAGAGACGGTACAGAAGATCTTTAAGGAACTGTACGACCGGGGCTATATTTATAAGGGCGAATACAAAGGCAAATACTGCACCCCCTGCGAGAGCTTTTGGACGGAAAGCCAGCTGGTGGACGGCAAGTGCCCGGAATGCGGCCGTGCGGTCACCGAGGCCTCCGAGGAAGCCTATTTCTTTAAGCTGTCCCCCTTTGCCGACCGGATCGAAAAGCTGCTGTTGGAGACGGATTATTTACAGCCTAAGAGCCGCGCGGTAGAGCTGGTCAACAACTTTATCAAGCCCGGTTTGGAAGATCTGTGCGTGTCCCGCACTTCCTTCACCTGGGGCATTCCCGTCACCTTTGACCCGGGTCATGTGGTTTATGTGTGGGTAGACGCGCTCTCCAACTACATCAGCGCCCTGGGCTACCTGAATGACAAGTATGATGACTTTGACCGCTATTGGCCCGCCGATGTGCACATGGTGGCGAAAGATATTATGCGCTTCCACGCCATTATTTGGCCCGCCATGCTGATGGCGCTGGATCTGCCGCTGCCCAAACACTTGGCAGTACACGGCTGGATCACCTTTAATGGTCAAAAGATGAGCAAATCCATCGGCAATGTGGTAGACCCGCTGGTGCTGGGCGAGCGCTACGGCGCAGACGCCATTCGCTACCACATTCTGCGAGAGATGGCGCTGGGCGCAGACAGCTCTTTTTCTAACGAAATTATGATCAACCGCATTAACGCGGACTTAGCGAACGATCTGGGCAACCTGGTGTCCCGCACCGTGGCTATGGCAGAGAAATACTTTGGCGGCACCTTGCCGGAATGCAGAGAAGCAGACGAAGAACTGGACGCCTCTCTCATTGACCCGGCACTGGAGCTGCGGGATAAAGTGGCTGCCTACATGGACCAGACCCAGCTGAACAACGCCCTGGCAGAGATCTTCAAAGTGATCTCCAGAGCCAACAAGTATATTGACGAAACCACCCCCTGGATCCTGGGCAAGGACGAGAGCCGCAAGGCTCGGCTGGCTAGCGTGCTGTACAACCTGCTGGAGGTGATCCGGATCACCACCACCCTGCTGTCCTGCTTTATGCCCACCTCCATGCCCAAGGCCTGGGCGCAGATCGGCGCTACCGAGAACCTGATCACCTATGAGAACGCTGCCAAATTCGGCGTGCTGCCTGCCAATGTAACGGTGCACAAGGGCGACGCTCTGTTCCCCCGCATTGACACAGACAAGGAGATCGACGAACTGAATGCCTTAATTAAAGCCCAAATGGAGAAGGCCATCGCTGCCCAGCAGCCTAAGGCAGAGGTGCCCGGTGTGGCGCAGATTGCCTTTGACGACTTTAGCAAGGTAGAGCTGCGCGTGGCAGAGATCACCGACTGCGAACCCATTAAGCGGGCAAAGAAGTTGCTAAAACTGCAAGTGAATGACGGCGACGGCAGCCGTCAGATCGTCAGCGGCATTGCCCCCTGGTACAAGCCGGAGGACCTGATCGGCAAAAAAGTGGTGATCGTAGCCAACTTAAAGCCTGCCAAGCTGTGCGGCGAGATGAGCAACGGTATGCTTCTGGCCGGCGATGTAGGCGATCATGATGTGCAGGTGCTGTTTGTGGACGGTATGCCCGCCGGCACCCAGATTCGCTAAAAAATCACAAAAGAGCGAGCAGTCTGCGGACCGGTCGCTCTTTTTTATAAAGGAATTTGATTTATGGAAAACGCTCCGATTTTTGACACCCACGCCCATTATGACGATCCTCAATTTGACCCGGATCGGGAGCAGCTGCTCCGCCGGCTGCCCGACCTAGGCGTGGTGGGTGTGGTCAGTTGCGGCTGTGATCTGCCCTCCTCCCTGCAAAATCAGGCGCTGAGCCGCCAATATCCCTGGTTTTATTTTGCCGCCGGGTTCCACCCGGAGAATTTGGAAGGCGCTGATTTAGAGGACATAGAGCGCCTACGGCCGCTGCTGGCGGACCCCAAGTGTGTAGCAGTTGGCGAGATCGGCTTGGACTACCACTGGATGGCCAGCGGCAAAGACACGCAAATGGCCTTTTTCCGCCGTCAGATCCAGCTGGCAAAGGAAGTGGACAAACCCATTATCGTACACGACCGGGAAGCCCATGGTGACACGCTGGAGCTGCTACAAGCCTTGCAGCCCAAAGGCGTGGTGCACTGCTTCTCCGGCAGCAAGGAAATGGCAAAGGAGATCATCAAACTGGGCATGTACATCGGCCTGAACGGTGTAGCCACCTTCAAGAATGCCCGCAAAGCGCTGGAGGTGGTGGAAACGATCCCCTTAGAACGCCTGGTGTTGGAAACGGACTGTCCTTACCTGGCGCCGGAGCCTTGCCGCGGGCAGCGCAATAACTCTGCTCTGATCCCCCACATTGCCGCACGCATTGGGCAGGTGCTGGGGCTGTCTGCCCAGGCTGTGCTGTGCCAAACGGCAGAGAACGCCCGCGCACTGTACGGTCTGCAAGTCTAAACAAAGAGAGAGCCACAAAAACCGTTACCGGTCTCTGTGGCTCTCTCTTTGTGTTGGATCGCCTGCTTACAGACTCTTGATAAAGTCAAGGACTTTCTTCTGATTCTCTTTGTCTATCACGCACAGGCGGAACAGGGTCTCCCACTCCTCTTTGTTCAATTCGCCCAAGCAGTTGATAAAGTTGAGAATGCCATTCTGATCCTCTTTGTCCATAATCCGCAGACGAAACAGCACCATACGCTCTACATTACTGAGCTCAGCAATACCGTCATTGATCTGGCCCTTCAAATAGCTGGAGGGCTGCTCGTTATTGGCATCATAAGCCACGCCTTCGTCATGCAGCGTATCTGCAGTGTTGCTTGCAGCGCTTTTCATGCCCAGCAGGTAGTCCGTGCTCACCTCATAGGCATGGGCCATCTTACATAGCAGGGGGTATTTGGGGTGGCTCTTTCCAGTCTCATAATACGCATAAGTGCTGCGATTTACTTCAAATAACTTAGAGGCCTCCTCTTGGGTCATACCTGCGTTCTCACGCAGACGAGTCAGCATGGCCGGCAGGCCGTTGCCCTCTCTCGCATTGCTGGAATTTTGTTGTTTTGTTGCGTTGTTCATAATCGCTTCCCGCTCTCCTCTCTCTCGGTCTTGGTCATTGGGTGATTATTTTGATTGTTATTCGATATGGGCCGTGTTCTTTTTTCACAGCGTGACAAGTTTACACAAATTTTCCGAATTTGTCAAGGGTTTCGCCAACATTTTCCGGTTACAAAAAATTGACAAAGCCGTGATGAAATGATATTATAAAGCAAAATAAAGCGAAAAAGCGCATAATACCGCCAAAAATTTAAGGAACGGTGACGACCAGAATGACAAAAAAAACGATTAGCCTTTTTTTGGCAATTTGTCTGTTAATGACCACTTTAACAATATTGCCGACAACTGCCTTTGCAAAGAGTTATGCCGACCAGTTACGGGACAAAGGCTTCCCGGAAAGCTATATCAGCAAGCTGGTAAGCCTGCACAATAAGTACCCCAAATGGGATTTTCAGCCGCTGAAGACCGGGCTGAATTTCACCGCTGCCGTTAAAGCAGAGCGCTCCCCCCACTCTAAGCAACTGATTGAGCGTCAGTCTTCTCTGTCTGCCGCCTATTACTGCAGCTGCGCCTCCTGCAAGAACAAGCCCCAGGAAGGCTCCAGCTGGTACTCTGCCTCTCAAAACGCGGTGATGCACTATATGGATCCCCGCAACTTCTTTGATGAGAAGCATATTTTCCAGTTTGAATCCACCGCATATAATGCCAAGCAGACCAAAGCCGGGGTGGAGACCATTCTCTCCCCCACCTGGATGCACAATTCCCTGATCCACTACCTGACCACCGACGGCAAGACCCATAAGAACTACGACAGCAAGACCAAATATTCCGACGCGATTTTGGCCGCCGCAAAAAACAGCGGAATGAGCGCCTATTATCTGGCCTCCAAAATCGTACAGGAGGTGGGCAGTACCAAAGCCACCACCGGCGGCGCCAGCGGCAACCGTGCGCCGTTTATCGGCATTTACAACTACTACAATATCGGCGCTTACAGTGGCGCAATGGACGGGCTGGAATGGGCTGCCGGGTATCTGCGCCTGGAGAAGAACGCCACCATTTACTCTAACTATAAAAACGGCAAGGTCAGCGGCACCAAGACCGAGGCTAAAAAGGGTCAGTATATGGTATGGCGCGCCAATGCGGGCAACTACTACCGGGTGCGCCTGTACACAGATAACGGCGGCAGCTACGCCACCGGCACCTCCGGCTATGTGCCCAAAAGTGTCTGCCGCACCAAGTACTTTAACTATGGCCGTCCCTGGAGCAATCCCTACAAATCCATTTACAACGGCGCAACATACATAGCAAACGGCTTCTCCAAAACCCAAAACACCGGCTATCTGCAAAAGTTCAATGTAGCCCCCGGCACGGCAGAGAAGCACAGCCACGAATATATGGCCAATGTACAGGCGGCGGCTTCTGAGTCTGTTACCACCTATAACGCCTATAAATCGGCTAAAATTCTGGACACGGCCAAGACCTTCATTATTCCCGTGTACAGCGGTATGCCCGCTTCCACCGCAAATGTGAACCACATTTCCACTTCTACCTCCGGCAGCACCACGACCACCACAGCAGCCAAGAACCGGGTCACCGGACTGACTCTGACCGGGCGCACCCAGACCAACTTAACATACAAGTGGAACAAGGTATCCGGCGCCACCAAATACTATATCGACATTACCAACAAAACCAAGGGTACCAACTTCTCCAAAACCGTCACCGGCACCAGCGCCACCCTGCACAACTTGACAGATACCGAGGAGTACGCCGTGCGGGTGCGAGCCTATGTAAAAGGCAAATACGGCCCTTACAGCGCCTACAACACCAAACACTGCCTACCCGGTAAAGTCAGCGGTGCTAAGGTAAAAAGCCGTTCTGCGGCCTCTGTGGCTCTCCAGTGGAGCAAAAAGGCCGGTGCCGACGGCTACTATATCTATCGCTACGACACCAAATCCAAAAAAACAACCAAGGTAGCTACAATCAAAGGCAACAAAACCACCGGCACCGTCAGCAAGCTGAAAGCCAACACCGCCTACACCTTCCAGGTGGCAGCGTACACCACAGACAGCAGCACCAAGACCGGCGCCAAAAGCAGCAAGGTCAGCACCAAAACACGGACCGCCACCCCAAAGATCAGCTCCGCCACCTCGCCTAAGTCTAAGAAGATCACGATTAAGTGGGGCAAAGTCGCGTGCAGCGGCTACCAGGTGCAATACTCCACCACCAAGAACTTTAAGCAGAATTTTCTGGACTTTACGGTAAAGAAGAGCGCCACCTCCAAGACCTTCTCCACCTACCGGGCCAAGACCACCTACTATGTGCGTATGCGTTCCTACCGCACCGAGGGCAAGAAAAAAGTCTACTCCGCCTGGAGCGCCACCAAGTCCGTTAAAGTGAAATAATAAACATAACAAAACGCCCCGTGCAGTTCCAAACCGCACGGGGTACTTTTGTGTGTTATTCTTTTGAGCCGCCAAACTTCACTTTTATGATATAGTCCCGCAAAAAGGACAGCAGGACGATCAAAACCGGTGCACCGGCACAAAGCCACTTGACCCATCCGCTTTGCTCCAACCGCTCTCCGCCAAATGCAATGAACAATACGACCTCAAAGAGGACCAGCAAAGCCACCAGACAGCAAGTGGTTAGAATGTAGAATTGTTTTTTGTTCATTTGCTTCCGTTCTCCTATTCAGTACAAACATTACTATAATTTATACGAACTATACGGACCATAACTTTCTCCGGAGCTTGGCCTAAATGTCCAGTCATATCGACATTGTACCTTACCGCTCGCTAACACCTGCGTATATGCAACACATTTTACATTTCCTCCAATGCACGCCGCAGATACAGCGCTCAAGGCTGTCGCACCGATTTTAGTCAATACTGAAAGCCACCCTGTACTCGGGATAACCGCAGCAATGATACCCGCTAATGTCGCAGCTGCCACACCTCGAGCCCACGAAATACGATGATTTGATGTATCGTGATAACGCCAACCAGTGGTAGCTAATGGCGATACACTCTCAATTGATTTTTCATCTGGAAAGCTCACAGCATTCTCAACATAAGCAACCGGTTTGCCGTTGAGAAATATTATACCAGAACAAACATCATAATACACAACATCCGTTATTTCATCCGTGATGTTAGTAATGTACATATATTCTTTATCATCCACAATCCTAGATTCGCATCTATATTCCTTGCCATCAATTATGGCAGTTTCAATATTTTCGGCTGCGTAGGTGGCGGTAGCACCAAAAGAATAAACGACGAACATTACAGCGGATAAAAACAAGCTTACCATTCTTTTACTCATAATAATTCTCCTTCTTTTTTATATTGCTCTTGTCTGCTTACGAATAAAGGAATGCTTTGAACATCGGAAACACCTCCTGCCTATTTATTGGGTAATCGATTGGCTAACGCACTTGACAATTATTCGGCGCCTTTGCAATTATCAATCTCGATTTTAATGTATCATTTATCATTCTGTCTGCATTTGTTTCCAAACTTCTATCTTCAATAACATTTAAGCGCATTGTAAATAATTTGTCAAGCGTTTTTTAGAACATAAAAAAGGCGGGGAATACCCGCCTTTAACATTTTAATCCTTATTTCTTTTTGCCGGATTTTTCCTCATACACGGCAGCCACGGTATTCACATCGCCGGAGGCAATAATATGCCCTTTCTCCAGCAAAATGGCTGTGTCGCAAATGGCCTTCACCTGCTGAATATTATGAGACACAAACAACACGGTCACGCCCTGATCAAACATAGACTGGACCTTAGCCAAACTCTTTTTGCGGAAACGGGCGTCGCCTACGGACAGCACCTCATCCAAAATCAGAATATCCGGCTCCACGGCCGTGGCAATGGAAAAGCCCAAGCGGGCTTTCATACCGGAAGAATAGTTCTTCAGCGGCACGTCAATAAACTTGCCCAGCTCGGAGAATGCCACAATCTCGTCATATTTTCTCTCCAAATACTCTCGGTTGTAGCCCAGAATGGCACCGTACAGGAAAATATTTTCCTTACCGGTGTAGTTGGGGTCAAAGCCGGCGCCCAGCTCCAGCAAAGGCGCAATCACGCCCTTCTTTTTCACAGTACCCTCCGTAGGCTTGTATACGCCTACAATGGTCTTGAGCAGTGTGGATTTACCGGCACCGTTCAGGCCCAAAATGCCCAAATGCTGGCCCCGGCGCACCTGGAAGTTAATGTCCTGCAAGGCATAAAACTTCTTGAATTCCAGCTGACGCCTTAACAGCTTGATCACATATTCCTTTAAGTTGTCCACCTTTTCCTTATTCAGGTTAAAGGCCATGGTCACATTTTCAACAGAAATGACTACATCGTTGTCCATACGGTTCATCCTTTACAGTTCTTGCCCTTGCGTGCAAAGGCCACAATCCCGGAAATCGCCAGCAGCAGTCCGCCGGCACCCAGGCACATATACAGCCAGTCGATCATATACCGAGTAGCAGCCGCACAAAGATACGCGGGAAAAATATACAGGTTTTTTTGGTGCAGCAGCACCAGCATGATCACAGCGCATAGCACCGTCACCAGTCCGGCGGCACAGATACCGTCTGCCGCCAGCAGGCGCTGGAGCCGCTTGGCAGCGCCGCTGCGCCTCAACAGCCATACCGCCAGTGCCACGCCGCAGCAGGCGATCACACCCCCTGCCACAGAGGCTCGCATGCTAAGATTTACAAAGCTTTGCAGATCCGCCGCAAAAACCAGCGCCATACGGCCACCCATATAATCGGTAAATGCCTTGCCAAAGTCCTGCACCTGCGCCGTAGTGGCGCCGGGAGCTGCCTTGGCTGCCGCCGTTTCTAATGCGGTACGCACCTCTTGGAGCACCGGCGCCAGCTTGGCCGAGCGATCCTTGCTTTTTAACATAACCCCCGCATAGGTCTGCACCGCCGTGCGCACGCCGTCCTTAGTGACTGCGTCTGCCACAGCCGTGTCCAGCCCGTACTCCAGGCAAAGATCCGCCGCATATTGGTGGACCTCCGTATAAAGGCCGTCCACATAAGTATCGCCGCCAAGGCTGCGCACCATACGCGCCGGGTTGCCAAAAAGCGCACCCACCAACACAGACAGGGTCAGCACGCCGGTAAAAACAAACAGCAAAAACGCACTGCAACAAGCGCGTCGATCGTGCTTTTTGATCTTAATCATCGGTGCTCACCTCCACAGCCGGGCCGGAGGCCTTTTCACAAAACACATACAGCCGCTGATCTGCCAAGTTGCCAAAGGGCGACTGGGGATAGGTACAAAAGAGGATCAGCTTCTCCTTGTCCACCACAGACACATCTACGGATTCGTCCGAGGTGAGCACCTGGCGGTCCGTCACCCGGTAGGAGAAGTGCCCCCAGTTGGTGGAAAAGTCTATGAGATCGCCTTTTTTCAGCTGTGCCAAGTTCCGGAACACCGTTGTATTGTACCCGGTGACAACGGTAGACTTGCCGTAACCCGGCAAACCATAAGCCGTAGACGCGGCCGCACCGGCACGCAGGCACACCCGATTGGCGCCATAATACACCGGGCAATCCAGCCCAATTTGGCTGCATTCCAGCCGACCGAAGTGCATACCGCCGGTCACCGTGGCGCCCTCTACGATTCCAAAGGTATTGGGCTGGGGGTCGTACTGCTCCGTCAGCTGCAAATCGCTGTCTGCCCGGGGCAACTTGGCCTGCACATCATGCACGGCAGCCACCGCATAGCGCCCACCCAGCACCCATATCGGCGTAAACACCAGCGCGGCTGCCAGCACAAACACCAGCACCACCGCCAGGTGGCGCAGCAGCGCACGCCCTTTACCGGCCGTCCCGTCTTTTTTCATACTCAGTCCTCAAACACTGCGCCCTTGGCGCCGCTGGTCACATGCTGGGCATACCGCTTCAGGTAGCCGGTCAGGTGCTGCTCCGGCGGCTGCCAGGTGGCCTTACGCCGCTCCAACTCCGCATCGGACACATCTACCCGCAGCACGCGCGCAGGAATATCAATCTCGATCATATCGCCGTCCTGTACCAAAGCGATGGTACCGCCCATAGCCGCCTCCGGACTCACATGGCCAATGGAAGCGCCGCGGGTGGCACCGGAGAACCGGCCATCCGTCAGCAGTGCAACCGAGGAACCAAGCCCCATGCCGATAATGGCAGAGGTGGGAGACAGCATCTCACGCATACCGGGGCCGCCCTTGGGTCCTTCATAGCGAATGACTACCACATCACCGGCAACCACTTTGCCGCCGGTAATGGCCGCAATGGCCTCTTCTTCGGAATTATAGCACTTGGCCGGGCCTTTGTGCTGCATCATCTCCGGTGCAACAGCGCCCTTCTTCACCACAGCGCCGTCTTCTGCCAGGTTGCCGGTCAGCACAGCGATACCGCCGTCTGCAGAGAACGGTGCCTCCAGGGTGTGAATAATCTCACCGTCGGCGTCCGGCGCAGCGTCCAGTCGATCCTGTACCGTGCCGCTGACGGTCAGGCAATCGGTATTGATCATACCGCCCTTGGCCAGCTCTTTCATCACTGCGGGAATACCGCCCACATCGTTCAGATCCGTAATAAACACGGAGGAGGCCGGATTCAGCTTGCAGATCTGGGGGGTCTTTCTGCCGTAAGCGTCCAGCCGGGCCAGGTCAATATCATGGCCTGCCGCATGGGCAATGGCCGTCAAATGCAAAATGGTGTTGGTGGAGCAGCCGATGGCCATATCTGTGCGCATGGCATTCTCAATGGCTTTCTCCGTAATAATATCCGAGGGCTTAATGTCCTCTTTCAGCAGATCCATTACCCGCTCACCGGCCTCTTTCGCCAGGCGCAGACGAGCGCTCATTACAGCCGGAATGGTACCGGAGCCAGGCAGGGACATGCCGATGGTCTCCGTCAGGCAGTTCATGGAATTGGCGGTATACATACCGGAGCAGCTGCCGCAGGTGGGGCAGGCGGTATAGGCACAGCTCTCCAAAATCTGGTCGCTCATTTTGCCCACTGCATTGGCGCCCACATACTCAAACTGCTCGGACAGGCCGATACGCCCACCGGTGACGGCGCTCTTGCCGGGCAGCATGGGACCGCCGCTGATGAAGATACAGGGCAGGTTCAGTCGGCAGGCAGCCAGTAGCATACCGGGCACGATCTTGTCACAATTGGGGATAAACACAATGGCATCCAGCGGGTGCGCGGTGAGCATCACCTCAATGCTGTCAGCGATCAGCTCACGGGAGCACAAAGAATACTTCATACCCTTGTGATTCATGGCGATACCATCGCACACGCCGATGGTGTTAAATTCAAAAGGCACGCCGCCGGCGTTGCGGATACCCGCCTTCACCTGCTCGGCGATCTTGTCCAAGTGCATGTGGCCGGGAATGTAGTCGCTCTTGGAGTTCACCACGGCAACGAACGGCCGCTTCATCTCCAGATCATCAATACCCAGTGCACGCAGTAACGAACGATGGGGGGCTCTGCTGGGTCCCTCTTTGATCAAATCAGAACGCATAATTTCACTCCTATGTGTTATATATAAAATACTAATATGGTATTCGCTTTATTATACTCATTTTTCGTCCGGTAGTCAAGCCCTGCCGGGGCAGCAAAAAGCGCGCCGCACACCCGGTGCAGCACGCTTTTTCAGCTTGATCAAAAATTAAAAGTCAATGGATCGTGGCTGGTACGACGGTTTTGATTCATACCGCCCAGCGCCGCCATATCCTCCCCCTCCGGCGCAAAATCAAACACGGCAATATTCTCCGCCAGGCGCGCCGGATTCTTGGACTTGGAAATGGGAATGATCCCCTGCTGCACATTTCAGCGCAGCAAAATCTGTGCCGGGGTCTTGCCGTACTTGCGTGCCAAATTCTGTGGCAAAAGCGTTCCTTTTTACCGCCTTTTTTGCCGCCTTGGCGCAGAAGCAGTGGAAGCATAGCTTTGGTCCAGCAAATCCTGCACCAGCACACGCGGCACACGATCGTCCATCGCAATGGAAATCCAGTGGGTTTTATTCATATGGTACGCAGGATAAATACCCTCCATACTGCACAAGGATCCGATCATCAATGGGTCGCATTTTACATTCAGGATCCATACCGGTGCTGTACCCGGGCATCCTAATTTATCCCCGGTGACACGCAGCAGCAGCGCAAACCACTTCTTGTTTTCGCGATGACGAAACACAGCATTCTCCGGACTGACCGCCCAGGGATATTCTGCCGAAACGCCGTACTGTGTACCTATCCATTGCTCCAATTCCTTTGGTTGCATGCTTACGCCCACCTTATTGATCTTACATCGTTTACAATGCACAGTATACCACAGCCCGCTGCTATTTTCAATGCCAACCAAACAAACGAATTTGGATATTCTTGTTGACAAACGGTCTGTACCGTGGTACAATTCTCCCACTATCGTTCTAAATAGAACATACGAGAGGGGCTGTTCCTATATATTTTCGAGATCGGCACAAGACCATCACCTGCTGCTATGAATCGCTGATGCGTACCATTTGCAACAAATATGAATTAACACAAATGGAATGTGACATTCTGATGTTTTTGCACAGCAATCCGGAATGCAATACCGCTGCAAGCTTGGTACGAATTTGCAAGTACACCAAGTCCCATGTATCCACCTCTCTAAAGCAGCTGGAGCAACGCGGATTGGTAGAACGGCAGCAAGGCCCAACCAATAAAAAGCATATTGAACTGCATTTAACGGCTGACGCGCAGCCGATTCTTGCCGACGGCATTGCCATTCAAAAGGAATTTGCAAAGCATGCACTGGCAGGCATTTCACAAGAAGAAATCGCTGTATTTAAAAGCGTATTTGACCAAATATGTAACAACGCAGAAGCGTATTTGCAGCAAAATAAATAAAATGAACAAAAAGCACACCAAGCGAATTTTAGGCTATGAGGGCGACCGCCCCTTTTGGCACTTTTTTGACTTAAAAGCGTATTTGATGATGGCCTGTATGATGGGCGGCGGCATCGGTTTGCGTGCGGCAGGCATATTCCCGGACACATTTATTGCATTCTTTTATACCGGTCTCGGGTGTGCACTGGCGTCTGCCGGCATCCTGTTTCTGAAAAATCACATCATCTACCATAAGCTGATTAAAAAGGAGTTTTAATAGAATGAAAAACAATGGGTATAAACCTCGTGTGCCGGACATTATGGAGGCTGTTTTTGACATCGGCTATCTGCTGTTTGACTTGATTGCAGCCGTTTTGTTCTTTGTTTTTTCTAAGGGAAACAGCTTATTTGTGTTGTATGGCATTCTCACCTTGACCTTATGCGGCGGCGACGCATTCCACTTGGTCCCTCGTGTGATTCGTGCATTCCGTGGCAGCAGCGACAAAATAAAAAAGCAGCTGGGTATGGGGTTGCAGATTTCCTCTGTCACGATGACCGTTTTTTACATTCTGCTGATGTATATTTGGAAAAATACATTCCCGGAAATGCAAATTCCCGCCCCATTGGAAATCATCATTTGGGTATCCGCATTGGTGCGTATTATCGTATGCCTGCTGCCCCAAAACCGTTGGTGCTCGGATAACGGCAACCAAAAGCTGTCCATTATCCGCAACACGGTATTTGTCGTAACCGGTATCGGCGTCATCCTTCTGTACGCCCTGTCCGGCAATGCCCACGATTATCACCTGACCCGTATGGTAGCAGCCATTCTCGTTTCCTTCGGCTGCTATCTTCCGGTTACCTTGATGAGTAAGAAACACCCTATGGTCGGTCTGTTGATGATTCCCAAAACCTGTGCCTATATTTGGATAATTGCAATGGGTCTGGAACTGCTTTTCTAAAGTCTTTTCACCGCACAAAAACCGCTTGCTGTTGTGATACACAGTAAGCGGTTTTTATTATGGCTATTTACATTTGTACAGCGCAGACAGCCTCTTGCAACCGTTGCAGATCCTGCTCATCCGGATGGGTCAATGCACGGTCAAAATTGGCAATCAGCATATCCAAATTAGGAGCCGGATTCGGTTGCTTTTTCATTTTCTCATACCGTTGCCGCACGGACAAGGGCATTTTGCCTTGGCACATAAATGTGCCAATCACTTGATTGCCGGCATCCAAATTTTCCTGCACGCGCAACAGAATGTTTTGAAAATACGCAGCACTTCCGCCAAATCCGGCGGTACCAAACAAAAAAATCTTTTTGTTCTTTACGGTTTTCAACAATTCCAAGGTGGCGGCATCTGCCGTACCCTTATCAGTCCAAAAGCCGACAAACAATACCGGCGACGACGGCACACGGCCTTGGTAATCTCCAAAATAGTCGCAGCCCGCTGCCGGCAGCGCTTGCGCAATGGCCTGCGCCAGTATTTTTGTGTTGCCGGTTTGACTGCTGAATAGAACAGAATAACGCTCTTGCTCCATACCTGTTTCGCTTCCTTTCTGCTAAGAAACCCCGGAGGGATTCACCGCTTTTATTATACTGCGTTTTTGCTGTTTTTCAAGCGCTGGCCGGCGGCGGTCACGAACACAACGCGCTGACCAGTGCCGTGAACCTGGCAGAATGATTTTGTATATCCGCTGCGCTGACGCCGTAAAAGCGGTACAAATCCTCGGCTGTTTTCTTGAATTTTCGCATAGCCGCCCGATTGCCGGAATAAGACAGGCTAAGATCCTGCCAAATGTAGTCGATCCCCATTTGGAGAAGACCGTCGCCCATTTTTATCTTGTACAAATGAAAATCCATAGGGACCACATCATCGGGCAGTTGGGCGATTTTTCGACTGCGTGCTTCCAGCAGGTCCAAAAACGCCTGCACGGCAGTTTCGTCCGTAAGATCCGGCTCCGGCAGTTCCCCCAGCGAGCCTAAAAGCTCCGGCTTCTGCCGCAAAACCAGGTTCTCTTTTAAGCACCGCATTTGCTCTATGTAGTCGCTATCTGTGGCAGCCGCTTCGGTCAAGCCATACTTATCTTTTGCGTACTGCACGGTTTCTGCAAGAGAATGGGGCGCAGCCACGATCCGCTTTTCCGCTCTTTTCCTTTTATATCTATATATGCTGTCCCTGATCCTGGCTTTGAGCGCGCGCTTTTCCCCCGGCCCGGCAACAAAAATGCTTGTAGGACCATCTGCACCGCCGATCACAGAAACAGAAATTGCATTTCCACTGTGCTGCTTCATCGCTTCTCCTCACCAATGCCGCATTTGCCGCAATGCAACAAATCGGCATATATCATACACTATTTTTTCCTGGTCCGAGGGGCGGGCAAGTCGTCCACCATGGCATCAAACAGGCCGCAAAGATACGCGCGGTCGTCTACATTGTCCACCAGCAGCATAGGCTTAGCGCCGGGATACGGCAGTTCTTCCGTGGCCGACGGCATATAGGCAGCGGCGCCGGGGGTAGCCTTTACCAGCAGGCGGTCATCATAGATCCCGCCGATCACCCTGTCTCGATAATAGAGAATGTACTCCCCCATCATCGCCCGGGCGCGCACCCCGTCCAGCTCAGCCAGCTGCTCCAATATAAATTCCAAATACCCACGATCCGATGCCATAGTTGCTGCTCCTTTTTGTCATGCAATGGAATATGCTTTGCTGCCTAAATCCACCGCGCATTAAGATGATGGTCAAGTAACACAAAAGGGCGCCCTAAAAAGGGTGCCCCTGTTTTGTGGTGATTTATTTGTCCAAAGACTTCATTGTCGGGAACAGCAGCACATCGCGGATAGCGGGGCTATCTGTCAGCAGCATGCACATCCGGTCGATGCCGAAGCCGATGCCGCCGGTGGGCGGCATACCGATCTCCAGTGCCTGCAAGAAGTCCTCGTCCGTATGGTTGGCCTCCTCGTCGCCCTGGGCAAACATCTCCTCCTGGGCGGCAAAGCGGGCACGCTGGTCGATGGGATCGTTCAGCTCGGAATAGGCGTTTGCCATCTCCCAGCCGTTCATAAAGAACTCAAAGCGCTCCACATAGTCCGGATCCTCCGGCTTCTTCTTGGTGAGGGGAGAGATCTCAATGGGGTGATCCATCACAAAGGTTGGCTGGATCAGGTGCTCCTCTACATACGCCTCAAAGAACAGGTTGAGAATATCGCCCTTCTTGTGGCGCTCCTCATACTCGATCTCGTGGGCGTCCGCCGCAGCGCGGGCCTCCTCCAGGGTGTGTATCTCCTTAAAATCAACGCCGCTGTACTGCTTGACCGCGTCTACCATAGTGATGCGGGTAAAGGGCTTGGACAGATCCATCTCAATGCCGTTATAAGTAATCTTGGTGGTGCCCAGCACAGCCTCGGCCACATGGCGATACATCCGCTCGGTCAGGTCCATCATACCGTGATAATCGGTATATGCCTGGTACAGCTCCATCAAGGTGAATTCCGGGTTATGGCGGGTATCTACACCTTCGTTACGGAACACACGCCCGATCTCATACACACGCTCCAAGCCGCCTACAATCAGCCGCTTTAAGTACAACTCCAGAGAAATGCGCATTTTCAAATCCTCATTGAGCGCATTAAAATGGGTCTCAAAGGGACGGGCCGCAGCGCCACCAGCGTTGCTCACCAAAATGGGGGTCTCTACCTCCATAAAGCCCTCGCCGTCCAGGAACTTGCGAATTTCACGGATAATGGCGGAGCGCTTCTCAAAGGTGTCGCGTACATCCGGGTTCATAATCAGGTCCAAATAGCGCTTTCTGTACCGGGTGTCAGTATCTTGCAGACCGTGGAACTTCTCCGGCAGGGGCAGCAGGCTCTTGGTGAGCAGCTTCAGCTCCTTGGCGTGAACAGAGATCTCACCGGTGCGGGTCTTAAACACAAAACCGGTCACCTGGAACAGGTCGCCAATGTCCCACTTCTTAAAGGCACGGAACACATCCTCGCCCACATCGTTCATCCGCACATAGATCTGCATACGCCCGGTGCGGTCGCTGAGATCCACAAAGTTGGCCTTGCCCATATCCCGGCGAGACATCATTCGCCCGCACAGGGTCACATCCGTATTCTCCAGCGCGTCAAAATCGGCGCGCACATCGGCGGTGTGGTGGGTTTGCTCTGCCTTGGTGATCTGGAACGGATCCTGCCCGGCCTCTTGCAGCGCCTGCAACTTGTTCAGGCGGATCTGGCGCAGTTCATTCTCGCTGAGTACCACCTCTGCCATGGCCATCTGCGCGGCGTTGGCATTATTGCCGATCTGTTCGATCACGGCCAGGGCGGCAGCCTCGTCTGCAGCCGTACCGGTCAGGCAAGGCTCCCCGGTCTGCAAAAACAGGGTAAAGCGGGCGCCGTTCTCCGCCGGTTCCACCAAATACTTGGGATTGGTTTTTTCTTCGTCACCGGCAAAGGCGTTTTGCACCTTCATGCGGCTATTCTTCTTTACGGCCTTTACGCCACGGCGGCAAGCGTCCTCTTTCTCAAACACAGGGCTTTGCGCCACAGGGGTGCCGTCAATTAAAAATTCAAAACTGAAAGTACCGTCACCGGCCTTGGTGATCTCAAACTTTCCTGCCATAGTCATTCCTCTTCTTTAGTCAATCTCTTCAATCAAATAATCAATGTTGCCGATGGGAGCCTCCACAGTTACGGTCTCGCCGATCTTAGCGCCCATCAGTGCACGACCCACCGGGCTTTCATCAGAGATCTTGCCTTCTGCCGGGTTAGACTGGGAAAAGCCCACAATCTCATAGGTCGCGCGCACATCGTCGGACTTGCGCAGCACGGTGACCTTGGAGCCCATGCTCACACTGCCCTTCTCGGTGGCGCCGATAATCTCGGCGTGCTCCAGCTGATACTCCAGCTCGTTGATGCGTGCCTCAATCTTGGCCTGCTCACTCTTGGCCTCATCATATTCGCTGTTCTCGGACAAGTCGCCATAAGAGCGAGCAACCTTCAATTTTTCAGCAATATCAATACGGCCTTCGGTTTTCAGGGAATCCAGTTCCGCTTCCAGCTGGGCTTTGCCTTCCGCGGTCATCTTAAACACTTTTTCTGCCATTTGGAACGACTCCTTAAATCAAAATTTATTCGTTATATTATATATTATAATTTATGCAGTGTCAAGTCATACCTGCAAAAGGCCAAAATCGTTGACCCGCGCCACGGGGCAAGGTATAATATAGGCATAAAGAACAGGAGGGAACCCTATGGAGGTTGCTGTCATCACCCGTCACGCCATTGCCAATTACGGCTCACTGTTGCAAGCCGCTGCTACCCAAAACGCCTTAGAGACGCTGGGGCACAACTGCCGCATCATCGACTATGTGCGGCCGGGCGAGGTCTGTACCCAGCTGCATAAATGCCAATTGCAACAAAAGCCCCGGTGGAACCGCACGCCCCTGCGCCGCCGGGTGTACGGCACCCTGTGCTATACGGAGAATGTGATGGCCGGTCGGCTATTTGAGAGCGCCCGGCGGCAGATGCTGCACCTGACAGCCCCGTACAGCACGGCGCAAGAACTGACTGCCAACGGACCCAAAGCCGATGTGTATATGACCGGCAGCGACCAGGTGTGGGGTCCTATGGAGGACGGCACCTATGACCCGGTCTATCGTCTGACCTTTGCGCCGGAGGGTGCGAAAAAGGTGGCCTACGCCGCCAGCTTTGGAAGCACGGAGTTGTCCAAACCACTGCGGGGGCAGTTCTGCCGGGACCTGCGGCAATATGCCAGCATCACCGTACAGGAGGACGGCGCCATTGCGCTGCTGCACCAACTTGGACTGGAGGGCAAGCAGGTGATCGACCCGGTATTTTTGCCGGATGACGCCTTTTGGCAGAGTCTGCTGGAACCCATCAACGCAGCGCCCGGCAGCTACTTTTTGATTTATCAAATGCGCAAAGACCCGGCGCTGTGCGCCTACGCTAAGGCGGCGGCCAAGGCGGCAGGCAAGCCGCTGCTGCGCCTTTCTGCCAGTGTGCACCAAGCCACCTGGGGCGGCAAGTTTATCTACGCCCCCACCCCCGGCCAGTTCCTGCACTACATCAAAAATGCCGCCTGTGTGATCACAGACAGCTTTCACGGCACTGCCTTTTCTCTACGCTTTGGGGTGCCCTTTGCGGAGGTGCTTCCCACCAACTGTACCGGCACACGCAATCATAGTTTACTTACCCTGACCGGGCTGCAAAGCCGCCTGGTCACAGACCCGGCAGACACGGCCCTCACCGTCACGCCCATCAACTACGCACCGGTGCACAAAAAAATTGAAACGGCTCGAACCGCTTCCCTATCCCTACTGCGAGAGATGATCGAAAAATGAACACAGAAAGACCAACTTTCGTTTGCCCACCGGCGCACTGCAATACGGTCTGTACTATAAAGAAAAATAAGGCAAAAACCACAAAAAACGCGCGCATCTACAACAGATACGCGCGTTTGCTTTTGCTGTTTTGCACAAAAATCAGTCGTTCGGAATGAACTTAGCGTGCACGGCAGAAACCGCCTTATCGGCGTCCTCCTCGGCAACCAAAACGGAGATCTTGATCTCAGAAGTGGAGATCATCTGAATATTGATGTCCCGCTCATACAGAGCCTCAAACATCTTGGAAGCCGTGCCCGGGTGAGACTCCATACCGGCGCCTACAATGGAAACCTTGGCCACATGGGTATCGCACACAACATCCTGGAAACCGCCCACTTCGTCATTCAGGATCTCCACTGCCAAGGGACCGTTGTCCTTGCTGACGGTAAAGGTAATGTCCTTGGTGCCGTCGCGGCCGACAGACTGCAAAATAATATCCACATTAATGTTGCGCTGGCTCAGCTTGGAGAAAATCTTAAAGGCAACACCGGGGGTGTCCTTCAGGCCGATCACAGAGATACGAGCCACATCTTTATCCTTGGTTACGCCGCGAATGAGCATTTTTTCCATTTTTGCTACCTCCTTAACAATGGTGCCGGGAATGGGATTCAGCGAGGAGAGCACCTCCAGCTCCACGCCGTACTTCTTTGCCATCTCTACGGAGCGGTTGTTGAGCACCTGTGCACCCAAGGTGGCCAGCTCCAGCATTTCGTCATAAGTGATTTCTTTCAGCTTCTGCGCATTCTCCACCTTGCGGGGATCGGCAGTGTATACGCCCTCCACATCGGTAAAGATCTGGCACTTGTCTGCATTCAGTGCAGCAGCGATAGCCACCGCAGAGGTATCGGACCCGCCGCGCCCCAATGTGGTTAGGTCATCATAGCGGTTCAATCCTTGGAATCCGGCTACCACCACAATATTGCGCTTAGCCAGCTCCGCCTGCAAGCGGTTGGGCTTAATGTTCTTGATCCGCGCCGCGCCGTACACCGCGTTGGTGTTAAATCCGGCCTGCCAGCCCAGCAGGCTGATCACCGGAAAGCCCATACGCTCAATGGCCATGGCCAGCAGCGAAATGGAGATCTGCTCCCCGGCGGTCAGCAGCTGATCCATTTCTCTGGCTGCTGCGTGGGGGTTGATCTCTTTGGCCTTTTCAATCAAATCATCCGTGGTATCGCCCTGCGCGGACACCACGACAACCACATCATTGCCGGCCTTATAAGTGTCCGTCACGATGCGTGCCACATTGTTTACACGCTCGGCATTGGCTACTGAGGAGCCGCCGAACTTCTGTACAATCAGTCCCATAGTCTATCTATCCTCCGAATTAGTAACTTGCCACCTTGATGACAGCCTCTACCTGGAACCCGGCCAGGCGGCGCTCCAGCTCCTCCTCTGTCATCTCGTCGGTGATAAAGGCTTTTTCGTCAGCAGGCTGCCCTCTGCGAGAGAGGAACTTTACATTATCAAAGGCCTGCTTAATGTGGGTCTCATCGCCCTGTACCCGTACATAGAAGGGCATTTTGATGGCGGTTTTGTAGTCCACCACATAGTCCTCCTCACCGGCGCCCCAACCAAAGATGCGGCGCTGCTCGGTGTGTGCGGCACAATCCGCCATATCTGCCACCACGGCAGAAGCGGTGGGCAGCTTACCGGCGCCCTGTCCGTAGAAGCACACATCGCCCACGGCGTCGCCCCGCACCAAAACAGCGTTGAACACGCCCTTAACGGAAGCCAGCTGAGAGCCGTTATACACCACAGCCGGGCCAACAAAGGCAGCGATCTTACCGCCTCCCAGATCCTTGATCTGGCCCAGCAGCTTAATCACGCCGCCGGCAGAGGCCACATAGGCCACATCTTCCAGGGTGATCTTGGAAATACCTTCCGTCTCCACCTGAGAGGGATACACATGCTTGCCAAAGGCCAGGGAAGCCAAAATGCACACCTTGCGGCAGGCGTCATGACCCTCCACATCGGCGGTGGGGTCCTTCTCTGCAAAACCGTTGGCCTGGGCCAGCGCCAGTGCATCCGCAAAGGACATATCCTCCTCGATCATCTGGGTCAAAATAAAGTTGGTGGTGCCATTGAGAATACCGGCAATGCCCTCAATATGATTGGCCGCCAGGCACTGGGCCATGGGACGAATAATGGGAATACCGCCGCCCACGGACGCCTCAATCAGATAATTTACATTGTGGGCTTTGGCACAGGCCAGCAGTTCCGGTCCCTTTTGCGCCACCAGCTCCTTGTTGGAGGTGACCACGCTCTTACCGCTGGCGAGCAGCTTCATGGTAAAGTCAAAAGCCGGGTTCACCCCGCCCATGGTCTCTGCCACGATCTGGATCTCCGGATCATTCAGAATATCGTTAAAATCCTTGGTAAAGAGCGCCTCGTGCTTGTCTCCGGGGAACTCCCGCAAATCCAGAATCCGCGCCAGCTCCAGCGCCTTACCGCCGGTGCGCTTGGCTAAGGTGTCCTGGTGGGTTTCAATCACTTCACACACGCCGGAACCGACGGTTCCGTACCCCATAACTGCTACTTTCATTTGAACCTCCTGAAAGAGAAATTTTGCTGCCGGGCAGCAATTCTATAAATTTACTGAATAAATGCGGCGCCAACAACACCGTTCAACTGCTCCAAAAGCGCCGGTAAACGGGCAGGCTCCACAGACAGATCGGCAATGCGCACGGTCACGGTCACATCCGCCGCCCCGTCCTGGGGCAGACTCTGGTTCACGGAGAGCACATTGCCCCCCACCCGAGAGATGGCGCCGATAAAGCTGGAGAGCACGCCGGCGCTGTCCTGCAACCGGGCCTTGACGGTGGCCACCTCGTCTGACGCAGAGGTGCCGTACTCAAAGATGGCATCCTTGTATTTATAGTATGCGCTGCGAGAAATCCCTGCCAGCTGCGCCGCCTCCTTGACAGAAGCCGCCTTGCCGGTAGCCAGGTACTTTTTGGCCGTTAAAACCTTGCGGTAAACCTCCGGTAAGATCCCGGCGTCCACCAGCACATAACCTGCTTTACTCATTTGATGTGTTCACCACCCGTGTACAAATGTACGCTTGTCAAAAACATTTTGAATATAGTAGCACGATTTCCGCCCATAATCAAGACCTAAATTCAGATTTTTGCAATATTTACAAAAATCCCTTGCAAGAAAGGGCAAAATACTATAAAATGCTTAGTAATGGGTATTGTTTTATAATAATATATAAGGACGGCTTTATGAACGAAAAAGTAGCAAAGCGACGCGACGCGCTGATCAATCTGGCCTATGCAGCAGTGATCTTCGGACTGCTGTTTCTGTTTTTCCGCTACTGCTTTTGGGTGGCGGCTCCCTTTTTGCTCACCTTTCTTTTTGCGGTAATCAATCAGCGCCCCCTGCGCTGGCTGGACAAAAAGACGCACCACAAGTGCCACGGCCTGTGGAGCGTGCTTTTGGTTCTCCTTACCATTCTCATTATCCTGGTTCCGGTGGGTCTGCTGATTCAAAAGCTGTTTCAGGAGATCGGCAGTTTCATCTCCTATTTGGGAGACCAAATGAACGATCTGCCCGGCTTTTTGACCACCCTGCAAAAGAATGTGCTTCACTTTTTGCAGTTTTTGCCGGACGGCATTTACGCCTCTGTCTCCACCTCGGTTACGGATTTCTTTAACAACCTGATTCAGGATTTTGATTTGAGCAAGATCGGACTGGATTTGGAAACAGTCAAATCCGGGATCTCCAACGGCGTCAGCGGCGTGGTCAGTGTGGTCAAGAGCCTACCCTCTGCCCTGTTGGCCGTCGTCATCGGCATTATCGCCTGGATCCTGTTTACCAAGGACTATGATAAGGTGGTACACTTTATCAAGTTGCAGCTGCCGGCAAAGCATAAAAACCTGCTGAGCGAGACCAAGCAGCTGTTCTCCAAGACCATTGTCAAAATGCTGCGGGCCTACGCGCTGATCATGTTTATTACCTTCTGCGAGCTGTTTTTGGGCTTTACCATTATGAACACCATAGGCGTTATGCACAATGCCTATGCGGTGGTCATTGCCATAGGCATTGCCATCTTTGACATTTTGCCGGTGGCAGGCTCCGGCGGCATTATCATTCCCTGGGCACTGATTAGCCTGCTGCTCGGCAACACCAAGCAGGGCATCGGGCTGCTGGTGCTTTATGTGGTGATCACCGTGATCCGCCAGTACATTGAGCCAAAGATCGTGGGTCAGACCTTGGGAGTCAACCCGCTGGTGACCCTAATGGGTCTGTACTTTGGTCTGAAGATCTTTGGATTTATCGGTATGTTCTTAGTACCGTTGGCAGTGATGACCGTTAAGGCCTTTAACGACACCGGGCGTATTCATCTGTACAACCCGCCGGCACGGGAACGAGCCGCAGCAGAAGCAACGCTGCGTGCCGCCGACCGGCCGAAAAAGCCACTGCCCAATCCCTTTAAGAAAAAGAAATAATTTGCAATAGGAACAGGAACCGACGGCGTCCATAAGGGGCACCGTCGATTTTTCTTTATGGCATTGAACAGCTGCTTTGCTGTCTTTTGCCGCACAGCTGCCTCCTTTGCCATAATAAGAAAAGGCACATAAAACAAGCGGCGCAGAAACTGCGCCGCTTGGACCGCACTCGGTTAGAGCGCGGGTGGCAGACAATGGCACGTCTGCCGAGAAAGGAGAAGACTCTTTTGCGCCCAAAGGGCACGGAAAAGAGCGTTACCGCAGGGAGCCGGAAGGAGAAAGTACAGGGAGGGGTGTTATCCGTGCAGGCGGGGTTTTGCCCGCCTACTGTGTATTGTAGGCTCCCATTGCGGGTCAAACAAAATCCACAGGGGATTTATTTGTGTAGGGAGGCTTAGTGACCAAACAGGCCCTTTTTCTTGTACGGCTCCGTGTGCACATCCGTCACCGTGTAGCCGGTGTCACCGATGGCTTTACGCAGGGCCGCCTCATCTAAAGGCTCTGCCGAAATGATCTCAGCCTGTTTCTTTTTATGGGAGGCCTTTACGCTCTTTACAGGAAAGTTGCGGCGCACGGTATCGTTTACATGGCTTTCGCACATACTGCAAGCCATGCCGTCAATGCCAACAACGGTTCTTGTCATAAAGCATACCTCCTATCTCTTTTTCTTCTTAGGCTGCTGGTGGCAGCAGCCGGCGTTGGCGCAATGGGCGCAGTTGGCGCCGCAGGTGTTGCGCCCGGCTTTTTTGTCTTTCACAATGGAGCAGATGATCCCCACTACGATAGCCACCAGCACAAGAATGATCAGAATGGTTAAATAATTCGCTTTCAGAAAGGCAAGCATAAACACACCTTCTTGTTTTATTATTTGGTTGCCTTGCTCTTCGCTTTCTTTGCGGTCACGGTCAAGGTGTTATTGTCATACTTGTTCTTACGGAACAGCATATACACGATAGCGGCAATCAACAGGATCGCAACGATCAGGCCGAAAATGTTGCCGTTGCCCATGAACATAGCACCGATCTGGTTTACAATCAGAGCAATCACATAAGCGAAGCCGCACTGGTAACCGATGGCAAACCAAGTCCACTTGGCATTGTTCATCTCTCTGCGGATGGCACCGATGGCTGCAAAGCAAGGTGCGCACAGCAGGTTGAAGATAAGGAAGGAATAACCTTGAACGCCGTTGAATGCGTCAGCAATGGCAGTGTACACATCGGAACCGCCGCCACCGTACAGGATACCCAAAGTACCTACGATGTTCTCCTTTGCCACCAGGCCGGTAATGGAGGCTACAACGGCCTGCCAATTGCCCCAGCCAAGGGGAGCAAAGATCCACTTGATGGCGCCGCCGATGGCAGCCAGGATGGAGAAGTTAATCTCTTCCTCAGACAGCATACGGAACTGGCCGTCAACCACACCGAAGTAAGTGGTGAACCATACAAAGATGGTGGACAGGGTGATGATGGTACCGGCCTTCTTGATGAAGGACCAGCCGCGCTCCCAAGTGGAGCGAAGCACATTGCCCAAGGTGGGCACATGGTAAGCCGGCAGTTCCATAACGAAGGGCGCCGGATCGCCGGAGAACATTTTGGTTTTCTTCAGCATAATACCGGACATAATAATGGCGGCCATACCAATGAAGTAAGCGGAGGTGGATACGATAGCAGAGCCGCCGAAAATGGCGCCTGCAATCATGGCGATAAAGGGCACCTTTGCACCGCAGGGGATAAAGGTGGTGGTCATAATGGTCATACGGCGATCGCGCTCATTCTCAATGGTACGGGACGCCATAACGCCGGGGATACCGCAACCGGTACCGATCAGCATGGGGATAAAGGACTTACCGGACAAACCGAACTTCCGGAAGATACGGTCCAGTACGAAAGCGATACGGCTCATATAACCGCAGCCTTCCAGGATCGCCAGCAGGAAGAACAGCACCAGCATCTGAGGTACAAAGCCCAGCACGGCGCCAACACCGGCGACAATACCGTCCAGCAGCAAACCGGACAGCCATTCGGGAGAATTGGCCTTCTCCAGCAGGTTACCCAGCAGAACCGGGATACCGGGCACCCAAACGCCGTATTCAGCAGCGTCCGGCGCACCATAGCCCTCTTTATAATCGGTGTTCTCATAGTTGGCAACGGCCTCTTCCAGGGCAGCCTTCTTGGTGCCGGTGTGGTCCGTTTTCTCCAGCGTTTCCTCATCCTCGGTGGTGTAGGTCACGCTTGCGTCCGCAGGGGTAGCGGCAACCAGCTGATCCAAAGCGGCCTTTGCATTGGCATCGCTGTAATTCTCGTTCTCCGTATCAATGGCATCTGCCATATCTTCTGTGCCGTAGGCGTCAATAAAGCCGGCCAGAATATCGTCTGTGTCGCCATAGGTTTCCTCAGCGTCCGCAGCCTGGCTGGTGCCGATCCAAAACAGGTGCCAGCCGTCGCCGAACACGCCGTCGTTGGCCCAATCCGTTGCGGAGGAGCCCACGGTGACCATGGAGATATAATACACCAGGAACATGACCACTGCAAAGATGGGCAAGCCCAGCCAACGGTTCGTCACAATCTTATCGATCTTATCGGAAGTGGACAGCTTACCGACCTGCTTTTTCTTGTAGCAGCCCTTGATGATAGAGGCGATATACACATAACGCTCATTGGTGATGATGCTCTCCGCATCGTCGTCCAGTTCTTCCTCGGCAGCCTTAATGTCCTCTTCAATATGAGCAGCCACCTGGGCATCCAAATCCATCTGAGCCAGCACCTTGTCGTCCCGCTCAAAGATCTTGATGGCGTACCAGCGCTGCTGCTCCTCCGGCAAGTTATGTACGGCAGCCTCTTCAATATGAGCCAGCGCGTGCTCTACCACGCCGGTAAAGGTGTGCTGGGGAACGGTGTGGCCGTTCTGTGCAGCCTGTACCGCAGCTTCGGCAGCCTCTTGAATGCCGGTGCCCTTCAGCGCGGAGATCTCTACCACCGGGCAGCCTAACTCCCGGGACAGCTCCTGGGTGTTGATTTTGTCGCCGTTCTTCTTGACCACATCCATCATGTTGATGGCAACCACCACCGGAATACCAAGTTCCACCAGTTGGGTGGTCAGGTACAGGTTACGCTCCAGGTTGGTACCATCGATGATGTTCAAAATGGCATTGGGGCGCTCACCGATCAGGTAGTCACGGGCAACCACTTCCTCCAAGGTGTACGGAGACAGGGAATAAATACCCGGCAGGTCGGTAATCACAACATCGTTGTGCTTCTTCAATTTGCCTTCTTTTTTCTCCACCGTTACGCCGGGCCAGTTACCTACGAACTGGTTGGAACCGGTCAGCGCATTAAACAGTGTGGTCTTGCCGCAGTTCGGGTTACCGGCAAGTGCGATTGTTATTTTCATCGGTCACATTCCTTTCTGTGCTTAACAATTAGTTGCAACTAATTAGTGTCGACTAACGCATGGGGCTAAATAAAAGGGCCTCCGCCCTCTTATTCCACCTCAATCATCTCTGCATCCGCCTTGCGAATGGAGAGCTCGTAGCCGCGCACACTTACCTCAATGGGATCGCCCAGGGGAGCGACTTTGCGCACATGCACATCCACGCCCTTGGTGACGCCCATATCCATGATGCGGCGCTTCACTGCGCCCTCGCCGTGGAGCTTAACCACTTTGGCGTTGCCGCCTACCGGAACATCTCTGAGTGTTTTCATTGCTGTTTCCTCCTCACCTATACGAAAAATTATACACAAAGCAGATGGCTCTGCTCCTTATACCATGATCTTGGCGGCCATTTCTTTGCTGATGGCCACACGGGTCTCCTTCACATTGACGATCAGGTTGCCCATCATATCCGTGATCACCTGCACATCGCCCCCGGCCACAAAGCCCAGGTCGTTCAGATGGGCACGCACCTCCGGCTTGCCGCCTACCTTTAAGATGGTGTAGGTCGCGCCGGTATCTGCTAAAGTTAAAGGCATCATAATACTAAATCCTCTTTTTCTCCCCGGCAAGCTGCCGGGGTTAGCACTTTCTAACCGTCTATATGTTAGCACCGGCTAACTTATTTGTCAAGCCTTTCCGCCTATTTTTTGGAATGCGAAATCCACTCTTGCAGATTTGCACAGAATGTTGTATAATGTGTTCAATTAGTCTAAACAAATTACACAAAAAATAACGGTGATTTTATGAAAATTCAAGAATCCGCAGAGAACTATTTAGAGACGATTTTAATGCTCAGCCAGCGAGGCACGGACGTGCGTTCCATTGATATTGCCAATGAGTTGGATTTTTCCAAGCCCAGCGTGAGCATTGCCATGAAGAACCTGCGGGAGAACGGCTATATTGAGATGGACGACAATGGGCACATCACGCTGCTGCCCCCGGGGGAGGAAATTGCCCAGCGTATGTATGAGCGCCACACCTTTCTTTCCCGCTGGCTTACCGGCCTGGGGGTAGACCCAAAAACCGCTGTGGAGGACGCCTGCCGCATTGAGCATGTAATCAGCGCCGAGAGCTTTGAAGCGCTCAAGCGCGCCTGCGCCACGCATACAGAATTAGATTTTGACGCCAACCGAGAATAATGCAATAAGAATAGGAAAGGCACCCCATCTCCTAATGAGATGGGGTGCCTTTTTGTTTGTAATGCAGAAAAGAACCGGTAGGGCCGATGCCCTCATCAGCCCGTGGGCGGCAGGTTGCCGCCCCTACGGGTATTGAAAAACCGAAACAAAACTTATTTCTTGGTGGTCACGCTCTTGGCCTTGCTCCACCCGGAATAAAGTTTTACATTTTTGCCGTTCACTTTCACGGTCTTGTAGGTGCGCACCCGCACATAATACTTTTTCTTGGCGGACAGCTTGCTGACAGACTTGGAAGTGGTCTTATTTTTGCTTACGGTCACGGTCTTATTGCCCTTTTTGAAGTTAGAGGCTGTGCTGTACTGTACCTCATACCCGGTAGTTTGGGTAGCCTGCTTTTTCCAAGTGACCTTAAAGCCTTTTTTAGCAGCGGTCACTTTAGACACGCTGGTGCCCTTGGGCTTGATAGCAAAAGTTGCGGACTTAGAGCCGATATAGTTGCCTTTGAAAGTCACCTTGACCGTGTACTTACCCACATTCTTACGGCCGGAGGGATAAGACACAGTGTAATACTGGCTGCCGATCTTATTACCCTTACTGTCCTTTACGGTTACAGACGGTTTCTTCACCTTGCCGTCATAAGTGTAGGAGGCGGCAGACAGGGTCACCGTTTTGGGTGCGTACAGTGTAGAAGTGGTAGTCTTGCCACACACGGAGCACTTACGGGTGATCTTGCCGTTGGCATTCTTCGTTGCGTTCGCCTTAACAGTGGAGGTCACCTGGTAAGAATGGGTGTGCTTGGCATTCCAACTTGCGGCATTGGTATTCTTTAGTGCGATTTTAACCGTCCGTGTAACCGTTGCACGATAATCGGAAGATTTAACCACTTTTGTTGCGGCGTCATACCCCAAAAGCACTACCCAGTGAATGGTGCCGTCCGTTGCCTGAAAGCAGCCAACACCGCCGCAAACATAATCGGGAGATAAAAACTGCGCTTTCATTGCAGGATAAGTATCAAACCACTCATTTAAGATCAGCTTCGCATCGCTGGATGCTGCACTGACCTGCAACAGATAAAAACGCGTATGGTCTGTGCCGTCAAGCAAATAGATCGCATTTTCACCATTCGGGCGATTGGAACTGGGATATACGCTGATCTCTCGTGCGTGCAGCATAGCGGCTTCCAGTAACTCCTGATCCATAACCAGAGTGCCAGCCGCATTTGCTGTGCGTTCGGTATTCAAAATATCCATAAACTGAAATGCGGATTTATAATTCTCCGTACCACGAATATTCAACCAGGTGTAATCCCTGCCGGAATACAGGGCGGCATTGTCGCTGTCATAGCGCACAGCCGCCTGGGCGGACAGGCTGACGCTGAACACGGTGGTAAGCACCAACAGCAGCGCCAAGGTGGTGGATAAAATCTTTTTCATACGAAGAACTCCTTTCAAAATTCTTTCCCTAACTCTAACTTAACTATATCAAATTCCACTGCGAAAAGCAATAAAATCCACAACGGCATAAGATAATAGACAAAAATAGGGGGAGTGGCGATAAACCACTCCCCCATTGTCGTTTTTTTACAGACCGGCGACCTCTTTAATGTACTTGCGGGCCTTGACCGCGTAGGCAAAGGGATTGGCCTTGGCCGGGTCCTGCTCGGCCTCGACCACCACCCAGCCCTCGTAGCCGGTACGGTCCAAAATATCAAAGATGGGCTTAAAGTCCACATCGCCGTCGCCGGGCACGGTAAACACACCGGCACGCACAGCATCCAAAAAGCTCATGTGCTCCGGCACTACCTGGTTATTGTACACGTCCAGGCGCACATCCTTCAGGTGCACATGCTTGACCCGATGGGCGTACTTTTCCAGTACCGGTACCGGGTCGATCCCGGCAAAGGTCAGGTGACCGCTGTCAAACAGCAGGAACACCAGCTCCGGATCCGTCAATTCCATCAAGCGGTCGATCTCCTCCGCCGTCTGCACGCCGGTACCCATATGGTGATGCACGGTAAAGTACATGCCCTTGGACCGGGCGTAAGCGCCCATCTCGTTAAAGCCCCGAGCCACCGTCTGCCACTGCTCTTCGGTATACACCGGCTTTTCGTCCAAAATGGATTTGTCCAGGCAGCGCTGAATGGAATTGCCCTGCTCGGAAGCGCCGATCACCTTGGCACCCAAGGCGTGCAGCTTGTCGCAGTGCTGCTTAAAGGCGGCGATGGTCTCCTCATAAGGCTTAGAAGTCAGGTAAGACGAGAACCAAGCGTTGCAAATTTGCAGCCCGCGAATGTCCAAATACGGCTTGAGCACCGCCGGATCGGACGGATACTTGTTGCCGATCTCCGAGCCGGAGAAACCGGCCAGCGCCATCTCGCTGATGCACTGCTCAAAGGTATTTTCTGCGCCCAGGTCGGGCATATCGTCATTGGTCCAGCCGATGGGGGCAATGGCCAATTTTACTTTATCCGGGTTTAGCATAGGCTGTGCTCCTTAATAATCAAAAGTCTTGGCGATATTCGCCTGCATATCCGCATAAGCGGCGGCCACGGTCTCGCTCTTCGACACCTCCGCCACGCCCACGCGCCACCAGCTCTCAAAGCCGGGGGTCATGGTCTTGGGCAGCACCTTAATGTCAAACAGGCACGCCCGGTCCTGGGTAGCTGCGTCTGCCAGTGCGGCGCGCAGCTCCTCCGAGGTGCGGCAGGTGTAGCCCTTTGCACCGTAGCCCTCTGCGATCTTGGCAAAGTCCACGGCGATCTCCGCCCCATCCAGCATACCCGTCTTAGGGTTGCGGGCGCGGAACACGGTGCCAAAGGTATCGGTGCCCTGGTTGTTTTGCAAATTCTCAATGCAGCCCCAACCCATATTGTCAAACAGGCACACATTGATCTTCAATCCCTCTTGTAAAGCGGTATACAACTCGCTGTGACCCATCAGGAAAGAGCCGTCCCCGCAGAAGGTGTACACTTCTTTGTCCGGGCACGCCAGCTTAGCACCCAGCGCGCCATTGACCTCATAGCCCATATTGGAGTAGCCGTACTCCATGTGGTAGGTGCCCCGGTCCTTGGGACGGAACAGACGCTGCATATCCCCGGGCAGAGAACCGGCAGAGCCAAGAGCAATGGCGTCGTTGGGCATAAACTCGTTGATAATGCCCAGAGCCAAAGTTTGGTTCAGCCCACCGGGCAGCTCTTTGGTATAGTAATCGTCTACAATGGCTTCCCACTCAGCCTTGGCGGCTGCAATCTCACCGGTATAGGCAGTCTTGTATCCGGCCAAAGCAGGCAGCAGTGCCTCTAAGGTCATCTTCGCATCTGCCACAATGGCCTCGGCATCCATTTTATACGCATCAAAGGGACAAATATTGATCCCCAGCACCTTGCGGTCCTCGTTAAACAGCCACTTGGAAGAAGTGGTAAAATCGGAGAATCGCGTGCCCACGCCGATGATCAGATCAGCGTCCCGGCCGATCACATTGGCAGCCTTGCCGCCGGTGACGCCGATACCGCCCAGGTTCAGCGGATGCTGCCAAGGCACCAAGCTGCGCCCGGCCTGCGTCTCCGCAATGGGAATATTATAGGTCTCCGCCAATTTTTGCAGGGCAACCTCTGCCCCGCTGTAACGCACACCGCCGCCGCAAATAAGAATGGGCTTTTTGGCCTGCTTGATGGCAGCCACTGCCCGCTGCAGCTGGCTCTCCGCCACCGGGCGACGATCCAGGTGCCACACCCGCTTTTGCAGGAAATGCACCGGATAGTCGTAGGCCTCGCCCTCCACATCCTGTGGCATGGCCAGACAAACGGCGCCGGTATCCGCCGGGTCTGTCAGCACCCGCATGGCATTTAGGCAGGCGGTCATCAACTGCTCCGGCCGATTGATCCGGTCAAAATAATGGCACACGCCCTTAAAAGCATCTGTTACCGTGCGGCCATAGTTGTCAAAAAATTCGGCTTGCTGGAGCACCGGGTCCGGCTGGCGGCAGGCAAAGGTGTCGCCGGGCAGCACCAACAGCGGAATGCGGTTGGCGGTGGCGCAGCCGCAAGCGGTAACCATATTGGTCGCGCCCGGGCCGATGGAGGACACGCAGGGAATAATGGCCTTGCGATCCATCTGCTTGGCATAAGCCACAGCAGCCAGCGCCATATTCTGCTCATTCTTGCCCTGATAAAATTTCAGGTTATGGCCCCCCTGCTCCAGCGCCTGACCCACGCCCACCACGCACCCGTGGCCAAAAATGCCAAAGATGCCGCTGACGAACTTGCTTTCTACGCCGTCACATTCGATATATTGATTGTCCAGGAACTGTACCAGCGCCTGGGACATGGTCAGTCTAACTCGCTTCATATACTCAAAGTCCTTTAGATTGAAATTATGCTTCGATCTCGCTGAGCTTTACCGGGCGGTGCTCGGCCAGCGACTTTTTGGCAGCCAGGCCCATACGCAGCGCCTGCAAGCCGTCCTCCACCGTGGTCTTGGTGGGCTTATCGTGGAGCACACAGTCGATAAATTCGGTCATCTCGTCGGTAAAGGACTGCATATATCGCTCCAGGAAGAAATACAGCGGCTTATCCGTCACCTTGCCGTTCTCATCAATAAACGCCACATGGGTGGGGGTGTCGTTGGCAGCGGAAGCCTGGGCCTTGGATCCAAACACCTCCAGCCGCTGATCGTAGCCGTAAGAGGCCTTGCGGCAGTTGTCAATAACACCAATGGCGCCGTTCTTGAATTTCAAGCTCACTAAAGCTGTATCCACATCTCCTGCTTCTCCGATGGCCGGGTCTACCAGCACGGCAGCGTTGACGAACACTTCCTCCACCTCGCCGCCGATAAAGCGAGCCATATCAAAGTCATGGACGGTCATATCCAGGAAGATGCCGCCGCTGACCTTTACATAAGAAACCGGGGGCGGCTCCGGGTCGCGTGAAGTGATCTTAATGGTCTGGAGCTGGCCAATCTTGCCGGCGTTTGCCAAATCTTTAATGGCGGCAAAGTTGTGGTCGTAACGGCGGTTAAAGCCGATCTGCAGCTTTACCCCCGCCTCTTTTACAGCCGCTTCCACTGCCTTGATCTTAGCAACGGTCAGATCCACCGGCTTTTCGCAAAAGATATGCTTGCCGGCCTTGGCCGCCTCCACGGCAATATCCGCGTGGGTATCGGTAGAGGAGCAGATCAGCACTGCATCCACCGTAGGATCATTGAGAATTTCGTGATAATCCTGCACCGCTTTGGGAATACCCAGGTCGTCCGCCACCTTTTGGGCGTTCTCCGGGAACAGGTCGCTAATGGCCACGATCTCCGCCTGGGGAATGTGGTAAGTAATGGATTTGGCGTGCACCTGGCCGATCCGACCGGCGCCGATGATGCCAACGCGCAGTTTTTGCATAAACAGTACCTCTCTTAAAAGCAATTCCGGGCGCCCGCACGAGCGTACCCTATATCAAATTTTAGTTTAACACAGGGCTGATTTTTATGCAATAGAACAAAACTGACAAAGATAAGGGCATGTTTTTAGGCAATGTGCCGATTATTGGACATTCGGAGCAAAACTGTCCTGTGCCTCCGGCGGGATTTACAGAAATGTCACAGACCCTATATTGCAATCCCAAGCAAGAGTATGTATAATAGAGAGTACAGACATAATACGTAAAATAATATCTTAAAATACAGGAGAAACCAAATGAGCTACACTTATAATACCCACGGTACCTGCTCCCGGCAGATCACCTTTGATTTGGACGAGGAGGGCAAGGTACGCAATGTAAAATTCCTTGGTGGCTGCAACGGCAACCTGCAAGGTATTGCCGCACTGGTAGAGGGTCAGCCGGCAGAAGATGTGATCCAAAAGCTGCGTGGCATCAACTGCAACGGCAAGGGCACCTCCTGCCCGGATCAGCTGGCAAAAGCCATTGACGAAGTTCTGTAAAATCCTGCAAAAGGAGCAAGTATATGTTCAGATTGAAGAGCAACGCCCTGCAACGGGAATTTAAGGTCAACGAGGGGTATCTGTACGCCTCCCGCATTCGCAACACCCGCTCCGGTATGGACCTGGTGCCGGACGGCAACAGCACGGAATTCACCTTTCACTTTACGGACGGCACCGAGTTCTCCTCCAAGGGACTGAAGGTGACGGACTCTGCCGAGCGGGACGGTAAGCTGGTGTTTACCTTTGAAGAATTTGAGGGCATCACCGTGACCATGCGCTACTGGGTGGGCCGGGACGGCAACACGCTGAAAAAGCAACTGCAATTTATCCAAACCACCGAGGACAAGGTGATCGACTACATTGCCCTGGAACACATCGGTGTGATCAACTCACAGACGCACTTCTCTATTCCGGACGACGTGGAGACCAGCATGCAGATCCCGGACGCTATGGCGATCCTGGGGCAGCCCTTTTACATTGACAGCCTGTTCTTCGGCTGTGAGTTTCCGGCCACGGACAACCGTATTCAGTACGGCATCGGTCAAGTCAAATACTATGTAGGTCACCCGGTACACGGCCGCTTTACCTGCCCTGCTACTGTCATGGGCGGCGCCACCGGCAACACCATGGCAGAGGTGCAGGGCGCGTTCTTTGATTACATTGAATACATCAGCACCAAAAGCGACTTCCGCGTGCAGTACAACAGCTGGTACGACCACATGCTGGACATTGACGCGGACAATATTGAGCGCTCTTTTTATGAGATCGAGCAGGGGCTTAGCGATCACGGCGTGCCCCCACTGGACGCCTATGTGATCGACGACGGCTGGAACAACTACAAAGCACCGTTTTGGAGCTTTAACAAAAAGTTCCCCAACAAGCTGACGGACGCCACCGACCAGTGCCACAAGCTGGGCTCCACCTTTGGCCTTTGGCTGGGTCCTCGCGGCGGCTACACGGCAGCCACTCCCCGCTTTGCCAAAAAGATTGAAAAAGGCGGAAACGGCTACCTGAACAGTAACAGTATGGACATTTGCGTCGGCTCGGAGAAATACCTGCAAAATCTGGAAAAATTTCTCACGGACACCTGCACGGAATTTGACATTCAGTACCTGAAGCTGGACGGCTTTTGCCTAAAGCCCTGCACCAACTCAAAGCATGACCACATCACCGGCGGCGAGAACGATATGTATTTTGTTACGGAAATGTGGCAGCGGTGGATCAACCTGTTCACCCGCCTGCGGGAGAGCAGAGCCAAGGACAACAAGCCCCTGTGGATCAATATGACCTGCTATGTGAACCCCTCTCCCTGGTGGCTGCAATATGTGAACAGCGTGTGGCTGCAAAACTCCATGGACATCGGCTTTGCCAAGAACCTGGAGCAGCAGGCTCAGGTGGACGCGGAGATCACATACCGGGACTCCATGTACTACGACTTTATGTGCACCCGCGCACTGCAATTCCCGGCCAAGAATATTTACAATCACGAACCGATCTACGGCAACACCGCTAAGGTGGAGTATACCGACGAAGAATTTGAAAAGTTCCTGTTTTGGAATGCTTGTCGGGGCCAGGCCTTTAACGAGCTGTACCTGAGCTACAATAAGATGAACAGCGCCAAGTGGCGCATTCTCGCCCGTATGCTCCGCTGGCAAAAGGCCAACCATCACATCTTAAAGAACGCCATGCTGCTGGGTGGCGACCCGGCAGAAAACAACATTTATGCCTATGCCGCCTGGACAAAGGCGGGCGAAGGAATCATTGCCCTGCGCAATCCCACAGACGGAAAAACGGATCTGACCCTGACCCTGAACAAGCTGATGGGCTGCCCGGAGAATCTGCGGGCGGTAAAGTGCTACAATGTGTACAACACCACCGGGGCGGACAGTCTGGATCTGTTCTCTTATGGGGATAAAATGCAGATCACCCTGGCGCCCTTTGAAATGAAGATCTTCCAGTTCGGCGACCGGGACAACCGCTGCCTGGCACCGGAGAATACAAACGACTTCACTTTATCCTTTACGGTGAGCAGTAACGCAGACGCCAATATCTGCAGGGGCAAGGACGCGGCAATTTGGATCGCAAACGGCGTCCTACACGGCACATTCGGCGGCTGTAAAATCCAAGCGCCCCTTGTGGACGGTGCCCACCACATTACCTTTGTACGGTACAAAAACAAAATGGTCAGACTCTTTATGGACCGGCAGTTGGTGGACAGCGCGTACGCACCGGAGGCGGCCCCACAGATTGCCACCGACGACCTAGCCTCCAGCGCAGCGAACTTTAGCGTGGCTGACGGCTCCACCCCCTTTGAGAAACTGATGGACTTAAAGGCGGTACTGTCCGGTTCCCGCAAATTCAAACGAAAGCGTAAATAACCATGGCAAACGAAGAAAATAAAAAGCAAAAAAGCAAGCTGCGGGAGGTCATAGACTTTCTGCTGCCCATTCTCATTGCGGTAGCGGTGGCACTGGTGTTAAAATATTGCGTCATTGCCAATGCCGTGGTGCCCACCGGCTCTATGCTGAACACCATTCAAGAGGGCGACCGGGTGATTGCCAGCCGCCTGGCCTATGTAAAGGACGACCCCCAGCGGTACGATATTGTCATTTTTAAGTACCCGGACGATGAGAAGCAATATTATGTAAAGCGCATTGTCGGCCTGCCCGGCGAGACGGTGGAGGTGGTCAACGGCGTAGTCTATGTGACCAAGACGGATGGCAAGACCGTTCAGCTGGACGACAGCTTTGTGACCAAAGAGACGCCAACCGGCAACTACGGGCCCTACACCGTACCGGCAGACAGCTACTTTATGATGGGCGACAACCGCAACCACAGCGAGGACTCTCGCTTTTGGCAAAATAAATTTGTCAAGAAGAATAAGATCGTTGGCAAGGTGGAGTTCCGCTACTATCCCAAGTTCTCCACCATTGACTGATAAGGAAAGAATGCAATGAAGTGCACCAAATGCGGCAGCGATGCCGTAATGAAAGACGGCGACTGGCTCACCTGTCTAAACTGCGGCAATGTGATGTTTGACACCCGCCGCCCGGAAGAGACGGCGGCAGAGATCAGCCCCACCAAGCTGCTGGAGCAGATGGAAGCCGCTGCGGCACAGGAAGAAGCGCCGCCTCTGCGCCGCACCCGCCCGGAGAAAAAGCGCAAGTCCCGCCGCAAAGCCAAGGCTGCCGCGGACAAGGCGGAGGAAAAGAACCCGGTCAAGGATATTGTGGACTTTATGCTGCCCATTGTGATTGCCGTGATCCTGGCCCTGCTGCTGAAAACACTTGTGTTTGCCAATGCGGTGGTGCCCTCCGGCTCCATGCTCAGCACCATAGAGATCGGCGACCGGATCGTGGCCAGCCGACTGGCCTATATCACCAACGACCCCCAGCGGTACGATGTGGTGATCTTCAAATACCCGGACGATGAGCGCCAAAATTATGTAAAGCGCATTATCGGGCTGCCGGGCGAAACGGTGGAGATCAAGGACGGCACCGTCTATGTGACCCAAACAAACGGCAAAACCATTCAGCTGCGCGACGACTTTGTCACTTACTGCACCCCGGTGGGCGATTATGGCCCCTACAAGGTGCCGGAGGACAGCTACTTTATGATGGGTGACAACCGCAACGACAGCGAGGACTCCCGCTTTTGGGACCACAAGTTTGTAAAGAAAAAGAAGATCGTGGGCAAAGTCGTCTTTTGCTACTACCCCAGCATCCATAAAATCAAATAGATAATTCGCATGGCGGGAGCTTGCTCCCGCCCCATTCTTTACCACAAAGCTAAAAAAAGGACCTGTTCGTGTGAACAGGTCCTTTGCTTATATATTCGGAAAAATTATCTGGGATAGCGCTTGACAACACGCAGCCGCTCCATGGCGCGAGCCAGGTTAGCCTGGGAGTGATGGTACTCCATTTGGCTGTGGTGCTGGCGCATTTCTTCCTCTGCTCGCTCCTTGGCTTCCTTAGCACGGCGGGCGTCGATCTCATTGGGCAGCTCCGCAGACACGCACACCAATGTGGCCTCATTGTTAACAAACTCCAAAAAGCCGCTGCCAACAAAGGCGTGAATGATCTTGCCCTGGGTATCCTTAATGCGCATTTCGCCCACTTCCACCGGGGTTACGCAGTTCTCGTGCTGGGCCAGGAAGCCCACCTCGCCGCCGTCGATAGCCGGGATCACCAAGGTCTGCGCCCGACCGTCATAGAACACACGGTTGGACGCCACAATTTTCAATTTGAATGTATTGTCTGCACCCATACGGGCACCTCCTTGCTACAAGGATCACTTCTGCATTTGCTTGGCTTTCTCCAGCACATCATCCAGGGTGCCTACATTGAAGAATGCCATCTCCGGCACATCGTCTACCTCGCCGTTGATGATGGCCTTAAAGCCGCGAATAGACTCCTTCAGCGGTACAAACACACCGGGAATACCGGAGAACTGCTCGGCCACATGGAAAGGCTGGGACAAGAACTTCTGGATCTTTCTTGCACGGTAAACAGTGACCTTATCCTCGTCGGACAGCTCCTCCATACCCAGAATAGCAATAATATCTTGCAGCTCTTTGTATTTTTGCAGGTACTCCTGTACTTTACGAGCCACCTCATAGTGCTCCTCGCCCACTACATCGGCCTCCAGAATACGAGAGCTGGACTCCAGCGGGTCCACAGCCGGGTAAATACCCTGCTCCACGATCTTTCTGGACAGTACGGTAGTGGCGTCCAAATGGGCAAAGGTTGTGGCCGGTGCCGGGTCGGTCAGGTCATCCGCAGGCACATACACAGCCTGTACGGAGGTGATAGACCCGTTCTTGGTGGAAGCGATACGCTCCTGCACCTCGCCAACATCCGTTGCCAGCGTGGGCTGGTAACCTACTGCGGAGGGCATACGACCCAGCAGAGAGGAAACCTCGGAACCTGCCTGTACAAAACGAAAGATGTTATCAATAAACAGCAGCACATCCTGGTGCTCCACATCACGGAAGTACTCTGCCATGGTCAGCCCGGTTTCTGCCACACGCATACGGGCGCCGGGCGGCTCGTTCATCTGGCCAAAGACCAGAGCTGTCTTTTGCAGCACGCCGCTCTCGCGCATTTCGTTCCACAGATCGTTACCCTCACGGGAACGCTCACCTACGCCGGTAAAGATGGAGTAACCGCCGTGCTGGGTGGCTACATTGGTGATCAGCTCCTGGATCAGCACCGTTTTACCTACGCCGGCGCCGCCGAACAGACCGATTTTACCGCCCTTTTGATAGGGGGTCAACAGGTCGATAACCTTGATACCGGTCTCCAAAATCTCCACATTCGGGGACTGGTCCTCAAAGCTGGGGGGCTGCCGGTGAATGCCCCAGTGCTTCTCGCCGCTTAGGTCCTCCAAACCGTCCAGGGTATCGCCTACCACATTGAACAGGCGGCCCAAGGTCTTTTGGCCCACAGGCACGGAGATGGAGCTGCCGGTGGCAACCACTTCCATATCCTTGCACAGACCGTCAGATGTTGCCAGCATAATGCAGCGCACACAGTTGTTGCCGATGTGCTGGCTCACTTCCATCACCAGGCGCTTGCCGTCCAGCTGCACCTCCAGCGCCTCCTTAATGGCGGGCAGTTCGTCCGGGAACGCCACATCCACAACGGGGCCCATGATCTGAATGATTTTGCCCTTATTCATAGGATTGCCTCCGATTGTTAGTCAGTTTTCTTCTTTTGCGCCTTGGCGCCGGCGATCACTTCCGTGATCTCCTGGGTAATGGCAGACTGCCTTGCCCGGTTATAATCAATGGTCAGCTGATTGAGCATATCCTTAGCCGCGTTGGTAGCCGTCTGCATGGCGGTCATACGGGCGTTATGCTCGGAGCAATAGGACTCCACCAGCGCGCCATACACAAACCCGGCCACATAGTTGGGCACAATGTGCTCAAACACTTCGTCCGGTGACGGCAAAAACGCCACCTGATCGTAATATTTCCGATCCCGGTGCACAGAGATCTGTTCCTGCTCCAAAGGCAGCAGTTGGTGGCACTCGGCCTGCACATTCAGGGAGTTGATCATCTTGGTATAGATGATATACACCTCGTCCAGCTCTCCGCTGACAAACAGATCCGTCACTTGCTCCGCAATATACCGTGCCCGGTTCATATTCGGGTTCTGGGCCGTGTACTTAAAGTCTATGTCAACGGGAATGTTCTTGGTCTCAAAATACCGGCGGCCCACTTCGCCCACCACAAAGAGTTTGTTATGGTTCTCGTTCTCTCCGGTGTGGGTGGCCTCCTCGGCGATCTTGATCACATTGTGGTTGTAGGCACCGGCCATGCCCTTGTCGGCGGTGACCACAATATAGCCTTTTTTTCGATCCTCCGGCGCCAAATCGGGCCGCTGGTCAAAAAAGCGGTTACCGGCATCCGGCGATTCCATCAGGATCTTAGCCAAAGCGTCCTGCATGGTGAAGAAGTACGGCTCCGTATTCTTCAGGTCCGTTCTGGCCTTTGAGAGCTTGGAGGACGAGATCATATACATGGCGTTGGTGATCTTCATGGTGTCCTTAATGCTCTTCATCCGGCTTTGGATCTCTCTTGCATTAGCCATGGTTTACCTTCTTATATTCATCGGTTGCGGCCAGGATCTCCTCCCGCAGCTCGTCGGTGAGCACCTGATCCTTTTCAATGGTCGCCACCAGCTCCGGGTACTTGGCGTTTACGAACTCCAGCAGTCCGGCCTGGAACGCCTTGATCTTTTTCGGTTCCACATCCATAAACTTATGGCCGATGGCTGCCACCAAAGACACCACCATATCCGACAGGGACAGCGGGTGACACAGTGGCTGCTTTAACAGCTCCATCAAGCCCTTGCCGTAGGTCAGGCTGGCCTTGGTTTCGTCGTCCAGATCTGAGGAAAACTGGGTAAACACTTCCATCTCACGGAACTGAGCCAGGTCGATACGCAGAGAACCGGCGGCCTTCTTCATAGCCTTGGTCTGGGCTGCGCCACCTACACGGGATACGGACAGACCTACATTTACAGCCGGGCGCTGACCGCTGAAGAACAGGTCGCTCTCCAAGAAAATCTGGCCGTCTGTAATGGAAATCACATTCGTGGGAATGTAGGCGGAAAGGTCGCCTGCCTGGGTTTCAATAATAGGCAGAGCGGTAAGAGAGCCGCCGCCCAACTTGTCAGACAGTCGGCTGGAACGCTCCAGCAGCCGGGAGTGCAAATAGAACACATCGCCGGGATAAGCCTCACGGCCGGGACTTCTTTCCAGCAGCAGGGACAGCGCACGATAAGCTACCGCGTGCTTGCTCAGATCATCGTACACGATCAAGCAGTCCTTGCCCTTGTACATAAAGTATTCTGCCATTGCGGTGGCGGAATAGGGAGAAATATATTGTAGAGAGGACGGGTCGGAAGCAGTGGAGCACACCACGATGGTATAATCCAAGGCACCGTACTTATCCAGCGTATGCACCAGCTTTGCCACGGTAGATGCCTTTTGACCGATAGCGTTATAAACGCAGATCACATCCTTGCCCTTTTGGTTCAGGATGGTGTCAATGGCAATAGAGGTCTTACCGGTCTGACGGTCGCCGATGATCAACTCACGCTGGCCACGTCCAATGGGGAACATAGAGTCAATGGACAGAATACCGGTAGCCAATGGGGTATCTACCGACTGCCGATCCACAATGGAGGGTGCCGGTTCTTCAACCGGGCGGTAGTCATCGGAATGGATCTCGCCCTTGCCGTCGATCGGCTCGCCCAAAGCGTTGACAATACGGCCAATAAAGCCCTCGCCTACCGGCACGCCGGCACGCTTATGGGTACGCACAGCGGTTGAGCCCTCGTGGATCTCGCTATCCTGGCCAAACAGGATGCAACCGATTTGGTTCTCCTTAATATCCTGGACCATGCCCTTGACCCCGGAGTCAAACACCACGATCTCGCCGTACATGGCGTGGTTCATACCGTAAATGGTGGCAATGCCGTCGCCTACGCGAACGACCTTGCCCACTTCCTCGTCATTTTGGTTAAAGTCGTAATTGGTGATCTCCTCGCGGAGAATGGATACGATCTGATCCGAACTGATTGCTGCCATTACTTCACTTCCCCAGTCAGTTTTTGCTGTAATTTATCTAACTTGCCCTTTACGGAGCGGTCATATTCACAGTCGCCGCAGCGCAGAATAAACCCGCCCAGCAAGTCCGGCTGTACCGCAATGTCCAGCTCCACATTGGCGGCACCGAATTTCTTTTTCACAAACGCGCGCATTTTCTCTGTCTGTTCCGCACTGGGCGGCTCCACGCAAAGCAACTGCGCCTGAACCGTGCCCGCTTTTTGGCGGCACAGATCCTGATAGGCCTCAAAAATCTCTGTCAGTGCATACACGCGCTCATGTTTGCAAAGCACCTTCATAAAGGAGGAAAAGGGCGGCGTAAAAATACGGTCCAGGCACTTTTCCTTCTCTGCAAAGCGCACTCTGGGATCAGAGAGCACCTGGGTGAGCAGCGGATTTTCACGCAGCAAGGTTTCTGCTGCTTTGATCTGCTGTTCGTCCAGATTCAGTTCCCCCAGCACCAGCGCATAATTCTGTGCGGTTACGGTCATACCGGATCACCGCCGTCCTGCCCCGCCAGAAAATCGTCATAGATCGCGCTGTTATCCAGCTCAGACGCCTCTTTAGACACCACCTTGGCCGCAGCATCCATTGCCAGTGCAGCAATGTCATGCTTAACGGACTGGAGTGCCTCATTGCGCTCATGCTCGATGGTCTGGTGCGCGTCGCGTACCATCTTGTCGGAGGTGAGCTTGGCCTGGTCTACGATCTTGTCAGCTTTGGCTTTGGCAGTGACCTTTGCGTCTGCAATCAAGCGTGCCGACTCCTCGTCTGCACCGGCTAAGCGACCCTCATATTCTGTTTTCAGAGCGCCTGCGGCTCGACGATCCTCGTCGGCGTCTTTGAATTGTTGGTCTATCATGGACTGCCGTTTATCCATGGCACCCAGCACCTTGTTCCAGACAAATTTCTTCATCAGGATATAGAAGATCACCAGGTTGATCACGGTAAAGAGCAGATTCCAGTCTAATGACAGCATAGACACTGCTTCCTTTCTGCTTGTGGATTTTCTCGGTTATTTCATAATGAAGATGATCAAAATACCGATAACCAGACCGTAAACAGCCGTTGCCTCTGCCAGGGCGCAGCCCAGGATCAGAGCGGTACGAATGTCACCGGCAGCCTCGGGCTGACGAGCGATGGCGTCTACTGCCTTACCAGTTGCAAGGCCGATGCCGAGACCTGCTGCTACACCTGTAAGTACGGCGATTGCCGCTGCGATTGCTACTGTCATGATAAATTTCTCCTTTTCTGTAAAAGTTCTATTTAATCTTCAATGGCTTCCTGAATGTACAGTGAGGTCAAAAAGACGAACACATACGCCTGGATAAAACCATCGAAAATATCAAAGTAAAGGCTCAATGCCACCGGAATTGCTACCGGCACCACCGATTCGATCAGCTTCATAATAATGAAAGCGCCGATGATGTTGCCGAAAAGTCGGAAGCAAAGAGACATGGGCTTGATGATCAGCTCCAACAAATTGATGGGCAGTACGATGGGTACCGGCTTAGCAAAGGACTTAAGCCATCCCTTCGTACCCTTTTTATGAATACCGGCGTACTGAACCAAAATAATGCTGGTCAGCGCCAGACCTACGGTTACATTCAGTTCCTTGGTGGGGGACTTAAAGCCGAAAATGCCGCACATATTGCAGGCACCGATATAAACAGCTACCGTCATCATCCAAGGAATGTAACGATCCCCGTCCGGGCCCATAACGCTGTGGAAGAATGAGCGCATTTTGTCTACGCACATTTCAATAAGCAGCTGGCGTTTGGAGAGCTTGCCCTCCACCTTCAGTCCACGGGTGAGCAAAATACCGGCGATCAGGAACACCGCCATAATGATCCAGCTGACGACTGTGCCCTCATCGATCTTGAGCTTGCCGCCAAACAGACTGAACACCGTTTCCGTATTCAGTTCTTCGATCAATTTACTTGCCACATCGGTTTTCAGCAGCAACGCCGTCACCTCCAATCAATCCTTATTTCCATTGCTCATTTTACACCCCCGTTTCTCAAAAGTAAACAGGCTTACGGCGAATTTGAAGACCAAAATGTAAAAAAATCGTCTAAAAAGCGCAAGGAATTTGGTTAAAATTTCCGTACATTTATTACTCTTTGTAAAATGTGTTTATACTTTTTGGCGTTGTATCGGGCTTTTTGCGCATTTTCGCCGGTGTACGGGTTGTATAATTGGCTTGACAAGATCAAAGCCGAACAAAAACCGTCCATGCCCACAGAGAAAACTGAACTTTCTTATTTACTTTGGCGGCAAAGGGGTATATAATGAAGTTTCAAGAAAGAACCCCACAACTAAGGAGGAAAAAAGATGGCTGTACTTGTAACAGGCGGCGCCGGTTATATCGGCTCTCACACCTGCGTGGAGTTAATCAACGCAGGCCAGGATGTGGTAATCCTGGATAATTTTTACAACTGCAAGCACTCGTCGCTGGATCGGATCCGCGCGCTGGTGGATCGGGACTTTAAGTTCTACGAATGCGACATTCGGGACCGAGAGGGTCTGAACAAAGTCTTTGAGACAGAGGACATTGACTGCGTCATTCACTTTGCCGGGCTGAAGGCCGTGGGCGAGAGCGTACACAAGCCCCTGGAATACTTTGATAACAATGTAAACGGCACTCTGGTACTGCTGGATGTGATGCGCCACCACGACTGCAAAAAGATCATCTTCAGTTCCTCTGCCACAGTGTACGGCATGAACAACATTGCCCCCTTTACCGAGGATATGGAGATCGGTGGGGTCACCAACCCCTACGGGCGCACCAAGTATATGATCGAGTGCATTCTCCAGGATCTGTATGTGAGCGATCCCAGCTGGAGTATTTGCCTGCTGCGGTACTTTAACCCCATCGGTGCCCACAAAAGCGGCACCATGGGCGAGGATCCCAACGGCATTCCCAACAACCTGATGCCCTACATTACCCAAGTGGCTGTGGGTAAGCTGAAGAAGCTGGGCGTGTTTGGTAACGACTACCCCACCCCGGACGGCACCGGCGTACGGGATTATATTCATGTGGTAGATCTGGCACTGGGTCACGTAAAGGCAGTGGAAAAGCTGGAAAAGGATCAAGGCCTGTTTATCTACAATCTGGGCACCGGCATCGGTTACAGTGTGCTGGATGTGGTCAAGGCCTTTGAAAAGGCCAACGGCGTGGACATTCCCTATGAAATCAAGCCCCGCCGGGACGGCGATATTGCCACCTGCTACTGCGACCCCTCCAAGGCGAAGCGTGAACTGGGCTGGCAGGCTACCCGCTCGCTGGAAGAAATGTGCGAGGACTCCTGGCGCTGGCAAAAGCAGAATCCAAACGGTTACCCGGACTGATTTTATAATAAGTGTATATAATAGAAGAAGCGGAGGTGCAAAACGCACCTCCGCTTTTCTTAATGCCTTAGATCATTTGAACTTGGCATACAAGATTGAAGCGAGGATCACATCAATCACAAACAGCACCAAAGATACCACGCCCATGATTTGCGCTCTGTGGCACAGCTGTTGATTTTCCTCTGTCAGCTTCGCGCCCTTTTGCTTAAACACCGCCGGCACTACCATAGCCATAATGCCAAAAGCGGGACAAATACCCAAAAGGCACAGACCGATAATCGCACTGGTCTGGGCAAAGCGTGCCAGCTTATCTATAATTGTTTTATTCATGGCAATTCTCCTTATCTCCTGCGGTGGCTTTACGCTCCAGCAGGCCATATTTTCGTTGCAGACGGGTAATCTTTTGCTCCAACGGCGTACCAAACAGCACCAGAAAGACTGCGGTAGACCCGCCAAACACCAAATCAAAAGGTGCGCCGGAGGCATACACTGCCAGCACCGCAGGCCAAGTAAAGTCCGTCACCGTCATTAAAACTGTGCTCAAATCCACCACCAGGCCGTACACCACTGTGGCTAAAAAGAAGCCCACCAGCGCCAGCACCCAGCGATTCACCCGTCCGGGGCGCAGCAGTATGCCGGCCAGCAGGCCCACCAATCCCAGCGCCACCATTTGAAAGGGGGTCCATATGCCTTGCCCAAACAGGAAGTTAGACAAAAAGGCGGACAGCGCCCCCACCATATAACCGGAAAAGGGACCAAGACACATACCGGCCACGATCACCACCGCGGCAATGGGCTTCACCTGAGGGATCAGATAAAACACTGCCCGGCTGACCACCGCCAGCGCCGTTAAGACGGACAGCAGCGCCATCTCTCGGGCAGAGATCGGCTTCCGCTCCAGATGCAAAAAGAACGGCAGCGCACTGAGCAGCAGCAAAACCGCCGCCACCAAGTACCAAGAGGTGGTGTCTGCAAAGCACACCTGCCACACCACCAGCAGCACCGGCAAAACCAAAAACAACAGGGTCAGCAATACCCGCTTCATAGAACCAGGTCCTCCGGCGATACGGCGTCCGGCAGCGCACGACAAGTCACCCGGCGCACACCGGTGGTGTACAGCTCCATGCCGGCAAAGAATGCCCGCCGAGGCCGAGGCGGGGTCACCACCCGGTTGCACAGGAAGGCCGCTTCATCGCTGTAAGTACCGGCAAAATCCAGATCGTGCGTCACCAACACCACCGTTTTACCGGCAGCGCACAAGTGGCGTAACCGGGCGCCCAGCTGCGCTTTTGCACCGGCGTCCAACCCGGCGGTAGGCTCATCCAGCAGCAGCGTATCGGCGCCGGTATCCAGCACCATGCCCAGCCCCACCAGTCGGCTTTCGCCGCCGGACAGATCCAACGGGTGCCGGGCGGCCAGGTGCGCAATGCCCAGGTGCTGCAATGTTTCCGCCTGCACCAACTGATCTACCCGGTCCCGGGTAAACAGATACTGCACCGTTTGGGGCAGCAAGGCCGTGGGCACCGGGCGCTGCACCTTGCCTGCGTAGGGCTTCAGCACACCGGCCATCACCCCCAGCAGGGTGCTCTTGCCGCTGCCGTTGGCGCCTACAATACCATAGCACTTGCCTACCGTTAAGGTCAGGGACAGGCGAAAAAGTACATCAGCGCTCTTTTTCTCATAAGCAAAGCAAATCTCTTTTAAGGTCAGTACCGACTTGCCTGCAGGTTGGGGTGCAGGCGCCGGCTTGCACCGCAGATGGGCGGCCAAAGGCTGGGCCTCCCGCACCGTCAGCGGTACTTCGTCAAACAGGATTGCCCCCACCGGCAGCGCCTGCAACATGGGGTCGCCGCTTTGCCGCAAGGCACGAGCAAAGGCATGGGGATCATCATAACAGGTGCAGCGCCCGGCACGGAGCAACAGCACGCCGTCCGCCTGTGCCAAAGCTGCGCCGGGGGTATGGGTACTCATCAGGACCGTTACGCCCAACTCGCGGTTCAGCCGCAGCAGCACCTGCAAAAATTTTTCTTCCGCCGCCGGATCCAGCGCCGCACAAGGTTCGTCCAGCAAAAGCACCCGAGGCGAGCCGGTCATAGCTGCCGCCAGGGACAGCAGTTGCTGTTCCCCACCGGACAAAGAGGCAGTGGAGCGCTCCATCAGCGGCTCCAAATGGAAGAATGCGGCACACTCCCCCACCCGCCGCGCTACGGCAGCACCGTCCAGCCCGGCATACTCCGGCGAGAACGCCAGCTCCCGCTGCACACTGTCCGTGACTAAACTGTCCTGTGGATTTTGAAAAACGAAACCTGCCGGGCTGTCACAGTGCAGCTGCCCGCTCAAAGCACCGTGAGGCGCAATCTCCCCTTGCAGCAGCCGCAGTAAAGTGCTCTTGCCGCTACCTGATGGCCCCATCAGCAAATAAAAGCCGCCGGACGGAATGGAAAAGGTTACATCGGAAAGTGCCGCTCTGTCGGCGTCCGGGTAAGTGAAATTCAGTTTTTCCGCTTCAATCGCCGCCATTGCAGTGCCTCCCCTACATTTGAGATCGTCGGGCAAAAACAAAGCAAGCCCGCTGCCGCCGCCCCTAAGGGAGACAGGGTGACCCATTCCAGCTGCGGGTCAAAATAAAAAGTAAGGCCGCCGGTGAGCGCCACCGCCAGCACCGTGATACTCAGCAGGAGCACCACGGCCAGCTCTACGCCGTCCGCCACGCCGAATGTAAACGGATCGTACACCCGACGCCGCCCCTTGCCGTAGCCCCGGGCGCGCATAGCGTCCGCCGTGGTCATACTCCCCTCCAGGGACAAGGTGACCAGCGTAGAAAACTGATCCAGTGCCTCGTGCAGGGGCTTTTCTTTTGCCAGTCCCGCACCGGCACGAGCCAGGCGGATTTGCTGTGCATTCTCCCGAAAGCGGGCAATACACCCTAAAGTCATAGAAAACAAAAGAGAAAAGCGGGGCGCCGCTCGACCGGTAACCGCCAGCAGCCGATCGCTGCCCAGTACACGGCCAAACACCGCCAGCCACAGCACCACCCCGGCGAATATGCCCCCCTGGAAGCAGCCGTAAATCAGGCTTTCCAAAGTAAACTGGGTGTCGCCCCGGCTAAAGAGGACCGTAACGCCCCAGTGGGCAAACAAAAAGTTAAAACCGCCCACCAGCGCCACCAGCACCGGCACGCACAAAAGGCTGCGCAGACTGCGGCGGCCGTCCGTCAGCAGCAGGTACACCGCCGCGCCCAGCAGAGACAACGCCACCGGCACCGGGTGTCGGCTCAGACAAGTGAGCAACAATACGCACAAAAGGAAACAGAACTGCACCAATGGGTGCCACTTGGCAAACCGAACCATCAGCGAATATGGGCATCTTCTTTGGTCTGATACCGATAGCCGTACTGATCCAAAAGATGCATTTTTTCCAGCGCCACCACGCAGCCCTTGGCCACGCAGTGCATTTCGTCCGTGGCCTTACGCACCGGCACGCCGCCCAGTGCGTCCGAAAACAGACGATCCATATTGCAAATATTGGCACCGCCGCCGGTAAGCAATACGCCAGTATTGCCGATGTCTGTTACCAACTGGGGTGAAGTGCGCTCAAACAGCGCCCCGGCGTGCTCCGCCACCGTCTCAAAATACGGTTGCAACGCCAAATACAGAGCGTTGCCGCTGATCTCCACCTCCCGAGGCAAACCGGTAAGCAGGTCCTGCCCCTTCGCATAGGTAGTTACATCTTCTTCTCTGGGCAGAGCACAGGCCACCGTGCGCTTAATCTCCTCTGCGGTGCGCAGGCCAACCGCCACATTGTGCTCCTCTCGCAGGAACTTGACAATTTCCGCATCCAAATCGTTGCCCCCGACTTTCAGGGACTCGGACTGGCTCATGGCGCCCTGGCTGATCACAGCCATGTCCACCGTGCCGCCGCCCAGGTCAATCACAAAGGCGCCGGAGGGCTGCATGGGGTCAATCCCGGCACCAAAGGCAGCGCACAAAGGTTCCTCCACCAGGCACACGGAACGGGCACCGGCGTGGATCATCACGGACACAATGGTGCGCTTCTCCACATCCGTGTGCATGGCCGGCACAGACACCACCACACGAGGCTTAAACAGGCTGTTGCCAATCACTTTATTGATAAAATGGCGCATCATCTGCTGGGCCAGCTCATAGTGACCCACCACGCCGGAGAGAATGGGCCGCTCCACACGCAGGCCCTCTGGCTCGCGCCCCTCTAAGAAATAGGCACGCTTACCGGCGTACAGTACCTTCTCTTTTTCCTCATCATAGGCCACATAGGCCGGCTCGTCCAGCCGTATGCCCTTGCCGGGCACACCAATGACAATATTGGTGGTACCCAGATCAATGCCCAAATCATATCCAAACATAAACATCCGTCCTAAACAAAAATCGCTTTTCTATATGCTACTGTATCCCACCGTCATTGTCAACAGATAAAAAATGAACAAGCCCGCTGTACCGCAGCATTTTTTTATCATTCTCCACCATGGCCTGTATGCTCTCCCGCGTACCCACCAGGATCAGCAGGGACTTGGCACGGGTCAGGGCGGTATAAAACAAATTGCGATAGCACAGTTTGGGCGATGCACCGATGGTGGGCATCACCACGGCGGAGAACTCCGAGCCCTGGCTCTTATGCACAGTCATGGCGTAGGCCAAATCCAGCTGGTCCGCATTTTGCAGGGAATACATGGCCTCCCGGCCGTCGAACCGCACATTCAGAATATCCTGCCCCCGATCTATGCGGGTAAGAATACCAATATCGCCGTTAAACACCCCGGAACCGCTGTCGCCGTTTTTCTTAAACCAGGGCACATCATAGTTGTTTTTGATCTGCATTACCCGGTCGCCCTCCCGCAGCGTGCGACCCATCGTCACCAGCTCCGCCTTATGCTTGTCCGGCGGGTTCAACGCCGCCTGCAATTGGGCATTTAGGTATGCGGTACCGGCAGCCCCCTTGCGAGAGGGGCACAGCACCTGAATATCCTTTATGCTGTCCATTCCGTAACCGGCAGGAATGCGCCGGGTCACCAGCTCCACCACCTTGCGAGGCACCGCATAAACGGACGCTGTATTTAAGAAAAAGAAGTCCGAGTCCGGGGTATTGCAGTCCAACTCCGGCATTTTACCGGCCACCACCCGGTGGGCATTGGTGACGATACGGCTTTTCTGCGCCTGGCGAAACACTTTATCCAGGCTGATCACATCAATCCGTCCACCGGCGATCAAATCGGACAGCACATTGCCTGCCCCTACCGGCGGCAGCTGATCCACATCGCCTACCAAAATCAGGCGGCAATGCAACGGCAGCGCGTCTAAAAGCGCGGAAAAGAGCAGCACATCTACCATGGAAAGCTCGTCCACGATCACTGCGTCCAAATCCAACGGATTGCGCAAATTATGAACAAAGGTCGGCTCCGGCTCCCCATCCCGTCGCTCGGTCTCCAGCAGGCGGTGAATGGTCTTGGCCTCGCTGCCGGTGAGCTCCGTCATACGCTGGGCAGCTCGACCGGTAGGCGCCGCCAGCGCCACCCGCAGCCCCCGGTTCTTCATCATGGCAATAATGCCTTTTACGGTTGTGGTCTTGCCGGTACCCGGGCCGCCGGTCAAAATCAGCAAACCCTTTTGGGTAGCGATTTCAATGGCTCGGCGCTGCTTCTCGTCCAGCTCAATGCCATTAGCGCCCTCATAGGCCAGGATCTCGGAAGTGAAGATCTCGCACTCCCGGGGCGGGTACTGGGTCATCACGCGGATCCGCTGTCCAATCCCCTGCTCCGCCTCATAAATATGGGGCAAAAACAAAAACGGCTGTCCGTCCATCTGTTCTTGCACCAATTGGCGTGCCTCCAAGGCGTTGTCCAACGCCATCTCTGCCCGTTCCTCGGTCATATCCAACCCGGTCACCGCTGTCTGGATCACCTTGCGCCGGGGGAGGCAGGTGTGGCCGTTCTTCAAATTATACTGCACCACATAGATCACCGCTGCCTGATCCCGATAGGATGGGTCCGGCGCCTGGGGCAGTTCCTCTGCGATCTCCTGGGCCCGCTCAAAGGGAATGCCCTGATCGTTGCCGGTGATCACAAAGGCATAGGGGTTCTCCGACAGGATCTCCGGTGCTTCCGGCCCAAAAAAGGAAAAAGCCTTAAACGCCTCTCCCTGTGTAAATCCCATCCCGGCCAGCGCTTCCAGCGCCTGGCGGGAGGCAAACTGATTTTTGTACTCCCGGCTGATCTTCTTGGCCATACTGCGGCTGATGCCCTTTAGCTCTGCCAGTCGCTCCGGCTCCTTCTCGATCACCTGCAAGCTTTCGGCACCAAAAGCCTCTACGATCTTGGTGGCCGTAGAGGGACCGATGCCCTTAATGATCCCGCCGGACAGGTATTGCAAAATGCCGGAGGCATCCTTAGGCAGGGTTACCGTTACCTGTACCGCCTTAAATTGGCGGCCAAAGCGAGGGTGCATGGTCCACTGACCGCGAAACACCGCCTCCTCCCCCTCGCTGATGGGGGGCATTTCACCGGCCACGGTCTCGCCGTCCCCGTTGGCCTCGCCTGTATTCAGTTGCAGTACGGTATAGCCGTTGTCCGGGTTGCGGTAAACGATCTCCTCTACCCGACCGGCCAAATTCTCATACGCTTCTGCCATACCTTGCTCCAAAGTCTCTGAATTTCATCCTTCAGTATAGCATATTTCCGCAGGAATTGCCACCGCAGAGCACAAAAAAGCCGCAGGTTTTCACCTGCGGCGAAGAGCGTGATTACCGCGCCAGCACAAAGTATAAGATCACAGCTGCACCTAAAACAATTCGATACCAGCCAAAAGCCTTAAAGTCGTGCTTTTTAATATACCCCATCAGGAACTTGATGGTCAAAATGGATACTACAAAAGCCACAATCATACCCACGGCCAGCAAGATGGCCTCGGCAGAGGTAAAGTGGAAGCCGAACTTGACCAGCTTCAGCGCACTGGCGCCGAACATCACCGGCACCGCCAAAAAGAAGGTGTACTCTGCCGCCACCGTGCGGGACACGCCAATGAGAATGGCGCCCAAAATGGTAGCGCCGCTGCGGGAAGTGCCCGGGAACACAGCTGCGATCAACTGAAAAGCACCAATGATCAGCGCAGAAGTATAAGTCAACTCGCCAATGGAATGGATCTTGGCGGTTTTGCCTTTGTTCCAGGTTTCCACCACCAAAAAGAAGATACCAAAGAGAATGAGCATAATCGCCACAGTCTGCCAATTGTAAAACAGCGCGTTCAGCTTATCGTCAAAGAGCACGCCCACCACGGCAGCCGGCACGCAGCTGACCAACACCTTGAACCACATTTGCCAAATGTCTTTCTTGGGCACAATGCGCTTGTTTTCTATACCAAAAGGCCACAGCTTGTGCCAGTACAGTACCACTACGGCCAAAATGGCGCCCAGCTGGATCACCACCAGGAACATCTCCTTGAACTGAGGTGTCACATTCAGGTGCAAAAATTCGTCCACCAGGATCATGTGGCCGGTGGAGCTGATAGGCAACCACTCGGTAATGCCCTCTACAACACCTAGCACAATGGCCTTGAGTATTTCAATAATCAAATTCATATACTGTATTGCCTCCCCTATCGTTTTTTCTATTGTAACAGACCCGCAGCTTCTTGTACAGAAATCTTATGAGATTTAACACAAATTTATCCTAACAAAAGCGCCGCAGTTGCCCGCAGCGCTTCATGCTCAGAAATTAAAGTTGTTGTAGCCCCAGTGATCCACCTCTCGGTAGCGCACATAGGTACGCTCCGGCGGCACCTGCAAATACTGCTGGGCAATGGCGCACAGCCGGCAGGTCAGGTCATCGTAGGCGTCGTCCGTTGCCGTACCGAAAATGGACACAGAGAACAGGGCGCAGGGCGTGTCACTGCCCTGAAAGTACATTTTTTGTTCGCCTGCCAGGTTCACCATCAGCCAACTTTCGCTTTTGCCGGGAATGGCGGTAATGGCGTCGCCCAATGCGCTTTTCAGCTCCGCTGCCACGGCGGACAAATCCTCTGTGGTCTTTACTTCAATAAAAGGCATGGCTTTACTCCTTTACGCCGGACAGCGCTTTCCAGTGAATCTTACAATATTCCTTGCCGTCAATAGGCGGATACTTCTCATCGTCCACCTTGGCGGCGTTGTAGCACTTGTAGTCCCCTACATAGGCGCAACGCTGGGTGTCTGCGCCTCCTTCGCTGAGGGAGGGAATAAACGCATACAGGAAAATACCAAGAACCGCCACACCGATGCAGGCAAACCCCACCTTGCCGGGTACCTTTTTGAACAGCTTGGCAGCGTCCACCTTCTCCAGGCCCTTGCTCTTCATCACCAGCTTCATCAACAGGTAGCCCAAAACGGCGGCGATCACGCCCACCAGCAGACCGCCCAGCACATCGGTGGCGTAATGCACCATCAAGTACACACGGGAGCCCATGGTGCACAGAGCCACACAGGGGAACAACCAGGCAATTTTCTTTTTATCGCTCTTAAAGCACAGGAACAGCGCGGTAGCTACCTCTACGGCAGAGGTGGTGTGGCCGGAGGGAAAGCTGTAATCGCTCTCGCTCAGCGCCCCGGCGCCGATATACCAGGACCAGTAATCCGCGTTCTGCTGCAAAGTGTTGTACGGTCTGATCCGCAGCACCATCGGCTTAGCGATCACATTGGTAATCAGCGTACCGATGATCACGGCAAATAAAATGGAAAAGCCATACTTGCGGGTGCGCTTAAAAAAGCACAGTACCACAGACAGCACCACAATGGGAATGGTGAAATTCTCGTCCCCAAAGGCGGTAAAGAACTTGGCAACGCCGGTCAAAAACCCGCACTGCATGGAGCCGAAAAACCGAAACACCCACAGATCGAAGGCATAAAACACCTTGTCTATGTTGTCACCGATGGTCAGCAAAATCGGACTGAACATAGAAAAACCCCTTTTCTGTAATTTACACCCCCAGTTTACCAAATTTTGGTCCCAAATACAAGACAAACCGGGCAAAAACAATCCTTTTTTCCATGCGGGTTTACAAATCCTTTACAAGTGGGAGGATTTTCTTCTTCATTTGGTCACAAATTCGTCAAAAATCCGTGGTATAGTAGAAGCAATCTAAGAAAATAAGCGAGGCAGTATGACACAAAATCCTTATCAGGTGCTGGGCGTGCCCAATGGTGCCGATTTGGCGGAATGCACCCAAGCCTACAAACGCCTGGCCAAAAAGTACCACCCGGATCTAAACCCGGGGGATCGTGTGGCCGAGGCCAAGATGGCAGAGGTAAACGCCGCCTTTGACGCCATTAAGAACGGCAACACCGCTGACAGTACCTCTACCGGCAGTCGCCGCAGTGCAGACGCCGGCAGCGATTACTATACCGCCGTGGTGAACTTTATCAACCACGGTCAATATGCGCAGGCCATTAACCTGCTGGGCAATATGGACAAGAGCGATACCCGCTGGTACTATCTGGCCGCTTTGGCCTATATGGGCTACGGCGATCAGGAAAAGGCTATGGCAAACATTCGCATTGCCGTGAACCGAGAGCCAAATAACGCCAATTACCAAAGCGCCTACAACAGCATTCGCCAGGGGATCAACCCTATGGGCTTCGGTTTTGACCCATTCTCGTTCTTTGACTTCTCCGCCTACACCGCCGGCGCAGGCAACACCGGCACCCATCGGCAGCAACGCCGCCCTGTGCGCAGGCAAGGGGGCTGCCTGCTGACCATTCTGCGCATAGCGCTGGCGATCTTTATCATCCGCCTGGTGATTTTGGGAATCACCTCCTTGGTGAGTTGGAGCAGTCAATACCAGCACTACGATGTATCGCCGGGCAATGCGTACAGTTACAGCCAAAGCGCAGACGGCAACCAAAGCAATGACCAAAACGACGACCAAAACGACGACCAAAGCGAAAATGGTCAATATGGTTACAGCAACGGTCAAAACGGCAACAGCGCCTTTGGTCAGGCCCACGGTTCCGCTGCCGGCGCATAACTGTAAAAAGTTTGAAAGGACAATCCGGTTTATGAAAGAAAAACTCAAGCAAATGGGCTATAAAATGCAGCAGAGCATGATCGGTCGCTACGGCATAGACGCCCTGTATAAAGCTCTACTGGTCATCTACCTGATTTTGGTGGTAACGGGCAGTGCCTTGGCCCGGGTGTCCCGCCCGGTCTATACCGTACTGTGGGTGCTCTCCCTGGCGGTGCTGATCTATGCCATTTTCCGTTCCTTCTCACGCAACATTGCCGCTCGGCAGCGCGAGAACGCCCGCTGGCTGGCACTAACCGCCCCCATACGGCGAGAGGGCCGTCTGCTGCGAGACAAATGGACGTTTCGCAAAACCCATGTGTTTAAGAAATGTCCCAGTTGCAAAGCGGTGCTGCGCTTGCCCCGCAAGAAAGGCAAGCACACCGTCAACTGCCCCCATTGCCATAAGAATTTTACCGTGCATGTACACGGATAAAACAAAAGCCCTGCCAAACGGCAGGGCTTATTTTCACTAAATTATACCAAAAAACAAGGACCCAAGGCGGCAAAACCGCTTCGGGTCCGTTTTTTCTGCTTAGATCAGTCCTGATCGGCGTCCTCGTCCTCGTCTTCGTCGTCCTCACAGCTGACCTCAAACTCCAGGGTCTCGCCGCAGGCGGGGCACTCCATAGAGCCGTCCAGCACGGTGTCCTCATCTACCACAAAGGTCTCGTGGCAAGCGGGGCACTCGATCTCGAACTCCTGGCACTCGTCCTCGTCGTCATCGCAGCAATCGCAGTCGCAGTCATCGTCGTCCTCGTCACCGTAGAGGTACTCCTCCACATCGCCCAGATCCTCGTCCACAGCGTCCAGCTGATCTGCCATCATCTCTACGCCGTCGGTCAGGTCGTTCACATCTTCTGCCAAGTTCTCCAGTACGCCGATCATGGCTCTGTAAATCTTGGTCTCTTTTTTGGACTCATCCAAGTCCATGCCGTCCAGCAGGCCCTTCAGGTAGCCCAGGCTCTCCGTTGTATCCATCGTGCGATCTCCTTTACAAAATATTGTTATTGGGGTTTATGCTCTTTCCATATACTCGCAGGTGCGGGTATCTACGCGGATTTTGTCGCCCTCGTTAATAAACAGCGGCACGCGGATCTCCGCGCCGGTTTCTACGGTAGCGGGCTTCAAAGTGTTGGTGGCGGTGTTGCCCTTAATGCCCGGTTCGGTCTTGGTAACCTCCAGCACCACAAAGGTGGGCGGCTCCACACCGAACACCTTGCCCTTGTAGGACAGGATACGGCAAATGTCGTTCTCCTTTACGAACTTGAAGTTATCGGACAGATCGGAACCGTTCACCGGCACCATATCAAAAGTCTCCTGGTCCATAAAATAATACAGGCCGTCGTCGTTGTAGGAATACACCATTTCCTTGCGCTCAATGTAAGCGGTGGGGAACTTGGCGGTGGGGTTGTAGCTCTTCTCCACCACGGAACCGGTAATCACATTCTTTACCTTTGTACGAACAAAAGCGGCGCCTTTACCGGGCTTTACATGCTGGAACTCCACAACCTGGAGCACATTGCCGTCCTCTTCAAAGGTTACGCCGTTTCTGAAATCACCTGCTGATACCATATAAGTTTACCTCCAAAAGTAATCTGTAATACATAACAAAGATATTTTACAGTATTTCCAATAATAAATCAATACCCATTTTGTAACTGTCTTTGCCAAAACCGCAAATTTGCTTCACGCACACCGGGGTCAGCACGGAAATCCGGCGAAAATCCTCCCGCTGGTGAATATCGCTCATGTGCACCTCCACATAGGGGGTAAAGTCCTGCACTGCCTCAATAGCGTCCCGAATGGCATAAGAATAATGGGTGTAAGCGCCTGCATTGAGCACCACGCCGTCATAGTCGGTGCGGCTGGCATGGATCTTGTCAATCAGCGCGCCCTCGTGGTTGCTCTGGTAAAAATCCACCTGCACGCCCTTACCCTCGCCATAAGCGGCCAGCTCCCGGTTAATATCCTCCAGGGTCTCGGCGCCGTACACATTCTTTTTGCGAATACCGGTCAAGTTCAAATTGGGGCCGTTCATCACAAGAATTTTTTTCATTTTCTTACCTCCGTAAAAAAGAAACGGGAGCGTAACGACACGCTCCCACAAATAATATGTAGCTTATTTGTACTTTCTTTTACGAGCAGCCTCGCTCTTCTTTTTGCGGGCAACAGAGGGCTTCTCATAATGCTCTCTTTTGCGGACTTCCTGGATGATACCGTCACGAGAAGTCTGACGCTTAAAGCGACGCAGTGCGCTGTCAAGAGATTCGTTCTCTTTAACTCTAACCTGGCTCATTAAATTCCCTCCCTCCGACCTGTTTGGCAGGGGTATTTGAATACTCTTTTCATATCCGCAAAGATTATAAACAATAACCGACGGATTGTCAAGCATAATATCAAAAAATGTCTAAATACTTGCAAAAAGGCCATGTCTCACCGCCTTTTTTGCCGCAAAATCAGATTTTTACGCTGACTGTCTTGGAATAGCTGCCGCCGGTCTTGCCGGTATAGCGACAGACCTTGTAATAATAGCGGGTACCCTTTTTCACGGATTTGTCTGTATAGCTCAGAGTCTTGTTGCTCTTCACAGTGATCTTCTTTACATTCTTCTTAAAGTTCTTGTCCGTGGAACGGAGAATGTAATAGCCGGTAAAGCCCTGGGACTTGCTCCAGCTGACCTTGGCGGACTTGGCACTGATCCGCTGCACTTTCACACTGCCGGGGGTTGGGGGCAACGCTTGCTTGGACACCGTGGCACTGTATGCACCGGCGCCAAAGGGGCTGACGGCCTGTACCCGGAACTGATAGGTGCTCTTGACCTTCAAATTCTTAAAGGTATAGTTGCAGGCGGTGGTGCTGAAATAAGTCCACTTTTTGCCGCCCTTTAACCGATAGGCAACAGTGTAGCGCACCGCGTGCTCCGTAGGATTCCAGTTCATCCGAATGGCAGTGGTGCCGGTGCGGGTGGTGGTGATATGGCCGGGCACACCCAGCTGCAAGCCTACACCGTCCGTTACAGTTGAGCGATTGGAATAAGCAGCGTTGCCGTCCTTGATATGCACATAACGACGCACCTTATAATAATAGGTGGTATTCACCTGGATCTCATCGTCTACATAAGTATTCTGTGCAGGATCCGTCACCGTGGCAATCAGGTCAAAGGTGCCGTTCTTCGCAGTGCTGCGAAACACCTGATAACCGTCCACATCAGCACGGGTGGTCCAGCTGACAGCCACGCCCTCGTCTCCGGCGCTGACCCGTGGCTTAGACGGAGCCGGCGGCAGGCAGGTGATGGTTTTGCTGGCGCTTTGACCGCTGCGGTCTGTGGCATTGGCAGCCAGAGTAAAGGTGTACTTCTCTCCGGTGGTCAGACCGGTAACCGTGGCCGCCGTTTCGCCGGTGGTGCGGGATTTAACCACCTTCTTACCCTTGGTGTCCGTTACGGAATATGTATAGCTCTCCGCACCGTCTACTACGCCCCAGGTGTAGCGAATGGAGGTGCAGCTTTTCCGCTCGGTGGAAATAGTCGGCGCCGACAAGGTGCACTCGTCCAAATAATACTTGCCGGTCAGCTTGCTGTAACGGTTTAAGGACAGGCCCATACCGTTGCCGCAGCTCATGGGCGCACCGAAGAATTTATTCAGCGAGGTCACATCGCCGTCTCTATCCTTAATATTGGTGTTGGGACTGTCCAAAAAGCTGTCCCAGTACACGGTGTCCACATGGCAGGCGGCAGGGGTGTAATTGCCACTGGCGTAGTTGGAATGGTAAAGGAGAATTTTCTCTGTGTCTACATGCTGTACCATGGCGGTATGCATGTGGCGGGTGCTGTCGTTGGCGCAGCCGTAAGAGATCACGTCACCGGCGGCCGCATTGTCCACAATAAAATCCATCACTTGCCGCGCCACCGTCTTTTGCTTGGCAGCAGTGGTGGCGGCAGAAAAGGTCTTGCTGGCCACGGTATAATAATTTCCCGTATGATTATAGCGATAGGAGCCGCGCATTTGCTCATTATAGTAGGTCACGCCGTACAACTCTTTGCACACGGCGGACACAAAGCCAAAGCAGTTGCCCACCACCTTGGCAGACTTGCCGGGAATATAACCGTTCTTGGTCTGTAAGGTCTCCAGCGTGTTCTCCACATGCTGCCGGGTGGCGGCAGAGGCGGTCACAGGCACAGCAAACGCAGTACAGATCACAAATAAAGCGGCCAAAAATACGCTTAGTATTTTCTTCACACACTCACATCCTGTAAAAATCTGCAAAATAGTATAGCACAAATCCCCTTTTCGGTCAAATTCGGCAAAAAATACAGGACGACCGGGGCAGTTCTGCACTGCCGAGGCCGTCCAAAGTCTGTGATTTATTACAATGTGTAATTGCCGTTAGATGGCAACAAAGTTCACCAGCTTGCCGGGCACATAGATCTCTTTCTTGATGGTCTTGCCCTCCAGCAGCGCGGCGATCTTGCTGTCTGCCTTGGCGGCGGCCAGCACTTCCTCCTTGGGTGTATCCGCGCTGATGGTCATACGGGAGCGCACCTTGCCCAGCACCTGAAGCACGATCTCCACCGTGTCCTCCTTGGTCTTGGCCGGGTCAAATGCAGGCCACTGTGCCTCGTGCACCATACCGCCGAACTGCTCCACTTCCCACATTTCTTCCGTTACATGGGGGGCAAAGGGGTTCAGCAAAACGGTCAGCGTGCGCAGCTCGCCGCGGGTGATGCTGCCCTTGTCGTACACTTTGTTCAGGAGCGTCATCAGCGCCGCAATGGCAGTATTGCACTTCAGCTGGTCAATATCCTCCGTCACCTTTTGAATGGTCTGGTGCATCAGGGTCTCCAGATCATTGCTGCAAGTCTCCTCCGGAGTGACCATGGTTTGCAGGTTCCAGTACCGCTCCAAAAAGCGCTTGCAGCCCTTAATGGAGTCACTGTTCCAGGGAGCAGCCTTTTCAAAATCGCCAATGAACATCTCATACAGGCGCATGGTGTCTGCACCGTACTGATCCACAATCTCGTCCGGGTTGACCACATTGCCGCGGGACTTGCTCATCTTCTCGCCGTTTTGACCCAGGATCATACCGTGGGAGGTACGCTTTTGGTACGGCTCCTTGGTGGGCACCACGCCAATGTCATACAGGAACTTGTGCCAGAAGCGGGAGTACAGCAAATGCAGGGTGGTGTGCTCCATACCGCCGTTGTACCAGTCCACCGGCGCCCAGTAATTCAGGGCTTCCGGCGAGGCCAGAGCGTCCGGATTGTGGGGATCCATATAGCGCAGGAAGTACCAGCTGGAGCCGGCCCACTGGGGCATGGTATCCGTCTCTCGCTTAGCCGGACCGCCACAGCAGGGACAGGTGGTGTTCACCCAGTCGGTCATTTTAGCCAAGGGGCTTTCGCCGGTGTCCGTAGGCTCATAGCTGTCTACCATAGGCAGGCGCAAAGGCAGCTCGCTCTCCGGCAGCGGCACATAGCCGCACTTGTCGCACTTGACGATGGGGATAGGCTCGCCCCAGTAACGCTGGCGGCTGAACACCCAGTCACGCAGCTTGAAGTTCACTTTCTCATGACCCTTACCCTCTGCGGTCAGCCATTCAACGATCTTCTTCTTGGCTTCTTCCACGCTTAGGCCGGTGAGGAAGTCGGAGTTAACCATGGTGCCGGTGGCACAGTCGGTGAACGCCTCTTTTTCCACATCGCCGCCTGCAACCACTTCAATAATGGGCAGGTCAAACTTCTTGGCAAATTCCCAGTCGCGGGTATCGTGGGCCGGCACAGCCATAATGGCGCCGGTGCCGTAAGAGGTCAGCACATAGTCGGAAATAAAGATCGGGATTTCCGTATCGTTGACCGGGTTGATGCCCATCACGCCTTGCAGGCGCACGCCGGTCTTGTCCTTATTCATCTCGGTGCGTTCAAAGTCGGACTTATGCGCCGCCTCCTGCTGATAGGCGCGCACTGCGTCCAGGTTCTCCAGCTTGTCCGCCCACTTTTCAATCAGCGGGTGCTCAGGAGAAATAACCATATAAGTGGCGCCGAACAAGGTGTCCGGCCGGGTGGTGTACACGGTCAGGGTGTCGCCCATCGTGGTGCCAAAGTCCACCTCTGCACCGGTGGAACGGCCGATCCAATTCTTCTGCTGCACCTTGACCCGATCAATAAAGTCCAGGTCGTCCAAATCATCCACCAGCCGCTGGGCATAGGCAGTGATCTTCAGCATCCACTGGCTCTGGTTCTTGCGGATCACCTCGCTGCCGCAACGCTCGCATACGCCGTTGACCACTTCTTCGTTGGCCAGCACGCACTTACAGGAGGTGCACCAGTTCACGGCCATTTCCTTCTTGTAAGCCAGGCCCTTTTTGAACATTTGGAGGAAGATCCACTGGGTCCACTTGTAGTATTCCGGATCGGTGGTATTGATCTCTCGGGTCCAGTCAAAGCTAAAGCCCAGAGACTGGAGCTGCTGCTTAAAGTGTGCAATGTTATTCTTGGTCACAATCTCCGGGTGAATGTGGTTCTTAATGGCGTAGTTCTCGGTAGGCAGGCCAAAGGCGTCCCAGCCCATGGGGTACAACACATTGTAGCCCTGCAAACGCTTTTTGCGGGCCACAATATCCAGCGCCGTGTAAGAGCGGGGATGACCCACATGCAGGCCCTGGCCGGAGGGGTACGGGAACTCCACCAGGCAGTAATACTTGGGCAGGGAAAAATCCTGCTTGGCTGCAAAGGTGTTGTTGGCATACCAATAGTCTTGCCACTTCTTTTCGATCTGCTTAAAATTATACTCCATTATTCTGCCTCCAATAAACTTGTAATATCCTGTTTTTCGCCGTCGCCCCACAGACGCTCCAGCTGGTAGTAATCCCGCTGCTTGCGCTCCAGCAGGTGAATGACTACCGTGCCGTAGTCCAGGCACAACCAGCCGGTGGCCTTGCCCTCCACGTGGTGGGGCTCTACGCCCGCCTGGCTCAGCTTATACTCTACCTCGTCGCCCATGGCCCGCAGCTGGGTGGAAGAAGTGGCGGTGGCAATGACGAAATAATCCGCCAGCACCGTCAGATCCGTAATGCGGATCACCTCTGTGTCCAGCCCCTGCTTGCTGTCTATGGCGCGCACGGCAGTTTTTACAATATCTAAAATTTCCATTAAAAGATCCTTTCTCGCTATTTGATACAGGTACCGGCAAAAGCAGACGATCTTGCCGCTGCCTGCATTATCCCCGGCGCTCCAGCACCCAGTTGTAGGCGTCTACCGTGTCCGGGTGAATGGGCCGACCCTGCCGGGCCAGGTCCGTAATGGTATAAGTTAGGGCGTAGAACATACCCGGCTCCAGCCCTTCGTCCACCTTGGCGCGCATGGTCTCCACATCTTTATAATGCCGATCGGCAGAGATGAAATCTGCCAGGTAAATAATCTGCTCCAGCAGGCTCATACCCCGGCGCGCGGTGGTGTGATACCGAATGGCATTGAGAATATCCAGGTCCGTAATGCCCAGCTCCAGGCGCGCATAAGCGGCGCCGCTCATTTGATGATACACCTTTCCAATGCGAATTTCAAGGTCTGACATCCGTTCGCCGGCTTTTTCTATATATGCCCGCTGCACAGACGGCTCCTCCTCTTTCATCACATCGTGCAGAATACCGGCCACATACGCCTGCTCCACATCGGCGCCAAAGCGCTCTGCCAGCTGCACCGCCGCCTCTGCCACACAGACAGAGTGGTAAAAGCGATAGTCGGACAGTCGACTGCGGATCAACTCCACATATTGCTTGTATTTTGCCTTATCCACGGTAAAGCCCCTTTTCCTGAATATAATCTGCCACGGCTGCGGGTACCAGATCGGCGATGCCCTCGCCCTGCGCCACCCGCTGCCGAATTTGGGTGGACGACACCACCACCGGCTTGGCTACCAGTACGCTGATCCCGGCCAAGTCCTTGTTCCGGGTCAAAAAATCCGCCACCGCCTGTCGCTGGCATTCCTGCCGGGTAATGGCTCGCACCTGGGCCAGCTTTAGAATATCTTGATACCTGTACCACTTTTGGAAGTCAAAAAGCTGATCGGAGCCAATGAACAAAATGAATTCCCCATTTGGATAGATCTCTTTCAATTTTACCAGCGTGGTATAAGTATAGCTTTTTTCCCTGCTTTCCAGTTCAATGGTGGAGATTTCAATTTTGTCCGCGCAGGGCAGAGATTCTACCGCCAAGCGAATCATAGCGATCCGGTGCGTCGCCGGGATCAAATCCCCGGCGCTCTTATGGGGCGGATTGGCTGTGGGCACGATCAACAACTTGTCCAGGCCGCCAAAGGGCGTTTCCGCACGATAGAGCGTGTCCAGCAAATGCAGGTGGCCGTTATGGATGGGATTAAACGCCCCGCCGTAAATGCCAATGCGCATTTTATCTGCCATGATACTTGGGTCGGTCATACTTGGCGTAGGGATTTTTTTCTTCTTTCTCCCGCTGCCGCTGGCGCATGCCTTTAATATGCACCTTTTTCTTTTTCACTTTCTTGTCACCGGCGCGGGCAGCTTTCTTTGCGCGAACCTTTTCTTCATCAATGGGGCGTTGCAGCACGATCATGCCGCCGATCACCTGGATCACATTGGCACCCAGTGCCTCACCCAGCGCCTGCGCCAACTCCTTAGGCGGCTGGGGTGCAGACTCCAGGTGCACCCGCACCTTGATCAACTCCCGCACATCCAGTGCGTCGTCCAGCTGGGCGATCAGGTTGTCAGAAATCCCCTCTTTGCCGATTTGGAAGATGGCCTCCAGTCCGTTGGCCTTGGCACGCCACGCGGCCCGTTCTTTACTTGTCATATCCGTTTCTCCAATTCCGCCGCCAGGGTACGCAGTGCGCGCCCTCTGTGGCTGATTTTATCCTTTTCATCTGCGGTATAGCGGCCAAAGCTGCGGCCCTCTACCAAAAACAGCGGGTCATAGCCGAACCCGGCGTTGCCGTCCCGCTCAAAACCAATGTGCCCGTGGCATTCGCCACGCACCGTCAGCTCTTCCCCATCCGGGAACACGCAGCAAATGGCGCACACATAATAGGCAGTGCGCTGCTCCATAGGCACGCCCTCCAGCTTTTGCAGCAGCAGGTCGTTGTTGGCCTCATCGTTCCCGTGACCGCCGGAGAACCGGGCGCTGTAAATACCCGGCGCGCCGTCCAGATAATCCACGCACAAACCGCTATCGTCTGCAATGGCCGGCAGACCGGTAACCTGGCAGGCACTGCGTGCCTTTAAGGCGGCGTTGGCCTCAAAGGTGTCGCCGTCCTCCACCACATCCGGCAGCTCCAGCCCCAGCATGGCGGCGGTTTTCACCTCGATACCCAGGGGCGAGAGAATGCGCTGCATCTCTGCCAGCTTCTTTTGATTATTACTTGCTAAGATAAATTCCATTTTAATTTTGCGACCCTTTCTCCGCTTTTTCGTCCGCTGCCGCTTCGGCGCTGCCGATAAAGGAGGCGATTTCCTCCTCGTCCACCTCTGTGGGCGCCTTGTCAAACAGCCCGGCGGCAAAGGCGTCTGCGTCAAAGGGCTGTAAATCGTCGATCTGCTCGCCTACGCCTACAAACTTCACCGGCACATCCAACTCGTTATTGATGGCCAGCACCACACCGCCACGGGCGGTGCCGTCCAACTTGGTGAGCACAATACCGGTAATGCCCGCTGCGTCCTTAAAGTCCTTGGCTTGGTTCACGGCATTTTGGCCGGTGGTGGCGTCCAGCACCAGCAGCACCTCCTTAGAGGCCCCCGGCAGCTCCCGCTCAATGACTCGGCTGATTTTGTTCAGCTCATCCATCAGGTTCTTTTTATTGTGCAGTCGGCCGGCGGTATCAATAATAATCACATCCGCACTTCTGGCCTTACCGGCGGCAATGGTGTCAAATACCACGGAGGCCGGGTCCGCCCCCTCGGCGTGCTTGATCAGCTCCACATCTGCCCGCTTGGCCCACACTTCCAGCTGCTCAATAGCAGCGGCACGGAAGGTGTCTGCCGCGCCCAGGATCACCTTACGGCCCTGATTTTTCAGCCGCAGAGCCAGCTTGCCGATGGTGGTGGTCTTGCCCACACCGTTCACGCCGATGACCAAAATCACAGAGGGCTTGGTGCGCAGGGACAGATAGCTGCCGCCCCACACGATACCGGACACAATGTCCTTCATCGTCTCCCGCACCTGGGGCACACTGGTGATCTTGTCGTTCTCAATTTTCGCTTTCAGATCCCGGATCACTCGCTGGGCAGTGGGAATACCCACATCGCCCATAATGAGCACTTCTTCCAGCTCGTCGTACAGATCGTCCGTGATCTCCTGATGGCTCTCCATCACATCGTCCATCTGGGCGGTAATGCCCTCGGTGCGGGTCTTTTTCAGACCCTTTCTGAATTTAGAAAAAATACCCATTCTTTATTCCTCCAATCCCATTTTGGCTGCCAGTTCCGCCGTTTGCAGCTCCAGTAGCTTGGACACGCCCTTCTCCTGCATGGTCACGCCGTAGAGCACATCCGCCTCTTCCATGGTGCCCCGACGGTGGGTAATGCTGATAAACTGGGTCTTGTCCGTCATACGGCGCATATACTTAGCAAAACGCTCCACATTCACATCGTCCAGCGCCGCCTCCACCTCGTCGTAAATACAAAACGGAGAGGGCGTCACCTTCAGCACACTAAAGAGCAGTGCCAGCGCCGCCAGCGACTTTTCGCCGCCGGAGAACAGGTTAATGTTCTGCACCGACTTGCCCGGGGGCTGAATTTTAATTTCAATGGCGGACTCCAAACAGTTGTCCGGTTCTTCCAAAATCAACTCGCCCTTGCCCCCGCCGAAAAAGTCTGTAAAGCAGGCGGCGAACTCGGTGTTGATCTTCTGGAACTGGGTCAGGAACTTCTCGCTCATAGAGGCGGTCAGGTCCTCGATGATCTTGTTCAGCTCTGACTTGGAGCGCTCCACATCGTCGATCTGTTCTTTCAGGAATGTGTAGCGCTCGGACACCTCTTTGTATTCCTCAATGGCGCCCACATTGATGGAGCCCAGCTTTTTGATCGCCACTTTGATTTCATGCAGGCGCTTTTTGGCCTCGGCCATATTGTCAATTTGAATGTTCAGTGCCTGGGCTTCTCGGCGGGTCAGCTCGTACTGCTCAAAGAGCATATCGCCCAGCTCGTCATATTCCTTTTGCATCGCGTTTTTGCGCTCTTCCAGCCGTACCAACTCGGCAGACAGCTGCTGGCGCTCCTGGCTCTTGGCCCGCTCGGCGGCGCGCAGGTCGCCGGTGGTCTTTTCGCCATCCGTTCGGGCAGCGATCTTTTGCTGTACCGTCTCTTCCGCCCGGGCTGCACGCTCCCGCAGTTCCCCAGCCTCTGCCTGCAACTGCTCCGTTTGGGCGGCAAAGCCGGTTTGGGCGGCGCGGATTTGGTCAATCTCTCGCCGGGTGGCAGCCACCCGATCCGCTGCGCTGTTCTTCCGGGCAAGCAAATCCTCAATGCTCATTTTGGCAGCGGCGCTGTCCTTGACCAAAGTTACCAGATCCAGGTTCAGCTGCTCTGTTTGACGGCGGGTCTCTTCTCGCTGTGCGGTAATGGCGGCTGCCTGGCTGCCTGCCTGCTCCAAGGCGGCGCGGGTGTCTGCAATGGCACTTTCAAACTCGGCGGCCTTGGCGTTGGCAGCGTCCAGGTCCTGCTGCAAGGCCTGCACACGATCGGCGGCATTGTCTTTCTCCTGCTGCAAGGCCTGCTGCTGGCTCTCGGCGGCAGACAATTTCTCGCAAATTAACTTGTCGTCGCCCTGGGCACGGATCAGATTCTCCTGGGCCTGTTTCATATCCGCCTGGGCACCTTGCAGCTTGGCAGCGGCAAAGTTGGCCTCCTCCACGGCGGTTTTATACTCTGCTTGCACATCATGCATCTGCCCCTCCAGGGCCTTGACCTGGCTGTGCAGCGCTTCGATCTGATTGGCACGGGACAGTACCCCGGCACCCTTGGCACGGGAACCACCGCTCATGGAGCCGCCCGGGTTCATCACCTGGCCGTCCAGGGTCACAATGCGAAAGCGGTTGTGGTACTGCTTGGCCATGCCGATGGCAGAGTCCAAGTCCTCCACAATCACCGTGCGACCCAGCAGGTTAGAAATGATCTGGCTGTACCGGCGGTCGCAGTCTACCAGCTCCGGCGCCAGCGCCACATAGCCAAAGCAGTCCTCCAGACCCCGCTCCTCTAACCGGCGGCCCTGAATGTTGCTGATGGGCAGGAATGTGGCTCGCCCGGCATTGTTCTGCTTTAGGTACTGCATGGCGCGCTTGGCATCTGCCTCGTTATCCGTCACAATATTCTGCATGGCGGCGCCCAGCGCCACCTCAATGGCCGTGGAATGGGCGTCCTCTACGGTGATCAGCTGAGACAGCACCCCGTGGATTCCCCGCAGCGCACCGGCTCTGGATTGGCGGATCACCGCCTTTACCGCACCGGAAAAGCCCTCCATATTCTTCTCTAAATCCGACAGCAGATTGGCCCGCTGCTGCTTTTGCTGCACGGCGGCGGCCAGCTCGTCCAGTTTGGACTTGATTTTCTCCGCAGCGGCGGTTTTGCCCTGCAGCTTCATTTGATAGCCGGACAGCGCGTTGCTGTTCTCATCAATGCGCTGCTGCAAGAACGCCAGATTCTCCCGGCTCTCCTGCTGCTGGGCAAGGATTCGCTGGGTCTCCTTGCCGCAGGCAGCCAGCAAGTCGTCCACGGAGCCGGAGCGCTGCCCGATCTCCTCCATAGAAGAAGCGGCGGCGGAGGCCTGCACCTTGGCGTCAGACAGCTGCAAGGTCAGATCGCTGAGCTTGCGGTTCAGTTCCGTAGTCTCCTTTGTATTGCTATCGCCGGAGTCCAGCAGTGCCTGGCTCTGGCGGGTGATCTCCTCCAGTTGGCGGCGCTTGTCCGCTCCGGCAGCATCGTTATCCCCAATGGTTTGGCGCAGCCGAGCCAGCCGTTCCTCTAAGGTGGCGCCGGTCTGGTCCGCATCACGGATCTCCTGTTCCAGGCGCTCCACGGTCTCGGTTTGGTGCTGCAAATTGGTCTCCAGCACCCGAATCTCTGCGTCCTTGCGCAGCGCCTCCTCCTCCAGCTTTTGGGAGGCCAGACGCTGCTCCTCAATCTCCACATTCAGCTGCGCAGCACCGGCGGCGGCTTCTTCAATCTTCTTCTCAATCTCTGCCAGATCCGCCTCACAAATTTGGTAAGAGGCACCGGCGGCGTCAATGCGGTGCTCCTGCTCCCGCAATTCATCTGTAAAGCGGTCCAGCTTTTGCAGCCAAACGCCGATCTCCAGTTCTTTCTTTTCCGCACTCAGGTCTAAAAAGGCAGCGGCCTTTTCGCTTTGGACTTTCAAGGGGCCTACCCGGCTCTCCAACTCACCCAAAATATCCAGCAGGCGCACCAAATTCTCCTGTGCCTGCTCCAGCCGCCGCTGGGCATCTGTGCGCTTGTGGCGGAAGCGAGAGATCCCCGCCGCCTCTTCAAACAGTTCCCGACGATCCTCATTCTTGGCAGAAATAATCGAATCGATCTTGCCCTGACCCACCAGAGAATAGCCGTCGGCGCCCAAGCCCGTGTCCATAAACAGCTCGCGAATGTCCTTGCGCCGCACCTGCTCGCCGTCGATCTTGTACTCGCTCTCGCCGCTGCGGTAATAGCGGCGGGTGACGGTGACAATCTCGCCCCGGTCCTTTAAGGTGCCGTCGCTGTTGTCCAGGGTCAGCTGCACCTGGGCAAAGCCCAGCGCCTTACGGGCGGAGGTGCCGCCAAAGATCACATCCTCCATCTTAGAGCCGCGCAGGGACTTGGTGCTGGTCTCGCCCAGTACCCAACGCACCGCGTCGGAGATATTGCTCTTGCCGGAGCCGTTGGGTCCCACCACGGCGGTGATGCCCTTGCCAAAGTTCAGCACCGTTTTGTCCGGGAAGGACTTAAACCCCTGCATTTCAAGTGTTCTTAATACCATATTCGATCCTCATTTCGCCCGCCAGGGCGGTATCTGTTTGTAACCGGATTTGATACTGCCTTGCGGCCAGTTCATCCAGATTTTGTTTTTTATTTCCCACAAAGCGAGAGTAGTACCGGGGGTGCACCGTCACGGTGTACGCGCCCGGCGGATACGCCAACACCCGGCGCAGCAACATACGGGAATACACCAGCTCGCCAAAGCTGTCATGAAAGGCACCGGCCACCATTTTTTCCTTCACCTCCGGGCTGCTGTGCAGTCCCAGGCGAATGATCCGCACCCCTGCCGCAGTAAACAGCGGCACCAGCCGGCTGCACAAGTCCACCGCCTGCTCCACCGTTTGGGGCACATAGTCCCCGCTGCGGTATTGGCGTTCCAACTCCGTGCCCGCCAGCACCACCGTTGGGTAAATCCGCACAGTGGCCGGGCGCAGGGCGATCAGCTGCCCAGCCGTTTCCAAGGCGGTATCGTCCGTATCGCCGGGCAGGCCGGTCATCATCTGCACGCCCAGTTCCAGCCCCGCTCGGTGCACGCACCGGGCGGCGGCAATACTGTCCGCTGCCGTGTGGCCCCGGCGGCACCGGGTCAGCACCCGGTCATCCATACTCTGGCACCCCAGTTCCACAGCAGTCACGCCGTAGGATTTTAGCAGTGCCAACACCGCGTCGTCTACGCAGTCCGGCCGGGTAGACACCCGAATGCCTGTGGCCTTGCCGGCCTGCACATACGGTGCGGCGGCAGCCAGCAGGGACTGCATATACGCCGGGTCAATGGCGGTAAAGGAGCCTCCAAAAAACGCAATTTCATAGCTGAAACCGTCTTTTTCAAAGGCTTTCTCACAAGCGGCGCGCACATCTGCCGGCGTAGGCGGCACCGTTTGGCCGCTGATGGTGCGCTGATCGCAAAAAGTGCACCGGCACGGGCAGCCGATATGGGGCACAAAAATGCTGATATTGCCCTTTCTCATAGACCCATCAGGTGCAGCGCCTCTTTGGCCGCCTCCTGCTCCGCTTCCTTTTTGCTGCGACCCACACCGGAGCCGATCACATTGGAATTGAGCCGCACCTGCACCTGAAAGCGCTTGTCGTGGTCCGGGCCGCTCTCTCCCACCAGCACATAGGTTACATTTTCTCCCGGGTTCTGCTGTACCACCTCTTGCAGGGTGGTCTTGTAGTCTTTAAAGGCGGTGGTGTGGTTTTCCAACGCCGGTACTAAAAAGCGGAGAATGTGCCGCTTGGCCGGTTCCATACCGCCGTCCAAATAAATGGCGGCGATCAGCGCCTCAAAGGTATTTTCCAGCGTGGAGGGGCGCTCCCAGCCCTTGGTGTGGATCTCACCCTTGCCCATACGCAGGTAGCTGCCCAGGTCGATCTGGGCGGCAAACCCGGCCAAGCTTTGGGTGCACACCAGCGCCGAGCGCAACTTGGACAGTTGACCCTCCGGCATATCCGGGAACCGGGTGTACAGCAACTCTGCAGACACAATGGACAGCACCGCGTCCCCCAGGAACTCCATACGCTCGTTGCAACGCACGCGGCCGTGGCGCTCGTTGGCGTAGCTGGAATGGGTCAGTGCCTCCTGCAACAGGCTGCGATCCTGAAAGGTATATCCAATCTTATGTTCCAAAGATTCCATAACCGAACTTCCTCTTATTCTGCCGAGGCAGCAGGCGCTGCCAGGGCGGTTTCTATATGGCCGATCAGGTCGTTTTGCAAAAACCAGACCGCCTGTTTGATGGCATTCTTAAAGGTGCGGGCGTCTGCGGAGCCGTGGGCCTTAACCACCGGCTTTTGTACCCCCAGCATTACGGCGCCGCCGTATTCTTTATAGTCAAACTTGGCCTTCATATTCTTTAGCCCGCCGGACACACCCAGGGCAGACAACAGCGTAAAGGCGTTCTTCTTGAACAGGCCCTTCATCTCGTTCATCAGCACCTTGGCCACGCCCTCGTAGGTCTTTAAGATCAAGTTGCCGGTAAAGCCGTCGGCCACCACCACATCCGCGTCCCCAAAGGGAATTTGACGACCCTCGATATTGCCCACAAAATTATACGGTGCGGCAGTCATCAGGTCATAGGCCGCCCGCACGGTGGGGGTGCCTTTGGTGGGTTCTGTTCCGTTATTGGCCAGAGCCACCCGCGGGTTCTTCACATGGAGCACATGCTGCATATACAGGGAACCAAGCAGTCCAAATTGGCACAGAAACTCCGGCTTGCATTCTGCATTGGCACCGCAGTCCATCATCAAAAAAGGCTTGCTTGCAGAGGGCATAACCGAGGCAATCGCCGGTCGCTTAACCCCTTTAATCCGCCCGGTGATCAGCGTAGCGCCTACGGTCACGGCACCGGTATTGCCGGCGCTGACCAACGCGTCCCCCTCCCCGGCTTTCAGCAGCTGAAACGCCACACCCAGGGATGAGTCTTTCTTGCTGCGCAGCACGCTCTTGGCGTCATCCTCCATGGTGATCACCTGGGGAGCGTCCACAATGCGGGTGCGTCGCAGCTGCAAGCGGTTCTCCGCTGCGCAGCGGCGAATTTCTGCCTCTTTGCCGGTGAGGATAATGTCCACATCATAGGCGTCCACCGCCTGCATGGCGCCCTTCAGAATCTCCAAGGGTGCGTGGTCGCCGCCAAATGCGTCTACAATGATCTTCATGCTCATTTCTCCAAAAAGCGGTCCAGTGCCGCCAGCGCCCGGTTAGACAAAGCCGCATAGCGCTCTTTTTTATCTCGAATTTTCGGCTCCATGGGGGGCAAAATGCCAAAATTGGCGCCCATGGGCTGAAAATGCTTTACACTCTCGTCGCTGATATAGCGGGTCAAAGCACCGCTCATCGTCTCGCCGTTCGGGCAGCCGGTGGGCTTGCCCTCTGCCCGGCGCACTGCATTGCGCCCGGCCAAAATGCCGCTCATGGCGGACTCCATATACCCCTCCACGCCGGTGATCTGACCGGCAAAGAAAATGTTGGGGTGGCTGCGCAGCGCGTAATCCGCACCCAGCAGCCGGGGCGAGTCAATAAAGGAATTGCGGTGCATCACGCCGTAGCGCACAATCTCCGCCTGCTCCAGTCCGGGGATCATACGGAACACCCGCCGCTGCTCCGGAAACTTCAGGTTGGTCTGAAACCCCACCAGGTTAAACAAGGTGCCGCCGGCGTTCTCCCGACGCAGCTGCACACAGGCCCAAGGACGGTGTCCGGTAGCCGGGTCAATGAGCCCAACCGGCTTCATGGGGCCGAACCGGGGTGCGTCCGCACCACGCTTTGCCAACTTCTCAATGGGCATACAGCCCTCGTACACATCAAAATCATGGGTCACTGCACCCTCGGCATGCACCAGCGCGTCTATAAATGCCTCATATTCCGCCCGATTGAAGGGACAGTTCAAATAGTCGCTGTCGCCGCCACGGTCGTAGCGGGAGGCGCCGAACACCTTGGTATAGTCCACGCTCTCCGCTGTGATAATGGGCGCCGCCGCGTCATAAAAGGACAGCCGACCTGGGCAAAGCCGCTCAATATCCGCCGCCAGATCGTCCGCCGTCAGCGGACCGCTGGCCACCACGGTGATCTGATCTGCCCCGCGGGGTACTTCCGTCACCACCCGATGCTCTACGGTGATATTGGGGTGCGCCTCCACCGCCGCCGTCACCCGAGAGGCGAACTGCTCCCGATCCACGGCCAGGGCACCGCCGGCAGGCACAGCGCACTGTCGAGCAATGGGCACCGTCAGAGAGCCAAGCCGAGCCATCTCTTCCTTGAGCAGCCCCGCCGCACTTTCCAGCCGGGCGGCCTTTAAGGAGTTGGAGCACACCAGCTCTGCAAACAATGGCGATGTATGGGCCGGTGAATACTGCACCGGTTTCATCTCCAGCAGGGTGACCGGGTGGCCGGCATTGGCAATCTGCCACGCCGCCTCCGTACCGGCTAAGCCTGCACCGATTACTGTAAATCTCATTTATTCCTCTGCCTGTTCTTTTTTCTTCTTAGGTGCCGGTTTGCTAAAGCCACACTTCTCGTCCAGGCATACCAGCACATTGCCCCGCTTCTTAAACAGGGACTTGCCGCACTGGGGGCACACCTCGTCGGTGGGCACATCCCAGGTCATAAAGTTGCAGTTGGGATAAGCGGAGCAGCCGTAGAAAGAAGTGCCCCTACGGGTCTTTTTCTCGATCACATCGGCGCCGCACACCGGGCACTTGGCCTTGGTCTTAAACACCAGGGGCTTGGTATTCTTACACTCCGGGTAGCCGGGGCAGGCCAGGAACTTGCCGTAGCGGCCTACTTTGATGACCATGTTGCGCCCGCACTTTTCGCAGACCACATCCGTCTCTTCCTCTTTCAGCTTGATCTTCACGCCCTGCATTTCCTTCTTTGCCTTTTCCAGCGGGGCCTCAAAGTCCTCGTAATAGTGGCGAATCATATCAATATAATCCCGATCACCCGAGTCGATCTTATCCAGATCCGCTTCCATCTTGGAGGTGTACTTGACATCCACAATGTTGGGCATACGCTCCTCCAGCAGCTTGGTCACTGCCTCACCCAGCTCCGTGGGCACGAACTGCTTGCCCTCGCGCTTCACATACTCCCGACCCACAATGGTAGAGGTGATGGTCACATAGGTGGAGGGACGACCCACGCCGTTCTCCTCCAGTGCCTTGGTCAGGGACGCCTCCGTGTACCGGGCGGGGGGCTGGGTAAAGTGCTGATTGCCGAGAATACTCTTGAGCCGCAGCTTGTCACCGGCCTTTACCGGCGGCAGGGGCGCTGCGCCCTCGGTTTTGCCGTCGTCGCCTTTCTCCTCATACAGCACGGTAAAGCCGTCAAACTTCACCGTGTAGCCGGTGGCGTTGAACACATAGCCGTTGGCAACGATCTCAATTTTCATGGTCTCTTGCAGGCAGTTCTCCATCAGGGAGGCAATAAACCGCTCCCACACCAGCTTGTAGATCTTGTACTGGTCGGTGGTAACGCTGCCCTTTACCATCTCCGGGGTAATGGAGGGGGTGGTGGGGCGAATGGCCTCGTGGCCGTCCTGAATATTGCTCTTGGACTTAAAATACCGGGGCTTCTTGGGCAGGTACTTCTCGCCGTAGGTCTCTGTAATAAAGGCGTTGCCGGCAGCCCGTGCCTCCTCGGAGATCCGCAGGGAGTCCGTACGCATATAAGTGATCAGACCCAGTGTGCCGTGACCGGCTACTTCCACGCCCTCATACAGCTCCTGGGCGGCTTTCATGGTCCGCTTGGCCTGGAAGGACAGGCGGCGGGAAGCCTCCTGCTGCAAGGTGGAGGTGATAAACGGCGGGGTGGGGCTCTTCTTGCGGGTGCCCTTCTTCACCGACTGCACAATGTACTCGGCGCCCTCTAAATCGGAGAGAATCTTATCGCTCTCCTCCTTGGAAGTGATCTTGATCTTTGCCTTATCATCCACCTTGCCGGCCAGGGCGGCGGCAAAGCTCTTGCGCTCCGGGGGGTTGGTAAACTTAGCGTCAATGGACCAGTATTCCTCCGGCTTAAAAGCACGGATCTCCTCTTCCCGGTCCACCACCAGCCGCAGCGCCACGGACTGCACACGACCGGCAGACAAACCCCGTCGGATTTTTTGGCTGATAAAGGGCGACAGCTTGTAGCCGATGAGCCGATCCAAAATTCGCCGGGCCTGCTGAGCATTTACAAAGTCAATATCAATGGCGCGGGGGTGCTCCATACCGGTAAGCACGCCGTGCTTGGTAATCTCGTTAAAGGTGACCCGGTTTTTCTCTTTCATATCCAGCCCCAACAGCGTGGCCAGGTGCCAGCTGATGGCCTCGCCCTCCCGATCAGGGTCCGTTGCCAGGTACACATAATCGGCGGCCTGGGCCTTTTTTTTCAGGTCCTTTACAAAGTTCTCCTTGCCGGCGATTACCGCATACTTAGGGGCAAAGTCATGGGCAATGTCCACAGACAGCCGGGCGGCGGGCAGATCCCGCACATGGCCCATAGAGGCCACCACATCGTACCCCTTGCCCAAATAGCCCTTAATGTTCTTCGCCTTGGCCGGCGACTCCACAATAACCAGTTTTGACATTTGTTCTATATCCTTTCTCTCTCGAGCTGTTATTTCTTCCGAAAGCGGCTGCCGGGGGCGCTCTCCGCCAGATCCAGCAGTTCCAGCTTAGTCAGTGCCGCCAGCAGCTGCCCCTGGGGTATAGCTGCCTTGGCTGCCACCTGATCTACCGGGGTGAATACCTCCGGCAGTGCAGCAAGCACCGCACTTTCCGCAGCTGTAAGCAGCGCCTGATTTTCTCGTCGCTTTTTCAGCCGCTGCCGCCCCTCCTCCAACCGTTCAAAATCGTACTCCTTAGAGGTTTGGGGCAAGTTGGCGCCCGGGTCCTGCTCCGCCGCCAGCAGCTGCTGCACGCTGGGCACCCGGTTCAGATCCAGGTGGTAGCGCTCCGCATAACCGGAAAGCAGCTGGACCGGCTGGGTTACCACATAAGCACCGTCGTTGATTAGATCATTTGTGCCGGCAAAGTCCGTAGACAACACGGAGCCGGGCACCGCATACACATCGCGCCCCTGTTCCAGCGCGCAACGGGCGGTGATCAAAGAGCCGCTGTGGCTGCCGGCTTCTACCACCAGCAAGCCCTCGCTCATACCGCTGATCAAGCGGTTACGCAAAGGGAAGGTGTGCTTCCCTGCCGGGGTAAAGGGTCGAAATTCCGTTACCAGCGCACCGTGGCTACGAATTTCTGCCCGCAGCGGCTCATTTTGCATCAAATACCGGGTACCCAAACCGCAGCCCAGCACCGCAACGGTGGTGCCGCCGGCCAGCATCGCGCCCTTATGGGCGGTACTGTCGATTCCCAGCGCGCCGCCGCTGACCACAAGAGCTCCGGCGCCTGCCACGCCCTTAGCCATAATGTCGCACACCTGCACCGCATAAGCGGACGCCTGGCGGGTACCCACAATGCCCAGGGTCAGCTGCCGATTCCAGTCCGGCACGGTGCCGTCCACATACAGCACCAGCGGCGGGTCCGGCAGATCCCGCAGCAGGCGGGGATAATCCGGATGGTCATAGGGGAGCATCTGCCAGCCCTGCTGCTTGCAGGTGGAAAGCACTTTGTCCGCAGCGGACAGAGGCGTGCTCTCCAAGTGCTGCACCTGATATTTTGTCAGCGCCGGGGTCATGCGCCACTCCATAATGTTGGCGTCGTACACCGCCTTGGCGCTGCCGAATTCTTCTAACAAAGGCTGTACCGCCGCGCCCTCTCCCAGGGCACATTGGAGCCATACCCAGTAGGCCGTCTCGCTCATCGCATCATCTCCCACATGGTAATGGCCGCCGCAACGGAGGCATTCAGGCTCTCGGCCCGCCCTTTCATGGGAATGGTCACCAGATCGTCGCACACCTGCTTGACCCCCTGGCTGATTCCGTTGCCCTCATTACCGATCACACAGATGGAGGACTTGGTAAAGTGGGTCTCCGTAATTTTGGCTGCCGTATCCACCGGCACGGTGCCAAGCACCTGGAACCCCTCTGCCTTATACAGCAGCAGATCCTCCCGCAAATCGCGACTGACGGTCACCGGCAGCCGCAGCAGGCTGCCCATAGAGGCGCGCAGCGCCTTGGGATTATACACATCGCAGCAGTTATACGCCAGCAAACCGGCTATGCCCAACGCCTCTGCGCTGCGGGCGATGGCGCCCAGATTGCTGGGATCCTGCACCCCGTCCAAAGCGATAAAGCGCCCGGTCTCAATGGTAGGGTGCTCCTCCGGCATTTTGCACACACAGAAGATGCCTTGGGTGTGCTCCGTCTCCGCCAGTTTGTCCGCCACCTCGCTGCTGATCTCCACCGCCCGATCGGCCCGATCACACAACCGGGCGCATTCCACCGGGTAGCGCGCCATACAGTCGGCGGTGACCAACACCAGCGCAACGGTGTAAAACGAATGAAGGACATCAAAACAAAGCCGCGCCCCCTCCAGCACAAAGGAGCGAGCGTCCCGGCGTGCCTTGGCGGAGGCCAACAATTTTTTGGTGTCCTTGATCAGTTGATTCTGTTTTCCCGTGATTTTATCCATACACATCTCCGTTTTGGCGTGCTACTATGCAGTCGGCACCGGGCCGACCCCTATCTGTTTAACCAAACCACTGGCTTTATTTATTAAATTAAGTCTTATATTACATTATATCGCAAAAAAGTGCAACACCCAAAGACAAAAAATTTTGACTTTTTGAAAAAAAGAAAACGGACCGCACCCAAAAGGGTACAGTCCGTCATTGGCAAATCTTACAGAGCAGCCTTAGCGGTCTCGGTCAGAGCGGTGAAGCCCGCCGGATCGGCAATAGCGATCTCAGACAGCATCTTTCTGTTCAGGTCCACGCCGGCCTTCTTCAGACCGTTCATAAAGGTGGAGTAATTCATGCCGTTTGCCTTGCAGGCAGCAGAGATACGGGTGATCCACATTCTGCGGAAATCTCTCTTCTTCTGCTTACGGCCGATGTAAGCGTACTGGCCGCTCTTCATCACAGCCTGCTTAGCAGTCTTAAACAGACGGTGCTTGCCGCCGTAATAACCCTTTGCAGCCTTTAATACTTTCTTTCTTCTCTTGCGGGTCGCCATAGCGCCTTTAATTCTAGCCATTCTTTCTTACCTCCGATATTCTGATAAAACGCGTTGTCTCTTATTTGTAGGGCACCAGGCGCTTGCACTGCTTCTGGTTGGTCACATCTGCAACGGCAGTCTTGCGCAGGTTTCTCTTACGCTTGGTGGACTTCTTGGTCAAAATGTGGGAGGTGTAAGCGTGAGCACGCTTTACCTTGCCGCTTTTGGTGGTCTTGAAGCGCTTTTTTGCGCCGCTGTGCGTTTTAATTTTAGGCATAATCTATTCCTCCGTTTTGTGAATTTACTTTGCTGCCTTGGGGGACATAAACATCAAGATCTGTCTGCCCTCCAGTTTGGGTTGCTTGTCAACAGAGCCCAGCTCGCCGATCCCCTCGGCAAAGCGCTGCATGGTGGCAACGCCCAGGTCAGAGTGGGCCATCTCCCGCCCGCGCAGGCGGATAGATACCTTCAGCTTGTTGCCGGCCTCTAAGAACTTCTTGGCATGGTTGAGCTTGGTGTTGAAGTCACCGATGTCGATCTTCAGGGACAGACGAATCTCTTTCGTTTCCACCGTCTTTTGATTCTTGCGGTTCTCTTTCTCCCGCTTGGCTTGCTCATAACGGTACTTGCTGTAATCCATGATCTTGCAGACCGGGGGCTTGGCCTGGGGAGCGATCTTCACCAGATCCAGACCGCGATCATCGGCAATCTTTTGCGCGTCACGGGCGCTCATGATTCCCAACTGCTCGCCGTCGGCGGAGACGATACGAAGCTCTTTATCCCGAATTTGTTCGTTGAGTTGGACTGTGTCCTTTTCTCTGCTGATAAATAACACCTCTTTGATAAAGTTGCACCGGCTGAAAAGCCAAAAAGTGCGGACGCAAAACGCCCGCACTTCTCTCAAATCTCAGGAATTGAAGATTGCCCTCTTTGCCGCAGCGGAAGGGGAGAACAGGGTCGTTCTGCTTTGTTGTGGCAATAGTTTACCACACCCGCGCGGATTTGTCAACGGTTTTCTTATTTTTTCACGGTGACAGAGCTGCTCTTGCTCCAGCCGGAGTAGAAATTGGTCTTGTTCACCGTCTTATAGGTACGCACCCGCACATAGTATTTCTTGCCCTTAGTGAGCTTGGAAATGGTCTTGGCGGTGGTCTTGGCGCCCTTTACAGTCACGGTCTTGTTGCCCTTTTTGAAGTTCTTGTCCGTGCTGTACTGCACCTGGTAGCCGGTGGTCTGGGTGGTCTGCTTCTTCCAAGTCACTTTCAGCTGGGCTTTTTTGGGGCTGGTCACCTTGCTCAAAGAAGTGCCCTTGGGATTGATGGTAAAAGTGCGCTTTTCCGTGCCGGCATAGTGATTCTTAAACTTGATGGTCACGGTGTATTTGCCCACATTCTTGGCGCTCTTGGGGTAAGTCACGGTGTACTCACTCTTGGAGATCGGCTGGTCCAAAACATCCGTAACCGTAACGCCCGGTTTTTTCCCTTTGCCATCATAGGTATAAGAGGTCTTGCTCAGCTTGACCGTCTCATAGGGGAAATAGGTCTGCATAGACTCATCGTCCAATGTGCAGTAGGTGCAATACTTGGCGGTATAGCCAAAATCTTCCTTTGTAGCCACCACATTCATCGTCTTGATGTTGTGCTTGTGCACCAGTGCATTCACATTCACTGTCAGCGGTCGGGACAACTCTTCTGCATCATCCGAATCCATATAGACGCCCACAATGTAGGTCACACCGGCCTCCAATGTGGTCGCTACGGCGATCGTCGTCTCCGAGCCGTCGCCCATCACATCGCTGGAGTCGGCAAGGCTGTTCAAATAATTGTCGCAAACATCCATATTCACACACAGATCTGCAAACTTCTTGTCCTGCATTTTGAACTCATACATACCCTTGGTGGCCGGAGTAAAGGTAAAGAATGCAGCGTTCTTGGTTTTGCTGAATGTGGCGGCAGCACTGCCGTCCAGCTCCAGCACGCCGGGGTTGAAAATGTCGTTCTCCGCTGCCTGGGCAGGGAACGCCATGCCGGTGAGCATGGTCACAGCCAGCAGGACAGCCAGCAGGGTGGAAAGTAATTTTTTCATAAAAATCCTCGCTTTCTTTGTTTCTTTGTATACAGGTAAAAAAATAAGTGCGCCCCACAAGGGACACACTTATTTTACCATATTTTCAATTTTGCCGTCAACGAAAAGGCCTTTGGCACTTTCTCCAAACTTTTGCTCCGTTCTTTGGTGATAATCGCAAAAAGTCCATTATTGCCAAGGGTACTTGGCCTTTAAGCTTTCAAATTCACCATAAGTAGCGGCAAAGTGGAAGTTCCCTTTCAGGTCCGAGAAGAAATACAAATAATCGGTACTGGGGTGCTCCACGGTGGCAGTCATAATTTCCGTACCCGGGTTGGCAATGGGACCGGCAGGCAGGCCGGGGCAACGGTAGGTGTAATAAGCGTCATACACCGACTGGGAAAAGCCATGTTCCCGCAGCGCCTTGGCATAGTAATAGGTCACATCGCACTCGATCTTCATGCCCTTGTCCAGCCGGTTCTCCAAAGTAGAGGCAATATTGCCTTGACTGGATTTGCTCAGTGCCTCCTTTTGCACAATAGAGCACAGGGTCACAAACTGGTACAGCGTGTAGCCCCGCTGCTTGCAATAGGTTTTCACCTCATCGGTAATCCGCTGGTCAAAGGCCTCTAACATGGCATCTACAATATCCGTAGCCTTGGAATTTTCCCCAAAGTCATAAGTAGCCGGGAACAAAAAGCCCTCCAAAATATAGCCCACATGGGGGTCATTCTTGGGGAAGTCCGCCAGCCAGTCATAATCGTAGCCCTCGGTGGTGCTGCACGCCTTTAAGAAATCCTTGGCGCTGCACACATTCTTTTTCTCCAGCGTAGAGGCAATATCAAACACCGTGTAGCCCTCGGGAATGGTGACCTTCACCTTCTTATGGCTAATGTCCGGGTTTTGCAGCTTCTCCGCCAGATCCTGATAGCTCATGCCGGCGTTTAGGTAATACTCGCCGTTATAGTATGTAAAATCCGGGTAATGGCGGTCCATCCACCAGGTCCACACCGTATCGCTTTTGATCATACCGGCGTTTTTCAGCTTGGCGCCGATTTCGTAGGCAAAGTCGTTGTCCTCAATCACCAGAGTGTACTTGGCGCTGCTGCCCCGCTCCCCGGCCACATCCGTGCGCACCAGATTGTAGGCATACAGCCCGGCAGCCACCAGCGCCACGATCAGCAGCACCGGCAACAAGATCCGCAGGGATTTATTTTTCTTCTTCGTCATGGTCGTTCTCTCCCAACAGGCGGTGCAGTGCCGCCCCGGTCAATTCCATTGGCAAATGGCGCATACCCCGCTGCACAAACGGCTGGCCGCAGGGCACAAACCCCAACTTCTCATAAAAACCCACAGCCTCCAGCCGAGCGTCCACCGGCACACGGTGCGCGCCTTGTTCGGCGGCACGGCGCACCAGCGCCGTTACCAGTCGGCGGCCGCTCCCCTGCCCTCTGGCAGCAGGTAAAAAGGCAATGCGCCCGATTTTATAGTTCTCCGCCGCCCCTTGCAGGCGGCCGGTGCCCAGAGGGCTGCCCTCTGCCGTCAGGAGCGCATAAACGGTATCTGCCCCCGGCAGATCCGCCGCGTCAAACTCCTGCTGCTCCGGCACGCCCAAGTCCTGCACAAACACCTGTCGGCGAATGGCACGCACCATGGCCATATCCGGATCCTCGGCGGTGAAAAAGCGCAAGAGGCTCATCGCACCGTCTGCACTTTCAGCATATTCGTTGTGCCGCTGGCGCCCAGAGGAATACCGGCGGTAATAACCACAATATCGTCCGGGTGGATCAGGCCGGTCGTACGGCCCACCTCCACCGCGTGGTCAAACAGAGCGTCCGTATTATCCTGGCGCACGCAGCGTACCGGCACCACGCCCCAGCTGAGCATCAGCTGGTGCAGCACCTTCTCCTCCGTAGTGGCGCCGATAATAGGTACATCCGGGCGGTACTTGGAGATCATGCGGGCGGTTGTACCACTTTGCGTAACCGTTACGATGGCGGCAGCGCCCAGGTCATGGGCGGTGGTCACCGTAGCGTGACCGATAGCAGAAGTAATATTCTTCGTCAGCGGCGCCGGATACACATTGGAAAAGCGCACCTTGTAGTCAATGTCCTCCTCCGTGGTAGCAGCAATGGTTGCCATGGTCTGCACTGCCTCTACCGGATGGGCGCCCATAGCGGTCTCGCCACTGAGCATAATGGCGGAGGTGCCGTCATAAATGGCGTTAGCCACATCGGTGATCTCTGCCCGGGTGGGGCGGGGATTTGTGATCATAGACTCCAGCATTTGGGTAGCGGTCACTACCACTTTGCCGGCAGAATACACCTTGCGAATGATCATCTTCTGAATAGCAGGGATCCGCTCAAAGGGGATTTCTACGCCCATGTCGCCGCGGGCCACCATAATGCCGTCCGCTTCTTCAATAATCGCATCAATGTTATTGACGCCCTCCATATTCTCGATTTTAGCAATAATACGCACATCGTTCCAGCCCAGTGCCTGGCAGAAGTTGCGCAGATAGATCACATCCCCTGCGGTACGCACAAAGGACGCGGCGATAAAATCGAAATCATGAGACGCGCCGAATTCCAGATCCTGCATATCTGCCGGAGACAGGTAAGGCATATTCAGGCTGATGTCCGGCACATTCACGCCCTTTTTGTTGGTGAGCAGACCACCGTCCGTTACCCGGCAGACGATCTCGTCCCGGCGCAGCTCCGTCACCTCCATGGCGATCAGGCCGTCGTTAATGAGGATAGAGGTGCCCACTTCTACATCTTCTACCAGCCCGGGGTAGTTCACATAGCAGTGCTTGGCATCACCCAGGCATTTTTTTGTGGTAAGCGTAAAAGTGTCACCTTTGTGAATCACAACGCCGTTGGGATCTTCAAAGTCCCCGGTGCGAATTTCCGGACCCTTGGTATCCAGTAAGGTAGCCACCGGCACGCCCTGCGCCTCACGCACACGTACCAACTGCTCCAGCCGCTTGGACTGGGCATCGTAATCACCGTGACTAAAGTTGAACCGTGCCACATCCATACCGGCCTTAATCATATCCGCCAACACCTGATCGTTATCCGTTGCCGGACCGAGGGTGCAAATAATTTTTGTTTTTTTCATTCTACAAGACTCCTTGTTTCTACGATTCCAAAATTCATTTTACCACAAAACCGCCAAAAGGCAACACCGGCAACCGGTTTTTTACATAATCTTAAAATAACCGGGTTTGGAAGTAAAAATACTGGTAAAAAGCACAAAAATTCGGCGGCAGAATTGTGGAAAATCCATAATCCGCCGCCGATAAAAGACTGCTATTTGCGTATTTGTCGATTATTTTTTCTTAGAAGTGCTCTCGTGCTTCTGGGTACTGGCCTGGGTGGTGGTCACTTGATCCAGTCGTGCCTTGTCAATCTGCAGGGTTTTGTACTTGCCGTCGCCCTGGTCGATAAGCAGAGTCTTGCCGTCATAAGCAATATAAAAAGTCTTGTACGACTTCATCTGGTACACCGGCTTGCCGTTCTCATCCTTGCCGGTCTGGTCCATATAGCCCGCCTCGGCGCGAATATACTTCTTGCCCTTGATTTCCGAGCCAATGGTGCTGAGCATAAACTCATATTTTTTCTTGCCCACATTGTCCAGACCCAGCTCTTTTTTAGAATAGCTCTCCAGCAAACGGATCGCCGTATTGCCGGTAATGGCTGCGGACTTGGTCTCTAAGGGAGATGTGGTGGTCTCTGCCGTGGTGGTCTCGCCGCCGGATCCGCCTTTGGTACAGCCGGCAAACACGCCCAGCAGCAACAAAACAGCCATACAAAGGGTAAACCATTTTTTCATGAAAAAAGCCCTCACTTTCCTTATTTGCATTATACTTTAGACGCTGGGCGTTGTCAACGCCGCAGACACAAAAAAGGCAAGTTTTTACATCTCGTCCGGACCGTACAGCAAAAGCAAGCGGGCAATGGTCTCCTCGCTGAACAGCTCTACCCCGCGCCCGGCCAGCAACGCCGCCGTCATGCCCTGCCCCGGCACCACCGTTCCGGTAAAGGTGCCATCATAAACAAAGTGGCTGCCGCAGGAGGGGCTGCGCTCCTTAAGAAGCGCCAGGCCGCAGTTTTCCTCCTCAGCAATATACAGGGTTTTTTCCGCCCCGTCCGCAAAGGCAGCGGTCACATCGACACCGCTTTTGCTCACCACGCAGCCGTCCCGAATTTCACTTGGCTCCCGGGGAATAGGCAGTCCGCCAAAGCACTCCGGGCACACCGGAATCAGCTGAAAATATCGTTCCAGCGCCCGCACCTGTTCATCCCTGTTATTGCCGCCGCTGTACTTGCAGTTCTCCCCCAGCAGGCAGGCGGAGACCAGTAGCTTAGGCTTCGTCATAGTCATAGGTACATACCTCGCTTAAATAAGTCTTGGTCATAACGCCGTTGGTATAAGTGATATAAAACCGGGCGCTTACCTGCCCGGTGGCAGAGGAGGAGCCGTACAGCAGCACCTTGCGCCCGGGGGTACAGGCCGCAGGCATTCGCTTAACCGCATAGCCCTGGGCATTGGTTGCACCTACCCGCTCCGGCACCAAATCCGTCTCAGCCATATTCTTACCGTACAGGAAGCCGCAGTCCACGACCCGGTACTCGTTAAAGGCGCGCACATTCACCTCAAATTGGCGGCGGTAGGCACCATTTTCCTCTGCCGACTGGCGAATATACAGCACACCGATCTTGGCCTGCACGCCATAAATTCGATCCAGCGTCACCTTCGGCAGCACCCGGTTCACCGACAAGTTGGCACCATCGCTTGGGCTGACCGCTTGCCGCTGAGCCAGCACATCGTCCCGTGCGTTTACATAACCGTCGCCGTTCAAATCACCCACCAGTAACAAAACAGCCGCCGGTGCGGTGGTGTTGCCGCCGCTGACAGACAGGGGCACACGGCGGGGCACGCAGCCGTCGCCGCAAAAAGTCAAAGTATAATCCCCGCAGGATACGCCCTCAAACAGAAACACGCCGTTCTCGTTGGTCACCGCCACCGGCGTGCCGTCCAACGACACGGAGATGTTTTCCAGCGGCGCACCGGCCTTGTCCGTGACCGTGCCCTTGACAAAATGCCCCTCCGGCTGGGTGGGCGACAAAATGTTCGTTTCCTCCGCACCGCAGCGGGTACAGTAGCGCTGCACACGGCCTGCCTCACAGCAGGTGGGCGCCGTATAGGCGCGCTGCACCCAATTATGACCCAAAGCCGGGGTGTCTGCGGTGTAGCTGTCGCCGCACACGGTGCAGGTGTACTTGGAACATCCGGTTGTTGTACAGGTAGGCGCCGTTTGCACCGTCTCCGAATAAGTATGACCATTCGGGGGCAGTTCTACCGTGCCCAAGTCTGCGCCGCAGCGGGCGCAGGTGCGGCTGTGGGTGGCGCCTGCCGTGCAGGTGGGCGCCGGTCCGCTGTCCGTATAGATTCGGTGCAGGCAGCCCAGCGGCACAAAGGTCAGTCCATGCTGTCGGGCATAGTCCATCACCGAAGTGTCATAGTAGCCGTACAGAGTCAGGCCGTCCCCCACCCCTGCAAAGGCAGCAGCCGGGAACACCGTGTCCGTAGCGGTAACCGTCAGTTCTGTTAAATCCGGGCAATGGGCAAACCAGTTGGCGTCCATTTTTTCTATACCGCTGCCCAGGGTCACCCGGGTCAGGCCGGTGCAATTGGCAAAGCTGCTTTCCGGCAGGGCGGTCACGCCGTCCTCCACCGTCACTTGCCGTATCTCTGCACCAAACAGTGCCCAGGGCGCCACATCGGCAGCAAAATCCGCCACCGGTCCGCTGCCGCTGATCGTAAGCGCCGCTGTGTCCAAATCATACTGCCAAGCAGTTTCCGCACCGCAGGCGCCGCTGTTCACGGGGTAAAAAGGAATCGCCGTGCCGCAGTAGGTCTCCAGCACAGAGCCGGGCAAGCCGTACACCGTCAGCGACCGGCGCACAAACCCATCAGAAAAGGCAGTCCCCAGTCCATGGGGTTCCACGGACACGGCGGCCGTGGCGTACACCGTACGCAAGGTATGATTCAGTAAGAACGCGCCGCCGGCGATCAGCACCGCCCGGCGCAGCACAAGGGTATCTTGATGGAACTGAGGCAGCGCCATCCACAGAGTGCGCCCATTTTTACCGTACAACAGGCCGTCTGCCGTAACAGTCAGAGCGGCAGAGGCGCTCTCCACCTGTTGCAGCTGCCAGGCAGACAGAAACGCCGCCGCATACACGGCAGTCACCCCATTGGGAATCGTAAAGTCCGTAGCCACCCGACCACCGGGGTAACAGATTAGCTCCGTGCCGTCCCCGCTGTACAGCACGCCCTCTGCCACCGTATAATCATCGCCGGAGACAGAGAACGCCGTCACCCGCCGCATATCCGCAAAGGCGTAACCGGTTACACCGGTGACGCCCTGGCCGATGAACACGCTGCTCACCGTATCCGCATAGGCAGCCCAGGGCGCAGCGCTGCTGTAAGCAGACAGCCGCCCGGCGCCGGTGATCTCCAGTTGCCCGGTGGCATAGCAGGTCCAGTTCACCCCACGGCCGCAGCTGCCGCTGCCCAGCACCTGCGGCTCCGCATAAGGCTCTGTATAAGTATCGCCGCACACGGCGCAGGTGTAGGTCAGGCTGCCCGGATCCGTATCTGTGGGTCGCAAAATCTGACACACATAGTTATGCACGCACCCCAGGGGTAAGAACGCCGCCCCTGCCGCAGCCGCAGCCCGGGGCGCAGGGGTGTTGCGCCAACCCCGCACCGTCAGATCGCTGCAACCGGAAAAGGCGCCGGTGCCCACCTGTTCCACATTGCGGGGCAATGTGATGGTGTGCAGGCCCTTGCAGTTTTCAAACACATAGGCCCCCAGCCGCTGCAAAGTCTCCGGCAGGGTAAACACTGCATTTTGGCAGCCGGAAAAGGTAAAATTGCCCAGCCCGGTGACCGTATCTGCCACCGTAATCTGCTGTAGTTCTTCCGCCCACAGCGCCCAGGGCGTGGCTGCCGCACGGTCATAATCTGCGCCGTCACCGGTGCCGGTGAGGGCCAGCGTACCCTCCGGCAGGGTCAGGGTATAGGTTAGGTTGCCTGTGGTGCCGGTTCGAGTCAGGTTGTCCAGCCGCAGCAGACCGTTGCCGTAAATGGGATCAAAGCCCGGGTCACCCAGATCCTCTGCACTCCCTTGCAGCAGCGCGTTTAGCTGGTCCAGGGTCAAATCCGGGTGCAGACTCAGCAGCAGCGCACAGCAGGCCGCCCCATAGGGGCAGGACAGAGAGGTTCCGGAGGCAGTTGTAGCAGCAGGTGCACCACCGCTGTCCATGGTAGCCACGGTAATGTGGCTGCCGGGGGCGCAGTAATCCACCAGGTTGCCGTAATTGGAAAAACCCGCCACCGTCTTGTCCGCCGTCACTGCACTGACGGCAATGGCCTGGGGCAATGCCGAGGGATAGCGGCTGCTGATCTGTGCACCCGCATTGCCGGCAGAGCAGCACACGGCCACACCCAGTGCCGCAGCCTTGTCCATCATGGCTGCAAAGCCCGCCCGATTTTGGCTGGTGCTCAGGCTCACATTCAGCACCCGTGCGCCCTTCGCCACAGCGTCCTCCATGGCGGCCAAAACCGCCGAGGCAGCGCAGGTGTCCGTACCGAAGCGCACCACTTTATAGGGCAATATTTTTACATTCTCATCTGTATTCCCGGCCAGCACCGAGGCCACCGCCGTGGCGTGCCAATAAGTGGCGCCCCGCTGCCGGGTGTCATAGGCCGCATTGGCTCTACCGTCGCCGGACAGATCTATACCGTCAGACACCAGCCGTCCTTGCAGCGCCGGGTGATCCAGCATAAAACCTGTATCAATTTGAGCGATGACTACCCGGTGACTCGGGATCTGCCGCCGGGTGCAAAAAGCGGTGGTACCCACCATCTCCCCTGCCCAGGGGCAAAGGTTGCCGGTCAGGTTCGTATCCGTCTCTAATTGGCACAGGCTGTCCGGCTCCGCCGCGGCGCCGTCCTGCGCCAACTGTGCCGCCGCCTTGCGGGCAGCCAACGGTGTGTCATATTGCAAAATCGCCAGGCCGTCCGTCACCGCCGCTGCCACAGCGCCGTAGTCCTTGCCGCCGTAGCCGGTAACTACCAGGCGGCACAGGCCATAAGGATCACGCTCTAAATCCGCCTGCGCCACCGGGGCTTTCTCCAACAGAGCAGTATAGGCAGTAGCAAAAGTGCCGGAAGCGGCGCCCGATTTTTGCATCACAGGCAGAGCCGCCCCCAGCACACTCACCAGGAGCGCCAGTACCAGCAGCAGCGCCGTGCCCCGCCGGGTGTATCTGCGACTCATCGGTTTCGTCTCCCGGCCAGCCAAAAGAACACCACGCAAAACACCACCAGCAAACAGGCCAGCACAAAGGCGATCCACTTGCCGATCAGCGGAATGGCACCAAAAAAGCCGATCCCCAGTACCAGTACCAAAAACAGAATCACAAATATCAGCACGATGGCGGCGATTTTTTTGTTATTCATCTGCATTCTCCTTCAGTATCTCTTGCCGAACCACGCGGGCAACACCCTCCCGATCATTGGATGGCGCCAAAAAGCGGGCAGCCGCCTTGGCCGCGTCCGTACCGTTCTCCATGGCATACGACCAACCGCAGTAGCGCAGCATATCCACATCGTTACCGCCGTCACCAAAACACATCACCTGGGCCGGGTCATAGTCCAGTTGCCTGCACAAGGCAGCCAAGGCCGTGGCCTTGCTGGTGCCCACCTTGCCGGCCTCCACATTGCACCCGATGGAGGAGGTGATCTCCACATGGCCCATGGTCTGCAAAAACGCGCGCAGTGCTCGGTTTTCTTCCATCGGTATAGTAAAGAGATTGAGCTTTTCCACCGTCATACCGACCAGCGCGTCTGCCACACTGTCCCGGTACACCACTTTCTCCAGCAGTTCGTCCACAAAGCTGTCCGGCACTCCGTCCAGCTGCGCCATGCCCTTGCGCCGGGCAGGTGCCACCGGCACCCCATCGGCATAGAATTCATAGTACACCGGACGGCTGTCCAAATAAGCGCAGATCTGCCGCGCGTCCGCCAGCTGCATCGGGTCACTGTGGATCCGCTTTTTGTTCTGCACATCCCACACACCGGCGCCGTTGCTGAATACAATATAATCTAAAAAAGGCAGTTGGGCCTGTACCGGCTCCGTCAGCGCCAAGGTGCGACCGGTGGCCAACGCCAGGCGCACACCCTGTTGGCGGCAGGCGGCCAACGCCCGGCGGGTGGTCTCGCCTACCCGCTGATGGTCCGGCAGCATTAAAGTGCCGTCCAGGTCCATTGCAATGAGTTTGATCTGCATACAAATTCCTTCCTTTGATGATCTTATCAAACCCATTGTAGCATATTTGCGCAGTGTTGACTACTTCCATTCTATGTAAAAATCCGGTTATTTTTATGCAGATTTCTGTACATTTTCATTGACGGCAGGCAGGTGGCTATGGTATCTTAGTATTGGAATATTCTGTTCTAAAAATAAAATACAGAGGGGGGACGGTCACATGAATCATACAAATCATGTGCCGAAAAAAGAATGGATGGCCTACTGCGTCGGAGCACTGGGTCAAGGCATGGTCTATGCCATTATGAGCAGCTATATCTCAGACTTTTACATTAGCGTGCTGAAGCTCACGCCTTTATTTGTGCTGCTGCTGATGCTGCTGGCGCGGGTGTGGGACGCCATTAACGACCCGATCATGGGCTATATTATGGACCACGCCAATCCAAAGAACGGCAAAATGAAGCCGTATCTTATTTACACACCCATTCCCATTGCCATACTGACGGTGCTGCTGTTCTACGCACCCAATATCAGCGACACAGCCAAGATGATCTACGCCGCCGTTACCTATGTGGCCTGGGGTATGATCTACACCGCCTCGGATGTGCCCTTCTGGGCACTGCCCAATGCCTTAACGCCCAACGCAGACGAGCGGGGCGGCATTATCAGCAAGGCGCGCACCGCCAACGGCGTGGGCTCTGCCGTACCTACCGCTTTCTTTATGGTATTGGGCTTTATTCTGCCCAAGTTCAATTTGTCCGGCACGGAGCTGGAAAAGACGAAGTATATGTGCATTGCCCTGTTTTGCGCCATTGTGGGCAATCTGCTGTTTATCCGGGTATATTTTAAGACCAAGGAACGGGTGAACATTCCGATTCCGCCTAAGAAGGACAAGAATCAGCCCTCTGCACTGAAGCTGATCTTCACCTGCAAGCCCTTAATGCTCACAGCACTGATGGGTATTCTCTCCGCCGCCCGGTATATGTACCAGGCCGGCGCAGTGCACGCCGCCCGTTACAGTTTTTATATCGGCAAGGACCTGACCGGTCTGTCCGCCGCGGAGCAGGAGGCGGCACTGCAAGGCAACATCTCGCTGGTGAGTACCGTGTTCAGCGTGGCCAGCGCCGTGGGTATGTTCGGCGCCATGCTGCTGATGCCGGTGCTGTTTAAGAAATTCAACTACAAACAGATCATTATTGCCACCAGCCTGCTGGGCGCCGTATCCAGTCTGATTATGTGGTGCATCGGGTATCAGCATTTCTGGGCCTGCGTGCCGTTTTTGGTACTCAGCTGCGTGCCCTGCGGCGCCATCAATGTGTGCGCCTTTGCCATGATCGGCGACTGTTTGGACTACATGGAGTGGAAGACCGGCACCCGGCTCACCGGTATGGGCTCTGCCATTCAGAGCTTTGTCACCAAACTGGGGGCGGCGCTCTCCACCTCCTTTATCATTCTCATGTACATTATTGTAGACCTGGATGTAGGCTCCATTAACGCCTCCGTCACCGCCAACCCGCTGCTGATGAGCCATGGGGTGCGGAGCGGTATATTCAGCGTGGTATCGCTGATCCCCGCCATCAGTCTGCTGGTATGCACCATTCCCATGTTCTTCTACAACCTGACCGGTGACTTTAGGGAGAAAATGGAAACGGAGCTGGCTGCCCAGCGGGAGAAAAAAGGCATTACCATTACAGACTAAATTCACATAAGGACGAAAAAAATGACTACATACACCAAACGCTTACAAAAAGTGACCGCTGTTCTGTGCACCACTGCTCTACTAGCCGGGTGCGCCGCCGGCACCTCCGACAACACAGAGCCTGCCGCAACCACCGCACAGGTCAAGGCCATCACCATTGAACCAACCGCTGCCTATCAGACAATGAACGGCTTTGGTGCTTCTGCCTGCTGGTGGAGCCAGGAGGTAGGCAATTGGGAGAACGCCAAGGATATTCTCTCCCTGCTGTACGATGAGAACAGCGGCATTGGGCTGAATATTTACCGCTACAACCTGGGCGCCGGATCCAAGGACGACGCCACCATCACCGACCCGGACCGCCGGGCAGAAGCCTTTATAGACAAGGACGGCAGCTACCACTGGGAACGGGACGCAGCAGCGCAAAATGCCCTGGCCCTGGCAAAAAGTATGAACAAAGATCTGCGGGTGACCCTGTTCTGTAACAGCGCCCCGGTGTTTTACACCACCAACGGCAAAGCCTACTGCGACTACCTGCCGGACGATGAAAAATACATAACCAACCTGGAGCCGGAACGGTACGCAGACTTTGCCAAGTACGGCATTGCCTGCGCCAAGCACTTTACGGAGGCCGGGTATCGGGTCACCGACCTGTCTCCCATCAATGAGCCGGAATGGAGCTGGCGGGGTTATGAAGACGGCACCGCCAAGCAGGAGGGCTGCTACTACTCCAAGACCCAGTGCCGAGATCTGTACAAGGTATTTTTGAAGCAAATGGCGCAAGAAGACGCGCTAAAGGACTGCCGGCTGGAAGGCTGGGAAAGCGGCCACATCGGCACGGACACCTGTATGGCATACCTCCAGACCATGTTTGGCAAAAGCGGTGTCAACGGACTGAAAAACAGCGCCCTTCGCAAGGGAATGCCCACGCTGGCACTTCATTCTTACTGGGCCAGCCCGGAGGAGAGGCAGGCCTTCGCTGACGCCATAGCCACCACCTACGGCAGCAATTACAAGCTAGCGCTGACGGAATACTGCCAAATGACCGAGGACCAAAACAGCGGCGTGTACGACCTGATCCAAAAGAACGGTATGGACAGCGGCCTGGGCATGGAATACGGTCTGGCACTGGCCGGGATCATTCACCAGGATCTGACGGTGCTAAACGTGGCAGAATGGGACTGGTGGACCGCCTGCGCCTTTGGCGGCTACACCGACGGTCTGGTGTACCTGGACAAGGACAGCCATCAAATCGAGACCTCCAAGCGGCTGTGGGTACTGGGCAATTTCTCCAAATTCACCGACGAGGGTAGCGTACGCATTTCCATTACCCTGCCGGAAGAACTGAGCGATGTGCAGTCCGTGGCATTCAAAAACCCCAACGGCACCGTTACCGCCGTGTTCATCAACAACACGGATAAGGCCCGCAGCACCACCCTGGCGCTGGACGGTTACACCCGCCACACCACCTATGTGACCGACAAGGACAACGACTTGGCAAAGACGGACAGCGGCACCGCCGCCGATGCCTTTGCCCTCCCTGCCCGCTCCGTCACCACCCTGGTGCTGGAAAAGTAAAAGCAAAGCAAAAAGGAGCCTCGCTTCATCAGCGAGGCTCCTTTTTTGCGCGTATGTATGGAAAAGCGGGCGGCAGATTGCCGTCCTTATGATATTGTGAAATCCCTTTTCCAAACAAAAAAGCCACCCACTGCAAGGCAATGGGTGGCGGTGGTGCAAAGCACCTTACTTTTTATTGATTTCTTTGGAATACTTGGCCAAATACACGGTGCGCATCAAGAAGCACTCCACCTTGGGCACATAATGGGGGCGATTGAAAATATCCGTGTCAATCACGGCCTCGCAGCCCTTATCCATAATGATCTCCAGCGCCTGCATATCCCCGTCGGAATTGCCGGTGATGATGGCGCCATTGCCCTGAATCAGGATTGCATTGCGGCTGTCCATGGCCTTAGCAATATCTTTGGCACAAGCGTCTGTATCACCGTCGATCCACGGACGGTTTTTCACATCCACGCCGGCGATCTGTGCAAAGTCGTCGATCATAGGAATCATATCTTCACCTGTGCAGGACACAGCGATCACATCCGGATCGGTCACATGCTTGATGATGGAGCAATCCTGGCTGTCATAAATGGCCTTATGGATCTTGGCGCACTTGGGTGCAATGCCGGTAATACCCAGCCCGGTCTCCAAATCCACATCAACGGTCTCTCCGCCAACGGTCAAGCTAAAGGTCTTGCCGTTGCGAACGGAGGATCCCAGATCACAAATGCGCTCCGGCATAGCCACAGCGCCATTCTTTTTCAGGTAAAAGTTGCGCTTACCTTCGTCAGAATATGTCTCTGCCCAGGAATGGCGCAGATAGTTGTCCTTGATCACCCGCTGGCAGCACTTCTCCAGTGCGTCTGCAATCTCAAAGGCCTGCTCATAGGTATCGCCCATGCACAGCGTGCCATGGTGCATCAACATAATGGCGCGGCAGCCCGGGTTCATCATAATGCACGTCTCTACCTTCTTGCGCAGAGAATTGGTGGTAGACATAGCATAATCGGCGCAGGGCACCTTCGTGCCCAGGACCGGCTGAAAATCTTTGTAAACATTGCGGATCTCCATGCCGGTAATGCTGACGATGGTGGCCGCCTTCTGGTGGGTGTGGATCACAAAATCCACGGTGGGATGGTGGCGATACGCCGCAGCGTGCACACCCTTCTCGGAAGAGGGCTTAATATCGCCCTCGTAGGAGCAGTCCTCAATATTAACCACAACCACTTCTTCCGGCGTCAGCGTTTCATACGCCCGACCGGAGGGTGTGATCACAAACTGGGTGTCAGAAATACGGGCGGATACATTGCCCCAGGTACGGGCGATCAGACCGCTTTCCACCAGCTTTTTGCCGGCCGCAACGACCAGCTTTTTTGCTTCTTCTAATTCGTAAGCCATGTGTTTTCCCCTTAAAATCGTATTTTTGCCCCGGGGGCAAAAGCACCAAAAGGACGGCCGGGCATCACTGCCCGGTACCGCCCTTGGTAAAAAATCTTACGCCTCGATGCAAACGCAGTTCTTGAACACATTCTCAAATCTGTTCAGGCAGTCGTCAATCATCTCTTCCGTATAAGCGGCAGAAGTGTACAGACGAGAACCGGCCAAAGTGACCAAGCCCTCTGCCATGTAAGCAGCGCCCATGTGCTCCATCTCGGACTGACGCTTGCCGGTCTCCTTCAAGGTGTGCGGAATGGTCCACGGATGCTTCCAGTCCACCTTAAAGTGCATGGTGCCAACGGTATCCAGGTGGCATACAGAACCCTGGTTGAAGCACACGAAGGGCAGGTCATACTTCTTGATCAGTGCCTGCAAGCCGTGTACCAGACGATCCGCCATCTTACCGGCTACCTGGCAGGCGTTACGCTTCTCGATCTCGCAAATGGCAGTGTAACCTGCGCAGCAGGAGATGGGGGTGGCAGCCATGGTGCCGCCGCACATTGCCTTATGAATCTTCTTGCCGGAGCCGTTGCCCTTATCCAGGCCGGCGCCTAAGTATTTCATAACCTCTCTGTGGCCGCCGATGCCGCCTGCACCCGGGTAACCGCCGGCAATCACCTTACCGAAGATGGTGATGTCGGGATCAATGCCAAAGTAGCCCTGCGCACCGGACACGCCGATACGGAAGCCGGTCACAACCTCGTCGCAAACCAGCAGAGCGCCGTACTTTCGGCACAGTGCCTGTACGCCCTTGGGGAAGTCCTTGTCTACCGGACGGGTACCGGACTCCGGACCAATGGCCTCAATGAACACGGCAGCGGTACCGCCGCGGAACTTATTCAGGATCAGCTTGCGCTCCAGGCTCTTCAGATCATTGGGGAAGAACTCCTGGGTGTGCTTGAATACGAACAGCGGTACGCCGTGAGACTGCAAATTCATGGTACCGGGCACACGCATGCCCCATGCCAGCTGATCGGACCAGCCGTGATAAGCGCCGCCCATCTTGATGATGTTCTTATGGCCGGTAGCCAGACGGGCCACACGCACAGCGCACATGCAGGCCTCTGTACCAGAACCCAGCATACGGAACATCTCTACAGAAGGAACGCAGTCGGAGATCTTCTTGGCCAGCTTGTACTCATATTCATGGAACAGACCGGTGGAAGGACCGCAATCGTCCAGCAATTCCTTAACCTTCTCCTTCACCACATCGTCGTTGGAGCCCAGGATGGTGGGACCGCCGGCCTGCAGGAAGTCGTAATACTCGTTGCCGTCAATATCATAGAGCTTAGCACCCTTGGCCTTGGTCATCACGATGGGGAAAGGATAGTTAAACGCCAGGTTGTGCTGCACACCGCCGGGAATGATCTCTTTCGCCTTGGTGATCATCGCCTTAGACTTCGCGCACTTCTTGTCAAAGTATTCTTCTTCATACTTCTTCAGTGCAGCCGGGCTGATGGAATAAATAGGCTTTTTGATGAGCGCGTCCAGCTGAGCGGTGACCTGCGCTGCATCAAGATACTCAGAAATTGCAAATCGGGTATCCATAATGGTCGTTCCTCCTTAAAATTCATGAGTCGTCGCTCACCCCAAAGGGCGTGAGCCATCGCTCACATAAAATACACCTTTAGTATATCACTTTTTAATGATTTGTCAAATAGATACTTGCAATAATTTGTTCAATTTTCCCGCATTTTTATTCAGATTTCTTGCAATAATGGATAAATAATGATAATATAAGAAAAGTGAATTGCGGTTCACGCTTTACAGAGAGGGAGTATTTGTACGGATTGCACAAAGGGCTTTTCCGTTCTTTGTGCAAGGTTACAAAATTTTTTGAAATGGTAAATAAACATCACAAGGACGCATTTGACCGCATTTCCGAAGAGCGACGAGAGCGCATACTGGAAGTGGGCACCGAGGAGTTTTCCTCCAAAGGGTACGAAAACGCCAACATCAATGTGATCGCCAAGAACGCAGGGATCAGCATTGGGCTGATGTACAAGTACTTTGCGACCAAAGAGGATCTGTTCATCACCTGCATTCAGCGGGGCATGCGTATTCTGACCCAGGTGATCGAGGAGATTATGGCCAGCGACGACAAGCTGCTGATCAAGGCAGAAAGGCTCATTCGCGCCACCTGCGTCCATTCCAAGCGAAATGCCAATTACATTCGGCTGTATAATGAGATCGCCTCGGAGAAGGACAGCGAGCGCACCCAAATGCTGGTGCGGGAGATTGAGAGCGAGACCAGCGGTATCTACACCACGGCCATTGCGCAGGCGCTGGCCAAGGGGGATGTGCGCCCGGATCTGGACCCCCGGCTCTTTGCCTTCTTTTTGGACAATCTGCTGATGTCCCTGCAATTCTCTTACACCTGCGACTACTACAAGGAGCGGTTCAAGTTCTACACCGGCGTAGATGTGGAGGAAATGGACGAGGAGCGGGTGATCGGTCAACTGCTGAAATTTGTGGAGAGCGCATTTACATTTGAAAAGAAGTGACGGTATTTACCGCGTACAACACCATGGGAGGATATTTTATGAGCAAATATGTAATCACCTACGATGTGGGCACCACCGGGGTCAAGACCTGTCTGATTGAGATCGGTGACACCATGCGCATCCTGGCCTCTGACACCGCAGGCTACGGCCTGTATGTGGATGATGAGACCGGCGTAAAGGGCGGCGCCGAGCAGGACGCCGATGAATGGTGGAGCGCCATGTGCAGCACCACCCGCAATGTGTTCAATAAGTGCGTAGGCGTGACTAAAGACCAGGTAGAAGGCATCAGTTTCTGCTCTGCCATGCAGGGTTTGGTCCTGGTAGACAAAGCGGGCAATTGCATTCGCCGCCCCATGACCTATATGGACCAGCGAGCCGGCGATGAGCTGAAGAAGGGCATTGCCCACGGCGTACAAATTGCCGGTGCGGAAGTGACCAAGCTGCTCAAGTACCTGCGCTATACCGGTGCCGTATCCTCCTCTGTTAAGGACCCCATTTGGAAGTACCGCTGGGTGCGGGAGCACGAGCCGGAAAACTTTAAGAAAGTCTATAAGTGGCTGGATGTGAAAGAGTATCTCATCTGCCGCCTGACCGGTGAATTCGTGATGACCCAGGATTCTGCATTCGGCACCCTGCTGTATGACACCCGCAAGGGCCACGAGGGCTGGTGCAAGCCCATTTGCGATATGGTAGGCGTGGATATGAAGCACCTGCCGGAAATCAAAAAGTGCACCGATAAAGTGGGCGAAGTCACTGCCAAGGCTGCCGAAGAGCTGGGTCTGGCTCAGGGCACCGCTGTGTACGGCGGCGGCGGCGATGCCTCTTTGATCGGCGTAGGTGCCGGAGCGGTAGAGATTGGCGACGCGCACATTTACAGCGGCACCTCCGGCTGGGTGGGCACCGTTGTGCCGGAACAGATGGTTGATACCGGTGCGATGATGGCTGCCATTGTAGGCGCCAATCCGGAGACCTTTAACTACTTTGGCGAGCTGGAGACCTCCAACAAATGCGTAGGCTGGGTCAAGGATCATTTGGCGCTGGACGAGATTGGCGTGTTCTTAAAGCGCTACGGCAACGCGACCGACAGCCTGGAGCAGGTAGAATTCAATATGTACGACTACCTGGAAGAAGTGATCGACACCATTCCCGCCGGTTCCAACGGCGTGATCTTTACCCCCTGGCTCCACGGCAACCGCTGTCCCTTTGAGGATCCCAATGCCGCCGGTATGTTCTTTAACATTCGGCTGAATGTAGGCAAAACAGAGCTGATTCGCGCCGTTGTGGAGGGCATCTGCTTCCACATGCGCTGGATGCTGGAGCGCCAGGAGTTAAAGACCGCCAAGTATCAGAAGTCCAAGACCGTGCGCTTCTGCGGCGGCGGCGCTTTGGGCGAAACCACCTGCCAGATTTTGGCCGATATTCTCCAGCGTGATGTGGTGGTGGTAGAGTCCCCGCAAAACATCGGCGCCGTAGGTGCAGCCGCTTGTATCGCCGTAGGTATGGGCGCCATCCCCTCCATCTTTGATGTAAAGAAGCTGATCCCGGTAAAGACCACTTATAAGCCCAACCCGGCCAACAAGGCAGTCTATGACCGCAACTTCAAAGTGTTTAAGAACCTGTACAAGGCCAACAAAGAGAACTTTGCCATTCTCAACGGCTAAGCCCTTACATAAAGGAACAACCCCTGCACCCGGTGTGCAGGGGTTGTTTTTTATCACAAAGCAAAAGCGCCGCGGAAGAACCGCAGCGCTTTGTTTTTTATTTGGCTTTACTCACCCTTGGGTGCGTAGAAGTCTACCAGTGCAGCCAGCTTGTTGTACTTCTCAATAGAGTTCTCCGCCGCAATGCTAAACAGCTTCTCCGCCTTGCCGGGGAAGGAACGCTTCAGCGCAGAGTAGCGGGTCTCGCCCTCAATGAACTGTACATAATCGGCGCTGGGTGCCTTGCTGTCCAGGGTAAAGGGATTTTTCCCTGCCTTGGCCAGGTCCGGGTTAAAGCGGAACAGGTTCCAGTACCCGGCGGCAACCGCCTTCTTCTGCTCTGCCTGGTTAAAGGGCATCTTAATGCCGTGGTTAATACAGGGGGCATAGCAGATGATGATGGACGGGCCGTCATAAGCCGCAGCCTCCTGGAACGCCTTTAAGCACTGATTGGCATTGGCGCCCATAGCCACCTGAGCCACATACACATAACCGTAGCTCATCGCAATCTGCGCCAGGTCTTTCTTCTTGACCACCTTACCGGAGGCAGCAAACTTGGCCACAGCGCCGGTCTGGGTGGCCTTAGAGGCCTGACCGCCGGTGTTGGAGTACACCTCCGTATCAAACACAACAATGTTCACATTCTCATTGGACGCGATCACATGATCCAGGCCGCCAAAGCCAATGTCGTAGGCCCAGCCGTCGCCGCCAAAGATAAACTGGTACTTCTTGGCCGCATAATCTGCGTCTTTCAGGAAATCGGCAGCCGCCGCCTTGGCGTCACCCTCCAGCGCTGCCGTCTGCAATGCAGCGATCAGTGCCTGGGCAGGCTCCGTATTGGTAGCAGCGTCCTCATAGGTGTCCAGCCAAGCCTGGGCTTTGTCCGCCACCGGGGTATCCAGCAACTGCTGGGCGTCCATAGCCAGCCGCTCGCGGATCTGCTTTTGTGCCAATAGCATACCGTAGCCGAACTCAGCGTTGTCCTCAAACAGAGAGTTGGACCAAGCGGGGCCGTGACCGTTCTTGTCTACCGTGTAAGGCGTAGAGGGTGCGGAACCGCCCCAAATGGAGGAGCAGCCGGTGGCGTTGGCAATGTACATACGGTCGCCGTACAGCTGGGTGGCCAGCTTGGCATACGGAGTCTCGCCGCAGCCTGCGCAAGCGCCGGAGAACTCCAAATACGGCTTTCTGTACTGCACGCCGATGGTATTGTTGGTAAGCAGCTCCGGTTTTTCGGAGGTGTCCACCAGCGCATCATAGATCTTTTGCCGATCCAGCTCGCTGGCAATGGGTTTCATGGTCAGGGACTTGGTGGGACATACATTGGCGCAGGAGGCGCATCCGGTGCAGTCCAGTACGGACACAATCAGGGCGTACTGATAATCCGCTCTCTTGTGCTTCACCATGGTGGTGCCCTCCGGCGCGGCAGCCGCTTCCTCTGCATTCATAGCAATGGGACGAATCACTGCATGCGGGCAGACCATGGCACACAGGTTACACTGGGCGCACTTGGTGCCGTCCCACTGGGGTACGGTAATGGCAATGCCCCGCTTCTCAAAGGCGGCAGAACCGGCAGGATATACGCCGTCCGCCCGATCAGCAAAGGCAGATACCGGTAGATCGTCGCCGTGCAGGCGGCCAACCGGATCCAGAATTTCCTTGACAAACTTCTTCATCTCCGGACGATCGGTGGGTACTTCCAGCCGGCGGGGTGCGTCTTCTGCAGTCTTCCAGCTGTCCGGCACATCCACCTTTACGATCTCCTGAGCGCCACGGTCAATGCCGGCAAAGTTGGCATTCACCACCGCCTCGCCTTTCTTGGAGAACTTCTTGACCACGGCGGCCTTCATCAGCTCAATGGCCTTCTCTACCGGCAAAATACCGGAAATGGCAAAGAATGCAGACTGCAAGATGGTGGAAGCACGACCGGGCAAGCCCACTTCCTCTGCGATCTTAATGCCGTTAATGATATAGAAATGGATGTTGTTCTCTGCAATATAGCGCTTCATGGACGCAGGCAACTGGCTGTCCAGCTGATCCGGGGTCCAAATACAGTTGAGCAGGAAAGTGCCGCCGGGCACCAGATCCTGTACCATATCATACTTGGTCACATAGGACGGGCAGTGGCAGGCCACAAAGTTGGCCTTGTTGATCAAATAGGTAGAGGTAATGGGTGACGAGCCAAAGCGCAGGTGGGACACGGTAATGCCGCCGGACTTCTTGGAGTCATAGAAGAAGTAACCCTGGGCAAACATATCCGTATTGTCGCCGATGATCTTAATAGAGTCCTTGTTGGCGCCAACGGTGCCGTCGGAGCCCAGACCCCAGAACTTACAAGAAGTGGTGCCTGCCGGGGTGGTGTCCGGGTTCTCGGTCACCTGCAGGGACAAGTGGGTCACATCGTCCTCAATGGACAGAGTGAACTCCGGCTTGGGCTGGGGCGCAGCCATATTGTTGTACACAGCGATAATATGCGCCGGTACGGTGTCCTTAGATCCTAAGCCGAAACGACCGCCGTACACCGGCACATCGTTAAAGGCAGAGCCTTTCAGCGCAGCCACCACATCCAGGAACAGCGGCTCACCTAAGGAGCCGGGCTCCTTCGTTCTATCTAACACGGAAATGTGCTTCACCGTCTCCGGCAGGGCAGCCAGCAGATGCTTGGCGCTAAAGGGGCGATACAGGTGCACCTTGACCATGCCCACTTTTTCGCCGCGGGCGTTCAGGAAATCTACGGTTTCCTGAATGGTGTCACACACAGAGCCCATAGCCACAATCACACGGTCTGCGTCCGGCGCGCCGTAGTAGTTAAACAGCCGGTAATCCGTGCCCAGCTTCTCGTTGATGGTGTTCATATACATCTCAGTAGTGGCAACCGCGTCGTTATAGTAGCGGTTGCATGCCTCTCTGTGCTGGAAGAACACATCACTGTTCTCCGCAGAGCCGCGCAACACCGGCTTCTCCGGGTTCAGGGCGCGGGCGCGGAACGCCTGCACATCGTCCATATCCACCATAGACCGCAGGTCCTCATAGTCCCAGGTCTCAATCTTCTGCACCTCATGAGAGGTACGGAAGCCGTCAAAGAAATGCAAGAACGGCACACGGCTCTTTAAGGTAGACAGGTGAGCCACAGCGCCCAGATCCATTACCTCCTGCACATTGGCAGAGCAGAGCATGGCATAGCCGGTCTGGCGGCAGGCCATCACATCGGAATGGTCGCCAAAGATATTCAGCGCGTGGGTAGACACGCAGCGGGCAGACACATGAATGACGGACGGAATCAGTTCGCCGGCGATCTTGTACATATTGGGGATCATCAGCAGCAGGCCCTGTGACGCGGTGTAAGTGGTAGTCAGCGCACCGGCAGACAAAGAACCGTGCACAGCGCCGGCGGCACCGGCCTCAGACTCCATCTCCGCCACCTTGACCGTTTGGCCAAACAGGTTCTTGACCCCGCGAGCGGCCATGGCGTCCGTCTCCTCCGCCATGGTGGATGAGGGGGTGATGGGATAAATGGCGGCAACTTCTGTAAATGCGTAGCTGACATGGGCAGCGGCGCTGTTACCGTCCATGGTTTTTTTCTTTCTGTTCATGGAATTTCCTCCTGTATTTTATCTTACAGATAACAACCTCAGTTTGGGCGCAAGCCCACAACTATACCAATTATAGCACTCCGGCGTGCGGAATTCAACACAACAATTTAGTGTTTCTGTATAATAATAACAAAAAGCAGCGCATAGACACTGCTTTTTTGTCGATTATTTCGTTTTTTTCACCAATTGTCGCTTAGTCGTCGTCGCCCAGCAGATTCTCAATATTTTCAAAATTGAATTTGGCGGTGTCCGTGCCTTTCTTCACTGTGACTTTGGCGCTTTTTTTCGTATGTTCCAGTTCCACCTGCACCTTTACATCCCCCCGGTACTTTTTCTCCGTGGTGTAGGTAAAGGTGTTGCCGATCTCCAGGGTCACTTCTTTCTCGTCCACCTGCTTGCCGTTAATGGTAATGCGCAGCTTGTCCGTGCGGGTATCTGTGCCGGCAGGCAAAGAAACGGAAATGTGAATTTTTCGATTGGCGGCCACGGTGGTTGTGGTAGTCGTGGTCTTTTTCGTGGTAGTTTCGTTCTTCTTGGTTGCCTTTTCCGTCTTGTCCTTGCCGGTCTTTGCAGCCGAACCGCCGTTGCCGGCGGATTTGCCGTCGGCAGCGCTCTCCCCTGCCGCCACGGTGTTGCCCTTGGCGTCCGTTTGGGGTATGGTAACCACCCGGGTTTGGGCTTTGCCGTCCTTATCCGTAACGGTCTTGCCGTTCTCATCGGTCACATCCACCACAGCTGTGACCTCCTGTTCTGTATATTGCTTTTTGCTGCAAGCAGCGAATGCCAGTACCATACTGCAAGCCAGCAGCAATGCCATTGCTTTTTTCATTATAACAGCTCCTTTATATCCGTTCATCCGGTTGTAAAAACGCCTGCATCGCCGCATCGCTGGGCATACGCCAGTCGCCCCGGGGGCTCAGCGACACAGAACCCACCTTGGGCGAATCCGGAATACAGGAACGCTTAAATTGACTGATAAAGAACCGGCGCAAAAATTCCGTCAGCCACCGGTCAATGGTGGGGCGATCGTACTGCCCGTCAAAGGCTTTCTCCGCCAGCAGGGCCAGCTTTTCCCGGTCAAAGCCGAAGCGCACAAAGTGATAGAGGAAAAAGTCATGCAATTCATAGGGGCCGATCTTCTCCTCCGTTTTTTGGGCGATCTTGCCATTGGCGTCCGGAGGCAGCAGCTCCGGCGACACCGGCGTGTCCAGCACATCCCGCAAGATCTCTTCCGTGCGGCCACCCAACTCCCCGGCCACATAATCCACCAGGTAGCGCACCAGCGTCTTGGGCACGGAGGCATTCACGCCATACATACTCATGTGGTCGCCGTTGTAAGTACACCAGCCCATAGCCAGCTCGCTCAGATCGCCGGTGCCCACCAGCAAACAGCCTTCTTTATTGGCCAGGTCAAAGAGGATTTGAGTGCGCTCTCTGGCCTGGGTGTTCTCATAAGTAATATCATGCACCGACGGGTCGTGACCAATGTCCGCCATGTGCTGCACACAGGCGTCTGCAATGGAGATCTCTCGCCGAGTGACCCCCAGCGCTTCCATAAGATCCAGCGCGTTGCGATAGGTGCGGTCCGTGGTGCCAAACCCGGGCATGGTCACACCCAGCACGGCGCTGGCCGGTTTACCCAGCAGCTCCATGGCACGCACAGCCACCAACAGCGCCAAGGTGGAGTCCAGACCGCCGCTGATTCCCAGCACACAACCCTTGGAGCCTACATGCTCCAGCCGCCCGGCCAAACCGCTGGCCTGGAGCAGGAAGATCTCCTTGCACCGCTCTCGACGCTGGGCGTCCGCTGCCGGCACAAAGGGGTGAGGGTCCACAATGCGGTACGCCAAATCATTCTCTGCATTGGGCACCGGGCAAGACTGTACCGCCGCGCCGGGCCGGTTCTCAAAAGACATATTTTGCCGCCGCTGGGCATTCAACTTCTCCACATCCACATCGGCAACGGAGAGCACGCTTTCTCGGGCAAACCGCTCCCCCTCTGCCAAAATACCGCCGTTCTCCGCCACTAAGGTGGCGCCGCTGAATACCAGGTCCGTGGTGCTCTCATGCACCCCGGCGCCGGCATACACATACCCGGCCACGCAGCGGGCGGACTGGCCGGCCACCAGCTCCCGACGATAGGCCGCCTTGGACACATACTCGTCGCTGGCAGACAGATTGGCAATCAAATTGGCGCCTTGCAGCGCCAAAGCACCGCTGGGAGGCTGAGGCACCCACAGGTCCTCGCACAACTCCACACCCAGCAGCACGCCGCTGCCCAGGTCAAACAGTTGACTGCCCATGGGAACGCCGTTCACCATCTGTACCGTATCGAAATCCGCGCCGGAGGCGAACCAGCGCTCTTCGTAAAACTCATTATAATTGGCCAGATGCACCTTGGGCACCATACCCTGCACCTGCCCGTCCCGGAGCAACAGGGCACAGTTATAAAGGCTATTCTTATAAGGCACCGGGGCGCCGATCAGCACCGCAATGTCCTTGCCCGCCGTATAGGCAGCCAGCCGCTGCACCGCCCGATTCGCCGCCTGCTGGAGCGCAGCGGTAAAGAACAGATCGGCGCAGGTGTAGCCGGTGACGGACAGCTCCGGGGTCACCAGCAGGCGTACCTGCTGCGCCACAGCCCGGTCGATTACTGTCTCCAGCTGCCCGGCGTTATAATCCGGGTCTGCCACGCGCAAACGGGGCGCTGCCGCCGCCACTCTGAAAAATCCGTAATTCATTTCATCTCTCCGCTCAGCATGGTAATTTTATAACCAAAGGTGGCTGTCTCCCCCGGCTGCAAAACGGTCACGCCCCGACGGTGTTCCAGGGTGCCGTCCTCGTCCGTACAATGAGAAATGCCGCTCCAAGGCTCCAATGCCACAAAGGGGGCGTCATTCTCAGCGGACCAAACCAGCAAGTTGGCCATATCTTGATACTCCACCTGCACGCCGTAGCCCATCGGACCCAGCAAGGTAGCCGCTTTGGCTTCCACCTGATCAAAAATCAACGCGTCGTCATAAAACAGATCGTGCCGCAGGGGCAGCTCCTGCCCATTCACCAGCACATTGTACCGACGCGCCGGATCCACGATCCCGGTTTGGTGATCCGGGCGCAAAGGCGCCTTCGTCACAGGGCGATCAAAGCGCACCTTGTAATCCTCAAACCGCTCCCCTGCTGCCAGCGGGCAGTTAAAGGCCGGATGGCCGCCGATCACAAAGGGCATCGGCTCCCCGCCGCTGTTAATAATATGATAAGTCACGGCAACGGTGCTGTCCACCAGCTCATAGCGGATCTCCAGCCGATAATCAAAGGGGTACGCCGCCAAGGTGTTGTCATCTGCCACTTGGGTAAAGGTGGCGCCGTTGCGGTGGTGCTCCGTCAATGTAAAGGGGTTAATGCGGGCCACGCCGTGGCGCTTCATACGGCAGGGCTTGCCAAATGCGGTAGACGCCCCCTTGGGCAGCACCCCCACAATGGGAAAGCAAACCGGCGCCTGGCCGGCCCAGTAAGCCGGGTCCCCCTGCCAAAGATATTCTCGGCCGTCCCGCACCAGGGAGCGGAGCATCGCCCCCGCGTCCGTAACGGTGACGGCACAGTGTTCATTTTTTAATGTCAGTTCCATAAGAACCCTCCAGTCCCCTTTATTATAGCTTATCCCTACCGGCATTGCAATAAAAACAGGCGGGGTTTTCAGAGTTTACAAAAAAGCCAAAATCTACCTGCAAAATGTTGCAAATCCCCTGCATATAGTATAGAATATGAGTAGCCTTGCGCAAATGCGACAGACAGAGGAGAACGGCAATGGATATTGATACCTTTATTCACGAAGCCATTTTTGGCGAGAAAGAACAGCACCGCATTTTTTACTACCTGATGTGGGAGAACCTGCAGGAGGTGGGCTATGTAATCACCGATGAGAGCGGCTACGAGATTGACAGTGTGTTCAAGGCGGTGGCACTGCAAAATCTGGTCGGCGAGTTTGCCTACCGGTTGTATGATACAGTCAACGAAACCGGATATGAGGATGTACTGGAGTACCTGGGCACCCTGGCTATCGGCGAGGACGATATTCTACAATACTGCGAGAACGACCCGGAAATTCTGGTAGAGCCGGAGGATTTCGAGCTAACGGTAAAGAACGCGCTGGACACCATCACGGAGCGCACAGCGGACAAGCTGTTAGAGGAATTCTCTGCCGATGATCTGTTTGACTACCTGTTTACCGCCACTTATGACTTTGAGCAAGACTTTACCTACGAGTTTGAGGACACGGACGAATTTCAGGCCTTTGTGGACTCCAACGCAGACCAGCTGGACAACTATAAAGAGGAATACCCGGCTGTTATGCGCTGGGTGGAAGGCGGTATGGTCTGCTGAGCGAATGACAAATATCTATACAAAAAGGGACCTGGATTCAGGTCCCTTTTGCTTTGTATCGTCTGTTATTTATTGCTCTTGTTTCCATTGCCGACTTTGTTCCCGGCAGCGTGCAGCTGCTGGGCAATCTCGGCCAAGCCGGCAGACATGGCGGAGATCATGCGCACCGTCTCTTCCTTGGTATAATCATTGCTGCAATAATCGTTGAGCGCACCGAAAAAGCCAAAAGCCAAAAAGCTCTTGCTCACGGAGGAGCGCTGACTGCGAAAATCCAAAAATTTGTTTTTGCCGATATGATCCGCAATCACATCCGTAATGGCAGCAATATCCAAATACGGCTCTATATTTCGGCTGCGAAACAAGATCCGATATTTTTTCTTGATCCGATTGGCGCTGACAAAAATCGTTAAGAAATACTGGTTAAAGGTGGCTGTGTCCGGCTTCTCCGCCTGGTCGATCACCTTTAATGCCTGCTGGGACAGCTCTTGCACAAAGTCAATTAAAATAGAATTGACCAAATTGAATTTATCGCTGTAATGCAGGTAAAACGTGTTTCGGTTGATCTGGGCTCTCTGGGTAATATCCGTAACGGATACCTTGTCAAAATCGCTCTCCTCCAGCAGTTCAAAGAAGGCGTCCCGAATGGCGCGCTCGGTCTTCACATACCGCAGATCGGTCTCTTTCATTGCTTATATCCCCCGTCTCTAATGATCGTATGATGATTATACACCACCATACCAATAAAAGTCAAGTTGGGCGATCTGCTGATTAACTGGCAAGAATGCGGTCTGTTATTTGACCCAGCCTTTCTTAAACATCAGGTGGGCAGACAGCAGCGATACCACCACGCCCACAGGGATCAGTACGCCTACCGCCAAGTCGCCCTTAAAGAGCAACATCAAGCAGACGACGGCAACAGGCACAACAGTCAGCTTAAAGTGCTTGGCAAAATAGCTCATACCCAGCGCGCCAAACAGTGCGGGCACCACCTGCTTAAAAGCAGGGGCAAAAACAGAGTCGTCATTTGTCAAGTACGGCAGCACCGGACTGAACAGCAGCACCCCTGCGGCAATCACCAGGGTGGTCACAATAGAGGATGTGGCGCAGGCAATGGTGGAGAGCACCTCGCCCTCCTTGCTCTGGGCGCGCACCTGGGCAGAGTCCAGGGCAGAAAGCACACAGGGCAGCTTTAAGTTATTGATATTCCCGGTTACAAAAGCCAGGTAGGTTGCCCCGGTACCCAGGAGCGGCGTGTAGGTCATCACTTCGATCACCGCGGTGGGATAAAACAGCAGGGCAATAGGCGCCAGCCCCTTAAACACCACCTGGGCGGAGGGAAAAGCATGCAGATGGGCGCTGATCGCAACCGGCAGCATTAAGAAAATAAACAGGGCGGAGATCACCCAAAAGCGACCGTACAGGTGGGTCTTTTCATTATAATCTTTCATATTAGCCCCTCCATTCCAGCCAAGCAATGTGGGTGGGCAGCACCTTGGCCAGCAGCATCACCGCACCCATACCGATAAACATCGCCAGCGGCATAGCCATACTTTGCAGCCAGGCAATCTTTTTCTTTTTCTCAATCTGCATAAACAGCAGCATAGACAGCATAGACACTGCCAAAGCGGTAATGCTCATGATCCCGGCGCCGTCACCTAACACCGCCTTGTCGCCCTGGCCCACAATAGCACGGCCCACAAAGGCACTGATCAGACCGATAAACGCCGCGGCGCTCATTACATCCGCCCAGGCAGTATTCTTGCTCACCGCCTTGCCGATGCTGTTTTGAATTTTCTTCATGGCAAAGGGAATGATCACAAGAGGCATCACAGAGCCCAGAGTCATCACCCACGCGGCGGTAGAAAAGCCCAGGGGATCCGTGATCTCCGCGGACAGGCCGCCGGTATAACCCAGTGCCTCCATGGCAGACTCCGCTGCCGGCACCTCATAAGAAATGGCGCCAATCACCGTCAGCCGGATCCAGGGCAGCACAATGCCCAGCGCACCGGACAGGGTAAGAATGGTTGCCACAATCGAGATGGCAGGCGCCAGGCTAAACAGCGCTGACTGGGTCACCGTGCCTCGCATGATGGCGGTGGACAGCCCCAGCTTTTTGCCCTGCTTCCAGGCACGAATGAGAAAAAACAGCGACTGGGCCAGCACAAAGACCACAATAAAGCCGCCCAGAGCATACATAAATCCGCTTTCTTTAAAATCCATATCACTTTCCCCCTTTACTCTGCGGTCATCAACCGAATATAGCGCTTAAAGAAGGTGACGCCCTGGGTCATCTGACCCACGGGGATGCGCTCGTTGGTGGAGTGGGTGGTGAGCAGCAGCGCCGTGTCCACCGTAAAGGGCGCAAAGCGATAAATATTGCTGCACACATTCTCGTAATTATAAGCGTCTGTGCCGCCCATCACCAAATAGGGCGCCACAATATTTTTTTCGTCCAGATTGACGGACAGCCGACGCAGGGTATCAAAAGCCCGGGTGTCCGTGGGTGATACAATGCTGGGCTCCTTGCCCTTGATGAATTCAATCTCCACATTGTCGCCGCCCATATATTTCTCAATATGCCGCTGCACATCCGCAATGGTCTGGCCCGGCATAATGCGGAAGTTTACCGTTACGCTGGCCTTTTGAGGCAGCACATTGGCGGCAGGCGAACCGCTGGCCATAGTCACACCGGTCGTGGTGCGGATCAAGGACGCAGCTGGCGGGATCTGCTTCATCACCAGCTTCAGCACCGGGCGCAACAGCCACAGGTTGCACAGTACCACCCGCCCCGGGTAGGTGGCGTGGCGGCCGATGTCCGTAAACATATTATAAACAAAGGGCAAAATGGTGCTTTTAAATTGGTGGTTCTCCAGTCGCTCCACCTTCTTTGCCAACTGGCCGATGGCGGTGTGTTTGGGTGGTTGAGAAGAATGGCCGCCTTTGGACTTTACAGTAATCTTAAAGTCCGCATAGCCTTTCTCTGCCACGCCCACGCCGGTCAGGTTGGCGTCCAGCAGCCCCTTTACATGGGCCGGCAGCATGGCGCCGCCCTCGTCTACCACGCTGTCCAGGTGCACGCCCCGGCGTTCCAATTCCCGCGCCAATTCCCGGGCACCGTTGTTGCCGCCGCTGACGATCTCCTCATTATGCCCCAGGCACAGGTACACCCCGCGCTTTGGGGTATAGCCCTCCTCCAGTAGCGTCTCCACGCTCTCCATCAGGCAGATCAGGTGGTTCTTCATGTCCAGCGCACCGCGACCCCAAATAAACTGGCCGTCATTTACGCCGTCAAAGGCCGGGTGTTCCCAGTCCTCCTCGGTGCCCTCGCTGATGGGCACCACATCCTGATGGGCCAAAAAGGCAATCGGATCCAGGTCTGGATCCGTCCCCTCCCAGTAAAACAACAGACTGGCAGTGGAAATATGATCCAGTTTCAGATTTTTGTGAATCAGCGGGTAGGACTGTTCCAAAAACGCATGGAAGCGGTCAAACGCACCCCAATCCGTTTGGCTCTCATCCTCGCAGGAGATGGTCTTGATCTGAATCGCCTGACTGAGTCGGTCGCACGCCCGCTGCCCGTTCACCTGCTCCGGCGGGAATTCCTCCCGCTGGGGCTTGGGCGCCGTAAAGAACGCTGCACGGATCAGCGTGATCACGATAAACGCAGCTAGCAAGCCTAAAATAATGTACAAAGCCGTCATTTTCTTTTCCCCTTTCCGTAAAAAACAGCCTGAATCTGCAAAGCGGCACCCAAACCCGGGTACCGCTTATACATTTGTATTGGACTTACACGCTTATTTTGCTGAACCCAGCCCTTTCTCGTCAAAGTTCAGAATGGTACTGAGCACTACCTCGTAACCGGTCTTAAGAGCCTCCGGCACCAGGCGCTCCGCCGTATCCCGGCGATTATGGTAATAGTCGGCCGGTGTCGGGTCCATAGCAGCCAAGCAGGTGGCGTGAATCCCCGCCTGGGACAATGCCGCTGCGTCGGAAGAACCGAAGAACACGCTGGCGAACTTCAAATCCTTATGACCTGCCTCAATGGCACTGTCCATCACCAGCTGGCTAAAGGGCTTAGAGTTCTTCACCGTACCGGTCATATCCTTGCTATACACATTCAGGTATTCCAGATCCGTTAAGGTATCTACACAAAGCACGGCGGTCTCAATCTCGTCGCACTCTTTTTTATGGTCCTTGGCCCACTGCTTGCAGCCACGCAGACCGGCCTCCTCGCCGTCTGTGATCATGCAGCACACCTCGGTATTTTCAAATTCCACGCCGGCCATATCCAGCATACGCAAAGCACACACCGCCGCATAAGTACCGGTCAGGTTGTCATTGGCGCCGGGAGAAATGGTCTTAAAGTCCACAAAGCAGAACAGGGTGATCATAAAGAGCGCGGTGACAAAGTGGAAATAGTAGCTGTAATTCAGCATAAAATCGCCGAAAGCGCCCATATCCGCAAAGTGAGCAATCAGGCAGATCACTGCGATAATAAAGGAGATGATCGCGCAGACAATGGTACCGCCCATAAAAATTCCCATCAAGGGCAGCTTGCCCTTTGCATAGTACAGATGGCGCCATTCATAAGCTGCGTCAATATGGCCGCTGATTACAATGCGGCGCTTAACCTCACCGGTGGGCTTGCGGGTGGCACAAAAGTTGTGGCCCTCTACCTTCTTATAAAGCGGATCCATAAACCGCTTGTAAAACAGGAACTCCATTACGGTGATAAACAGCCCCACAAAAGTCACACCGCCAACAATACACTGGGCGATCCACCAAGGCAGCACACTGGTAAACACCAGCGCGGCACACACCACCACAGCCAGGATGATGGCTACACTGACGATTTTTGTAAAGTGCAAAAAGGCCTTAGGCGCCATTTTGTAGCTTTCAAAGTGGGTCTCGTCACAGAAGGGATCCATCTCTTTTTTGATGTGCTTCTCGGCAGCCAGGCAGTTGCTGTTGCCGGACTCCCGGGGACCGTACTTCTTAATGATGTTGGTGATCTCCTTGACTGTGTAATCCACATTTTCGTCGATCACCTGCTGGGGAAATTGGCTAAATTTCATACTTACTTTTCTCCTTTTGCTTTGCGTTCTTCGTTGAGTTTCAACTCATAATGGGTGTCGCCGCAGTAGAACAAACGGCGGGGCTTTTGCCGCTGGAAGGTGCCCGGCTCCGCCACGCTGGTTACAGCATAGCCGATTCCCAAGGCGTCCAGCGTAGGCTTAAAGGCCTCCAGTCGCTCTTTGAAGTCCGCGTATTTTTTTCTCTCTTCGGCCGACCAGGCAACCTCTGCCAGAGCCTGCATACGGGGGTACACATTCAGATCCAGTTTTGGACGCTTGTCGATCCACTCGGTCCATACCTCAGCCTCTACGCCCAGCACATGGTCATAGGAACGAGGCGGAATATGATAACGACCCGGGTCGAAATCGTATGTATAGCTCAACGGGTACTGCCCATAGGTCATATCAAAGTAAAAACTGCGGTGATTGCTTAGGATCACATCGCCGCCGCGGGCAATATGCCGCTCCACATTCTTATCCCGCTTGGGGGTCCAGTATTGACCGATCACAGAGGGGTCCAGATTGCCGGCGGCCAAAATCTCATTCCAGCCGATCAGGCGCTTACCCTTCTGCTTTACATATTCCAGCACCCGGTTGTTGAACCAGCCTTGCAGCTCTTCCACATCGTTTAGGTGCATCTCTTTCATCTTCGCCTGGCAGTGAGGACACTTTTTCCATTCGTCCTTGGGCGCCTCATCGCCGCCAATATGGAAGTAAGGCGCGTCAAACAGTTCGCACACTTCATCAATCACATCAAAGATAAACTGGAAGGTACTCTCCTTGCCCAGGCAGGCAGAGCGGTTCCAGTCCCTTATGCCGTGCAATGTGGGCACACGACCGCCAAAGTAGCCGGGCACCTCGCGTTCCAGTTCCCGACAAGCCAACCAGGGATAAGCTGCCTGCGCCGCCGCAAAATGGGCAGGCATATCAATCTCCGGCACAACCATAATGCCCCGGGCGTTGGCATAGGCCACGATCTCCCGAATATCCTCCTGGGTATAAAAGCCCTCATGAGGCTCGTTGACCATGTGAGAAGTATGCCAGCCGTCCACCTGGGTGCAGGTGCGCTTAGAGCCGATCTCCGTTAAGCGCGGATATTTTTTGATCTCAATGCGCCAACCCTGATCGTCCGTCAGGTGCCAGTGGAACACATTGAGTTTCATCATAAAGAGCATATCCAGCAGTCGCTTGACTTCTTCTTTGCCAAAGAAGTGGCGGCTCTCGTCCAGGCTCATACCACGCCAACCCCAACGGGGAGCATCGTGAATGCTGCAGCAGGGCACCGTACGCCCGCCGATATCATAATCCGCCAAAATACGCAGGGATTGCAGCGCATAGTAAGCACCGATAGGCGTAGCGGCAGTGATGTGCACCTTCTCCGGGGTCACATTCAAGGTATATGCTTCCTTTTGCAACGCCGGGTTGCGGGTGACAATAATCCGTGCCTCCCGGGTGGTGGTGCGTACCAAAGGAATACGCAGTTCGCTCTTCACCTTCTCGCCATCCTGCAAGGTGAAGGCGCCGTCCAACGCCTGATATGCGCGGGGATTGGGAATCAAATGCATACTCATTCTCCATTTCTGAAATTCCGACCGGGCACAGCGCGTCGGATCGGGTAAAGAGTGAAATAAAAATATGTGCGTTTTCACGCCGTCTATTTTACCATATTTTCACCATAATGTAAACGCTTTGAGCCGCGCAAATTGTGAATTTTGTATGTTCGACACATTACTGCATTCGCCGCATAAGTGACCCCTGTTCAAAATCCGAGCCTTGACACCGCCGTTCCTCGTGTTATAATTAAGTACGCTTAGATTGCAGAAATGAGTTGACGACCATGGAACAAAGCAAAGATTTTTTAGCCACCCGGCCCATCGGACGACTGCTGCTCCAGCTGTCCCTGCCCACAGTAGCCGCCCAACTGATCAATATGCTTTACAATGTGGTGGACCGCATTTACATCGGCCACATTCCCGGCGAGGGCGCACTGGCGCTTACCGGGGTGGGCGTGTGTATGCCGCTGATCCTAATCATCTCCGCCTTTGCGGCATTGGTGGGCAACGGCGGCGCACCTCGGGCCTCCATCGCCTTAGGCAAAAAGCGAACGGCAGAAGCTGAGCAGATTCTGGGCAACTGCTTTGTCACGCAACTGCTGGTGTCTGCGGTGCTGACAGCGGTGGTGCTCATCTGGAACCGGCCGCTGCTACTGGCATTTGGCGCCAGCTCCAACACCATTGATTACAGTGTGGCCTATATGAACCTTTACGCCTTGGGCACCGTATTCGTGCAGCTGACCCTTGGCATGAACGCCTTTATCACCGCCCAGGGCTTTGCTAAGGTAGGTATGCTCTCGGTGCTCATCGGCGCCGTTGCCAATACAGCGCTGGATCCGCTGTTTATCTTCGGCTTCCACATGGGTGTGCAAGGCGCCGCGCTGGCTACCGTGCTGTCCCAGGGACTGTCCTGCCTGTGGGTGCTGTCTTTTTTATTTGGCAAAAAGACTTTTATCCGCATTCGCCGGTGCAATCTGCGTCTGCGCGCCAAGGTCATTCTCCCCTGTCTGGCGCTGGGCAGTGCCCTGTTCGTCATGCAGGCCAGCGAGAGCGTGATCTCCGTATGCTTTAACACCTCACTGCTGAAATACGGCAGCGATCTGGCAGTGGGTGCCATGACCATTCTCACCAGTGTCATGCAGTTTGCTATGCTGCCGCTGCAAGGACTGGCACAAGGTGCCCAACCCATTATCAGCTACAATTACGGTGCCGGAAACAGCAACCGCGTACGCCGCGCGTACCGACTGCTGCTCACTTACAGCGTTTGCTACGCCATGCTCTTTTGCCTGCTGATCCAGCTGTTCCCCGGCGTGTTTGCCGCCATCTTCACCTCTAACGCAGAATTGCTGGCCTTTACCAAGCCGATGTTGCGCATTTACACTCTGGCGCTGGGGCTGTTTGGTATTCAAATCGCCTGTCAAATGACATTTACCGCCCTGGGTAACGCCAAGGCGTCCATCATCGTGGCGGTGATGCGCAAGTTTATTCTGCTGCTGCCGCTGATCTACATTATGCCCCACCTGTACACTGCTGACCTAACCAAGGCTGTCTTTATGGCGGAGCCGGTGGCAGATGTGCTAGCCGTGGCCTTCACCGGTGTTCTTTTCTTCTTTGAATTCCGCAAGGCCCTGCGTGCCATGCCAAAAAGCGAGAAAAACAACTAAAAGTAAATGTCGGCTGTACCGGGCAGCGCCATTTCTCTGTCCTATAATTCTCCCTGTCATTTGCACCCGGTGGCTTTTTGTGTTACAGTAAGAGTGCAAGGGAGGTCATGGTATGAAAAAGCAACCGGACAAAAACAACCCGCCGGAGGAATGGGAATTGACCCTGACCCTGGAGCCGGAGGAAGAAGAACAACCGGAACCCGGCGACGGCAGCGCCTTAACGGACGAGGACATTCTGCTGCTGGGCTACTTAGGCCGCCACTTGGGTGGCAAAAAATAAAAAACTGTCCCCCTTTGGCGCTTTGTGTTATACTGAAAGTACCAAGGGGGATTTTTATGCGCGTATTTGATTTTGACAATACCATTTATGACGGTGAGAGCGTCATTGACTTTTATCTGTTCAGCCTGCGCCGCAATCCAAAGGTAGCACGCTATGTGCCGGTGGTGCTGTATCACCTGCTGCGCTATAAATTGGGGCGCACCACCATGGCAGACTTGGAGCAGGCCGGACGCAAGCACGCCGCCCAATACCTCAGCAGCTTTGAGGACCCAGAGGGGCTGGTCCGGGACTTTTGGGACGGGCATATGCGCAAGATCAAAGCCTGGTATCACCCGGAAAAGGACGATGTGATCGTCACCGCCTCGCTGAATTTGATTATGGACGAGGTGTGCCGCCGCCTAGGGGTGCAGCATTGTATCTGCTCCGTGGTGGACCGCCAAACCCTGACGGTGGAGTATATCAACTTCAGCGCCAATAAGGTGTCCGCTTTTCGCAAATGCTTTGGAGCAAGCGCCGTACCGGACGCATTCTATACCGACAACGCCGCCGACCTGCCCATGATCCATCTCTCCCGCACCGCCTACAAAGTCCGCCACAACCGCATAACCCGAATGAAATAGCAAAAAATCCCGCCCGAACAGGCAACACCTGTATCGGGTGGGATTTTTTTATATTTCTGCTTTACTCGTCGTCGGAGGAGAGTTTGAGCACTGCCAGGAAGGCCTCCTGGGGCACCTCCACCTGACCGAACTGGCGCATACGCTTTTTGCCCTCTTTCTGCTTTTCCAGCAGCTTTTTCTTACGGGTCACATCGCCGCCGTAGCACTTGGCCAGCACATCCTTGCGCAGGGCCTTTACCGTCTCGCGGGCAATGACCTTGCCACCGATAGCCACCTGCACCGGTATCTCAAACAAATGCCGCGGGATATGCTCCTTGAGCTTCTCCGCAATGCGGCGCCCCCGCTGGTAAGCCTTGTCCCGGTGGATAATAAAGCTCAGCGCGTCGATGGTATCGCCATTGAGCAGCACATCCACCTTTACCAAATCCGAGCGGCGGTATTCCTTGATCTCATAATCGAAAGAAGCGTAGCCGCGGGTGCGGGATTTAAGTGCGTCAAAGAAATCATAGATAATTTCATTTAGCGGCAGCTCGTAATGAATATCTACCCGATCCGGGGTGATATAGCTCATATTCTTAAAGATTCCCCGCCGATCCTGGCACATATCCATAATGGTGCCCACAAACTCGCTGGGTACATAAATATTACAGTCCGCAAACGGCTCCTCGCAGTAGTCAATCAAGGACGGATCCGGGTAATTGGTGGGATTGTCGATCTCCACCATGGTGCCGTCGGTCATGTGGATCTTGTAGATCACCGAGGGCACGGTGGTAATCAAATCCAGGTTGTACTCTCGCTCCAGGCGCTCCTCAATGATCTCCAAATGCAGGAGACCCAAAAAGCCGCAGCGAAAGCCAAAGCCCAGAGCGCCGGACGTCTCCGGCTCATAGCTTAAGGACGCGTCATTCAGCTGCAGCTTCTCCAGCGCGTCTCGCAGGGCCTCATAATCCGCACCATCTGCCGGGTACACACCGCAGAACACCATTGGGTTCACCTTACGGTAACCGGGCAGCGGCTCCGCTGCCGGCGCATTTGCCAAAGTGATGGTATCGCCCACCCGGGCGTCGGAAACGGTTTTGATGGACGCGGTAATATAGCCTACCTCGCCGGAGGAGAGCACGCCGGTATTCTCCATGGAAGTGGCCCGCATACGACCCACCTCCACCACGGTAAACTGGGCACCGGTGGCCATCATACGCATGGTATCGCCGGCCTTGATTTTGCCGTCCATGACGCGCACATACACGATCACGCCACGATAGCTGTCATAAACCGAGTCAAAGATCAGCGCGCGCAGGGGTGCATTGTCGTTGGCAACCGGCGGGCGGATCTCCGTCACAATCCGCTCCAGCACCTCCTCCACATTCTGCCCGGTCTTGGCAGACACGCGGGGGGCGTCCATACAGGGAATGCCCACCACTTCTTCTACCTCCTGGGCCACCCGCTCCGGGTCCGCTGCCGGCAGGTCGATCTTGTTGATCACCGGCATAATGTCCAGGTCGTGATCTAAAGCCAGGTAGGTGTTGGCAAGGGTCTGCGCCTCTACGCCCTGAGAGGCGTCCACAATCAAGATAGCGCCCTCACAAGCCGCCAGCGAGCGGCTGACCTCGTAGTTAAAGTCTACATGGCCGGGGGTGTCGATCAAGTTAAACTCGTAGTGCTCGCCGTTTTTGGCGTCATATCCCAGCGTCACTGCGTGTGCCTTAATGGTAATGCCCCGCTCCCGCTCCAGGTCCATATCATCGAGAATTTGCTCCTGCATATCCCGCTGCTGCACAGAGCTGGTCAGCTCCAACAGTCGGTCCGCCAAAGTGGACTTGCCGTGGTCAATGTGGGCAATGATGGAAAAATTGCGAATGTTCTCTTTCTTTACAGCCAATGGTCTTCCTCCGAAAGTCAATGAATCAGCACCCGGGCCCCGAAGATGGCCAGCAGGCACAAGCCTACGCTCAGCAGCGCATACAAGATCGCCGGTACCGTGCGCCCGCTGCTCAGCAGGTCATAGGTCTCCAACGAGAAGGTGGAAAATGTGGTAAACCCGCCGCAAAGCCCCACCTTCAAAAACAGCAGCAGCGGCTGGGAGTTGATTTTATGCCTTTCACACAATGCGGCCAGCAGCCCAATTCCAAAGGCGCCCAGCACGTTGATGCACAGGGTGATAATGGGAAAAGGCGTTTGGCGCACCGGGATCAGTCCAAGCAGATAGCGCAGTATTGCACCCACAAAGCCGCCCAGACCTACAAAAAGTACGTTTATCACGGCCGATCCCCTTTGCTGTTCTTTAGCTGGCGAACCTCGCTGCGAATTTCTTTTTTTCGATGCCGCAGGCGGCTGAACAACCGCACAAGATAATAGAAAGGCAGCAAAACGGGGCATTTTTCCAGCACCGGGTAGGTGTTTTTCATAATGGATACTTTGGGAAACAGGCGAGAGAGAATATAGCGTCCTTTGCCGCCGTGCTCGTCCACTTTCTCCGTCATGGTCTTGCCCTTGCCGTAAACGGTACCGGAAAACATATCGTTCAACAGTTGCCGGCCGTCGTCAGTCAGTTCGCCGCCGGCAAACACAGCCTCCGCCAAACCGATCACCGTTTGGTGGAAGGAGGAGATCCCCATCTTCGCCACCATAGACTGCACATATTGCATATTCATCTGCGGCTGCTTGGCGCGCAGCAAATACATATCGCAAAGAAATCGAACGCCGCAGCCCTCCATAATATAGTGCTTGTACATATGGCCCAGAGTGAACAGATAACTATCCTCCGGGGACATACGGTAGCAGCAGGGATGATCCGGGTCCGGCACCGCATGTTGCCACACCAGCGCCGCCGGAAAGGCAGTTTGCAAATCGGCGTGGTTAAACAACTCCCGATGGAACTCGATCAGGCAGTTGGGTTCTTTGTAGTAATCATCTGACTTGTCCGTAGCCACCGTTAAGGTGAACTGATGCTCACGCATGATCTTGGCCAGATCGCCGCGCCGATCGGGGTCGAACAGAATATCATTATCGCTCATTTGGCGCATCATGGTCTGGGGATAAAGCGCCCGCAGAACCAAGCCCTTTAAGAACATATAACGAATGTTCTGCGCCTCCAAATCCGCACAAACGGCTTGTCGCTGGCTGTTCACATACAGGGTACGCTGCAGCTCCGTTAAGCGATAGTCGTTCCAACGCTGCAGCTGCTCCGGCGGCAGCACCGCCGCCTTTTCCAGCACCGGCAGCACGGTGTTGTATACCTGCTGGCGATTGGCCAACTGCAACAGCGCCTCCCAGTTCAAATCCGTAGGCAGCGCCGGTTTTTCCTCTTTTAAAGCACAATAGAGCAGGTGCAGCAGACTGTCCTGCAAAAGGTCTCCGGTGATCGTCTGCATACTCAGTCCAGCACCCCGGCAGCCCGCAAGGTATCCAGCATTTCACGCACATCCGCCCGAGCGGTGTCTGCGTCTACATCGTATTTCTCCGTGAGCGCCGCCACCAGGCTGTCCTCCGTCTGCTCCGTCTGGAGCAGCTCAAACAAAAATGCCGCCGTGGGATTGTTGTGGATCACACCGTTAAAGTGCTTCATGGCCTTGCCGGTAGCAATGGCAAAATCCTCGCCATCCACATGCCCCAGCACCATACCGTCTTTCAGTTTCATTTGTTTTGTCCTTTCATATCGCAGGTTGGATCAACTTCTGTCTTATATAGGATCCGGTCCGTGCCGGATTGTGCAAGCAAGCCAATTTGAACCATCCGGAAATTCCGGAGAGTTTGTTATTTATCCCTTGGCAAAACAGAACTTTGTTATGCATAAGCGCTATATGTTATCGTGAAAATAATATAGCACCCGGCCTTGTGTATCATAAAAGTAAATGTTATACATGGTCGTGGCTGTTTGTCCATCCTCCCATGTATGTTCTTCAACATCAAAATAAATGTAATCTTCCGTGTCAACGATTCTTCGATCAAAATCATAATTTAACGCCACTTCGCTTGAAGGATCACTTTCTTTGATCGTTTTCAACCAATCCTCATAGTCATCTAAGAGCCGATTCATTTTCGATATATCTTTTGGTTGTACTTGCTTCAAATATGGATTATCTTTAATCGCAGCACATTTATAATCATATTTTGCATAATCCGTATAGTCTTGAAATCCTTCTGAGGTAAAAGCCTGGCAGCTTTCATATTTTCCCAAAGAAGCGATCACTTTATCCTCTGCCGCTTTGCAAACAACAACCGTTGCCAACACAAACAAAAAGCACACCAGCAACGCCAGTCTCTTTACCCAACGATGTTTGACAAAAGACATACAATACGCCCTCTCCAATTACTATGTTTGTTCATTTTCTTTCTTTGACAGCAAAACTACCGTCTCCACATGGGGGGTGCGAGGGAACAGGTCCACGCCGCAGGCGCGGCGGGCGGTGTAGCCCATGGTGGCCAGTAATGCCAAGTCCCGTGCCAAGGTTGCCGGGTCGCAGGACACATACACCAGCCGCTGGGTGCCCATTTTATCAATAGCGGCGAACACCTCCGACGCGCAGCCCTTGCGTGGCGGGTCTACGATGGCCACATCCGGGCGCACGCCCTGGGACGCCAGCTGCGTTGCCGCACCGGCTGCGTCCGCACACAGGAATTCTGCATTCTCAATACCGTTGCGCCGGGCATTCTCCCGGGCGTTCTCCACCGCCTGGGGAACCACCTCTACGCCGATCAGCCGGCGGCAGCGATCCGCTAAAGTCAGGCCGATAGTGCCCACGCCGCAGTACAGATCCAGCAGCACCTGGTCGCCGGTCAAGCCGGCAAAATCCCCTGCCAGCGCATACAAGCGTTCACATTGGTCGTGGTTGACTTGATAAAAAGCATGGGGGCCGATGGCAAAGGTCTTGCCGCACAGCTTGTCCAGCAGTTCTCCCTTGCCCCAAAGCACCCGATCCCGGTCACCCAAAATCACATTGGTGCGCCGGGTGTTGCTGTTTAGCACCACGCCCACCAAACCGGGCACAGCGGCACGCAAGGCGGCGCAAAGTGCGTCCCCGCCAGGCAGATCCGTGCCGTTGATCACAATACAAGCCAGCACCTGGCCAGTAGCCTGGCCCTTGCGGAAATACAAGTGGCGCAGCAGGCCGGTGCCGGTTTCCTCATTATATATGGAAATTTGATGTTCTTCCGCCCATTGCAGGCAAGCCGCCACACCGGCGGAAAAATCCGTGCACTGGAGCAGACAATCTCCGGTAGGCACCACACGGTGGCTTTTATAGGCATAAAAACCGGCTACCGGTCGGCCGTCTTGCAGCTGCACCGGGTACTGGGCTTTATTGCGATAGCGCACGATATCAGGCGCTGCCAGCACGCCCTCCACCTGCAAATCCAGGTGGCCGATCCGCTGAAAAGCATCGTCGATCCGCTGCTGCTTAAAGCGCAGTTCTTCGGCGTAATCCACCGTGCGAAAGGCACATCCGCCGCACTGGGCGGACACCGGGCAGTCGCTCTCCACCCGATGAGGCGATGGCTCCAGCACCTGCTGCAGCCGTGCCACAGCATAGTTCTTTTTGGCTTTAATAATATGCGCCGTAACCACATCGCCGGGCACACCGCCGCGCACAAAAATCGGCACGCCGTCCTTGCGCCCGATGGCGCTGCCCTCGGAAGTCAGGGCGGTTATATTCAGTTGAATCTCGTCATTCTTTTTGAGTTGCACCCAAATCACCGTCCTTTATCATAGCATAAAACCGTAGGAAAAGGAAGTGTTAAAATGAAAAAGGCGGCGGGCAAATTTCCTTGCCTGCCGCACTTTTTTTGCAGATTTAACGATGGACGGCCCGCTGCACTGCCTTGACCAGCTCCACCACCGGGATCACTGCCAGGGCCAGCGCCATCGACGCACCGTAGGCTGTACCGGACAGAGGAACAAAATCAAAGGCCGCAGCCAACGCCGGCACATACAGCACCACCGTGGACAGCACCAAAGACAGCACCATGGCGCCCCACAAATACCCGTTTTGCCCCATAGAGAACAAACTGGCCTGGCGCGAGCGCATATTAAAGCTATGGAAGATCTCCGCCATAGACAGGGTAAAAAACGCCATGGTCATGCCGGTTTTATGGGCCAGCGGGTCCGTAATACGTACCAGTGCCGCCCAGTCCATTTGTACCGGGCAGGTAAGCAGCAGACCGCTGAAGTAGGCCAGCAGGGTCACCGCCGTTACCAGCAGTCCCTGCCAGGCCACATCGAAGCCCATACCCCCTGCAAAAATGCCGTCCTTTGGATCTCGAGGGCGGCGGCGCATGATCTCCGGCTCGCCCCGCTCCATACCCAGTGCCAGCGCCGGGAAGCAATCGGTGATCAAATTGATCCACAGAAGGTGTACCGGCTCCAAAATGGTAAAGCCCAGCAGAGTGGCCACCAAAATGGTGAGCACCTCTGCCAAGTTAGAGGACAGCAAAAACTGAATAGACTTGCGGATATTGTCATACACCCGGCGGCCCTCCTCCACGGCCGCCACAATGGTGGCAAAGTTGTCGTCCGTCAGTACCATATCCGCCACATTCTTGGTCACATCCGTGCCGGTCATGCCCATACCTACGCCAATATCCGCCGCCTGAATGGCCGGGGCGTCGTTGACCCCGTCGCCGGTCATGGCAGTCACAGCCCCCTGCCGGTGAAAGGCCTCTACAATGCGCACCTTATGCTCCGGCTGCACACGGGCAAACACACTGCACCGGGCAACGGCATCGTCCAACGCCCGATCGTCCATTTGGCTCAGCTGGGCGCCGGTGAGCACCTCCCCCTCCGGCTCCAAAATCCCCAGCTGCCGGGCAATGGCCGCGGCAGTATCCCGATGATCGCCGGTGATCATCACCGGACGAATGCCCGCTTGGCGACAAGCGGCAATGGCCTCCACCGCCTCCGGGCGCACCGGATCCATCATACCCACCAGTCCCAGGTAGCAAAGCCCCTGTTCCAATGCCTCCGGCGACCGGGCAGACGGCAGGGACGGGTACTGCCTGGTTGCAGCGCAAAGCACCCGTAGCGCCCGGTCTGCCATACGCCGATTTTCGTCCAGGATCCGGCTGCGCAGATCCGCAGTCAAGGGTACCACTCTCCCCTGCTGCCAGGTGTGGGTGCACCGCTTCAGCACCACATCCGGCGCACCCTTGGTGTACTGTACCACGCCTTCCGGGGTGCGGTGGAGCGTCGTCATCATCTTGCGGGCAGAGTCAAAGGGCAGTTCCCCCACCCGGGGGTACTGCCGCTCCAGCGCCGCCTTTTCCAACCCCAGGTCTGCCGCGTCCTGCACCAGCGCCACCTCTGTGGGTTCACCCTCCATGCGGTCCCCGGCCCGGTGGGCGTCCGAACACAGCGCCATAGCGGTCATGAGCTGCTCCGGCGGCACACCGGTGCGGGCGGTAACGGTCATTTTATTTTGAGTCAGCGTGCCGGTTTTGTCCGAGCAGATCACCTGCGTACAGCCCAGGGTCTCCACCGCCGTCAGTCGCCGGATCACTGCGTGGCGACGGCTCATTTTGGTCACGCCGATGGACAGCACAATCGTCACCACCGCTGCCAGCCCCTCCGGAATGGCAGCCACCGCCAGAGACACCGCCACCATAAAAGTGGACAGCGCGCCGCTAAAGGTCAGCCCGCCTGCCAGTAAGCTGCGCCCTACATCTAACGCAAAGATCCCGGCACAGATGGCCAGCACCAGCAGGGACAAAATTTTAGACAGCTGGGTCAATTTTTTTTGCAGAGGCGTGGCGTTCTGTCCGGCGGTGTTCAGGGCGTGGGCAATGCGTCCCATTTGCGTGTCCATACCGGTGGCAATCACCACAGCACGCCCGCGGCCGTACACCACATTGGCACCCATAAATACCAAATTGCTGCAAGCGGAGGGCGGCAGCGCCTGCCCATCGTCCGGCAAAGGAGCCGCGGATTTTTCCACCGGCTGGGACTCGCCGGTAAGAGCGGATTCCTCCACCCGCAGGCCAATGCTCTCCAGCACCCGGCAGTCTGCGGGAATACGGTCACCGGCAGACAGCAGCACCACATCGCCGGGCACCAGAGTGCGGCTGGGCACGGTACACTCTGCCCCGCCCCGCAGCACCCGAGAGGTGGCCGGAGTCATCTCCTGCAAGGCGGCAATGGCCTTTTCCGCCTTGCTCTCCTGCACCACACCTAAGACGGCATTCACCGTCACCACGGTCATAATGATCAGCACATCCGCCGGGAATTCCCGGTGCACCACACACAGCACCGCAGACACGGCGGCCGCCGCCAGCAGCACCAGGATCATCGGGTCGGATAATTGCAGCATAAACCGCCGCCACAGGCTGTCGCCCTTTTTCCGCGCCAGCCGGTTTTCGCCATGTTTTGCCAGCCGGGCAGCCGCCTGTTTGCGGCTCAGCCCGCCGGGGGCGCTGTTCAGCTCCCGCAGCACCCGCTCTGCCGTCCATCTGTATGCCTGCATTGCAGAACCTCCCATTTGAAAATAAAAAGACCCGTATATAGGATCACTACATACGAGTCTGTTTTTTATTCCGGGTGGCGGTTCGTCAGGCGCGAGCCACCATTTCGCCGTATTCTTCCTTGCTTTTCTTAATAAAGGCCGCCACTGCCTCTGCGGTGGGCATAGCGTCCGAACAGCTGTGGGCGGAAATGAGCATAGAGGCCGAGGCGGAGCCGAACTCCAGGCACTCGATCATCTCTTTGCCTTGCAGCAGGCTGTACAGAAAAGCGGAGCCGTAGCCGTCGCCGCCGCCAAAGCCCTTGAGCACCACCGCCGGGAAGGGTTTAATGGAATAATAATTGCCGTCGTTGGTGTAGGCGGTGGAGCCATCTTTGCCGTGCTTAATGACGCAGATCGTCGCACCAAAAGACTGCCAGTAGCGGGCGCTCTCCGGGTCGGAACCTTTTACGCCCACAATGCCCTCCATCAGATCAAATTCCTCACGAGAGCCCATAATAATATCCGCACCGCGAGCCACTAAGCTGTAATACACAGCAATCTCGTCCTTGGACTGCCAGGTGTACGCCCGATAGTCGATGTCAAAGATAATGCGCACATTGTTTTTCTGGGCCAGCATCATGGCCTTTAAGCAGGCCTCTCTGGACGGAGACTTGGCCAGCGCCGTACCGCTGATCACAATGGCCTTAGCAGAAGCAATATACGCCTCGTCAATATCCTCCGGCGCCAGGCAAAAATCTGCCACATTATCCCGGTACATTAAGATGGAGGACTGCTCTTTAGACAGAATTTCCGTAAAAGTCAGACCAATACACTCGCCGTTCTTGGCTCGGGTCACATGGGAGGTGTCGATCCCCTCATTTTGGAAATACTCCACCACATAGTCCCCAAACTGGTCGGCAGACACACAGCCGCAAAAGCCCACCTTGCAGCCCAGCCGGGCCAGACCTACGGCAATATTGGCCGGAGAGCCGCCTACATACTTGTTAAAGTTAGACGACTGGGACAGCGGCTTATACATATCCGTGGGGTTAAAATCAATGGCAATGCGGCCGATGGGGATAAAATCCAGCGGTTTGGTTCTGTCAAATTCAATGTACTTCATAGTTCCCTCTCCATAAATTTATGCGCAGGCGACGGGTTTATGCCTTGCCGTCTGTGCCGAAAATCAAAATGTGGCGGTGGGCGTTCTTATACGCCCCCTGCACCTCTGCCCCTTGCAGATCGTAGTAACCGCCGATAGCACCGGCGTCGTAAGCGCCCCGCACCGTCTGCTCCACACTGTCAAAAGTGGCCGTGGCAATGTTGATCTTTTGGATCCCTGTCTGCGCACAGCGGCGGAAATCCTCCGGCGAAATGCCGGTGCCGCCGTGGAGCACCAAGGGCGTGTGGGTATCCTCGGCCACCTGTGCCAAAATATCAAACCGCAGCTTGGGCGTAGCCTTATAATTGCCGTGGGCGTTACCGATGGCGATGGCCAGAGCGTCCACCCCGGTTTCCTGCTCAAAGCGCACCGCGTCCGCCGGGTCCGTGCAATGCATAGCGATCTCCTCAGAGCCATCCTCCGAACCGCCTACGCAGCCGATCTCCGCCTCCACGGCAGCACCGTAAGGGCGCGCCATCTCTATAATGCGGCAGGTCTCCGCTATATTCTCATTCAGCGGCAGATGAGAGCCGTCAAACATCACAGAGGTAAAGCCCAGCTTCAGCGCCTGGCCGATCTTCTGCTCCGTTTTGCCGTGGTCAAAGTGCACCGCCACCGGCACGCTTGCCTGCCGGGCAGCGGCCACCATCAAGGGACCGATCAGCTCCAGCGGCGACTGGCGCAGCCGCACCTCCGCAATCTGGAGGATCACCGGAGCGCGCAGTTCCTCTGCCGCCTGCAGCACACCCAGCACCATCTCCATATTGGCAACGGAGAAGGAGCCAACGGCATAGCCGCCGACACGGGCATCCGCCAGCAGATCACGCATATTCACCAGCATAGGCACACCTCAAATACAAATCAAAAAATGCGATGAGTCGGGCGTAAGCCGAGTTCTGTCTTGGGCAATTATCTATCTCGACGCACGGTTGCCCGTGCGCTCCAGCCATCCTTCGAAGTTTTGTGTCGAGCAAACAACCCTTCAGTCGATGTTGCAGCGGATAGGGTTTACATGGCAGGGAATGTCTCCACCCCCTCGGTGAGCTCTTACCTCGCCTTTCCATCCTTACCGCAAAAGCGGCGGTTTATTTCTGTTGCACTTTCCCTAGGGTCGCCCCCGGCGGCCGTTAGCCGTTATCCTGCTCTGTGCTGCTCGGACTTTCCTCACGCAGTAACCTGCGCGCAACTGCCTGCCCGGCTCATCCTCTCCATTTTAATCCATAGCACCGGGGAATGTCAACTGTTTTTCTGCCGGGCAAGAATTTACAGAACAGGTCTTGCATTTCTGTTCTTTTTGTAATACTATGGAGCAAAGAAAGGCAGGTAATCGGAATGCCCAGATTTGAACAGGAAGGCTTTGACCCCCGCCGTCGGCGGGAGAACGACGCCCTGGACCGCACGGTGCCGGAGGAAGACCGGCATTTGGACCCGGAAGTGGACCTGGATTTTAACCGTCGGCAGCGGAATGTGATCGACCGGCAGGACGAAAGCGGGATCAACCCTTGCGACTATCGGGACCCCTACGCCCCCTCGGCACCGTACAACCAAAAGAACGACTATGACCCAAACGGTTACATAGAGCCACCGGCGCCGCCCCGCCGGTTTGAGAGCGAACGCCCGGCCGATTTTTATACGGACCGGAGCAACACGCCTACGCCCACGCGTGCCCACAACCGGGAGCGGACAAGCCGTGATCCCCGCACCGTGGGCCGCAGCCATACCCCCACCGACAAGCACGGCAAGCCGCCAAAAAAAGGCAAGGGCAGCAAAAAGGCAAAAGTGGGGCTGAGTATCTTTTGCGTGCTGCTGGCGCTGATTTTCATTCTTGTGGGCTGCGCCACCGGCGTGCTGGGCAAGATCACCTATAATACGCACAAAGAAAATGAATATGTGACAGCATCGAATCTAAAGAGCGACCCGCGGGTAAAGAATGTGCTGCTGCTGGGCGTAGACGCCAGACCCAAAGACAAGGCCAGCGCCTCCCGCAGTGACACCATGATGCTGATTTCCGTGGACTCTGTGCACCACACCATTAAGATGACCTCCTTTTTGCGAGACACCTGGGTGTATATCCCCTGCAAGGATATGAGTCAACGGCTGAACGCCGCCTGCCAGTACGGCGGTTACAGCGGCGTGGTAGACACCATTGAATACAACTTCGGCGTAAAGATCGACAACTATGTGGTAGCGGATTTTGAGATGTTCCAGGTACTGGTGGACGCCATCGGCGGCGTAGAAGTGAAGGTGACCAAGGCGGAGGCCAAGGAGGTCACCGGCCACCCCAAGCGCTACGGCAATGTGAAGTTAGAGGCCGGCAAGCACAACCTAACCGGCAAGCAGGCCCTGGCCTACTGCCGCATTCGCAAGATCGACACGGACTTTGTACGCACCAAGCGCCAGCGCACGGTGATGAACGCCATTATTAAGAAAATGAAGTCCTCCAACCCCTTTACCCTGTATAAAATGGCCAGCAACGCCGCCCCGTATATTGAGACGGATATGACCAAAAGCGAACTGTGCAGCTTTGTGGCCAAGGCCGGCAGCTGCGCCACCAGCACCCACCAGGCCCGGGTACCTTTCCCGGACACTTGGTGGTATGACACCATCAACGGCAACTCCGTCATCGCCATCAATAAAGAGGAGAATAAAAAGCAGCTGATCGACTTTATCTACAACAAGACCTCCGAACAGCTGGACAAAGAAGAAGCCGCAGCAGCCAAGGACTGACTACTGCGTGCAAGAACACCACGGTCATCGGCCTTTATAATACCCACGACCATCGCTTTTGGTATGACGACCTTTTGTAGTCATGCACCGGTAAATAGGAAACGCCCTCTGTTTCACTTAAGAAACAGAGGGCATTTTTTATTGTTTGGTAGGGGCGGATCGTATCTGCCTGCTTTTATCCCCTCAGTCGCATAAATGCGACAGCTCCCCTTACAATAAGGGGAGCCTTTTTGTGTATAATCAGCCTCCCTTGTGTAAAGGGAGGTGGCAACGCCGCAAGGCGTTGACGGAGGGATTGGCGGGCGGCAATGACAAGAATATATTACTTCTTGGTGGTCACGCTCTTGGCCTTACTCCACCCGGAGTAGAGCTTTACGCTCTTGCCACCGATTTTTACGGTCTTATAGGTGCGTACCCGCACGTAATACTTCTTCTTGGCGGACAGCTTACCGACACTCTTAGAAGTCGTCTTATTCTTACTGATCGTCACCGTCTTGGCTTTCTTAAACTTGCTGCTGGTACTATACTGCACCTGGTAGCCGGTGGTTTGCGTTGTCTGTTTTTTCCAAGTGACCTTAAAGCCTTTCTTGGCAGCGGTGACTTTAGATACGCTGGTGCCCTTGGGGTTAATATTATAGGTCATGGACTTACTGCCGCTGTAATTGCCCTTGAGGGTCACTTTTACGGTGTATTTGCCCACATTCTTCATGCCCTTGGGGTAGCTGACGGTATAATCCGTACCGTTCTTCAGGGCCTTGCCCTTGCTGTCTTTCACGGTCACAGACGGTTTTTGCACTTTGCCGTTATAGGTGTAAGCGGTTTTGCTCAGCTTGATATTGCTGGCTTTATAGTACGCAACGGTCTTGGTGTACTGCTTGCCGCACACGGCGCAGCGATAGGTATAGACCCGCTTGCCATCCTTAGAAGTCGTGGCCCGGGTCAGGCTATTACCGATCTGAGCATACCGATGAGCGCTATAAGGCAAGGTCAAAGACAGTACATTGCCGCCGGTAGAAGTATAAGTCATACTGCCCAGCTGTTTACAAGTGGCCGCCTTATAGGCGGTTTGGGTATAACTGCCGCCGTCTGTATAATCCTTAGCCAACGCTTCAAAATCCCACAACACATTATAATCCGGCACGCCGGCGGCCATATCGCCCTCGGCATACTGCCAAATATCCGCATACACGCCGGTTTTGCCAATCTGCACCGGGGCGGAAAAATCAGTGGTTTTTGGCTGCCAGTTGGCGTACCACAGCTTATAGCCCTTGCTATGCAGCGTCTGCACATTCAAATAATTGGCAAACCAATTCAGGTTGGCGTAAACCATCGGGGTGTAGCCCGCTGCGCGAATGGCGTCGCAAAAAGTAATGGCGTGCTGAATAATGGTCTTTTTGTTGCTGTTGTCCAGGATCTTCTGATCCTCCAGGTCATAAGCCACCGGCAGCACAAAATACTTGTACTTGCCCTTCATCTGAGCCAACACGCTCTTAACATAATTGGCCTCAATCGTGGCCTCCTTGGTATTGTACGCATAGCTGTAATGGTACACGCCAAAGGGCACGCCCGCTGCCTCCGCCGCGTTCACATTGTCCCAAAACTGCGGATCCAGGTGGTCGTTGCCGTAGCTCATACGGATCATGGTAAAGGTCTTGCCCGCCTTCTTCCATGCGGTGTAATCCACACCTTTTCCGTTATGCTGAGACACATCGGTGCCAAACGCCGGCGCCGTAGTGGCTGCCCATACCGGTAACACGGTAGCGCACATCAGTACCAAGCACAACAGAGCGCAAAACAGAGATTTACATTTTTGTTTCATATCACACCTCGTTTGGGTTGTTTATTCGGCCTCATTATAACATAAAGAGAAAACAAAGTCAAATTACCGCACTTTGGTACTTTTTACCGGGGACCAGGCGCCGTACAGCTTGCCGCCCTTTTGCTTTTTATACACCCGAATACGCACATAATATTTCTTTTTACTCTTCAATTTAGTCAGCGTTTTGGCGGTGGTGCCCGCCTTGGTTATCGTTACCGACTTGGTGGTGGATTTGGTGAATTTGGACGAAGTGGAATAGCTGATCTGGTAACCGCTAATGCCACTGCCCTTCTTCCACTTTACGGTCAGCCGGCCTTTTTTGCTGCTTTTCAGCGATGCGATCGCCGGTTTCAGCTGTGCCAGCTTTTCCGTCTTTTTGGCGCCGCAAGCGGTGCACTTATATTTCTTATATCCGGTGGCAAAGTAGGTGGCCGCTTTTTTGGCAGTGCACTTATAGGCATGCACATGGATCTTAAATTGCCGCCTGCTGTTAAAGTTGCCCTTGCCCTGCACCGTTACCGTGCGGGTGGTGCCTCTGGTGGCAATGGACACGGTGTAATCCTTGTTCTGCCGCAAGGTCTTGCCCTTATAGGTTGCCTTGATCGTGGCGCCCTTCGCGGTAGGGGTACACCGAACGGACACATCCCTGTCGTTCAGGGATTTTTGATTGATCTTAAAGTGCAGCACAGCCGTACCGGTATAGTCGCCCTTGCCCTGCACCGTCACATTGGCGGTACCTGCATTGGTATTGGCACTGTAACGGACCACCGTATAGTCCCGACCGGACTTTAAGCCGCTTTGACTGTCAAACCAAGCGGTGCCGGGGCGCTGGGCACTGCCGTTATAGGTCACCGGCGCGCAAACATCCGACCCGCCGTACCCGGCAATAGACGCCGGGGCGATGGTATAAGTATAGGTCGCGCTGCCGGTCAGGTACTTGGATCCTTCCAGTGCCGTCACGGTATAGGTGCCGCTGCCGGCATGCACCGTGGAGCCGCTGTATGTGAGGGTGTAGTCCTCGCCCTCTTTGAACGTCTTTTTATAAGGCTTGCCGTCTGTGGTGGTACCAACAAAGGTCATGGCAGACATCACATCTGCAATGCTCTTGCCGGAGTACGGCGCCTGCACATCGCCAAAGCCTGCCCGGTTCATGGGCAGCTTGGCAATTTCAAACCGCAGCCGGTTGGTACTGTTCCCCTTCAGCTTGCCGGTATAACGGTCGCTGATAGAAAAATCCAACACAATGGTGTACTTGCCGGGCTCGGACAGGGTATCCACCTGTGTGCCGTTCTCATCGAGGAACAATACGGTGTAGTCCTTATCCCGCACCGCAGTATGGCCGTAGCCATCCACCACATGCACATCCACCTGAATGGGGCAAACATTATAAGTAATGGCACCGTTTTTATCCAGATTGTGCAGTTCGATCTGGTTCTTTTCCTTGGTTACATCAATCTTGTTGAGGTAAAAGGAGCAAGAAAGCTGTGCAGTACCGTCCGTGGCAATAATGGTGTGCTGTCCCGGCGCGTAACGATCGTCGCCGGTCTCATACACAGTGGTGTACTCCCGACCAAACACATAGCCCGGAATCAGCAGAGAGAATTCGCCTTCCTCGCCGACATAATCCAGCCCGGTGCCGTCCGGCAGAGGGGTCACCTTGGCTTGCCCGTTCTCGTCCGTCAGCACCGTACCGTTGCCGTCCGTCTGCGCCTTAAAATAGGCACAGCTGCCGTCCGCCGCCCGTTGAATCAGAATAGAATCCCGTATTTGGCCTTCGGCACCGCGACGCATCAGCACCATATAGCCCTGTCCGTCAAAATCGGACAGATCCTCGCCGGTAGAGGCAAAGCGGTAGTCCGTCGCAGACAGTAGCGGATACGATTTGGTATCGTCCAACTGCTGATGATCGTTTTCCAAAGTGAAGTATGCATTTTTCGACCCACAAAGGAAATAGTAATAATTGATAAAACCCGGGAACCGCAGGTTGTTGGAGGCGGCAAAGGTGGCGTCCACCTGATACCATTGGTAGCCGCTGCCGGTGCCGTCATCCAAATACACAAAGTTCCAGGCGTGCATATCCTTTTGTAGTTCCCCGGTGATCTCATTGCGCACCATTTTGCTACCCATCACCGTGTTGCAGGCAATGCCGTTCAAACGGCACAGATAGTAAAACAGCGCCGCGTAGCCCTCGCACACGGCCTTGCCCTGGCCGGTGGTGCCGATCACCGTCAGGCTGTTCTTTTGCCGCACGGACCAATCGTAGCCGGTGCTGTCCAAATCCGCAGCCCCCTGCCCTGTAAGGCCAAAGAACGCTGCGTAGGCGGTGTGGGCGTACCAGTCGGTCACTTGATGATTCATAAAATTCTCATAGGCAGCGGTGTTGTACACCGTGTTCTCCGCCAAAAAATCATAAATGGTCTTGACGATCAGGTACTGGCGGCGGTTTGTATCCTTCTCCGCCGCGATGGTGGGATTATCGGTAACAAACAGTTGGTTCCACTTTTCCGCCGCTTGGCGCAGGATCTCCATTTGCTGCACCGTGTCGCAATATTTGAAGGTGCAGTGCACCTCATAAAAGGCCACCGGGCCGGTATTATCATTGTAGCCCTCCACATTCAGCCACCGGGTGTCCAGATCCTCTGGCTGAAAGTCCTGAATCTGGGCGTCCAAAAAGTCGCCGCCCTCAATGGTGCCCGCTTTCTCCGCCAGGGCGTTGCTTCGCAACCGCTCATACAACGCCTTCCGAAGATTGCCGGTGGTAGGATCGTAATCGCTTTTTTCCACCGCAATATACAGGGTAAAAGCAGTCTCTCGCCGGAGCATACGGTGCAGCGCGTCTGTCAGCGCCGCATCTATATCCTGCTGGAAGCAGTGCCAGGTCTTGACCTTCGTGGTATCGTCCCCCACCGCCGCCCAAGCGGTACCGTCCGGAGCCAGGTACGGAGCCAGGCCGGTACAGTCCTCTGCGCTCTGCCCCTCGGTATGGACGGTATGGGTCGTACAGGCGGTAGCATTTGCCAGTCCATCGGCAGCCGCAGCCGTAACCGGCATAGCGGTGCACACCAGCACCAGCGCCAGCAAAAGAGATAGCAAACGCATTCTTTTCATACCCATACCTCCTGATAAAACAAAAGCCTCTATTCCAATTTGATTATACCCGATCGTTGCAAAAAAGGCAAGAGAAAGCCGAGGACCTGTAAAATACAAGTCCTCGGCTGTTTTTTCAATGTTTATTTCGCCTGCAAAACCGCTTTGGTAATAAAGGCGTCTATATCCCGGTACACCTCCGGGCTGTTGGTCTCTCGCAGGATCTCGTGCCGGGCACCGGGATACAAAAGCACCTGCACCCGGGTGTGGCCGGTGGCCTTCAGCCGGTCGCTGACCGCCCGAATACCGGCGCCGTAATTGCTCACCGGATCCTCCTGGCCGGACACAAAGAGAATCGGCAGATCCTTTGGTACACGGGCGTACCAGTCCTTACTGCCGCACTCCAACATCAGCCGTCCCAGATCGCCGTAGGCGGCCACAGTAAAGGTAAAACCGCAGGCGTCGTCTGCAACATAATCATCCACCGACGCGGTATCTCGACTGAGCCAGTCCACAGAAGTGCGACCCTCAAAATGATCGTTATAGCCCTTAAAGCCGGTATTCTCCAGCCACTTGGAGCGGTAGCGCTTACCCTTAACGGCGCCCAGTACATTGGTCACCGCCACGCTGATATTTGCCAGCGGATTCGGCCCGCCGGTGCCCACATAAATGGCCGCCGCATAGTCCAGATCCGGGTAGCGGGCGGTAAAGCACCGCATAATAAAGCTGCCCATCGAATGGCCGGCAATCACCAGCTTTTTGTCCGGATACTCGCCCCGGGCAATGTCATACAGCCGCCGCACATCTTGCAGCAGAGCATTGTACCCGTCCTTATCGCCAAAAAACCCCCTGTCCTCCGGCGTTTCGCAGGACTGACCGTGGCCCAGCATATCGTGCATAAAGACCGCATAACCCATATCCGCAAAGGCCTGCAAAAAGTCGCCGTAGCGGCCGCAGTGCTCAGCCATACCGTGGTGGAGCAGCAGCACGGCCTTCACATTGCCGTCGTCCGGATACCACTGCCAGGCATGGATGGTGGCCAGCGCGCTGGCGCTGGGATAAGTATACGCTTTCGTTTTCATAGAAAAATCCCCCTTAACGCAGGCAATGCCTGCTGATTCTATGTAAAATTATTATCGCTACATATTCAGTTTTAGCTGTCGTTACTCTGCCTTTTCGTCCTCCAGCACCGAGGTGCAGTGGGGACAGCGGGTGGCAGCAATGTCGATCTCGCTCTTGCAGTAGGGGCAGACCTTGGTGGTGGTTGCCGCCTGTGCCTCTTTCTCATGGGTGGCGTGCTTCACTGCGTCTGACAGCTTATTCAGCCCCTTGACCATACAAAAGATGATCAGCGCCATAATCAGGAAATTCACCACAGCGGACAAAAACGCGCCGTAGTCCAAATAATTATCTCCCAGCAGATGAATCTTGCCCTGGATCTCCGCTCCGCCGATACAGTTGAGCAGCGGTTTGATGATCGAGTCCGTCAAAGCGGTAACCACGCCGGTAAAAGCGGAACCGATGATCACGCCGACGGCCAGGTCCATCACATTGCCGCGGGAAATGAATGCCTTAAACTCCTGAAAAAATTTCTTCATTTGTACATTCTCTCGTCTTTACACTTTTCGGCGCACAGCGCCTGACTGTATTCTATCACACAATGCCGGTAAAATCAAATGCCGGAATAAAATCTTTACCTACCGCGCTGCGCTCCTGCAAAAACACATGATCCATACCCAGCGCCAGGGCATGATCCACCACCTTGTCGTACTCCCGGCGGGTGATGGCGCGCGTCAGCTCCGGGTAGCGCTCCAGCCCCGGCATAGGGGTGTACTGAGCCATCAGGGACACATAGGTACCCGGCAAATGGCTGTGCAGCCAGTTCAGCGCCTCAATGGCCGAATTGGTATTGCCCGGCAAAATCAAATGGCGCACGATCATACCGGACAGCATTTTGTCCCCGTCCCACCGGTCCTGCACCTGGCGGCGCATTTCCAGCAGCGCCGGGCCCACCTGCTCCACATAGTCCGGTGCAGCGCTGTAAGCCGCCGCCTTAGCCGGGCGAGTGTACTTAAAATCCGGCAAATAAATATCTATCAGTCCCTCCAGCTGCCGCAGGGTCTCTAATCGCTCATAGCCGCCGGTGTTGTACACCACCGGCACCGGGGGCTTCCATCGGCGCAGTAACCGCGCCAAGGCCGGTGCGTACTGGGTGGGGCTGACCAAATTGATATTCTGCGCCCCGGCGTCAATCAGCCGCTGCATACCGGCAATCAGCTGGTCCTCGGTTAGGTCCACGCCCTTGCAGCCCCGGCTGATCTCCATATTCTGGCAAAACACGCACTTCAGCGGACAGCCGGAAAAGAAGATTGCTCCGCTGCCGGATTTGCCGCTGATACACGGCTCCTCCCAGGCGTGCAGCGCCATGCGCGCCACCCGAAAGGCAGCGCCCACACCACAGGCACCCACGGCCGTGGTACGGTCAACACCGCACCGGCGGGGGCAGGCATTACACCCACTCACAGCAGTGCCTTATAGAGATCGCCTTTTTTGTACGGGGTTACCGCGGCGATCTCCTTGGCGGCAGCGTTGACGGAAGCGCCTTTCTCCACCAGCGCACGGGCCTGTTCCACCGCCTGATCAAAGGTGATGGCGTCCGTTGGCTCGGCCTTTTTGCCTGCCACGATCAGCACGATCTCCCCTTTGATCTTATTTTCCGTATAGTCTTTCTCCGCCTGTGCCAAGGTGGTACGCACCACCTGCTCATGCACCTTGGTCAGTTCCCGCACAATGGCGATCTCCCGGTCACCCAGCACCCGGTGCAGATCCCCAATGGTGTTGATAAACTTATGGGGCGCCTCATAAAAAATCATAGTGCGCTTCTCGTCCTTAAGCTCCTCCAGGTGGTCCCGGCGGGATTTTTTATTGACGGACAAAAAGCCCTCAAAGGTAAAGCGCCCGCTCTCCATACCGGACACCGCCAGCGCTGTGGCAAAAGCCACCGGTCCGGGCACGGACACCACCGGGATCCCCTGCAAGTGGCACAGGTGCACCAGATCCTGCCCCGGGTCCGAAATGGCAGGCATACCCGCGTCCGTTACAATGGCGCAGTCCTCCCCCGCCGCAATGCGGGCAGTGATGATCTCGCCCCGCTCTCGACGGTTGTGCTCATAATAGCTGACCATCTCTTTTTTGATACCAAAATGATTCAGCAGCTTTAAGGTCACCCGGGTGTCCTCTGCTGCAATAAAATCCACAGTCCCCAGGGTGTCAACCGCCCGGGGCGACCAGTCGCTTAAATTCCCGATGGGCGTGCCCACCACATATAAAGTACCGCTCACTTTGCGCCTCCTTCAAAATATGCGCCGTATATTCTTCCCATTTCCGCCTGGCCCGCCGGGCTTTCCAAAATCAGCGTAGGCTCTGCCGTTAAGTACGGCTTGGCGCCCTTGCGCCCCTCCATCAGCAGCAAAAAGGGTGCCTCTCCCTCCCGGTGCTGCACCAGCCGCAGCCGCTTAGGCTCCAAATCATGGGCACGCATAGCCGTTACAATATCCGCCAGCCGTTCCGGCCGATGGCAAATGCAAAACCGCCCGCCGAACTGCAACAGATAGCCCGCTGCCGCGCAGGCGTCCTCCAAGGTACAGCACACCTCGTGCCGGGCAATTTGATCCCACGGCTCCGGAGACAAAATGCCCGTGTCCACCGGCTTGTACGGCGGGTTCATACTCACCAGAGTAAAGCTGCCCGCCGGGTACAGCTGCCGATGATCTCGCAGATCTGCCTGCTGCACGGTTAGCCGCTCTTCCAAATGATTCAGCGCAATGGATTGCTGCACCTGCCGTACCGCCTGGTCCTGAATATCCAGGCACGCCACCGGACTTTGCCGGGCATCTCGCAGCCAAAGCAGCGGAATAATTCCACAACCTGTGCCCAAATCCAGCGCCCGATCTCGGCGGCGAATACGGGCAAAATCCGCCAGCACCACGGCGTCCGTACCAAAGGTGTGGCGGTCACTGACCACGATTTGTATATGCTCTGCCAAAGGCATAACCGTCTCGTTCATAGGCTCTCCCACTACCGGGCCGTGCCCGGGTCTTTGCGCTTATTATATACCTACCGACCCGCTTTGGCAAGCGGACAAAAAAAGACACGCCCAAAGCCAAAGCTCTCGGCGTGTTCCTTTTTGTTTGTACAAAAGCAGAAAAATCTACAAAATCCGCTTATGCCTGGGCAGGCGCACCCACGGGGCAGGTTGCCTCGCACGCACCGCACTCAATGCAAACGTCAGCGTCAATTACAAATTTGCCGTCACCCTCGGAGATGGCGGAAACCGGACACTCTGCTGCGCAAGCACCGCAGGAAATACAATCATCAGAAATCTGATATGCCATGATAAACACCTCCTGTATGTTTCTCAACCTAAATATAACAGCATTGATTTGAAAATGCAAGTGAATTCGAAAAAATTAGTCTTGCCTTACTTCTCCGCCTGGGCGGGCTTGTCCGCTTTTTTCTCATTTTTGCCGCCGCGACGAGGCGCACGCACCACGCGCACTTCTTCCCGATTGACGATCACCGGTGCGCCCTCCGGCGCATTATCCAGCTGCACTTTCAGCTTGCCGGTGAGCAGCGCAGCGTCTACCACCGTGCCTCGACCCTCTCTGCAGTCCACCACGGTGCCTCGGCGGGGAGTGATCTTTGCCAGGTATTCATAAGAGTTCTGCTCATATTTCAGGCAGCACATCAGCCGCCCGCAAGTGCCGCTGATCTTAGAGGGGGACAGGCTCAGTCCCTGCTCCTTGGCCATTTTGATAGACACGGAGTGGAAGTCATTCAGGAAGGTGGAGCAGCAAAACGGCCGCCCGCACACGCCCAGACCGCCCAGCATCTTGGCCTCGTCTCGCACGCCGATCTGGCGCAGCTCAATACGGGTATGGAAAGTGGAGGCCAGATCCTTGACCAGCTCTCTAAAGTCCACACGGCCGTCCGCGGTAAAATAAAACAGAATCTTGGACCCGTCAAAGGCGTATTCCACCTCGGTCAGGTTCATATCCAGCTTGTGTTTCTCGATCTTTTGCAGGCACACCTCGTAGGCGCGCTTCTCTTTTTCTTTATTTTCTTCCAGAATTTGCTTGTCTCTGGCGGTGGCAATACGCAGCACCGGCTTGAGGGGTGCAGTGACCTCATTCTCCGCCACCTCTTTGGGCGCATACTGGGCCACGCCGCATTCCATACCTCGGGCGGTCTCTACCACCACCAGGTCGCCTTTTTTAATCTCCAACCCCTTAGGGTCAAAATAATATGTTTTGCCGGTGTCCTTAAACCGAACGCCTACCACTTTTGTCATAATCTATCCTCCTAACGGCCGATCGCCTGGCGCAAATCGGCGCAAAATTTTGTGATCAGCAGGGCGTTATTGGCATTTTGCAGCGCCCGCTGATATGTGTCCTCTGCCACAGATACCAGTTGCAGCAGTTGTTTTCTTGTACATTTAGATCCAAGCAGCCGGGGGATTTCATCGCTGCCGGAAAGCAAATCGGCGCCGCTGTCCAGCACCAATGCGTCCCGAAACAGATCCCGCAGCACCCCGCAGATATTCAGTACCGCCTGCCTGTCCTTTTGCAGGGGTGCACAGGCGCAAATGAGCGCATACTCAGTCTCCGCCACCAGCGCGCGGCACAGTTCTGCGGACAAGGCGCTGTACTTGGCGGCCTCGCCGTCCTCCAGGCTCTCCATGGCCTTTCCGATGTTGCCGTTCCACAGCTGCAACGCCTGGCGCACTCGATCCGGGTCCGCCTCCGGCTGCCGCTGCAAAATATAATCCGCACCGATCTCTACCGGCACGCCCTCCAACCGAAACACCACACTGCGGGACAGCACCGTGGGCAGCAGAGCGCTCTTGTTCTCCACCGTTAAAATGAACCGCACATAAGCCGGCGGTTCCTCCAGCACTTTCAAAATGGCATTCTGGGCCTGCACGCTCATCAAATGGGCGTTAACCAATATGTAGATCTTATAATCCGCCTCATTGGGGGTCATATACACATCGCCCACAATTTGATCCACCGTCTTTTTATGAAACGAACGGGCGCCCCCCTCCGGGGCATAGACCAAAATATCCGGGTGCACCCCGGCACGGGCCTTGTGGCACTGGGGGCAGCTGTCGCAAGGGCGGTGCTCGCCCCGGCACACCAATGCCGCAGCCAGTTCACCGGCCAGCGTGCGCTTACCCAGACCGCTCTCCCCCTCCAGCACTACGGCGTGGGGCAGGCGGCCGCCGTCTACCAATGCAGACAGCTGCGCCTTGATTTTTTCATTCCCGAGAAAGTGCTTAAATTCCATACTTGCCTTTACAATTTGCGGAACTCGTCCACATTGATCACAAACGCCACAGCGCCGTATTCCTCCACGTCCACCGGCTGGCGCAGCAACGAGCCTTCCAGCGTGCTGGCCACGCCCGCTTGGCGCACCACCCGCTTGGTCACATGCTTCTTCAGCACATCGAACAGCTGCTCCACCTTGTGATCCTCCGTGCCGATAAACAGCGTGGTGTGCCCATCGGCCAAGAACTGACCGGTGGTGGAGATACGGGTGGAGGCAAAGCCCTCCTTCGTAATCGCATCCAAAACTTTGGAAACATCTTTATTGGAAATTACAGCCATAACCAGCTTCATATAAACATCCATCCTTTCCGTTAATGCTTCCTATTATACGCCTTGATTCGTAACTTTACAACTATCTGTATTATTACTTCAAATAAAATTTACAATTTGTACTTATTTAGACAAATTTCACCTTTTTGGGGGTTAAATCACCGCTGCCAGCGCCACCACCACCGGCATGGTAACAATGGAAAACAGCGAGGACTGGGCGGCCAACTCGCTGCCCAAGGCGGCGTCATTGTCGTACTTGGCCGCATACATCGCCGTATTGGTAGCCGTGGGGGCAGAGGCGGAAATGACCATAGCAATCAGCAAATCACCCCGCACACCGCACAGATAAAACAGCCCCACCATACACAGGGGGATCACTGCCAAACGCATCAGGGAGCAAAAGTACAGCTCTTTTTTGGCAAACATACGCTTCCAGTCCGCATTGGCAAGAAAGGTGCCGAAAATCATCATGGCCAAGGGCGAATTACAGTTGCCCACCATCTCCATGGGCCGCAGGATCACCTGGGGCAGCCTGGGCTGCAAAAAGAACAGCAGCAGCCCGATGAGCACCGCCATGGAGCCGGGATTCAGCACCAACCGGCGCAGGTCGATCTTGGCGGTATGGCCGCTGATCTCATAAATGCCGTAGGTAAAGGCCACCACATTAAAAACAGCCACATAAACGGAGCAGTAGAACACGCCCTCCGAGCCAATCACCGCCAGTGCCAAAGGCAGCGCCAAAAAGCTGGCGTTGGAGAACAGCATACCGTAGCGGTACACGCCCCGCTCCATGGGACTGCGGTGGCGAAAGCACAGCTGTCCCAGCACGCCGCCCACCAGGTGGGTGGCAAAGGCGCACACAAACGCCAAAAGAATACCCCGCACATGGTCCGGGGTGTACGCCATGGTCATAAATGTATAAATAATGGCAATGGGCAGCACGATATTAAACAGCAGGTCGATCACTCGCTTGGCATCCGCCTGGCGAAACACGCCCAACTTATCCGTCACAAAGCCGATCAGAGAGATCAGGTACAGCATCAGTACCTGACCGGCCACGGTCTTTAAGGTTGCAAAAAACAAAGGCACGCTCCTAATCCGCTGCGCTGCGACGGCGCAGATCCTGCACAAAAGCCAAGGCGAATACACCCAGCAATAAATCCGCCGGGCCGAAATACACGCTGCCGTTCAACAGACCCCGGTGCCCGGTAAACAATACAGACAGTCCGGGCAATGCCAGCACACAGCCGCACACAAACACCAGCAGGCCAAAGAACACCACCGCACGCCCTGCATGGCGGGAGGTAACCACCGCCGTTGCAAAGGAAAAGAGAAACAGCAGCAGCGCCACCAAAAACAGCACCTCGCACACCGTCTGGGTATCTACCAGCACACTGACCATCTTAGCTAAAATGGTTAGCAAACGGCAAAGCCCCCACAGCGCCGGCACAAAGTGAAAGAAGCGGAAAGCGCGAAAATCATACCGTCCGCCCCCATAGCTGCGCCCTACAACAAAATAGTAGGAGCAGCTGAGTAAAGCAAACAGTGCCGTCAGCCCTTCGCTGACCAAGTCATTCCACTGTAAATAAACCGCACCGTCCGCCAAGTCGTAGCACAAAAAGCAGCGGTAAATAAAATCAAAAAAGAACGCCACAGACACCAGATAGGACACAACGGTCAGCCTGCGGCTGCCGCCGTTTGCAGCCACCGCCACTGCCGTATGGCTTTGGTGCAGGGCACACACAGTGCAACACACACCGGCACACAGCAGCAAAGCATACAGCCCATAAGTCAACGGCGCACCGGCAGCCGTGACCCGCCCAGTACTGCTGTCCGTAAAAAGGAGGAGCTGAACAAAGCGCAATACCACCGCCGCCCCGGTGATCGCAAAAGTCAGAATCCAAGGGATCAGTTGGGGTCTGGTACGCACTTTTTCGCTCCTCTTTCGTTCAAAATCAGCCCTGAACCTCTCGGTCTGCCGGGGCAATGTACATTCTAGCGTGGGACACGCTCTTGTATGCCGGACGCATAATTCGGCCGCCGGAAATCAGTTCCTCCAGCCGATGGGCGCACCAACCGGCAATACGGGCGGTGGCAAACAGCGGGGTAAACAGATCCTCCGGGATCTTCAGCACCTTGTAAACCAAACCGGAGTACAGATCTACGTTGGCGCACATCACCTTGTCGTCGCCCTTTACCTCGGCAAACACCTCCGGGGTCAGCTTCTCCACATTCTCCAAGGTTTTAAACTCTTTTTCAAATCCGGCCTCATAAGCCAGCTTGCGGGCATTGGATTTTAAGATCACCGCGCGAGGATCTGATTTGGTATAGACTGCGTGACCCATACCGTAGATCAAACCGGAGCCGTCACCGGCTTCTTTATTCAGGATTTTAACCAGGTAATCTTTTACCTGCTCCGGCTTGGTGGGGTCTGCCACATGGGCAATAATGTCCTCCATCATGTGCGTCACCCGAATGTTGGCGCCGCCGTGGCGAGGACCTTTCAGGGAGCCGAAGCCGGCCGTAATGGCCGAATACGTATCCGTACCGCTGGAGGTAAGCACACGGGTAGAGAAGGTAGAGTTGTTACCGCCGCCGTGGTCCGCATGGAGCATTAAGCAAATATCCAGCAGTTTGGCCTCTTCGCGGGTAAATGTCTTGTCCACCCGCAGCTGATTTAAGATATACTCCGCCATGGTCTGCTCCTTGTTGATCGGGTGCAGGAACATGGTCTTGTTGTAGAATGTACGGCGCTTGATCTGATAGGCGCTGTTCATAATGGTGGGGGTCTGCGCGATCAGCTGCAAGGACTGACGCAGCACATTGGGAATGGAGGTATCGTCCGGGTTCTCATCAAAAGAGTAAAGGGACAAAATGCAGCGCGCCATCTTGTTCATAATATCCTTGGAGGCATGCTTCATAATCACATCTTCCACAAACTCGTCCGGCAGTGCCCGGCACTCGGACAGCACCTCGCGGAGAGAATACAGCTGATTGGCAGTGGGCAGATTGCCAAACAGCAGCAGCCACACCACTTCCTCATAGCCAAAGCGGTCCTCGGCAATGCAGTTGTCCACCAAATCACGAATATCATAACCACGGTAAGACAACTTGCCGTCCGTAGGGATCCGCTCGCCGTCCAAAATATAATAACCCTCTACCGAGCAAATACGGGTCAATCCGGCCATCACGCCGGTGCCGTCGCTGTTGCGCAGGCCCCGCTTTACCTGATAGCGTTCAAAATCGTGGGCATTGATATAGTTATTCTTCCCCAGCTCCTGGCACAAGTTGGACAGTGCGTCCATGGAGATGGGCGAAATATAATTGGAAGCCACAAAATCGCTCCTTTCAAACATACATTTAGAACAATCATTATACAATTATAATAGACAAATGTCAAGTTATCTGAAAGGAGAGATCTGCTTTGAAAAAAGTATTGATCCTGTTTGCTCTGCTGTTTTTGCTCACATTCGGGGTGCCCATGTTCGCCGCATTTCACACCCAAGGCAGCAGTGATCTGGTAAGCCTGCTCCACTCTGCGGTGCTGACGGCGCCTATTCTCTGATGGAATTATCGTTAATTTTCGTAATCCGGCAGTGGCAGACAGACTGGATCACAGAGACGGAGAACGCGCGGTTCCAGTCCGCTTTAACCGCTGCATACCCCGCCGGGTCTGACATGGCCAGCTGCGCCCCAACCTGCACGCCGTCGCATCCGGCGGCCTGCAAGCAGGTGTAAGCTCCGGTGCACAGGTCCACCAGCTTTTGCTCCGCCAGGCGCTCTATGACGGCAATGGAGCGATTATCTATGGTACTGATATAGCCCTTTTGCACTTCGTCCAGCATCAGCTGTGCCTGCACCGTTACCCGGAACACCGAGCGGCCGTTCTCTATGGCGCTCTTCGTCCTTACCTTGCAGGACACCAGTTCCACCCCGATATGCCCCAACTTGTCATTTTGCAGGGTTAGCAGCCCGCTTTTGATCTTGCCATTCATCAGAAGAATACCAAAAGTATCTGCCATGTTCGCCGTGGCGGTCATCTTGCCCCCATCAAACAGCGCCAGCCCTACAAAAGCCGTATGTGTGCCCACTCTCTTTAACAGCGGCAAATAAATATCCGAGGTTGGACTGGCAAAGCGGCGCAGCGCGTCATTAACGGACACCACCGCGCCCATACCGCTATCCTGCCCATTCTGCAACAGGTGCACCATATTTGCGCTGGGCACCAAAGCGTCGTCTTCCTTACTCTGCAGCAGCGCCTTGGCATTACCGTCTGCCACACACAGCAGCACATCCGGCCGACTTGCGGCGCTGCGCACAAAGTAATCCATATTGTCGCCCACCCCGTGCCGTGCCACGCTGCTGCTGAACACCGTAATCTTGTTTTGTCCCAAAAACAAATTGCGGGACAAGTCCTTAGACAGCTTAGACAGCGCCTGGGAAATACCGGTGCCGCTCTCTGCGGTATTAATGGTAATATTGCCGGACAGGGCCTCCGAGCCGTTGCCGCTCTTGGTCATATTCAGGGTCTGCACCGAGACGGACACGCCGTTTGCCGCCCGGTCAATGCTCATGCCCTCCACCACCGCCAAATTACTCAAGGTGCGCCGCCCGGAGCAGCCGCACAGCGTAGCCGCCACCAGCAAAAAGCAAAGAAGCAGCTTAATGGTTCGTCTCATTTGTACCACGCGCCTTTCTGTGCCCCAGTAGCCAAACCAGGGGAATGAGAGAGGAAAACACCGCGAAGGGCACCACTGTGATCAACGGCGAGTGCTGACCCACAGTCATCAACTGTCCCAGCGCACAACTGACGGCAAAGGCCGCCAAACCGGCGCCCAGGCACTTGCCCTTGTACCCACCACTGCCCGGCAGGGTCACTGCCGCACAATAAATCAGCAGTGCCGCCTTAATAAAGATAGCAAAGATCCAAAAGCCGGTGTACAGCGCGTCCATACGCACCATTGAGCCGCTGCCTGCCAGCTGAGAGAGGGTATAAACCGGAAACGCCTGTAACCCGGCCGCGTCCCCCATCACGCCGATGGCAAAGAGAAACAGCAGGCTCGTAGTCAGGTACGAACACCCCATAGCGCCATAAAAGGCACCAAAACGACGTCCGCCGATGACCACCCGGTCCGCCAGCACCAAAAAGATCGTAATCTCTGCCGTATTGGCAGACAGCACCACGCCGTTTTGTACCACTTCACCCACGGTGTTGCTGCCTGGTGGAAACAGGCTGAACCATTGGAAGTGCTGCACATTAAAGCCAAGCACCACCGCTACCACAAGCACAATCAGGAAAAAGGCGAAGCCGGAAAAACGAGACAATCCTTGCAGCCCAACCAACGCCCCATACACCGCAAATAGAATAATCAGCAAGGCAAATCCCCAACTTTTGGCCTCCGGATTCAACCGGGCAGAGGCGAAGTAGGCGAAGCGGCTCACATTGATCCCCGCCAAGAAGATAAAATTACAAGCATAAAGAGTGCCCAGCGTTCTGTGCGCCAACGGTGAGCAGTCCCACTGCACACAAAGAAGCGCGGGCACCGCAAACAACAGAGAAAGCACCAGCGCTACCCCCACGCTCATCAGCATTTGGGTAGACAGCTTACCTGCCATAATAGACTGCACATGGGTCAGGCTCACCACCAGGCGGCTGATATACAGCATGGCAAACAGACTGAACGGAGAAATTTTGCTGTTATTCACACTGGTCAATATGCGCACCCCGCAGATCCTGTACCCGTACCCGGCGGCGAGCCAGCTTGGTCCAACTTTCCCGATAAAACACATCGCCCAGGGAGCGCACATTTAGCGGCGCGATGGGGGCGGCGTACGGCACGCCGTAGGGGCTGAGACTGCAAATATTCACAAACAGCGCCGCCATGCCCAGCATCAGACCGTAAAGTCCGGTGAGTCCCCCGGCCAGGATAAACAAAAGCCGCAGCATCGACACGCTGTCATACAGGGGAAATGCCACATAAGAGGCAATGGCGGTAATGGCGATAATCACCAACATAGGCGCACCGATCAGCCCGGCAGACACGGTGGCCTCACCGATGACGATGGCGCCGATGATAGACACCGCGTGGCCGACGACCTTGGGCAACCGCAGCCCCGCCTCCCGCATGATTTCATAAAAGATCAGGGTCATAATGGCCTCATTCATCAGGGACAGCGGGGTGCGAAACTCTGCCGATGCAATGGTAAACAGCAAGTTGGTGGGAATCAGTTCTTGATGAAAAGTGCCCAGCGCCACATACACCCCGGGCAAAAATACGGAAATGCCAAAGCTGAAATACTTCAGCAGCCGCACAAAGCCACCGAAAAACGGCGGATAATCGTAATCATCCAAAGACTGAAAATTATCGCTGAAAAGATACGGCACATAAAGCACAAAGGGCGTGCCCTCCACCAGTACCGCCACCCGGCCCTCATAAAGCTTGGACGCCAACACATCCGGGCGCTCCGTAGTGCCTACGGCAGAAAAAAAGGAACGCATATTTGTGTCTAAAAAGGGCACCAGTTCACCGTAATCCGCCACCGTGTTCAAATGCGCGTCCTTTAGCCGCTGCTCCACCGCATTCACCAATTCCGCCGCGGCACGGTCATCCAAAAAGGCCAGTACCACCGGGGTTGGGGCGGCGGTGCCCAGCTGGATTTGGCGCAGCTTTAAGTGATGGGTTTTCATGCGCTTGCGCAGCAGCGCCTTGTTGTCGTTCACAGACTCCACAAAGCACTCTTTGGCTCCGCGCACATTGCTTTCGCTTTCCGGCTCGTCGGTACTGCGCTTGGTCCAACCCTGAATACCCATGACCATAGCCCGTGGACAGCCGTCCAACACAAACACGCAAAAGCCGCTCATCAAATAATAGTAAGCATCCTCGAAGGTCTCTGCCTCTTTCAGCTCTACCGACTGCACGCAGGTGCGCATCAGCTGGCGAAACTGCTCGCCGGGCGTGCGGGCCTTCACCTGTGCGCCCAGCACCGGTCCCATAATCATCTGCCCCAGCTGCAAAGAATCCACCAATCCGTCCATCACAGCAAAAAAGCACTTGCGACCGCCGGTTTCCGCCTCCTTGAGCAAAAAATCCGAGCAGTCCGCAAAGTCCGCCTTAAATTTCTGTACATTATCGTTATATTGACGCCTAAGGTTTTCCAATTTCTATCACCCGTACTAATTTTGGCATAACCGGGGGATTTATTCACAAAATACAACCGGTGATTGAAATGACAGTAACTCTTATTCGCGCACTGCTGATCTACTTTACCGTCATTCTGGCTATGCGGATCATGGGCAAGCGCCAGATCGGCGAGCTGAACCCCCACGAGCTGGTCATTACCATATTGGTGAGCCAGATTGCCTCCATGCCCCTACAAGACAACACCATGCCCCTGGCCAACGCCTTTTTGCCCATGCTGCTACTGGTAAGTCTGGAAATTCTCGCCTCCGTGGCGTCCATGAAAAGCCTGCGGCTGCGAAACCTGCTGCAAGGGCGACCCATCTTTCTCATACGCCACGGCAAACCGGATCAAAAGCAAATGCGTCGCCTGCGCTTTACCGTAGACGATTTGATAGACGCCCTGCGCCAAAAGGATGTATTTGATCTGTCCACCGTGGAGGAAGCGGTGGTAGAGACCAACGGCAGCCTGTCCGTGCGGCTGCGTACGGAGGAAAGCCCGGTGACCCCCAAGCAGTTGGGCGTACCGACGCCGGACAACGGCTTTCCCATACCCGTAGTCACCGACGGCCACATTGTGCCGGAATATTTCGGTGACCAAGTGCTGGACACAGCAGCCATTGCCAAGGCGCTGCAAAAGGAGAGCCTGCACCCCGGTGAACAGCTGGTGGTGACCATAGATGACAGCGGCACCGTCTTTGCCGTAAAAAAGGAGAGAAAAAAGTGAAGCGCACTTGGTTTGCCATTTTGTTTTTGCTGCTGGTCGCAGGGCTGTGTATCTTTGAACAGCACACGGTCAAGACCACCTTTGAAAATATGGAGACGCTACTGCAAAGCATGGACGCATCCGCCGCAGAAGAGAATTACCCGGAGGCAGAACGCAAGGCCCGCCAACTGCAAAACATTTGGACCGCCCGCTACCCCACCCTGTGCGTGCTCATGGAGCACCGCGCTTTACAAGAGGCGGGGGTAACCCTGGGCACCCTGCAACCCCTGGCTCGGGACGAAAGCGACGATCTGCGCCCTACCATTCGCCAGTGCCAAACAGAACTGGCAGAGATCTACGACAACAGCAAGGTAACGGTGGGCAACATCTTTTAGCAACACAAAAGCGAACGATATAAAAATCGTTCGCTTTTTTATCGTTATTCACTTTTGGCGTTCTTATACTTCTCCGCTTGCAGGCGGAACATATAAGCATAGGTGCCGTCTGCCGCCATCAGTTCACTGTGCGAGCCGCTCTCTATGATCCGTCCCTGCTCCATCACATAAATTTTATCTGCCTGCACCGTGGTGGACAACCGGTGAGAAATAAAGATCACCGTCTTGTCCCGGGCAGCCTCCAGCATAGCCCGGTTCAGCTGGTATTCCGCCACCGGGTCCAAGTTGGCAGAGGGCTCATCCAGGATCACAAAGGGGCAGTCCTTGTAGAAGGCCCGCGCCACCGCCACCTTTTGGCTCTCGCCGCCGGAAAGCATCAGTCCGTCATCGTCAAACTCCCGCAGCAGCTGGGTGTCCACGCCCCGGGGCAAAGGTCGCTGAAAGCCGCTGTGGTCCAGCGCACGGCGCACCCGCTCCGGGTCAAACTGCGGACTGAGCGCCACATTCTCCCCTACCCGACAGGCAAACAGCTGGAAGTCCTGGAACACTGCCGCAAACCGATCCCGATGGCTTTGCAGGGTGCAGTCCCGAATGTCTTGCCCACCAATCAGGATCCGCCCACCGGAGGGTTCATATAGCCGCAGCAGCAAATTGGTCAAGGTGGTCTTACCGGCGCCGTTGTAGCCTACCAGGGCGATCTTCTCCCCCGGGTGAATCGTCAGGTTAATATCCTGCAAAACAGGCGCCGCCCCACCGGGATAAGTAAAGGTCAGGTGCTCCAGCTTGATCTCGCCGGACCGACGCTTGGGCGCCGCCTGCGCTCCGTCCAGAATGGTGGGTTCGGCGTGGAGAAAGGCCCGGTACTTTTCGATCAGCTTGGCCCGCTCGTCAAACTGGGCAACGCCCCACACGGTGAGAAAATTCAGGCTCATGGCGATGGCATAGGCGCCGTTAAAGCTGGCCACAAAATCCCCGGGGCTGATCTGGTGGCGCACCAGCACCAGGTAGCCCAAATACATGGGCAGTACAAACATAAAGCCCAGCACCTGCACGCCGGTCTCCTGGAGCAGATAGCGGCGGGTGATCTTGCCATAATATTTCTTTTGACAGGCGATCACATCCTCCGCCGCTTGGTCGTAGCGCTCCATCAGCAGAGGCGCAATGCCGTTCATACGCACCTCTTTGGCGTAATCCTGCAAGTAAAACAGCCGCTGGAAGTAGTCTGCCCGCCGATGATAGCGGGTGTTCTCCACCTGGCGTTGCACCTGCAAGTTGCTAATGGCCTTGCTTAGGGGCAAAAACAGCAAAATAGACGCCAAAATAATCACCAAACACAGCGGGTCAATGGTCAGCAGCACAGAGGAAATGGCAATCAGCGAGATCAAGTTGCCAAAGTACCGGCGCACCAGGCCCAGCAGGTTTTGGATGTTGTCGCCGGAGGACTCAATGGTCAGAATAAAGCGGTTATAAAATTCCGGGTCATCATAAGATGCCAGGTCCAGCTCCGCCGCCTTAGCATACAGCCGCCGGTTCAGCCGGTAATAGGCTTTCTCCCTTTGCACATTCCAAAAGAACTCCCGATACAAATAGGACGCCAGCCGGCACAGCGCAAGCAGCGCCACCACCCCGGCCACCACGGCGTACAGCCGCTTTAAGTCCCGACCGGAGGTGACAATGTCGATCACATACTTAACCCCCAGCACGCTGACCAGTTGGCCGGGCAGCACCGTCAGCACGCCCCATGCCAGCTCGCCGATCACCAGCGCCGGGGAGGCTGCAAACAGCAGCCGCAAAAAGTAGAATAAATTGGAGAACATGGAGTGCTCTCCCGCATGCTTAGGCTTACGCACCGGCGGCACCCCCTTTCTGCTTGTAACCGGAGGCTTGCAGGCGGAACATATCCGCATACAGTCCGTTTTGCTCCATCAGCTGCCGATGGGAGCCGCTTTCCTGCACCTGACCGTCGGCCAGCACCAAAATGCGGTCGCTGAGCACCGCGCTGGACAGCCGGTGCGAGATAAAGATCACCGTCTTGTTCTCTGTCACTTGCAGCAAATTCTCATACATTTTATACTCCGCCACCGGATCCAGGGCGGAGCTTGGCTCGTCCAGCACGGCGATCTGGAAGTCCCGAGCAAACAGCCGGGCGGTAGACACCTTTTGATTTTCGCCGCCGGACAGACCGGTGCCCGTCTCGTCAAACTCTCGGGTCAGCACCGTGTCCGCCCCCCGGGGCAGTGAGGCAATTTTGTCCCACACACCGCTGTGGCGCAGTGCCTGCTCTGCCAGAGCTTTTTCCGCCGGGGTACAAGCGTGGCCGATCACATTCTCGTTGACGGACAGGGCAAAGTTTTTATAATCCTGGAACACGGTGCCAAAGGCAGCCCGCAGCTGCTCCAGGTCATATTCCGGCAGCGGCTTGCCGTTATAGAGAATTTGGCCAACCGTAGGGTCGTAAAACCGCAGCAGCAGCTTGACCAGCGTGGATTTACCGGCGCCGTTAATGCCCACCACCGCCAGGGTCTCGCCCTGCCGCAGGGTAAAGTTCACATCGTGGAGCACCCGTCGATCGGTGCCCGGGTAGGTAAAGTCCACATGGCAAAATTCCAGCGTCTCCAGCGGCGGCACCGGCAGAGGACCGGATACCACCTGGGGCTGATAGTCCAAAAACTCCCGCAAATTCTGAAAATACAACGCCATCAAGGTCATTTCGTCAAAACACTCGGTGGTGTCCAGAGTAGACTCCCGCACCGCATTAATGCCGGAGGCCACCACGCTAAAGCCGGACACGGTCAGCCCGCTGCCCTGCACAAAGCTGTGGCAGGCAAAGGCATAAGTGCCCAGCACCGGCAGCAGCTCACCAAGCAGGCTGCTGACTACGCTGTACAAAAACAGCCGCACGCCGTAGTCCCTCAAAATGCGCACATTGGCCTTGGTGGCCGCCTCCATACGCCGAACCATCACGGCAAAGATATTGGAGGTGCGCATATCCTTGGCGTACTCTCTCAGGTACACCGTGCGCTGCACATAGGCTTGCATTCGTTTGTTGGCGGTCATGGACATATCCCGCCGATAGACGCACTTGCTCTTATACACCTCTACGGCGAACACAAAGAACACCGGCACCAAAAACAGCAGATACAGCGGGTGCACCGCCGCTACGGTGGCCATCACGCACACCAGCGCCACCACATCCGCCACAAAGGCAGAAAAATCAAAGCAGATCAGGTCAAAAAAGCTATTGGTGGTCACCATGGTTGCCCGCTGATATTTGTCGTAGAATTCCGGGTTCTCATAACAGGCCACATCTACAGACAGCGCCTTTTCAAAAATCCGGTCGTTCAGCAACTTCAGCACCCGCTTGGTCGCGCACTTCTCCATGCGCATACCCTCCCACTGGGCCACCTTCACCACCAGCGCCAAAAGGGCAAACGCCGCCAACTCCCCCACATAAGTGCGAAAGTCGCCGCTGCCGGTGATCACATCCAGCAGGATCTTTAAGAACAAAATATTCTGCAAATAGCGGGAAAACACCGCATACAGCCCCTCTTGCAACAGATAGCCGATGAGCAGGCGCTTGTCCGTCTGCCACACCAGGCGCAGGGCATAAATCACATTTTTCAGCACAGGAACCTTGAACTGCTCCTCTGTCATTTGCATATAGGGCATTCTTTTCTCTCCAAATCACGGGCCGCCGCCCGCCGTTCTTGGTAAAAGGGTAGCATATTCCGCCGGCACTGTCAAACGAAAAGGAACCCGACTGCCAGCCGCGTTCCTTTTGTTCTACTTATTCTGTATAAAGTGCTGTTATTTGCTGTAACTGTCAATACGGATCAGGTCCGCCTCGCTAAGGGGAGGCTGTTCCAGCGCAGCCAAATTCTCCAGCAGTTGCGCCTTGGAGTGCACGCCCACCAGCACGGAGGTGACCCCCTTTTGCTGCCACAGCCACTGGATTGCCAGCTGAGAAAGGGTCTCGCCCCGGTCTTTTGCCAGCTGATAGAGCTTTTCAATCTGCTGGGCACGGTGCTGATCATAACCCACATGGGCTTGCAGCTTATCGTTGCCAAACAGGCGGGCGCCCTCCGGGATGCCTTTGGCGTATTTATCCGACAGTTGCCCCTGGGCCAGCGGCGAAAAGCAGATCACGCCCTTGCCCTTGTCCCGGGCTTCTTTCAGCAGTTTGTTTTTCTCCACCGTGCGGTCAAAGATGGAATAGCGATTTTGGTTGATGACAAAGGGCGATTGCACATCGTCGCACTTGTGGTACATACGGTGCATGGTCTTGCCGTCATAATTGCTCATACCCACATACAGGGTCTTGCCCCGGCGCACCAGATCTGCCAGGCACAGAGCCGTCTCCTTCAGCGGCGTGTCCGGGGTCATGCAGTGGTGGTAAAAAATATCCACATACTCCAGCCCCATCCGCTGCAAGCTCTGGTCCAGGGAAGCAGTCAGGTACTTGCGGCTGCCGCCCCGACCACCGTAGGGACCCGGCCACATCTCATACCCGGCCTTGGTGCTGATAATCAGCTGATCCCGGTAAGGGCGCAGATTTTCCTTGAATATGCGGCCAAAGTTGATCTCTGCCCGCCCCGGCTCCGGCCCGTAATTATTAGCCAGGTCAAAATGGGTCACCCCATGGTCAAAGGCTGTTAGGATAATCTCTTTCATGGTATCGTAATCGTTGTTCACGCCAAAGTTCTGCCACAGTCCCACAGACAGCGCCGGCAGCCGCAGACCGCTTTTGCCGCACCGGTTATAGGGCATTGTCTCGTAGCGTGTTTCGCTGGGTTCATACATTTTGCTCACCTCCCCTGCATTTTACCATACCCATCGTTCTCTGTAAAGAGCGCAAAGGGCTTTCCTGCCGGGTGTTAAAAAGAGCAGACATCATGTCTGCTCTTTTTGTGCAATGATTTGTGTGGTTTACACGGTGTGGGTGCGCTTTTTCCGGCGGGATACCAAGCAGATGAACGCACCGCCGCTTAGCAGCAATACGGTCACAACGCCGCTGTCCCCACCGGTTTGGGGCGATTTGGCAGCGCCTGACAGTTTGGCCGTTACGGTATCTGCCTGTTTGATCTCTTTGGTAGCCGCAGCATCGGCAAAATACTTGTCGCAGTCTTCACAGTACCAATACTCGATATTGCCCCCGGCAGTCCTTGTCGCTGCCTTTGCGGGGATATGCTTAAGGTTGGCGTGATGATTCCCATCCAGGTCACCGTAAGCCTTTCCGCAAACCTCGCAAACCGCCTTTTCGGTGCAGGTGGCTGTGCCGCCGGTATGCCCGTCGTTGACCGTTGCGGTCATTTCGGCGGTGTTGCCGGCCTTGTCGGTAACAACAATCTTCTGCTCGCCGTCTGCCGCAGGAAGAATAAAGCTGCCGTTTTCGTCAAGTGTGACCTCTGTGCCGTTTACGGTGACGGTGTCCACATACTTTTCGTCAATGGTGACCGTCTGTGCTTCACAATAGGTCTTGCCGTTTTCTATGCCGCCGATGACCGGCTGAACATTGTCAACTGTTACGCGGTCGGAACGAAGGTATGTTATATTCAGGCTCGCGTCAACAAGCATTGCATAAACAATGTATTCCCCGCTTCGGTTTATGCGAAACGGCTCCTCATATCCGCTGAATACGAGGGATTTCAGTTCCTCTTCGGAAAGATCCCGATCGGTCACCAAATAGGAGATAAACACGGTTCCGCTGTTGTCGGCGGCGTTTATCGTCACCTCCTGCGTATCCTTAAAGAACAGGCCGAAGGTGAGCTTGTTTAAGAATTTCTGCCATTTGTTGGTGCCTATGACAATTTCGCCTGTGGGCTTTTCAATATCCTTCCATTTCGCTTTGAGCGTTATATTCTCGGCGGGCATGGTCGTGGGAATTTCCCTGTCCCAGCCCATAAAGGTGTAGCCCTCTCTTGTCGGGGCTTCGGGCGCGGTAATTGCCGTTTCGTAGTCCTGTGTAATGGGTGCAACTTCACTGCCGCCCGCAGTGTCGAAGGTTATTGTGTACCGATTGATTTTCCACTGTGCGGTGACAGTCATATTTTCAGCGGGCATAGTCGTGGGAATTTCCTTATCCCAGCCGATAAAGGTATATCCTTCTCTTGTCGGGGCTTCAGGTGCGGTAATTACCGTGCCGTAGTCCTGCGTAATCGGAGCAATTTCGCTGCCGCCGGCGGTGTCGAAGGTAATCGTGTAGGTGTTCGCTGCCCATTTTGCATACAATGTTATGTTATCGGTGACTTTATCGCTTGCATAATCCCACGCCGTGCCGTCGGCCTTGTTCCAGCCACCGAAGGTATAGCCCGGTGTGGCGGCGGGAGCATCGGGACGCGTCGCGAGAGTGCCGGAGGGAAGGACCTGCTTTGCGTATTCACTGTCGCCATCCTTGTAAGTCACGATGACGCCGCTTGTATTGCCGTAAATATCCAGACCGCCGTAGAAGAGGCCCCAGTCAACATGGCTTGGATATACACTGGAAGTTCCGCCGATCACCGTCTTGCCTTTGAAGGCGGTAATACCGTTATCTTCTGCAAGACAGGTGATCTTACTTGACTGATTTAGGTAAACCCCACCGTATACCTCGCCGCCGTTGGCGTAAATTGTGGTATGATACGCAGCATTGATAGCGTATCTGCCGTTGTTTTTGATCAGGCCGCCGGTCAACGTGATCACGCCGGTTGTATCTCTGTTCGCCATCGGACCAAAAGCGTATATGCCGCCGTGAAAGGCCTCTCCGGTCGTTAATCTGTTTGGTGTTGAGCAGCCGACAATGCTGCCGGCGTTCATGGTGAACGAACCGTCTGAGAGAAACAGGCCACCGCCTTCATTGGCTATGCAGCCGACGATATTGCCGCCGTTCATGGTGAGTGCACCGCTGCCGATGATCACGCCGCCGCCTTCCACCCCGTTGGAGAAGAAGATCCGGCTGCCCGTGCCGCCTGTGATGATGCCACCATAGACGGTCTCTGTACCGCTGTTGTCCAGCACCCAAGGTTCTGCGCCGTTAACCTTGAATTTGTGCTCCGCCGTGGGATTGCTGTCGATAAGGGTCAGGTCGCCGGTGATGCCGCTCTTATTATCGAGGATAATAACGCTGCCGCTGCCGGTCATTTTCAGAACATAGCCGTTGAGATCGAGGCTTACCTTGCGGAGGACGGTCAGGGTCGTGCCGATTGCAATGTCATTTTTCAGCGTGATGATGTCTGCGCTGCTGTCCGCCAGCGCATTGACAAGCTCTTGTTCCGTTTCGACTTTCCTGTTTGTCTCACCCGCGGCAAACGCCGTAGTCGGCACAAGGCAGAACAGCATACATAGGACGAGCAGGATACTGAGTATTCGTTTTTTCATTTCTTGCTACCTCCGTTTCCGTATAGGTCGGCTCAGTCAAGAGCAATAATGGTTATGTTGTACTGACTGTCGGTAAAATTGGTATTCTGGAAGAGCATATTTGTATATTGAAATGTCAAAGCAATATCCGCTTCGGAACGGTATATCGTGTTATACGACATACCAAGTCTTGCACCTTGGCCGTCATCTATCATACTCACATAGGTTCGCGTCTCAAGCATCATTTCAGAACTGTTATATCCGTCAATGAGTGATGCACCGCACAACTTATAGGTACCGTTAGCGCTGATCATAACCGTTCCGCTGAACACCATACTGTATGTGTGACCTTTTGAAAGGGTGATTGTTTTGCTTGATGCGTCATAGGAGATCAAATCTCCGCTTTCTTTTTTTACATTGAACGGAAGCGGTGTTCCCCAACTGTATACTCTGCCGTTTGCTGCAAAGTACCCGAAGCTTCCGCCGTTCTGACCGGGGTCGCCTTTGTCGCCTTTGTCGCCCTTTTCGCCCTTGTCGCCTTTTTCGCCGGGGTCGCCCTTGTCGCCTTTTTCGCCGGGGTCGCCCTTTTCGCCTTTGTCGCCGTCAACACCGTCTGTGCCGTCAACACCTGCGGCTTTTACACCGGTGTCGATTTCTCCGATCCACCAGTTGCCGTTTTCTCCGATGAAGGGGGTGTTGCCGTCTTTGCCGTCCCTGCCGTTTTGCCCGTTGGTGCCGTCCTTGCCGTCGGCTCCGTCCTTGCCGTCAGCGCCTTTTAATGCAGTAAGATCGTACAGATTCAGCCATATTTCATCACCGACATAGCGCCATTGCAGGATGTTTTCGCTTACGCGAAATTCCGGCGTTTTTCCGTTTGCACCGTCCGTTCCGTTCTGCCCGGCAGGGCCTTCTATATCGGCGATCGCCACAAGGTTCTGCCACTCGCCGCCCTCGTAACGCCACTGTATGTGGGTTTCGGCTCGCTGCACTTCTATATTTTTGGCGTTCATGCCGTCCTTGCCGTCCTTGCCGTTGACGCCGTCTGTGCCGTCTTTACCGTCGATACCGTTTTGCCCGTCTGTGCCATCAACGCCGTTCATACCATTTTTTCCGTTTGTACCGTTTATTCCGTTCTTACCGTCTGTGCCGTTAGAGCCGTCTTTACCGTCTGTGCCGTTCTTTCCGTTTTCTCCGGCAGCGCCTCGCAGCTCGGTAAGCGCCACAAGGTCGCGCCAATCGGTTTCATCTCTGTATTTCCACTGAACCGCCGTGCCGTTGTTCCGCACCTCCGGCAATTCTGCGTCGGCTTTTGCCGTCTTGCTCCATCCTATGGCAAGCACGATGCAAAGCACCAACAAAGCGGCACAAAGTGCCAAAAGCGTACCTGTGAGTTGTTTTTTTCCTGTTTTCATCTTCTTACCTCCGTTCAAAATTCAAAAATGGGGGCAAAATCGGCAAGAACGGCACCCGGTCAGTTTTCCCAAAATTTCTAGTTATTCGGTTCTAACTTTACTGACCGTTCGTTCATACTCAGTATAACATAGCTTCCGGATGAAATCAAGAACTCTCTTATATATAATGGAAAAGAATCAAACCGCCTATTTACAAAGCTGTCCACCTATCGGCGCTATTATCGTGTACTTTTTTTGCCGATACACGCGCCAGTAAGTGGCAAAAAAATAAAACGCGGCAAGCATCGTAAAGACGCTTGCCGCGTTTATGGTCCGCCCGGAGGGATTCGAACCCCCGGCCTTCAGAATCGGAATCTGCTGCGATATCCAGCTTCGCCACGGGCGGATGTACTTGCCGTAACAGCACTTCATATTATAATTTGAAAAAGCGTTGCCGTCAAGGCTTTCTTGTGTTAAAATTAGAAAAAAGGCAAAATTCCTGAGAACGGAGAACGAATATGAAGTTGACATTCAAGAACGACACCTTTAAGATCCTGCAAATTGCAGATACGCAAGAGGGCCGCAAGGTCAGCCCGGACACCTTGGCGCTGATCAACGCCGCCTTGGATCGAGAGGAGCCGGACCTGGTGGTATACAGCGGTGACCAGATCTGGGGGCGCGGGTTTCACGGTGATGTAAACCAGGTGCGCCGAGTACTAAAAGAGCTGACCGCCCCGGTGGTGGAGCGGCATCTGCCCTTTGCCATCTGCTTTGGCAATCACGATCGGCAGGTGGGGCTGGACAACCGTGCCCAGTTTGAAATCTACAAAGAGATCCCCGGTTTTATCGGGGAGGATACCCCCGGCGTGGACGGTGTGGGCAACTGCGTGCTGGAGATCGCCGACGGCGACCGGCCCGGCTATCTGCTTTACCTGATCGACAGCCATTCCAGCCTGAAAGTGGGCTACGACCATGTGCACCAAAACCAGATTGACTGGTATCGGGGTGTACGCGACAGCTACGAAAAACAGTACGGCCACACCATTCCCTCCGTTGTCATTCAGCACATTCCCGTGTGTGAGGTGTTTGACCTGCTCACGCAGGTGAAAAAGTCCACCAAAGGCGCGGTACAGGGCTTCCGCACCCACGCCAAGGAGTGGTTTGTGCTGAACAGAAAACGGGTAGACAAAGAGGGCTTTATGAAAGAGTCCCCCGCCGATCCCCAGGAGAACAGCGGCGAGTTTGATGCCTTCTGCGAAAAGGGCGATGTAAAGGGCCTGTACTTCGGCCACGACCACAACAACGCCTTCCACGGTGATATTTGCGGCATTGATGTGGGCTACACCCAGGGTGCCGGGTTCCATGTGTACGGCCCGGGACTGGATCGAGGCGTGCGCACCATTGCGCTGCACCGAGACGGCAGCCTGTCCACTCAGGACCTGCGCTACCGAGACTTGGTGGGCAAAAAGCTGCAAGAGCCGCTGCATTTTGCTTTTTTCCAAATCATGCCCACCAATGTGTACGACGCAATTTCCCGAGCAGTTAAAATTTTTGCCGCCTTGGGCGGTATTGCCGTAGTGGCACTGTTGCTGGTACTCTTTCTCGGTAAATAAAGCATAAAAAAGGGCCTCTGTGTTTGGCACACAGAGGTCCTTTTCTGTCTGTTTTCTCGTTTAATCTTCCATATCTCGCACAGCGGCAATGCAGCCCACGCTGATATAGCAGGCAAGAATATACAAAGCGGACACAACCAGACAGAACACCCGCTCCCCCGCCGAAGTAGCGCCCAAAGTGGTATAAATGGAAAGGCCAAAGAGCACCAGCGGCACCACGACGGTCAGCGGCGGGCAAGCCTGCAGCACATCAAGTGGGCCGTAGCTGCCGTCATTGACCAGTGCCGCCACCACAATATGGATCAGCGTGGTCACCAGGAACACCGCCAGCAAATTCAAATACAAGATCTGCTGGGTGCCCATCTCCACCACCGGGAACAGGGACATAAAATCCCAATGAAACAACCCCACCAGCTGGGTGTACACACCGGCCACCAGCTGAATGGCACCGATAAAATACAAGAAGATCAGCGCAACTTTTTTATTCTCCACGCAAAAAAGCCTCCGTTCCCTGCAAAAATGCGTCCATCTGCGCGTCGGTACCGATGGTAATACGCACATAATTGTCAATCCGCGGCAGGTCAAAATAGCGAATGTAAATATGTCTTTGTTTCAAATAGAGGAACAGTTCCCGCATAGACGCGCCGTCCTTCGTTGCAAAAAGGAAGTTGGTGCGGGATGGCAATACGGAAAAGCCCATCTGCTCCAGCGCCCGGCGCACCCGCTCCCGGGTGGTTATCACCGCCGCCGTGGTCTTGGCAAAATACGTCTCATCATCCATAGCAGCCGCACCGCACAGCAGAGACAAATTGTCCACCGTGTAGCTGTTGTAGGAATTCTTCACTGCTTCCAACACACGGATCAGTTCTGCGCTGCCGATGGCAAAGCCCAGCCGCAACCCGGCCAGAGAGCGGGATTTTGAAAATGTGCCGCACACCAGCAAATTGGGATAGTCCGCCAGCAGCGGCACGGCGCTGACGCCGCCAAAGTCCGCATAGGCCTCATCAATAATCACCACAGCATCCCGGTTGCCCTCCAAGAGCGCCTGCACAAAGGGCAGGTCCTCACCGATAGAGGTGGGGGCATTGGGATTGGGCAGCACCACGCCGCCGTTAGGCGCCGCGTAATCCGCCGGATCAATGCGAAAATCCGCCGTCAGCGGGTAGGTCACAAAAGGAATGTGAAACAGCCGGCACCACACCGGGTAAAAGCTGTAAGTAATATCCGGAAAGGCAATGGGCTTGTCGCTGTTAAAAAAGGACTGAAAGGCCAGTGCCAGCACATCGTCCGAGCCGTTGCCCACAAATACCTGCTCCGGCGCCACGCCGTAGTGGCGGGCAATGGACGCCTTGAGCAGCCGGGCGTTGGCGTCCGGGTACAGGCACAGCGCTGCCGGGTCGTAACTGCGCAGCACCGCCTCCACGCCGGGGGCCGGTGGATACGGGTTCTCATTGGCATTGAGCTTGATCCGATCCGGGTCGCTGCTTTGCTCCCCGGGCACATACGGCTCGATCTGCCGCAAATTCTGTTTCCAAAGTTGCTCCATAATCAAATACCTCGATTTTATTTTACCACAAAGTCTAAAGCGGCGCAATAAACGCAAAAACAAATTTTTTTGCATTTGCGGCACAATTTTGCAGCACTTTGCCGCACACAAAACCGCAGCGTATAAACGCAAATATCAAAATACGGCAAAAAACGCAAACAACTTGTCACACTTTGCAAGAAATGATACACTGTTACAGTAGTGGCACCCGGGTCGCTGCCAAATCAGAAAAAAGGAGATTCTGTTATGAAGCACCGCACTTCCATAGCGGCAGCACTATTGCTGCTGATGTTTTTGCTCAGCAACACCTGCACAGCCTATGCTGCAGAAAATCTAACATTAAAGCGCACCACCGTTGCGCTGGGCTTAGGCGAAAAAGCCGCTTGTATTCAATTCAATAATTCTCGTATCCACCCTACCGACTGCACCTATCGCTCAGCAAACACAAGCGTACTGGCCGTTAGCAAATCCGGCGTGGTTACCGCCAAGAAAATCGGTACAGCCAAAGTGACCGTGCGTTACGGACGCCAAACCGCCGCTTGCACCGTTACGGTTAAGGCCGCTCCCACCAAATTAGCCGTTAAAGGCGGCGATGTGATTATCCAAAAGGGTGCCAACAACCATAAGATAAAGCTGCAATTTGCCCGTGGCACCGCAGCCTACACCGTTACATACAAAACCCGGGATTCTGCCATTGCCACAGTCACTTCGCAAGGCTACATTACCGGCAAAGCCAACGGCAAAACCCAACTGACCGTACGCACCTATAATGGTGTTACGGCACAGATTACCGTTCGCGTACAAAACAAGGCGCTGCCGCTGAATGCAAATGCCGCACAGTTGGCCTTAGACCACAACCATGTGACCCAAGTGGTTTATGGCAAATCCGTACAAAATCGCAATTTGGAAGGCTATATCATCACCCCGGCAAACGGCAAGTACAAAAAGACGCTGTTTATTGACTTTGCCATCCACGGCTTTGAGGACGATTATGCCAGAGACGGGCAGCGTCTGACTGCCATTGCCAACCACTTGATAGCCCACTTTGCTTCCCACCCGGAGGAATTGGGCAATTACCGATTGGTTATTGTACCCTGCGCCAATCCGGACGGTGCCATTGCCGGCAAAAACGCACAACGCTCCGGCAAGAATGCCTTTGGGCGCTGCACCGCCGCACATATTGATATAAACCGGGATTTCGGTCCGTTTAAGGGCAAAGAGACCCGTGCCCTGCGAGACTTTATTCTCCGCAGCAAGCCCAATGTGTACATCAATGCCCACGGCTGGCTTAACGAAACCTTAGGCACCAAAAAGCTGTGCCAAATCGTCAATCGCACCCTGCACTTAAACAAAATGAAAGACGGCGTCTATGCCGCAAACGAAGGCTACGCCATCGGTTGGGTACACAAAAAGCTGAACATTCCCTGCTGTTTGCTGGAATACAAGGCTCCAAACGCCCTGCACACCAAGGACAATGTTCGTATGATACGGGAAATTATCAAAGCGTATGCGTAAAGCAAAAGGGCGTCTGCTGTAAGCAGGCGCCCTTTTTATCGGGTTTGTTCAGTCAAATAATTCCGGTACCGCTTCCGCCGCCGTCGGGTCGTCCAGGGTCTCCACCCGGCGCAGGTGCTTTTGAATGATGTCATTACGGTGATCCGCCTCGTCCAGCACCTTGCCGGCCTCATCCACCTTTTTGCGTGCCTTTTGCAGCAGGTCGCCGAACTTCTCATACTGCATTTTAGCAGCGCCCAGCACCTGCCACACCTCCGTGGCTTTGCGGTTGATGGCCAGGGTGCGAAAGCCCATCGCCAGCGCATTAAGCAGCGCTGTCACCGTGGTGGGCCCGGCCAGCAAAATGCCCTGCTGCTGCAGCTTCTCCGCCAGTCCGCTGCGACTGCCCAGAATCTGCGCATACAGCCCCTCGGTGGCTAAATACAGCACCGCAAAGGGTGTGGTCTCCGGGGCAGAAATGTACTGACGCACCAGCTTGGCCTCGTCACGCACCCGCTGCTCCAGCGCCTTTTGGGCACTTTCCATGCCTTGTCGATCCCCGGCCTGAGCCGCTGCGGTCAAGCGTGCATAATCCTCCATAGGAAATTTGGAATCAATGGGCAGCCAGGCGTGACCGCTGCCGTCCGCCGCCGGGATCCGCACCGCAAACTCTACGCGACCGTTATACTTGGGATTGGTGGCCACATTGGTGTCATACATACCCGGCACCGTCTGGTCTAAAATATTGCCCAGCTGCACCTCCGCCCAGGTGCCTCGGCTCTTTACATTGGTAAGCACCCGATTCAATCCGTTGACGCTTTCCGTTACCCCGGAGGACAGCTTTTGCATTTCGCCCAGGCTCTTGTACACGCTCTCCAGCTGCTGGGACACAGTCTGGAACGAGGCATTCAGCCGTGTGTTCAGGGTGTCGGTCAGTTTTTCGTCCACCGTTTGACGCATTTGGTCCAGCTTTTGCTCATTGCTCTTTTGCATCTCTGCCATAAAGGCACCCAACCGCCGGATTTGGCTGTCGCTTTGGTTCTGGACCAGCTCCAGCAGCTTCACCTGCTGACGGTAGTTATCCTCCCGCAGAGTCTGCACTGCCCCTTCCAACCGCTCTATTTGGGCACGGCGCTCATTGTCCTGGGCTTGCAGCTGCCGCGCCAGCAGCTCCGTTTGGTGCCCTGCATCCCCACTGCGGCGGCGCAGCAGCAAAATAATGATCGCCACCTGCAGCACAAAAAGCACCGCAAATAAAATCAAATTGATTGCATCCATTCCTCTACCTCCTTGGTAAAAAGCATATCATAAAATGTGCCTGCATACAAGCTGCCGTCCGTTTTTTGGGACTTGCACACCCTGCGGCAGCTGTGCTATACTGGAGCCAAAGGAGCTCGCTATGATCACCACGATTTTTTTAGATTTAGACGATACGCTGTTCAGCTTTCAGCAGGCGGAACAAGTGGCACTGGAGGAAACCATGCGCCACTACACCCTGCCCTATTCAGATGAAATTTTGGCTCTGTACAGTGCCGGTAACGACGCCCAGTGGAAGTTGCTGGAGCAAGGCAAAGTTCAACGACCGGAGATCGGCTACCGCCGCTTTGACCTGCTGCTGACCCACCTGGGCAGCGACCTGGATCGGGAGGAAGTGAACCACTACTATATGGAACGGCTGAGCAGCCGCCACTTCTTTCTCCCCGGAGCAGAAGAACTGCTCTGCGCCCTCCATGGGCGCTATACCCTGTGTCTGGCCTCCAACGGCACCGGCTGGGTACAGGAAGGGCGGCTGAAAAACAGCGGCATTTTGCCTCTGCTGGACCGGGTGTTTATCTCCGAGTACCTGGGCGCCAATAAGCCCCAACTGGGCTTTTTCGACGCTTGCTTTGCCAGCCTGCCGGGCGTAAAGCGCAGCGAGAGCCTGATGCTGGGCGACAGTCTGACCTCCGATATGCTGGGCGGCAAAATCGCCGGTATGCACACCTGCTGGTACAACCCGAACCGCCTGCCCCTCCCCACCGACGGCACCGTAGAATACCAGATCCACCGCCTACCGGATCTGCTCCCCTTGCTGGAGAAGCTGTAATACTGCACAATTTGCAGGAGTGGAACAAAAAACGCACAGGCAGTTTGTCTGTGCGTTTTTGTATGCCCGGGTTTGGAAGAGCGGAGATTGCATCTTGACAAAGGGGCGGTGAATTGGGTACTATAAGATTGGAAATTTGGCGCGAGCGCGCGGGAATACAGGAGGGGTTCTATGAAGATCACGGTACTTGGCGGAGGCGGTGTGCGCTCCATGTTCCTGGCAAAAAGCATTGCCCAAAAGGCAAAGCGGCTGGGGATTGACGAACTGTGTTTTATGGACAATGACGAGGAAAAGCTGCGCATCTACGGCGGTATGGCGGCGCATGTAGCACGCCTGCTGTGCCCGGAAATGCGCTTTACCCTCACTGCCGACCCGGTGGAAGCGGCACAGGACGCGGACTATGTAATCACCACCATTCGGGTGGGGCAGGATGAAATGCGTGCCAAGGACGAGCGCATTGCCCTGGATCACGGGGTACTGGGGCAAGAGACCACCGGCGCTGCCGGGCTGTCCTTTGCCATGCGCAGCGTACCGGCGCTGGCTGCCTACTGCGAGCTGATTAAGAAATATGCCAAGCCGAGCGTAAAGGTATTCAACTTTACAAATCCGGCCGGGGTCGTGTCCCAAACCCTGCGGGATATGGGCTACGATTTTACCTACGGCATTTGCGACGCGCCCTCCGGCATGCTCCGCTCCTTTGCCCTGCTGTACGGGGCGAACCCGGCGAACATTACCGGCGAGGTGTATGGGCTCAACCACCTGTCCTACTTCAAAAGCATCACCATAAACGGCAAAGAGATTCTGCACGATCTGATCGAGAACGATGACGCCTACAAGAACAGCGATATGCGCTACTTCTCCAAAGAACTGCTGCGGGATCGGGGCGCGGTGCTCAACGAATATCTCTACTACTTCTACTACCGGGAACAGGCGGTGGCCAATATTCTGAAAGCGCCCCAGACCCGTGGTGAACAGATTTTGGATATCAACCGGCAAATGACCGCCCAGCTGAGCCAAATGGATATTGAAAACGACTTTGAAGGCTGCCTGGCGGTATTCAATAAATGGTACGGTATGCGAGAGGGCAGTTATATGGCCAGCGAAACCGGCGAGAAACGCAGCCAGCCCTGGCACTTTAATATTTATGAAGAAGACGACGGCGGCTACGCCGGTGTGGCGCTGAAATTCATAGAAAACGCCCAAAGCGGCCAAACCGGCCCCATGATCCTGTGCGTGCCAAACGGCAACGCCATAGACGGCCTGCGACCGGACGATGTAGTGGAGGTCACCTGTGAGGTGGGGCCAAAGGGCTGCACGCCCCATCGGATCGGCGCCGTGGACGAGCAAAATCTGGAGCTGATCCGCCGAGTGAAGAACTACGAGCGTCTGGCCTCCAAAGCCATTCGGGAGAAAAGCCGCGCCGCCGCCGTGCAGGCCCTGACCCTGCACCCGCTGGTAAACAGCTATTCCCTGGCCTGCGCCCTGACCGACGCCTACATTGTCCACAACAAAGACTACTGTGACGGCTGGCACTAAAATCGGAATACAGAAATAAAAGACCGAGTAAACACCCGCGCCTGTTAGACGCCGGCAATACCCGGTCTTTTTCTATTCTTTTTCACTTATTCTACTGCGGTCAAGCGGACGATTTGATTATAATCGGCACCACGCACATAGACGGGCAAACCCACTTCCATGAGGAAGGCGCCGCCTTTCTTATACGCCACGTCGTCCAATGTAAAAGCATACGCCCTGTCTGGCGCCAAGCCCGCAAAGCGTAGGTTCATCTTCTTTTTAAAGAACCGGGTGCCCCGGGCACTCAGGAACAAAACCGCCTGCATTTTGTCCCGGCTGACATACTGATTGCAAAGCACCTCGTCCCGATCCGCATCCAGGATCCGATACAGGTCGCCGAACTGCACCAGCGGGCGGATCTCCTTATACAGCGCCACATTGCGGCGGCAGATCTCCAGCTCTTCCGGACTGTACTTCTCCAAATTACCGCCCAGGCCCAGTGCCCCCTGCATGGCGATATGGAAGCGGAAGTCCAGGGAGCAGGGCTTGTTGATCCCGGCAATATCCGTTACCCACGCGCGCATAGTCTTAATGGGGTGGAGCATGGAATAGCCTTTTTGTATGGTCATCCGGTCAATGCCGTCTGTGTTATCGCTGGTCCACACCTGGTCAAAGTGACTGATGGCTCCTAAATCGCACCGACCGCCGCCGGAGGCACAGCTTTCAAACTGCACCGCCGGGTGACGGCGTTTCAGTTCATCCACGATCCGATACACTGCCATGGTATGCAGATAAGAATACATTTTGGGATCCGCCAAATTCTCCGCCCCAACCTGGGAGAACGGCCGGTTCATATCCCACTTGATATAGCGGATATTGTGATCCGTCAGCAGCCGATCCAGGCAATCTAAAATATACGCCTGCACATCGCTGCGAGTCATATTCAGCACCAGCTGATGGCGCAATTCATCTGCGTGACGGTGTGGGAAGTGATAGGTCCAGTCCGGGTGGGCACGGTAAAGGTCGCTGTCCGGGTTCACCATCTCCGGCTCCACCCACAGACCGAAATCCATACCCAGGGCGTTTACATTGCCGATCAGTTCGTCCAGGCCGCCCGGGAACTTTGCCGGGTTCACAAACCAGTCCCCCAGCCCGGCACGGTCGTTGTTGCGGGCACCGAACCAGCCGTCATCCATCACAAACAGCTCCACCCCGATCCCCGCGGCAATCTCCGCCAAGCGGGTCTGGTCCGCCACATTTACATTAAATTCCGTGGCCTCCCAAGAATTATATAGCACCGGCAGCGTCTCTGCCCGGAACCCCGACGGCAACAGGTGTTCCAAGCAAAAGCGGTTCATTTGGCGAGACATTTCGCCCAATCCCTCCGTCTTGCCGCAGTACACCGGCGGGGTCTCCAAATGCGCCCCCGGCTCTAAAGTGTGCGAAAAATCAAAGTCGTTCATACCCAGATTCACCCGGGTAATACCGTACAGATCCCGACCGGCAATTACCTTAAAATTGCCGCTGTACGCCAAGGAGCCAAAGTACACTGCGCCCCGGGTCTCCGTGGCATCGCGGTGGGCGATAAAATACGGCGACTGATTATGATTGGACGCGCCACGGTGGCTCTCATACACCAAATTGCCCCCATCCAGCACCGTGTGGCAGAGCAGGAATTCACCGCCCCAAGCACCGTTGGTATTCTCAAAAGTATACGGATCCATACCGGGCAGAGAGAACCCGGCGCTAAACAGCCGCTCAAAGGAAATCGGCGCAGAACCGGTGTTCTCCACCTCCACCCAGCGCTTGATGATATCCAGCCCCGGATACACCCGGTAGCCCAGGCGCACCTGCAAGGGATAGTACGCATCCGCAAACGCAACGCGCAGGGTATCGTCCTCCAGCCGATAGCCGGTGTAGCGCAGCGCCACCTCCCGGCAGCCGTCTGCAAACTGTGCCTTCAGGTCACAGGTGCGGTACACGGTGGACCCAAAGGGAGTCAGCTCCTGTCGGTATTCGTCCAGCATGGAATGATTGGAGTTTTCGTCTCCGATCTCCGTAAAAGCATAATCCGCCGGGTCACACTTGGCACCCCAGTGCAAATGCCGATTATACCCTGCCGAGTCAATGCCGAACACATAGTGGGTGTTCTCCGTCTCCAGCACAAAAATGCGATTTTCTTCTAAGTAAAAAATCATCTTTCGCCCTCCGGGTTCTTTTTTACAAGTATCTACACTATACCATACCTCCCCGTACAGAGCAATGGCAATTCTCCCACTTGCCACCCAAAAGATCCCACTATGTAAAGCCGTACAACCGTTTGGGATTGCAAATCAAAAACTTAGCAAAGTGCACAAATCGCAAGCCGGGTATTGACATTTTATACAAAATATATTGTAAGCAACTTGATTTTTTGTGCAATATGAGTTATGATGGCATTGGCCGTTTACGCGCAAAATTCGCCACGCATGCCCTACTGGGCTAGCACGACGGCTGATGGAGAAAAAATATGAAAGCAATCTGCATTCTGTTGGCAGTTGCCGCCGCAGCGGTGGTGCTGCTGTTTTTCGTATGCGGCTTTATTTTTAACCAGCTGGTATGGCGCAAAACCGTGTCCATACCCCGCTGGATCACAGACCGCATTGCCGGCAACGCCATGCCGGACGCGTATGAAAAAAAGAACAACGCTGCCGTGGCAGCTTTTTCGCAGCTGCCGATTCGATCGGTGGAACTGCACACGCCGGACGGTGCACGACTGGCAGCCAAAGTGCTGACTCCGGAGAAGCCCAACGGCCGCCTACTGATCGCCTGCCACGGCGCACGCAGCAACGGCACCGGCGAATTTGCCCTTATGGCGCCTTATCTATATAAAAAAGGCTATACGGTACTGTTCCCGGATCACCGGGGCTGCGGCGAAAGCGACGGCAAATATATGGGCTACGGCACCCACGAGAGCCGGGACACCCTGCTTTGGCTGGACTATGCAAAGATCCATTATCCGGACCTGCCGGTATTTTTGCTTGGGGTATCCATGGGCGGTGCCACAGTGCTGATGATGAGCGACAAGGTGGACCCGGCGCAAGTGAAAGGCATCATTGCCGACTGCGCTTACACCAGCGCCTGGGCGGAATTCCGCTACCAACTGCGCACCTCGTTCCATCTGCCGCCCTTTCCCATTCTGCACATTTGCAATCTATACTGCAAGCTGTTTGCCGGCTATTCCTTCCACCAAGCTGCGCCGATTGCGGCGGTAGCCAAAGCCCGGGTGCCGATACTGTTTATCCACGGCAAGAAGGACGACTTTGTGCCTTTCTTTATGCGGGATCAACTCTATAACGCCTGCCCCACGGAAAAGGCAAAGCTGACCGTACCGGCAGCCGTCCACGCCAGGAGCTACTACACCGACCCTACTGCCTATCAGTTGGCGCTGGAGCGGTTTACAGAGAATTGCCTGGCACCTAAAGCATAAATCACCGCCTGTGGCGGACAAGAATACAAACCGTTTCCATTCATAAAAAGAAGGGGGATATGCTATGGAACAAACGGAACTGAAAGAGCGACGCTATGTAGGCGTTCGCGAAACCTTGATCTACGGCGTTGCCAACGGCGGCCAGGTGATCGGCTACAACTTGGTGCGTATGCAGCTGACCTTTTTCCTGGTCACTGTATTCGGCATACCCGGCCAGGCCGTGTCGCTGATGATCTTCTTTATGGGGATCTGGGACACCATGAACGACCCGATCATGGGCACCATTGTAGACAAGACCCGTACCCGCTACGGTAAGCTGCGGCCTTATCTGCTCTTTGTACCCATTCCGCTGGGTGTCGCCACCATTCTCTTTTTCGGCGGCGCGGAGTTTTTGCGCGGGGTGGAGTCTACCACCGCCAAGATCGTCTACATGTGTATCACCTATTTTATTTGGGAGTTCTTTTACACCATTGGTGATATTCCCTTTTGGGGAATGTCGGCAGCCATCTCGCCGAACCCCAAGGATCGCAGCCGGGTCATTACCTCGGCCCGCCTGATCTCCGGTGCCATCGGCGGCCTGGTGGGTCCGGTTATCTCCATCTTCATTGACCTGCAAAAGAGCGGCAAGATCGGCATGGATATGCGGCAGCTATTCTTTATCTTGGGCATTGTGGCCGGCACATTCGGTATGGGTCTGTTCTCCCTGGCCGGGCTGTGCACCAAAGAACGGGTGATGCAGCAAAGCGAGGAGCCAAAAATCTCCGACTGCTTTAAGTGCCTGGTAAAGAACAAGCCGCTGCTGCTGATCGTGTGCTCCAATGTGCTGGGCACTGTGGAGAGCATTGCAGACGCCTTTACCCAGTATTTTTATCTCTTTACCCTGGGCAGCGCCAGTCTGTCCATTGTGGCGGGTATTCCCGGCACGGTTACCGGATTTTTGGCCTATACCTTTATTCCGGCGCTGGAACGGCGCTGGACCTCCAAGCAGATCGTCATTCGTGCGGTGATCGTCAAGGCTGTGGTATCCAGCGCCATCTTCCTGATCGGCGCCCACTGGTATCGTGATCCCCGGGTGATCGTGCCACTGATGATGGTGTGGGGCGTGTTTAACTCCGCCATAAGCAGCATAAAAATGGTGATCCCCACCAAAATGATCGGCGACACGGTGGACTATATGGAATGGAAAACCAAGGAGCGCAGCGAAGGCACCTCTTTCTCTCTGCTCACTTTCGTCAGTAAGCTCACCGGCTCTTTGGCCACCGCCGTGTCCGCAGCGCTGATCCCGGTGATCGGACTGCAACAGGTGAACCAGGATATGGTGCTGCCGGAGGGCGGCGAGTTGAATACCCGTTTCCTGCTTTGGGCCATTGTGACCATCATTCCCGCCGTGCTGAATCTGTTGTCCCTGATCCCGTTTATTTTCTACGACCTGGAGGGCGAAAAGCTGGACACCATCCACCGGGAGCTGGCACAGCGGAGAGAAAACCTGACCGGCGCTGCCGCAGACGCAGAATAAGGAGGAGTTTATGGAAAACAAATGCCCCAAGTGCGGTGCCAAGCTAAGCGTATTCTACTTAAAGCCGGAATGCCCCAAGTGCGGCTGCAATATTATGAACTACAATATGGAAGAGCGACTGGAAGCGGACGCCGACAAGGCGGAGGCCGAGTGGGCCAAGGCGGAAAAGTTGCTGGCCAAATTCAAAAAGAAAAAGAAAGCAGATAAGGAGGAACCCAAAGATGAAAACCCTGCGTAACGCCCTGACAGCCCTATTGACCGCCCTGCTGATTATGGGCACCCTGCCCTTTACGGCACTGGCTGCGGACAACACGGCCGGCGCACCCCTGCAATTCAAAAACGGCAAATTCAAAATTTTAATCTTATCCGATATTCAAGACACCAACACCCCCCAGCAGGCCACCGTGGACCTGATGAATAACGCCATTGACCAAACGAAGCCGGACTTCATCGCCCTGACCGGTGACAACATTGCCGGTTGGTGGAAGGGGGTCACCCCGGAGGTGACCAAGGCGGCGGTGGATATTGTGGGCAAAGCCATTAACGACCGCAAGATCCCCTTTGCCCTGGTGTTCGGCAACCATGACCACGAGGGGTTGTGTGACGAGCAAAACGGCATGACCGAAGAGCAGGCCAAAAAGCAACTGATGGCCTGGTTCCAAGCCTACGAATACTGTATGGCAGTGGACGGTGAGGAGATGACCGGCGTGGGCAACTACAATCTGCCCATTCTCAACACCGCCGGGAACAAAACCGTCTTTAATCTGTGGTTTATGGACTCCAATCCTTATACGGACGAAAGCGAGGGCGGCGGCTACGGCTATGTGCACAAGGACCAGATCGACTGGTACGAGCGCACCTCTAACGCCTTAAAGGCGGAGAACGGCGGCAAGCCCGTCCCCTCTCTGCTGTTCCAGCATATTGTGGTGCCGGAGGTGTACAATATGTTTACCGAAGTGTCCAAGGGTACCAAAGGCGCCGTGCGAGGCAACGCCAACCACACCAGCCAGTATTATGTGACCAACCCGGATTACATCGACGCCGGCCACCTGAATGAGGGTCCCTGCCCCGCCAATACCGCCAATGACGGCCAGCTGGACAGTTGGGTCAAGCAGGGCGATATTTTAGGCGCGATCTTTGGCCACGACCATGTGAACGACTACGCTGGTACATATAAAGGCATTCGCCTGTTGGCTGCGCCTGCCGTCACCTTTTACAGCTACGGCAATTACCGGGGTGTGCGCACCATTGACCTGGATGAAAGCAACTTGACTACGTTTCAAACCCAGGTGATCCCCGCCGACAAGCTGATGGATTATACAGTGAAGAACCCCTATATCCGAGAGCATGGCTATTATGAATATAAGAGTGTTTTTATTCCCGCACTGTGCGGCGGCATTGCCGGCCTGGCGGCGCTGACCGCGATTATCATTGTACTGGTAAAAGTCATTAAAAAGCATAAAGCCAAAAAGTAAAATCAATAGTATAAAAAAGCAGCAGCCATCGACCAAAAGCCGATGGCTGCTGTTTTACGCCTAAAATCAATCGCAATCCTTATCCATTCCGTCACAGGCAGGGGGGCACTTCACAGGGATCGCAGAAATGCCAGCACCAGGTGGGCCAGTTTAGGACTGTGGACGATATAAGTACCGTGGCCCTCATGGGGCAATTCTTGCAACCGGGCGCCGGGAATGGCGGCGGCAATAGCGCGGCTGTCTGCCGGGCGGATCATATCGTGGGCGCCGCACAACACCAGTGTAGGCACCTGAATACGCCCTAACATAGCCGGGGAGATCTGGGGCTGACAGAGCATCATTTTGGTCCGCGGTTCCCGGCACACCAGGTAACGAAGCGCCATACCCAGGCGCACCGGCCACTTCAGCCCTGCCGGGGTGGTATTGGCGCCGCAGGCGATCAGCGCACCGGGCAATTCCGGCGCCCGGATGGCTGCCAGCAGCGCCACGATTCCCCCATCCGAAAAGCCGCAGATCACCGGTTTTTCCAACTTTAATACTTTTGAAAATGCCAGCACGTCTGCCGCCATTAAATCATAACTTAGGGGCACATTGCGGCTACTTTTGCCGTGGCAGCGGCTGTCAATGGTGTAGACGGTGTAATGAGGGGCCAATACTTCTGCGGTACGGTCAAAAATGCGTCCATCCTCCCCATTGCCGTGGAGCAGCACCAGCGGCGGCCCGCTGCCCTGCTTTTCATAGTATAATATCACGCCGTTGACCTGCACATTCATGACCGATCCTCCAACTTACTGTTGACCTACAAGACAAAGCAAGATATAATAGAGTTACTCTTGCAAACGAGGTCTGTTTATGATTTGGAATGTATTTTTTGTGGTTTTTGCGATTCTTGTTCTGGCAGCCATTGGGCTGACCGTTTGGTTCTTAAAGCTTGGCAAGCGCATTTTTCTGCTGATCCCGCTGCTGCTCTTGGCCGGCAGTGTGGCGTACTTTGCCGTTTACTACACGGCAGACAACAATTTTCCGCCTGCCCAGGTGATGATCGCCTCCAACTTTCCGTCCACGGTGGACAGCGCCTTGGTAGAGGAAAACCTGCAAAAGGCGGACAGCAACTACACCCGCACAGATGAATACGACACCGGCACCGTGCAGTACACCCTGCGCCTAACCTCCGAGGAGCAGCAGAATGCTACGGCGTTTTTCGACGCCAAACCCACCATCCGCGGCGGCGAATACACCCGCTCGGACATAAAGACCAGTCTGGCCATGAAGTACACGGACATTTGCGCCCAGCGCACCGGCGCTCTCCAGCTGCGCACCGGCCGTTTCCAGCAGGAGTTTTATATACGCGCCGCAGGCTATACCTGCGATGTGGTCATCACCTCAAACGGCAAAGACAACAAGGTGCTCCTCTCTGCTATGAAAAAAGAGCTGGCCGCGCTGCAAAAATAAAGATTCCACTGCCCGCCGGTATTTCCTGTTTCAGTATAACGAAAATCCGGCGGTTATGCAAGACGCTGCGCCAAAAGCCACATCAATGCGCAAAGAATTTGCCATTTACAAACGCAGCGGATCGTCGCCGCTGCAATGATCCGAATTTTTTGTTGAGAAATTCTCATTTCTTCTTGACAACCTCTTCCGAATGTGCTAATATTATTCAGCAATGCGAAACCGCTTTGCCAACTGAATATAGAGGTATAGTGTAACGGTAACACTCCGGACTCTGACTCCGTCATTTAAGGTTCGAATCCTTATACCTCTGCCAAGAGAAAACAGACATCCGCACGGGTGTCTGTTTTTTTCTTCGATAGAAGAAGATAAGGATTCGAAGAATCGTTATTACGAGCAGAGCGAGTAACAAGGTTCTGAACGCTTGCGTTCAGGTTCTTATACCTCTGCCAAGAGGAACGAGATACTCAATCGAGTATCTCGTTTTTCTTTTACAAAAAGAAATTAAGGATTCGAAGAATACTTGTTACGGGTTTATAATGCAATTAAACCCGTAACATCGTTCTGTCAAGTCTTTAAGGTGGAGATTTGCAAAGCAAATACCACCGTGACTTGACAGGTTGATATAATCTGCCAATACCTCGGAACATTCGTGTTCCGAGGCTTTTTTATGCCCGAATACTGCTTTTTACGGCGGTGTTCGGGCACTTTTTCTTTGCCTTAAAATATCGTGAGAGTCTTTGAGAGATTTTAAGAGACGGCTTATTTCAAAATTCCAAAGTCATTTTATTGCGATTTAGGGCATTTATGACTGAGACTTTTGAGAGACATCGCTCAAATTAAAATCGTAACACGAATTGAAATGAGCCAAAAATATGAGAGACATTTCAAAAAAATAAAGAGGGCTTAAAGTAATAAAACTTTATGCCCTCTCTTTTAAGTTTGCCCTTGACTTGTTATTATCGAATGTTGTACAAAAAATTATAGGGAGTTAATGCGTTTAAAACTCCCTATATATAGTATGAAAAATATATTTTAATTAGTGCTTTGCTTCCTTATGTTTAGCTAAAGTTTTTCCCGCTTTAGACTTGGCACTTTTAGATGATGATTTTGTGGCAAGTGTTTTTCCAGCCTTTCCAACTTTTCCTCCATGATGAACTGCCATTATTCTACTACCTCCTTATGACTATTACTTATGTATGATATTGCTTTTTTATTAATGTGGAATGTTTGATTAATTCCGATTTCTTTACGAATCCTTTTTAGTATTTTTTCACAATAATATACGGTGTTTTCTTTACTTAATTTGCATTCCTCGTTTAGAGTTGAAATATCCCATATTAAACTCGGTTCGAATGTTAAACACATTTTGCTATAATTTTCTACTATATAAGAATTTAATCTGCTATTATCAATTTTTTCAGTATGATTTATTTCAGAAAGTAAATTTATGATAATTTTAGATAAGTCATTATATAAATTATAATTATAGTTATATAGAGTGTTTCTTTCAGATGATTTTTGATTTATATGATTAATGGTTATAGATATTAGGATTAGTGTAATAATACCGCTTACCATACCTGATAAAGGTGTACGTATATCTTCTGGAAGAGACAAGTATATTATTATTGTAGGAATAAAAATTACAAATGCGATTGAAACCCAGTACATTATCATAAATCTGTCCATAAATTCATCAACTTTATCTAAAATTCTTCTAAATGTTGAATGAGAATAATAATAATTCTTTTTTGTGTTGTTTTGATTATTCATAATGGCTCCTTTTAGAAAAAATAGCCAGCAGGTTAATCTGCTGGCTATATAATTTATTTCAATTTGTTTACGGGAATGCGAAATGCTCGCTTACCATAGTTTTTTGCATAATATGTTACGCCTTTGATGGTAATACTTGTTCTGTAAACAAACTGACCAGCATCTTTATTGGTCATACAATATTTACCTATTCCTTTCCCAACGGCGCCACAAATCATATCTTGACGAATCGGTCAAAATGTGGTAACATAACTAATGTACTGGTTAGTATGTCGGGTTTCAACCGTTGTATTAACCCTAAGCAGTAGTTGCCGCTACTGCTTTTTTTATTGCCAATTGCGTTTGTGCGCAATTTCAGCAGCTTGATGAGAAACTTTACATTTATTAGATATTTGCTCTATAGACATAAATTTTGTTTGATTTTTAGGAATTAAAAGCGCACTAGCAAATGTGTTTGCTTGCCATTCAGGATTTCTATAGGCAGGCACCTCTAATTCTGCTCTTGCAAACAGACAGCCTTCTCTATGTAAAAAGTAATGTCCAACTTCATGAGCAATTGTAAATCTATCTCTGCCATTATCGTTACAGGCCCCTTCATAAACAGAAGTAAGTACTTTGATTTGATTTGCATTTGAATCGTAGTATGCGTAAGTTCTGTTTGGTAGTTCATTTGCTTCAACATAATCGTAATTAAAAGAATCATCTATTGATGGAATAACCATTTCTACAAATGAAACAATATCAAAATAACAACCTGAACAATTGAATTTTGTTCGTATATCAGTTGCAAGTTGTTCAATTGCTACTCGACTTAATGCGGGTGCGATTTGGGTTGGCATATTAGTCCTCCTTGTTAAGTATCTTAATAAGCTTTCTAATTTGGTCATCAGATAATCCATCAAATTTTCTTGCAAAAATAAGACCTAAATCTTTATGTTCTGGAGATTGATTAGATAAGCTAATGCTTATATTATCAATAGTAGAGTGAAAAGCTTGAATTAAATTTTTTTGTTCATTAATTGAAATGTTATATGTTGAAAACAAAGTATCCATAAATTTTTTGGTAGGTACTCTTTTTCCGTTTTCAATAGCTGATAAATATGCAGAAGTAATTCCTAATTTTGAGGCCATGTCTTTTAAATACTCATCATTAGATATTCTTATTTTTCTTAGTTCTTTTCCTAAATCTGTTAACATAAGCCATCTCTCCTATCAATATTCAGTGCAGTCACTCTATTGATTGATTTAAGAATATCATATTGTAAGCATCTTGTCAAGATAAAAAAGTAAATAAATATAAACTTTTTTGTTGATTTTAAAAATAGCGGTTTATTAAAAGTTTGATATTTTTTATAAGCGGTTTTGGAGAGATTTTCTATTTTTGTGAAATCAGTTGTAAGATATATAAATGCAGAAAAGGATTGAGTTAAATTTTGCTCAAGTATTTCTGCTGAATGGCGTGCAGTAATTATAAATGGTAAAAAATCAGAAATATGTTGTTATTTACCTGACAAGATTAATACGAATATCCCAGATACTTTAACTGAGTTTTGTAATAAATGTATTTCTAAGGCTCCTGATTTAATCGCATGGGTAATGGATATTGCTGAAAGCAATAACAATTATTATGTACTGGAATGTAATATATTTAATGCTTCAAATTTCTATGACTGTAATCGTAGAAAAATAGTGGTAGATTTAGAAAATGCGATTTCTATTAAAGAAATATAAATTTTTTCAAAAATCAATATTTTTATGTTATAATACACTTATAAAATTCAGGAGGCTGTTATGACATACGAATCTATCTTAGACTTTTGGAAAAAACAGAATATAAAAAATGCCAACAAATTGGCATCTGTATTAAGTTCGTATTCAGTTAATTTTGCATATAATTCAGGAAAAACAGGAAATGATGAAATCACTTCTAAACAAAAATTATTCAGGATAAATATATAATTTGCTTAATTTTCACACTTCCTGTTGACAAATTCAATTTGCTTGCATATAATAGGTAATAACAGAACCCGACACGCCTCTTAACAATGCGGACCACGTCGGGTCATTTAACTTTATGGGAGTATTATTGTGATGAAGACTCTTGAACCAGCAATGAATATCGAGGAGCAAATTGATAACCTTAAGGAAATAGGATTGATTATCGACGATATTGAGTATGCAAAATCGTTTTTGAATGATGTTTCATATTTTAGACTTATTAAAGCATATAGTTTAGGTCTTAAACCAAAAAATTCTGATTATTATAAAGGCATTACATTTGAGGAAATTGTTCAACTTTATCTTTTTAATGCTAATTTTAGACAATTATTATTTGCTCAAATTGAAAAAATAGAGGTTAACTTGCGTTGTAGAATTTCTAACTATTTTTCTATTAAATATGGAGTTCTTGGATATAAGAATGCTGACAATTTTGTCAACGGAATATACTATAACGATTTTGTTGAGGACATGGAGAAGGAAATCAACAGAAATAGTAAAGCTCCTTTTGTTAAAAATTTCAAAACAAATTACGAAAATGGTGATATTCCATTCTACGCTTTAGTAGAACTGTTTAGTTTTGGTACTCTTTCAAAATTTTATAAAAACATGAAGAATACTGACAAAAAGGCTATTGCAAGTTCATTTGGCATAGGCTATACATATCTTGAAAGTTGGATTGAAAATATTGCTTTTGTGCGTAATATTTGTGCTCACTATGGTAGAGTTTATAATGTGAATTTATCTAAAACTCCAATTTTGTACAAGCAGTATATTGCAGATGGAATCAGTAATTTAAGGGTGTTTGCTACATTGCTTTGTATGAAACACATATTGAAAAATGACAATCATTGGAAAGATTTTGTTGATCAAATTGAGTTATTGTTTGAAAAATATACTTCTGTAAAACCAAAGTTAATGGGATTTCCAAATAATTGGAAGAAGTTATTGTTAGATTAACTTGACAGACATTCGGCAGACACTAAAGACTGAAATATGGCTTAAATTTGACATATATTTCAGTCTTTCCTACCGCTCTTACTCCGTCATTTAAGGTTCGAATCCTTATACCTCTGCCATTACCTCGGAACATTCGTGTTCCGAGGCTTTTTTATGCCTGAATACTGCTTTTTACGACGGTATTCGGGCATTTTTTCTTTGCCTTAAAATATCGTGAGAGTTTTTGAGAGATTCTAAGAGACAGCAAATTCCAATATTCCAAAGTCATTTTATTGCGATTTAGGGCATTTATGACTGAGACTTTTGAGAGACATCGCTCAAATCAAAATCGTAACACGAATTGAAATGAGGGAAAATTTGAGAGACATTTCAAAAAATAATGAGGGATTAAAGTAATAAAACTTTAATCCCTCACTTTAAGTTTGCCCTTTTATATTGTTTATCCATCAAAAATGCAAAGGTAGCTATCAAAAAACTAAAGCGGTCTGTAATAAACAGATCGCTTTTTTACTTGCAATTCATATCAGGTCAAGTTAACATAACTTTAATTGGTTTTTCGCAGAACTATTACATCTACACATACTTATTTACAATAGTATAATA
>UMHK01002955.1_pt1 | contig 198263 bp, 180 predicted proteins | sample 1965521 | NCBI WGS metagenome assembly UMHK01 (sample SAMEA4836097, study PRJEB28245) | human gut metagenome | biome: gut microbiome; material: fecal sample | place: Denmark | collected 2008
AACACGATTTTTGTCCCATGGATATTGGAAAAATCCAGTATCTATGGGATTTTTTTATTTCTCAGATTCTATAAAATTGTGTGGATTTTTAACGGTTAGTGACAAGTTAGTGACAAGTTAGTGACAAAAATATGGCATGAAAATACCCTGATTAAATGGTTTTAATCAGGGTGCTTTTTAGATTTTATTTATGGATTCTAACTTGATTGGAAGTTCCAGATGTGTGTAAACATTTTCTGTAACTCCTTGTCCTTTGTGCCCCACAATTTTCTTAATGATTCGTTCATCAATGCCTGCTTCAGTAAGAAGTGATATACATGTATGTCGTGTATCGTGTGGTCTGTGCTTCTCAGTGTGAAGATAGTCCATTAAAGGTTTCCAGTAACTGTCGTAATAGTTTCGATAAGCAAAATGTTGGTTGTCAGGAGTACAGATTAAGTAATCACAGTCCCTCGATAACCAGTATTCGAAGAATGGTACTATTTTTTCAGAAATAGGTACTTCTCGAACACCGGCTTCAGTCTTTGATTCTCGAACAAAGAACCAACGCTCATCCAAATGGACATCTTTTTTCTCAAGATCAAGTAATTCTGAGATTCGTACACCAGTATAAATTAATATAAGAATAACAGTCATATATAGATTGGCATCTTTATTATCCCATATTCGTTTGATTTCTGTTTTTTTGAATGGCTGCCGGTTATAAGCATTTGGATTACCAGCCTGGCTGATATCAACATAACGAACCATATCCCTTTTTTCTTGCGTAACAATTTCGTGCATAACTGCGTAGTCATACATTAAGCCAAATAGTATTTTTAATTTTTTTAGAGTTGGTGTGTTCTTACCGGATTCATCTACAGCTTGCTGCAGGTGATCAAGCTTGATTTCTACAAACTTCATATCGTGAAGTTTAGGACAGGAATGGAAAGAGGCTTCATAGCCTTTCCGATTGGATTCGGATACTTTTGGAAAGTGTATAGCTGACCACTTTTCATACACTTCTGCAAATGTAATTGTATTGAAGTGCAGGTCGTATGGATCATTATTGTAAGTAACCAGAGCAGTTAGAGCTTCTTGACGAGTTGGATAATAGCCAATATAAGCATACTCCGGTTGTCCATTATCTTTCCATCCGATTGTCTTTCTTGCACACCATGGATTTCTTCGCTTACCTGACAGTTTGTAAACACTGCCAAATCCGTTTGGTAGTTTCATAAGACACTTTTCAATTAGATGCATAGATGGTATAATACGCTTGTTGGGGTGATTTGAATACCATCTATGGTATCAATTTTCCTTTCTGAGCCAGAAGCTGCAACTTCTGGCTCTTATTTTTTATTAATTTATTTGTTTTTGCCAAATTTAACATATTTATCTAAAAGTTGGATTTTCTGCTTATATTTTGCAGCAAAACTCCAGTAACATAATAAGAGGAGATAAATATGAAAATATTAACATGGCAAGCTAGAAAAAATAAAAATCTAACACTTATTAAATTAGCTACAGTTACAGGGCTGAGTAAAAGTACTTTAAACAATATTGAAAATGGAAAAGTATCACCGACCCTTGACGAACTGGAAGCTATAGCAAAAGCATTAAATGTTAAGATTACAGATCTCTTTGATAGCGATTGCAAGTAAAATTCCATAATTATGGAAATCGTGTCAAATTTCAACAAAAAATTAAAGTGTAGCGGTATAATGCAATAAATATATAAGTACAAAGGGGGCATGCCATTATGCAGGAAAAAATACGAAAATCTATTATGGATATGATAGTGCATATAAATGATGTAAAATTGCTGGAACGTATCCATCGATTTGTACAATACATATATACACAGAAGTAAAAGAAAAGGGATCGGGCAACCGTCCCTTATTTTTTACCCTCTTAGAAAGGCCATAATAATACTTCGTTGTTCTTTAGTCAATTTGCAAAAATCACTTACCAAGTCTTTTTCTTCATCCGTTAATTCATATTGCAATGCTAATTCATCCAATATTGTTTCCGGCAAATTGGTAAACATATCACCGATGCCCTCAACAAGCCAAGCACGATTAACATTAAATTCCCTACAAATAGATATTACAGTTTGTTCGGAAATACCACGCCGTCCATTTTCCCAAGCACATACCGCAGTACGAGTAACGCCTAACGCTTCACCAAACTTGTCCTGACTTAAACCAAGAGCAGATCTTAATTCTTCTATGCGTTCGTTCATAAATGCACCTCCTTTGTGATAATATAATACGACTTGTAAGCAATGTCAACAAAAATATAAAATATTATTGACAATGTAAGCATTGTACCATATAATGTGAGCGTAGACAACAAAGAATGTTACATGGAGCACATAGAAAGGAGGATAAGCCTATGTTAGAAACAAAAACACAGGAGCTTACATTACAGGCAGAAAGAGAAAGAAGAGAAACAACTGAATTTATTGAAATTTTAAAAACAATGTCTGAAAGTGAAAAACAGCAGATTAAGGGTGTGATGATTGGTATTCAGTTATCAAAAGGAACGGTCAAAACAGCTTAACTGGTAGTCAAAAGATGATGAAAGGATTGGTGATCGGATGAGAAAAATAACTCCCGTGCAGGCTGCAAAAGTAATGGGGTGTTCACCACAGTTCGTGCGGCTTGGAATGCAGCGTGAAAAGCTTGATATTGGAGATGCAGTTAAGATGTCAACTATATGGACCTATAACATTATTCCTGCGAAATTGGCAGCCAGACAGGGGCTCACAGTCGAGGAATTAGAAAAATTAATCGGGCAACAAATAACGGAAGTTGCAGCTTCTGGCTCGGAAGGGAAAATTGAACCACAGTAAATATAGAATGAGGAAACGGAAAAGGAGAAAAACATATGGCAGTAAAGGTTGAATTTTATTTATCAGATAAGGATGTGGATCGGCTTTGGGCGGTTAAAGAAGATAAGGGGAAAAACACATTGACCGGAAATGAATTTGCAAGGGAATTATTGGAAGGGGTGCTGCATCGGCTTCATCCTCTTACCGTTCAATATGATGAAGATACCGGATTGCGGATTCGGGAGCCGGAAGAAAAACGTACTTATCAAACAGTTAAGGAAGCAATCGAAAAACGGCAATATACATCTTATGGTTTTTACAGTGACGTAGCAAGAGCAATGGAACCTTATTCCCTGCAGGAGGTCTTTGACTATTATACAAAGGTCTTAGGCGGAGCGAGAGAAATGCGAACCATTTTGGAGGATAAGATCACTGCAGATGAGATAGCAAAAGCAAAATACCGGGGGGAACAACCGAATAATAGGATAGATATATCAAAAGGGCGTGTGCGTTAAAGGGGGATACAGTATGCCAGAAATAATCATCATAGGTCTTTCAGTTGCATTGCTAATATCTGTTATAACGAGTTTTAGTCTAATGTCACAACTTGAAACGGCAAGAAGCTGTATCGATGGATTGATAGAGTTCATGAAGAAAGCTGCGGATGAGATGGACTTAATAGCCATAGAGCAGTATAGAAAGGAATTTGAATTAAAAATGAAAGATAAAGCATTTATTGAAGAAATAGATCTTTATAGCCAGGGAGAGCCAGAGCATGAGATTCCGGATGAATCAATCTTATATGATTGGGATGGGGAGGTGCTGCATGAAGTTGAATAAGATGCGGGAAGAAATAGCAAATCAATTTATAACAGCCCTCAAAGAGGATAAGATCCCATGGCGCAAGGATTGGTCGGCTATACCACCAATGCCGGTTAATGCAATAACAGATAACAGATACAGAGGGTTAAATGCATTTTGGCTTTACATGACAGCCGAGGATAGAGGATATAAAGATCCACGTTGGTGCACATATATGCAGGCAAGTGATAAAGGTTGGCAGGTAAAAAAAGGCGAAAAGGGTACTAAGATTGAATTTTGGAGTTTGTATGACACTGAGACAAAGAAGAAACTGACACCAGAACAGGATAAAGAACTGGAGTGTACACTGACACCGGAGAAATACAAGGAACGTGTAAAACCAATATCAAATGTCTATACAGTTTTTAATGCTGCACAGATCGATGGAATTCCTCAACTTGTTATAGAACATCACAATCTGGATGAAGATATGTTGATGGAAAAGAGGGACAAGTTGATCGCAGCCATGGATCTGCAGTTTAAATCCGGAGAGGAAGTAGCTTTTTACAGACCATCGGAGGATTGTATTCATATGCCGGATATTGACCGGTTTCGGAACGAATATTCATATATGGCAACTTTTTTGCATGAGGCATCACATGCGACTGGTCATAAGAGCCGGTTAAATCGAGATCTGACTGGAGCATTTGGTAGACAGGAATATGCAAAAGAAGAACTTCGTGCAGAGATATCGTCTGCATTTACATCACAGGCACTTGGATTGTCGCAGAGTGATATGGAGCATATGGAGAATCATAAAGCATATATCCAGAATTGGATAGCAGCGTTGGAACAGAATCCGAATGAGCTGTTTGCGGCCATCAAGGAAGCTGGAAAGATATCCGACTATCTTCTGACAAAAGGTGAGTTTCTGACGAAAGAAAGGATACAGGAAAGTAAGAAGCAGCAACAGGAGCAGCCGGAGAATCAGCAGATAAGAAAAAAAGTACAAAGTAGCGGCAGGAGGCGGTAAATATGCGGAATGAATATAACAAGGTTATCTTTCTTGCATCCATTAGCCAGCCAGCTGTGATACGGATGCTGCGTTCAAATACCGAATGTGCCCAGTTTGTACTTACAATCTCAGGAATAAAAAAGCCGGGCATGATCAACGTGATATCGTATGATCCAGATTTAATAAATCAGATTCGAAATTATATTATTCCGGAAAATATCGGAAAACGGATAATGGTGAGTGGATCTTATATCTTTACGGAAGATCCGGCACCAAATGCAGCACTTGTAAATGCAACGAGTTTCGTTGCAGCGGACAATCTAATCAGTCAGGCAGAGGCTGACGTCGAACGTGAAAACAGGATCGATTTCAGCCGGGACTAATGAGGTGGGAATCATGATCGAAGAAGTGACACGAAAAGATACGATCAATAAAGATACAGTACATAAGATGCTGAAAAACAATAAGGCATATCTGAAGGGCCTGGAGGCAGAGCGAAGGGAACTGATACAGCAGTTGTCAGATTGTCAGAAGCAGCTTGCAGATCTGGAGCTGTTCGCAGATATTCAGAATGAAATCAGTATATCTCCACATATTGATCAGGCGGCAGTATCAAATGGACATACCGGTGATCCGGTTGGAAAGCTGGTGTGTATCCGGAATACAAAATATCAGTCCGTAGAGCGTGCAATAAGACATATCTATGCGGAACTGGAACGGAACCAGATGCGGGCAGAAGCAGCCTTTTGGATCAAATATATATATAACCTTACACAGGAGATCCTGCCGCTTCATTACAGCATCATGCACCAGTTATGGTTTACATATACCGGTACATACCGTCAGATTGCACTGGAAGAACGGATCTCAAATGCCAAGATCCGTAAAATACTCGAAAACGAGGTAACAGCGGTGTATGTCATAGTAACAGCGGTAATCGATCACTATGAAAAAGATCAGATCACACCGGAGCTTGCAAGAGAGATATTAGCAAAAGAGAAGGATTTTTATGAAGAGCTTACAAATGTCGAAAAGGGTAAACAAGGAAAAGGAGAGTAGAAACATGATAATAGGAATTGATCACGGATATGGATTTACAAAGACAAGCAACAGCATATTTGCAAGTGGAGTTGCAAAATTTAAAGAGCAGCCGCCGGTAACTGCAAACATCGTACAGTATAACAACATGTACTACCAGATCGGAGTCGCACCGGATGGCTTGACGACAGATAAGACAGCAAATGAAGATTATTACATATTAACGCTTGCAGCAATCGCAGAAGAATTGAAACGTTGCAATATAGTATCGGCACATATTATTCTTGCGGTCGGGATTCCACTGACCCGGTATGGAGCTGAAAAAGAAGATTTCATCAACTATCTGAGTAGAAATGATACGGTATCCTTTGGCTATGAGGATAAGCAGTACACGATCCGGATCGATCCTCAGATCTATGTCTACCCCCAGGGATATGCGGCAATCGCACCACAATTAAATACGATCAAGGGAACCTGTTATCTGGCTGATATTGGAACCGGAACTACAGAGATCCTCCCGATCAGCGGGGATCATAAGATCGATCTGAAACGTGCTTACACAATCCAGTGGGGTGTATCAAACTGTATTTCAATGATCAATGAAGAAATGAGCAGAGAATATCAGTGCGAGCTGTCAACGGATCAGATCATCGATATCATGCTTGACCGGGACATCGTGATCGCAGAGCCGGTTAAGAAGCTGGTAGTGGAACAGATCAGAGAGTGGTGTGCTGCAACCTTTGTCTTATTCCATACGAAAAAAGTAAACTATGAGATCACACAGACCTTCTGCTTTGGCGGTGGTTCCGGATTGCTGAAACGTTTCTCCAATGACCAGCCGGATATGATCACATATATTGATGACATAAAAGCAAATGCAAAAGGCTATGAGCTGCTTACAAAGGCAATCATCAGTAAGAAATAAAGGAGAACGAAATGGGTGAACAGACGAATTATAAACGGTTCCGCCTGGATTTGTATCTCAATGAAGATCATCCGGTAGATGCAGCAATCATCAGTTATCTTCTGGCACATAAGGCAGGACGACAGCGTAATGCAGAGGTTCGTGCAGCACTTGCCTTATATGTATCAACATTATCCGATGATGCACCGGTATCGATAGAACCGGCACATCCGGTAAAACAGACAGAGCATATAAAGCAGTCTGTAAAGCCGGATGTATCGGAAGCAACTCTTTCACAGGTACTGGAACGATTAGATGCATTAACAAGACAGGTAGATCAGATGAAAGAACAGATGGCAGATGCAGAGCACCCGGATATGAGACAGAAGATAGAACCGCCATCCGACAGTCAGACGTCGATCGTAAAGAAACAGACGAATCCGGTACAGGAGGAGATTTCATCTTCCGGCATCGATGCCGGGACAAATATTTATCCTGCAGAACAGACAGCAGAAACAAAAGAACAGGAGCAGTCTATCATGGATATATCCGATGATGTGCTCGAATTTATTCAATCACTTTAAGGAGAAAAATAGCTATGAACAAAGTAATTTTAATGGGACGATTAACAAGAGAGCCGGAGATCAGATATTCTCAGGGGAATGATCAGACGGCGATTGCCAGATACACTCTGGCAGTGGAACGTCGGTATAACAGAAATGCTGATCAGACAGCAGACTTTATTAATTGTGTTGCGTTCGGAAGATTGGCAGAGGTAGCGGAGAAGTATTTTCATCGGGGTACAAAACTTGCGGTTACAGGACGTATTCAGACAGGCAGCTATACCAATAAAGATGGAAACAAAGTATATACAACAGATGTTGTTATCGAGGATCAGGAATTTGCTGAGAGCAAAGGAAATTCAACAGAAAGTGATTCTACACCATCGGGTAGAACAAATCCAGCCAATGCAAGTGCAGATGGATTCATGAGCATTCCAGAAGGTATAGAGGATGATCTGCCGTTTAAGTAGGAGACTATGAGCATATTAAGATATTCCAAAATAATAATCAATTTATGGCAGCGATGTATAAATAAACAAAAAAGTGAGCTGTCCCAAGACAACCCACTTTTTGTGGTAGCTTTTCAATCAAGTTTGGCGACTGGCGAAAAGCTGAAACAATAATTAAAGGAGATATAGAACAGTTGATAGATACTACAATACGACGATACTGCAATACTACGATAGTATTCTACTGTACGACTAACTATAACTAACTATAACTATTCTGTACACCCTATTTGTATACAACAAACTTACACTATTTAATGAAGAATTGCAAGAAATATTTATAAGTCTTCATTGAAAAACAAATGAATACTAGAAAAAATCCAAAAGCCTTAAGTGACTTGCTCGCAGGCGAGAACCGTAGCGAGTGGTAGTGTTGAGAGGAGAATCACTATAAAACAACCTTTTCAGCTGCTGAGCACAGTTTTACTTGTGGGTGTTGCATATCCATGAGCGCTGGAGTAATCTCGGTTAAAGCGGACAGGGTGTTCTATACAATAGAGAACGGTTTGCAGTTATGCTGCAGCTATGTGTCCGTCCTGGATGCTTTATTATTTTTTCTTAATTGATCTGATAGTAAAGAAGGGGGATGCTCCAAACGAGAATAATGCAACGTGCGACGTCTTATGCCAGACCTCGGTCGCTGATTCTTTTGAATCTGAAGGGGTATCCTGATAAATGGGGAAGGGGAAGTATGCCCAATCTTCTTCCCGGTTTATCAGGGGGGGGAAGAAATTTTGTCTTTGACAAGTACAAGGAAAGCAGATAAGAAAAAATAGATCGATTTGTTGTATTATGTGTTTTGGTTAAAAATTTCGGAAGGGGAAAGGGCAAGGAGGCGAAAAGGATATTATTAAAGAGTTTTGGGAATACTTGATTTTAGCCGGAGCATATGATATATTGTGCTTAGGCAAAAATGATGAGAGTGCTCACAAGTGGCACGCAAAAATCCCCGGTGCTGGAACACTGGGGATTTTCTATTCCGTTTGGACAAGGTGGCTTAAACCTTAGGCTGACTACCGATTACTTGTCTCCGTCCAACCATTTGCAAATGTAGTAGGCAACTATACTAGCCATAACCGAGATGACAAATGATGAAAGTATACTCACAAAGCACACCCCCTTTCTGTACCAGTCTAGGGGTGGTAGCAGTGTTAAGTATATCACAGATTGACAAAATGCGACAATGTTATAGATAATATGAAGCAAAGAAATCAATAATAGGTCGGCAATTATTTCGTGTTCACAAAGTGTCCATGGACAAAAAAGTGTCTGCAAAGTGTCCATAACGTGTCCATAGACAAAAACGTGTCTATAGCGTGTCCATAAAAGTGTCTGTAAAATGTCTATTTCCTGTCCATAAAAATTAATCAGAGAAACAAGAGTAGCAAGAGTAACAAAAAAAGCAAAAAAAACATCACACTAAAAATGAGTGTGTTATAATTATAATAGCGAAAGAGCGGAAGGGTAGCCGTGAAACGCTTTCGCAGGATCGCTGATCTTTTTCAGTTTACCCAAAACGAAAAGATAAGAGAAGGATAATTCATTATGGATTGTCCTTTTTTTGTGCAACTAAACGAAAGGAGTCATCCGATGGAGCAGATATCATATAAAGAATATATTCAGAAAAAGCAGGATACCTATGGCCAGGCTGCAGCGGCTTTGGAGGTAAGAGAGGATGTGTCATGGGATATGCTGCGGAGTCAGATCAATTCCGGACTGCAGCTTGGGCTCAGCCAGGAACAGGTCGATATGTACAGTACGGCATTTTATTCCTATGAGCAGATGGAAGTGATCAAGTTTGCTATATATGCAAGACTTTCTTCTGAACAGTTAATGAAGTTGTGTGATCCGAAGCTCGATGCGAAAGATATGCTGCAGGTCTTGCTGCACACGGAAGCATCGAAAGGGCTGACGTCTGCGGTAAATTCAATCGCAGCCTATATGGATGAATTACAGGAAATCAAGCAGGAGCATGCAAAAGAAGAAAAACGATTACAGGATCAGCTTCAGGAAGAAGAAAAGAAAGTCAGGGAGCTGGAAGCTGAAATAGAAAAATTGAAGACGTTGCAGCAGAAGCAGGAGATTCGGAAGGAAAGTAAGCCGGAGAAAAGAAAACGCTTTGGGAAACAGATCGATTCAGGATCATTTGATCTTGGCAGCTATATCATAAATGCTCATTTATCTGCAGAACAGATGGAGGTGCTGCGGTATGCAATCGAAAAAGAGATTGATGACAAGCTGATCAGACAAATGATCGATCAGAAGCTGCCTGCGGAGCAGCTTCGAAATATGGTGGCAGTAATACTGACGAAACGGTCGATGGAGAAGACTGAGAAGGAGGAAACAGATGGACAGTAGACAAGTAGCAATGTATCTGAAAAAAGACAGTATAGATCTTTCGGACATCGATCAGAAGCTGACAGCGATGCTTTATAAGTTATCGATGTATACACTTCTGTATGAATCTTCGTCCTTAGATGAAATCATATGTGATCTTGCTGAGATCAAGGATTTGAATAAAGACATAAGACGTATCGTACAGACGCTTGCTATCCGGTGTAACAGCATCGATCAGGTTATTGACGATACAGCAGAGCAGATTTCAAAGGCTGGATAATAGTATTTGTTCCAGGTCTTTGCAATAAATAAACAGTAGGAAGGAGGATGAGAAACTATGAGTCAGATCGTAATTGATACGGATCAGAACCGGACAGAATCTTTTGCAGAGAGATATCAGAGATATCAGAGATATCTGCAGGAGCTACAGGGCAGAAAGGATCAGAAAAAAGACAAAAAGCAGTAAGAGGTTGATGTAATACTACAAAAGAATTTTGGGCATACTTGAAATGGCTATCTGCATATTCTATACTAGCGGTAGTTAAAAACGAGGTTAGAAAGCAAACTAACACAAAACGAAACCCCAGTAGCAGCCACTACCGGGGTTTCTACTCTTTTTACGGTTGAGCTTGTCAAAAAAGAAACCATTAATAGATATTCTTACTTATTATTGGAAAAAATAGTGAAAAAAGAGAAACAAGAGAAACAAAAAAAGCAAAAAAAACATCACACTAAAAATGAGTGTGTTATTATTATAATAGCGAAAGAGCGGAGGGATGGCAGAAAAGTGCCTTTATAACAGCATATCCGTTCATATTTGGTGAAACAATAGGATGATTCGGTAGGAATTGTCCTTTTTTGTTACCTGAAAAACGTAAAGATAACATAAATATAGCATCTTTACATGTGGATTGAAATGTTCTATAATAAAAACAGAAACAGACAAAGGAGTTGATATGCATGGGAAAGAAAGTACTAGTAAACTTGAATATGGATGAAGATTTAAAAAAAGGATTTGAAGAAGTATGCCGGGATCTTGGAATTACATTAACTGCGGCGATTACTATGTTTGCGGCAAAGACAGTGAAGGAGCAGCGGATTCCATTCGAGCTTACGACATATCCATCCAATGAGGAGGCATTGAATCGCTATATGGCATATACAAACAGGCTGCGGGATAATAAAGCAGAGAAAAGCCGGAAAGGAGAGTAAATAATGGTAACTTTAAAATTTGTGTTCAATCAGGAAAAATTGAAACAGGCAGGAAAGACAGAAGAAGAACTGTTGCAGCCGATGCGGGAACATGCAAAAAAGTATGATATAGCAGAGCCGGAACATGGATTCTTTGTCAAGGATGGAGAAGATGCTATGTGTGTTATTGGTATGTTTATTCCAGAGATTACAAGAAAAGATGTGCATTATCTGGACTATTTGGATGAATGGACATTTGATGTAGATGGTGAAGTAGAAGATTGTATTAAGGAATCAAGAGACTGGATCAGCCATCATGAAAGACGATATGCAGGGTAGTGGAATATGAGGAGAAAACAATTATCATTTGATATTGACACAAAGGTTGCAAAGGCTATACTTGGAAAGAATAATTACATCAAAGCATATTTAGATGTTCGAAAATTCCTGGAAAAGGAAGGATGGGAGCATATAGAAGGTAGTGTCTATATGAGTAAAAAGCCGTTAAGCACAACACAGGTTATGCATTTGTTAAATGATTTGATATGGGAGTATCCATATCTGACAAAGTGCTTCCGGGAGATTCATCAAGCGGATGTATCCAAGGTACATTCCCTGTCAAAGCAATTTGAGTATGATGGAACGCCAGGAAGATTCGCTAAGCCGGAGCTGACACAAAAAATGAAACCAAAGCATAGAAGTAGATAGAGTAGGTAAGAAAAAGGGGTGATTACTATGATGAAAGACTTTAAGAAAATAATAATTGCAATGATTGTTGCGTGTGTGATCGCAGCAAGTATTCTGGTAGGTGGCAGTTCGGTAGATGCTGCAACTATTAAGGTGAAATCTGGTGCTGATGTAACAGAAGTAGAAGACAGTGGCAAGAAGATTGCATACAAGGATGGAAGCAAGGTTACACCAAAGAAAGGTTGGTACAAGAAAGGTAATACACAGTATTACTTTGATGGCAGAAAGAATTATGCTACCTATGTGTGGTATAAGAAATCTGGCAAGTGGTATCTTGCTAAATGGAATAAATCCAAGAAAGCTTACCAGAAGTATAAGGGGTATGCAGAATTAAGCAATGGCAAAACCTACAAGTTCAGCAAAGGTGTTAAAGGCAAGAAAGCTTCCGGAGTAGTAAAAGTGAGTGGAAAATACTATTATTACAAAGGCGGTAAGCAGACTGTTTATTCTGAAAACTGTGGTAAATGGAAAACTGGTAAAACACAGTATTACTTCGGAAAGGGTAATAAATCTGCAACATATGTGTACTATTCAGGTCAAAAGGTACTCAAAAAATGGAATAAGTCTAGTAAGCAATATGTTAATTACAACAAAGCATTCACTTTAAGTAATGGTACTAAGTATGTATTTAATAATGGTAATAGGGGAACGATTAAGTCCTCAATTACTGCTGGGACTGATAAAACAACAGCTGTTTATAAAGATGCAAAGGGCAACCCTAAAAAGACTAATAGTTGGAAGCTGGTCAAGGGTGTACAGTATTACTTTAATAACGCTGCAACAGCATCCTTTAAGATTGAAAAAGGTGTGTGCTATTCTTTTGTAACTAGTAGTCCCCAGGCTACAGGTGCTCCTGTAATAACTGGTGAATGGACAGTGTACAATGGTGTTGTTGATGGAGTGTACTATAATGATAGCGGAAAGGTAACCCCCCCTAAAAAGAATACTATTACTACTGATCAGTCTGGCTTGCTTGTAAAGTATGATGGTAAGGAGTGGAAGCTACTTACTGGGACTTATAAAGGACTGTACTATGTAAAGGGTGATTTTGCCAGTGGTGTGTATGGAGGTAAGTATTACAAGAAAGGTAAACTTGCTACCGGTATTTGTGATGGTAAGTTCTACAAAGATGGTGTTTTAGGTACTGGAAGCTACAATGGCAAGCGTTATTCCAAGGGCAGCCTGCTTACCGGTATTTATAAGGGTAAATACTACAAGGATGGCGTGTTAGGCACTGGCACTTATGATAGTAAGTTCTACAAGAATGGTGAACTTTACACTGGCATTCGTAAGTCTAACAACAAATACTATGTGAATGGGGAACTTGCAAATGGCACATATGGTGGTGTGAAGTATGTAGATGGTGTAGCACAAAAAGCAGAGCAGCATGTGTGCAAGTGGCTGGTTGTCCTCGACAAGAATCAGAATCCGGTACAGTCGAACTACAAGAAGCACGATGCAGTTATGGGTACTGAGAATCAGCTGATTCGGGATGCGTGGGATGAACCGATATACGCAGCACGCAAGTGGCTTGTATGCAATACCTGCTCCGGTGAACTTGGAATCGATGATCAGGATTGTGCTTATGAGAATACTGCTGAATTAGATAAACATCAGGATGCTGTTCACCATGGTGGAAATCATCTGGTAAAAAAGATTGTTGATTACAAGCATCACGACGCAGAATACGCAGATGTTCCGGTAATCAAGAAAAGAGCCTACGAAGAGTGCGACTATACCTACAAGTGTACCGTATGTGGAGATACCATGACAGAGCATGTAGTGTGGGGTGATACCGAGAACTCTAGTGCATGTGCTTATATTCCTAATAAAAGTGGCGATATGCTTTATGCTGATGGTAGTGGGGTTTGTCAAGTTGTAACAAAGAATACTCCTTATGGTACTGTTGGAATTGACTTGGCAGAACCCGCCTACTTAACCTTATTAAAGGATCATGGCTTTATTAAGTAGAACTTCCAGAACCAAGAAAACCAAGAAAACCTGGAAATGGGATTTCAGGTGTGATATGATAGAATCAGTTCAATAGAACGATATAAGACCTCTACAGAAATGTGGAGGTTTTTTATTGCACAAAATTGAATATAACAAGGACGATGGTCATAGTGCCGGAGGGATGATAAAGATTCTTCCAGATATGGTGCTTTGACACTCGTCCTTTTTTTATAAATAAAAATATTATTTTCAAAGGAGGACTGAAAGATGTTCAAAATGAAAAGACAGTGGAAAAGAATTATATCCACAATCATGGCTGCACTTATGGTAGTGACAGTCATTCCAAGCAGCTTTGGTTCATCATCGGCTGCTGAAATTGCGACACCGGGAGATGCTGATCAGACAGGATATGTCAAGATCGAAGCAAAATTGCCGGAATCTGATAAGAAAGGAGAAGATGTAACAGGTATTGTATATGAGGTATACAAAGATGCTTCCTGCAAAGATGAAGTAGGCGCATTTGTATTATCCTGTGATGGTAAGGCTTACAGTAATAAGGATAATGAGCCGGTTGTATATGCAGATCAGGAAGAGATCAATGAGAAGAAGCTGTCCAGCCTGGAACTCCCAGCCGGAACATATTATTATCGGATGGACGAAACGCTCTACAAGAGTGAGAAGAAAGTGTCTGATCAGAACATCTGCTATGATGATCAGATTTATACTTTTTCTTTAACTGCTAAAGCAACTAAGAAAAAAGCTGTTGTATTAAAGCCGGAGATCACGTTCATAGAGCAGACAGCTACACCATCTGATGCGGAAGAAGCTTCAACATCGGATGATGGATTTACAGTAGTTGCAGGTTCCACGGAATCAACAGAGACAGCTACACCAAGTGATGCAAATGAGATTCACTTCCTTAGCCCATTTGCACTGCTTCGGACTTTTGCAGCGAGAGTGGCACAGGCAGGTAACGGATACTATGCACGTCGTATAGGTAGTAGTTATATTACTCCACAGATGAGGTTGCAGGATTCTGACGGCAAGGATATGTTCAGTGTATACTGTGGTGATCATAATAAGGATGCTGCAAATTATTATACTGCAGGCACAAATGGTGATCCGGTGACTTTGCATACATATGGAGCAAGCTCTGGTAGTCCATTATCGGCTCTTGGCAATAACAATGTCGTTAAGACATTATACTATGGCTACAAGAATGGTAACCGATTTGAAGAGATGCGTAAGAATCTGGATTATTACAGACATGGCACGGCAAATGGAAACACAGTAGTATTTGATGTTACAGACAAACCAATGCCGACAAATAAGTACAATGCTGATATACAGGTTGGAACGGTCAGTCTTACGAACAAGACGGTTACATACACAAATGGTGTAGAGACTACAAAAGAGATCGGACCATCTGGTGATGATTATCGGTATAAGCATACGTATACTATTAGTAAAAGTCTGGTTGCTGAGACTGGTAATGGAGTATATGATTTCAATTACACATTCAGTTCTGGTAAGTTTACAAGCAAGGCAAATGCAGGTCTTAGAAGAACCAATATCTACAAAGTACAGACCGGAGCAAACAGTTACACATTTAAAGTTCCAACAAGTGTTACCTGTTACACAACAACTTCTGCTGCAGAAACAGCAGGTATTGCAGGATGTACATGGGCAAGCCATGCAGCTGGTAGTTCTGTAACACTTACTGGTGGTACATACTTCATGTTTGTTGCGAAGAAGACTTATGCCGGTACAAGCAGCATAAATGCGACTGCATCTAAAGATGGATTTGTTGCATACTGGGCAGTACCTGATAACAGTTCGATTCAGAACCTGTTTGGTGCTGAATTATATGAATATGCACTTGATATTGACATTGACTGGGAAAAAGAAGAACAGCCAAGTACAGGCAGATTTGAATTAACAAAGGAGCCAGCAGATGGAACGGATAACTGGAATTATAAAGTCTACAACATGGCAGGAATCCGGTATGTGATCTACTCGGATAAAGCCTGTACAACAGCTGTTTCATCGGCTAAAAACTACAAACGGTCAGATGGAGTACCGGTTGGAAGTGCCACACAGATTGTTCTTTCTTACAATGGTAAGGCTTACATGGATGCATCCGGTAAGAATGTTATCTTTGTAAGCAAGGCTTCTAAGGATGCTTTCAAGGAAAATTATGACTTGTACACATATCGGTGGTACAAAGATGATCTTGAATCAGGCAAATCCTACACTTACTATTACAAAGAAGCCGGCACATTAGCCGGTGGCAGTGGCAACAGCTATTACTATGATAATGGTACAGCAGAAACCAAAGCGTTGATTACTAAGCACAAAGGTCAAAACATTTCAGTTACGAACTTTGAGTTAAATACAAATGTGAAAAGCTTTACCTTTAAAGCTGGAGATTCCATCTCAGTTGTATCTGAAAAAACAACAGACACAAAGAAATCTTTTACCGGAAGCTTTCGAGTACACAAGGAGTACCAGACAGAGATCGCCGGTAATTCCTACTACAATATGGCAGGTATCAAATATGGCATCTACGCCAGTGAGGGTGGCAGCACTGTAACAGCAGATGCCTACACGAAAAAGATAAATGGCAGCGATGTAGCTGTACAGCCTGCAAACCGTTTAGTTTTGTCCTATGATGGTTATTCCTATATGGATGCAAACGGAAGAAATGTTGTATTTGTAAATGCGGCAGCTAAGAATGATTATGCCGGCACATATGGCAGTACACCGGGATACTGGTGGTACAAGACAGGACTTACAAAATCTGTAAGCTATTACTATCATGAATCTGAACACCTGCTTGGAATAAATGATCAGAGTGGAGCAGCATACTACTACAATCCGGGTGGCAAATACACAAAAGAGATCAATGCCATAGCCGGTAAATCAGTCGAGGTAACAGGCTTTACACAGGATATAGCGTATCATAAATTTACGATTAAGGTAGATGCGGATGCATCCGGTAACGCTGGAGACAGATCAATCACATCTGACACAACAGATGATTTGGTTTCAACAAAGAGTAAGGCAACCAAATCCTACAGTGGTTCTGCAGCAGCTTTAAAAGGTGTACAGTTCAAGCTGTACAAGGTCACCGGAAATGGTGCAGCGTGCAACAATAATAATTTAGTTGGTACATATGTGCATGATGGTACAAAGGTAGTTGCACATTCATTGGAGCCTTATGGTAAAAATACACTTAAGATTACCATAGGCACAGGCTCCGAAGCAGAATACTTCAAGAACCTGCCATTCGGCTGGTACTGTTTAGTCGAAGATGAAGCAACAGCAAATGCCAGAGGTTTCTCCACAGCAGCTCCGGTATATCTGGAGTGCACCAGCAGCCATACATCTTTAAACTTCCAGATGTCAGATGTACGTTCCGGATTGAAGCTTAAGAAGAAGCTTGCAAATACACCGATCAACAAGCTGTGTAACTACAGCTTAGATGGTGCAGAATACAAGGCATACACAACAACCAGAAACGGAGTAGAGACAACAGATGTAGCCAATTACCTGTGTACATTCCGCACAGATACAGCTGGAAATGGCTATGTCATTGATACCAACAAGTCAAGAAATCTAGAGCTTGCAGATCAGTCAAATGGCAATTACTATAAGCTGGTTGGTGTACCACTTAACACATGGGTATGTATCAAAGAGACAAAGAATTCAACCGGCTGTGAGCTGGATACAAAGGTGTACTATCTGTACTACACAGAAGACAACATGCAGCAGACAGTTACATCCACAGAGCCTTTAAAGAACGACCCATTACGAATCACAATTACAAAGAAAGATTCAACATCAGGTTCAAATGCAGGTGCAACTTCCCTTGCAGGAGCAGAGTTTACGATCAAGTACTATGATGTGCCGGTAACCGGTGCAGGTGCAGTGACAAGCTATGCACAGGTGAAAGGTAAGGCGCCGACCAGAACATGGGTATACAGAACCGATGAAAACGGTGAGCTTCACACAGTTGAACCGGACAAGTATCTGGTAAAGGATGCCAGCAGTGAATTATTCTATGATGATGGTTATGCTGTAATACCTCTTGGAGCGATCACGATCGAGGAGACAAAGGCACCGGAGGGATATACACTTGCGGGCAGTTTTTATAAGAAATCATTAGGTGGAGAAGTAGCATCCAATGAAGATGGTGTGATCTTTGTGGCAGTAAAGGATGCTCATTCCTTATCAAACTACTTTGGTGAGAATGCAATCATCAAAGAGGAAAAGGTTCTGAGAGCAGACCTTAAGTTCAAGAAGATTGCTTTAGACACGAACGAGCCGCTTTCCGGTATTGCATTTAGAATTACATCCAAGACAACCGGCGAAAGCCATGTTGTTGTAACCGATGAAAATGGTATGATCGACACATCGGCAATCAAACATTCTGAAAATACCAATGCAGCGGATAAAGATAATAAGACGATATCCGGCACATGGTTCTACGGCAATGACGATGGAGAAAAGAAGATCGATGATTCACTCGGAGCATTACCGTTTGATACTTATGAAATCACCGAAATCGCAACCGATACCAATACAGAATATCGTCTGATCACACCGATCACAGTAGATCTTACAAAAGAAGCTGATTATACAGACGGATACCAGTTATATGATCTTGGAACCGTTACAAATATACCGGAACCTTACATTGAAACCAGAGCATTAGGTGTTAAAACGCAGGATAATGTGATTCCGGCAAATGAAAAAGTAGATGTTGATGATATCAGTGATTATCATTTCTTAGAAGCTGGAAAGACCTATACAATGAAGGGTGTTATAAAAGATCCTGAGACAGGTAAGGCATATAAGCAGCCAGACGGAACATATTCTCTTGGACATAAAGTGTTCACAACCGATTCTGACGATACAGGATATGTCAGTGCTGAAGTACGAACACCACTTGTACTTGATACCACCGGACTTGATGGCAAGAATGTTGTTGTTGCTGAATATTTATTTGAAGGTTCGGACGATACTGACCTTACGATAAATGAAGATGGAACGGTAGATGAAACAGGTGTAGTAAAGACACATACCGGAAGATTAGTCAAGCATGATGATCTGACTTCAAAATCTCAGACCCTTTCTGTTCCAAAAATTACAAAGATATCTGTAAAAAAAGTATGGAATGATGCGGATAATGCGGATGGAATCAGGCCGGAATCAATCAAAGTACAGCTTTATAAAAATGGAAATACAAAGGTTTATGATGCTGTAGAACTTTCAGAAAAAAATAACTGGAGTTATACTTGGGAAGGACTTCCAACTATGGAAAATAATGAGGATATTATTTATGCTGTGGATGAAGTAGAGATACCGGCAGGATATGAAAAAGAAGTCACAAACAAGGAAACAAAATTTATAATTACCAATACCCATGTTCCGGACGTTACAAAGATTTCTGTAGAAAAGGTTTGGGATGATAACAACGATCAGGATGGCATCAGACCAACTACGATCAAGGTACAGTTATATGCGGATGGAAAGGCATCTGGCAGAACGGTAGAACTTTCCGAGAACAATAACTGGAAGTATACATGGAATAATCTTTCCAAGCAGAAAGCCGGTGAGGACATCGTATACACAGTAGATGAAGTAGAAATACCGGATGGATACATTAAGACCGTGACAAGCAAGGGTACAGCCTTTACGATCACTAATACCCATACGCCGGAAACAACTGCAGTAAAGGTAACGAAGATCTGGAAGGATTCGAACGACAAGTACCAGAAGCGTCCGGACAGCATCGAAGTGCAGCTCTATAAATCTGTAGCAGGAAAGATAGATGCTGTAGGAGATCCGGTAGAGCTTTCCGAGAACAATGGTTGGAAATATACCTGGAGCAATCTCGCCAAGCAGGAAAAAGGTGTAACGATCATTTACAGCGTCGATGAGGTAGAAGTACCGGAAGGATACAGTAAGACAGTTGTTCGTGAGAATGATGGTAAGGTAGTAAGCTTTGTTATCACAAACAGCCGTCCGGATACACCAAAGACCGGAGATGCATTTAAACTGATTCCTGTAGCATTCCTGATGGCTGCAGCGTTTATCACCGGAGCATTTGTGATCTGGAGAAAGAAAAGAAGAAAATAATATAATCAAACAAAACAAGTAAATAAAAGGCATAATAAGGCAACTACAGCATCTGTCAGATCGAAAGTATCTGGCCGGATGATGTAGCTGCCTATTTTTATGTCAGCAGCTGAAAAGGAGAAGAAAAATATGGTTTATACAAGAATGAAACTGAAAGTTTATAGAATCGCATATCTGGTAATTGCAGCCTTTTTACTGCTGATGCCGAAATTAACGGTATCAGCAGCGGCTACAACAGAGTCAGCGAGTGAAGCTGCAGCAAACGTTGCGGAACAGGTAACCAGACCAATTAATATTCTTGTCTATATCCTGCTTGCAGTTATAGCAGCTGGCGGAGTAATTGTTCTAATCAAAGGACTGTGGTCTGAACTTATACCGGGCATTCAGAGCAGAGATATCACTTCCATCATTCAAGGTGTTTTTATTGTTGTAGTTGGATTGTTAATGATATTTATTAAATTATTTTTATCTATGGCAGGTATTTCTATTTAAGGAGGGAAGCTTATGCATATACAGAACAATATGCCTATGTTTTCCATTTCTGATATCTGGGATACGGTGTCTGCTGCAGGAAGTGAGATTTCCGATATATTTAGTAACACAGGAAGCTGGTGTGCCGAGCTTATCAACTCGGCACTTTCCCTGTATCAGAATTTTGTCAATGTAGCATTGAAGGTGATTCAATATAAAGTCGATTCTCCAAGCTTTACAGATTTCTGGACACTCATTGATCTGATTTCCAGAGTGTTTGGTATCGTCGGAACGTCCATTCTTCTGTTTGCATTTTTATACCGGGTCTTTGATGAAGCTTTACAGCAGATGGACATCTGGACATTTAGCAAATCAGTGATCCGGTTGAACATAGGGGTTGTACTTGTAAATAATGCACTTACGATTGTAAAAGCAATCTTAAATGCCGGAGTTAATCTTGCCTCCGGTATTTATCGTATCGCAAGTGGAACGAGTGCTGATTTTTCAAATTCGCTGGTACTTGATGATATATCATTTCGGCGTCTGGCAACTGGGGTATCAGGAATCAAAGGCGTTTTTACCTTTGTACTATATCTGTTTGGGGCATTAGTGGTGATCGTATGCGGAGTGGCAATCGTTGTAGCCGTATATCAGAGAATATTCACGATGTTCATGCTGATACCATTTGCACCATTTTCCATAAGCACATATCCAATGCCGGACTGGAAGGGGCATGAGATATTTCAAGGATATATAAAAAGTATTATTAGAACGTCGATGGAGGCTGCCTTAATCACAGCAGCACTTGCGTTTTCTTTTATCCTGATTCATTCCGGAACCACGATGCAGGAGCTGTTCCCTGCTGAGATCGATGACACACAGGTAACAGTAACGGTTCATAATGCATCGGAACTGAATGTTTTATACTATTCGAGAGAGTATGGACGTCTGCCGTTTGGAACGACAAGATTTGATGACGCTGTGAATTGGGATGAGGTGTCTGATGAGGTATTATCCGTTATTAATTATAACCGGAATAAAGAGATTGTAACACAGACGGACACCGGCAATGTATTTAATGGTATCAATTCCGAAGTGTCTGCGATATTTGACGTGGTCGGTCTGAAAAAATATAAGAATGCGGTGATGACACTGGATGATCATGATGTATCGGGCTCTCTGTTTCAGATTGCTGCAGCGTCTTCCAACCGGCAGAGCTATCCGGCAAGCTTTACTATATACGGCGAGCTGTCATGGCTTGGAATCCTTACGATACTGCTCCGTGTTGTATTTCCATGTGCAGTTGCTGCAAGCTGTATCAAGGGTGTGGAAGGTTTATCAGCGAAGATTGTAGGAGGTTATTAATGGTAATGGAATTAGATATGATAGAAGACATACAGACAATCGTTCACCGGGAATTATTTCCGGGAACAAAGACCTGGCAGTACATTTGCTTTGCGGTATCCATACTCCTTAGTGGTATTGTTACGGCACTCTTATATGGCAAGGTGGATGCTACGACAAATGGAATGATAGCAATGGGAGTCATGATCCTTCCCGGTATCCTTGCATTTTATAACAAGCATGGTCTGGATCTGTTTGAGATCATGAGACAAAAAAGGTATATGAAAGTATACGTTTATGAGAAAACAGAAAAAACCGAAAGGGGGATTTTATACCATGGACGAATGGAAGATTTATAAGAGGTGTGACCGGTTTCGGGTAAAAACACCCAGATGTGTAAATGATCTGATTGAGGTTGACAGTATATCGGATACCGGTATATTTGGATCCGGGAAGATCTATTCGAAATCATACCAGATTTCGGATATCAATTACGATATCTTATCGGATCAGGAAAAGATAGCAAAGCTGGAATGCTGGTGCCAGAATCTGAATGCCCAGCGGGTGCCATATAAGATTACAATCAACAACCGGATCCGAAATATGAAGCAGTACCGGGAAAATCTACTTTATAAGGCAAAAGGAGATGCAACAGATTCTTTGTGCGAGGATCTGAATCATGAGATATTGCGGAGAATTGAAGGGGAACAGAATGGAATCAAGCAGGAGATGTATCTGACGATCCGGAAAGAAGCGGAGACCTATCAGGCTGCAGAAGCATTTTTTGATGCACTGGATATCGAGAAAGGATATCGTCGCATCGGATCAGATCTGATTCCACTTGATGCGACAAAAAGGCTGCAGATCCTGCATGATGCCTATAACAGTGCAGACGACAATTATCTCACCTTTGATTTTAAGGCGGCAGTTGAAAATCACGTTGATTTTATCGATTATATTATTCCGGGAAAAATCGATTTTTCACATGAAGACTATTTTATTTTCAAGAACCGTGGAAAAGAAAAGTATGGTTCCTGTCTGTATGTGAAATTCCCAATGACAGAGCAGACGACACTTTCTGACCGGTTCCTGACAAAGATCATGGACTTGAATATTCCAATGATTGCTACAGTAGATGTTATGCCGATTCCCCAGTCTGCGACAAAAAGGCTGCTGGAACAGAAGGATTCCAAGATTGCAAGACTGCAGCGGCAACAGAGTAACAGCCGTGTCGGCAAGATGGACTTTCATTCGGAATTATCAACAACACTCCGGATGGATAAGAAAAATCTGGAGCATCAGCTGAAGGATTTTGAGAAGAACAAGCAGCATCAGTTTTATGTTATGTGTAATTTTGTAGTATTTGCAGATAACAGGATGGAACTGGATGATCGCTGTTCCAGAGTGATCAGTACAGCTACAGGCTCTGGCATGGAAGTAGATTATAGCTATATGAAGCATCGGGAGGCATTTAATACGATCCTACCGATCGGAGTCAAAAATGTTGCGAATGGACGAAACATGCAGACAAAAGCAGTTGCAGCCTTTTTTCCTTATAAGATGCAGGAGATATTCCAGCCTGGCGAATTATTTCTTGGTCATAATACAGAGACAAAATCGATTATCCGTGTAGACAGACGTCTTTTGATCAATCCGCATGGATGGCTTTTCGGTGTGACCGGTGCAGGAAAGACGGCTGCAGCTTCTGTTATGATGCTTGAAAATTATCTCGGAACAGATGCGGATATTATCGTGGTGTCTCCAAAAAACGACTATGAGGAATTTGCAAAACGTACTGGAGGACGTTTTTATGATATCTCCCCACAGGCAGATGTGCATTTTAATCCATTTGCATACTTTGATAATGGAAAACGTCTGGAAATCACTGGAGAAAAAGCGGATTTTGCCTTTTCCCTTGTAGAGACGGCCAAAGGAGATGTGATCACCTCGGATGAAATCACTGCGATCGATCAGGCAGTTCAGACAGCGTATAGTTCTATTTCAGGTACGGTCTGTCTGCATGATATTTATAATTGCCTTTCTTATCAGCAGACAAAGGCTGCTGAGGATGTACGGAAGTATCTCCGGATCTTTGTAGAAGGGACATTAAATATTTTTGCAGAAAAAGAACAAACGGAACGCACCGGCAGAGTAACGGTATACGGATTAAAAAATATAGGTTCCAAGCTTCGTGAGCTGTCCATGCTTGTTATGATTGAGAGCATTAAAGAGCAGGTTTTTTACAATTACAGCATTGGGCGTGCCACTTATCTGTATTTAGATGAGCTGCCACAGATTCTTGTAACTCCGCAGCAGATCGAGTTTATCAATTCAATCTGGATGCTCTTTCGGTCCATGGGCTGTATCATTACAGGCATGGCACAGACGATCACGCAGTTATTAGATAATTACCGGACCAGGGAACTGCTTGAAAATTCGGAGTTCTTTCTGATCATGAAGCAGAAAGAGGCATCCAGAAACCAATTTGCAGCAAATCTTGGTTTAACGGCATCGGAGCTTAATTATATCTTTGAAGAAGATGAACCGGGAAAAGGACTCTTGAAGGTATCTACTGCTACGGTTCCGTTTGATTTGAGTTTGGAAAAGGATACAGAGCTCTACACCATGATCAATACGGATTTTCATTCGATCCATAAGAAATAAGGTGACTGTATGAGAGAAGAACAAAAGCGACAGCTGTCAGAGCAGCTCTCAAAAAAACAGCAGTCCGGGAAGCTGCAGAATGCGATTTTGACAGATAAGAATATTTCCGGGTTCAGGGAAAACAGTCTGGATACAACGGATATTCCGGAAAAGCAAATGGATGATGCAGAGAAAGAATATTATAAAAAGTCATCCTTTGCAGATCGGTATATTGAGGTCAGAAGTTCGGATCAGGAAAAAGAGCAGGAATTGTCCGAACGAAAGTATTTAACCGGATCTATTTTCAATGAGGTTATAGAGGAGAATGCTTCAGATGCAGCCGGAGAAAAACAGCGTAAGCTAGTTAACCGCTTCGAGAGGCGGCAGATGCGAGGAGCGGATGATCTGAGACAGGAGATGATCCGGCAACTGGGGCAGGATGTACAGGATCCGGTTTCTTTGTCCGGAACGAATCCGGATAAAGGTCAGGAGATAGGCTATAAGGAAGATACTGCATTCCTGCAGCAGCCGGAATCACAGGCAACCGGAATTTCGCTTACTGGTCTTAGAGCTTCTTCTGCTTCTAAAAAGGATGTCCGGAAAGAAGCACGAAAAGAAGCTCAAAGGGAAGCCCAGAAAGAAGCAGTGCGGGATGCTGCAGAAGAACAGGCTGAAAATGGCGAAAACGTGCTAGGACATGTGTTTTCCGCTGTTAAGAACTCAGCAAAAATAGCTGTGACTACGACAAGCAGAATCCTGACAGCTCCAAGTGCGGCCACTCAGAAGGTGAGCCGGATGGAGCAGGTTAAGAACCGTGTCATTAACATGGAGGTAGACCGGCTTGCATATGATGCAGCGGTTCACACGACAGATAAAGTAGTCCGCAGATCACTGCGATCTGTAGTCAGAGCCGTCTGGAAGGTGATCAGAGAATTTTTAAAAAAAGAACTGATGGTCATCCTGCTTTTTTTTCCGGTCGCTGTCTATTCTTTGATTGTATTGTTTCTTGTGCTTGTGGCTGAAAACAGTGGAGAAACATACCGATTGACTGAAACAACTGCGGTAGAAAGCAGCACGTCAGGAGTCAGCTCCAGATCGGAGGCAGAGATTGTTAATGGGTATGTGTTTTATAACCAGGGCGATTATCAGAACGCAATGGGAGTCGGATCAGATGGACGAGTCAGGACGATAGCCGGCTCCGGCTGTGGTCTGACAGCGATTGCAAGTGCATTATGTAAGCACACTGGACGAACGGATATTACACCGGAGACTGTATTAACATATGCATTAAATGGTGCATCCGGTAGTCGTTGCAGCATTGTACTGGTATCTTCATCTTTAATTTCCGGCTTGTGCAGCCAGTATGGGCTTACCTACAATACGATCATCCCCAAGAGCCGGGATGAACTCCGAGCAGCTTTAAACGCAGGAAAGAGCGTTATTGTACTGCTGTCAAACCGGGCAAGATGGTGTAATGGTAATTATGTGACGAGTAATACCCACTATATCGTTTTGATGGGATATACCGAAGATGGAACAATCATGTGCATGAATCCAGCAGGAGGCACGCTTTGCTATATCACGGAGGATACTGTCGTAAACGATACCGGAACGGATACCTTTCATGTTATTTATAAAGAGTAGGAGGATTTCATGAAAAAGAAATTAATCATATTATATGGCTCTGTCCTTGTCATGTTTATTTTATGTTTTTCTTTGATGACCGTAAAAAAGAAACGGAATACAGAGGAGAAGATCGAACAGACGGAAAGCCGGACAGAGCTTGCAACAGAAGCCGGTACGGATTCAGAATATTCAGATGCGGAACAGGAAACGTCAGAAGCTGTATCGAGTCTGTTAAGTGAGGAGAATTATATTGAAACGATCAAGCAGGTTATAACAGGACAGATAAACGACCAGACACCGGTATCCAAGCAGTGCTTAGATACCTTTGACCCTGTAGGACTGACAGACATTATATCCATCGAGGAGATACCGGAGATGTGCTCTTATAGTGATCGGAAAGCCTGTTTTAACATTACAACAGAAGCCGGAACACAGAGCTATGCTGCCGGTTTTACGATTGTAAACGGTAGAATGAATTATCTGGAAATCTATTATGTTCCAGGTGCAGAAGGAGGCGTTTAAATTGACATTGAAAGAAAAGCTTGATTTTGAAAAGGACTCTTTTTTCTCTTATCTGCTGTTAAATTCCAGAGCAGATCTGATTTCAAAGGCTTATGAGATCACATTAAAAACAGCTATCTACAACCGTTTATATGATCAGCTTCCAAAGCTTACAGCAAAACAATCTGACCGACTTCTGTTGACGGATCATATTGTAGATTATATTTATTTAAAAAAGAAGAATGACCTGGAACTGCAGAAAGGGGAGATCACATCTTACTCATGGAACCGGGTTATGAAGGATTTATTATTTTAGAAAAATGCTGCATAGAGATATGCGGCATTTTCTTTTAAGGAGTGTGATGTGAATGTATCGACCATATAATGAGTTGAAAGCGGAAACCGACGCGGTGAAGCAACTTGATATCCGGATGATTGCCGAAGAAATGGGATTTACGTTTAAGAAGCGTGGATCCCATTTAGAATGTAATGAGGTATCAGGAATGATTCTGTTTACCCAGACCAACACGTTTCATAACTTTTACACCGGAGAGACTGGATCGGTGATCGATCTGGTTATGAAATTTGAAAACCGGACATTTCCGGAGGCTGTGCGGGAGCTTTCAAAGTATCTTTCCGGAGGAACTGTGAAATTTCAGTCCTATCAGTCACAAACAGAGAACAAACCATTTTTACTTCCACCGGTTAATAAAGATTACCGGCGGGCGTTTGCGTATCTTACAAAGTCAAGAGCGATTGACCGTGAGCTTGTGTCCAGACTGATGCATGAACACCGGATCTATGAAGAAGCTGATCACCATAATGTAGTATTCCTGGCAGGAGACAGAGCCGGACATATCCAGCATGGATTTATCCGTGGAACGATCACCGGAAAGCAATTCCGGGGAGATGTGCCGGGTTCTAACAAGGATTACGGATTTTCGCTGCAGGGGAATACGAACCGGCTGATCGTGTTTGAAGCACCAATCGATCTATTGTCATATAAGACGTTATATCCGGAATCTCAGGATCATCTGATTGCCCTTGGGATGCTGGCACAATCACCGGTTTATTTATACCTGAAAGAATATCCGGAGGTCAAGCAGATCTCATTTGTTCTGGATAATGATAAAAAGGGCAGAGAAGCTACAAGAAAATATGAGCATGAATTTCAGGAAAAGGGATATAGCATTATCCGGGATCCAGCAAGTGTCAGACTCTGGCAGACAGGGAAGAAAGATATGAATGAATATCTGGTTGCGATTAGACAGAGAATGATGGAACAAAAAAAGCAACCGTGCAGGAGGTGATGATGTAAGATGCAGAATTTGATTCATGAGATGAATCTATTTTTACAGGCAGAAGGAGCCTTGTTTGATCGGAGCCTGAATGATGGGGATATGGAGCAAGAGATGGAGATCATTCAGCAACAAGATGCTCACGATAAATCCATTTCTTTCTTAGAGGCTGATAGAAACTGTTTATAAAGACTTCATTGCATGAAAATAGTACAGATGCTATAATAACACTTGGGTGTTATCATAACACGGTAGGCGGTTGCCCTTCTACGGAGGGACTGTGACCCTCCGATTACATAGAAACCCATTTGGGAATCTTGAAGAAAGGAGGGCTAAGCCAATGAGTATTGTTGATTTTATTGCAGTAGTAAGCTTCGGCTTAACCTGCTTTGGATTAGGATATTCCTTTGGTAAGGATAATACAACACAGAAATAGCCGCCCCGGTCTGGTAAACTGAGCGGCTATTTCGGCTAAAAGTTATCGGGTCAACCGTCTATCGGTAACACCTTTTCTATAAGTATATTATCACGATTAAAAAAAAATGTCAAAAAATATGTAGAAACAGAAAATGGATACAGCAAAATGCCACGAGCAATGTTCGTGGTTTTTTGTTGCAATTTTATAAGGGGGAGCATTCCCAATGCCCTTTTTGGATGTGCCTGCCTATTCTTGGCGACAGCCAATATTATACGGTATAGATATGTGCCGGGGGTATTAGGGGTGCTCCCCTAACAAGTTGGCATTTTGTATGGACAAAATGCGTGACTTGCTATCTTTGAACAAAGTGAAAAGGTAGCAGATAAGAAAAAAGTGTCTGCAAAATGTCTACAAAGTGTCTACAACGTGTCCATGGACAAAAAAGTGTCTACAAAGTGTCTGCAAAGTGTCCATGGACAAAAAAGTGTCTGCAAAATGTCTATAAAATGACTGCAAAAATGTCTGCAAAGTGTCCATAACGTGTCCATGGACAAAAAAGTGTCTACAAAGTGTCTGCAAAATGTCTACAAAGTGTCTATAACGTGTCCATAGACAAAAAAGTGTCCATAAAATGTCGACAAGGAGGAAATATGAAAAAAACAATCAAAAAATCATACCGTTTTGATCCGGATACGAATCGTCTGCTGCAGCAAAATATCAGCCGAGCAGATAAGAAAAAAAGTGAAAGCGCATACATTCGTGAGCTGATACATCGAGACTATATGACATCCGTAGGAATTCGGGCTGCGGATCTTGCTGATGCGAAAAGACAGCTTGTTGGAATTGGCACAAATATTAATCAGATTGCACATAAGATGAATGCAATGGATATAGGGCAAGCTGATATGGATCGCCTTGCTGATGCTTTATCAGATGTGGCATCGATGCGGGAACAGCTGCAGAGGATAACACAGGTATTTTATAAAGGAAAATAAGATTTTTGTTTGGTTAACAAATTTTGTAGAGCTGCTTAAACATGAAATAATAGGAGAAGTGCCTATGGCTTATTTAAGATTAGGAGCAATCCGGGCGGCAACGTCCGGGAAAAAATCATCCGGATTAATCCGGGGAATTGAATATATTTATAATCCGGAAAAGACAGAGAATAAATATCTGTCCGGATACAATCTGACCCTTCCGGCAGATCTGACGGATACAGCAAAACTGTCAAAAAGTGTATATCAGCAGATGATGGACATAAAAGATGCATTTGGAAAGGAATGGGGGGTGCAGGGATATCACTACAAGCTTGCATTTCCGGCATCTGATCAGCTGACACCGGAACTTTGTATGCAGATCACAAGAGAGTTTATAGAGCGGTGCCTGCCGGAGTATCAGGCAGCTTATTCCGTTCATACGAATACAAAGCATATACATAGTCATATCGTATTTAATTCAATCGATCTGATTGAAGGACGTAAGTATCGTTATGAAAACGGAGACTGGAGAAGATATCTGATGCCAGTGATCAATGAATTATGTGAGAAGTATCAGCTGTCATGCTTTAATCTGGAGATAGAAGAGAATCAGAATTATAAGTACCGGTTTGATCATTCAAAAAGAGCGAAAAAAGCCGGAATGTATACAAATACAATGATACTCCGGGATATCGATGAATGCATCAGCCAGGCAAGAAGTTATGAAGATTTTAAGAAGCTGATGCAGGAAAAAGGTCATGTAATCAATGATGATCCGAGACATAAATATATAACGATTCTGGCTCCGGGACGAAAAAAGGCTGCAAGACTTGTAAATCTGACGCCGGATAAACAGACTTATACAAAAGAGAATATTATTAAGATGATCGGAGGAACATTTAAACAGGAGAACCGGCAGGAATATATGAAAAAGCTTTATGCAGATATGGGAGAGTATTATCAGTATGTTGCCTCATCGAATATCAGGATCTTTGATGTAAAAGCATTTATCGGGAAAAATAAGTTGACAGATCCGAAACAGTTAGAGCAATACAGAGCTTATCTGCAGGTGGCTGAAAAAGAGCTTTCGTTCATGAGAAAAAGAATCCACGTTAGTTACGAAGCAAGAACGGAAGCGTTGGATCAGTTAGAGGAACTGACAGAGCTGTATCCGGCTTATAAAAGTTATAAATCTGGAAAAACGGAATATAAAGCGGAGTATGATCAGGCACTTTCGGTGTACAGGAATTTGAAAGATCAAGGATATAATCTTGTATCACTCTATCGTTTTGGGAAGCTTGCGGACCGGTGTCTTGCTACAATCGATGATTATAAAAAGCATTTATATATTGAGAACCAGATCTGTAACCGGCTGCAAATGAAACAGCAGAGAGAAACAAAAAAAACAAAAAAAACATCACAGCAAAAAACACGATGATAAGATTATAATAACAAATTTCATACAACCGGAAACGGTTATGACAGAAGGATATATGATTATATGCTTCTTTTTTTTATGAAAAAAATGGCACAGGGCATTGAATCGGAGGTGAAAGACAGGAGCCGCTATGCCGCAAAATCAATTAGGAGGATAAGGTTATGTTAAATTATGATGAATTTAAAGAGTTGGTTATTGAAAAATTAAAGGATTACTTTCCAGAGCCGTACAGAGACTATGAAATGGCTGTACATCCGGTCTTTCGGACAAATGAAGTGAAGGATGGCATCACGCTTCGAAGACCAGGGCAGACCATAAGCCCGACTATCTATATTCAGGATATGTATCAGGCATATAGATCGGGAAATGATCTGAACGATGTGTTAAAGCATACTGCAGATTTTTACGTTGAAAAATCAAAGCAGATGGATGTCAATATGGATTTTTTAAACAAGCTGCCATCGGATCAGATCTATATGTCTTTGATCAATACTGCCGAAAATCAGGAATTGTTAAAGAGCTGTCCGCATCGCCAGTTTCAGGATCTGTCCGTTGTATATCGTGTTTTTATAGGTCAGAATGAAACAGGAATCATGTCTGCCAGGATCGATGAGGGACTTGCAGAAAAATATAAGGTGACGGAGCCGGAACTGTATGAGCTTGCTTATAAAAATACAGAGAAGCTGTTTCCTTCTGTCGTACGTCCGTTAAATGATATGCTGCGGGAGATTATGGAAAGTCAGGATGTACCGGATGAGATTATAGACAGTACACTGGAAGATAATCTTTTGTATATTGTAACAAATAATAAACAGATCAGCGGAGCTTCTGCAATATTGTATGAAGAGAATCTGCACAATCTGGCAGAGTTATATGGAGGGGATCTCTATGTCATTCCGTCATCGGTGCATGAAATGCTTGTGCTGCCGGCTGATTCTGATATGCTTCCAGACGAAATTGCAAATATCGTTCAAGAGGTAAATCAAATGGCGGTTCAGCCGGAAGAACGACTGTCTAATCAGGTGTACCGGTATGATAGTCGGGAACGAAAAATGTCAATCGTCAGTCATTCACCGGAACAGCTCCATGATCAGAAGAAGGAGCAGCCGGTAAAGGGAAGAACACGATAGAAAGGAAGGGCAGCCGGACTGGCTGCCTTTTTGGTAGATATTATGTATGAGATAACAACAAAAAGCAGAAAAAATAAAAATGTAATAGGAGATGTCACGATCATAATGGATGGAAGACTGCAGCTTGATCAGATCAGCATGATACAGACTGGGGCACAGGAAGATGGAGTGTTTCTGTCTTTTCCGGATAACTCTCTGAATCAGTCAAGAGTTACGGTGCTGTCAAAAGCATATATAGATGCTTTTACTACAGCTGCTTATTTTAGCTTAAAGCATCATGGAGAACCTTATTATATCCATTTGTTTGAAAATCAGATGGAACCATGGTCGTATATCGATATGCAGGATCGTATCGCAGATAATCCTGGGATACCGGAATCTGTAAAAAATACCCTGCCGGAAATGGATCTGTTTTCATATGGTGATCCGAAAATGAGATATAATACAGCAGCTGTATTTCAGCGTTATTTTGGCAATGGCGTAAATCACCGGGAATCTATAGTTATTCATATAGATAAAGGAGACCGGAACCGCTACAGCCTGCAGATTGCAGATGCAGTCATTTGTTCCAATCTGGCAGGTTTGGATTTAAGACGGTCGGCAGGCAACAAGAAGGAAGTGTGCAGCATTTTGCAGCAGGATTTTAAATTAGAAGTAAAAGCAAAGCTTCAAAAAGAACACGAAAAGCTACAGAAAAACAGATTAAGCAGATAAGAAAAGAGGTTGATATTATGGAGATTACCGGAGTTGGAGAAGCTGCACAATTTATGGAAGTCAGTATCCGTGGGATTGATACGGCTCTGCGGCTGACAGGGAATTTTGTTGGATGGTCATTAGAGCAGTTATGCCGTTTGGCAAAGCTGATCATCAGTCAGATAGAAAGAGGAAAAAAGCAGCCGGAGCATCTGCATATTGGAGAAATGCGATTAGATAAGATGCTTAGTTACAGCGCAAATATGGGAAATGAGACATTGCTAATGCAGATCGATGAAGAACTTACTGATGATTTTGTACAATTCTGTAAGGATAACAATTTGTCTTATTCTTTTTTATATGATTGCAATAAAGCAGATGGCTATAAGGAGATTGCTTACAATGAAGATCAGGCGGCAGCCTTTGGAGTATTTATCCGGAAGCATTCGCCAAAAGCAAGAGCGTACAGTTGGAATGATTATATGGAAAACGCAACCGAGGCAGATTTCTTAGAGATGGAACAGGAGATGTCAAAGGATATCAGGAAACAGGTAGAGCGTGCATACAGCTCTGACCGGGTTAAAAGCTTTTCAGACTTGAAACAGAAAAGTGAATATATGTCGGTTATTACGATACCGTCTGATCAGTATGCGGAATTTGCTTCCTTTGCAGAGACAGATCAAGTAGATCATACGCTGTTGATGGAACAGAATGATCAATTGTCTATTGCAGTTACAGATCTGGATTATGATAAACTGGATCAATACTTAAAAGGAACTTCTGCAGGCAAGCAGAGTCTGGCAGAATTTTTAACGGAACACTTTGATTTTGTTCCAGATGCATCGCTGATGGAGACAGCTAAAAAAGGAAGTAACGTTGACATCAATATGGAAAAAGACCGGATGGTGAAGTTGGATACCAGACAACTTGCAGAAATTAACGAGTATGCAGCTAAAATCCGGATACAGTATCAGGGGGATGAAGCATTTGTAAATATTCCACTTGACATGGTATATGCAGATCAAAATTTAAACCAGCTTAGTATTATGTTCCCATCGAAGGAGCAGTTTCATGTAGTGGAAGAAGCAGCTTATACAGAACAAATCGATGGACAAAGCAGAAGTATCCTGCAGCGACCGATAGCGACACTGACAGGAGCAGAACTAACAGAATGTGCAATTACGCAGCGATCTGTCTACGAGGAGCGGAGACAGGCATTACAGGCAGAACATGTTAAGATGGCAGATCTGTTTGTCAATACACCTTACGATGCAGTAGAACATCCAATCGAACCAGTGCCGGTACATACACCGGAAAATATATTTATTCAGCCGGACAGATCGACTATGCATTCTGCAGATAAACAGGCTGACAGATCTATGATACAGTCCGATCGGGCAAGAAGCCATGCAACAGATAGATACAGCAATCTTGGCAAGAGTGACATGGATATTACGATTGATGAAAGTCTTGTATATGATGAAAATGATCGGGCAGTACAAACCAGAATCCCTGGTACCTGGGGCGAGAATATTCGCTTTCTTTGGATCCCGAAACGAGACATACAGTATATTCATGGGGATCAGACGATACTTACCAGACTGGAACCAGATAAAGTCTATACAATCTATAATGCAGATGGTGTGGTTGCGCAGCATATGAAAGGCTCCGATCTGCGTAGCAAACATTATGATGCGATTGATAAATCTGTCCGAAAACGCGCAGAAAATAAGAGTATATCAGGCAGATCAAATGTGCGGAAGAAAGCAGTAAAAAATAACTACAGCCGGAGCAGAAGGTAGGTGTTTATATGGGAAAAACAAAAGGTGCAGTGACTCTGCAGAAGAAAAAAACACCTGTAATTATTTACCTGCTGCTATATGTGTTTGCACTATATGGGGCGATTATGATCGCAGATATCTGGGATCCAGAGCTTAATTTATATGATCAGTTGGTGAATATTATGAATCATATGTCAGTCAATCCTTTTGCATGGAACTGGCATCAGATTGCTGCCAATCGAACAATTTTGTTCCGGGCTTTTTTGATCCTTGCATGTTTAGTTAGCCTTGCACTGGCATATGCATTAACCCAGAGGGATTTTATTACCGGAAAAGAATACGGAGTGGCAGACTGGGGAAACATCGAAAGAATCAATCGAAGGTTTGCATCTAGGAAGGACGAACATGCAAACAGGATCTATTCTGATAAGCTGCGAATATCCATGAATGGACGATTTACCCGGATCAATAACAATGTAATCGTGGTAGGTGGTTCTGGTGCTGGTAAAAGTATGTTTCTGCTCCGACCAAATCTATATCAGGCCAGTACTTTGAGCAGGTATCCCGGAAGCTTTGTGATAACAGACCCGGATGGATCTTTGCTCCGGGCAAATGGAAGGCTGTTAAAGAAAAAAGGATATTTAGTTAAGTCTGTGAACCTGATTTCCGGAATGATGCAGGAAAGTGACCGGTTCAATCCTTTGCTATATATCCGGAATGAGACAGACGTATTAAAATTCTGCGAAGCATTGTTTGCAAATACAAGAAAAGCAGGTGAAAGCAATCGTCAGGATCCTTTCTTTGATAATCAGGCTAAAACATTGCTGCAGTCTGTCGTTTTGCTTGTGTGGATGGAGCATGAACGTTATGGATGGAACAATGATTTTAATCAGGTAATGGATCTTGTAGAAATGGCTGATGTGGAGGAGGGCAATTCTCCGCTTGATGATCTGATGCTCCGGCTTGTGAGGGATACCATGAATGATAATAATGGGGGTACGAGACATCCGGCATATAAGGCATATAAGAAAGCAACAAAGGGGGCTAATGACACAGTTTTATCTATCATATCTACGTTAAATGAGCATATCCGTGTGCTTGACAACCCGGATGTACGGCGTATCTTCTCTGGAGACGATCTCGACCTTAAAACTGTTGGAACAGGAGAGATTAATGGAAGAAAAGATGTAAAAACAGCACTTTTTCTTGTGATTCCGGATGCAGATACGACATTTAACTGTATAGCAGGTATGATATATACTATGCTGATTCAGGAATTATATTTCCAGGCGGATTTTGTCTATTCCGGAGAATTGCCAGTGCCGGTTACATTCTGGTTCGATGAATTTGCAAACATCGCATTGCCGGAGAACTTCCCGAAGGTACTTGCTACTATGCGAAAACGATTGATGAGTGCAGTCATTATTATTCAGAATATGGCACAGATCAAGGAGATTTACAAAGAAAACGGATGGGAGAATATCGTAGGTAACTGTGATGTATTTGTCTACCTTGGAGGCAATGAACCATCCACATTCAAATATATATCGGAGAATCTGGGTAAGAAAACTATTTGGAAACGGAGTCATGGCATTAGTCACGGAGGTAACAGCGGATCATCCTCTACAAATGATGATGTCCTTGGCCGAGAACTTCTTTTACCGGACGAAGTAAGAGAACTGGATACGGATTATTGTATTGTTCTTGTACGAGGACAAAAGCCTGTACTGGATCTGAAATTTAGGACGCTGGATCATCCGGATTTTGCATTATCCGAAAGCCTTGGAGCCTATATGAACTCACAGGAAAGAAACAAAGGAGACTTTCGTATTGAGACGTTTCCGGCAGAGTACGGATCGCCATATATGATCCAGTTAGATCCGGAGCAGTCCATTACCGGATACCGGCCGGATCTGGCTGCTTTGTTTCAGATAGTTGAATTTAACAGAGAGCAGGATAAAAGAGAAAAGAAGATCAACATAGCAGATATGAGCGTGGTTGAGTTATTATCACACCCATCCTTCCATCTGACAAATGATGAGCTTTACGAGGTAACAGAAGGTATGGCAGACGGATTAACTGATGAAGAAATTAAGAGTTATATCCTGTGTGAATCTGCAGAAGTGATGAAGCAGAAGCGGCTTTTGCTATGTGCAATCAAAATGAGGCAGCAACAGGGAGCGAACAGATAAGCTGTTCCTATTTTATATTATCTGCAGAACGAGATTTTTTGTTCTGCAGATAATTTCAGGAGGGTAGATTATGAATTTTTTAACAGATGAAATTTTAAAAGAAAAATATATAAAGCATTTAGCGTGGTTGGATGGATATGCACGGTCTTTTGCCGATTATCAGATGAATCTGGCTGGTTACCAGATAAATGGTATGGATTTTAACAGTATTAAGTTCAGAGAAGCAGATCTGAGATCTGTGCAGATGCACTCTTCTTCTTTTACCTGCTGCAATTTTGATTACGCACAGATTACATCCGGTATGATAGAAAATTGCAGCTTTACAGAATGTAGCATGATGAAGACAGCGTTATGGTGTATGGATATCATATCTACGGCATTTAATTATACAAATTTAGGTTATGCGGATTTTCGATATAGTACATTTCAGGATACAAGTATGATCGGAGCTTCTCTAAGAGAAGCAGATTTTTCATATTGTATCTTTGATGATCAGACAGATATTCGATTTGCAGATATCACCGGTGCTGTATTCACTGGAACACGATTTGATTTTTCAAAAAATATTGACATGTTGCCGGAGTTTTGTTATATGAAAAATGATGATGGAAAAACGGTGCTGCTTGCAAGATATGATCCGAATATCTATCCAATGCCGGAAGAATATGCCTATCTGGATCCAAAAGCTTTAAATGCTGCATTATGTATAACTGACAGACAGTATGAACTCATGTACCAGGGGCTTGTAACCGGATGGAGCAGTATCGATGAAGGTTTGACAATGTATAAGGCGGAGATAACAATCAAGAATCCGGCTGGAACACCGGTACTTGGCTTTGAAACAAAAGAGTTTGAGAGCCGGACAGAGCTTGATAATCACATAGATGAAGTATGTAAGTACCAGGCAAAAAAGAACAAAAGTAATGTCTTTGCAGTGAGTATACAGAAGAAGCAGGGTACGGATTCAGAATATGTATGCTGTGAAAAAATAAATGATTATTTTGGAAATCAGTCTCATAAAGCAGATAAGAAAAGAATGAAATAAAACGGTATAAAGATTTACATGGTTTTATAGGATAGTTACATGCTAGTGACAGGTTAGTGACAAAGAGCATATATATATAGGAAGAAACAGGTTCGAAGTTCATCAAAAATTATCAAAGAGATAATTCAAAACACGATTTTTGTCCCATGGATATTGGAAAAATCCAGTATCTGTGGGATTTTTTATTCCTCAGATCTATAAAATTGTAAGTATTTTCAACGCATGGTTGAATCCCTGCATGAAACTCACTTTTGTGGTTATTGTTTTGTGCATGCAAAGTAAACTATTATAAAATAAAAACGGAGGTATTTATATGCTTGACAGTATTAAAGTTGGAAATTTTATAATGGGAAAACGAAAGAGCCTTGGCATGACGCAACAGCAGTTGGCGGATAAGCTAAATGTTTCTTTTCAGGCAATTTCAAAATGGGAAAATGGAACAACTTATCCCAATATTGAGATACTAAGAGATTTGGCAATTGTGTTGGATGTGTCTGTTGATGAAATCCTGGCAGGGAGTGAAAGAGGTGCGGAAGGGTTATCTTACAGTAAGGCGGGAATTGATATAACCTATACTGATACCATTAAAAGAGAGATGGCAAAACATTTGGATACAAAGGATGACCGTGTTTTAAATGGTCTGGGACCATTTGCTTCTTTATATGATATAAAATTTCAGGAGATTGAAAATCCGGTTCTGGTATTAAAATCTGAAGAACCCGGATCAAAACAAAAACTCGCGATAGAGTATGGATATTCAGAATCTATTTGCCATGATATGGTCAATCATTTAGTAAATGATATTGTGGTTATGGGTGCAAAACCGTTGGCAGTACTTGACACGATTGTTTGTGGAAATGCGGAAGCGGATACAATAAAGACATTGGTTAAGGGTGTTTCAGATGCATGTAAAGAAAATGAATGTTCTCTGGTAGGTGGGGAAACTTCTATTCAGCCATTGGTTGTTGACCCAGGCGTATATGTACTTACTTCAAGTATTGCTGGAATTGTTGAACGATCAAAGGTAATCGATGGTTCCCAGATTAAAGAGGGTGATGCAGTTCTGGCAATTGCATCAAATGGCTTACATACAAATGGATATTCGTTAGTACGGTTATTGATGGACAAAATGCCGCAGATAAAACTGGATAAGATAGATGGTTTAACCTTTATAGAGCAGATTATGAAACCACATACACCATACTACAGATCAATCAAAGATTTATTTGATAAAGATGTTATACATGGCATGGCGCATATCACTGGCGGTGGTATAGAAGGAAATCTGTGCAGGATAATTCCGGAGGGACTGAGTGCAAAGATCGATCTGTCGAAAATAAAGATATTAGACATATTTAAGTATATCAGAAATAATGGGAATATCAGTGACGAAGAAATGCTGCGGACGTTTAATTGTGGTGTAGGCTTTAATATTGTGACGAATCAAAAAGATAAGGCAGCAGTAATGCATCATGTCAGTCGGTTTTATGATTGCTATGAGATAGGAGTTATAGAATCAGGAGACCGCAAAGTAAAATTTGAAAACAGGCTTAACTGGCTGTAGTTCTTGGAAAATACAAATTCATAAAAACCATAAGATTACGTTTGACTTTATTGTGATAAACTGTTACTATGTTATCGTGTTGCGCCCGGAAGGGGCAGACATATATCTTTTAATTATATTCAGGAGGAAATAATCATGAAAAAGTTAGTAGCACTGGTTTTAGTAGCAGTAATGGGACTTTCTATGGTTGGCTGTGGAAAGAAAGATTCATCAAATGACTCAAAGAGTGATCTGGAATACGTAAAGGAAAAGGGAACTCTTGTTGTTGGTGTTACAGATTTCGCACCAATGGATTACAAAGACGACTCAGGTAACTGGATTGGATTTGATGCAGACATGGCATCCGCATTTGCTGAGAGCATCGGCGTGAAAGCAGAATTCGTAGAGATAGACTGGGACAACAAGATCATGGAGCTTGATGGTAAGACAATCGACTGTGTATGGAACGGTATGACACTTACAGACGAGGTTACAAGTTCAATGGCATGTTCTGATGCATACTGCAACAATGCACAGGTAGTAATCGTGCCACAGGACAAGGCAGATCAGTACCAGACAGTAGACAGCATTAAGGAACTTACATTTGCTGTAGAAGCAGGAAGTGCCGGAGAAGATCAGGCAAAGGAACTTGGACTTAATTATACAGCAGTGAAGGCACAGTCAGATGCACTTATGGAAGTTGCAGCAGGAACATCTGATGCAGCAATTATCGATTCCCTTATGGCAGCAGCTATGGTAGGTGAAGGCACAGGCTATGCAAATCTTACATATACAGTAGGCCTTAACAGTGAGGAATATGGTGTAGGTTTCAGAAAAGATTCTGATCTTGCAGCAGAGCTTAACAAGTTTTTCAAAGACAGCAAGGCTGATGGATCTATGGAGAAATGTGCAGAGAAGTACAAGGTACAGGCAGCACTTACAGAGTAATTAACAGACTATAAGACGGTTATTTTGATTATTACTTAGAGAGAAAATTATTATGGATTTGTTTTTTGAACAGCTCCCAATTGTACTTGGGGCGCTTAATACAGGATTTATTCAAACTTTAAAATTGTTCTTTGTGACCTTGCTTGGTGCATTTCCACTGGGACTTTTAATAGCATTTGGCTCTATGTCAAAGTTTAAGCCACTCAGCTATCTTATGAAATTTATCGTGTGGATCGTTCGAGGCACACCTCTGATGATCCAGATGCTTATCATCTATTATTTTCCGGGACTTGTATTCCATAACCCGATCTGGGGCGGTGGCGAAGGCGGAAGATTCGTGGCAGCATCGGTATCGTTCATCGTGAATTATGCCTGCTATTTTTCAGAGATATATCGTGGAGGAATTCAGGGAATTCCTGTTGGACAGGAGGAAGCAGGTCTGGTGCTTGGTATGACTCCAAAACAGATATTCTTCAAGGTTAAGCTTCTTCAGATGATAAAGAAGATCGTACCTGCAATGTCCAACGAGATCATTACGCTGGTTAAGGATACATCACTTGCACGTATCATTGCGTTGCAGGAGATTATCTGGGCAGGACAGGCGTTCATGAAAGGTTCACAGGGAATCTCAGGTGCGATATGGCCATTGTTCTTCTGCGCATTCTATTATCTGATCTGGAATGGTGTACTTACTGTTTTACTTGGAAAATTAGAGAAGAAACTGGATTTCTTCAGATAGAGGAGGAGCTGTATGGCGATATTAGAGGTTGAACATATAAAAAAGAAGTTTGGTAAGACCGATGTACTTAAGGATATCAGCTTCTCATTAGAGCAGGGAGAGGTTCTGTCGATCATAGGATCATCAGGAAGTGGTAAGACTACATTGCTTCGCTGCCTGAATTTCCTTGAAATGCCGGATAACGGAATTATCCGTGTAAATAATGAGATCCTTCTCGATACGGATAAGCCGGAGACACTTAAGGAGTCGGAGGTTCGGAAGAAACGGTTGCACTTTGGACTGGTATTTCAGTCATTTAATCTGTTCCCGCAGTACACAGCACTTCAGAATGTTATGCTGGCAAGGGAGCTTCTGGCAAAGGAAAGACCGGACTATAAGGCAAATAAAAAGAACATACTGGATGAGATAAGAGTACAGGGCGAAGATCTTCTGCGTCAGATGGGACTAGGAGACCGGATGAACAATTATCCACATCAGTTATCAGGCGGGCAGTGTCAGCGAGTTGCGATCGCAAGAGCACTTGCTATGCAGCCGGATATCCTGTGTTTTGATGAACCGACATCAGCTCTTGATCCGGAGCTTACCGGCGAAGTGCTGAAGGTTCTCAGAAATCTTGCAGATAAAAAGACAACGATGATAATTGTCACTCATGAGATGGCATTTGCAAGAGACGTAGCCAGTCAGGTTATATTCATGGATGATGGATATATACTTGAGCAGGGCAGACCGGAAGAGGTATTTGACAATCCGGAGCAGGAACGTACAAAGCAGTTTTTATCATCATATTCATAATTATTTATTTGACGCACGACAAATGATTTTATATCCTATAAGAGGAATAAAATTTGCCGTGCGTTATTTTTTGTATCAAAATATTATAGGCAGGAAGTATCGCAGGGTAAAGACGATAGATAAAAGATGGGAGCGGTTATTTGTGACCGTGAATAGATGAAGATGAAAAAAATACCACACAAAAAGATTATCATTCTGATGCTTATAATCATTATTTTGATTCCGTTTTGCCTGTTTCAGAATAAGCATCTGGTAATTACCACATATACATATGAATCAGAAAAGCTTGGCGCAGATCTCGATGGATACCGGATCGTACAGATATCGGATCTACACAACGCTGAATTTGGAAAAGAGAATAAGAAGCTGTTAGAAACCATACGAAGCTGTTCGCCGGATATCATTGTTATTACCGGGGATCTGGTGGATTCTAATCATACAAATGTGGAACGTGCGGTAGCATTTGTGAAAGAAGCAGTGAAGATCGCACCGGTATATTATGTGACCGGCAACCATGAATATTGGCTTGAGCCATCGGAAAATGAACAGATGATGCAGGGGATTCTTGCTGCCGGAGCATGTGATCTGGATGATGAAGCCGTCTGCATTGAAAAAGGGGATTCCTCTTTTATGTTGGCAGGGTTAGATGATCAGCACTTAAGTGATGAGACATTAAAGAATCTGCTTCAGGAGCAGAAAAATGAATTATCCATCGTACTTGCGCATGAGCCACAGTACCTTCAGAACTATGCAAATGCCGGAGCTGATCTTGTCTTGACCGGACATGCACATGGAGGACAGATCAGACTTCCATTTGTCGGGGGAATCGTTGCACCCGATCAGGGATTTTTACCGGAATACACATCAGGAAAATATAACCGCGCAGATACAGAAATGATAGTCAGCAGGGGACTTGGCAACAGCATAATTCCGGTTCGCCTGTTCAATTATCCGGAGGTTGTGTGCGTAGAGCTTAGATGTAAAAACTAACGATTTATGGAGAAACAATATGCCAAAGCTACTTGTGATTGAAGATGACAGAGAGATCAATCATCTCATCTGTGAATATATGGCGGAAACCGGACAAAGATAAAGAAATATGACGACCGGGAATACATAGAAATCATATGTGTTATCATATAATAGCTATAAGAAAAGATGGTTCAATTAGGGTGTTGGATCTTTGATAGCCTGAGGAGAATTTGTATACATGGATAAATGGTATATCATAATTTCAGGACTGTTGCTTTTACTGGCAGCAGTCCTTTTTATACGTTTGATACAATATAAAAGACAGATGCGGATATTTGCAGCCAAGCTTCAGAAACGCTTGCATGGAGGAGTGGATCAGGAGATCCATGTGGAATATTTTGATCGTGACATCGTAGCTCTTGCAAAAGCGTTAAATGATTATTCGGATCAGATCAAGGAGAGAAACCGTGCGCTGGAGCAGGACAGAACCAGACTGAAAAATGTGATCGCAGGCATTTCTCATGATTTCAGAACACCCCTTACAGCAGTAAAAGGATATCTGCAGTTGATGAAAAAAGGTGGACGCATAGACGACCGGGATATGGAATATCTGGATATCGCGATCGCAAAGACAGAGTATCTCCGTGTGTTGTCGGATGCATTTTTTGAGGTATCTTATGCAGAGGCAAAGGATGAAGCCATTGACATCAGGAATATAGATGTGGCAAGAACTTTGACAGCACTTGTGCTGGAGCAGTATGAATGGATTCAGGAGTCCGGGATTCAGGCAGCATTTGACATACCGGAAAGTGTAGTCTGGGTTCAGAGCAACGAGAAAGTGCTGAACCGGATATTTACAAATTTCTTTTCTAATGCCAGAAAATATGCGGATACCAGAATCAGCGTCTGCTTACAACAGGATGCGGACGGAGTATCCATTACATTCACGAATGACATAGAGGCTGACAATGAGATCGATATCGACCATGTATTTGACGCCTTCTACCGTGGCAATTCCCGCCGGGAGGAAGGCGCAGGACTTGGTTTATATGTTGTAAAATGCCTGGCCGATAAGCTGGGGCATGTGGTTTCAGCAGAGGTAAAAGATAAGCAGTTTTCGGTAATGCTGCGAATAAAGTGAGTTTTTATACCCTTGCAAATGAAGGCAGGATATGCTATCCTAACCGTACAATTCTATGAGTTGATATTGAAAGGATTAAGATTATGTTCTGGAAAATGACAAATCTACAACTGAAAAAAGGTTATACATGTGTTCCTTACGGGGATAGTGCGCCTTTTTTTAGAACAAGTCATATATCAGAACAATGATATAAAACGTAATAAAAAAGTACACTATCTCCTTATCCATTTAAGAAAAATAGATAAGGAGATTTTTTTATGAACACAATTAGAAAACAAATAGGATATTTATACACATCATCCGTCCTTGGAAATTTATCTTTAACAGGGGCTTGGGTGGCAATATTGGCTGCCAGAGGATATAGTTTGGTCGAAATAGGTTTTGTGGAAACGGTCTTTCATGTAACCAGCATTATTTTTGAGATACCGTCAGGAATATTTGCGGATGTATTTGGAAGAAAAAATATGTTGATTGTGAGCAGTATTTTACGAATGATTGCAAATGTTGTTATGATCGCATCAGGGAATTTGTTTACGATATGTCTGTCTATTGCACTTCATGCGATGAGTTACAATTTTTCATCAGGATCGGGAGATGCTTTAGCATATGATTCTTTAAAAATCTATGGAGAAGAATCCTATTATGCAAAATATGAATCAGATCAGTTGAGTATATACCGTTTGTGTAATGGAATATCAACTTTGTGTGCAGGATTTGCGTTATACATTGGTTATAGAGCCGCATATGGAACGGATATTTTAATGTGTCTGGTTCAGATATTTGTTTTAAATAGAATATGGGAACATAGAGAACACAGGGATCATAAGGCAAATACAATTGTCCGTGCATTGGTTGACTGCTGGTGGGAAAGTATTCAGTTTCTAAAGGATGCAAGGAGAGCAATAGTTTTGATGTTGGTAAATTCGCTGGTAGGAGCAGGGGATATTTTACTGTTATTTTTCTTACAGGCTAAGCTGCCGGAGAGTGGAATCCCAAATGCCTTGCTTGGAATGGCACTCTTTATTATGGAACTTGGAGGAATCCTTGGAGCAAGGGTGATTCTGTTGTGTGATCGTTTACGGTACAGAACAGTATTTGTATTAACCGGATTCCTTGTTCTTCTTGGTATAGCAGTGGAACATTCTGGTAATTATGTGATTATGACATTAGGTGGATTTATTGCGGCATTTAGTGATGATGCATTACAGGTAAGAACAAATACGATACTTCAGAATATGTTCCCTTCGGAACAGAGGGCAACATTGATCTCTATGGAATCTTTTACATTTTCCATGATCATGATCGTGTTGTCACCGCTTACAGGTATTCTATTTTCATGGTGGTAATTGTAACACCTGTATATTTGTCATATAAGAAATAACGCCTGTCATGTGATTTCCAACCTGTTCAAAATCTATCAAAAAACTATCTTTTTTCCCATAAAAGTGAAAAGCATGTTATAATAAACACATGATTGTTTGTATGTAAAATAATAGTTTTGTGGTGTATAGAGTAGTAAAGATGAGAGGGAGGATCACCCGTGACAGTGGATGATATCAGAGAGAGAATTAAGAAAAAAGATATAGAACTGTATGTACAGGAATTACTACAGTTTGAGAATACATTTGATGGATTCAAAAAGGCGATCGAACCTCTGGCTGAGCGGCTTAAGATCGGCAGGGTAGCGGGACATTTGCACATTGAGGCAAATATCAAATCTGTACAGGATGAAGATCGTCATGATGTATTCTATGCCGGGGATGGCTTGTATTCCGAGAAAGGCAAATATCAGAAGACATTTCAAGCGGTAGAAAACGGATATTGTGAGCTTACGGCATTCCCATATGAAAATGTAGAATGGAGCGAGGAAGAAAAAGAAGATATAGCTCTTCTCCTTGAGGTTTTATATCTTCATGTGACGAGATCCAGACTGATCCGTAAGACAAGAGAATATTCGTATTGTAATCTGATCACGATGCTCCCTAACAGTGCAGGCTTTGTCAGGATCATACAGCAGCATTTGCAGGATCAGACGATCTGTCAGTACAACGGCTTTTATTTTAACCTGAAAAGCTTTGGACTGCTCAGCTATAAGTATGGTGGTGCAGAAGGTGATCTGATGATCAAGCGTTATGCAGTCGCTGTCAGAAAATGGCTGGCAGAGGACGAGACACTGGCGCATCTGGGCGGAGATAATTTCATGGCGCTGGTCAAGAAAAGCAGAACGGCAGAGTTCCTTCATCTTCTGGAAAAGGTTGAGGTAACAGCAAAGTATATGGGACGGGTCGTTCCGGTATATATAGCGGCAGCGGCAGGTGCCTATGAGATAACGGCAAAGGACAGAGATCCCGGAAATATTATGAATGGTTTGTCGATTGCCGTCAGTTATGCCAGACAGCACAAGCTTCCGTATGCGTTTTTAACGGACAAGATGCTGGAAGAAACAGTAGATGTTCAGCGGATGGAACAGATGCTTCCTGAGGCGTTGGAGAAACGGGAATTTCAGGTGTATTATCAGCCGAAGGTTGATATCCGGACAGGTCAGATCGTAGGTACAGAGGCACTTGCAAGATGGATTCATAACGGAGAAGTGATACAACCATTTCGGTTTATTCCGACCATGGAGAGGAATGGATTTATCATTCATCTGGATCTGTATATTCTGAAGCGGGTCTGTGAGGCTATAAATGAATGGATTGAGAAAGGGTATAAGCTTGTTCCGATATCTGTGAATATATCGAGAAATGATATTTCCGGGGTTGGGCATGATCCACGGATGTTGGCGGAACGAATTATAAGGATCATAAAAGAGTATGATATTGATCCAAAGTATATCATCATAGAAGTAACAGAGACGACAGAAGCGAGTGAACAGAAGGATCTGTATGACTTTATCAAGAATATGTCAGAAGCAGGTATTGCGACATCAATTGATGACTTTGGTACAGGCTGTTCGACCTTGAGTGTTCTTCGGGATTTCCCGGTAAACGAGATTAAGATCGATCGGTCATTTATCAATCATGAGGCATTTTCAACACAGGATCAGATCATTATTAAGAGTATCATTCAGATGGCAAGACAGTTGAATCTGAATGTCATAACCGAGGGAGTTGAGACGGAGGAGCAGGCAAGATTTCTTCTGGAACTTGGCTGTAACCATGCACAGGGCTATCTGTATGATAAACCATTAGAACAGAGTGCATTTGAAAGCAGGCTGTCAGTGGGAGGATATGATCGAAAGATATAGAAGATAATGAGCATTATATATGATACAAACGGACTGGGACATTTGTATAAGGCCGGAAAGCAGTCTGAAGGTATCGGATTTCAAATAATATAAGGAGAAAACAGAAAATGGGATTTTTAACAGGTAAAACAGTTATTGTCACAGGTGGAGGACGTGCCGTATTAAGTGATGGCAGATGTGGTTCGATCGGTTACGGTATCGCTACAGCATATGCAAAAGAAGGCGCAAATGTCGTGATCACAGGACGAAATGTGAAGAAGTTGGAAGATGCAAAGGAAGAACTGGAACGCTTATATGGTATAAAGGTTCTGGCTGTTGCAGCAGATGTATCTGCCGGTGCGGATAATGAGGCAGTTGTTGCAAATGTTGTAAAGCAGACGATCGATACATTTGGCAGTATCGACGTATTGGTTAATAATGCACAGGCATCGGCATCCGGTGTTCCGCTTGCTGACCATACAACAGATCAGTTTAATCTGGCATTATATTCCGGACTGTATGCAACCTTCTATTATATGAAAGCGTGCTATCCATATCTGAAAGAGAGCAAGGGATCCGTTATCAACTTTGCATCCGGTGCAGGACTGTTCGGTAACTTTGGACAGTGTGCGTATGCAGCAGCAAAAGAAGGAATTCGTGGACTTACAAGAGTTGCAGCAACAGAATGGGCAAAGGATGGCGTAAATGTAAATATCATCTGCCCGCTTGCATGGACAGCACAGTTAGAACAGTTCAAGAATGCATATCCGGATGCATTTGACAAGAATGTTCATACACCTCCGATGGGTCATTTCGGTGATTCAGAGCTTGAGATCGGACGTGTATGTGTACAGCTTGCATCCCCTGATTTCAAATATATGACAGGAGAGACGATCACTCTGGAAGGCGGACTTGGACAGAGACCATAGTCTTAGGTATTAACGGAAAATTCTTAAATCATTCAATAAGAAAAAATGACAATAAAATCGGAAAAAGCTACTTGACAGTGCGGAACAGTTGAAATATACTTTGAATAACGTGTTGATGAGAACAGTACTGAACGAAGAATCTACAGAGAGAGATACATTTGGTGGAAGTATCTTAGAGGAGTCATTCAGGAAGACCAGCTCTGAGCGGCCCTAATCCGGTCCGGTGATTCCGTTATCGTCATGAATGAGATATTTCCACAGGAAATAAAAAGGGTGGAACCGCGATATAAGAATTATAATCGCCCCTTGTATAGATGAAAAAACGTCTGTACAGGGGCGCTTTTTGTGCAATAGACAAAGAAACAGAATGATTCCTGTACAAATAATTATCGGACATTGTACCATCGGGTGGGATGTCACTTCAGGTAAAAGAAAGGAAATAAGAAAATGGTAGATTTTAAAGCAGACGAGAGATTAAATACTCTCAATCATTCCTGCGCCCATGTTATGGCACAGGCCGTAAAGCATTTGTATCCACATGCAAAGTTCTGGGTTGGACCGGTTGTAAAAGAAGGTTTCTATTATGATATCGACCTTGGCGATGATGTTGTAAACGATGATGTGATCGCAGCTATTGAAAAAGAAATGAAGAAGATCTGTAAAGAGGGCAAGAAGATTTACAGACGTGAAGTTACAAAGGCAGAAGCACTTGAAATGTTCAAGGATGATTTCTACAAGCTGGATCTGATCGAAGGCTTAGAGGATGGAAATATTACAGTTTACGATCAGGGAGATTTCACAGATCTCTGTCGCGGACCACACGTTGATAACACAAAATTATGTAAGAACTTCAAGTTAGTAAAATATTCCGGTGTATACTGGAAGGGTGATGCCAAGAACCATGTAATGCAGAGAATCTATGGTGTATGCTTCCCTACAGCAGAAGAACTGGAAGAACATCTGAAGTTATTAGAGGAAGCAAAAGACCGTGACCACAGAAAGATCGGTAAAGAGATGAATCTGTTCATGTCAGATGATCTGGTTGGACGTGGACTTCCTATGTTCCTTCCAAAGGGTTATATCGTATGGCAGGAGCTTGAAAATTATATCAAGAACAAGGAAAGAAAGCTTGGCTACCGTCATGTTATGACTCCTTGTGTTGGTACGGTAAATCTTTATAAGACATCCGGTCACTGGGATCATTACAAAGACAATATGTTCCCTGCAATGGAAGTTGAGGGTGAGTCTTTCGTGCTTCGTCCAATGAACTGCCCGCATCATATGATGATCTATGCAAACAAAATGCATTCCTATAAAGATCTTCCGATTCGTATCGGCGAGATCGCACATGATTTCCGTTTCGAAGCCAGTGGTACTTTAAAAGGAATCGAGAGAGGCAGGCATTTCTGTCAGAACGATGCCCATCTGTTTGTAACACCGGAGCAGATTGAATCTGAATTCAAGCAGGTTGTTGACTTGATCTTCGACACCTATAAGGATTTCAATATCACAGATTATCGTTGTGTTCTGTCCTTAAGAGATCCTGAGGATAAGGTGAAATATCATGATGACGATGAGATGTGGAATACAGCGGAGGACGCACTCCGTAAAGTGTTGGATGATATCGGTATCGAATACACAGAAGAGATCGGTGAAGCAGCATTCTATGGTCCAAAGCTTGATGTAAATGTTAAGCCGGCGATCGGAAATGAATATACATTATCTACATGCCAGCTTGACTTCTGTCTTCCTGCAAAATTCAACCTGACATATATTGATAAGGATGGTACAAAGAAGACTCCTGTCGTTCTTCACAGAGCAATCCTTGGTTCCTTAGATCGTTTCATGGCATACATTCTGGAGGAGACAAAGGGAAATCTGCCACTTTGGTTAGCACCGGTACAGGCCAGAATCCTTCCTGTAAAGAATGAAGATGAGGAATTAAATGCATATGCACATGAGTTGTATGATTTCTTAGATGATAACAACATCCGTGTTGAGATTGATGAACGTGCAGAGAAGCTTGGCTATCGTGTAAGAGCTGCTCAGGTTGAGAAGGTTCCGTATCTGATCATCCTTGGTAAGAATGAGGTAAATGATAAGACTGTCAGCTACAGACTTCATGGTGAGCAGAAGACAACAACTGTTCCTATGGATGAGTTCCTTGCAATGCTTCAGGATGAGATCAAGACCAAGAAGTTGAATCCTGCCGCATCCAAGTAATACAGAGTACAAATAAGGATAAGCCGCCGGAAGCAGATTTCCGGTGGCAGATCCTTCAAAATATCAGAAACCGGCACTTGATGTATGGATAACCGCATGCTATAATGTATCAATACTTTTTGCACTGCATATCAATCTACAGTACAAACTGAGCAGGCGGTGGGATGACCACAGGGCCGGGCCACACAGGGTGGCAGCAGATAAAGAATGAATTTATGATCTGCGGGACAGTAGTTACTATTTGTTCCGCAGGTTTTTTATTATTCCGGCTACAGCCGGTCAGAGATAATTCTATTAATCTGATGGAAAGATTATTAATTGCGTTGCATAAAGTTATCTTATATATGCGGAGGTAACTATTATGGCACAAGAAAATCAGGATTCTAAGAAAAGGGCAGCGGTCGGTAAGATGACCGGTTTCATAGGGGTATTGTGTAACCTGCTGTTGGCAGGCAGCAAGCTTGTGATCGGAAAGTTGGCCGCATCTACATCAATTACTGCAGATGGATTGAACAATCTGTCAGATGCAGCAAGTTCCATCGTAACATTACTCGGATTTAAGCTGGCAGAGAAGCCGGCAGACAAAGAACATCCATACGGACATGCGAGATTTGAATATCTGGCAAGTCTGGTTGTGGCTGCTATGATCCTTGTGATCGGATTTGAATTGGCAAAGACATCGGTACTCAAGCTGATCCATCCGGCATCAATCGAATTTTCCATGCTGATGATCATTGTGCTGATCGGTTCGATCCTGGTAAAACTCTGGATGATGTTCTTTTATCGTAAGATGGGAGATAAGATTCAGTCAAATACCTTATTTGCTGCAGCCGCAGACAGCAGAAATGATGTGCTGACAACAGCTGCGGTTCTTGCCGCAACAGTTGTAGAACATATCAGCGGATGGAAAATAGATGGTCTTATGGGTGGGCTGGTATCTGTTTTTATCATTGTAAGCGGAATTTCGCTTGCAAAGGATACAATCTCTCCGCTTCTTGGAGAAGGTGCAAATACCGGTTTGCGGGAACAGCTTATTGGATATATAAGCAGCTGTCCGTTGGTACTTGGCTGCCATGACCTGTTGGTACATGATTATGGACCGGGCAGACAGTATGCAAGTATTCATGTAGAGATCGATAAGAAGATCGATCCAATGGTGTGTCATGATGAGATTGACCGCATCGAACGGGAATGCCTGAACCGATTTGGTGTGCATATGGTCATTCATTATGATCCGGTTATTACGGACGATGCAGAGCTCGATCAGATGCATCATCAGGTACTTACTATCCTGCAGCAAATAGATGCAGAAATAACAATCCATGATTTCCGCGTACACACTCATGAGGGAAAGAAAGAACTTGTTTTTGATATGGTTGTTCCATCGGAATGGCAGGGGCAGGAAAAGAATATCGTGCGGGAACTGACGGAACGGTTGCAAAAAGAAAACAAAGAGACATATTTGATAAAAATTACGTTTGACCTTGAGGACAGGGCGTAGTACATTAACAGAATAGTTTACACTGGGGGAATATTGGAAGACAGGGAACAAGAGGTATTAAGAGAACTTCTGAAATAGACGGCTGCCGGCAGATAAAAATCTGCCGGCAGTTTTGGTATGCCATAATCTGATTTTAAATAAAGGTACAGAATTATTGTACGCGATTCAGAAAATATGGATTGACAGTGCTTTTATTTCTGTTATAATCCCATTTGGGATTATGAAAGAGAGGAAGATAATAATATGGATCGAAAGACTTTGCAGATTATAAATGCATCCAATCACAGTATCATAAAGCTGCGTGGAGTGTATGCAGACTGGTCTCGCAGACACAACATTAATTATAATGAGATGCTGGTACTTTATACGATACGCGAGAACGGATACTGCACTCAAAAACAGGTATGTGACAATTATCTGCTTCCGCGTCAGACGATACATAATGTAATTTCAAGGATGCGTGAACAGGGCTATCTGATTCTGGAACCGGAAAAAGGAGAAGGACGGGAAAAAGCATTTGTATTGACAGAGAAGGGCAGGAAATATGCAGAGATATTTTTCTGTTCGCTAGCTTCTATAGAAGAAGCATCTGTAAAACGATTTGGCTATGAGAAGATGCAGATGCTGACAGAGCTTATGAAGGAATACCAGGAAATATTGGCTTCTTGTGTAGAGCAGGAGGCAGGAGGCAGCAGAGATGGAAACAAACAGTAGTTTTTACGGCACAGAAAAGATCAATAAGATCTTTTTTAAAATCGCACCGCCTGTCATGCTGGCACAGTTGATACAGGCTCTTTATAATATAGTAGACAGTTTATTTGTCGGGAAATACTCAGAGAGCGGTCTGACGGCGTTATCGATCATTTATCCTGTTCAGCTTCTGATGATCGCACTGGCAGTTGGAACCGGTGTTGGAATCAATACAAATATTGCACATTTTCTGGGAATAAAGAGGTATAAGAAGGCGGATGAGGTAGCAGGCATCGGCTTTAGTCTGGCGATCATTATGTGGATCTTATTTGCAGTAAGCTGTTATCTGTTGATGCCTGCATATGCACGGTTGCAGACAAATTCGGATACAGTAATTGCTGATGTAATTACCTACGGAAGGATTGTGTGCGTGGGCAGCATTGGATTGTTTACAGAGAGCATATGGACAAAGGTACTTCAGGCAAACGGAGATATGAAGACACCGATGATCGCACAGATCACAGGAGCTATCACGAATATTGTGTTAGATCCGATTTTGATCTTTGGGCTTTTTGGTATACCAAAGCTTGGAATAGCAGGAGCTGCATTTGCAACGATCACAGGACAGGTTGTAGCGGCACTTCTTGTTATGAAGAAGGGATTTCATCGTTCGCCGTCTCTTTGCAAATATCCAGAGGATATCCGCAGGATCTATGCGCTTGGAATTCCGAATATCATCATGCAGGCAACGTATACATTTTACATATTTGGATTAAATATGATCCTTGCAGGATTTTCCGATGAGGCAGTGACAGCACTTGGATTGTATTACAAATGGCAGACATTTTTCTTTATACCACTGGGTGCTCTTCAGACCTGCATTGTACCCATCATTAGCTATAACTATGCGGCAAAGAGTATTGATCGTTGTAAACATACGATGACGGTTGCCTTTATATGGGGAATTGCATTGATGTTCATCGGAACGTTATGCTTTGAATTTATTCCGGAACCTATGCTTTCTGTGTTTACGAAGGACAGCGAAGTTATCCGTATCGGAGTGCAGGGATTCCGATTTATTGGGATCAGCTTTATACCGATGGTAGGTGCGCAGATTTATCCGGTCTTTTTGCAGGCAACCGGCGAAGCCTTTAAGAGTTCATTTCTAACCATTATGAGAACGGTGTTCTTATTTGTACCGCTTGGATATCTGTTTTCCAGATTCGGATTTGTGTATTTCTGGCTGACTTTCCCGATTACAGAGGTAATCACTACTATAGTAGGATTTATGTTTTATCGAAGGTTTTACAGACAACATAAGATGATAGTTCACGAGTAGAACAAGTGTACATGTTTGCGAATGATCAGATGTAAAAAATATGTGAATAAAATGATAATATACATGCAAAAAAAAGAAATGATGCTATAATGTGCTTCAAAATATATTAATACAATCAGGAGGTAAATTATCATGGATATTAAGAAAGTTGGAATATTTGCAGCAGGTTTATTGTTTGGTACGGCAGGTATCAAGGTATTATCAAGCAAGGATGCAAAGAAGGTTTACACAAACTGTACAGCAGCGGCTCTTCGTGCAAAGAAGTGTGTTATGAACACAGCTACAACCATTCAGGAAAATGTAGATGACATTTACCAGGGCGCTAAGCAGATCAATGCAGATCGTGAAGCAGAAGAAGATGTCGTTGTAGAAGATATTCCTGCAGAGACAGCAGAAGAAACTGCTGAGTGCGCATGTGAAGCTGCAGCAGAAAATACAGAAGCAGTAGAGGCATAAGAAAAATTTAGATAAGAGGATGAGCTGAATTGAAATTCATAATAAAAGATAAGATGAAGGGCAGACTGCGTGTACATATGTGTCAGAATCATATGTCATATGAAGAAGCTGATATTCTTTTATATTATCTGGAGTCTTTTGAACCGGTCAGCTCGGCAAAGGTGTATGACCGGACGGCGGATGCAGTGATCTGTTATACGGGAAATCCGGATATCATTATCGACAGACTTCGCAGATTTCATTATGAAGATGTAAAAGTCCCAAATGGTTATCTGGAACGAAGCGGCAGAGAGACGAATGCGATGTATCAGGAGAAGCTGGTCGATAAGATTATCTTCCATTATGCAAGAAAGTGGCTTCTGCCATATCCGATATCAGCAGCTTATGCAGGTCTGATGTCTGTTAAGTATATCTGGAAAGGCGTTAAGACTCTGACAAAGGGCAAGATCGAAGTTCCGGTGCTGGATGCAACATCCATTGGAGTATCTGTTTTACGAGGGGATATGAAGACTGCAGGTTCGATCATGTTCCTGCTCGGAATCGGTGAACTGCTTGAGGAGTGGACACATAAGAAGTCGGTCGATGACCTGGCACGTACGATGTCATTAAATGTCGGAAAAGTGTGGTTAAAGACAGAGAATAACGAGATATTGGTTGATTCTGATACGATTGCAAAAGGAGATCATGTCGTTGTCAATGTCGGAACGATCATTCCGTTTGACGGAACTGTCTGTGATGGTGAAGCAATGGTGAATCAGGCATCACTTACCGGAGAATCCGTATCCGTCAGACGTACGGCAGGAAATGTCGTATATGCCGGAACAGTGGTAGAAGAAGGCTCGCTCATAATAGAAGTAAAAGAGGTATCCGGTTCCAGCCGATATGAGAAGATTGCGCAGATGATCGATGAGTCTGAGAAACTGAAATCCAATCTGGAGGGCAAGGCGGAGCATCTGGCAGACCGTTTGGTGCCGTACAGCTTAGGCGGTACGATACTTACCTATCTGCTTACAAGAAATGTAACAAAAGCCCTTGCGATCCTGATGGTTGATTATTCCTGTGCATTGAAGCTTGCTATGCCTGTATCGGTATTATCGGCGATCCGTGAGGCAGGAAACCGTAAGATTACAGTCAAAGGCGGAAAGTATCTGGAAGCGGTAGCAGAAGCGGATACGATCGTATTTGATAAGACCGGAACACTGACAAAGGCACAGCCTACAGTTGCGGGAGTCGTTTCCTTTAACGGAACAAATGAAAACGAATTGCTTCGTATCGCTGCCTGTCTGGAAGAGCATTTTCCACATTCAATCGCAAAAGCCGTAGTGGATGCGGCAAAACGAAAAAATCTGGATCATGAAGAGATGCATTCAGAAGTAAAATATATCGTAGCGCATGGAATCTCGACAACAATTGGGGATTCCAAGGCGATCATCGGCAGTTATCATTTTGTATTTGAGGACGAAAAATGTACGATACCGGATGGGATGGAAGAAGTATTTGAGAATCTTCCGGCGGAATATTCCCACCTCTATCTGGCGATCGATAACGAGCTTGCGGCAGCAATCCTGATTGAGGATCCGTTAAGGGAAGAATCTGCAGATATTGTAGAACGGTTAAAGTCGGTTGGAATCTCCAAGGTCGTTATGATGACCGGTGACTGTGAACGGACTGCAAAGGCGATCGCAGAGCATGTCGGTGTCGATGAATATTATTCAGAGGTACTGCCGGAGGATAAGGCTGCATTTGTAGATCGAGAGAAGGCAGCAGGCAGAAAGGTTATCATGATCGGTGATGGTATCAATGATTCGCCGGCACTTTCAGCAGCAGATGCAGGCATCGCGATCAGTGATGGTGCGGAGATTGCCAGAGAGGTTGCAGATATTACGATCGATGCGGACAGTCTGGATGAGATCGTGACATTGAAGATACTTGCAAATCTTCTTATGAAACGGATTCACAGAAATTATCGTTTTATCGTAGGGTTTAATACCGGGCTGATCGTGCTTGGAGTTGCGGGTGTGATCGCACCGACAACATCTGCACTTCTGCATAATACATCAACCTTGATGATCGGATTAAACAGCATGAAAGACATGTTGCCCGAGTTATAATAGATGTGCTATACTATCTCCATGTGTTTCAGGTGCGGAAGAAAATCTGCATTTTAGACATATGGGGATATTATTATATAGAAAGAGTTATACGAATATGCCGGAATCAAATCTTACAAAGAAAGCGATTGCATTAAGTGCAAAAGAACTGACCAAAGAGAAACCATATGACAAAATATCGATCAGTGATATTGCAGACCGATGCGGAATCAAGAGACAGACATTTTACTATCATTTTCAAGATAAATACGAACTGTTGGTCTGGATCTATTTTAATGAATTATTTGCTCCTAATATGGAGGACATATCCTTAGAGAACTGGGATGAGAAATTAGGCGCGATCCTCACACAGATGCAGGAGGAGAAAAAGTTCTATATTAACACGATCAAACATGCAGAGGATTATATTATCCAGTATATGCTTGAGGTTGCAGAACAGACCTTTGAAGAGGCAATTGATAAGTTAGACGAGAAATCTCATCTGAAAAACGAGGAACGTGGTATATTTGCCCGGTTCTTCGCATATGGGATCTGTGGGATTATCGTTGAATGGGCAAAGGGTGGCATGAAGATGGCACCGGAGAAGCTGGCTGATTATATGAGGGAGATGCTTGAGAAGTGTAAGCAGGCAGTCTATATATCCGATCATGACAGACAGTAGCAGAAGCCGGGCAGACCTTGGTGTACAGACAGTACAGAAAATGATAGAATTTATCAGGTATTCAGGCTTTTTTTATACTTATTTTAGAATTCGTTTTGACATTTCCGGATAAATGTCAAAAAAATTGTCAACCCTAAAATCTTGTATAATTACAAACAAACAAAATAATCATATTCTATGAACGGAAACAAGAAAAAGGTTTCCGTTCATTTTTTGTATTAACGAAAGGATTGATTCTATGAACAAATTTGGAAAGGCGATTGTAAAGCTTCGTGTACCGATCTTAATTATCAGTATCCTGCTTTTGATCCCGGCAGCGATTGGTTTCTTGAAAACCAGAGTAAACTATGATGTACTTTCATATTTACCAAAGGATATCGAAACCATGAAAGGTCAGGACATTCTGGCGGATGATTTCGGAACGGGTGCTTTCTCCCTGTGCCTAGTAGAAGGGATGGACGATAAAGATGTCGTCAAATTAAAAAAACAAATGGAACAGGTAGACAATGTTGATTCTGTAATCTGGTATGACTCGATTATGGATATTTCTATTCCGGATGAGATTTTACCGAAAGATATCAGAGAGGCATATCGTAATGATGATTGTACGATGATGGCAATTATCTTTAAAACAACAATGTCTTCCGATGAGACAATGGAAGCGATCACTCAGATCAGAAAGCTTGCAAGTAAGCAGTGTTTCATCAGCGGAATGTCAGCCGTTGTTACGGATACGAAGGATCTGTGTGATAAAGAGGTTCCAATCTATGTAACCATAGCAGTTATCTTATCGCTGATCGTATTATCACTGACTATGGATTCCTTCCTCGTACCGATCTTTTTCTTATTAAGTATCGGTATGGCGATTGTATATAACTTGGGAACAAATGTATTTAAAGGAGAGATCTCCTACATAACACAGGCACTTACCGCAGTCCTGCAGTTGGGTGTAACAATGGACTACTCGATCTTCCTGTGGCACAGTTATCAGGAAGAGAAAAAAGTAAATGGCAAAGAGAATAAAGAAGCTATGGCAGATGCGATCGCTTCCACCTTCTCATCTGTTATCGGTAGTTCGATCACAACAGTAGCAGGTTTCGTTGCACTGTGCTTCATGACCTTTACCTTAGGCCTTGACCTTGGTATCGTTATGGCAAAGGGTGTTGTTATCGGTGTTATCTGTTGTGTAACCGTACTCCCATCCATGATCCTGATCTTTGATAAGCCGATTGAAAAGACCTGTCACAGATCTTTACTTCCTAAGTTTGATAAGCTTAGCAAATTTATCGTGAATAAGTACTGGATCTTCCATATCTTATTCCTGATCCTTCTGGTTCCTGCGTTATATGGTTATACACATACAGATGTTTACTATAACCTCGACAGCTCATTACCGGAGGATCTTCCAAGTATTCAGGCAAACCAGAAGCTGGAAGAAGAATTCAATATGAACTCTACACATATGATTCTGCTTGACAGCAATCTGGATGAAAAGAGTATTAATAAAGTTATTTCAGAAATTAAGAATGTCAAGGGTGTTAAGACTGTACTTGGTCTGGAATCTGTAGTTGGTCCAATGATTCCACAGAGTATGATCCCACAGGATTTGAAATCCAAGCTTGACAATGGTGAATGGAAGCTGATGTTAGTCATGTCAGAATACAAAGTAGCAAGTGATGAAGTAAATACACAGTGTGATGAGATCAATACGATTCTTCACAAATATGACAGCAAGGGTATGCTGATCGGTGAAGCTCCTTGTACAAAGGATCTGATCGAGATCACAGATAAGGATTTTAACACAGTAAGTACCGTATCCATTGGCGTTATCCTGCTGATCATATTATTCGTATTCAAATCCGTATCACTTCCGATCATTCTGGTATGTGTAATCGAATTTGCAATCTTTATCAATATGGGTATTCCGGCATTTACAAATACAACATTACCGTTCATCGCATCCATCGTTATCGGTACGATCCAGCTTGGTTCTACCGTTGACTATGCGATCCTGATGACAACAAGATATAAGAGAGAGAGAAGTAATGGCCTTGCTAAGAAAGAAGCAGTTACAGTTGCACTTCAGACATCTATGATTTCCATTATCGTAAGCGCATTAAGCTTCTTTGCCGCAACCTTCGGTGTTGGCTGTTACTCAGAGATCGATATGATCAGTTCTTTATGTACGTTGATGGCAAGAGGAGCTATCATCAGTATGTTTGTCGTCATCTTCCTGCTTCCTGCAGCGTTGATGTTATTCGATAAGCTGATCATCCATACAACAATCGGATTCAAGGGTATTACCGGCAAACAGAAAGTAGCTTATGCCGGAGCGGGAAATGTTGATCCGGCTTCGGAACAGAAAACGGCAGATGATGATGATTTTCTGAATGAAGACAGACCATTTGCAAAGAAGAAATCCGGAAACTTTGATAACTATGATTTTGATGACAGTTACAGTGACGATGATAAATATATAGATGTAAATAATGATTCCAATGGTCCTGCTGACCGGCAGTAGTAAATTAGGAGGTAATTAGTATGAGTTATAAAAATATGAAAGCAAGAAAAAGATTTATGGCGATCGCTCTGAGTGGTGCAATGATGTTATCCGTTACAGGCTGTGGCAGTACAGCAACAGGAGATGTACAGACATTAGAGAACCCGGAGATCATGAGTAAGAGCGATGAAGAATTGTCAGATGTACTTGAGAATTCTGTCGGACTTTCCGAGAATACAGACAGTGATAAAGATGAAACCGTTTACGTTATTGCTGATGCAGCAGGTAATAAGCAGGACGTTATCGTCAGTGAGTGGTTAAAGAACACAGATGGTGAGGCAACCATTAAGGATAGCAGTAACCTGACTGATATCGAGAATGTAAAAGGCGATGAGACATTTACAGAGAATAATGGAGAACTTGTATGGAAGGCAGATGGCAATTCCATTTATTATCAGGGCAAGTCAGAGGAGCAGGTTCCTGTAGAAGTTAAAGTTACTTATTATCTGGATGATCAGGAGATCACACCGGATCAGCTGGCAGGCAAGAGCGGCAAGGTAAAGATGAGATTTGAATATGTCAATAATTCAAAGAGTGGAGATGTATATACTCCTTTCCTGATGGCGACCGGTATGATCTTATCAAATGACAAATTCTCAGATATCAAGGTTGAGAATGGTCAGGTTGTAAATGATGGAAACAACAGTATCGTTGTTGGTATGGGTATGCCCGGCCTTCAGGACAGCCTGGATCTGCAGAAGTTAGATGTTGAGATTCCGGATTACTTTGAGGTTACAGCAGACTGTACAGATTTCTCTCTGGACATGACAATGACAGTTGCTTCTACCGGATTCTTATCCAAGGACAGCGATAACAAGGATCTGAAGGATGCTGAATCTGATATCAACGAACTGATCGACACATACAGCGATGGTATGAATTCCCTCGTTGAAGGAATTACAGAATATACAGATGGTGTATCTTCCGTATCCGATGGTGTTGGTCAGGTAAAGGATGGCGCAGACAGCTTATATCAGGGTTCCTTAACTCTGGCACAGGGTGTTGATTCTGCAACAACAGGTGCTGGTACATTAAAAGCAGCATTTGAAGGTGAAAATGGTATCTTATCCGGTTCCAAGCAGATCAGCGATGGACTTGCAACATTAAACAAAGCTGTAAAGGGAATCGAACTTCCAACCAAGACAGAATTAAGTGATAAAGAAAAGAAAGCAATCAAGAGCACGATCACAGAAAATATTACAAATAACCTGACAGCAAACAAGGATAAGATCGCAGATGGTGTTGATAAGGATGCTGTAACAGCAGAGGCACAGAAGAATGGTAAAGCAGCAGCACCTTCTAAGGAATCCGTTGTAAAAGAAGCACAGGCAGCAGCGCCTTCCGCTGATACAGTTGCAGCAGAAGCACAGGCAGCAGCACCTTCCGCTTCTACGGTAGCAGCAGAGGCACAGGCAGCAGCACCTTCATCATCAACAGTAGCATCCGAAGCATCTGGTCAGTTTGCAACTTATTTCCAGGAATTTGTATCTGCTTATACACAGATGACAGGTTCCCAGCCGGATGATGCAACACTTGCTGCATTACAGGGAGCATTTGCAACTGCATATGGTGATGTATATGGAGCAGCTTATAAGTCAGGATATGGTACAGCTTATGGTTCCGGTTACAAATCCGGTTACGGTACAGCTTATGGCACAGCTTATACATCCGGCTACAGCACAGCATACGGTACAGCATATACCAATGCTTTCACAGCAGGTTATGGCAGTGCATATGGTACAGCTTATAAGTCAGGATATGGTACAGCTTATGTAGAAGGTTATAAGTCAGGATATGCAACAGCATATCAGGATGGTCTTTCCTATGGTGCGAATCTGGTACTTGGCAAGCTGAGTTCATTCTCCGGACAGATCACAACTCTGAAGAAGAGTGTAGACGCTCTGGCAACTGGTGCATCAGCACTGAACACAGGTCTTGGCAAGGTATATACAGGCACTTCTGATCTGTATAATGGTATGGTTAAGTTGAATGGTGGTGCAGGCAGCCTTACAAAGGGTGCAAATACTCTGAAAGAAGGCGCAGGCACATTAAAGGATGGCGCATCAAAGCTGACAGATGCAAGTGGTGACTTAAAGGATGGCAGTAAGCAGTTATCAGATGGTACAGATAAGATCGTTGATGCAGTAAATGACGCAGAAAAGGATCTGGATTCTCTGTCAGAAAAGTGCGATAAGGTCATCAAGGCCGGTGAAGCTTATGAATCCTTCGGTGGAATCTCAGATGATATGAAGGGTAGTGTTAAGTTTATCATCAAGACCGATTCAATCAGCAAATAATTAATAAATGAAAATCGTTTGCCCTATAAAAAGCATTGGTTGGATTTTGTTTACGATTTAAGACAAAAGGATACCTTGTTAGGACATCCGAAGTAGGAAAAAAGAATATAGTTTGACATAGGGGCTCCGGTTTCGCATGTTTTTCAATGAATCAATCCTTGAATATATGCCGGAGCCCTTTTAATGTGTACTAAGTGCATTTCCGGTTTTATATTCTGAATATGCCGATTACTTCCTCTTGATAAAATCTCTACATGAGACGCACTTGTTTTTCTATTTGAAACACATGCCTGATTCACACCTGCTCCGTGCTAACTCGCTCTTCGAGCTCAAACAAGCACCCGCAGGTGTTGGCAATGTGTTTCGCATAACGAAAAACTGCGTGAATGTCGTCATGTAGAGGTTTTATTATACGGAAGCAACGGCAATTATGTTATATGAACCGGAAATGCCTGTTGCAGCATGGAAAGGCGTCAGGCAGATTTAATGTTTAGCCGGAAATACAGAGGCTATTATATAAAAAAGGGGTTGACATATATACAGTTTAGATGTAACATAACGATGTTATGTGAATGGACGTTCATATGTTAGAGCAGGATTAAATTGGTGGTGAGATGAGATGAAGGACGATCGGGAGACAAAAGAAAAGCTGCTTGCAAGTGCAGAGCATGAATTTATGGAGAAGGGCTATCAGGGTGCATCCCTCCGTAATATCTGTAAGAATGCAGGTGTGACGACCGGTGCATTATATTTCTTCTTTAAAGATAAAGATGATATATTTGCTTCACTGGTGGCACCGGTGCTTGGAAGTATCCGTACGATGATGGAAGCACATATGCAGCAGGAGTTGCAGGAGGTAAAAGGCGAGCTTCAGGAGGGGAAGGATGATTTCAGCGATGACATCTATGCATCCCGGCGGATCATTCATGAACTGTATCAGAATTATGACCGGGTACAGCTTCTGCTGACAAAGAGTCAGGGATCAAGTCTTGCAGGATGTATTGATGAATTTGTGGCATTTACAGAGAAGAATTACCGGATGCTGGCAGACGCACAGGCAAAGGTGTGTGGAGTTGCTGCACCGGATGATTATACGATACACTGGATGGCACATATGCAGATCGATGCATTTGTCCATCTGCTGACACATGAATCCGATGAAGAAAAAGCAGTTGCCCATCTGGGAGACATATTGAAATATCTGCTTGCCGGATGGTATGCACTGTTTCAGAGAGATGAATAGATAACAAAAAGCTATGTGAAATTTTATTTTGCATAGCTAAAAAAATGATAACAACATAACGGTGTTATGTAAGCGAAAAAATAACAGGAGGAAGCGAGTATGTATTTAGAGGTATCAGATGTAAAAAAAAGTTATGGAGAAGGTGGAAGCTACATACAGGTTTTAAAGGGAGTATCCCTTCAGGTAAAGCAGGGCGATATGTGTGTCATTCAGGGAACCAGTGGTTCCGGTAAGTCTACGTTATTGAACTGTATCGGTGGACTGGATACGATCGAATCCGGTTCGATCAAGGTAGACGGAACCGAGATCGCAGGCATGAAAGCAGATGAATTATCTGACTACCGAAGAGATTATCTGGGATTTATCTTCCAGTTCTATAATCTGGTACCGAACCTTACCGTGCGGGAGAATATACAGATCTGTGAATATCTGACAGATCAGCCGCTTAATATGGATGAGCTGCTTGAGATACTGGGACTGACAGAGCATCAGAATAAGTTTCCGGCACAGTTGTCAGGTGGTCAGCAGCAGAGATGTGCGATCGCAAGAGCACTGATCAAAAATCCGAAGCTGCTCTTATGTGATGAACCGACTGGAGCACTCGATTCCAAGACATCAAGGGATATCCTGATCCTTCTGGAGAAGATCAATGCGACCTATGGAACGACAATGCTGATCGTAACGCATAATAATTCCATTAAGAATATGGTCGATCAGGTCGTGATCGTAAAGGATGGTCAGATCAGGAAAGATTATTACAATGAGACAAAGGTACCGGCAGCAGAATTGGAGGATTTATAAGATGCAGAAAGTATTGAGAAAAAGGATTTGGAGAGATTTCAAAAGCAACCTTCCAAGATATCTGGCATTGTCCCTTCTGATCATACTTGCCATGTATCTGGTAGTCAGTCTGGTCGGTGCGGCAGAAACGATCATTCGCGGAAGTGAGAATGCTGACAGCAGACAGTGTGTTGAGGATGGAGATTTTTCACTGTTTGTACCGATGAAGGATGAAGAAATGGAAGATTTGGAGGCGGATGGAGTGACGATCGAGCCACAGTTCTATATGGACTATGAGATTGACGAAGATCACACGATCCGTATCTTTGCAAACAGGGATGAGGTCAACAGGATCGATCTGGTAAAGGGCACACTTGCAGAAAAGGGAAATGAGCTGGTGGTAGAACGCCAGTTTGCAGAGAAGAATGATATATCAGCAGGTGATGTGATTACATTTGGCGGACGGGAATTTACCGTTACCGGAATCGGTACAACACCGGATTATGATAACGTATTAAAATCTCTGGGAGATACCGGATGCGACTGCCTGCATTTTGGTACGGGATTTGTTGCAGCTGATGTATACGATACACTTCGTGCGGAAGAAAAAAGTATAAAGTCAGAGGAATATTATTATGCATACCGGTTAAATGGTGCTATGACGGATGATGAATTAAAAGACCGCTTGGAGGAGCTGGAATTTACATCCGGAGATGTAGAAGATCCATTTTTTCAGGAATACTGGGATCGTACGATGGGAAAGAAGGACGATCTGACAGATGGTATTCAGGAGCTGTTAGATGGAGCAAAAGAGTTAAAGGAGCTTAAGGCATTTGAAGATGGAATTATAGAATATACAGACGGAACAAAAGAAGCTGAAGATGGTTCCAATGAACTGCTGGATGGTATTCAGGAGTTAAAGGATGAGATAGATGATATGATCGATGACATCTTCTCAGAGGATGCACAGAACCTTATGACTTTTGTAAAGGCAGGGGATAATGCGAGAATTCAGGCGGCTTCTGGTGATCAGGAATTATACCGGAGCGTTGGTACGATCGCAGGTGCGATCCTGTTGATCCTGATCTCTTATGTATTATCAGTGTTCGTTGTACATTCGATCGATCAGGAAAGTGCCGTTATCGGTGCGTTATATGCACTTGGGGTAAAGAGAAAGAATCTGATGGCACATTATGTAACACTTCCGACTGTGATCACATTTGTTTCAGGTCTGATCGGAACACTGCTTGGATATTCAAGCCTTGGTGTGCCGATCCAGATGCAGGACTGCTACAACTATTATTCCCTTCCGGATCTGGATGTTATCTATATGCCATATCTGTTCATTTATGGAATCGTGGTTCCACCGGTTATTTCTATAATCGTTAATTCACTGGTTATCCGAAAGAGGCTGTCGAAGCCGGTTCTTACAATGATCAGGAATGAGCAGAAGGTTGGTAATGGTAAGGATATAAGGCTTGGAAATATGAGCTTCATGAATCTGTTCAAGATCCGCCAGATGCTTCGTGAGAGCCGTACCGGATTTACGGTAGTATTTGGAATGTTTGTAAGTCTTCTGCTGGCGATGATGTCACTGGAGATATATACTTACTGTGCGAATGTAAATCGTGATTATGTAAATGATACAAAGTATGAGTATATGTATACCTACAAATATCCGACAGAGGAAGTTCCGGAAGGTGGATATGAGGCATATGCAAAGACACTGAAAAAGAAAATTTACGGTTACAACTTTGACATAACAGTTATGGGACTGACAGAGAATAATCCGTTCTTTGATGTGAATCTGTCAGATTCATCCAGTAAGGTTGCGATCAGTTCTTCGATCGCTTACAAATACGGCCTGGATGTTGGTGATACTCTGACACTAAAGGATGATGAAGCAGATAAGATCTATGCATTTGAGATCGCATCTGTTGCGCAGTATGCTCCATCCTTTATGGTATTTATGCCATATGACAAGGCGCTTGAGTTATTCGACGAACCGGAGGATTATTTCAATGTTGTATTTTCCGACCATGCACTCGATGTCGAGACCGGAAGATTATATGCAACAACGACAAAGACCGATGTGAAGAAGGCTGCCGGTATCTTCTCGGATATAATGCAGGGAATGATCCTTACAATTGGAGGAGTATCTGTTCTGATCTTCATTGTTGTTATGTATCTGATGATGAAGGTTATGATAGATCGGTCTTCTTTCAACATTGCGTTGATTAAGATCTTCGGATACCGGAATAAGGAAGTGAAGAAGATGTATCTGGATGGTAATTTCTATATCATAACGATAGGAGCATTGATTTCGATTCCACTGACCAAATGGATCATGGATGTGGCTTATGAGCCTGCCTTTGTTCCGAATATTGCCTGCGGTATCGACAAGTCCTTCCCATTCTGGATGTACCTTGCCATCTTCGCAGGTATCCTGATCCTGTACTTCATCATCAACCATCTGCTGATCCGCAGAATCCGCAAGATGGTGCCTGCTGAAGTGCTGAAGAACAGAGAGTAGTAATTGCGAACATATAAGTTTTAATGTGAATGAGCTCGCTTGATATTACCAAGCAGGGGACGCTTTCGCTCGTTTCGGTCTGCAGCGGTACTAAGATGCCGCATATGCGCCATCTAAGGACCGGCGACCTCAAATGCCCCTGTCTCGGTAATTCAACGAGCTCATTCATAATTTAAGCTGAGAAGTTCGCAATTATTCTTTTTCGCCCAGTATTATAGCTCAAACAAGCACCCGCAGACGCTGGCAATGTGTTTCGCATAACGAAAAACTTCGTGAGTATCTCATGCAGGGGGATTATGTGGAAGTAATACCAGTTATGATGTAAGAACCGGAAATGCCTGTTGTCATCAAAAGACAGGATGTGGTAAACTGACCTCGTAGGCACATGCCTGCGGATAGTATATATCAGGAGGATATTGCATGTTATTAATAAAGAACGGCAGGGTCGTTGATCCTGTGACAAATACAGATCGGAAGCTGGATGTGCTGGTTGATGGTGCGGTGATCACAGAAGTGGAACAGCAGATAGATCCGGAAGCATGCAGGGAAAAGTATGGTACAGATGATGTTTGCGTGATCGATGCGGAAGGTCTGGTGGTTGCACCGGGGCTGGTCGATACACATGTACATTTCAGAGATCCGGGCTTTACTTATAAAGAGGACATCGAGACCGGAGCAGAGGCTGCCGCTTATGGCGGATTTACGACGGTTATCTGTATGGCAAATACGAAGCCGGCAGTTGATAATGTAGAGACACTTGAGTATATTCAGAGAAAAGGGGAAACGACCGGGATCCATGTGATCCAGACGGCGACCGTTACAAAGGATCTGAAGGGAAAAGAACTTGTAGATATGGAACTGCTGGCAGAACATGGTGCTGCCGGATTTACAGATGATGGTATCCCGATCATGGATGAAGAAGTCTTAACGGAGGCAATGCTTCGTGCGAAAGCGCTTGATCTGCCGATTAGTCTGCATGAAGAAGATCCTGCATTTGTAAAAGGTGCAGGTGTGAATATGGGAGCAGTATCCGAGCAGCTTGGCTATGGTGGGGCTTCCAGAACAGCAGAGGATGTCATGGTCGCAAGAGACTGTATCCTTGCCCTTCATACAGGAGCATCTGTCTGTATTCAGCATATCAGTTCCGGAAATTCCGTTGAGTTAGTAAGGCTGGCAAAGAAGCTTGGTGCGGATGTTCATGCAGAAGCAACACCACATCATTTTACACTGACAGAGGATGCAGTTCTGACCTATGGAACAATGGCAAGAATGAACCCACCGGTCAGAGAAGAAGCGGACCGGTTGAAGATCATTGAAGGTATTCAGGACGGCACGATCGATATGATCGTAACCGATCATGCACCGCACAGTGCAGAAGAAAAGGCACGTCCGATGGCACAGGCACCGAGTGGGATCACAGGCCTTGAGACATCACTGGCACTGGGAATCCGTTCACTGGTACAGCCGGGCTACATCACACTTATGAAGCTTATGGAGCTGATGAGTAAGAACCCGATGGAGTTCTACCGGATGACACCGGGCAGCATCCAGGCGGGAGCGCCGGCTGATATTGTGATATTTGGAGAAAATGAAGAATGGACCGTTGAACATTTCCATTCCAAAGCCTTGAATTCACCGTTTTTTGGTTGGACACTTCCGGGAAAGCTTCATTACACGATCTGCAACGGTAAGATCGTAGCAGAGAACTAGAACACAGGGGATACGGGTACATACAGGGAATCATACATTTTTTTGTACAGGAGGAAGAAGAAATGGCAAAAGAATTAAGATGGGCAGTACTTGGTACAGGTGTAATTGCAAATGAAATGGCACAGGCGCTGGAACAGATGGGTAAATCCTTATATGCGGTAGGAAACCGTACCCATGAGAAGGCAGTTGCATTTGCGGAGAAATATCATGTAACAAAGGTATATGATGATTTTCATGAGATGTTTACAGATCCGGAGATCGACATTATCTATATTACAACGCCGCATAATACCCACATTGAATTCCTGAGACAGGCACTTGCAAACGGCAAGCATGTATTGTGTGAGAAGTCGATCACGTTGAACAGTGATGAATTAAATGAGGCATTGCAGATTGCAGAGAAGCATCATGTGATACTGGCGGAAGCCATGACGATCTGGCATATGCCATTATATAAGAAATTATGGGAGATCGTATCATCCGGTGAACTCGGAAAAGTTCAGATGATACAGTTGAACTTTGGAAGCTATAAAGAATATGATATGAATAATCGTTTCTTTAACATCAATCTTGCCGGTGGTGCATTGCTTGATATCGGAGTATATGCACTCAGTCTGATGCGCAGCTTTATGGCAGAGACACCGGATCAGGTGATGAGTCAGGTGCGGTTCGCGCCGACAGGGACGGATGAGCAGGCAAGCATCATCCTGATGAATAAAGAACAACAGATGGCAGCTATTACGCTGTCCATGCATTCAAAGCAGCCAAAGCGTGCAATGATCAGTTGTGAAAAAGGGTATATCGAGATCATGGAATATCCAAGAGCTGATAAAGCGATTATCGTAGATGCTGCAAGCGGAGCAGTTACACCGGTAGAAGCCGGTGAAACAAAGCGTGCGCTTGAATATGAGATGCGGGATATGGAAGAAGCGGTACAGTCCGGAGATGTAAGCCGGATGCAGATGCCTTTTACCGGAGATGTCATGAACATCATGACAGACCTTCGAAAGAACTGGGGCTTAGTCTATCCGGAAGAATCAAGAAAGACGGAGTAGATCCCATTTTGATGAGGTTCCGGTCTTTCGGAAAATATTCTGTAAGTGCTTCTGGATCGTGTTCTCACTGATCCCGAGAGTGGCTGCAATCTCATCGTTATTTGCAAATGAAAAGATCAGAGACAGGATCTCTGTCTCTCGTGGAGTAAGGTCATAGCCTTTTGCAAGTGCCGGGATACGGTTTGCAAGAGCGGTATGGCCTTTCTCTTTTTCCGGATATAGGATCTGTTCATAGGTTACGTTGATATGCTTGCCAAGAGAACGGAAGAAGAACATATCATCGTCTGTAAAATCCCCATCGATCTTGGTACGAAACAGCGTCAGGATACCGGAGAATTCTCCACTGCAGATCATGCTGTACTGTAAGGAATCGTAGACATGGAATTTCTGATAACAGTGCTGATAGAGAGAAGAGTTCAGACGGACATCATCATTTACCAGATCGCTTTCTCTTACAAGCTGGGATTCCCGTACATTGTTGATCCAGAGCAGATGATCCTCACTCATATGATCGATGTAGAGCAGTTCTGCTTCATAGAAATAATCAGGAAAGCAGACCGGAGTCGGTACGATCTCAGTTCGGTTTTCCGGATTGACGGAGATAATGCTCGCATAAGTAAATGGGATCAGCAGGCGAAGTCTTGGGAGAAATTCATCTCTCAGTGCTTCATAGGATTTACATTGGTACAGCGTATATACGATATCGTTATAGATCAGAAAGTTGTTCTTTTCCATTGTGGGTCTCCTTCGCGTGAAATGATGTTGATTTTCAGGCAGATGCCAAGACTGCTTCATTTGCATAGAAAGCCATCCGGTCGAAAGTTATATAAATACAATTATATATTACAAAATACTTGTTTTCAAGTATATACTACCGAAAATGATTAGCATTTACCTCAAATTAATAATTGAAAAACAGTAGGGAATTGAGATAAGCTATAAAACGAAAAAGAGATCAGAGAAAGGAAGCGTTGCGGATGAAGGATAAAAAATATGTTATAACAATTACGAGACAGTTCGGAAGTCTTGGAAGACCAATCGCAAAACTGATGGCAGAACAACTGGGAATAGAGTATTACGACAGAGATATCGTGGATCAGGCAGCCAAGCAGTTGAAGCTTCCCGCTTCTGTTGTAGACGAAGAAGAAGAAAGCGCAAAGAAGATCTTCAAGAATCCGTTTTCCAGAATGGTACTTCCGCTTGGCGGTGGCACGAACAGTACCCAGGATGATATTTTCGATGCACAGCAGAATATCATACGATTTCTTGCAGAGAAAAGCTCATGCGTGATCGTTGGACGTTGCTCTGACTTTATTTTAAGCGAGATGGACAATGTGATGAATATATTCATCTATGCTCCGTACCCGGATCGTGTTGAGAATTGTGTGAATTCGATGGGACTGGAAATCGATGAAGCCCGTAAGATGATCGTAGCCGTTGATGAGGCGCGTGATTCCTATCACATGAATTATGCCGGATATAAGCCGGGAGACATCAATCATTGTGATATCCTGATCAACAGCAGTCTGCTCGGTGTAGAAAATACTGCAAAGTATCTGGCAGAACTGGTACGTGAGAAGTTTATCAGTGATTAATAAGGATTAGACGTAATTAAAATTAAGTAGAAACTTATCATATATAATAATTGTAAATAAGTAAATGAAATTGTAAACTAAAAGCAGTTGATACGAAGGCGTATCTGCAATGCTATAAGGCATTGCGGATGCGCTTTTTGTTGTTTTATAAGGAAAAATACAAAACGGAAAGGAAGAATGGTTATGACACATGGCTTGGTGGCACTGTTAATAGTGCTGATCGTAATTGTCGGTTCGATACTGACACATCGCTGCGAAGAATTTATGATCGGGGGTTCTCTGGTCGGCGCGGCAGTTTTATTTAAAGGTTCATTTCTGACACAATGGTGTACGATGCTTCAGGAGACGATTTCGGAAAATGTCTGGATCGTTGTAGTATGCGGATTGTTCGGCAGCCTGATCGCCTTACTTCAGACAGCAAAGGGAAATTATGGTTTTTCTAAGCTGGTTTCCAAATTATGTAATTCAGAGCGAAAGACATTACTTACCACATTTATACTTGGTATATTGATCTTTGTAGATGATTATCTGAACGTTTTATCGATCGGTGCCTGTATGAAGGGTGTTTACGATAAACGTAAGATACCGAGAGAGACACTGGCGTTCATGCTGGATTCCACAGGTGCTCCGGTCTGTGTACTTCTTCCGTTTTCAACATGGGCAGTTTTCTATGCAAGTCTGTTCATTGATCAGCCGAGTGTACAGGCATATGGATTCACCTCCGGTATGAAAGCGTACTTAAGTGCCATTCCATTTTGTTTTTATCCAATCATTATATTATTGATCGTATTTTTATTCTGTATGGGAATCATGCCAAAGCTTGGTGGTATGAAGAAAGCATATAAGCGAGTAGAGGAGACCGGCAAGGTCTACAGTGATGCCAGCAGAAAGTACAATCATGAAAACCGTGCAGGTTATGAAGAAGACGGAAATATCTGGGATTTCGTTATTCCGATGGCAGTCCTTGTAGCGATCGCCATTATCACAGGTGATCTTCTTCTGGCAGTTGTTCTTGCGATCGCATGTTGTATGCTGATGTATCTTCCAAGAAAGGTTATAGCTGTAAATGAATTCTTTGGTGTGATCGTAAAGGGATTTGCGGATATGCTTCCAACCCTTACCTTACTGGTACTTGCGTTCTTATTGCAGAAGGTAACAGAACAGCTTAACATGACAGATTATATAATCGATCTTGCACAGCCATTATTAACAGGCTCTCTGTTCCCGATGATCACATTTATCCTTGTTGCGGCGCTTTGTTTTGCAACCGGATCCTTCTGGGGCATGAGTGCAGTCGTTGCACCGATCGTATTCCCGCTTGGCGCAGCAATCTCCGCAAACCCGGTTCTGATCATGGCAGCAATTATCTCCGGTGGTGCATTTGGAAGCCATGCATGCTTCTACTGTGATGCAACGCTTCTGTCATCGAACAGTGCAGGCATTGATAATATGGAACATGCAGTATCCCAGCTCCCATATGTTATGATCGCAGCTATGTTGTCAATCGTTGGCTTCCTGATCTGTGGATTTATAGTTTAGAGTAAAAGGGGGCATGTGATATGGCAGAATATATTATAAAGAGCCGGGCAGTATTTGATGGTCGGGCGGATAGCTGTAAGCCGCTTGCTGTCTGGATCAAAGATGACAGGATAAAGAAGCTCCTGCCATATGATGAGACAAATGCCGTTCCGGCGGATGTTCCGATATACGATATGGGTGACAAGCTTGTCATGCCGTCCTTTATCGATGCACATACCCATATATTTACCGGAGCGGTAGCCGCAAGTGAATATGTATGCAACACGTTGGATGCCTGCCATTCGGAACAGGAATGTGTGGAGCAGATGGCAGCATATGTAAAGGCGCATCCCGGACAGAAGCGAATCCGCGGAACTGGATGGTTTATCGGGAACTGGACGGAGGATTGTATGCCGGACAAACGAAGTCTGGATGCATATTTCCCGGATACTCCGGTATATCTGGAATGTGCGGATGCACACAGCATGTGGCTGAATTCAGCAGCACTTGCTGAAGCCGGGATCAGACCGAATCCCGATTTGGCAAATGGCATGATCGAGACTTACCCGGATGGAGAGCTTACCGGAATGTTGATCGAACCGGAAGCCTATGCGCCCGCCATGGAAAAGTTCATGGATTTTACGGATGAAGAAATGACAGAAATACACAGACATTTCAAACAGGTACTTGCGGAGAACGGAGTTGCAGGCTTAAGTGAGATGTTTGCAGAAGATTATACAGAAGAGACTTATAAGAAATATGAATTGCTGAAAAAGCTGGATGATGAAGAAGGGCTGTATGCAAATGTATATGTCTACACGAAGTTATTTGGCTATACCTCATTTGAAAAGTTCTTTGAGATGAAGGAAAAACTGGATTCCAGACATTTTCAGATCACCGGTTTAAAGGGGTTTATTGATGGGGTGACGGAGACTTATACCGGACTGCTCTTAGAGCCATATACAGACCGCCCGGATACCTGTGGGGAGAAACTTCCGCTCTGGCCGAGAACGAAGATGCAGGAGGAGATCACTGCGGCAAATGAGGCAGGCATACAGGTCAGACTTCATTGTATCGCAGATGGTTCTGTGCGCATGGCGCTTGATATGTACGAGGAAGCGGAAAAAAGAACCGGAAGAAAGGATCTCAGAAATACGATCGAGCATATCGAAAATATTCATCCCGATGATATCAGGAGATTCAAGGAACTGGATGTCGTAGCATCGATGCAGCCATATCATCTGATCCTGTCCAATAATGATAAGATCGTGCGGCTTGGAAAGAAGCGGTGCAGATATGAATGGCCGATGAAAAGTATCACGAATACAGGAGCGGCATTTGCAGTCGGAACGGATTACCCGGTTGTGGGATTAGATCCATTTCAGACAATCTATGCGGCAGTGATCAGAAAGGATGCAGACGGAAGAATATCCGGTCAGAATCCGTGGGAGGCCATTGATATGGCGACAGTCTTAAAAGGATATACCTACGGAGCTGCTTACGTCTATCAGGCAGAAGACCGAACCGGTTCGATCGAAGAAGGCAAATGTGCAAATCTCATCGTGCTGGATCAGAATCTGTTTACGATCGATCCTGAGAAGATACCGGATACCAAAGTGGTATGGAATATATTTGAGGGACAGACGATATATGACAGACTGAACAATCTGGCAGGTGCGAGTGGAATATAAGCCGTTGAAAACAGACAATCGGTGGAAGATAGATTTGGCAGATGTAAGTAGAAGGTAAGCCGGAAATCAATGGCAGAAAATATAGGATAAAGAAATAAGATGTTCTGATAACAGTATATAGATATTTTGATAACAGGAGGATATGAGTATGAGAAAGGTAAAGGTAGCGGCTACCCAGATGAGCTGTAGCTGGAATAGAGAAGAAGTGTTAGACAAGGCAGAGAAGCTGGTTCGAAAGGCAACAGCAGAAGGAGCAAATATTATCTTGTTACAGGAATTATTTGAAACTCCGTATTTCTGTCAGAAGCAGAAATTTGAATATTTTGATCTGGCAAAGCCACTTTCAGAAAATGCAGCAGTAAAACGATTTACCGAGGTTGCAAAAGAGCTTCAGGTTGTTCTGCCGATCAGTTTTTATGAAAAGGCGGGAAATACAGCATTTAATACAATAGCGATCATTGATGCAGATGGAACGATCCTTGGAACATATCGTAAGACCCATATCCCGGATGGACTTCCATATGCGGAGAAGTTTTATTTTACACCGGGAGATACCGGATTTAAGGTATGGAAGACAAAATATGCAGATATCGGCGTTGGCATCTGCTGGGATCAGTGGTTTCCGGAGGCTGCCAGAAGCATGGCACTTCTTGGCGCAGAGCTGTTATTCTATCCGACTGCGATCGGAAGCGAGCCTACATTAAATGTTGATTCCAAGTCACACTGGCAGCATGCGATGCAGGGACATGCAGCAGCCAATATCATGCCGGTGATCGCATCGAACCGTATCGGAACCGAGACGGACGATGAATCTTCAATGACATTTTACGGTTCTTCCTTTATCGCAGATCAGACCGGAACGATCGTGGAGGAGGCAGACCGTGAGACAGAATCTGTGCTTGTCCATGAATTTGATCTGGATGCGATCGCACAGATGCGTAGAGAATGGGGCGTGTTCCGTGACCGCAGACCGGAGATGTACGGAACTTTGATGCACCATTAATTAAAAATATTTCAAGTATAAGATCACACACATAAGTTCAAGAATGAAGATTGCAGGAAGCCCAATGTAGAATTTGGGCTTCCTGATTTTATGTCGGAATAACAGCATACCAAGAATCGCACCAAAGATTCCGAACACTCCGGCGAGGATCAGGTGGGCTTCCGGGATGCGCCACTTGTGGTGGATGGCTTTCCATTTGTCGATGCCATACAGGAAAAATACGATCAGATTGATCAGGATATATGTACTTAAGAATAAATGATCTTTTATCAGTTCAAATAACATATGTGGTTGTACTCCTTTCATCCGTACAGACTGCTTTCACAGAGAAGAAGTTCGTTCCTTCGCAGTTTCCAGTCAAGCAGATTTTCATTATATGCATTTTAAGATGATTTTTGTGGATTGTCTATATTTATATTCTTGAAGCCTGTTTGATACGGGCTTATAATGATGCATAAAATAAGAAAGAAGGACGAAAGATGAATATACAGATCAGAGAATATAAAGATTCAGACATACAGGAGATGAACCGCATCTGGAACCGTGTGGTAGATGATGGAGTTGCTTTTCCACAGGAGGATGACCTGACAGAGGAGACAGGCAGGGGATTCTTTGCAGGCCAGACCTATACTGCGGTGGCAGAGGATACAGACACAGGAAAGGTGCTCGGACTTTATATCCTGCATCCAAATAATGTCGGACGCTGCGGTCATATCTGCAATGCCAGCTATGCGGTAGATGCGGATGTAAGAGGATTTCATATCGGAGAGAAGTTGGTGTCTGACTGTCTGGTACAGGCAAAGGCGTATGATTATCTGGTGCTGCAGTTTAATGCGGTGGTGGCTACAAATGTGCATGCAAGACACCTCTATGAGAGGCTTGGATTTACGCAGCTTGGAACGATTCCGGGTGGTTTTCGCATGAAGGATGGACACTATGAGGACATCTGCCCATATTACTTTGACCTGCGTGAACTTGGCAGATGATCGTTGTTAATTGAAAATTGATTTCAGACATGGAATGGCGGTCAGATAATATAATGTAAGACAGTAAAGATTTCTATTCGGTTCGTGCACTGATTTGTCGGCAGTCGCCCAAACTCGTCCGTATGGACTCAAACATGGGCTTGGTGCTGACAGTTAGCACAAACCTCATAACGAAATCTTTTCTATGTCATTGCATTATATTATCTGACCGGCAATTCATTGCCTGAAATCAAATACAGATTAAGATACGATCATCTGCCAAGTCTTTACGGATCAAAGTAATATGAGTTGAATAAAATGTAATTTTAAGAGCGAAGACAGTATGTGGTAGAAATATATAATGAAGAAAGCAGTATGTTTTCTTTACACAAGTCAATTAAAATGGTAAAATAATTAATGTGCGTAATAAGAACGATATAATTTATTTGATGTGTCAAATAAGACTTTAGAATAGAAATCAGGATAGATAATCATGTTTAAATATAGATTTTTTCAGGTGATCCTTGCGATCGCAGTTGTAATGCTGATCGTGTCGTCTGCGGTGTTTATCTCATTCCAGGGAGTGAATATCAGTGAGGCAGAGTACACATCAGAGATGACCGGACGAACATTTGAGACAGATGGAGCAAATGGTTCGGAAACTGCTCTGACGGAGTTCGAGGCGTGGCTGGAGTACAGCATCATTGCGGATGGACTGAAGGAAACCGGAAATAATGTTGATTTTGATAAAGGAAATGTGAAGCTTTGCGACTATAACCTGACGCAGCTTAGACAGTTGAAGAAGGTGAAGGATGAGGCGAAACGAATGATGTTCCTGTCGGTGATCCTGCTTATCATAGGATTTCTGGCAGTAAAGAAAAGACGAATGTATGAGTGTGTCGTATGGGGCGGCGTTGCAGCAAGTGTGATCGGAATAGTATCACTGATCCTGCTCGCGGTATCCGGAAGCGGCATTTTCTATGGCGTTCGTGAGATGGTATTTAAAGGCAGGTATGATGTATTTTTCTCAGGGGATGACAGACTGATCGCGCTGATCCCGGATAATCTGGGACTTCGGATGTTCCTGATCTATACAGGAGTGATACTTGCCGGACTTGTTATTACGATCATAGTACGACTGATAAGCTGGCGAAAGACACAGCCACACAAATTCTAATATATTCAGGAGGGTTATATGAACAAGAGAATCAACGATTGGATCAACTGGGTACTGTATGATGAACTGATCGCAGGTAAACTGAATGCACCAAAGCATCTGCTGGGTATTCATGAATATGGGGAAGGACAGATCATCACAGCCTATCGTCCACATGCGGTGGAAGTGAAGGTTACATCCAGAACAGGTAAAAAAGTTCATACGATGGAGAAGGTAACGGATGAGGGATTTTATGCGATCTTTTTCCCTAAGAAGGAATTTAGCGGAACAAAATACAATCTGGTGACAACTTATGAGGATGGAACGACTGTTACGACAGCAGATCCATATGCATTTGACAGCCAGATTTCAGATTTTGATTCTTATTTATTTGCAGAAGGCAAGCACTACGAGATCTATAATAAATTTGGAGCACATCCGATGACGATCGATGGCGTAAAGGGAACCTATTTTGCAGTATGGGCTCCGGACGCGCGGAGAGTCAGCGTTGTCGGTGATTTCAATATGTGGGATGGTAATTTACATCCGATGCAGCTTCGACCAAACGGTGGAATCTATGAGCTGTTTATTCCAAATGTGCTTTCCGGCGCAGTATACAAATACCAGATTTTGACCCGTTATGATGAGATCTTATATAAGAGTGATCCATACGGAAATCAGGCACAGATGCGTCCGGACAATGGTTCGGTTGTTGCAGATCTGACGACCTACAAGTGGAAGGATACTGCATGGGTAAATAAGAGAAAAACCTACAGCAGAACAGATCGCATGAAGATGCCGATGACCATCTATGAGATGCATCTCGGTTCATGGAGAAAGAAAGTTGAAGACGATGACAGCGGCTTCTTCAGTTATAGAGAGTTAGCTCCGATGGTTGCGGATTATGTAAAGGATATGGGCTATACACATGTGGAGATCATGGGTATCGCAGAGTATCCGTTTGATGGTTCCTGGGGCTATCAGGTAACGAATTATTATGCACCGACATCCAGATATGGATTGCCGGAAGATTTCATGTATTTTATTGACTATTTACATAGTAAGGGAATCGGTATCATCTTAGACTGGGTACCTGCACATTTCCCGAAGGATGCACACGGACTTGGCAGATTTGACGGTATGCCGCTCTATGAGCATCCGGATCCAAGAAGGGGCGAGCATCCGGATTGGGGTACTTATATTTTTGATTATGGCAGAGCAGAGGTTGCAAACTTCCTGATCGCAAATGCACTTTTCTGGGTAGAGAAGTTCCATATCGATGCGTTACGGGTAGATGCTGTTGCATCCATGTTATATTTGGACTATGGTAAGCAGGATGGACAGTGGCTTCCAAATGAAAATGGCGGCAATGAGAACCTGGATGCAATTAAGCTGCTGCAGAATATTAATGCAGTTATGGAAGAAAAGAATCCGGGAGCATTCCTGATCGCAGAGGAATCAACTGCATGGGCCGGTGTGACTGCTCCGGCATCCATGAACGGACTTGGCTTCCTGTTCAAATGGAATATGGGATGGATGAATGACTTCCTCGAGTATATGAAGATGGATCCATATTTCAGAAGCTTTAACCATAACAAGCTGACCTTCAGCTTATCCTATACATATGCAGAGAATTATGTTCTTGTCATTTCACATGATGAGGTCGTACATCTGAAATGTTCAATGATCAATAAGATGCCGGGAAGCGAACCTCAGAAATTTGCAAATCTTCGTCTGGCATATGGTTATATGTATGGCCATCCGGGCAAAAAGCTGTTATTCATGGGTCAGGAATTTGCACAGCCGCGCGAGTGGAGCGAGGCAAGAAGTCTTGACTGGTTTGTCCTTGACAATCCGTTGAATCAGGGGGTACAGCGTTGGGTAAAAGCGTTAAATAATCTGTACAATGCGAATGATGCGTTATATGCAAATGACAGCGATGTGATGGGCTTTGAGTGGATCGACTGTGACCATCCGGATAAGGGTGTGGTTTCATTTATCCGTCGAGGTTCTACACCGAGTAAGCAGTTGTTATTTATCTGCAATTTCGTGCCGGTTGAATATGATAATTATGAAGTTGGAGCACCTTGCTTCACAACATATAAAGAAGTCCTGAATTCCGACGACGTACAGTTTGGCGGAGCAGGAAGATTAAACAGTGGTAAGATCAAGGCTATCGATAAGAAGACAGAACGTATGCCTTATTCGATCAGTGTAACAGTACCGCCACTTTCTACTGTTGTTCTGGAATATGATTACACCGATGTAACACCGGAGGATATTCTGAAGAAGAAAGAGGCAGAAAAGAAAGCGGCAGCAGCAAAACGCACGGCTGAGAAGAAAACGGCTGCGAAGAAAACTGCAACGGAAAAGAAGGATGTAGAGACGACGGAAGTTGTAAAAAAGGAGCCGGAGAAGAAGACGGCTGCGACAAAGACAAAAGAAACAGTAAGTAAGACAAAGCCTGCACAGACAAAAGCGGCAGTTTCAAAGAAGACTACTAAGAAATAATAAAAAATGCTGGATCGTACTTGTGCGGTTCAGCATTTTTTGTAGGCATAAGGAGAAGACATGAAGATAGAAAAAGTAAGTACAGCGGATGCGGAGGAGCTTCTCGCAATCTATGCACCCTATGTAGAAGAAACAGCAATATCATTTGAATATGAAGTACCGTCTGTAGATGAATTCAGGAACAGGATCGAGCAGATCTCAGCAAAGTATCCATACATAAAGGCAGTCGTGGATGGGAAAATCGCAGGCTATGCATATGCAGCAGGTTTCAAAGACAGAAAGGCATATGACTGGTCAGTGGAAACAACGATATATATCCGAAAAGACTGCAGGCAGCTGGGGCTTGGCAAAGCCCTATATGAGAATCTGGAAAAACTACTGAAGGAAATGGGAATCCTGAACATGAATGCCTGTATCGCAAGTCCGGCAGCAGAGAGCGGACATCTGACGGATGACAGTTACAGATTCCATAAAAAAATGGGCTTTACGCTGGTTGGGCGTTTTCATAACAGCGGCTATAAGTTTGGTGAATGGTACGATATGATCTGGATGGAGAAGATGATCGGCGAGCACGAGAAGGATATGCCGGATGTAAGATTTGGTCAATGAAAAAGAAATTTATAAAAAACACTTGCAAAAAGATAATCCAAGCAATATAATACAGGAGAAGTGCAAAGAGGCACAGAGCGAGAAGCTCTGTGCCTCTTTAGTTTTCCAGGTATTAAGTTTTAGGAGGAAATTCAAATGAAAACAGGTACAGTAAAATGGTTTAATGCAAAAAAAGGATATGGATTTATCAGCGATGAGAATGGTGATGACATTTTTGTACATTTCTCAGCTTTAAATATGTCTGGTTTCAAAGTATTGGAGGAAGGCGATAAAGTTGAGTTCGAAGTAATTGAGGGAGAAAAAGGACCTCAGGCTGCAAATGTAACAAAGCTGTAAGCTGATACATAATGAAGATACCTCATGACAGATCATCGGTACTCAGAATTTTGAGAACCGATGATCGCCATGGGGTATTTTTTTGCGGATTCTTGCGGAAATTATGATTATATATTAGAATAGCGGCACAGGAGAAAGAAAACATGAACAATCCAATAAAAGAATTAACAAAGAAGGAATGGATCATCTGGTTAGGATCTATTTGTATCGTATGCATACCGAACCTGCTGACAACAGATTTTGATCTGCTGACTCTGGTAGCTGCCTTAGTGGGTGTAACCTCGCTGATCTTTGCAGCAAAGGGAAATGTATGGGCGCAGATCCTGATGGTGATATTCAGCATCCTTTATGGGATCATTTCCTACCGGTTCCATTACTGGGGCGAGATGATTACATATCTTGGCATGACAATGCCTATGGCGATCTGGTCTACGATCACATGGCTCCAGAATCCTTCCGGCGGAAACGGAAATGTCGTAAAGATCCAGAAACTGAACCGGAAGCACATCATAGGGCTTATTATATCCGGCGTGATCGTAACGGCAGTATTTTATTATATTTTAGTTGTATTCGATACCCCGAATATTATATTCAGCACCATATCGATCATAACCAGTTTTCTGGCAGCGGCACTTACGATGCTCCGTTCCTCGTATTATGCAGTATGGTATGCGGCAAATGATATCGTGCTGATCATTTTATGGGTGCTTGCCTCGATGGAGAACCCTGCCTATATCCCGGTCGTTGTGAATTTCGGTATCTTCTTTATCAATGATATGTATGGCTATATCAGTTGGAAAAGGCGGGAACGGATACAGCTGTAAGAATTATTATTGATGAAGGAAAATGGAGTGAGGGATAGTTGCTTCTTAGAAAACAACACATTTTATATTTCGTGTTGTTCTGTTTCACTGTTGGTTTTCTTATAATTGAGATATCAAAGATATGGAGGACAACAATATGAATACAGACAAAATCTATGCAGAGACACTCGCAAGCGAATATGCGCCAAAAGATACTTCGAAAGTGACAGCACTTAAGAAACTGGATCGCAAAGCAAAATTACCGGCAGAGGTATTTACTTATACATTGGGAATTCTGTCGGCACTTGTTATGGGACTTGGAATGTGCCTGTCTATGCAGGTAATTGGTGCAGGTACAGGCATGGTAATATTAGGAATCATACTTGGCATTATAGGTATTATTGGAATGGGTGTAAATTATCCAATCTATAAGAAAAAACTGGAAGAAGGAAAGAAAAAATATGCATTTGAGATTCTGGAACTTGCAAAAGAAATCAGTAATGAAAGATAGAATCAATGAATGAAGCGACAGGGAGATGAGAATTTGAATCGATCAGAAAGTAAATATTTCAATACGGCTGTCCGGATGGATGAGGCACTTATTGAGCTGTTGGAAACACAGGAATTTTCATACATTTAAGTAAAGAGTATTTGTGAGAAAGCTGGTGTAAATTGGTCAACTTTTTATCTTCATTATGAGAACACTTCAGATCTGTTGGCAGAGACGTTACAGTATATTTTGGATTCTTTTACGAGCTGTTTTCAGACAGATGCAAAGAGTACGATCGAGAAAATTCAGGATGCGCCGATTGATAAACTTCATTTTTTAACAGAAGATTATCTTGTTCCTTATCTGGAATATATCAAGAAGAACAGACGAATCTATCAGGCGGCCTTCGAGAATAAAGCATATGAGACAGATAAAAAATACAGCGGCTTATATACATACATTCTGGAACCGATACTGGGAAGATTTGGATTTGCAGAAAAGGATCGGAAATATGTATCAGCATTTTATATTCGTGGAATTACCGGAATTGTAAATGAATGGGTAGAAGATGGATGTAAAGAAGCTGTATCAGAGATGGCTTCACTGATCATAAAGGTTGTCATAGGTGATAATGCAAATAAAAATACAGTTACTATGCAATCTCAATGAGTAATGGATCGTACAAAATTGGAATGGAAAATTCAGCCTTGAACAGGCAAAATTTATGTGTTAAACTGGCTCTAGTTAGAACAAGCTAACTAGAGCTTTTTTATATGGGAGGAAATAAGAAATAGGTAAAGGGAGAGAAAGAAGGGAGAAAAATGGAAGAAAAACAACAATGGGAATATCAGAAAAATTGTCTGTTGGGGGCAGTTGGAGCAGCACTGTTGATCGTAGGGGATCTGTGCCTGAGTATGGTTTCAGCGAATAAGGCAGACAGTGGATTGTATATGCGGGAGGCTTATCTGAGTGGAGAGTATCCATTAAGCAGAATTGTGATCTTACTTGTCACGGGATTGATCGGTATGTTCTTTTATGCATTTGGAATAAAAGCAATCTATCAGCAGATCAGACCGGAATGTAAGATATTGAGAGCTTGTATAAAATATGGTGGTTTAGGATATGTCGTATCCGGGGCAGCACTGCATTTTCTGGTAGGGACATTTGCATACTGGATCACATATCTGTCTGCACATATCGGACGGGAGCAGGCAATCCTGTTTGTAGACGACTATTATAACCGGTTTATGACAGCGATATATTTCGTATATATACCGATGATCGTTCTGATGCTTGCCAGCCTGATCGCAGTCCTTCGGAATAAAACAAATATGAGCCGATGGATGGTCGTGTTCCATATCGTAGTATGGCAGCTTATTTTTGCAGGCATACCCGATATCTTACAGGCAGCAGGCGCAGGTCTTTCAACGATTGGCTATGTATGCAGTCAGGCATCTGGCAATACCGCCGCCTTGATTTGGTTCCTCGCCAGCTATATCTGGGTGAAGACAGGAAAAACAAAGAAGTAGTTTATACATAAGTAAAAGTAGATAATGATTGGCAAATAGAAATACCATCATAATGAGAATAGAAATGAACTACTAAAAAAGATATATTAATTATTTATTGAAGAAGATAAAAAACAGAATCCCCGCTATGGTGTGTTTTACTATTTATAAAGCAAGCCTTTGGGAGCGTCGGTTCTTAGTGAGTCGCTATATGCGACGAACTTTTCATAGGTATGGAATAGTGAGACAGGCAGAAAATAAATCAGCCCTTGGGGTATATTATAACCCCAAGGACTGATTTATTTTCGTATGTGTGATTAGTTCTTCGAACAGCGGAACAGCAGATCCTCCCAACGGCGATCCACTTCCTCCTGATACTGAACGAGTAAATGCTCATTTTCAGGCTTGAACAAATGCTTGAAACGACCCTGTGTCCGTAAGAAGTCCTCGATCGGAAGCTTCTTCTTAGGAGAATAGCTTAAGATCCATTTGCCTTCGATGACTTCAAATAAAGGCCAGTAGCAGGTCTCAACCGCCAGCTTACAGATATCCATGATCTGTTCGGTAGGATAACGCCAGCCACGAGGACAAGGAGCCATAACATTTAAGAAAGCAGCACCCGGTGTGTAGATGGCTTTTTCGGATTTCTCATAGATATCACGCATATTACCAAGCAGAGTAGTCTGACCGACATAAGGGATATCATGAGCTGCCATAACCTGTGCCAGATCCTTACGGTTCTGCATCTTACCGTTTGACTGGGAACCGACAGGAGTGGTAGTTGTATCTGCATACATCGGAGTAGCGGAAGAACGCTGGATGCCGGTATTCATGTAAGCACCATTATCGTAGCAGACATATACCATGTCATGACCACGCTCCATAGCACCGGATAAAGACTGAAGACCGATATCATAAGTACCGCCGTCACCGCCAAATGTTATGAATTTATATGTTTCATCTAATTTACCCTTTTTCTTTAATACATGATAAGCAGTCTCTACACCGGAAAGGGTAGCACCTGCATTTTCAAATGCATTATGAATGTAACTGTCTTCGTAAGCAGTATATGGATACATGAAGGTGGAAACCTCCAGACATCCGGTAGCGTTACCGATAACTGCTTTGTCACCCTCATGAAGGGCACGGAGTACATTACGAACTGCGATCGTACCGCCGCAGCCTGCACACATTCTATGACCCGGAGCAAGACGCTCAGGCTTGTTCATTACTTCTTTAAAATTATATGCCATTTTGTCTTACCTCCTTACTTTCTAAGTCCAATATACTGATACTGCGGAATGGTCTTGCCCTGCTCGATCATTTCCTCTAACTGGTTAAATACATCGGTTGCTTCCACTGTTGTATAATCTCTGCCGCCAAGACCGTAGATATAGCTGACAGCCTTTGTAGAAGCTCCGATATCATACAGGTGCTCCTTGATCTCAGCGGATAAAGGACCGCCGCCTGCACGGAAGCCTTCGGAACGGTCTAAGATCGCAACTGCTTTTGTATGAGCCAGCGCCTTTGCAATTTCTTCACCGGGGAATGGACGGAAGACACGGAGCTTTAATAAGCCGACCTTCTTGCCCTGTGCGCGCAATGCATCGATTGCTTCTTTTGTCGTTCCTGCTGCGGAACCGATCATAACGATCGCATAATCAGCATCTTCTAATTTATATTCCTCAAAGAAGCCGTACTGTCTGCCGGAGATCTTTGCGAAATCATTCGCAACATCCAGGATCACCTGCTTGGCATTCTTCATAGCTTCGTTCTGATTCATTTTGGATTCCATATAGAATGGAGAAGTTGCATATGGACCGACTGCCATAGGCATCTTTGGATTCAACAGGTACTGTTCCGGATTGTATTCACCGACAAATGCTTTTACCTTGTCATCCTCTAACAGTTCGATATTCTCAACTGCGTGGCTGGTGATGAAACCATCCTGACAGATCATGATCGGAAGACGGACATCTTTGTGTTCTGCGATCCGGTAAGCCTGTACGAAATTATCATAAGCTTCCTGATTATTTTCTGCATAGATCTGGATCCATCCGGTATCTCTTGCACCCATACTGTCTGAGTGGTCGCAGTTGATATTGATCGGGCCGGATAAAGCTCTGTTTACAAGAGCCAGTGCGATCGGCAGACGATTGGAAGCTGCAACATAGAGCTCCTCCCACATCAGCGCCATACCGCAGGAAGAGGTTGCTGTTAAGACACGACAACCGGCAGCACTTGCACCGATCGCAGCACTCATAGCACTGTGCTCACTCTCGACCGGAATAAACTCTGTATCGATCTCACCGTTTGAAATATATGTAGAAACAAACTGTGGAATCTCTGTAGAAGGGGTGATCGGGAATGCCGGCATGACATCCGGGTTGATCTGCTTGATCGCATAAGACACCGCTTCATTTCCTGATAAACGTTCTCTGATACCCATTTATTTGCCCTCCTTCATCGTAATAGCACCAAACTTACACTGATAAGCACAGATACCACAGCCCTTGCAGTGGTTCAGATCGAAGTCAAGACGTTTGCCGCCTACGACCGGGATGCAGCTGTCCGGACAGACCGGTGCACATAACAGACAGTGTACACATTTGCTCTCATCTATGACGGGAGTAGCAGTTCTCCATTCACCTGTGTTAAATGCTTTGGAAGTACCACCGCCGTACACATGGTTACCGGGTGTGATTTCTGTATATTTACTTTTTTCATGTATTCTGCTGATATCTGTTCTCATTACTTGGTTACCTCCTTAAATGCAAGCTCAAGGGCTTTCATATTTCCATCGATAACCTCAGGCTTCTTTGCAAATTTGTGCTGATAGGAAAGTCTCATATCTGCAAGGAAATCATCCTGCTCCATGATACCGCTGACTGCAACGATAGCAGCAAGCATAGGAGAATTCGGGAAGTTCTTGCCGAGTGTCTGCATCGAGATCTCCCGGGCATCTAATGTATAAACTTTTCCTTTGTAGCCATTTAAATGAGGACGAACCTCATCCGGTGTCTTTGGGGTGTTAATGACGATCGCACCATCTTCTTTTAATCCGGCGGTTACATCCACGGATTCCAAGAGGGACTCGTCAACGACAACAACATACTGTGGGGTGTAGATATTGGAATGAACGCGGATCGGATCGCTGCTGATTCTGTTATAAGCAGTGATCGGCGCACCCATTCGCTCCGGACCATATTCCGGAAAACCCTGAACGTATTTTCCTGTTTTAAAAGCTACGTCTGCAAGCAGCAGAGCAGCAGTTTTGGCACCCTGGCCGCCCCGGCCATGCCATCTGATCTCAATCGTATCTTTCACTTTTTAATCTCTCCTTGTGACTATAAACGCATCGATATGTCAGAATGAATATAGAAATGATTTCCCCTATTATTTCAGACAAATAGAAGGTTTATTGAAAAAAATTCTTAATAAAACGTAGACTTTTTTATTATATCATGTATAAATAAGAAGTAAATAAAAATTTTTTTGTAAATAAGAGAAGAAATTTGAACGAATAAAAGACGGAAAAGTGCAGATAACAGAATTTCGTCATAATGAAAAATGAGGTATAATAAATCGCACCAAGAATGTTAAAAAAGAGGAGAGAAAAATGTCAAAGGGGAAAAAAGTAAAGGTCGTAATTGAGGGAATCATTCTGTTGTTTATTGTTTACTGTGTCGTTTTAAAGATGCTGCCGGTATCGACAGGAAGACTGTCAACATACGAAGAGATCAATGATGCAGTAGCAACAGCCGCTTCAAGGTATAAGAATACGGTTACGCTAAAGACAACAGGGGAACCGTATATGGATTATCAGTCGGTCCTTGACAAGCTGATGGAAAAGAATATGTATGCAGGTGGAGAATTTTATGCATTTTCTTATGTATATACGCCGGATTCAGGTGGAGAAAAAGTAGCGGTAAGGATCAATCATATGAGCCGGTTAAAAAGCTTTCTTGTATTTATCCGTTCCGGTCAGATTTCGGGGAAGATAAAGGGGCTGTCAGATTACGAGAAAGTGAAAGCGGTACATGATTATATTATCTTACATAATGAATATAACCGCTCATCCGGTGGTGCATGTAATACTCTGTACAGAGGAGATTCGGCATGTAATGGATATGCGCTGGCATTTTATATCATTATGAAAAAGGCCGGAGTCCCGGTTACCTGTGAATACGGTTATGGACTGGAATCCGAGCATCTGTGGAATCGGGTTCAGGTGGATGGACACTGGTATAATATCGATCTGACATGGGATGATCTTGGTGGACAGAATGTCGGATATGATTATTTCCTTAAATCTGATGCGGACTGGCAGGGACATGATCATGGCGGTTCCGATGCAGAAGTTTCTATGGATGTGACAGGAAAGACGGCAGCGGAATATTATAGAATGTTCCCGAATTATAATGCGATCATGATCTGGTCGATCATCGGAGTGATCGCGGCAGGGTTTGCATTATATATCTGGCTGCTTGACCGGAAGATGAAACGGAAGAAGTTAGAGAAAGCCCGTCTGGAAGCACAGGAGGAAGCGCAGAGAATGGAAGAACTCCATAAGAGAATGCAGGTGGTTACAGGTGCATTTACAGATGAAGCGACCGTTCCGGCGAATGAAAATGCGGTCACGGACTACCAGACAGCACCATATACAACACAGATGGCAGAGAATGTAGATGAGACTACCATGAATCATGAACAACCTCAGACTGCGGATCCTTCTGAAAGTGCTTCACAGAATAAAAGCAGTGGTGCTCATTCGGGGTTCCGGTTGAAGCAGGATGATTAAAAATATAATAATGAAAACTTTCATCGGCATAGTTGTTCACAACTATGCCGATTTGTGTTAAAATAAACAGCGATTGACAAAATGAGAAAAAGAATCACCAACAAATCAGGAGGAAATAGAATGATTAAATTATTTGACAATGGTGCTTATCTTTTAAATGGCACAGAGCTTGTAGAAGACAATGCCGATGCGAATGCGATCCTTACACAGAAGTTAGGTACAGCTCCATCCAAGGAAGAAGCTGCAAAGAATACTATGGCATACGGTATCCTGGAGAAGCACAACACATCTGACAATATGGACAATCTTAAGATCAAATTCGATAAGATGACCTCTCATGATATAACATTTGTAGGTATTATCCAGACAGCAAGAGCTTCAGGACTGAAAGAATTCCCGATTCCTTATGTCCTTACGAACTGTCATAACTCCTTATGTGCAGTTGGTGGTACGATCAATGAGGATGATCACATGTTTGGCCTTTCCTGCGCAAAGAAATTCGGTGGTGTCTATGTTCCGCCTCATCAGGCTGTTATCCATCAGTTCGCAAGAGAAATGCTTGCAGAATGTGGTGCAATGATCCTTGGTTCTGACAGCCATACCCGTTATGGTGCGCTCGGTACAATGGCGATCGGCGAAGGCGGCGGAGAGCTTGCAAAGCAGCTCTTATGCAGAACTTACGATGTAGCTAAGCCCGGTGTAGTAGCAATCTATCTGGACGGAGAAGTTGCAAAGGGAGTAGGTCCTCAGGACGTTGCTCTTGCGATCATCGGTGCAACCTTCCAGTGTGGTTATGTTAAGAATAAGGTAATGGAGTTCGTAGGACCTGGTGTTGATAAATTATCTGCTGATTTCCGTATCGGTATCGATGTAATGACAACCGAGACAACCTGCCTGTCCTCTATCTGGAAGACAGATGAGAAGATCAAGGAGTGGTATGATACACACTATAGACCGGAAGCATATAAGCAAATGAATCCGGGCCCAGTTGCTTACTATGATGGCGTTGTATATGTGGATCTGTCAAAGGTAAAACCAATGATCGCTATGCCATTCCATCCAAGCAATACATATACAATTGAAGAATTAAATGCAAACCTGATGGACATCTTAGACGACTGCGAGAAGCGCGCACTGGTTAGTCTGGACGGTAAGGTTGACTTCACATTAAAGGATAAAGTCCGTGATGGCAAGTTATATGTAGAACAGGGAATCATTGCCGGATGTGCCGGTGGTGGATTCGAGAACATCTGTCAGGCAGCGGATATCATCCGTGGAAGAAGCATCGGTGCAGATGAATTTACATTATCTGTATACCCTGCATCAACTCCTATCTATATGGAGCTTGCAAAGAACGGTGTACTGGCTGACCTGATCGAGACAGGTACGATCGTTAAGACAGCATTCTGCGGCCCTTGCTTTGGTGCCGGAGATACACCTGCAAATAATGCATTATCAATCCGTCATTCAACCAGAAACTTCCCGAACCGTGAAGGCTCCAAGATCCAGAATGGTCAGATCTCATCCGTTGCACTTATGGATGCACGATCGATCGCAGCTACAGCAGCAAATAAGGGATACCTTACAGCAGCTACAGATCTGGATGTTGAATACAAGGGACAGAAATATTTCTTCGATAAGAGCATTTATGACAGACGAGTTTACAATGGTGTCGGCAAGGCTGATCCATCTGTTGAGATCAAGTTTGGTCCGAATATCAAAGACTGGCCGGAGATGATCGCACTGACAGACAACCTGTTATTAAAGGTTGCATCTGTTATTAACGATCCTGTAACAACTACAGATGAACTGATTCCATCTGGTGAGACATCTTCCTATCGTTCAAATCCGCTGGGACTTGCTGAGTTCACTTTATCCAGAAAAGATCCTGAATATGTAGGCCGTGCAAAGGCAATTCAGGCAGTTGAGAAGAAGAGAGAAGAACTTGGATGCTTCTGCAAGGCAGATGAATCCATGAAGCCTATGATGAAAGAAATCAAAGCAAAATTTGCAGATCGTGAGATCACAGGTTCCAATACCGGTTACGGCAGTACGATCTTTGCTGTAAAGCCGGGTGACGGCTCTGCCAGAGAGCAGGCTGCTTCCTGCCAGAAGGTACTTGGCGGCTGGGCAAATATTGCTAAGGAATATGCAACAAAGCGTTACAGATCCAACCTGATCAACTGGGGTATGCTTCCATTCATCATGGAGGAAGATTTCGCATTTGACAATGATGATTATGTATTCATTCCGGGTATCCGTGAGGCTGTCCAGAATAAGAATGAGATCATCAAGGCATATGTTGTAAATAAAGACTTCAAGGAATTAGACCTGAAGCTTGGAAGCCTGACCGATGATGAGAGACAGATCATTATGGATGGCTGCCTGATCAACTACTATAAGAACAACTAAGGTATTCTAATATAACAATTTCCTTACAAGGTGAGTCCTACCTATAAGTGGAAGTTGTAAAAACGTTGAAACCGCTGCTGGTGGTTTCACAGATATGGCTATGTCTTATGACATAGCCATATTTATATTATAAGAAGGAGAGAAACAACATGATATATATAGGAAATCACCTGTCGTCCTCCAAAGGCTTTGAGGCGATGGGAAAGGCGGCATTAAAACTTGGTGCAAATACATTTGCATTTTTTACAAGAAATCCACGGGGCGGAAAGGCGAAAGAGATCGATCCGGCAGATGCGGAACGGTTACGTTCCCTGATGGAGGAGCATCATTTTGGGAAACTGGTCGCACATGCACCATATACGATGAATGTCTGTGCAGCAAAACCGGATATTCGGGAGTTCTCATGGAATATCTTAAAGGATGATATGGAGCGGATGGAGTATCTTCCGGGAAATTATTATAATTTCCATCCGGGTGCACATGTTGGTCAGGGGGCAGAAGAAGCCATACCGGTAATTGCTGACGCATTAAATCATGCGATCAAACCGGAACAGAGCACAGTTGTATTACTTGAAACAATGGCAGGAAAAGGCTCAGAAGTCGGAAGAAATTTTGAAGAACTGGAACGTATCATAGAGCTGGTTGACTGCAAGGATAAGATTGGAGTATGCTTTGATACCTGTCATACATGGGATGGTGGCTATGATCTTGTGGAAGATCTGGATGATGTACTTCGTACTTTTGATCAGATCATCGGACTTGATCGTTTAAAAGCTGTCCATCTAAATGACAGCATGAATGTGAGAGATTCACACAAAGACCGACATCAGAAGATCGGAGAGGGTGAGATCGGAGCAGAAGCATTAAAACGGATCGTAATGCATCCATTGCTTGCAGGCAGACCGTTTATCTTAGAAACACCAAATGATGATGCCGGATATGCAAGAGAGATAGCAATGATAAAGAGCTGGGCGGATGAAAGCATGGAGTAATTGTAAGGATAACAGATAAAATAAAAACTGCCACTATCAGAATGGTTACCCAATAACGGTTTCATTCTGACAGTGGCAGTTTTTAATATTACCAATGAATCAGTTCAATCTTATTTCTCTGTTTTTACTAATTCCGATAATGAAGTTGCAAGTCCTGCAACACCCTGAATATCAGATGGAATAATGATCTTGGTTGACTTGCCGTCGGCAGCCTTTGCGAAAGCTTCCAGACTCTTGATCGTAAGAACCTGATTAGATGGAGCAGATTCATTTAAGAGACGGATACTGTCTGCATTTGCCTGCTGTACAGCGAGGATAGCCTGTGCCTGACCTTCAGCTTCACGGATCGTTGCTTCCTTCTTAGCTTCTGCGCGAAGAATCTGTGACTGCTTCTCGGCTTCTGCTTCCAGGATAACGGACTGTTTGTTACCTTCTGCAATAAGGATTGCAGATTTCTTTTCACCTTCTGCTTTCAGGATCTGTTCACGTCTTTCACGTTCTGCCTTCATCTGTTTTTCCATGGCATCCTGAATCGCTGCAGGTGGGATAATATTCTTTAGCTCAACACGGTTTACCTTGATGCCCCAAGGATCAGTTGCTTCGTCCAGGGTAGCACGCATCTTTGTGTTGATCGTCTCTCTGGATGTCAGTGTCTGGTCAAGTTCGAGATCACCGATAATGTTACGGAGAGTAGTGGCTGTCAGGTTTTCGATTGCCATGATCGGATTTTCAACACCATAGCAGAAAAGCTTTGGATCTGTGATCTGGAAGAAAACGACAGTATCGATTCTCATTGTAACGTTATCTTTCGTGATAACCGGCTGTGGAGCGAAGTCTACAACCTGTTCCTTTAAGGTAACACGACGTGCGATCTTATCGATAATAGGCATTTTCATATGAAGACCTACGGACCATGTACCGCAGTAGGTTCCCAGACGTTCGATAACGTAAGCATGTGCCTGTGGGACGATCTTGATTGTGCTGCAGATAATAATGATAGCAATGAATACTAAGATAATTACCAGCCATGTGAGTGGTGAATCCATAATAAGTACCTCCTTTAAGTGGCGACAGATATAGTATCTGTCAAATTAAATAAATTATATTCTGCTGACAATAAGTTTTACGCCGGAAACCTCATTGATCGTGACTTCGGTTCCCTGGGGAATAATATCAGTTTCATCAGCAGCACGTGCGGTCCATTCGAGACCATTTACTTTTACCTGCCCGGTAGCCTTTAGATTATCAATGGTTTCAGATACGATCACCTGTTTGCCGACCAGACTTTCAACATTTGTTTTTTCCATATCGGATAATTTGAAATGTTTTAAAGCCACAGGCCTTGTAGTAAACAGAAGAACTAATGAAATAACTGCAAAGATCAATATCTGGATGATCAGTGATGTACCAAAGAATACAGAGATCGCAGATACCAAAGCTCCTCCCGCGAACCAGATGGTTGTAAGTCCGAGAGTAATGATTTCGATAATTATACAGACCATAAAGATAACGGACCAGATAATTAATTGACAGATTAATTCATTTTCCATAAGAACACCTCCTTTATGCCTCCCCGGTCTTAGGCAAAATAAGTTTTGTGGTTTGTTAAGAACCCTTAAACATGTCACTATTTTACTATGTAACCCAGATATCGACAATGCTTTTTTCAAAAATATAGGGTTATTTAAGGTTCATTTTTTGAACGATTTTGGATTTGGTAAAGTCATGGTTAAATCTATTTTAAATCTATTAAAAATAGGAAATGCTATTGCTTGACTTTTTGAAACAGTATATAATTTTTTCAGGTTGTTTATAATTATATGTAAGAATAAATCCATTGATGTGTTGTTACAGGAATGGAATGAAACGACATATCCGATGTTGGGTTTTGAATGCGGAAAGGGAAAGGTTATCAGACAAAATTGGGAAATGAAAAAAAAAGACGGATGTTTAAGGCGGGAACGATCATATTTCTGGTAATTGCAGCAGCGCTTGTATTTAATAAGATATTGGAGGAGTGGACAGGCTTTCGGAAGGTACTGGATACGATAACCGGGGCGGCAGCACCGATTATAATTGGTTTTGTGATCGCTTTTTTGTTGAATCCGGTGCTTATCTTTTTTGATCGCCTGTGTTATACGATCTTACAGGATCGGGTGATCAAAGACAAGAAAAAACTGTTTCATGTATCAAGAGCCATATCGATCATTATAACGATCATTTTGTTCCTTGGTCTGCTCACGGGTTTGATCTGGATGGTAGTGCCACAGGTCATCGACAGTATCAATCTTCTTATATCCAATATGGATAATTACTATAATAATATCATGAAGGCGATCAATACCATTTATGATAAATTCAAGAACCTTGGCGAATCCGAAGAAATGGTAATGAATGTCGTAAACACTGTATATGACCGCTTACAGAAATGGGTAAATACAGATGTTGTTCCGAATCTGGATAAGATTGTATTGAATATCAGCTCCGGTGTTGTGGGCGGATTGAAGTTCATTTATAATTTCCTGATCGGTATTGTAGCATCTATCTATGTGATGGCGAATAAGGAATATTTGGCTTCCAGAGGCAAGAAAATCGTCTATGCACTGTTTAAACTGAAAAACGCGAATATCATTCTGGATGGACTTGCAAGTGTAAATAAGATATTCAGTCAGTTTATCAATGGTAAGATCGTGGATTCGATCATAATCGGGATTATAACATTTATTTTGACAACGATCGTAGATATGCCATATGCATTGCTGATCAGTGTTATCATTGGTGTGACAAATGTAATTCCGTTTTTTGGTCCGATCATCGGTGCGATCCCATGTGTGTTTATTGTTCTGATCGCAGATCCGATCAAGAGTATCATATTGCTTATCATGATCCTGTGTATTCAGCAGTTTGATGGAAATATTTTAGGACCAAAGATCCTTGGTGATGTAACGGGACTTTCCAGCTTCTGGGTTCTGACCGCGGTTATCGTAGGCGGTGGTATCTTCGGATTCTACGGAATGTTACTGGGTGTTCCGGTATTTGCATGTATCTACATGTATATCAATAAGACATGTACCGACAAGCTGGAAAAGAAGCATATGGTATCGGTGTCCTCGGAATTTGAGCGGATCAAACGGATCGATGAAGAAACCGGAAAGCCAATCTATCTGACAGAGGAAGAGGAGGATATCCGTTTTCATAAAAAAACTCCGGAGGAAAAAGCAGCCGCAAAGGCAGATCGCGAAGCAAAGAGGCATGCGAAGAAGCTTTATCAGCAGATTGAGAAAGTGATGCATGCAGAGAAAGCTGACGATCAGTTGGCAGCAACGAAGCATGAAGCGGAAAAACAGAGCAGTGATGACGACAAAGATGATCAAATGTAGGAAACGTAGCATATTCAGAAATGACAGGGCACATATAGTGTAGCTTTATGTGATAGAATAAGCCGGCAGATTTCTGTGGGGTAAATACCCGGTTAGAGATTTGCCGGCGTTCCTTTTGCAATAGGATAAAATAGTTGTTTTCTTTGAATTAGAAGCATTTTATCAGATAAATCGATTTAATTTTCCATCGTAGTTAAAACCGGCAGATGCCAGTTTTTCGGAAACATCATTTACATTCAGATCCAGATCCGTACATAATTCATCCAGACTCGGATAAAAATCACGAAGCTTCATATTAATAAAGCTGAGGAGCATAACAGGATCTTTTGGAATATTTGGATTAGCCATAGGTGGAAAACCTCCTTTTATGAAAATCTTTTACATATTTTATTTGTAATAAGTATAAAAAACTGGTATATATATAGGGTATTGGAAACGTGTGTCATTTCCGATGTTAGTATAGCAGATGCCGGAAATACGTGCAACCAGATAGAATGGTAGCTGATCGTCTTGTAGTCAGTTACAAAATAATCAGGAGAAACAATCATGCAGAATGATAATGAAAAGAAGAAAATAAAGAAGCCGTCCGGTATAAGAACAAATTTTGCTTTTCAGGCGGCAGTGCTGGCAGGTGCAGGTATATTATCCCGAGTGATCGGTCTCTTATACCGGTCACCGTTATTTCAGATTATCGGAGATGAGGGAAATGGATATTATGGTACAGCGTATGCAATATATTCCATGATATTGATGATCGCTACGTACAGCATTCCAACAGCGGTTTCTAAGATCATTTCAGGGAAGCTGGCCCTGGGAGAATACAGAAATGCGAGACGGGTATTTAAATGTGCTTTTATCTATGTAGTATCTGTCGGATTGGTGGCGGCTGTCCTGACATTTGCATTTGCACCGGCTTTGGTGAAGGAACAGCCAAATGCGATTTTAAGCTTACAGATCCTCGCACCGACAATATTTCTGTCGGGCTTTCTTGCTATCTACAGAGGCTATCTTCAGGCATATAAAACGATGATTCCGACCTCCATATCACAGATTATAGAGCAGATTGCAAATGCAGTTGTCAGCGTTCTGGCTGCCTATCTGATGTCCAGACCATTTGTACCGGGAACCTCTGAACATGCAAAATATGGTGCAGCAGGCAGTGCAATGGGAACAGGGGCAGGTGTTCTCTGTGGAATTATTTATATTCTGATCGCATATGCAGGAAGAAGAAAAGAAATTATGGAGACAGTAGAGTCTGATGTTTCGTCGAATGTAGAATCATATGGAAAGTTATTCCGGCAGATCGTAATGATCGTAACACCGATCATTATTGCTGCATTTGTGTATAATATTACGACCACCGTAGATATGAAGATTTTCTACAATGTCTTAAACAGTAAAAATGTAGATCGTGTTGAATCTGCAAATTTGTACGGTATTTTTTCCGGTCAGTATATGGTGCTGATCAATCTTCCGGTATCGATCGCATCTGCGGTTGGAACAACCCTGATACCAAATATTTCGGGAGCATTTACCAAGGGGGATAAAGCGGAAACGAATCATGTATACAATCAGTCCATGAGTATCACGATGATGGTGACGATACCATGTGCAGTCGGAATCGGTGTGCTATCAGAACCGATCATCACACTGTTGTTCCGTGGTGCGGATCCGCTGGTATTTAAGGCATTGACTGCAGGCTGCATATCTGTGGTATTTTATTCATTATCAACACTTACAAACAGTATCTTGCAGGGAATCGGAAAGGTTATGGAGCCGGTGAAGAATGCGACACTTGCATTGTTGATCCATTTAGTATTCCTTGCTGCTATTTTGAAATTTACAGATGCGAAGCTGTTCGGTCTGGTAGCGGCTACGATCCTGTATTCATTACTGGCATGTATCTTTAATCATATATCTGTATCCAAATATATGTCTACGAAGCTTGATGTGAAGAAGATCTATCTTGCTCCTGCCGTTGCATCGATATTTATGGGAATCGTTGCCTGGGGCAGTTATCAGATCTTCTACCACCTGATCCATATGAATTCAGTCAGTGTTGTTCTGGCAATCCTGCTTGCAGTTATTTTCTATGCAGCAGCTATTCTGGCAGTCGGAGGATATACGAAGGAAGAAATCCTTGCTATGCCAAAGGGAACCCTGATCCTGAAGCTTGCAGAAAAACTACATCTGGTGAGAGAGTAGAGAAAGGAACGTGTGATAATTAACTTCCAGATTATTGCACTAAAACAAAAGATGAGCAAATTTAAAAAAATGATCATGCGTATGGCAGACCGGCTTGACAGCAGCTGCGCGCTGGGTGCGATCCGACAGGGTATGATCATGATGATCCCGCTTCTTGTAGTCGGGTACCTGGCGGCGATGTTGATCAATCTACCGATTCCTGCATATCAGACGTTTATAGCGAAATTGTGTGGTGGACATGTACTGGAAATTCTGAATTTCGTATATGCCAGTGTTAATGAGTTCTTTGCTGTTTTTCTGGCAGTAACAACAACGGTCAGTTATGCCATTATGAAACGGAGAAAGCAGGAAATCTATGAAGGTACAGGAAATATTATCATTTTAGTAATTATCACACTGGCTGCTCTGGTAGGGTATTTCGGAATCCAGTACGATGATTTTTCCATTCATTCGTTAAGCAATATGCATGCATTTACGGCACTGTTTGTTGCGCTTATTTCCGGTAAGATCTATTACACAATGAAGAGCAGTCGTTTCTTCAAGGTGAAAAATCAGCGTACGAATACGGACGGTATCTATATTGAAGCAATCGAGGGAATTGCTCCGGCGGTTGTCATTATTGGATTTTTTGCGTTTTTTCGAATTTTGTTACAGGTATTATTTGGAGTAAGCGGTTTTCAGGAATTGGTTGAACGCTTTTTTGATTACCTGTTAAAGCCATTACAGAATGGACTGGGAGCAGGAGTGGTCATTATTTTTCTGACACATGCGTTATGGTTCTTTGGAATTCATGGACACAATATGTTAGACACAGTGATCAAGCAGAATTTTTCTGATATAACAGCCGGAATTTTCAGCAAGACAATGCAGGATGTATTTGTACTTCTGGGAGGAGTGGGAGCCGTTTTGTGTCTGGTGATTGCGATCCTGTTGTTTGCGAAAAAGAAGGGTGTTCGAAATCTTGCATATATGGCAGCACCGAGTTTGGTCTTCAATATCAGTGAAATTGTCTTATTTGGAGTTCCTGTGATTTTGAATCCTATTCTACTGATCCCATTTATGCTTGTACCGATGGTGAATTATCTGGTCACTTATGCGGCAATGTTCTTTGGACTTGTTCCGCACGTGATACGTGAAGTTGATTGGACGACGCCTGTTATTCTGAGTGGGTATCAGGCTACCGGTTCCTGGGCAGGAGCAGTTTTGCAGATCCTGTGTCTGGCAATTGGTGTGTGTATTTATAAACCATTTATTCGTATGTATGAAGAACAGCGGGAACTGCGTCTGAAACGTGATGTCAAAAGACTGGTGGAGGAGATGCAGCGCGAGGAGCAGAACAATTCCATCTCACCATATACAAAGCGTGAAGATGAGATCGGACATATGGCCCGTATCCTGGCAGATGAACTTGTTGAAGCAATCAGACGGAAAGAATTGTTCTTAGTGTATCAGCCACAGGTGAACCGTGATGGCAGGTGCATTGGTGCAGAAGCGTTGATCCGTTGGGAGCATCCGGAATTTGGATTTATCTATCCTCCGTTGATCATACAGCTTGCCAAGGAAAAGAAGGTACTTAGTACGTTAGAGAAATTTATCTTTGATACGGCAGGTGCGGCACTGGCACAGGTAAGGGATATCGTACCGGATGATTTCAAGATGTCGGTCAATCTTACAAATGAATCTCTGGAATGGGATGGCATTGAAGCATGTATCGAAAATGTTGTAAAGAAATACCAGTTTCCAAATGTACAGCTCGGACTTGAGATCACGGAGCAGGATGCACTTTCTTCGTCCATTGATATAACGAAAAAGATTGAAGCATTGAAGGCGAAAGGTCACAGATTCCTGATCGATGATTTTGGTATGGGACATACGTCGCTGGTTTATTTGCAGACGAAGTATTTTAACATTGTAAAGCTGGATGGATCTCTGACGAGAGACGTTATTCATAATGAAACGAATCGTGATATCATTGCATCAATCGTCTATCTGGGCAGATCTTTGAAATTCAAGATTATTGCTGAATATGTAGAGAATGAAGCTCAGAGAGATGAACTGAAAAAACTTGGCTGTGATGCATTCCAGGGCTATCTCTACAGCAAGCCGATTAAACTTGATGAACTTATGTCGTGGATCAAAGGGTCAGGACATGAAAGCTGAGATATAAACTAAAAACTCCATGCCGGACGTCTATATATTTTATGAAGCAGACCTGTTCGGAACGTCGGTCTTTAACGAATCACCAACAGGTGATGAGTTTAGTACCGTTACGTTTCGGATCGAACGAAAGTGTTCTGCGGAATAAAGATATATAGACGTCCGGCATGGAGTTTTTTCTGGTATTTTATAGACTGATATGCTTATGCCATCATAGATGTAAGGATCTGGTTGACCAGTTTTCCGTCAGCTTTGCCTTTAACCTTAGGCATCAGCTCTTTCATGATCTTACCCTTGTCTTTGGCTGTTGGAGCATCGATACCAAGACCTGCAAGAACTTCTTTGATCGTAGCAGTGATCTCTGCTTCATCCATCATCTTTGGTGCGAATTCTTCGAATACCGTGATTCTTGCCTTGCATTCATCTATGATATCGGTACGATCAGCAGGTGTTGTATCGATTGTTTCCTTTGCGAGCTTGATTTCTCTTAATACAACTTCGTTTTCTTCTTCCTCTGTCAGATCAGCACGTTTGTCTATAAATTTATTTTTCAGGGCTGTAAGGAGTGCGGATAATGCGTCCTTTCTCTCTTTATCATGTGCCTTCATAGCGGCCATCATTTCGCTTCTGACTTCATCAATTTTACTCATTATATTCATACCTCCGTATAAAGTTATATATAGGTAATTGCAAAACTGTCGATGTTTTGTAATTGCTTCACATATTGTGATCGGACAGGTTTACAACCTGTCGCTCCTTATTATAGCACCGGAAAAGCGATAATTTCAATATGGCAACTGTATTTGAATTATCGGTTGCATTTGTCCGAGGGGAAGGTATAATGAGCGCATATGGGTAAATATGGCAAATAACAGGAGATGAAAGACTATGTCACTTACTATGAAAATGACAACATTATGTTATATAGAGAAAGACGGAAAATATCTGATGCTTCATCGTACAAAGAAGGAGAAAGATATTAATAAGAATAAATGGATCGGAGTCGGCGGACATGCGGAAGGAACAGAAGGACCGGAAGACTGCCTGCTTCGGGAAGTAAAAGAAGAAACAGGACTGACACTGACCTCTTATCAGTTCCGTGGCCTGATCACATTTATCAGTGATGTCTGTGAGCCGGAGCTGATGTGTCTGTTTACAGCAGATGGCTTTACCGGAAGCTTAACCGCCTGCAATGAAGGAGAACTGAAATGGGTAGATAAAAGCATCGTGCCATCTCTTCCGACCTGGACAGGAGATGCCATATTTTTAAAACTTTTATTAGAAGATGAACAACGTTTCTTCACTCTGCGGCTGGTCTATGAAGGAGATGAGCTGGTGGAACACCGACTGGAGTTTTATTAAAAGAAACCGCCAGCCGGCATTCGACTTTGTATAAGTCATGACTTTTGCAGGCACAACACAACCATTTCATAAGTCTTGACGCTGCAGTTATTTACGAACAGCTTCTTTTATTATTCGTGTGATCTGGATAATAAAGGTTGGGATAAATGCAAGCCCTAAAATGCTCAATACATTTTTAACTGTCAGGTCGGCAATCATGAATAAGCCATGCATAAATGGTGCGAGCAGGACAAAGCCAAGCAGCAGGACACCGGCGAAGAAAGCGGCGACACTCCAGAGGTTGGAGCGGATACCGATCTTTATAATAGAGGATTCGCTGCGGCATGTAAATCCGTGGAACAATCTTGCAAGCGTCAGTGTGGCAAATGCCATTGTGCTGGCAGTCAGGGCATTTACGGAATCACCCAGATAAAAGGCGACGGTTGTAACAATACCGATCAGAACACCGTAGCAAATAAGCTGGAGCGAGAAGGATTTATTGAAGATTCCTGCTTTTGGATCTCGCGGTTTGTTACGAAGTAATTTCTTATCGGATGGTTCCATACCGATGGCAAGTGCCGGAAGTGAATCGGTCAGCAGATTGATAAAGAGCAGATGAACCGGCTGGAATGGGGTATCAAGCGCCATGATGGAGCAGTAGAGAACTACCAGAATGGCTGCGAGGTTTCCGGACAAAAGGAACAGGATGGCATTCATGATATTACGGTAAACATTTCTTCCTGTCAGGACAGCTTTTATGATCGTTGCAAAATTATCATCTGCAAGGATCATAGCTGAGGCATCCTTTGATACCTCGGTTCCGGTGATTCCCATAGCGACACCGATATCTGCTTTTTTCAATGCGGGAGCATCGTTTACACCGTCACCGGTCATGGCGACAATGTGACCTTTCTTCTGCCATGCATCAACGATACGGATCTTGTTTTCCGGTGAAACTCTGGCATAGACGGAGATCTTTGGAAGGACATCTGTAAGTTCGTCATCGGTCATACGGTCGACTTCCTGACCGGTTACGGCCATATCACCATCGTGGAAGATACCAATCTGTCTGGCAATAGCGGTTGCCGTTACTTTATGATCTCCGGTTATCATGATCGGTTTGATTCCGGCGGAGATAGCATCCGAAACTGCAGCCATGGATTCTTCTCTTGGCGGATCGATCATGGATACAAGTCCGATAAAAGTATAACCATATTCGGAGGCTGCGGTCAGAACTTCAGAGCCTGCACATTCTTTATAGGCAAGTGCCAGAACCCGTAAGCCTTGTCTGGAAAATTGCATATTCTGTTCCAGAATTCTGTCGCGGTCATTCTCTGTAATCGGACGGATACCGTCCTCTGTGATGATTGAAGCCATACGGGTAAGAAGAACATCGACTGCACCTTTTGTCAGAAGCGTAGGTACGCCGTGCAACAGGTATTTGCTGCTCATCAGCTTCCGGTCGGAGTCAAATGGAATCTCTTCCAGACGTGGCATCAGATCACGCAAAACTTCTTCTGTTACACCGACATCAAATAGTTTCGTTTTCCTTGCCATCGTAAGGAGACAGGTTTCAGTCGGATCCCCGATATCCTTGCCATCCCGGATACTGCTGTCGTTGTTTAAGATACAGTTGTACAGGAAATAACGATGTGCCGGAATATGGAGATCCAGTTGGTCGGCATTTAACAGAGTATCACAGGTATAAAGCTGCTGAACTGTCATTTTGTTCTGTGTCAGTGTGCCTGTCTTGTCAGAACAGATAACAGAGACACAGCCCAGACTTTCGACTGCCTTCAGATCTTTGATAATCGCCTGGTCGGCAGCCATCTTTCTGGTACCCATTGCCTGAACGATCGTAACGATTGAACCGAGAGCCTCCGGAATGGCAGCGACAGCAAGGGCAACTGCGAACATCAGAGAATCCAGTATTTTCTCGCCCTGCATCAGGCGGAGACCGAATACGATCAGGCTGATCACCATAATGATCGTTGCCAGTTTTTTACTGAAATTATCAAGACTGATCTGAAGTGGGGTTGCTTTGGATTTTGTATTATTCATAAGGGTGGCTATCTTACCCATTTCTGTATGCATTCCGGTTGCTGTAACGAGAACATTTGCACGACCATAGGTAACAAGACTGCCGGAGAATACCATATTGATGCGGTCACCGAGAGCAACATCCTCGGTGATATCAGAGTCGTCTTTATCCACATTTGTAGACTCTCCGGTCAGAGAACTTTCATTTACCTGTAAAGAGAAATTTTCGATGATACGGCCATCAGCGACGATCATATCACCGGCTTCTAAGAGCAGGATGTCTCCCGGTACGATGTCTTTTGATGCAATCTCCTGTTTGATTCCGTCACGTAATACTTTCGCTTTTGGTGCAGATAATTCTTTTAAGGAATCAAGAGATTTTTCTGCCTTTACATATTGGATCGTACCAAGGATCGCATTCATGATAATAACCGCAAATATAACAATCGTACTTTCGATGTTGCCGGATGCCATAGAGACGATCGCGGCAGCGATCAGGATGATAACGAGCAGATCGGCAAACTGGTGAAAAAAGACAGAAGCGATGCTTTGTTTCTTTTGCTCGACCAGAGTATTTTCACCATAGGTTTGAAGTCGCTCTTTAGCATCTGTAGTGGTAAGTCCTTCCGGATTACCACAGGTTCGGAATAATTCTTCTTTGTTCAGCTGATAGATTTCTTTCATAAGCCCATATCCTTTCTTTTGCTTTTTTCCTGGGACAGATAAGGAACAGTATTTTTTTAAAAACATACTGCTTGTATTTGGGGGAAATTTTGATTGATACATGCTGCATTTTGCAACTGATAATAAAAAACGAGACTTTTTGTGCACAAAAAATATGCACAAAAAGTCTCGTTTTAACGTATATATCGGTTATCCGATCCCCGGCCTTTTAAGGCGTACTGACGAGAATCGGCACATGCACAGCATGAAACTACTCCCTTTTTGAATGATATATTTTTATCATGTATGAAAAGCTTAGTCAACCGTTTTTAGAAAGGTTTAACCATTTTTTTACCGGAAAATTCGATTTGAAGAACTATGCTTTGACAGAATCTTATAAAAACGATCAGAAAATATCGAAAATAAAAAAGAGGTGTGGTACAATAAGCGTAATTGTTTGGACACAGGTCTTGCAGTATATTAAAGCATAAAGTACCTGTATAAAAAGAAAACATATAAGGAAGCAATCGGGAGGCACAGATATGACATTGCAACAGCTTGTCTATGCTGTAAAGATAGCAGATACCAAATCCATGAATAAGGCGGCAGCAGAATTGTATGTATCCCAGCCGGCACTTTCCAGTACGATACGGGATTTGGAAGAAGAATTGAATATCGAATTATTTATCCGAACCAATCGTGGTATCGTGATCACGGCGGAGGGAGATGAGTTTTTAAGCTATGCAAGACAGATGGTAGAACTGAATCAGATGATCGAAGATCGATACATAAATAACGAAAAGAAAAAGAATAAATTCAGTGTATCCATGCAGCACTATTCATTTGCGGTAGAAGCCTTTATCGAGCTTGCAAAGGAGATCAGGCTGGATGATTTCGAACTGGCTGTGCATGAGACACGGACAAATGAAGTGATCGAGTTTGTAAGAGACTACCGGAGTGAGCTTGGAATCTTATATTTAAATGAGTTCAACCGAAAGGCTTTGCAGAAGATCTTCTCAGAAAACGGACTGGAATTTACGGAATTATTTGACTGTGATGTATTCGTGTATCTGAGCAACGAGCATCCACTGGCAGGAAAAGAGAAGATCGCATTTGAAGAATTAAAAGATTATCCTTGTCTTTCCTTTGAACAGGGCGAACGAAATTCGTTTTATTATGCAGAAGAAGTATTTAGCACGCTGGAATACAAGCAGATCATCAAGGCAGATGACCGTGCAACAATGCTGAATCTGATGGTTGGTATGAACGGATATACCTTGTGCTCCGGTATTATCTGTGAAGAATTAAACGGCAGTGCTTACCGCGCAATTCCGCTTGACACGGAGGAGAAAATGACGATCGGCTATATCAAACGAAAAGGCATGCGGCTGAGTACCCTTGGCAGACGCTATATCGAGATACTGACCCAATACGGAACACAGGAAAATGTAAAGAAGACGGCTGAGTAAATGCTCAGCCGTTTTCTTTGTTGTGAGGTCTGAGCCTGCAGGGAGCGGGGTAAATGAAAATTAAGTAACAAGCTGGCTATAAATGATACTTATAACCAGCTCACAGAAATACATAGTACCGGAATCCTATTCCTACTGATATACTATGGTATGAATTTCAAGAATACACAGCAGGAAAGGATGACGGTTATTATGGATACAGGAATTGCTACAAAATGTATATATGGAAATCACGAAAAATTTGAAGGCGACAGAACGGGAGCGATCAGCTTTCCTATCTATCAGACAGCAACGTATGCGCATCCGGCAGTTGGACAGAGTACGGGGTATGATTACAGCAGACTCCAGAATCCAACCAGAGAACAGTTGGAGAAGATCGTTGCATCATTAGAAGGAGGACTGGATGCTCTCGCTTTTTCTTCCGGCATGGCAGCTATTACAACATTGATGGAAATCTTCAAACCGGGCGACCATATCATTTCGGAAGCAGATCTGTATGGCGGAAGTATCCGTTTATTTGATCATATTAATCAGAAAAATGGTATTGAGTTCAGCCGGATCAATTTTGCAGAGGAAGATCCGGAAAACTACATCAAAGAAAATACAAAAGCAATCTATATCGAGACACCGACTAATCCAATGATGAATGTTATTGATATCCGCAAGACGGCGGAACTTGCAAAGAAACATAATCTGCTGCTGATCGTGGATAATACATTTCTGTCACCGTATTTCCAGCGGCCATTTGAACTGGGAGCCGATATCATCCTGCACAGCGGAACAAAGTTCTTAAGCGGACATAACGATACGCTGGCCGGATTCATCGTGGTAAATACACCGGAGCTTTCGGAGAAATTACGATATATTATAAAGACGACAGGTGCGGGACTTGCGCCATTTGACAGCTGGCTGGTGCTTCGTGGCATCAAGACACTGCCAATCCGTATGGAGAAGGCACAGGAAAATGCACAGGCGATCGTGGAATTCCTGTTGCAGGAGAAGAAAGTAAAGAATGTCTATTATCCGGGAATACCGGGAACAAATAATTATGAGGTCTGTAAGAGCCAGGCGAGTGGATTTGGAAGCATGTTGACATTTGAAGTGGAGAGCAAGGAGCTGGCACTCCATATACTGGAATCCCTAAAGCTGATCCCATTTGCAGAAAGTCTCGGCGGCGTAGAGACCTTGATCACATATCCGACGACACAGACTCATGCGGATGTACCGGAGGAAATCCGTATAAAGAACGGTATTACAGACAGTGTTCTGCGTCTGTCGGCAGGAATCGAAGATAAGAAGGATCTGATCGCGGATCTGAAACAGGCAATTGATTCTTTTCGGGAATAAAACAGTGTAATATATGAATAATGATGAAAAAGTAATTTGCCTGAAAAATATTTTGATATGGAAATATATTTACAGCATAGGATCTGAGACATAACGGGAGGATAATTATGGAAGAAAAAAACCTGAATTTTGATGAAGTAATAGATAGAAGAAATACAGACTGTTTGAAATTTGACTTTGCAGAGCGGAGAGGAAAGCCTGCGGATGTACTTCCTCTCTGGGTTGCAGATATGGATTTTAAGACATCGAGTCTGGTCCTGGATGCGTTGACAGAGCGTGTACAGCATGGAATTTTTGGCTATACGGAGAGCGGAGAGAGTTATTTCGAGGCGGTCAGCAAATGGATGGAAGCTCACCATGACTGGAAGGTGGAACGAAGCTGGCTGACAAAGACACCGGGTGTTGTATTTGCACTGGCGATGGCGGTCAAAGCATATTCCAAGGCAGGGGATGCCGTTCTGATCCAGCAGCCGGTCTATTATCCGTTTTCAGAAGTGATCCGTGACAATAACCGGAAGCTTGTGAGCAATGATCTGGTACTTGGAGATGATGGAAAATATCACATCGATTTTGATGATTTTGAGGAACAGATCGTTGACAATCATGTTGTGCTGTTCCTGTTGTGCAGTCCGCATAATCCGGTCAGTCGTGTATGGACGGCAGAGGAGCTTACGAAGATGGGTGATATCTGTATCAAGCATGGCGTTACGGTTGTAAGTGATGAGATACATGAGGATTTTGTTTTCGGAGACCACCAGCACACGGTATTTGCGACGATCAAGAAAGAATTCGAACAGAACTCCGTTACCTGTACTTCTCCTGCAAAGACCTTCAATCTGGCAGGACTTCAGGTGTCGAATATCTTTATTCCAAATGGAACTCTGCGCGCAGCATTTCGTAAGCAGGTGGATGCGGCGGGCTACAGCCAGTTAAATGCAATGGGACTTACCGCCTGTGAAGCAGCGTATACTCATGGCGAGACATGGTATCAGGCAATGATGAGATATGTAGAGAGTAATATCGCATTTGTGCGTGATTACCTGAAAAAGGAACTTCCACAGATCAAGCTGATCGAGCCGGAAGGAACTTATCTGCTGTGGCTGGATTTCAGGGCACTCGGAATGACAGAGAAGGAACGGGAGAACCTGATCGTGAATCAGGCAAAGCTGTGGCTTGACAGCGGTGCGATCTTTGGTCAGGTAGGCGAAGGCTTTGAACGTATCAATGTGGCATGCCCGAGAGCGACGATCAAAGAGGCTCTGGATCGTTTAAAGGCAGTGCTCGATTGACTTGGCTATAAGCTATGGTTATAACCAGTTAAAAAATTTTGATTGGTTGACAAATTATGGAACTGCCACTATAATAAGCACATAACATATAAAACCTACTTTAATACTAGGATAAAGAAACGTTATAAGATGTGCCGGATGAGAAAATCATTTATCCAGAGTTGGATGGTGACTGACAAACAGACATTTACCCGGAGGTTGATGCTTCCGGGTTTTATAACGATAATAAAACATACTAACCAGATAGGAAAAGGAGAAATAGGAAAATGGCAAATATTCATTCATCAATTACAGAACTTGTAGGACATACCCCATTGGTAGAATTCGTAAATTATGAAAAAGAGTTAGGGCTGAACGCCCACCTCCTTGGTAAGCTGGAGTATTTCAATCCATCAGGAAGCGTAAAGGACCGTGCAGCTCTTAACATGATCTTAGAGGCAGAGAAATCAGGTAAACTGAAGCCGGGCGGAACGATTCTTGATTTTACAAGTGGAAATACAGGAATTGCAACAGCAGCATTTGCAAATTCCAGAGGGTATAAATATGTAGTAGTCATTCAGCCAGGAGTATCGGTAGAACGTACATTGATCTTAAAGGCATATGGCGTAGAGCTGCTTCAGGCAGCCGATGTACCGGGCTTCATGGAGATGCTGCAGAACGGTGGTTTAAGCATGGCAAAGCTTACAGTTATCATGAACAAATATGCAGATGAGCATGGTTACTTCTATATTGATCAAGGAACAAATCCTGATAACCCGGAAGCGCATTACCGTACAACGGGTCCTGAGATCTGGGAGGATACAGACGGAAATGTTGATTATGTGGTAGCACTGGTCGGAACCGGTGGAACACTGGCTGGTCTGTCCAGATATTTCAGAGAGAAAAATCCTGGTATCAAGATCATCGGCGCACAGCCGGCAGTACAGTCCAGAAAGAATGTCAATCATCCGGAAGCAAATACGATCGACGGCGTACTTGCATTTAACGATGTTCCGGCACAGAGTGTTCCGGTATTCTTTAATCCGGAGCAGGTCCCATATGATGAATGTCTGGATATTGTAGCAGAAGATGCATATGAGACAGGAAGAAGACTGGTAAAGAGTGATGGCGTATTCCTCGGACAGTCAGCGGCAGCAGCCTTAAAGGCAGCAACGATCATAGCTGAGCGCCCGGAAGCATCAGGAAAGAATATTGCGATCATCATGGCTGACAACGCATTCAAATATCTGTCAACCAAGATGTATGCAGGGGAATAAAAGAATCGAGCGGGAGCGTCCTCTGTTTGGTAAGGTCAAGAACATATATACATAATATAAAACATAGAACAGGAAGGAGACAACATGGCAGACTATCTTACATATGCGAAAGAAACCATGAATTTCATAAACAGCCGGAAGAAACAGGGACCGGAAGGTATCTACTGGTCTTTGCAGGATGCGGCAGAAGGAAGATCCATTTATTATGATGAAATCTGTATGTATGCCGGGGCGTCCGGAATCATCGTATTTCTTCTGGGATTATATCAGACGACGAATGATGTGAGCTATCTGCAGGAGGCAGAAGAAGCAGCCACATATATCCGTTATCGTTTTGATCATGACCGGGATCTGAAAAGAAACTTTTCAAAATACGCATTTTCCAGTGGCTGGAGCGGAGCAGGCTTTGCCATGATACAGCTCTATAAGATAACTGGAAATGAGAAATATAAAACATTTGTGGCAGATATTATTGAGTCTGCAAAGGCAGATGCAAAGCCCGGGAAAAATGGCAGAGGTTATAGCTGGACTTCATTTCCGGGTATCGTAGGAGATGCCGGAACGGTTCTGTTCTTCTTATATGCAGCAAAAACATTTGGCAGAGAGGACTGGACAGCATTTGCTGCAAAAGCAGGAGAGAATTTCCTCGGGCAGCGTCATGATGCTGGAAACGGAACCTGTTGGTATCCGGGTGTAGATCCTGTTTACTTTGGAGCAAAAGAAGATTATATCGATCCGAACTTCCCGATGGGAACCGGAGGAATCGGATTTGTACTGCTGAATCTGTACGAAGCATCCGGTGATCAGGGGTTCTTAGAAGCGACAAAGGGAATCGCGGATTTCATGATCGCACAGGCGGTTAAGATGAAGGCAGGAAGCCTGATCCCACATGGTTTGCCGGATCGTAAGGATCTGTTCTATCTTGGCTATTGTCATGGCCCGGCGGGAACAAATCGTTTCTTCTATAAATTATATGAGATGACAGGAGAAGTCCGGTATAAGCGGTATATCGATATGCTGACACAGGGTGTAATTGATACAGGCGCACCTGAGGTTCGGACGGAAGGATACTGGAATACTTACAATATCTGCTGCGGAACTGCGGGCCTGTTAAATATGTATCTGGGCCTGTGGGCTGCATTTGGTGATGAGACTTATCTGGAACAGGCAAAGAGGTGCGGTAAGGTCATCACAGACGGAGCAACGATCACAGACGGTACGGAAGGAAGAGAGTGTGCATGGAGATTTGCACTTGACCGTGTCGCACCGGATGTATTAAGTACACCGATCGGTTTATTCGATGGTGCAGCAGGTATCGGAGCTGTATTGCTGCAGCTTGCTTCTGCAGAAAAGGGTCAGCTCCATGCGACAAGAATGCTGGACGATCCATTTCCGGAGAAGAACAAACTATGATAAAACGATTGAAGATTTTATATGCGTAAATAACAGTGATTATTTTACTCGGTGAATGATTTTTTCGTTTCATAATTATTCAAAAACTTACGTTGAGAGGAGACACATAAGATGAGTCAGATAAATAACAACATTGATCCTGACAGCAGGGATTATGATTTGAAATCAATAGAGCCGGATGAGCGTTTCACCCAGACAACAAAGGAATTCTGGATCACGCTTGGAACCTATCTGGTATTTATGGTGCTGATGATCGCCAACCTGTATCTGGTGGGCGGTAAGGATGTATCAAAGTACAAATACATTCTTGGATTTCCACAGTGGATTTTTAATGAGATCATTATTTTGATCGCAATGGTAGTAGCGGTTATTCTGGTTGTAACATTTGTATATCGTGACATGGATGTTACTCCAAACGGAAAATTAAAAAAAAGAAAACATAAGGAGGGCAAATAGAGATGAACTTATCTACAAATCAGAGAATTATAATCATTACTGTATTTGCCGCATATACGATTTTCCAGTTGGTATACAGTCTTGTTACCAGAAAAGCAATGGCAAATGGAAAAGGTGATTACCTGAGCAAATTCTATACCGGCGGTAGAAGCGGTGGTGTGCTTGTAACTGCCATGATGGTATCTGCCGGTGTTGCCGGTGCCGGAGTATTCATGGGTGTACCGGGTTATACATATACATTTGGTGCGACCTGGATGGTATGCTGTTTCTGGTCCATGTGCACGAACTTCATGGTACTTGGACTGATCGGTAAGCGTGTCGGTATCGTAGCCAGAAGAACGGATTCCAAGACATTTGTTGAACTTCTGATGCACAGATATAACAACAGCAAGATTGTTGGTGCGCTCTGCGGACTGGTTATCCTGTTCTTCCTTGGAGCATTTGCCGTATCCACAATTACCGGCGGTGGAAGAATTTTCCAGATCTTAACCGGTCAGGATTATCGTATCGGACTTGCTATTTTCACTGTACTTGTTATCATCGCAGCTATCACAGGTGGTATTAAAGGTATCGCATCTGCGATCGTTTTTCAGGGAATTATCATGACAGTTTCCGTTATTATCTTATTTATTATGGGCATCAACGGAACAGATCTCAGCTATACAGAGACAATCCAGTCATTAGTTAAGAGTAATCCGGACTGGTTCGTACCTGCAAGTGTAAAGACGGTTCTTTCGTTTGCATTCTTATGGGGTATCACAACCTGTACAATGCCTCATGTAACAATGACAACGCTTACTTATAAGGATACACAGACTCTGCATCGTGCGATCAAGGTTGGTGCGGTTGTAGTTGCAATCTGGCTCATTGGCTTAAATGGTCTGTGCTTCACGATCAAATATATGTTCCCGGAAGGAAGCCTTGCAACTCCTGACCTTGGTATTCCGACACTTGCAGTAAGCGTAATGCCTGCATGGGCCGCAGGTCTGGTTCTCGCCGGTGTATGTGGTGCGGTTCAGTCATCTGTTGGTGGAATGATCGTATCTCTTGCAGGAACGATCGTCAGTGATCTGTACAAGAATCTGTTCAATAAAGATGCAAAGCAGGAGACATTAAAGAAGTTAAATGTTATCAGTGTTATCGTTGTTGCTCTTGTCGTATTCTTATTTGCATGTGATCCACCGGAACTTCTGGCTTCATTGATCACTTATGCTACCGGTGGTATGACAGTAGCATTTCTTCATACTTTGCTTCTCGGACTGCTCTGGAAGCGGGCAAATGAGTATGGCGCGATCGCAGGTATCATCAGTGGTATTGGCTTATATCTCCTGATCGATATGGGCGTTCTGCCAATCTCACTTGGTTTCAATTCCTGTATCGTTGCCTGTCTGATCTCCACGATCATCATGGTGGTTGTCAGCCTTGCAACACCGAAGTGTCCATACCGTGTGATCGCCACATGGTTTGGCAAGGAGTATCCGGCGGAAGCTTCAGTTGCCGAATAAAGTTAAGATATATATAGCCTGTCTGGCTGTAGACTAGACAGGCTATATTTGTGTTTGTATATGTGAGTTATTGCTTGATGATGCTTGATTTCTGGGTATGGCAGTGGATGAGTAAGTATGATATCCGAGGTGTCTGGTTAGATGAGGGTATGGAATGGGAAATAAGTGTACGATACCCACAAGGACAAGTCTGATGCGGGTATTAGGAAGAATGTTGGGGGAAAATACCCGACGAAGCTAAATAAATTTGGCATGAAGACGAAAAAACAGGTGCGATACCCAATGGTAGCATATAATAGAGGGTATAAGTGTGAGAATATAGAGATTATACCCATGATTCGGGAAGCTCTTTTTCACAGGTTGACACTGTGAGGGGATAAGGCTAAAATGAGACTGGCAGGCGATGTGCCTGACTATACAGGTAAGGCTGGTAATTGAAATGAAAACCATAGTAGCGAAAGCTGATCTGGAAAACGAAGAATTATTCCAGAAGGCTTCGGATATATTAAAAAGTGGTGGACTGGTTGCATTTCCAACAGAAACCGTATATGGACTAGGTGGAGATGCGTTAAATCCAAGGGCATCCGAAAAAATTTACAGTGCCAAGGGAAGACCATCGGATAATCCGTTGATCGTACATATTGCTGATACGGCAAGTGTATGGGAGTTGGCGGCAGAGGTATCCACACAGGCACAGATGCTGATGGAAGCGTTCTGGCCGGGGCCGCTGACGATCATTTTCAAAAAGAAAGACATTGTACCGCATGAGACAACCGGCGGTTTGGAAACGGTAGCGATCCGTATGCCATCACATCCGGCAGCTATGAAGCTGATCAAAGATTCAGGCGTGTATATTGCAGCACCGAGTGCAAATCTGTCCGGAAGACCATCACCGACAACAGCAGCACATGTAGAGGAAGATCTGTCCGGCAGGATCGATATGATCTTAGATGGCGGACCGGTTGGAATCGGAATTGAGTCCACGATCGTAGATGTGACAGGTGATCGTCCGACAATTTTACGTCCGGGTTATATCTCAGCGGATATGATCAAGAATATCTTAGGAGATGTCATGATCGATCCGGCACTGGAAAGCGTGGATATGAAGGTCAGACCAAAAGCCCCGGGTATGAAATACACACATTATGCACCGAAGGGAAAACTCACGATCGTAGAGGGTGAGCGGGAAAAGGTTGCCGCAAAGATTGCAGAGTTGGTTGCTTGTAAGCAGGCAGAGGGATATAAGACGGCAGTTCTGTGTGATACAGAAAATACGGATTTATATTCCTGTGAAAATGTCCTTGATGCAGGAAGCAAGAAGAATGAGATTACAGTATCTTCATCCCTGTACCGGCTGCTTCGGCTGTGTGATGATATCGGTGCAGACTATATTTACAGTGAATCCTTCCGGGAAGGAGATATGGGATATGCGATCATGAACCGGCTGATCAAGGCGGCAGGACATAGAATCATATCGGTGTGATGTAATGAGCGCAAAATTATTTGCTCGCAAGGATGCTGATTTTGCGAAATGCATTGAGTGAGCTATGCTCACGATATAATGGAAAAAGCTGACAATGAAGAAAAAAACGGGTGGGGTTACAACCACCCGAAAAGATTTTGAAAACAAGAAAGGCAGGACAAAGAATATGATAGCACTTGGATGTGACCACGGTGGATACGGATTAATGCAGGATGTGATCAAGCATCTGGAAGAAAGAGGACTGGAATACAAGAATTACGGATGCTACAGCGAGGAATCCGTTGATTATCCGGTATATGCAAAGAAAGTTGCACACGCAGTAGCAGATGGAGAATGTGAGCGAGGAATTCTGATCTGCGGAACAGGAATTGGAATCTCCATTACAGCAAATAAAGTACCGGGAATCCGTGCAGCACTCTGTGGTGATTGCTTCAGTGCACAGGCGACAAGAGAGCATAACGATGCCAATATCCTTGCAATGGGTGCCCGTGTAACCGGACCGGGACTGGCACTCAAGATCGTTGACACCTTCCTTGACACACCATTCTCAAATGACGAACGTCATATCAGAAGAATCAAGATGATTGAAGAGTAAAGAAAAATACTATAAACTGCATATACCAGCAAATGTGAGTGCTTGTTTGAGCCGACAGGCGAGTTGGCACTGGAACATTTACGGATAAGGGATATGTAATTTATAGAAGATTATAAGTAGTAAGAAAAACATCATCTATCAGGGTGGGATGTATAGTTATAGTTTTGTAACAGTTTTTTGCATTGGTATTTAATGTATGTAAAATAACAACAACCATATAATAAGACCGCAGTCAGAAGACATTATCGAGGATTTCGATATGAACTGCATATACCAGCAAATGTGAGTGCTTGTTTGAGCCGACAGGCGAGTTAGCACTGGAACATTTGCGGATAAGGGATATGCTGTTCATAGAAACCGCAGATAGTCTTTGACTGCGGTCTTATTATATGGCTGTTGTTAATCACAACAAAAATTGTGCAAAATGACGTGAAAAATGGTTAAACTAAATTTGACAGTTTGTATTGTTTGTCAAAAATGCCTTAAAAACCGGTAAAATTTCATGACCTTTTGATGAAAAATCTATAAAAGAAAATAAATATTGCTTGAAAAGAGCACACTAACATAATAAAATATTAACAGAGCGGCATTTCATGCCGAGATTAATAATTACGGAGGGAGAAATTATGCTACAGGAAGCCATGAAGACATTAGAAGATGCAGAAGCAAAGGCAGCCGAGATCGTAAAAGAAGCCGGTAAAAAAGCAGAAGCAATTCAGGCGGAAGCAAAGGAAAAGGCAAATGCGATGATCGTAGATGCAAATGCAGGTTCTAAAACAGATCTGGCGGCTATCGCGGTCGACCAGAAGAAACTGGAAACTGATCTTGCAGAAGAAGCTTTGAAAGAAGCATCCGACGAGATTGCTTCCTTAAAAAAACGTGCATCCGAGCGAGAGGGTGAAGCCGTAGAGCTTGTGATCAAGCAGCTATTGTAAATGCTTGAATATCAGGATGCAGAAGGGAGGTAATCATTATGGCGGTATTGGCTATAAAAAAGATTGACATATGCGCCATGAAGAAAGACAGAAAAGCCATATTGGAGAAACTCCAGTCCATGGGAGCTTTGGAGATCCGGGCCGGTGGGGATGAGACGGATGTATTTAAGAAGATCAACACAACCAGTCAGCGTTCCAAATATGAAAAACGAGTCCAGAATACCGACGAAGCTTTAGAGATCCTTGGCAGATATGCACCGGAAAAGACATCGATGCTGCAGGCACTTGCAGGCAAAGCTGATGTAGACGATTCTGTATATAAAGATATTGTTGAGAATCGGCATGATTATAATATGATCGTGCAGAAGATCCGGGAAAAGGATAAGAAGATTGGAAACTGCAAAGCAGAGATTGCAAAATGTCAGCTTGCTATCGATGGACTGAAACCATGGATCAATATGGATGTTCCGATCAATACGACCGGAACCGAACATACAGATGTGATCATGGGAAGCTTAGGACCCGGTCTTACAGAGAATATGATAGAAGAACTGGTTGCAAAAAGGCAGCCGGAGTTATCAGCTCATGAGATTACGGTGATATCTTCTGATAAAGATCAGACATGTATATTTGTGGTATGTTTGAAAACAGAGACGGAAAGACTGGAAGAAGCCTTAAGGGCAGAAGGATTTACCCGGATGTCGTATTTTTCAAAACGGACACCGGAGAATAAGATCAAGAAATACCGACTCACGATAGAGGGGTATGAGGATGAGATCGAGGATCTGAAAAAACAGATTGCCGGATTTGCAGAAAACAGGCAGGCACTTAAGACCTTATCCGATTATTACAAGATCAGAACTGAGAAATATCAGGTGCTTGGAACCTTGCTTCAGTCGAACAGTACATTTATCATAACCGGTTATGTGCTGGAACGGGATGAGGAAAAGGTAAAAGAAGAACTGAATCAGAATTTCGTGCTGATGGTGGAGACCGGCGAGATACCTGAGGATGAACCGGCACCGGTACAGTTAAGTAATAAGATGCCATTTGCATCGGCAGAAGGAATCCTGGAATCCTATGGACTTCCTGCCAGAGGCGAGATGGATCCGACGACACCGATGAGTTTATTCTATGTATTCTTTTTCGGATTGATGTTATCGGATGCGGCATATGGACTTATTATATTCCTTGCATGTTTCATCTTGCTTCGGAAGTTCCCGAAGATGGGAGATGGCATGAAGAAGTCACTGACATTATTTGAATATTGCGGTATATCGACATTGATATGGGGTATCTTGTTTGGAGGATATTTTGGAGATGTGGTAGCAGTCGTATCACGAACCTTCTTCCATCATGAGATCACGATCGCACCGGTATGGTTTGCACCGCTTGATAACCCGATGAAGATGCTGATCTTCTCCCTGTTATTTGGATTGATCCATCTGTTCGGCGGTCTGGCGTTAAAAGGTTATATGTGTTTAAAGAAGAAAGATTTAGTAGGCTTCTTCTCAGATGTTATATCCTGGTATCTGCTCATCATCGGTCTGGTACTGATGCTGATGCCAACCAGTTTATTTGCATCGATCGCACAGGTAAGATTCCATTTTTCAGATGGACTTAAGACCTTCAGCTATGTCATTACGATCTTAGGTGCAGCGATCATCGTTGTGATGTCCGGCAGAAGTCATAAGAATCCGGTGCTCCGACTGGCACTTGGTTTGTATGATATTTACAATATCACAGGCTGGCTGTCTGATCTGTTATCTTATTCCAGACTGCTTGCACTGGGACTTGCAACCGGTGTTATCGCACAGGTTATCAATCAGATGGGAAGTATGGTAGGAGATGGAATATTGGGCGCGATCGTATTCATTCTGGTATTCATCATCGGACATACATTTAACCTTGCGATCAATATGTTAGGTGCTTATGTCCATACATGCCGACTTCAGTATGTAGAATTCTTTGGTAAGTTTTATGAGGGTGGCGGAGAAGCGTTCCATCCATTTAAAGAAAATACAAAATATGTAGATATAGGGAATGCAGGCATGAAAACCTGTAAACCGGAAATTAAGGAGGAATAATCAATATGACAATGGGTACAGTTTTAGCTTTAACAGGAGCTGCATTAGCAGTTATTTTGGCAGGTATGGGATCTGCTTACGGTGTAGGTATCGCAGGTCAGGCTGCATCAGGTGTAGTAAGTGAAGATCCAAGCAAATTCGCAAAGGTTCTTATCATCCAGCTTCTTCCCGGTACACAGGGTATCTATGGACTGCTGGTAGGATTCATCGCTTTATCAAAGATTGGTATTTTAAATGGTGCTCCTGCAGAACTTTCAACAGCGACCGGATTACTGATCCTTGCAGCATGTCTTCCAATCGCATTAGTTGGTCTTGTATCCGCTATGCATCAGGGCAAAACCGCTGTATCAGCAGTTGGTATCGTAGCAAAGAAGCCGGATCAGTTCGGTAAAGCAATGCTTTTCCCTGCAATGGTAGAGACATATGCGATCCTTGCTCTGCTCGTATCAATTCTTGCAATTAACGGTGTACCGGTATAAAACAGGCACAGATTTGAAACATGATTGAACAAGTAGTACAGGAGGATTTGTATGACAGGATTAGAGAAGATCGTTGAACAGATTCTGGAAGAAGCAAACACTCAATCCGATATGATCCTTGAAGATGCACAGAAAAAGGCAGATCAGATTATAGAAGATGCAAAGGTGGAAGCAGATAAGATCAAGGCGGGTTCGGCTGAAAAGGTCAGCCATGTAAAAGCGGATGGAATGGCAAGGGCAAAATCCTCTGCCGACCTGAAGAAACGCCAGACAGTCTTAAAGGCAAAGCAGGAGATCATCAATGAAGTGATAGGTAAAGCCTATAACGGAATGATCGATATGGAAGTTGACAGATATTTCCATATGATGGAGCGTATGATCGGAAATGCAGTACAGCCGAAGAGTGGACAGATCAGCTTCTCAGCCAAAGATATGGAGCGGCTTCCGGCAGGATTTGCAAAACGGGTATCAGAGATAGCAAAAGCACATGGAGGAGATTTGACGCTCGCAGATAAAGCCAGTGATATAGACGGAGGATTTATCCTGATCTATGGCGGTATCGAGGAGAATTGTTCATTAGCTGCCATGTTCCATGCGCAGAAAGAAGAAATGGCAGACAAATTAAATTCCCTGTTATTCACATAAGGGAGGTAGAAAAATGGCAGACAAATATATATATGCTGTTGCCAGGATCCGGGCACTTGAGATGTCCCTGTTTTCACAGGCTGTGATCGAGCAGTTGATTGCCCAGAAAACATATGCGGACTGCCTTCAGTTCTTAGGTGAAAAAGGCTGGGGTGATACAGAAGCCGGAGTGCAGGATGCAGAGACCATTTTGAACAGGGAACTGGAAAAAACATGGACACTGGTCAAGGAGATGGTATCCGATCAGACAGTATTTGACGTATTGTTGATCCAGGATAGTTTCCATAATTTGAAGGCAGCGATCAAAACCGTTGTAGACGGAGAAGTTCAGGCAAATATATTTTATGACAATGCATCTGTTTCGGGTGAAGCATTAGTCGAGATCATTAAAGATAAAGATTTCCGGTCATTACCGGAATCTATGCGGGAATGCGCGTTAGAGGCATATGAGTGTCTGGTGCATACCGGAGATGGTCAGATGTGTGATGTTATCATCGACCGGGCAGCCATGCGGGCAATGCTTGCGGCAGCGGAGAAGAATGGAGATGCATTATTAAAAGAATATGCAGAGACAGTTGTGGCAGTTGCAAATATCAAGATCGCAGTCCGTTCTGTAAAGACAGAAAAAGGACTGGATTTTATGAGACGTGCGATGGAGGAATGTCAGACGCTCAATGTGGAACGGTTGATGCGGGCAGCACTTTCCGGTATGCCGGATGTGATCAAATATCTGGAAGAAACACCGTATTCCGGTGGAGCTGCGGCATTATCAGACAGTTCATCCGCATTTGAACGCTGGTGCGATAACCGGATCATAGAGGCGATCCGGCCGCAGAAATATAATTCATTTACGATCGGACCACTTGTTGCTTATGTACTTGCAAGGCAGAATGAGATTAAGACAGTCAGGATCATCCTGACCGGAAAGTTAAATCATCTGCCGGATGATGCAATCAGGGAAAGGGTAAGGGAAATGTATGTATAGAATTGCAGTATTAGGTGAATATGACAGCATCTATGGCTTTGCGACTCTGGGACTTGAGACCTTCCCGGTATCCGATGCAGAACAGGGCAGTACACAGCTCAGAAGACTGGCAGAAAGTGGATATGCCGTTATCTATGTAACAGAGAGCATGGCAGAGCAGATCAAGAAAGAGATAGAGAGATATAAGACGCAGATGCTTCCGGCGATCATCCTGATCCCAGGAGTTTCCGGTAATACATCTGCAGGTATAAATGGAGTAAAGAAATCCGTAGAACAGGCAGTCGGTTCGGACATTCTGTTCAGTGGAAACTAGGAAGGAGCGTGACCAGAAAACGTGGCAACAGGTAAGATAAAAAAAGTTGCAGGACCTCTTGTTATCGCAGAGGGAATGCGTGACGCGAATATGTATGACGTTGTCAGAGTAAGTGAGAGCCGACTGATCGGCGAGATCATAGAGATGCATGGAGATCAGGCATCTGTTCAGGTTTACGAAGAGACATCAGGACTTGGACCGGGTGCACCGGTAGAGTCAACCGGAATGCCGCTGTCCGTAGAACTTGGACCCGGACTGATCAGCAGTATCTATGACGGTATCCAGAGACCTCTGGATGATATCATGAAAATCTGTGGAAATAATTTGCAGCGAGGCGTTGAAGTTCCATCATTAAAGAGAGACATCAAATGGCCATTTGTTCCATGCGTTAAGGCAGGGGACAAGGTAGAGACCGGAGATGTGATCGGAACCGTACAGGAGACAGTTGTCGTAACTCAGAAGATCATGGTCCCATATGGTATAGAAGGAACTGTAAAAGAGATCAAGAGCGGAGATTTCACAGTAGAAGAAACTGTATGTGTGATTGAGACAGCAAAGGGTGATAAGGAACTGACACTGATGCAGAAATGGCCGGTTCGTAAGGGCCGTCCTTATGCAGAGAAGATTCCGCCGGTTATGCCGCTTATCACAGGACAGCGAGTTGTCGATGCATTCTTCCCGATCGCAAAGGGTGGTGTAGCAGCAGTTCCCGGACCATTCGGTAGTGGAAAGACTGTTATCCAGCATCAGCTTGCAAAATGGGCAGAAGCCGATATCGTTGTATACATCGGATGTGGTGAACGTGGAAACGAGATGACAGATGTATTAAACGAGTTCCCTGAACTGAAGGATCCGAAGACAGGATACTCCCTGATGGAGAGAACCGTTCTGATCGCAAATACATCGGATATGCCGGTTGCAGCCAGAGAGGCTTCTATTTACACCGGTATTACGATCGCAGAATATTTCCGTGATATGGGATATTCCGTTGCGCTGATGGCTGACTCTACTTCCAGATGGGCAGAAGCACTTCGAGAAATGTCAGGACGTTTACAGGAGATGCCCGGTGAGGAAGGTTATCCTGCATATCTTGGAAGCCGTCTGGCACAGTTCTATGAGCGTGCAGGTATGGTTAAGACACTTGGTTCGGAAGGAAGAACTGGAGCCTTATCCGTAATCGGAGCCGTATCACCTCCCGGTGGTGATATTTCAGAGCCGGTATCGCAGGCGACCCTCCGTATCGTTAAGGTATTCTGGGGACTGGATTCTGCACTGGCTTATAAGAGACATTTCCCGGCGATCAACTGGCTGACCAGTTATTCGCTGTATGTAGATAACATGGGAAAATGGTTTGAGGAAAATGTCAACGAGCATTGGATGGAAGACCGTCAGAAGCTTATGACATTATTACAGGAAGAAGCAGAGCTGGATGAGATCGTTAAGATGGTTGGTATGGATGCCTTATCTGCAGGCGACCGTCTGAAGATGGAAGCAGCCAGATCCATCCGTGAGGACTTCCTGCATCAGAACTCATTTCATGAGATCGACACTTACACACCACTGGATAAGCAGTTCCGCATGATGGAACTTGTGCTGGCATTCTATGAGGAATCATCAGAAGCCTTGAAGCGTGGTGCAACTATAAAGAATATTCTGAATATGGAGGTTCGTGAGAAGATCGGACGTTTCAAATATACACATCCGGAAGATGTGGAAGCAGAATATGACAAGATCATAAAGGCACTTCATCAGGAACTGGAAGCAGCCATAGCAAAGGAGGACTAAGCATATGCCAAAAGAATATAGAACCATACAGGAAGTTGCAGGACCTCTGATGTTGGTACATGGTGTAGAAAATGTTACCTATGATGAACTTGGTGAAATCGAGCTTGCAAGTGGCGAAGTCAGAAGATGCAAGGTTCTTGAGATCAATGGTGAAGATGCACTGGTACAGTTATTTGAGAATTCAACAGGTATCAACCTTTCAAACAGCAAAGTAAGATTCCTTGGACGAAGTATGGAACTTGGCGTATCAGAAGATATGCTTGGCCGTGTATTTGACGGACTGGGAAGACCGATCGATAAAGGACCGGATATCCTTCCGGAGGAGAGAAGAGATATCAACGGTCTGCCAATGAATCCGGCAGCAAGAAATTATCCATCGGAATTTATCCAGACAGGTATCTCTGCTATTGATGGATTAAATACACTGGTAAGAGGACAGAAGCTGCCGATCTTCTCAGCATCGGGACTTCCACATTCGAAGTTAGCAGCCCAGATCGCAAGACAGGCTAAGGTGCGTGGAACAGATGAACCATTCGCCGTAGTATTTGCTGCTATGGGTATCACCTTCGAAGAAGCAAACTTCTTCACGGAGAGCTTCAAGGAGACAGGCGCGATCGACAGAACCGTACTGTTTATCAACCTTGCAAATGACCCTGCGGTTGAGCGTATCGCTACACCTCGTATGGCACTGACCGCTGCGGAATATCTTGCATTTGAAAAGAACATGCATGTACTGGTTATCCTGACGGATATCACAAACTATGCAGATGCATTACGAGAAGTATCCGCAGCCCGAAAAGAGGTTCCGGGTCGTCGTGGATATCCCGGATACATGTATACAGACCTTGCAACTTTATATGAAAGAGCAGGAAGACAGCGTGGCAAGAATGGTAGTATCACAATGATCCCAATCCTTACCATGCCTGAGGATGATAAGACACATCCAATCCCTGACTTAACAGGATATATCACAGAGGGACAGATCATCTTAAGCCGTGAGCTTTACAGAAAGGGTGTAACACCACCAATCGATGTACTTCCATCTCTGTCACGTCTGAAGGATAAGGGTACCGGTGAAGGAAAGACAAGAGGAGATCATTCCAGCACCATGAACCAGTTATTTGCGGCATATTCCCGTGGTAAGGATGCGAAGGAGCTTATGACGATCCTTGGTGAATCAGCATTGTCGGATATCGATATTTTATATGCAAAGTTTGCAGAAGCATTTGAAAAGGAATATGTATCTCAGGGTTATGAGACAGACAGAAGTATCGAAGAAACATTAAACATCGGCTGGAAGCTGTTATCGATCCTTCCTCGTGCAGAACTGAAACGTATCGATGACAAGTGGTTAGATATGTATTATGGAAAGTAACGAGAAGCGCGTGAGTAGACTTGCAAATGGGATGCTTGAGCTTGCTCATAGCAGACGATTTGCAAGGATACGAGCATGGTTCGACAGAACCCACCGAGCCGTCAGGCGAGGTGAAGCGCTTCGAGTTAATAAACGGAAGAGCGCTACGAGCCGACAGGCGAGGTGGAGCGCTTCATATTCTATAAACCCTTTATAAGGAGGCAAAAATGGCAGCTACACAGGTAAATCCTACCAGAATGGAATTGACCCGTTTAAAGAAGAAGCTTGTTACGGCAACCAGAGGCCATAAGCTGTTAAAAGATAAACGAGATGAGCTGATGCGGCAGTTCCTTGATATGGCAAGAGAGAATATGGCACTTCGTGAGAAGGTTGAGGCTGGTATCAAGGCCGCCAATACGAATTTTGTCATAGCAAAAGCCGGTATGTCTGAACAGATCCTTCATACGGCACTGATGGCACCGAAACAGGAAGTCCAGCTTACCTGCAAGGATCGAAATGTTATGAGTGTAGATATTCCGGTATTTGAATATACAACAAAAAGTGCGGATGAGAATGATATCTATTCTTACGGTTTTGCATTTACCTCCGGTGATCTGGATGAGGCAGTAAAGTCACTTGCTGACATCCTTCCGGATATGCTGAAACTGGCAGAGATCGAAAAATCCTGTCAGCTTCTGGCATCGGAGATCGAGAAGACCAGACGGCGTGTAAATGCGCTGGAGCATGTTATCATTCCTGAGACAAAGGAGGGCATCCGTTATATCAGTATGAAGCTTGATGAGAATGAGCGAAGCACGCAGGTGCGACTCATGAAGGTCAAGGATATGATGCTGGAGGAAGCCCATCACTATAAAGAGCATCAATTTGAATGATGCAGACGGACGAAAACTCCTGATATTATACATTGTTATTACGCAAAATGCTTGCGCTCTATCCTCGGTGCAGCGGTACGTAAGGCAGCAAGGGACGCTGCCTAAGAACCGGCACTCGGATAGGTTTGCTACATAACAAGTATAATATCAGGAGTTTTCTGTTTGTTATTATATATAAATAAGATTTTATTTGTTTCGTTCAGCAAGTTGAGCCTTTAAAATCGCGATTTCTGCACTCATTTCACATACTGTGGCATCTCTTTCGGCTAGAGCAGCATCCTTTTCAGACAGAGCAACATCTTTCTCAGATAAAGCAGCAATCGCTTCATCTCGTTCTTTTTTCAATTCATCGATCATGTAGTTGACTGTATTCTCATCCAATTTTCGTAATGCTTCAGAAAACATGGTAACAACCTCCTCCGGGTGATACAGATACTCAGACATATCCATGTAGATAGTTTTCATCCACGGATAGTCGGATATCAGTGCTGCAAGGTCATCCAAGGTGGTTGCAGTTAACAGGGATAACCATGCGTTAAGTTCGTTGATATCTTTAGAATACTTACTTTTTTGGAAGACGTCAAGGGCAACGACATAGTATTCCTGCAGAAGATGGAAGTCGATTCCGGTATCAAATGCAGCCTTTCCATGATGCAGATAGATATCGGATAATTCGGGATCTTTACATTCTTTTGGACTGTTTTCAAACATCACGATCGTATAAACGGTTTTCAGATCCTGATAGATGAATGTACTTCCCTTTTCCACTTTTACTCTGGTGTACTGGCGGAGCAAAAGATCAGCAGAGTAGCAGGACATCCGCTCACCGGGAAAGGTGTATGGGATCTTCTGGATCTCCACATTTGCGATCGAACCATCTTCTAACTGAACAATGATATCCAGAAGCAGGAGAGAAGTTGATGGAAGCATGCTGTCTTCATTTGACAGGATACATTTTACGGTAACATTTGTACCGATGATACTGCTGATCAGTCGTGATAACCGTTCCGGGTATATATCTGGGTTGAACAGCTTTTTGAAAAATGGATCATAGGTCAATGGCAGGCTTTTCTTACCTTCCATGAATTCCAGAAAGTTTGATTTCCATTTGTCAGGCCAGTTCAGATATGTCCGGTAAAGGGGTGGATTCTTTTTCAATTCTACCAGACATTCATCTTTGGTTCGGGATGGGAAAAGCTGATGGATGTTTAATGCGGCAGGCTGTATAGCATTGCCTTTCTGTGAGACAGCAATGTTTCTTTTTTCATTTTCATTGTACATAAATTTAATTCCTCGTAATATCCGGCGCCTGTTTTGTCGACAACATAAAGACAGCTTTAAAGAAACAGTTGAAAAAGAAATCCATCGGATATATAAAGACGTGGAAGATAAAATAATAAGAAGATAAATTTTTAAATCCCCTGCCTGTTATAGATAGAAACATATGAATCTATAACAGACAGTTTTTTGTTGCGTTTAACTTGACAAAACAGTAAAAAAGAGTAAAGAACAGTAAAACACATATAAAAGAGTAAAGAACAGTAAAAAAAGGAGGTGCAACATGCAAAATCCGTTTTTATTAGTTTTCGGAAGAAGTCCTTTAGAATCAGTGTCCAGATTAGTACAGACAAATGAAATTATAGAAATGTTTTCAGCAGATTTATATGATTACAGGGGGACGAGGCAGTGGAAAGAAAGTTATGCTGACGGATATTTCAAAGCATTTCCGAAAAGAAAAAGAATGGATCGTTATTGAGATGAATCCGGAACGTGATCTGCTGTATAGTTTTGCTGCAAAACTATATGATCAAAAGGAATTAAAAGATTTATTTATAAAAGCCAAGATTGATTTATCTGTACTTGGAATCGGTATATCAATAGAAAAAGCAAATCCTTTTTTGATATAGACAGTATCTGAGTGAATATGTGTATGACAAGATCTGGTCGGAGTTATCGAACAAAGACAGGAAGATCTGTTATGGTATTGCAAAAACAGAATCCGGTAAAATAAAGGAGATACGAGATAAGCTTTCATTAAAAACAAATGAGTTTAATCCTTATCGAGACAGGTTAAAGAAAAGGGGCATTATTGATTGCGAGGAACATGGGTATGTTTTCTTTTCATTACCTGAATTTGGGGAATATGTATTAACGCATTTGTAATATTAGATAGATTGATATAACTTCTATATTACAGATATCAGGAAATTTGACAATTTATCTAAAAAGTTAAAAAGAATTTGTACACTATTGACAGGCAATATATGCTTTTTTATAATAAAACAGTATCTGAGGTTGACATGTAAATATATACATGCATATACCCAAAACGACAAAAATGAGAAAGAAAAGAGGAATAACAGATGAAACAGGTGATGAAACGATTAACGGCATTATTGCTTGCAGGGATAATGGTTATCAGTATGATTCCTGAGCTGACAGTAAAGGCAGCAGGTAATGCGAACATTCAGTGTGTGTTCAAATGCGGAGCAAATGTTACAGGAGTTCTGGATATTACGGGTACTCTGACTCTGACCGGTACCGGAAGTACATATGAGGGAGATAGTGAAAATAACTGGACCAATTCATTCTGGTATGGGGATAAAGATAAGAATGGATTTGAAACATATCAGGGACGAATCAATCGTGTTGTAATTGGGGATGGGATCACATCAATCGGAAACTATTTATTTAGAGCTTGTAGTAGTTTGAATTCTGTAACAATCGGTAAAGATGTTCAGACGATTGGTAAATATGCATTTAAGGATTGTGATATGTTAACAAGCATCAATATACCGGGTAATGTACAGGTTATTGATGAATATGCATTTTATTACTCCGGACTTAATGATGTTCGGTTGAATAAAGGACTGCAGTATATTAATAAAGGTGCGTTTGAAAAGACAAAGATTACCGCTGTGACGATACCGGAAAACACAATTAATATAGAAGAGCGTGCGTTTGGAGATACAGTAAAGAATATCACGATCTCAAAAGGTGTATCAGCTATTCAGGCAAATGCTTTTTTGGCAGAAAATGCATATGTTGATGTGTTAGATGATAATGTTGTTCTTTCCAGATACGCATTTGGAGAAGGAACTACATTAAAAGGAAATGCTGCTTCAACTGCAGCAAAATTTGTAAGTGACACCAATAAAACTGCTTCTTATGATGGTTATTATAAATTTGAAGTCAGACCGATCAAGGTTTCCTTCGCAGCAAATGGTGGTACATGTAAACAGCAGAGCATGTCGGCTATTCCTGGTAAATATTATGGTACATTGCCTGCTCCGACCAGAAAGGGATATACATTTGCAGGTTGGTATACAAGCCCTGCCGGTGGCGTTAAAGTATCCAGACAGAGTAAGGTTGCAAATAAGAATATTACATTATATGCACATTGGACAAAGGTTAAAGTAGCGAAGGCAAAGAAACCTGACGTTAAGAGTATATCAAAGAAAAAAGCAAAAGTAACGATAAAAAGAGTCAAGAATGCATATGGATATCAGATTTGTTATTCTACTAAGAAAAATATGAGTGGAGCAAAGAAAAAAGTAACAAAGAAATTATCCAAGACATTAACCGGATTAAAATCTAAAAAGAAATACTACGTTAAGGTTCGTGCATTTAAGAAGGATTCTACCGGAAACCGGGTGTATGGAAAATGGAGTGCTGTAAAAGCAGTCAAGATTAAATAATCTGGAATTAGATGTGTAGCGCTCACAGAAAAAAGTAGAGTGCAAGTAGAAGGAAGTGTAAAAACTGCCGCCAGTCATTTAACTGGCGGCAGTTTTGTGTTCTTCCGGAGTGCATTAATTTTTTGTATTTGAATGTTGCCGGTCGTATGAGATCATTTTCGTCCATATCGGAAATCACAAAGATCTGCACCTTCGGCGATCGTCTTTGTCCGGATGAGCTTCATCTGCATCATGTCTGCAAGAACATAGTCCATGCGGCACAGATATTTTGCCAGTTCAAAGCAGTCTTCATCCCGGCACAGATTACAGATACCACAGGTATGATAATCATAACCAAGTTCAAAATCATCTTGTGGAGTTCCTTCGATAATATCAACAACCCAGTCGTTTTCATATCTGTGTAAATGGGAATTTGCTGACCATTTCAGTCTGTCCGGCATCTTCTTTTTATCAAGATAGCTGTTGGCATTTCCAACCGCTATATGAAACAGCTTGTTGGAAGATAAGCCGTCCTTGTACAGTTCATAGCAGGCTTCCGGTGACAGTGGGGTTTTACGGTTTAAGGCGATAAAATATGCTCCCATGCAATAGGAACTCATAAGTCTGGATTTGCCAATGTCCTTCGCATTTTTCATAATCGATACATATTCCTGCTTTATTGCTTTTTTATTAATATTCAATTTCTGTTTTGCTGCCTGTTTCATACAGGAGCTGTGATAAAAATATCCAAATAATTTCTGTGTAAATCCATATTCCATTTTAAGCTGCCTCCATACTAGTCAAATTTCAGTTCGATGATCTGGCACATTTTGGATTGATCCAGATAACGGAAAACTATGTTGGTAATAAAACCATAGCGTTTGTCCAGTGGACGATAGCCCGTCAGATATGGGTTGCTCACTGCAGATGAGATATGACCGCTCCATTCCTTTAAAGTATGTACGTCGTCTACGCTGAAATACACATTGATGTCTTTCATTTCAAAGCCCTTTAACCAGGTCTTCAGCATGCTTTTCAGTCCCTTTTTCTTTGTTGCATCAAAGACCAGCTTACCACCTGGAAAATGTTCTGCCATGGCGGCAAACAGCTTTTCCGCATCGGTCATTTTAAAGTAATAGAATACACCGGAAGCAAAGAATACAATGCCATCTTCAGGGCGGAAATCAATCTGATCGAACCAGGATATATCGTTCAGATCACAGGCAATGTTGAACTCCCGTTCGCGCGTGCCAAGCAGTTTGTTTCGGATTGCAATCGTATCCGGAAAATCCAGATTGTAGCCTTTGGCTTTTCCGTTATCGACCTGACGGAAAGTGGTGTCAAGACCACAGCCGAGATTTACAACACAGGCATTTGGGTGTGCTTTCAGATAAGCACGACAGGCACTTGCCATATCATATTGTCTGGTCGCACCCATAATGCAGCCGATATTTCCCAGCATACCTTTCATATTGTCCGGAACTGTAAAATCAATTCTATCGAAAAGCGCCTGGCAGTCATGATCCATGAAGAGATCCGGATAGAGATCCATTGCATATTTTCTTCCATATAGAGGAATTAATAATGTTTCCTGTACGGTTCCTTTTTCAATCTTAATTTTTTCCATGTTTTGGTTCCTCCTGTTTTTTTATTCCAAGTGCTGCTTCCAGTCCATGAAGCAGAATGTTCATTGCTTCTAAAAATGCCTGTTTGCACTCAGGTGTGATCCCGTTTTTGCAGGAATCATCTGCGATTATTTCACAGACCATCGAGAACTCAGAGGATGAGAGAATATAGACTGTTTTTTCTGATAAGTGATTTGATGCAAGTCCTCGTTTGTATAATTCGGAATAATACTGCATTGCAAATCCGGTGCATTGTTCAATGTAGATTTTACGAAAACGGCTCAGGTATGTACCGGAGTCATTTTTTAAGAGCATGTGAAATAACTGCATGTCATCTTCTAACAGCTCAAAGGTGCGGATGGATATCCCGGAATATAAGACCTGAAGTAACTGATCATCTGTCATGGAAGTAAAATCTGCATGCAACATAGATTCGGAAAGCAGCATAAGCTTATTTCCGCTTTCCGCAAAGATTTCTTCAAACATATCTTCTTTGCCGGAAAAGTGTTTATAGATCGCTCCGGGGGTGATTCCGGCTTTTGCTGCGATCCTGCGCATGGAAGCTTCCTGATATCCATATGTCAGAAAGATATCTTTGGCACTCGTAAGGATTGCCGTTCTGGTTGCTTTTGTACTTTCTCGGATTGTTCTCACTCCTTTTTGTTCAAATGGTAAACACTGTTTACTTTATAGCACAGATCATAAATGAAATCAAGAAAATAATGAATATAAGATTAAAACAATTACTTGCGTTATAGAAGAAAGTTAGGTAAAATAATTTCTGTATGTAAAATGCTAGAAATGAATGATACTATATAGAAGAAAGTAAAGTAGTTGTGAGGGAGATGGACGATGAAATTATCCATTTTGTGTTGTTTAACGGACGAAGAAGAATTAAACAAGGCGACCATTGAAGTATTTGAAAAGATGGCGGCATATGGGCTTGGTAAGAATAATAAAGTCCGGATCGGTGAAGAATTTGCAAATGCAGCAGGGGAAGGCAGTATGGCATCTGCAGAAGGAAGCAGTACTGATATTGGCGACAGTGATCTGTCGGCGGATGATATTTCTCAGGAAAAGATCAGCATGGGTGAAAAGAAGAAGCATGCTGAGGCTGAGAAAGAAAAAGAAGAAAAGAAATCAGAGACTGTAGTTTCGGATGCGCAGATGGCAGAGTATTCGGTTCAGTTTGTGCTGAATACCAGTCAGGTAACAGCAGATAAAGACTGGTATAATAATGTGATCACCAGGATCGGTAATCCTGCATTTACGGTAACAATTGACGATACCGCATATACTGCACCGGCAGAAGCATATCATCAGATGGCAGAGAAAGCAGAGGGAGATTACTGTGCATTTATAGAAGCCGGAGATGTGATCTCAGAGAATCTGGCAGAGATCCTTACAAATGGAATTACGATCTGCCCGGGACATCATGTATATATGATCGCAAAAACATTTGCAAATGCAACGAAAGGTGCATTTCGTAATTTCTTAAAAGTTACAGACAGTAAAAAGGAATTAAAAGCATTTTATGTGATCGATCTGAAGAATAAATACGACTGTTATCCATTTACTTTTGCAGGAACAATTTTAAAAACGGATATTTTAAAACAACATAATGTCAATACATCACTAGGATTGGAAATAGAACGTGATTTCTTCCTTCGTTTGATGGCAGAAGAAATGAAGGTTGTATATCTTCCGGGTGTGGAATATACAGCATACGAATATGAGGAACATGATATTACATTTTATCGTGGATTGTATATGCAGGAGTGGTATTTTGATTCTATTACAGAATTCTGGATGCCGTTCTTAACAGAAATGAAAGAAAAATATGGAAGGATACCGGTATTTATCCAGTATAATTTCATGTATTCCATACATGCCAGATTTGAAGGCAACATGGACAATCGGAACAAGCATGTGATCGAGGAAGGCCATGGCGAGGAATATCTGGAACTGATAGGTAAGGCACTTGGATTGATTGAAGAGAGTATCATGCTGAACCGGAATAAGATAGCGGCATGTATCACAGGTGATACGATGAAATGGGTGTATGGTATCTTACGAAATGGACAGGATTATAGGTTTCAGCGATTTTTCCTTGCAGGAAAGATCTATTATGGAATCGGGGATACCCTGTTTAATTCAGTTATGAGCTTAAGCACTAACATCCTGTTCATCAATTACAGAGATGGTAAGCTGGAGATCGATGGAACGGTTCATCCGATCCTGTACTCCATGGCGGACGAGATTTATTTCAAATATAACAATGTCAAATATAAGATCGAATATAACGGACGATATGATCTGACAAAGGCATTTGGAGCAGCTATCTGTAAGAGGCATTCTTTCCATCTGAGTATTCCGGTCGCAAAGAAAAATGAAACAGCAATATCCTGTGAGGCGAAATTCGGAACGCAGATCGAGGCAATCACACTTCGTTTCCCATCCCATTTCAGTCGGGTATGTGGAGCTTTTACAAACAGCCACTGGTTCTTTGGAGATAACAGAGAGTATATGATGACATCTGAGCGGAGAAGTATGGTGATCCGTAAGGTTAGCAAGTCACAGAAATTTGTAAAAGAGCTTAAGTTACTGAAGGATATGTTTAAGAAGGATAACTGGACAAGAAAGTATGCGATATTCAGAATGCTGTACTTTATCTGTCGTCCATTTATGACCAGAAAGCCGATCTGGATGTATATTGATAAGATTTACAAGGGCGGGGATTCATCCGAGTACCTGTATAAATATGCCAGTGCACAAAACAGCAAGGATATTAAGCATTATTATCTGGTTGATAAGAAGAGTACCGATTATAAGCGCCTGAAGAAGGAAGGCTACAAGCCATTGGTACGTGATTCCTTAAAGCACAGACTGGTATTCTTATATGCAGATATGATGGTTATATCGAATTCAACCGTGTATGCGTTTAACGGCTATAAGCTGAAGAATTCTGCATTTATCCGTGATCTTCCGCATTTTCATGTCTGCTGTGTTCAGCATGGTATGTCGATCCAGAAGATCGCGATCGCACAGAACCGTCTGCGAGACAATCTCAGGCTTTATTTCTGTGCATCCAAGTATGAGATCGAGAACCTGTCACGACCGGTATATGATTATATTGGTTATGATGCATTGAAGCTGACCGGTGTACCACGTTATGATGGTTTGAAGGATCGGGCAAAGAAACAGATTATGATCAGCCCGACCTGGAGAATGCAGGCAGCAATGCCGGTGCGTACCAGTGAGAGTGAGCAGCGTGATTACAATCCACTGTTTAAAGAATCCGAATACTTTAAAGTATTCAATGCACTTATTAATGATAAGCGTCTGATCGAAGCAGCAGAGAAATACGGATATCGGATCAAATATGTTTTACATCCGATCGTAAGTTCTCAGGTGGAAGATTTTGATAAGAATGATTTTGTAGATATTGTTCCTGCAGTTGGTGATATGAGCTATGAAGATATGTTCTGTGAATCCAGCCTGATGGTAACGGACTTCTCAGGTATTCAGTTCGATTTTGCTTATATGAGAAAGCCATTGGTATATCTGCATCATAAGGATATTCCACAGCATTACGAGGAAGGAACCTTCCATTATGATACGATGGCATTTGGTGAGATCTGTCATGATAATGATGAGCTGATCGATACTTTGATCGAGTATATGCAGAATGATTGTCAGATGAAACCGGAGTATGTAAAACGTGCCGATGACTTCTTCTACTACAGAGATCATAATAACTGCGAGAGAATTTACAAAGAAATGATCGACTATCAGGAGAAATATGTTCTTCCTGAAAGATATTAACGAAATACAAATTAATAAAAACAGGCGGTTATCAGTCTGGATATGCATGATAAAGAGTGAATGCATATCTGCGAAGATCTGGTGGTTGCCTGTTTTTTTGCTGCCGCGATATGGAAAGGAAGAAAAAATTTTACAGCATCTGTAGATTAGTGATTGTGCAGAGCGTAAATGCCATGATAAAATATGTTTAATATCTGCGGAGATGAATAGAGGAAGACAGATCATATAAATGAAAAGGAGCGAGTGACTATGAAAAAATGGAAGAAATTAACTGTGGCATTAGCTGGAATTGCCGCTTGTGTTGGACTGATCGGAAGTCCGGCTATGGTACAGGCAAAGGAAGATTCTGCAAAGGCTGTATTGCAGACACAGACAGTATCTGAATCAGACCAGACAGAAGCGGAGCTATCGGCTGTAAAGGCGGTAAAGCTGAATGCGGATAAGGTTGGGGAGACGACCTCCTACAATGATATGATGTATTCACCGGAGAAGAATGGAATTTATTTTGTCCATACAGTAGGTGAGGTTTATGGAAATTACAGGACATACGAGATCGTATTCTATGATATTTCCAAGAATACATATACGACGGTATATACAAGTGAACGTGGGGTTGAAGAGTCTTATATGGATGATAATGCCATATATTTTGCGAAAACGGATGTATCATATACGAATAACGAAAATACAGGTACTTATGATTGTACATGTGATTTAGAGATCACAAATTATAATTTTAAGACAGGAACAGTAAATAAGCAGGCATTTGAAACATTGGATATTGGTGCGAACTGGGCAAATCCTATATCTACATTTGGAGTCGATTCATATGGAAGATATTATATTGCGACCAATGAAGATAAATTGTATCTGTTCAATTCCGAAGGAAAATTATTGAGTACGACCAAATGTGGAAGTGAGATATATGAATTTGCAGGCTTTGATAAAACGAATGGTAATTTTTATTACCGAGGATCAGAGAACTGGAGATATTGGGGATATGATCACAGCATGGCAAGTCTGAAGGCTGGCAAGGTAAACAGCGATAATTCTATCACGATCAAGGGAGAGAATATGATGTATCTCTACCAGGATGGATGGTTTGCACATAAGGCTCCGATCCGGATGTTAAATGGCAGGTATCTGGTATCTCTGTCTACATTTAATGGGAACATCTGTGTACTGATAGATTCGAATCAGTATGATATAAATGATGTAACCCAGAGCTCTACAAGTATTAACCTGATTGATAGCAGTGTATCCGTATCACCAATCAACATTGCAAATAAAAAAGCATTGAAGATGGCGTTTTACACAGCTGATTCATATTACGGCGATGGATATATTGACCTTACAAGCATCGGACCAAGATGTGCATTAAACAGCACAGCAAAGTCTCTGATCGTAAAAACAGATGAGACGGTATTAACAGAATACGACATAGCAAAGCAAAAAGAGAAGATACGGTTACAGACAAAGTACCCGGTCTATACATTTTTCATGGACAAATCCACCTGTGTAGTAGTAGAGAAAAAGAATGACAATTATTATCTGGAAACATTTGACTGGACATATCCGACAACCTTCCGTGTGAATGCACCGGCCAGTATGAAGGTAGGAGCATTGGGAACAGCCGCCTGCAGTACAAATGGTGGCTTTGCTCTGGACTATACTTATAAAAGTTCAGATCCAAAGATCGTAAGTGTCGATAAGAATGGCAATTTAAATGCATGGAAAAAGGGAACGGCAACGATCACGATCAAGGCAGACCCGATCAATGTGAAAAAGACGATCACAATCAAGGTAACAAATTCCACATTGTCAAAGAGCAGTAATACATATAAATCTACAGGAGCAGTCGGTACAGCATCAGCAACCATGCATCTGAGTACAAACAGTGGATATACATATGGGAATGTACAGACCGCTTATCTGAATGCAAGATCCGATGGAACCTTTGAGCGTGTAGAGTATATCAGAGGTTCGGTAGTTCGCGAGGTTTATGATTCTTCTTATCGGTTAAAGAGCCGGAAAAAGATCAAATGCGAACTCCCGTTATTTGGCGGATATTATAATGGAGAGAAATACAACTATCTTGTATTTGGACAGTCAAATACAAAGGAGAGCAAGACAAAGGAAGTTATCCGTGTTGTAAAGTATGATAAAAACTGGAAGCGGATCGGAGCCTGCCGGATCAAGGGAGCAAATACATATATGCCATTTGATGCAGGTGGACTTTCAATGACAGAAACAGCAGGTAAATTATATATACACACCTGTCATACGATGTTTGCCAGCAGCGACGGATATCATCATCAGGCGAACTGTACCTTTGTTGTAAAAGAGAGCAATATGAAGCTGGCAGATTCGTATTATGATGTTATGAATCTGTCAGAGGGTTATGTCAGCCATTCATTTGCACAGCAGATTGAAACAGATGGTAAGTACATTTATCGTGCAGATCTGGGAGATGCTTATCCAAGGGGTATTGCGCTTACAGCAACGAAAGTCGGAGATCAGGTAAAGGATCCGTCCATGTATGGAACGGTTATTGCGATTCCGGGAGACACAGGATATAACTATACCGGTTATACATTAAATGATCTGAAGCTTGGAACCAATAACTATATTCTGACCGGAACAGGCATCAAGAACGAAAAGACCTCTGTAAGAAATATCTATGTGAATGCAGGATCGAAGACACATTTGCAGACAGGTGCAAAGTGGATCACGAACTATACAGCGAAGGATAAGATCACGGTTATGAATCCAAAGCTTGTAAAATTGTCGGGAACACAGTTCCTGTTATTATGGGAAGAAAAGAATACAGTGAAGAATACTTATACAACGAAGATGGTGCTGCTGGATGAAAGTGGAAATAAAACCTCGGAGATCTGTTCTTCTCCACTGGCACTTGCGATGTGTGAGCCGGTTGTAACCAAATCCGGTACGGTTATATGGTATGTAACCAATAACGATTCACCGGTATTTGTCGAGATCAATCCATATCAGTTATCCAAGGTACAGAAAAAAGCCAGGAACGTAAAGACCTTCAAAACCGACAAGACAGAGTCATTTGATAATGGACAGAAGAGTGGATACCGGAAGGGTGATATCTATATCAAGGATAAGATGATTTATAAGATCACATCATCAAAGACGGTTGCCTTTGGCGGAGTTACTTCAAATACCATCACATCACTTTCAATTCCTAAGACTGTGAAGATTGGAAAGAAAACATATCAGGTAACGGCGATCGCATCCCGTGCCTTTGTAAACAGAAAGAAGCTGAAAAAAGTAACGATCGGTGCAAATGTATCCAAGATTGGAAATTATGCTTTTTATGGATGCACAAATCTGAAGACCATTACGATCAAGTCAACAAAGTTAACAGCATCGACTGTTGGCTCTAAAGCATTTTCAAAGATCTATACAAAAGCAACGATCAAGGTCCCGAAAGGAAAGAAGATGGTATATAAGAAGTTCCTGTTAAAAAAGGGAATTACAAAGAAGATGAAGATAAAATAGAGAGCTGGAGATTTCTGTAGTCGATGAGCTGTCAGGCATTTATATGTCTGACAGCATTTTCTTTTATAAGAAAGGAATGACCTGTAAGGTAAAAATATTTCGCTGAGCATAAAAATATATGATATTGTCCAGAATATAGAAAAAGGATGGTGGACGTGTACGTGAAAAGATCAGCGAAGATATACATGGTGCTGCTTGTCTGGATCGCAGCAGCATTGCAATTTTTTATAAATGAGAAAATGGACATTGAAGAAGTATTTGCCGGAGTGCAGGAGGCAGATGCACAGATGCAGATCGATGCGGATGTGAGTGCATGGGGCGTGTATCAGGTGGCTCATTCTCATCTGACGCCGACAGCAATAAAAAATCTTCTGTTAAATACGGCTGAGTATTTTTGTCTAACTTCCGGTGAACTGACAGTCACCGGACAGAATGAGTCTATAATAACATTTCAAAGCAACGGGGAAAGTGAGTTCTGGAGAATCACTTTCCTTGTTGATTCTAATACCGGTCAGAGTTATCTGATCTTTCATACGGATAATATAGAAGCAGTCGACCGGATTCATACGTTTTATAATGATCTGAATATTGATGAGGTGGTGAGCGTTGAAGCTGATATTTCTTTGCAGCCGTCAGGGCAGGACACATTATTAGAGAAATTGCTGGCTGAACTTCCGGTCACAGGGCTTATGCAGACCCCGGATGGCTGGTATGGACGGCTGAATTCCAGCGTGCATCTGAGGGAGCTTGCACCGAACAAAAATGTCCGGCTTCAGGAGACAGATTACGGTTTGGTTCATCTTCAATTCGGCGATAAGACAGATCTGGTCAGGTTGTATGCGTCAGTTCTCAGACGATGAAATTTCAGATGTAAAATTCACACAAAACCTAAGAAAAATAACACGAAATATATATTAATTTTCTCCCGGATATGTTAGAATTAGTTGATTTTTGTCTAATGATAAAAATTACAAATAACTTGAAAAGGAGAGTGTATAAATAATTGGAAAACATTATTGAGTTAAAGCATATCACAAAAAATTTTGATGATAACTTTACGGCTGTGGATGACTTTAATCTGGAGGTGCAGCGTGGAGAGTTTGTAACCTTTTTAGGGCCGTCCGGTTGTGGTAAGACGACCACACTTCGAATGATAGCCGGTTTTGAGATGCCGACAGAGGGGGAGATTTTATTAAATGGTAAGGACATCAGTAAGCTGCCACCAAATAAGCGCCCGATCAATACGGTATTTCAGAGATACGCATTGTTTCCACATTTAAATATTTATGACAATATTGCATTTGGCCTGAAGCTGAAAAAGCTTCCAAAGGCTGAGATTGAAAAGAAAGTAAAAAAAGCCCTTGAGATGGTAGATCTCGAAGGGTTTGAAGATAGACGCGTTCAGACATTGTCCGGTGGACAGCAGCAGAGAATCGCGATCGCACGTTCACTGGTAAATGAGCCGGAGATCCTGCTGCTTGATGAGCCGCTAGGTGCGCTGGATCTGAAGATGAGAAAAGAGATGCAGCTCGAATTAAAGGGAATGCATGAGAGACTGGGAATCACCTTTATCTATGTAACCCATGATCAGGAAGAAGCGCTTACAATGTCAGATAAGATCGTTGTAATGTCAGAAGGCCGTATCCAGCAGATCGGTACGCCGGAGGATATTTACAATGAGCCGAAGAACGCATTTGTTGCCGACTTTATCGGAGAAAGCAACATTTTTAATGGAATCATGACAGACAAATTAAAGGTTCGTTTCTGCGGTGCGGAATTCGAATGTCTGGATGATGTAGAACATGGAACACAGGTGGATGTCGTAGTACGTCCGGAGGATATCCTGATCGTGTCGCCGGAGCAGGGAGCAGTAAAAGGAACGGTTATCTCTGTGGTATTCAAGGGTGTTCATTATGAGATCACAGTACAGTCCGGTAAAAATGAGATCGTGATACAGTCCACAAAGTCTGCAAAGGTAGGCGACATGGTTGGACTTAACGTAGAGCCGGATGGCATTCATGTTATGCCTGCGGAGAAAGCACTGAACCGCATCGAGACAGGAGTTGACAAATATTATAAGCTGGAATTCTTAGATGGTGAGCTTGAATGTGACCTGAGTAAGATCGTTCCGTCATCCCATTATGAGGATGGCGTATTGATGGATGCATCCGGGGATGTCATCGATTATGAGCGGCTTAAGGTGATCTTAACGATCAAGCCGGATGATATTACGATGAGTGATGATCAGGAGGAAGGTATCATATCCGGTCATATCATTAACCTGATCTATAAAGGAGACCACTACAGCTATGTAGTCCGTACGGAGAATGAGGAAGACTTCATTGTTCACGATGAATATCTCTGGAATATGGATGACTTTGTCAGCCTTGTGATTCCAAAGGATAAGATCCACTTTGAACTTAAGAAATAACCGAAAGCAAAAGGAGACAGAGATGAGTACATTACGTTTTTCCAGAAAACAACTGTGTGTGCCATATGCATTGTTCCTGATATGCTTTGTGGTTGCACCGCTTATAGTCATTATATATTATGCATTTACAAATGGAGAGGGGCAGTTCTCACTGGAGAACCTGACAGGATTCTTCACCAGTCCGAACACGATCGGAACCCTTGCCTACAGCTTTGCGATCGCCTGTGTATCGACGGCAGCAGCTTTGTTGCTGGCGTACCCGATCGCCTATATACTTGCCAGAAGTGAATGGAAGAAAAAGTCGATCATTGTTATGATCTTCGTTCTTCCGATGTGGATCAATTTTACGTTAAGACTGACTGCTTTAAAGGAAGTCCTGACGTTGATCGAGCATAATCTGGCATATTATCCGTTTTTGAATTCCGTGATCGGTATGGTATATGACTTTCTTCCGTTTATGATCCTGCCGATCTATACAACATTGATGAAGTTAGATAACAGTCTGTTAGAAGCAGCAAATGATCTGGGTGCAAGTTCTGTTCAGACATTTTTAAAGGTGACGCTTCCATTATCTGTTCCGGGTATCATCAGTGGTATCGTGATGGTATTCCTTCCGTCTATGACGAACTATGTTGTATTGGATATGTTGTATAACAGCACTTATGTTATGGGTAGCCTGATAGGCAGCTATTTTGCTGCATACGATTGGCACAATGGATCCATGATCGCACTGGTGCTTCTGTTGATCATATTAATCTTTACTCTCTTTACAAATAAATATGAGGGAGAAGACAACAACAGAGGAGGTGCATTGTTATAATGAAAAAAGGATTTCGGGTTGCTTTTATTATATTGATGTTGGTGATCCTCTATCTGCCGATTCTGATCCTTGCAGTTTATAGTTTTACGGATTCGGCAAATATCGGAACGATACACGGATTTTCCGTTCAGAATTATGTTACATTATTTACCAAGCCTGAGCTTGCAGATATGATCTGGGGAACGGTTCTTCTTGCGGTTGGATCTGCATTGATTGCCACTCTGCTTGGAACATTGGGTGCGATCGGTGCATTTTATTCCAAGAAACTTGCATCGGGGATCGTATCTGCGATGAATCAGGTTCCGGTTGTAAATGCAGATGTTGTAACCGGTTTTTCAATCTGTATCCTGCTGATCGTAGTATTTGGTGTCAGTAAGGAATCCTATGTGCCGCTGGTAGTCGGACATGTTGTATTGTCTGCACCATTTGTTTATCTGTCGGTTGTACCGAAGCTGAAACAGATGGATGGAAGCTTGTATGAGGCTGCTATGGACTTGGGCGCATCACCATTTACAGCATTGGTGAAGGTTGTTCTTCCGCAGATCTTGCCGGGTGTAATTTCGGGATTTGCATTGGCAATTACTTTGTCATTAGACGATTATTTCATTGCGAGTTATACAAAGCCGGCGACCTTTGATACGATCAGTACTTATGTCGTAAATGCGACCAAGGGTTCTCAGACAGAGATCAAGACTGCTTTATGGGCGTTATCAACAGTGATCTTCGTGATCGTTATACTGATCGTTGTTGGTATGAATATGACATCAAAGGCAAAGGCGAGAGTCGGAAAGGCAGGTGGCAGATATGAATAAGAAGAAGTTATTCAAAGGATTTGCCGGCTTCTGTGCCGGACTTATGATGTTTACACCTGCGGCTTATCTGGTACATGCGGAGGCAGATGATAAAACGCAGGATCAGGCAGAAGCGTCTGCAGCATCAGATGATACAGGGAGTGATGCAGCAAAGATAGGTGCTGCTGATGTACAAAAATCGGATGATACGATCGTGCTTCGTGTATCGAACTGGGAAGAATATATTGACCTTGGAGAATGGGATGAAGACGAGGTGATCGACCTGGAAGACGGAACCGAGATCTTCGGTGAGAATTCCATGGTGACGGATTTTGAGAACTGGTACTATGAGACATATGGTCAGAAGGTAAAGGTGGAATATTCCTGCTTTGGAACAAATGAAGACCTTTATAACATGCTTACCCTTGGTGATAAATACGATCTGGTCTGTCCATCCGACTACATGATCATGAAGTTGATGGCAGAAGAAAAAGTAGTTCCGTTTTCGGATTCGTTTTATGACACGAGTATAGAGGAAAATTATTATGCAAAGGGAGTATCTCCATATATCAGACAGACCTTTGATGAAAATGAGATCAATGGTGAGAGCTGGAGCAAATATGCAGCCGGATATATGTGGGGTGTAACCGGTATCTTATATAATCCGGAGAAGATAACAGAGGAAGAAGCAGGTACATGGAATATCCTGAATAATCCGAAGTTTGCACGTCAGGTTACGATCAAGGATAATGTGCGTGATTCTTATTTTGCGGCACTTGGCATTTTGAAGCAGGACGAACTGACATCAGAGGAATTCATAAATGCAGATACTTATCATGATGATCTGCTTCGGGTAATGAATGATGTCAGCCCGGAAACGATACAGGAAGTGCAGGATCTGCTTCAGGATATGAAGGACAATGTATATTCCTTTGAGACAGACAGTGGTAAGGCAGATATGGTATCTGGTAAGGTGCTTGCAAATTATCAGTGGTCCGGTGATGCGGTTTATGCGATGGATCAGGCAGAAGAAGATGATCTTTATCTGGATTTCGCCGTGCCGAAGGAATCTACCAATCTCTGGTTTGATGGCTGGGTGATGTTAAAGGATGGTATCGATGAAGATGCCAGAAAACAACAGGTAGCAGAAAGCTTTGTGAACTTTCTTTCAAGACCGGACAATGCAGTCAGAAATATGTACTACATCGGATATACTTCTGTTATTGCCGGAGGCGAAGATGATAATACAGTATTTGATTATCTGAACTGGAATTACGGTGCAGAAGATGGAGAAGAAGATACAGCAGAATATCCGCTTGGTTATTTCTTCTGCGGTGATAATTCGGATCCTGATTATATCATAACAGCTCCGGAGGAGCAGACAAGACGACAGCTCTATGCCCAGTATCCGGACGAAGCGGCGATCGAGCGCAGTGCGATCATGCAGTACTTCGATGCAGATGCCAGCAAACGGATCAATCAGATGTGGATCAATGTCCGTTGCTATAACATTAAGGATGTAACGCCGCAGGTGTGGGCGATCGTGGTGATACTGATCCTTGCGGCAGCAGGACTGATCGTACGGCATAAAATGTCCAGATATCATGGATAAGAACTGTACGTAATAAAACAGCGGTTTTGCAATAATAAGTCATTGTCAAATAGAGATAAAAACAGTATACTTTTAGTACAAGTGATGCTGTTGCACCTGACATTGCAAAGGCACTGCAGGAATGTGGTAGACAGATTCCGGATGATATAGGAATTATAACCTTTAATAATACAAGTTTTTCGGAGTTTTCCAATCCACCCCTATCATCTGTAGAAGTATTTCTGAAGGAAAGTGCAGAAAGTGCGGTCTTATGTATGAATCTGTTATGGGATGGAATCCAGTTTCCGAAAAAGATTATTGTGCCGTGTATGCTGGTTGACCGTGGAAGCGTCGGAACAAGAGAATGATCTATGCGCGGTTTATATATGGGATGAAGATATGGAAGAAAAGATCTTGTCATTGTGACAGGATCTTTTTTTATGGTATCTGACGAATATATAGCAATAAATTTCCCGGGATACATAGTCAAAACAACGAAAAAAGAAGATGCTAAGAAGGCATTTTCGTAACAAACAGAACAGACAGGAAGGTCTGATGATCTCTCGGAATCTTGAGTGATCATGCCAGCAAAACTCTGGAATTGAACTTTGACAAGTAAATATTGTTCTTGATCGTAAAAATGAACGCAAGAAATAAATATAACTGTCGCTATGTTTTAAAAAATGAGATATAATAATCTACAGGATTATGCTACATCCAAAATCATTTTTTTAAGGGTTGATTCAGGTGGCAAATCCCATGCATCCAGATGCTGTAACATCAGGATGTGATAGAGGCGGCAGTACCACATCTTAGTTGAGCGGTGTCTGCCGTCTTCTAATTTAAAGTCTAATTTCTCGCGTTTGTTAGAACGCTCAGCAGAAGTCCTTGCATTGTATTCCAGTTTCCATTCCTTACTGCTCCTTGGCGGATTGTTGAACAATCTTGGATTATCTTTCATAACCAAATGAACAGTGCGTCCGTATCTGGCATCAGAACAAGGAGTTTCGCAGGTACAGGAGATACAGCCATGATAATAACAGTCGCGGGAAGAATCCCGGCCGATATCACAATCGGGCTGGGAAAAGTAGCGGTCACATTTGCAGTCAGTAATGCCATTCTCTTTGCATTTACAGATACGCTTTTTTCGTTCCCGGTGGGAAGTTACAACAGGAGTTTCATCACCAGCTAAAGCCAAAGCATCCGAATGGATAAGCCCTGTGGATACAGGAACATCAAGGAACTCTTTTTGATAGATTGTAAAAAGAGAAGAATAAGGCTGTTCGTCCAGATTAAAAACCGTATTTTCCAAAGAGGGAAGAAGTTCGGCAACCGTAACTTTTTCCACGGAGTCAGCTTTCGTACCTTTTGTTTTAGGCTTCTTAACCCTGGTTTTAAGAGGATGGATATGAGGTGACATATGATCATCATCAGAGTTTCATAAGCGGTTTATAAAATTATAAAAAGTACCAACACCGGGAGTATTACCGGGTTCAAATCCACTGAGGATGGAATAAAGAGGATTCATTTTAAGCTGGGCAGCCCATTCTGTCAGCGAAGTGACTTTAAAGTCAATGGAAAGAAGGTAAGAACGCTGCATAGAGGAAGAAGTTCTTGGCGCAGGACCGAATTTAGAATATTTATCAGCCATAAAAGTATCGGTGAAAGATAAATCTAGATTCCAGAAACGTTCGACAATATCCCAGGTAGAGGGGGCAAGAGCGTCAGAATCAGGATAATATTTACGAAAATTAGTAACAACAAAATGTTGGTAGTCGGCATGACTGCCCCAGTTAACAGGTAACATAAAAAATCGCCTCCAATCGAAAAATATCTGCCGCCGCAAGCGACGGTTCATATTAATCAATAGGCGCAGAGCGCCGCATTTTTCGATGAAGTTGTCAAATGTTTTTGGCAAAAAAGTGGGGGATTTTAATAAAAAGGGGTCTGAAGGCCTTGTATTTACTGGCTTAGAGATTCCGAGAGATTATTAAAATTATAAAGGAGGACATTCATTATGGAACAAAACACAGAGATTGTCACACGTGACAGTAAGGCGGAGCGTAAGCGCATGGAAGCCTACGTCAGGGGTGTGGCGAAGATTGCAAAAGGAAAGGGATTGCCGGCAGGCGGCACGGCAGAAAAGGACGGTGAGGCACATGCTTAACTATGATGAATTCAAGGAAAGAGTTGCGGAAGAGATTACGAGTTATCTCTCAGACAAGTATGAGTTTGCAGACGTCAGCATCACGGAGGTGGTTAAAACAACGGTACAGTGCTTGATTCGCTGAATATCAGATGTGATGAAGACAACATATTGCCGAATATTTATCTGAATGAATTTTACAAGAAATATGAAACGGAAAATCTCAGTATGGAGGAAATTCTGGAAGATATTGCTGATTACAATCATGAGCACGAGATATTGGGCATTCAGGATATTTCGGGGATAGACGATTACGATCAGGTCAAGGACAAGATTATTCCGAAGATTGTAAATGCGGAGATGAACGCAGACATGCTTGAGAAATGTCCGCATACGGATTTGGCTGACCTTACCGTGACGTATTCCGTAATTCTTGCCGAGGATGAAAACGGCAGGGCGATTACGGCGGTTACGAATGACATGATGGAGAAGTACGGTATCACGACGGAGGAGCTTCACAATACGGCGATTGCCAACATGGATGCACATTCCCCGTGCAAATTTGAGAATTTGTATGACACGCTTGCTGCCATGGTTGCAGACAGCATGTTTGGCGGTGATAAGGATATGGCGCGCAAGGCGCTCATGCCGAACGTCCCGGAAGATGAGTTGAAACCGATGTATGTGGTATCGAATGAACTCGGTTCCTATGGTGCGGCAAGCATTTTAAATGACAACTTCATGGACAGCATAAAGGAGCAGATTGGCGATGACGTGTTCATGATTCCGTCCTCGGTGCATGAGTTTATTGCCGTTCCGAATAACGACAACCTTTCAGCGGAAGAATTGCAGCAGATGGTTGCAGATGTGAACTGCAATGTACTGGCACCGACAGACAAGCTCTCGGACAACAGGCTCAGAAGATTCAACAGGAAAATGCGGCAAAGAACAAGACCGCCAAATATGCGAACTTCAAGCTCTGCAAGAACAGCGTTTCGGAGAAGTATCTGATGTATGCCGATGTGAAATATCCGAACGGAGAGATTGTCCGGGACAAGTCGATTGGGAGTTTTCGAACAGGGAAGCAGCGGTTCGGTTCTGCAAGAAGAACAAAGTCCTGTATACCGATATAAGCAACCAGCTTCAGACCAGAATTAAGAATAAGAAGATACAGGCAAATCAGAAGAGCACGGCGCCGGAGCGGAGCAACACTCAGGAGTGCACAAAGAATTGATGGAGAATAAGATTAGATGATAGGAAAGAACAAATACGCACTTATGGAGTACAAAGGAAGCACGGAATCGAATGGTATGAAGAAACGACAAAGCTATATAACAGACCGCATGACAGACAGCGACAGAAGCTATATCCGGATCGCAGACAAGACGTTTCTTGCCTGTATCGTGACAGAGCTTGTTGGCATGTTCACGATGTTTCTGTGGGGGACACTTGGCACGCAGATGGCAATCTACGCCATGACATTTGCTGTGGCGTGGTTTGTGGCAAGAAAGAACAAGAATATCCTGGTTTGGTATAATTGAGTTGTCGAAAAACAATTAAAACCGGAGGCTCATGCTATGAATAAAAGTATAACACAAGACAACCAGAATGATAAGCAGATTTCAACTTCTATTAGAAGATTTTTTACAAGATTTCATGTTTCATCTGCATTAAAAGCTGCTAATGCCTACAAAAAGAAGGGCGTTCCTGTAATGGAAATCTTCCAGTACATGTTTCTGTTGATTTTTTCAAACAGAAGCATGTATATGAATCCCATTTCAGGTCGAAACACACCTGCTTTTGCCAAAGACACCGTATATCGTTTCATGAAGATGATTCAGATCAACTGGATTCGTTTTACAACGATTCTTGCTGGACGAATTATTAAAGAAGCCATCAGGCCTCTTGATTCAGAAGAACGTGTAAATGTTCTAATTATTGATGATTCCATGTATGAACGTAACCGTTCCCCAAAAGTAGAGCTTCTCACAAAGGTATATGATCATGCCAAACACGTTTATAAGTTTGGATTTCGTATGTTCACATTGGGGTGGTCAGATGGAAACACTTTTCTTCCGGTTAACAGCATTCTTCTTTCATCTGAAAACAAGAAAAACCGGATCAATGAAGCAAAATCCATTGATAAAAGAACGGTTGGCTACAAACGCCGTACGCTTTCCATGCAAAAAGGAACAATTGCTATGCTGGAACTTCTTAAAGCTGCAAAAAGCAGTTCTATTCCTGCAAAATATGTTCTTTTTGATAGTTGGTTTTCCTCTCCAAGCACCTTACATGCGGTGAAAGAAATCGGATACGATGTAATTGGGATGGTAAAGAAAACTCCCAAAATGTTTTTCCGTTATAATGGCGAAGATATGTCTCTGATTTCTATCTATAACCGCAATAAGAAAAGGCGTGGACGTTCCAAATATCTTCTTTCAGTTACAGTTGACGTTGTCAAAGATGGTGCGGTTATCCCTGCAAAAGTAGTTTATGTTCGAAACAGAAACAAACGTAAGGAATATCTTTGTCTGATTTCTACAGACGTAACACTGAGCGAAGAAGAAATCATCCGTATCTATGGAAAAAGATGGGATATCGAAGTCTTCTTTAAAGTTTGTAAAAGCTATTTGAGCCTGAGTAAAGAATGCCGTTCCATGTCCTATGATGCAATGACCGCACAAACAGCGGTTGTTTTTACACGATATATGATGTTGTCTTTGGAGAATCGGGAATCCAACGATAACCGTTCTCTTGGTGAACTCTTTTTATATTTTTCTGATGAAATGTCTGACATCACATGGATACAGGCATTTCAAATGTTGCTTCAAATGTTCCGAACCATACTTTATGATACTGTTGAGCTGTCAGAAGAGACAATCGATGAACTGGTGGATGCGTTTATGAGTGCAATTCCAACAGTATTGAAATCGAGGCTTCAAGCAGCATAATTTCTCGGAACATTGATAACTGAATCACTGCCAGGTATTGAATTTTCAAGGTGCATAGATGCTATCTATGTGCGAAGTTTGAGTAAATAAGATATGAAAGCAGATAAAGAATAAAGGTTTCGGATATTAGCTTGATGTATCTTGAATATAAATGCTCCATAGTGTGTTCGTTTTGAACGCCTATGGGCATTTGTTATGTTTCAAAAAAATGAAATCATATAATCTGCTATTATCTTATCAGAAACAACAAGTTGATCAAATTATATGCACATTAGGAAGGAGATTAAGCTATGAACGATTCAATTAATGAAGAAAATGTAACAATTCCATCAAACCAGGATGGTGAACCGGAGGAAAATGAATTAGACGTTATTGAGCCAGATGAAGAAAACGAGACCTCTGAGGAGAGCTTGATGAAGTTTTTTTCAATGATCCAGAACTCAATGTCGGATAATGATGACGACGATGATGATATCGGAACTTCTATGGATGCGAATGACTATCATAATAAGGCAGTTGATTACGCACGAAAAGGAAGAAATGATAAAGCAGTTCAGATCTGCAAAGAGGGACTTTCGCATTTCCCACTTAATGTGGATTTAATTGCCGACACCATTAAGTATAGTTGTGAGATGGGAGATATGGCTTGCGCTGAGATACATTATAAGATTTTAAAGGAAAAAATACCTTATGAACGCTGGAATTGGCGCGCATTTACATTTTCATTTGATTATTTGCTGGAAGTTGATCGGGTCGGAAACGAAGCTATATGCAGGGAACTTATTGAACAGTATAAACTGCACATTCCGTATGAGGAAAAGTCTTATATGGCAGAAAGCAAATTGGAGTCAGCACTTGGTAATTATGAGGAGAGTATGAATGCTCTTAAAAAGGCAATTACAGAACATGCAAATGCGAGTCAGTGCGCACTTCATTTGGCTGATATGCAGTTAGAGTGGGGATTATTTGAGGATGCCGTTGATACTGCAAATTATGGTATTTCGGCATCGGCAGAAGTGCAGCCGTCTATAAATATTCCGTATCTCTACTTGGTTCGGACGCTTGCTAGAGATTCAATTTTGCATAAGAGATATTTTTCCGGAGACAAGGTAACAGAACATGATGTTGAAAAAATCTCTGAGGAATACGAACTCCTTGAAAGAGAATTTCCGGAATTACTTAGGCACACAGAAACAGTTGAGATGCGTAAGAAAATGTTGAAATTTATCAATGTAGAAGCATAAAAAATCAAAACTCTTCTCGGCTGAGTACAAAGCTGAGAGGAGCCTTGAAAAGTTCAATCAGGAGGACTTAGTGCTATGGAAGAATTAAGTGAAGTTAAAAGACTATTATTACGGCTTAGTGATAAAGACATAATGATGCTATTTAATGCCGCTAATGTAACTAAATCATTTGAAACATTCAAAATAACAAAGAGCAATTCTGAAAATAAGTCACAGTGGTTTGATATTAATATAAATGGACTTTCAAAAGATGGCTTAAAGCGTCTGAAGGAATTAGAGGATGAAATATCAGATCCCGTAAGTTCTCATCATGTGGATCGAAAACAGTTGCGCTATTTACGTACATTAAAAAGAATGAAGATGAACGTACCGGAATTATTTCGAGAGGAACAAGATCCAAAGACACTATATAAGCGTTTAACGGATTTTTGCGGACACAATGATATTCCTGAGGAAATTGTTAGCAGGATTGTTCCAGCCTTGGTTTCTTATATTGAGACAGGATATATGCGACCGATTATTTTTGTTGGAGATAAAGGGTGCGGTAAAACAACAGCAGTAAGAATGCTTGTAGAAGAAGCGTTGCATATAGCTACAGAGGTTATTAAAGTTCCACAGTTGGATGGTGGGCATGGAATGACCGGTGATTGCGGCTCATATCAATCAGCTGATGTTGGGTGTATAGCGAAGGCACAGCTTAAGGCAAATTCAATTTTAGTTGCATACATATTTGATGAGATAGATAAGGTGTCAGCAAATAATAAGAGGGCAAACGTGGATGATGAATTGTTATCAATAACTGATGAGTCAAATTCAGATATATACGAAAATTATCTTGAATGTTCAATTGTTGGATTAAATTATTGCCCGATGTTTTTTACGGCAAACGATATAAAAAAGGTGAACCCTATATTGGCAGATAGGTGTACCGTAATTCGTTTTCCGAATGCTACAGTATCCCGACTTCAATCGATTGCAAAGAAGTATGTTGATAAAAAAATGAATGGCAATTTATATCAGATGATTGATTTTAATTATGAGTTGATGGATAAGTCTATTGAGAAACTTGTTAATCAAAATGTGACATCTATTCGAAAGCATCAGCAGATGATTGAGGAAGTCCTAGAGAATGCATTAAATATCGCATTTGTGCAGGAAACAGATGAAAAAATCGAAGTAACCTCTGCTATGTTTGCAAAAGCAGAGGAAGATGTAGTCGGGGTAAATGGTAGAGTAATGGGTTTTCATAACTAAAATTTTATAGGAAGGGTGAAATAATGAGCAATATTGAAGAAAGAAGGGTTGTATTGAATTGTACAAGTTATTCAATGCCGGGACAAATTCATGTAATTAGACATGAAGCAAATGAGGATGTCATACTTTGTGAGGAGATGCCTAAATTAAATTTCTATGGGATAGCTGATGGTCAGTCAAGAAAGAAGTATTGTAGAATTGGGGCAGAGCTGGCTTTGCAAGAGGTAAGAGATTATTTGGTGGAAAACCCAATGAAAGATTTGTTTTCCTATAGGTATGTTGATGAGATTCGATTTGGTATAATCAATCGAATTCGTAAGAAGCTAGTGCAATTATCTGATAACTATCAAGCTGATATTTGTGAGTTTTCTTCCACGGTGTTGGCATTAGCGATAGATTCGAAGACCGGAATGTATATGTTTGTACATTTGGGAGATGGAGGCATAATCGGAAAGCGGACTGATGGCTCATTATATGTAGTAAGCGGACCGGATAATGGAATTACGTCGGCATACACATGGTTGACGACATCTCAAAGTGCTCTGTCACATGTGCAAATTGGGTTTGGAAATGTTACAAAATATAATCGAATGGTGATGTTCTCGGATGGGGCTACTGAAATATGTAAGGGTAATACTATTAACAGTCATGCAGCTGTTCTTATTGAAAAGTCAAAAGATCATAGCGCGATATATGAATATGTAAAAGGCAGACATAATATGGACGATACAAGTGTTGTTGTGATAGATGTGTTGTGATAGAATGATAAAGAAATATCCATCCTTCTTGGAATGATAGGATAAAATCAGAATAACTTCTTCTGAATATTCTGAAAAAGTGTTAAATGTATTTTGTTTTTTTGGAGGATAATCATGAATGAGAGACACACAGAGGCTGTAAAAGAAAGTTATATAGGTTTAATTGAAGGAGATATAAACGATATTTGGAAAGATATTAATATACTTAAAGGGGAGAAAAATGCCAGTAAATGGATAAAAAAATTTAATAAAATTGCATATGATCATACTATGTCTAGTAGATTTGCGTTAATGAGGATTTTTCGTGATAGATTTATTGATAGGGAAAATGTGGATTTGGCTGCAAATCCTAATGCAGGATTTGAATATGAATTTGAGAAGAGTGATAGTACTGTAACTGTCAAATTCGATGATATATCTTTGGAACATGCTGAGAAGCTTAAAGGAAATAATACAGAACTCAAATGGTACATTGAGTTAGCATTGGAAATTGCAATGAAAGATGTTAGTGAGCAGGAACCGCCAGAAGATTTTAAAACTGCTATAGATAAAGCCTTTAATTGTTCGAGGAGAACGTCAAAACTTATGACAAAATCTGAGGCTTTCTATTTGGGACATGTTTTACATTTTACCATTGACGAGATGGAATGGTTTCTTTTAAGGGTGTGTGAAGCAGATGGGATTATCCGATATAATTGTTCTGATGATTTAATAGAGGCATATGGATTCCTTGTAGATGCCGATCTGGATCGTATAAGTAGAATAAAAAAAGTTTATGATGAGAAGTATGCCATTAAAGAAAAAACGTCAAGCGAGTATCAAGTAGGTATGACGGTAATGACAAGAAATTCCTTGAGGGATCAAGTAGAGTATTGGAAGGTTCATGATAATGATGACGTTGATGATAATTTTTTGACATGGCTGGGAGAAAGAGCTCAATTTTTGGGGCGGAATTCACAAACGGCGCTTTGTATATTTCGTAACTTAGTGGCTTATGCATATAAAATTACAAAAGGTACAGAGGAGGAAAAACCGGGGATTGCTATGCCACTTAAAGGTGGAGACTCGGAACTTTCGGAAGGATTAAAGAAAATTTGTTCAAAGAGAGAGTTAAGAAAAGAAACAAAGAGTGTGTTGTTTACTGATGATGAAGTCGATCCTGATAAATGCAAAAATGTTGCAGATCAACTTTATGAAGAAAATGCAACAAATATGTTTTTTGCTCTAGGTTCACCAGAAAGAGTATATGAGACACCAACGGTGAAAGGAACTGGAAAAGTATGTGTAAACAATGCTGTCAGTGTGAAAGAAGCTTCATCTGAGGATATATTTAGTAGCGGAAAACAGAAAAAACAAATAACTATAGATCGCTTAACAGAGATATTAGTGGACAATATTCGGGTTGAAAAAGCTGATATGTTATATTTAATTTGGGTTATTTTTTGTGCTTGTTGGCACGAAGGCGATACAAATGTAAGTGAAGTATATTATCGTTTCTTCGATTTTTGTGATGCAACTGATCAATGTTTGCGAGCAGCCGGACTCCCAGAGCTTTATCCACCTCATATTTTAGAACAAACAATATTTACTTCCATAGTGTGTGCTTATAAGAATGATCAGATATTCGACATAAATGATGAGGATGTGACTCTAGACACACCAGGGATGGTTTATGGAGAAATTTGCAATATACTCAAAAAAAATAGATCTTCAAAGAGAATTGAAGATGAGTTTACCGAAGATGAGATTGCAATTTTGAAGTTAAATCCATACACATATGAAGTCGTTCCTCGTGGAATTTCTTACACAAGTGCATTTAAACAGTATTTTTGGCTGGAATATCAGAAGCCGGGTCATAAGGATCCAACAAAAATTTTTAAAGACGCCGGTTATAATACTGATCTTTTAACAAAAAAACGAATAGATAAATTCGTGAAAAATATTAAAATGGAAGTTAAGAGTAGCTTACCGTTTACAAACGGAATTTTCGAACCTGATAAAGAATTATAGATTTATGAGTCTACAGAGAGGAGAGATGATAAAATGTGTAATTTTCGTCAGCCCCTAAAAACAGGAACACCGATTAAGATGAGTTCTGGAGCAGAGTATAAAATTAATGAGTTAATAGGCTGCGGTGGGCTTTCTCTTGTATACTCGACTATTGAGGCAAACGGTCTGTCGACAAAGATCATAAAAGAATTTTTCCCAGCTCCGTCGGAACAAGTGGGTGTATATGCTGTAAGAAATAAGCAAGGTAAGGTTTGCCCGAAGAATAGTTCTTGTCAAAAATTTTTTGAAGACGCGAGATGCCGCTTTGACGATGAGGGGATTATAGGACAACGTGTAGCTGAGGAAATTTCTCAGGTTATTCCATTTTGGGAATACTATGATGGCTACGCAGTAATGACAAGAGAAAGTAGGGATATGCTTTCGATAGAGTTGTTGACGGATAGATGGGAAAAAATACATCCAATCCCAGATGGAGAGGAGAATATAGACCCTGTCTTTGATGATATACCAAGATTAAAATATTCACTTTCGGTTATAGAAAGTCTTTTAGTAGCGTTATCGGTAATACATAAAAATTATCTTCACTTAGATTTGAGTGTTACAAATATTCTTTGGGCTTGCTCTGAAATTGAAACGGGAATAGGCGGACACATTATAATAACAGATTTTGGAAGTTCGGCTTGTTTAGATATTAATGGTGTGGTTAGACCTAATTATAGCTTGTACTCTAGCAAAGGGTTTGCTGCGCCTGAGATGTTTGATAATCCATGTGTTCTTACGGTAAAAACGGACTTGTTCTCGGTTGGAATGTTGTTAATATATCTTTGTGCTGGCAAAGATGTTTTTGAAAGACAGTTTAATAAGCTTATGCAAAATGGAAAAATGCGTCCGGATGAAATAGAACGAAGATTGGATAATATTTTTTTAAAGATCCCGGTTGATTTTCATAGAGACTTAAATAAAATACTTACTAAAGCGTTGATATCAAGGGAGTATACATCTGCAAAAAAAATGTGTGATGATATAAGCCGATTAAAGAGAGATATTCCAATTGGTCCGATTAATAGATGCGATACAAAATCTTTTACATTGTATTCACTGAAATCAATGCTTGAAGGGAGTAGGACTGCTGGATATAGTTGGGCGCATGAGCTTCGCGCACGTAGGTCGATAGATGACCCTAGTGTTGCTGATGTGTCGCTTCCAGAAGAAGTATGTGAAGCTGTTTATGATAAACAATTCAATGATAACAATGCTTTTTTAGAGAGCGTGTTGCCAGAAGGAACTATTAGGACTTTGATACTAGAAAATAAGCAGTTTACCATTCAAGATATTATGAATGGAAAATATGACAGTAGTTTGAGAAGTGAGCTTAGAAACGCTTTAAGTAGCTACATCACAATGAACATGTTGTTAACTATAAGCGATAGCTTATTACATAATTGTCATAAAGAAATACTGACAAAAGATATATCAGCTTTGTGGAGTGTTTTGGGAGAGCAGGGCGAATTTCTTTATGAATGTTGTGTGGAATGCAGATTTGAACAACCGACATCTTACCAGGTTAGTAGATTTGCTATGCTTATTGCTTTCGCTTTGATTGGCGCTGATGAATTTAAGATATTGATAGGTAATTCCCAAAAGGCACCATGTGTTTTCACTATCAGATACTGATTCTAGAGGAGGAAGGGCCCTAATGGAAGGTAAATACAACTATGCTGTAGAGGAGCCATTTAAAGAAATCAAAAGAACTCCATATTTTAACAATAAACCCATACATAGCTTACCTGATTTAAATACCGAAGTAAATGTTTGGGTTGACGATGAACATAAAATTCAGAGTATTTCAGAGGATTTCAGGGTATCTGGGAAGGCTTTTCATGTAGCAATTGACAAATTGATCAATTTTGATCAAGATGAATTGCTCATAAATCCGAGTCGGTTGAATCAATTAGAGACTGCGCGTGATTTGTGCAAACAAGGTATAAAACAGCACCCTCAAAATAAAATTCTTATAACAGACAAGATTATGATAGCAGTGAAGTCTGGAGAATTTGAATCTGTACAGGGCGACGTTTTGAAGCTTGAAAGGGAAAGGGAAGAGAAGGACTCATGGAACCGTGAAGAAACATATGATACTCTATGGTTATACTACTATATGTTTGCTATCGAGGAGGGTGATGAACAGGAAAAGTATGATAAGGCTCTAGAAATATGCAAAGCAAGGCAGACTAAATTTGAGTTTCAGGAGGAGGGATACTATCAAGAATGTAAAGTGTTGTGTAAAATGGGACACATAAAAGAAGTTGAAAAGAAGTTGAAAGAATGGTTTGCTCCAGAAACAGATTGTGGGGAAAATGGATTCAGATGTTCGGAATTACGTCGATTCTATATAGAAAAATTCCTTATGAATAGATGTGATTATAAATCAATTGAATTAGTTGCAAAATGGGGAAGTGTATATAGTAAAGACGATGAGTATTTCAAAAAAATGGAGGAATTCGCAAAAAAGAAAATAGCGGAACAGACGGTGGCTAATTCGTCCCCGAGCCCTCAGTAGATTAAAAAGGTAAATAAAAGACGTCAAAGCCTTGAAGAACTTAACTTGAATTTGGGGCTTAACACAATCAATAGGAAAGGAAGAAAAAGTAATGGACGAAAAAATGAAAATGATGCTTGAAAATTTGGTGGGAGAAAATGATGAGGAAATATATGTTTCTTCTGTGGAAGAGGCAATTAGATTACTGCAATTGCATATGACACCAAACGGAGCAAAATACCGAAGAAAGCTAGTAGAATATATGACTAATGAGGAAAATGAAGTTTTTGGTGAGTGCGATGTGTATCATAATTTTATTATGGATTTATTCCGGGTTGGTGACTACTATTTGGCGTTGCTGGTTTGTGATTTTGCATTAGAACTTGCGCCAACCAACAGAGATATACTGGCAGATGCAATTAAGGCATGCAAAAATAGCAGTCAATATGAAAGAGGCGAGAAGTATCTTAGTAAGGCGGAAGAATTAGATTATTCTATATGGACGTATCGACTCTTTTTATACAGCATTGATTTTTTACAAGGGAAGATGAATGCATTCCCAAGCGATATGGATATTTTTGATAGAGCCGATAAACTTGCCAATGAATATATCAAAAAATTTCCTTTTGATGAGCATGGATATAATCAAAAGGCAGAGTTGCTTATAATGCAAAATAAAAGAGCCGAAGCTATTCGACTACTTTATAATTATATAATAGATCTAAAGCCGGAAGACAGAGAAGGTTCAAGACTCATATGTGCACAGTGTTGTGTTACGCTTTTAAATTTGCTGGACGATTCCAATAATTACGAACTGATTATTAATATATGCAATGAAGGCTTAAAAAATTCAGCTCAAGAACAACCTTCTGCCAGAATTGGATTTTTCATGTATCGTAAGGCATTGGCCATGGATGCAATGTTACATGAAAAACATTTTAAAGGCAATCCAAGAGAAGTTATTGATGGGTTAAGGTGGTATCAGACGGCGTATGACTTGAACCAAGATATGACTTATAAAAACACCATAGAGCAGAGATATACAATACTTATGTCACATGCTGATGAATATATTCCTCTGATAAAAAGGGGCTTATTTGTTACGGATGATACTGCTTGTAAATCAGAAGAATAGTGGCGTACATGAAGGCTTAACCTATTATTTACACGGACAAACATTCTGATATGTTTGTCCGTGTAAAATCTTTTGATATTCCTTGCGATATATTCACTTCATAAAGCGCTCACCCCTATCAAACGCAAGACAAGTTCTCATGAAGAAATGGCTTGTTTCATAGTTGCTGATTTTTTCGGAGTTGTTTCTTCTGCAATAATATCGAGGGGTTGGTTTTACTTTCTTTGTTCTATTCCTACGTTTCCTTAGTTTTCTCACCTTTTTTCTGCCTCTGAAGAACGGTATGAGATATAGAATGAGCATAAAACGTATGACACCAAAGGAAGCGTCGTTTAGAACCAAGGCTGTAGCACCCAACAGTATCATGGGTGGAGATAATCTTTTGTGCCAATTAATATAAGGTCTATACTTTAACATAATAGTTGGTACTGCTTGCGATGAAAGGCATATTATGGTGATTAGTAGTAGTTGAAAAATACGTTGTCTCGCAGTATGCTTTCCTACAATCAGTGGAACTAAGAGGCAACGGTTGATATGCTTTCCAAGGAACACACCGTAAGCGGCGCTTAAATAAAAATCACTCGGAGCTTTGGCTGCCTTGCCCCCTGTACCTGATGTTATTGTATTTATAAAGTCTTTGTCTGTGTTGTTGCCAAGAGATATAACGTTGATTTGGATGTTCATGCTATTGGCAGTGTTTATTAAGGAATTTTCATCAGTGTCAGTTGTGGACTTGCCATCGGTGAGAAGAATAATACTTCGGGTTCCTGTTGGAGTTCCGGCCTTTGAGAACGCCACAAATGCACAATTAAGTGCTTGGCTGATATCGGTATTTCCGTCTGTGTCGTCATTATTTAACTCATTATCCAAAGAACTTTTGTTTGTGCCAAAATAATCCAGAGGAATGTAAGCGTTGATATTGGTCGAGAATCGAATCAGACCAATTTTATGATTGCCGTCCATGTGCTCTAGTAATTCGCTTACGGCACTTAATCTTCTGTTTGAGAAGTCAGAATAGTGCATTGATGAAGAGTCATCAATTACCAAGATTGTTTCCTGGGCAACATCAACTTCGTAGTTGGCTTCCCCAATTTCATATAGTACTTCACACACACCGCCGATTATACCGGTACAAAGACTGCCTATAGTTGTAAATAGTAGTATTCTTTTAAATACGAGAGGCACATATTCTGTATATATACGACCTCTCAAGATTTCCGTGAGACCGATGAACAGCGTGTACATAGCAGTTGTAGCACAAAAGAGAATCCCTATAAGTAAAAAGTTGGGTATGTTTGTTGCATATAATGCTGCTAATTTGTAGCGCCAAAGGCAATATCCGCAAGCTATAGATAGAATTGCAGGGAGTATCATCTCCGTGTAATAGATAAGATTTTCTTTTGCCATGACATTAGTATTAGTTCTAATGGGGCGTTTGAATTTATTGAAACAATTAGTCATTTTCAAGTGAAACGTTTGTATGTTCATGTTTCCTCCAATCCTTGCAGAAGAAATACATGCAAACGTGTATTCCTTCTGCCATCTATGTGAATATAAGGGATTAGTTCAGTTTTTCATAGAATACATCTGCAGCTTCAGAACTGGCATCAGTGATATATACTACACGATTCAAACGGGCACTATCTTCGTTCCAGTTGTTATCGTCATCAAAGCAAGTATATTTATATGGATTACGGACGTATCCCAAAGAATAGCAAACCATGTTTTCTTCACTAACTCCAGCCTTAATCAGCAACGATTTTACCGTGCCTGCTCGATTTGCTGAGAGTTCAAGCAAAGCATTCTCATCATCTCCCCAAGCAGTAGCTGCAAATATTGCCAGTTTTGCGTCGCTATTCGCTGTTGCATAGGTTATTACCGGTTTCAAAGTTTCAAGAGCTTCACTTTCGGTTGACAATAGTTCAGCGGAGTCCGGTTTGAATGCAAGTGTAGTTTCAGTAAAGCACAGCACGTTATTAGTAAGGTCTATGTTATCGTTAGTTGTTGTTGAGTCTGCGCAAATAAAGTAGTTATTAAGCTCGCTCACTTTAATAGGTGTTACAGATGGATAGTCATTGATTTGTGAATTCCCATCCGGTGTGTTTGAGTGGAATGTAACATTTGTTGCACCGGCACTTTCGAAGATTGCTGACCAGAGAGACTCAAGATTAGAAGTATCTAAAGCAGTCAACTCTCCTTGTTCTCCAGTGCTTGTATCCATATATCCTGCACCAAAAATTTCCACAGAGTCAATATCTTCCATCGAAGGTATCTCCATTATGTTATTAAGATCGGCTACGGTTTCGTTGATGACATCCTCGTTTGAATAGGCATCTAAGCCCGCGGTTAAGTTGAGGGGAGCCATAGTTTGGCATAAACTGCTTACGATAACAATCTTTTTTACCCCTTCGGTATATGTACCAAGTTCATCGCAGGCTAATCTTAGAGATTTGAGCACATTTAACTCTGCATTGACCGGTGAGGTATTATTTTCAATGCTATCTATAATAAGACTGACAGCTTCTTGGCGATCTTTCTCCTTCCAAGCTCCTGATCCCCCCTTTCCATTATCTTCATATGAAAGATGATCGACGACCTTAGGTTCTCCGTCGAGCCGGAGAATGGTTGCAGTCGAGCCGTAGGCTTGATAGTAATTGGAGATTGTGTCATCTAGGAGCTGTTCCATGTTATATTTAGCAGTATATTTGCTCTGGTCGATTATATACACGCAATGCACGACGCTAGACACATCCATGCCCAGAGAAGCTTTAACCTCGTTGGTTACTTCATTGCTGTTGCACCCTGTGAAAAGAAAAGAGATGCATAGGGTGAAAACTGTCAAAAATGCTTTGAATTTGTTTGCTTTTTTCTTTGTGTTTAACATAATGAATTCCTCCTCGTGTAATATGTGTTTTTTCGGTTTTCTCTTAGTCTTCAAGTTGAAATGGGCTACTGCATTTACGCTTAGCTGGCGTAGAACTCATTTCTTCTCGGTATACTTTTGCCGTTACCATAATCGTTTTGTTGAGCCGTCAGATTGGACTTATACATAGCGACAATAAATGCATGTTCGGAAAGAATTTTCTGAACATTAGCTTCATGAATCAAATCGGATTCTGTTTTCTCTTGATCTATATATTTTTCGAGTTCTGTGGCTTGAGCTCTGAGGTGCGCAAGTAAAGCTTCAGCTAATACACCCATTGAATGCTTTAGGGATTTGTGCATTCGAGGGGCCATAATTAATGTGTTAATTGCAGAGTATGTAAATGAGGCCAATGTAGTACCTAATGCAACAGTAGACCAAAGAGTAACCATAGCATTTTGTGCATTCCTGTCTGCGCCGCTACCGTCAAAAACCAAGTCAGTAGTGTTCGCCCTTATTTTGAATAGCATTACAATGAACGAAATAATAACAGCTATCAGCAATCCTATTACAACCGTGATTATCCTTTGATTTTTGACTGAAATAGTATTCGTTTTTTCGTTTGAAAAGATGTATTCCGCTATAGCGTTTGGCGCGTGATCAAGTATAATTGCAAGTGTCATTGTCAGTATCAATAACATGAATACATTCTCACGGTATATGCTATTAAAGGATACATAATAATTGATGGCATCGGCGATGACAAATAAGAGAATTATAGCCTGATATAATTTGGAGCCTTTCTCTATACGAGATGATTCCATGTCGTTCAACTCATTCAAATTGTCAAAACAATAGTCTCCTTTCCTGATTCTCTTGATAATGCGAGAATTCCTAGATTTTGAATGAATCTTAAATATAATAGTAGAGATTACACCAATCAAAACAGCGATTGCGAGTGCATATATAATAAATGAAGTAGAATTATTCATGATGTTTTCCCTCCTTTTTCCCATTTACATATTCCAAAAAATCTAGAACTTGACATTCTTCGTCATGGATGTCTTTTAATTTGGAGACCCTCTGGTTCTTGAGAATTGCTTCATCAGCCTGTTTCTCTGTATAGGAACTGTTTTCGGCCTTGAGTCTGTCGTCGAGAGCTGTGGCAAACATGGCATCAGTAACAATCATTTTCTTGTTTCTGAGAGCTGCAAGAAAATCTTGTGGATAACTAGGAAGTTTAGCAGATACAGGATCTCGAGAAACTCGCATCTCTGCTTCATCTGTCAGGTATTTAAGCTTGTGTTTCTTTTTCATAACATTTACCTCGCTTTCATTCTTGTTGGATGTTTCGCTACACGTTTATCTGCAGGTCGTCGACCTGTTAGTAATAGTTTTAGCATAAATTCAGAGTCAGTTTTTTTGAAAAAGAGCATTCGCAATTTTATTACCCCATTTCAAAAAAATCACGTTTCAAAATCCTCTATACTAAGCACATAAGGTTAGTTGGACAATCCTTATAGAACATGTTGTTGGGCTTTGAGATAGGAGGTAAGGACGTATGACTGTATTTAAAATGAACGGAAATGATGCTGGTGAAAACGCAGACAAGACAGACAAATCGTGTAAGAAGCCGTTTAGTTCTGCAATTGTATTTTCTGATAACGGAAAATGGAATGTTATTGATGTAATCTTGACTGGGCATTCAAACAATATAGATATGACAAATGTTGATGGCTATGCATGGGCAGGTTTTTTTGAATCGCCAATGTTAATTTAGGAAATTATGGTGTTGTGTTTTTCGAGAAGTAGATAAGTATGATGATTTATAAAATACGGTAGTCTTCCGAGACTTTGCCCTCGGAGGACTACTGCCTATTTGTTGAATAATTTAATGCCACTGATTTCAAAAAAACAAGAAATCTTGCTGTGGTACTTTAAAACAAAATAAATTAGTAGAAAGGAGTCGTGCGCATGAAGACAGTAGAAAACATGTTGATGAAATTTGAGGAGCGCTGCAGGATGGAGATTCACCCACCGGCATCCGCCAAGGATATTTCCAAAATGAAGATGAACCATCCGTTTGTTCCTTCACAGGTGCTTGATCTTTACAGGATTACAGACGGTATGGAGATTGGTATGACGGGAACAGAGTTTTATTCGGTGAGGGAGGTACAGAGCTGTAAGTATGGGGGCGCATCTTCGCCATGCTTTTTGGAAATCGGTCGCATGTCTTTTGGTGACCTGCTTGCAGTTACACCTAATGGCAAGATTGCTCTGCTTGATCATGAAAATGGCTATATAGTTCAGCTTGAGTGGGATTCATTGGTGGATTTCCTTGCCGATGAACTTTCGGCTCTTGATTAGGGGGTGATCCTATGACAAGAGAAGAAAAGCTTCAGTTGATCAGAGATCGTCAGAAAGCTGTGAGAGATGCATGGAGTAGAGAAAAGACGCTTGTTTGTCAGGGAAAGGGTACCGTGAACTGGGATAGTGAACAGCAGAGAGAACTTATGGAAAAAGGACGGGTATCCGGATACGAGGGACAGCACATGAAATCGGTCTCACAATATCCTGAATATGCTTCGTCGGCCGACAATATCCAGTTCCTGACTCATGAGGACCATTTAGCGGCGCATAACATGGGAAATGTCAATGAGCAGAATGGTTATCACTCGATTACTAACGGTTATTACGATCCGGAAAAACATGAGCTACAATCATTTGGAAACAACCCACCTCATGCTCCGGAGGCGCACGAGTTGTCAAATCCATGCTATAAGGGAGCAGAAAACAGCTACAGCCAGTCGAATGGGAATGAGCAGAATCGTGAATATTCCAAGTTAGCTTCAAATGCTGAATATTCACATGAAAGTAATGTCGGCAAGAATATGAGTAATGGATATGCAGTGTGGAGGTGATAATGATGTATGGACAAAGTGTGAGGAGAATTTTAGGTACAAGTGGTCTGCAAGAGCCGCCTACATACGACGATCCGCTTATTAAGATTCCGGGGATTGGAATTGCTGATACAGGACCTACCGGATTCGCGAATATGGAGTTTACCGCCGATCATCTGGTGAAAGGTACAGCTCTGATAGGCGCAACAGGTTCCGGAAAGAGCTATTGCCTTTCCAAGATGATCAAGGATCTGCGGTACAACATGATAGAAGACTATTCCATGATCATCATCCAGGCAAAGAATGATTTCAACAGTTTGATGAAACCCGGTGATTTGGTCATAGAACAGGGAGTGAACTCAAATAGAAGTGTGAGGTGGAACATATTCCGTGACATTCTTACTGATGGCTATGACAAGAATATGATTGAGCTCAATACACGCGAATTTGTAGCTCACCTCTTTGCAGATAAGAAGGACTGGTGCTAGAATATAAATAGTACAAGTCAAAATGAGAATCCCTAATTACAAATTTTATGGTACTATGTAGTTACCGCACTGAAGGAGGATCTCATTATGGCAAAGCACTATGACAAACAATTTAAATTGGATGCAATCCGGTATTATCATGATCACAGAGAATTAGGATTGCAGGGTTGCGCTTCAAACTTAGGAATCAGTCATCAGACACTGTCTCGCTGGCAGAAAGAACTGCGTGATACCGGAGACATTGAGAGCCGTGGTTCTGGCAACTTTGCTTCTGATGAAGCAAAGGAAATTGCACGTTTAAAGCGTGAACTACGTGATGCGCAGGATGCACTTGATGTATTAAAAAAAGCCATCAACATTCTGGGAAAATGACGGAAGCCATTTACCTCGAAGTTACTGAGAAGGCAGAAGCAGCCCACAAGGCTAAACGCCGTGTTTCTGTCTCCGGAATGTTGAAAATACTTGGCGTTTCACGTTCTGGCTATCACGCATGGCTGAAACATGTTCCTTCCAATGCTGAAAAGCGTCGGGAATCAGTAAAAGCCAAAATCAAGGATATTTACGATAAATCTAAACAGAATTACGGTGCTCCCAAAATCACACAAGTGTTACGCAAAACAGGAGAAACTATTTCCGAGCGTACTGTTGGGCAGTACATGAAACAAATGGGCATTAAGGCTCAGTGGGTAAAGCCGTGGACAATCACCACAAGAGACTCCGATTTCAGTAGCAAACTTCAAAACATCCTTGATGAACAATTTAATCCAGAACGGCCAAATGCAGTTTGGTGTTCTGACATTACCTATATCTGGACGATAGATGGCTTCGTCTATTTGACCAGTATTATGGATTTATATTCCAGGAAAATCATTGCCTGGACATTGTCAAATACATTGGAAGTGTCCTGCGTGATTGAAACAATAAACAAAGCCAAGGCAAAACGAAAAATTGAAGAACCATTGATTATGCATTCCGATCGCGGCGTACAGTATGTTTCAAAGGAATACAAACGTGTCACTGCAAACATGCAGTGCAGTTATTCTAAAAAGGCTTATCCATGGGATAATGCCTGCATTGAATCCTTTCATTCACTGATCAAGCGCGAATGGCTGAATCGCTTCAAAATCCGCGACTATAATCATGCATATCGATTGGTATTCGAATATCTGGAGGCATTCTATAACACCAAGCGAATCCATAGTCATTGCGATTACATGTCACCAAATGACTACGAAGAACTATACCGTAGATTGCAACAGAACGAAGAGCCAATGGCAAGTTAAGATGGGGAAAACCTCATTTTAACTTGTACTAAATCTTGACATAGTACCAGACTCTAAGGAGCAGTTCTTTGTGCAAGGAGCGAGAGAACTTATGTTTTGCGTAATCATTTCATATATCAAGCGGGGCTTGAACAACCTACATGCGAGAAAACAGTGGTCAAACAGGGCATTAAGAGATTTCTTCCTGCAGTTTGATGAACATTCTTATATGCGTTTGATCGAGGATTGTGGAGAATCGGGGGTATTAAACATGATTCTTGGCAACAGAGGAAACGGCGACAATCTCCAGGCGTTAGGTGTCTTTGGAGAACTGGTCACGACCGCTTTGCAGACCTTGATTGATGTTTTTGCCGACGACGGGGATTTCTCGATTCGGGAGTTTGTAAGATCGAAGGATAAGAAGGCGCTGTTTATTAACTATGATATGGCGTATAAGGCATCCCAGGTTCCGATCTATGGTTCTCTGGTAAATCTTATGCTGAAGGAAGTACTTTCCCAGAACAACAATGCCGGAAAAACCATACTGATATGTGATGAGCTCGTGACGATGGGGAAGACAGATATCGCACAGGCTGTGAATCTCGGGCGTGCCAAAGGATTGATGGTCATTGTCGGACTTCAAAGTATTGAGCAGCTCAAATCAATATACGGGGAACACGATGCGATTGCAATGCTTGCCGGTATGTGTAATAAGCTGTATTTCAGAGCAAACGATCCGACCACGAGAAATTACATTAAGGAAGATTTTGGAAAGACAACAAGAGAATATATTGTTCTTTCGCCGGGTGGATGCATGAGCGAGCGCAGAGAAGTTTACATTATAGAGGATGCAGACTTCAATCGGCTTGGCTTAGGTCAATGTTATGTGAAAAATGCAGACGGTATAACATATCTGCTTCAGATTGATTGAGAGGTGGTTGAAATGGCAAACCTGTTATCAACGTTATTTGCTAGTAATGAGATGTATTTGTCGAAACATGTTTCAGGCTTAAATAAGAGGCAGACGTTTCCTGTAAGGAACAGAATACCTATGCGTGAGTTTTTGAATGGAGTGAGCCGTGATTCTATTTTGGTTTCCGGCGGCACGGATGAGGAACGAAGCGTGTTCCTTACAGGCATCGTCCGTGCTTTCCCGGGGTGCACGGTAATGTTGCATAATGGAAATCCGTACATGACAGTTGAGAGACTGCGGCATTATGGCATTAACGCTGAAAACTGGCACGATAACATTTATGAGGGAATGACAAAGGCACAGATGATATCTCTTCTGACTGAAAACGAAAAAGATGATGACCTTTCCTTCTTCTTTTCGTTTGCGCTTGAGGTTTGTGAAGTGCTTGGAAAACCACTTACGCTTGCAAGTTTAAGTCAGATCGATTGGCTGGGTATTGGCTGGCAGGAGGAATTGCTTTCCGTCCGGGGACAGAGAGAGCGTGCGATGGATCTTCTCAGCAGATATGACAGGCATATGGCGGCCAGCTCCGTCCGTGGCATGTGTAGGATAGAACGATTGACACGCAGCCATGGGAATGCCAATGGAACTTCTGTTGATTCGGGACTGCGAAATGGACGGGTAGTTGTCAAGGCTGTCTATGGAAGTCAGTCGGCCATCACAAAGCAATGTCTGGCCATCGTTCAGGAAAAAGCAGAGGAAGGTCAGAACTTCACACTGGTTTTGGATGATGTGTATGTAGATGCACCGATTATCAGGGACAACTTCCGAAATGTCCGACTCATATTGAGCGGAGCGGACATTACGCAATATGCGGACAACATGAGGCTGACAAACCGTGTATGTTCGGTTGTGGCATTTAACCATGCGGCATATGGCAGCGCAAGGGCAATCTCCGAATACTACTTCGGTGAGTATGACCGACTCTATAGTGATATCAGCACAGGAAACAGCAGGTCATTTTTATCGCCTACGACGCACAATAAAAATGTGACGGTAAGGCAAAGCCGTGATACCAGATTGAAGCCTGAGAACTTAACGGCGATACCCGTAGGCGTTGCCTTTGCGAAGTTATGCAATGGCGCTGAAGGATATCTGGACATGAGATAGGAGGATGAGACACATGATGAAGCGAGAGGTTATTCGTATATTAGTTGCAGCTGGAATCGGAGTTATTGTTGCGCTTGTTTGGGCGTACAGGTCTGATTCTGTATGTTGGGAAATGTTGTTGCTTCCGTTTTACTTTGTGGGCACGTTTTATGCGGGAAGTGTACTGTTTAAATTGATCGGTGGGGTATTGAAGACGTATTTTTCCGGACAATTTACAAGTCTGCTGATGAATCCGCTGTGGGGAACCATCGTGTGTCTCTTATTCCTTGTGCTGGGACTTGGCGCTGTGCTTGCATTTGCCTGGTTGTATGGAATCGGGAGGTGTATTTATTCGATTGTAGTAGCCCATCAGCTTGATAAGCAATGTGGAGATACACAGACGGATTTGTACTGGTTGGAATAACAAGATAAACATTGTATATTTATACTCGACCGATATTAAGCTCTTGCAAAGAATATCAGCCATGTGCGGCTTGTATTCCGATGAACTGACCGGTGCAAGACACCCATTGATGTCGATGGATCACCTGAGGTATCTGAATAAGGACAAGGGAGAAGTTCTGCTTCTTCTTGAACGGGCTCGACCGTTTGTAGGATATCTGCCGGATATATCTGCATATCTGGTGTCTCCGACACAGCATGTCAATGTGAGTGAGAGGAAGAGACAAACTTTGACACCAATAGATTTTCAGGAGATTGTTAATAAACAGAAACGTGAGCCGATGACTGAAAAACGGGCTGAGGATGAGCGCAAGGAGCCCGTCATTCCGCCTGAGGACATAGACAAGATGATAGCGGAGATTGATCGCAAAATTGCTGAACTAGAAGAGGAAGAACGCGAGGAAAAGAAGCGGGCGCAGATTCACAAGAAAAGCAATAGCAAAGGGAAGAATGCTAATAGTGGAAGAACAAGCATGAGCTGAAGGACGATGATAGTGGTGACAGTGAGAAGTCATAGAGTTTATAAGTGTGCTTTTCCCAAAAAAATTATCGCTGAAGTTGTGATATTGTAGGCTTAGGCAATGATTTGTTAATAATAGCTCGAGGAGGTGAGCGGCTGTGCATAAACCTATTTTAGCGGTTACAGGAGATACACATGGAGAAGAAGGCAGATTTCTTTATCCAGAAGAATTAGCAAACAAGCATTTGCAAAAAGGAGATTATTTGTTTATCTGTGGTGATTTTGGCTATCTGTTTGACGATTCATACAGAGAAAGGCAATTCCTAAAATACCTTGCAGAAAATGTGCCGTATACCATTTGTTTTTGCGATGGTAATCATGAGAATTTTGATTTGATAAATTCATATGATGTTACAACTTGGAATGGCGGTAAGGTACATATTATAAAAACGGATGAAAACGGGACCCCTAAAGTCATCCATTTAATGCGAGGACAAGTATACGAAATAGAAGGAAAGCGAATCTTTGTTTTTGGTGGTGCGTATAGCATTGACAAGGCCATGAGGATTGAGGGAAGAAGCTGGTGGCCACAGGAGATGCCAAATGAGGAAGACATGAGCGAAGCAACTAGGAATTTAGAGGCTGCTAATTGGAAAGTGGACTATATACTTACACATGCAGCTCCGGAAGAAACAATGTCAATTTTTCATCCAGAGCATGTACATGAAATGCCACTTAACGGTTTCTTAGAGTATATTCGTGAAAAAACGCAGTATAAACACTGGTATATGGGACATCTTCATCGTGATGAGGATGTGTGGCGTCATCAAACAATTCTATGGTTTTCACTTCGGAACATGGAAGACAATACAGAATTCAGTTAGTGAAAGGAAAATTACGAGTGATATGAGTGGGATTGGAGGAATGAATGATGCTGTACATAAAGAAAGTAAGACTGAAAGATAAGTCAACGCTCAGCAAATTTTTATATGTAATATTGCATATTTTGGTGGGCGGATTTATTGGAATTTGGTATTTTTTCTGGCTTTCACTATTCTCCAGTGTGCCGTCATCGCTGTATGGTGATTCACCTGTCTGGCTGTTTGGTTGCATGGTATTAGTCTGTTCGATTGGAGTAGCAGTTACATTTTCTGCTCGAAGGACTTGTGGTAATGTGGTCTGTAATATAGCGGCAGGCTGTGGGCTATATGTAATTTTTCAACTTGGCTGTTATTCTGTCGCTACTCTGATTGCGATAATGGTTGCGGCTGCTATTTGCTCCGGTGTTGGAATCGTAAGGATTTGCCTTAGACATACCGAAGCAAGGACTGTGAGCAGGCAAAGATTGGCGATGGCGCGAAGAATTCGCGTCAGGGATCTTATTAGACGGAATGCTTGTATTGCCTGTGGAGTTTGTGCAATCCTGATTCCGCTTGCAGTGGGTCACACAGATTGGATGAAATTGTATGAAATCTATTGCAATCAAATGAATCGATCAATGGGAAGCAATGCTGATTTTGATTATGCGGCGACAAATTACTATGAAGATCACGGTATTGAAAAAAACTTTGATACAATCAAACGGATTTACGATAATGATGAGTGGCAAAGTCTTACTACTGAGCAGAAACACGAAACAGTGCAAGCAATCTTTGATTGTGAATGTAAGTATCTTGGCGTAAAAACCGTGTCCCTTGAGTTTTCGGATAATCTTCCCAGCTCTCTGTATTACGAGGTTAGGGCTCAGTATGACTCGAATAATAGACAGGTCACGATAAAAAATGGACTTCTTGATTACGATAATGATGAGGTTTTCATGGTGATTGCTGAGGAAGTCTACCATGCATATGAGCACGACATGATGGAACTTTATTCACAAACGCTGACAGAGTCGCAGAAGTCCTTATGGTGTTTTAAAGATGTGGGGGCATGGATTAAGAATAATGATTCGTATGTGATAGGCGGCAATTCCAGCTATGAAGCATATGAATCGCAACCCATTGAAGAGGCGGCAAAGGAATACGCGACTTATTCATGGGTTTCGTACATGCAAAATATAGGGGATGTTGTAGACGTATGCTATACCGATGAAAATTCTGATTGAACTCATGCGACATTTTGCCGGATAGCAAGGATATATTTTATAGCTTCAAATCACAGGAGGTGGTCGTATGTTTGGAAACGAAAGCAAGACACAGGCAGAGATTTTGAAAATGGAACCATATGCAAAGTTCCTTCGGCAGTTTGATACATTGAAGGATGTCAGCGGGGAAACGGTACATATTCGTATTGCATCCGATAATATTGCTTGGAACGAATATAAGCTAATTGGAGGATTTGAATTAAATCGGACTTATACAAGATGGTATGCCCTGAGATTTGTTTTCAGAACTGTGTTGGATAAGAAGGATGATTTACAGCAAGAGAAGTTCTTCGTATACCATGAGCTCCTTACGGAATTTGATGAGGAATTTCGAGATTGCTTGACGGACATGGCAGAAGATATTAGGAAGAAACAGGGCTGCATGTTTATATCTTCGCTCGCAAAATCCTGTGAGGTTGAGGCAGCAGTGAAAGCAAAAAACAGATTCTCTTTATCGTATGAGGTGGGATGCGAAAAAGAGAATGCGCGTGAAATCTGCTTGCAGTTGATTAGTCATGACGTGGCTATATTTGCAAGGAGTTTCTGATACAAAGATTTATTAAAATTTACAAGGGAGATGAACATCATGTCAATGAGTAATGAAACAACAAATGATGCAAACGATTCAAATACCGTGTCGGAGGGCAAATCGCCGTTTACAAGTACAGCATTAGGTTACATCGTCGAGCATATCTTACTTGCGGCGGTGCTTGGATATGATCTGCTACATTTCCTGCCAAAGTTCATTCGGATAGCAGCCTTTGATGAGTCGGTGGTTTGTCTTTCGGTCTGCCTGCTGATTAGTTGTGCAGTCGGGATTCTGATTACATGGTGTGACAGGAAGTGGCAATATATCTGTGTGAATGTACTTGCCGGACTTGGAGCTTATGTCGCTTGGACATTTATGGATTATCTGTCATCAGACAGATTCCGATTGATACTGACGATAGCGGTGTGTGTAGCGATTGTTGGTATGGGTTTGGCTGTATTTAGCCGGAAGAAAAATGAATCAAGCAATGGAGATTTAAAGGTAGACGAGAGAGGCAATGTTCTGGGATTGCAGATCGCTTGGCTGGGAGTCTGCCTTGTGGCTGTTACAGCTTGCATTTTTATGCCAATCTCTGTGAAGTGTATGGATGACGCGGAGATTAAGAGCACATATTATGAAAAAGTCGGCTATGATGCTGTAGCCGATGATGCCTATGAGCCAACATATGTATATGGAGATGAGTATTCTCTGGATAATAATATCGAAACCATCAAGAACATTGATGACAGTATTTGGACGACGATTTCCGATGCGGAGAAGGAGGCAACTTTACAGGCTGTAGCTTACGCCTATGCAAATGATCAGGGACTTGGCAGTAAGATGCAATTTGTATTCAGCGATGATTCTTACGAGGATGAGTATGGGAAGTATGAATATAATGCGGATCAATCCACGGTGTATATCAGTACAGAATGTCTGTCTGATTCTGAAACAGCTTGCCAGGCGGTGATTCATCAGGTGTATCACATTTATCAGCAGGAACTTTGTGATATCTATATAACACTTACAGATACACAACGCGCTCTTTGGAAGTATAATGATTGCGCTGCATATATACGTTATCTGAATGGAGACCCTCTTCTTGGCTATGAAAATGACGATGACAAGAGAAGTTTTGAATTTCTTGCAGAATTAACAGGTGAAACGGAAACGCGATATTATAGAAATTACGTGTATAATTATCTGAATCCAGACCAGGAAGACTAGGGGGGTGATGGTATATGAAACTGTTAAATGTAAACGGTGAGTATGGTTGTATCGCTAGCTGGGTTACGCCTGAGATACTTGAAGGTGGCAGAAAAGTTGTACTGCACAATGAATTCATGGGTAAAGAGAGGGTGTTGGATAGAAAAGAGGCGCGTTTGCTGTTTAGCATGGCTGGAGACGATGATCCAATCAAGGACAGATATTCTTCTGATATCTGCAACAGCTTGTGGAAAGAATCATATATCGAGAAAGAGGACATAAGAGAATATGAAATATTGGAGTTTGCCGCTACGATTCAGGAGAGCATAGATGAAGAAAAGGGTGTGACAGGTCACGTAAAGACAGAGGTGGACGAGACCGAAGAATATGTAACGGAGCTCGTATGTGAGGAGGCTCTTACAGAAGCAAAAAAGGTTTATAAAGAGCAGTGGAGAACATACAGCAAGTCGGCTCATCCGATGTTATGGACAGTCGTGTTATCCCTGTTGGGTGTAATATTATTTTCCTTTGGAGCAAACTTGTTGCCTCGGGCGTTGATTTCGGCTGCTGCAAATGACATGGAATGGGAACTTGGTGGATTTTTACTTATGATGTTAAGTACTGTGGTTGTATTCCTCTTAGAAGGGTTCCCGAGGGATTTGTGTCATGGTGCTGTCGGCAGGTTGTTCGGAGCCCGTGTCATTTATAAGGGATTTTTAAATGGTTCATTGTTGCATGGCGATTGGTACCTGATAGATGACTCTGTGGTTATCGGAAAATATTATGCAATCCGAAGGATGCACATCAGGCTGGCCGGCGCATATTGTGACTTCTTGATTGCTTCGATTTTGTCAGGAGTGTTGCTTCACACGGAAAATACAATTCTCTATTGGATTGTCAGCGGAATGTTGTTTGGCATTCTTATAAGGTGCGCGGTACATTTCTTTCCGTCATTTTTACATGAGGATTGTATCCAAGTGTTAGATGCAATGATGCATGCAAATCACATTTCCTATGGACTGAGTTATTTTGGCCGACTGTTTCGTGACAGTGATACAAGGCATGAACTTCTGGCTCAAAGGGGAATCCATGCAGTCGGCGCTTTGCTTGTGTGTACATTGATAGTGTTTCTCCAGATTATAGGGCATATAGGATTTTGGAGCTTGATCATATTTTATGTCGGATTGATGGGGTGATGATTATGGCGTTTGATATAATTAAGTTATTAATATTGGGTGTAAACAGTGGGTATTTCCTTTATACGGGATCCGCTCAACGGGATCTGATTGATGGCGGAATTGGAGTATTGCTGTTTTTTGTTATGATTGGAATGGTTGGCTTTACATCCGGGCATGAAAGCCTGTGGTCATTTTTGTTTGCTTTTATTGTGATAATTCCGTGTAATATCAAGGTTACAGAGTTGTTGCTGTTCGATATGATGTACAAAAGGTATCCGGATAGCTTTAACATGCTTTATGTAACGGACTATCCGTTTAAAACATTTGGTGTGGCATTTTCAAGATTGTCGTCGGTATGGAGTAAAGTCTTTACGGTAAGTATGGGTGTATTCATTTGTGTTATTATACTTATGGCGGAGTTATATGCGACAGGCTTGATCGTTCGAACAATCTGGGCAGATCAAAAAAGAGACACTTTTCGCTTATTTGTTCCGGCAGAGAAAGCTGAACAGGAAGAGGATGTTAATAAGAAAAAAGCAGAGGAATTCGATTGGAGAGAGCTTGCGCTTAAGGGTGATAAACCGGTGGGGATAGTCCATTATAAGAAACGTTCAAAGAATTCGGATGGTTCAGGCAGCGAAGAGATTGACGGAGGAGAAGATAGCGAGTAGACTTAAAACAGCTTAATGCAAGGAGTTTCTGATACACGGATTTATTGAAATTTACGAAGGGAAAGATCCGGCATGGCAACATTTTTTACATCAGATTTACATCTGGGGCACATTCATAACAACACGACGACGGACGCCTACGGTTATATCAAGGAACATCTGCCGTGTACATTGAATGCTGGAGTGGATATTAACAATTATGAGCCGGTGACATTTGAGGAGCTACTTGAGAATAATAATCGGTGGTATGAGCGGGGAGGCACTTGCGATGAGGGAGGTGACGCGAATTATGAGCAGCGTTGAATATTGGGATTTGTTTAATCGGAATCGGGTCTGGGTAAGAAATCACCACAAGCGAGGAAATCGGATTCCAGACGGATTGTATCACATTGTGGTTCATTCGTGGATTATGGATTACGACGGTAACTTCTTGATTTCCCAGAGGCAGGAAGGTCGTACAGACGCGTTGATGTGGGAACGAACAGGTGGTTCGGTTTTGGAGGGCGAGACTTCTTTGGCGGGAGCAAAACGAGAAGTCAGGGAGGAACTCGGACTTGACCTTGCTGACGCGAAAACCTTATATGTGAAAACAGAAAGAAGAGAGGTCTACAGAGACTTCTTTGATGCATGGCTGTTTATCATCGACAGGGAATCGGCTGTCTGCGACATAGATCATGTCGAGGTTCGCAATTACCGCTGGGTAACTTTGGCAGAGCTTGAAACCATGAATCAGAATGGATTGCTTGTGAGCAGTTCGCGGTATTACAAAGAGGTTTACGAGTTGTTCCTTTCGGAAACGTAAAGCGAGACTTCGAAGAGAGGGAGTGATGATACATGAGAACATTTGTAGTTTCAGATATACATGGCAATTCCAAGAATTTTCATAAGTTGCTGAAAGACGTTTCCTTTGACGCAAATGTCGATAGGCTGTATGTCAACGGTGATGTGCTTGACCGTGGGAAGCGTTCGCTGAGGTTCTTGTATGAGATTAAGCAGATGGCAGAGGAGCATCCTGGGCATGTGCTTCTTACCATGGGCAATCATGAGTTGTTCTGTCTTCAGTATATTCGTAGGGAATTGTCAGATTTTGCATGGCGGGCATTTGGCAGCACGGATACGGTGGAGGAAGTCAACCGCCTCAATCCGTCTGAAACAGAAGCTCTTGCTGAGTATATACAGAGCCTGCCGTTATACCTCACGATTGACGGCGCAAAGGAGGGAAAAGACGGACAGCTGATTATGACACATTCCGGGTTTCAGGCGGAGTACATTGTCAGAGAACCGGACGGCAGTATCAATGTGATCAAGACAATCGAGAGCAGTGCAAGTTCGGATTTATTCAAGCATTTGGTGTCAAATGATATTCACTACATACCCACTGCGGACCGGAAAGCATTTGACCGGACGGTTTTGGTCGGACACGTACCTGTGATGTGTCTGCACTATGACGGCTCATACAAAATTCGCCGGGACCGAAACTTGATCAGTATAGATTCCGGGGCGGGACACAGAGAAAGCGGCGGACGGCTGTCACTGTACGAGGTTGAGACCGGAGCGGAATATTATAGGTAAAGAATGAGATTATAAAGGAAAGAATTGGAACAGGGCGCAACGAGTAGGACGGATAGAGCCTCAAAATTTCACACCATATCCCAAAAATCCGGTGTTGGCAAATTTCTTTGTTAATATTGGCTATGCAGATTCATTAGGTTCAGGCGTTCGTAATTTGTATAAGTATACAAAAATATATTCGGGCGGTGAACCCGATTTTGAAGAGGGAGATGTTTTTAAACTGACAGTTTCACTTAAAGAACGCAATGAAAGTGAACGTGTTGATGATAATGGCACCAAAACTGGCACTAAAGTTGGCACCAATGGCACTAAAACTGGCACCAATGACACCAAAACCGGAACGGATGTACACGAAGAGGATATTGGGGCAAAGATTGTTGAGTTGATTAGTGAAAATAAAAAAATAACGCAGAAAGAAATGCAGGAACAAACCGGAACTTCACTTAGATCAATTAAACGTTATATATCAAAATTGCAGAGTGATGGTGTTATAAAAAGAGTTGGCTCAAGTCGGAGCGGATATTGGGAAATAAACGAGTAATTTTAAAACCATGGTGCATTTCGGGATCTCGTTCACCGGTTTTGTTCTTTGTAGACTTTGGTGCAGCAATCAGGCTCGCATCCACAATCGTTCTGTAGATGGTGCAGAAGTCGTATACAGAGGAAATGAGGAAAATCGTATCCGCGTTGTAATGAACCACAACGGATATGAAGCAGTGAAAACTGCAGGAACATTACACAGACAGAGACGACCGGGTTAAATAACCCGGTCGTCTCTGTCTGTTTCAAATGTTTATAATTCAGAATAACCATAGCTGTTAACGATAGCTTCAATGCGGTTTCCGGCCTGACACATTGGACACTGGTCATGAGGATAGGTCTTGTAGTCAGGAAGATCTTTTTCGGTGAAAAGTGCATGTACCGGATAACCATCAACCTCTGTCGCAACAGAGAAGATTGCTGAGATACCTGCGATAGAACCACCGTAGTATTTGATACACTCCAGACTCTTTTTGATCGTTTTACCGGTTGTAGCAGATGCGATCAGAAGAAGCACATGCTTGCCTTCGATCATTGGCTGGAGGTTGTCACGGAAGATCAACTGGCCGGAGCTGTGAACCTCAGGTGTAACAACGTAGATGGATTTGTGCTGGTTCATGGAAGTGATACCGTTCTGACTTAAGGTTTCTGCCAGATAAGCACCGATCACTTCAGTTCCGTCCATGCAGACGATCGTGTCAACAATGGTTGATGCCATATATTCGGTTCCCATGGATTTGGCAGCGGCAGCAGCCATAGTGCCTCTGACCTTCAAGGTTGTCATATCGATATACTGGTTGATATGAGAATGGTTTGTAGCAAAGTGACCGTTCATCACTTTGATATATAACTGATTATTGTAAGAAGATGTTAATTTCATTGGTTCATGTTTCATATGTATGTACCACCCTTTCATTTAAATAACATATATAATTTATTATACAACCTCTAAAATAGTGTTAACGACCAGATCATTCTGTTCCGGATTCATGAAGCAGAAGCGGATATAAGAATTATCCAATCCTGTGATGTCGGCACAGCTTCTGATATACAATCCCTTACTCTGGCAATGTTCCACAACTGTCTGAGCAGTAATATCGTTCTTTAATAATTTAACCAGAATAAAATTTGCATCCGGCTTATAGAGCTTAATCGTCTTGCGGCTTGCCAGTGCAGAATAGACGAGATTCCGTTCCGTCTTCATCAGTGTCTGGGTCTTACTTATGTAGGAAGCATCCTTGAACATATCAATGCCGGCTGCCTCGGCAAGTGCGTTGATCGCATAAGGAAAACCGGTGATTGACATTGTCTTTTTAAAAACCGGATTAGATGTGATCGCATAGGCTAATCGAAGACCGGGTACTGCAAAGAATTTACTTGTGTTTCTGAGAACGTAGAGATTGTCATATTCCTTAACCAGCGGAATAGCGGTGCAATCATCCTTATCCTGAACGAAATCCATATACTCCTCATCAACGACCAGTGCAATATCATTTCCTGCGCAGATCTTTGCAATGAATTCCAGAGATTCGCGGTCGATAACCTGTGACGTTGTTCCATTTGGATTCGAGATAAATGCCATATCAATGGACTCATTTAACGTAGAGATGAAATCCGCAATATCCAGTTCATAATTTTCCTCTTCGGATAACTGATAATATGTGATATCACAGCCGTTCATTTTTAGGAGCTTCTCATAATTTTGTGCTCCCGGTGAAAGAAGGACAGCATGTTTTGGACTGTTGAATTCGATCAGGAGTTTGATAAATTCATATGAGCAGCTTCCGACAATGATATCGTCCGGATCCGCACCAGAATAGCCTGCAATACTGTCTTTTAATCTTGTATATGAGCCATCCGGGTAACGCTTCAGATCTTCGATACTGTTAAGAATGACATTTTTGACAGAATCCGGAACCCCGAGCGGATTCATGTTCAGGTCAAATCTTACAGATTCATTCTGGGAGAGCAGATTGCTCCCAGAAAGATGTGACGTACTTTTTCCCATAAAAAATTCCTCTTTTTCCATATATAATGTTTCAAAAAACTATTTATTTTGCTATAATCAAAATATATGTTTTTATATAATTATACCGATTCGGGGATTTAATTACAAGAAAAATACATGAGTTTTAATAAAATGATTACGAAAGCAAGGAGAACCAGATGAAAGGGATCGTAGAACAGTACGCCAGAGGAGAATTCAATGTAGAAAGACCGGATATTGATATTTCCATTGCAAAGCTGGAACTGGCTGTGGAAGCCGGCTCCATATTTCAGGGAACCTTTAAGGTGGTGTCGAAGAATGATGTACCGATCAAATTGATGGTATATGACAGCAGATACCTGTTCGATTTCAAGAGTCATACATTTGTAGGCAGACGGAATACGGTTGCCTTTTCTTTTGATGCCCGCGAAATCGAAGAAGGCAAGAGCTTTAAAGGACATATCAACATCATAACGGATGGTGGAGAATATAAGATCCCGTACAGCGTAGAGGTTGTTCCGCCTTATGTTCTGGTAGAAGACAAACGGATCGAGGATCTGTTCCAGTTCGCGACCTTCGCAGAGGAGCACTGGGATGTAGCAGTTCAGATCTTTGACAGCCCGGAATTCGTGCGTACCTTTTTAGGGGATGACGCGATCATTAAGGGAGTCTATGAGAGCCTGAAGAAATCGTTATCCATCAATCAGGCAATGGAAGAATTCCTTGTATATACCCATAAGAAACGTGTGCTTACACTGACAGCAAAGCAGCGTGAGCTGTTGATCGAGATGCCGGATGAGCTGGTTCGTGCAACGATCTCCGTAAATAAGAACACCTGGGGTTATACCCATACCTATATTACATCAGACAGCGATTTCCTGATCCCGGAAGCAACCCGAATCACAGGTCAGGATTTCACTGGAAATAATTATGAGCTGAACTTCCTGATCGATCCGACGAAGATCCCGGAAGGGGTATCGGCAGGTTATATCCATTTTAATAATACCCTGCAGAACATCAGCGTGAAAGTCAGCATCAAGAAGCCGGAGGTTCAGAGAACCGAGCCGAAGAATCGTCATGTGAATTTCATGATCAAGAAAGGTCATGAGGCACTGGCAAAAGCATACATTGATTTCCGTACGGATAAGATGGCACTTGCTGATTACACGAAACGTTCGACAGAGGCACTGGAAACACTGGTCAAATACAGACCGGAGGATAACATCTATCGGCTGGGACTGCTTCATATGAAGCTGTTAGAGGGCAAGACAGAATATGTAAAACAGGAATTTGTCCGTATCGATGCAGATGCCGATCTGAACGAAGCAGGCAGCATGGAGAAGTGTTATTACAGTTATCTGAAATCACTTTTGACAAAGGATAAGGACATGATCGACAGCACGGCAAGACTTGTCCGCGGACGACTGGAACAGGAGAAGGACAAGCTGTTCTATTTCTGGCTGTTATTATTTGTAGATTACAGCTATACGGAAGACAAATGGAACCTCTATGAGGATATCCGGAAATTATATAATGAGGGTGTAAACAGCCCGGTTATTTACTTTGAAATATGTGATATGTTCAATAAGCAGCCGCTTATGATGAAACGGATCGCACCGCTTGAGATCTCAGCTATCCGATGGGGTATGCGGCATGAATTTGTATCCGAAGATGTCATTATGGAATTTGTAAAGACGGCTGCAAGAATGAAGCTCTTTGATATTCACGCATTCAAGATGCTGGAGAATATCTATGCAGCAAAACATGACCGTATGACCTTGGATACGATATGTGAAATCCTTCTCAGATTTAAAAAATGTGATAAAGAGTATCATGTATATTATCAGGATGCGGCAAATGCAGGAATTAAATATGTTGGTTTGTATGAGGGCTTCTTAAAGAGTATGGATAAGAAGACGTATCAGCCGATACCGGAATCCATTCTCCGTTATTTCAATTACAAGAATACGTTAGATGATGAAGAGCTGGCATATCTCTATGCAAATGTCATAATGAATAAGGCACAGAATATGAATGTGTTCCATGAGTATATTCCGGCAATCGAGAACTTCATGGAGAAGAAGATCATTGACGGAGAAGTGAGTGATGATCTGACGGTTATCTATGAAGAATTTCTGGAGCCGGAGAGTGTGAAACCGGAATTTGCATCAAAGTTAATTAATATCATATTCAAGCAGAAGCTGACCTGTCGGAATAAGAATATTGTATCAGTGGTTGTAACACATGAGGAACTGGAAAAGAGTGAACAGGTGGATGTGATTGACGGAGAAGCTTATGTAGAGATCGTGTCAGAATCCGCTATCATTACATTACTTGACAGTCGGGGCTGCAGATATATCAATACGGTACCATACCGGCTTGAACCGGTTGTTGGAGAAGAAAATTATCTGGATATCTGTAAAGAGTATAATCCGAAGGATTACCGCCTGTTATTATTTGAGTATAACGATATAGACAGCTTCTCATATAAGGATGCATCCGAGATCAATCTGGCGCGTGATATCTCTAACTGCCCGAATATCAGTTATCTGATCCGGCAGAGAGCACTCCGCCATATGGTTGAGTATTATCATGAGAATTATGATGCGGACATTTTATATAAATATCTGTCGCGAATTGATCTGGATTATGTGGAAGTAGAGGACGCTTCCCGGATCATTACATATTACATTTCTTTACGGATGTATGAGCAGGCATTTAATGGAATCCATCGGTTTGGATATGTAGATGTGGATGTGGATGAACTGATACGGATCGCGGAATTCGGAATATCCGATAAGCGCTATGATGATGATCGGACGTTATTATCCATCTGTGTATATCTGTACCGGAGGGGGTATGCGACACAGAAGGTTCTGGCATTCCTGATCAATAACTATAATGGTTCGTTAGAGGAAATGGCAGAGCTGTTTAAGGCAGTTAACACAAATTATCGTGATATTGATATGCTTGCAGAGAATATCTTGGCACAGATGATGTTTGCGGATGCTTATACAGAGGCAATCTTTGATATCTTTGCGCTTTATTACGCAGGCAGAAGCAGGGGCATGGTAGTCAAGGCATTTTTACGGTTCTGTGCATACCAGTATATTATCAAGGATCTGAAGATTCCTGCGGATATCATGGAATGTCTGTATAAAGAGGTGGCGAAGAAGAACATTACAGATGAGATTTCAGAGATGGCGCTGCTCTCTTATTTTGCAGGCTGCGGTGGACGGTTCTCGGCAGAACAGAAGGAATGGATCCGGAATACAGTTCGTCATTTTATAGACAGCAGTAAGATCCTGCCGCTCTTTAAAGAATTTGCATCCTTTGTAACATTGCCGGATGATATGAAGTTTAAGACCTATCTGATCTTTAAGGGTGAGAGCGGCAGACAGATCTGGGTAAGCTACAGCTTCGGTCAGGAAAGCAACAGTATGGCACATTACAAATCGGAGCGAATGAATGAGATCATACCGGGAATTTATATCAAGGAATTTGTTGTGTTCCACGGAGAGACGCTGTTATATTCCATTGATGGTGCGGAGAGCGGTAATTCATCCATCGTTGAGAGTGATATTTTAAAGAATACAACATGTCATAAGAAGAACAGTAATCGATTTGAGCTGATCAACAGTATGCTGATCAGTCAGGAGACAAGAAATGATCAGGAGCTGATCCAGGCGATGGATACCTATCTGAATAACACACATTTCTTTGAGGAGAATCTGATATTGTTATAAGACAGCAGAAACAGGAGGAGATAACATGACGGAACATCCATTATATCTGGGATTGGATCTGAGTCCGGAGTATACACAGTTAAGTTATTATAAGCTGGATGAAGGAGTACCGGAATCAATCTGTCACAGTGATTCCAAAGATACATATCTGCTTCCAAATATTATGTTTTATACAGATAAATATAAAGACGGAACCGGAGCAAAGGATGAATCCGGTTGGAGTGTCGGAGCGGTGGCTGCAGGGAAACGGTTCAAGGAAGATGGCGTGGTGGTTGATCGTATTTACCAGAAGACGATCATCAACGAGGACACGGAGATCTATGGAACAAGTTATAAAGCAAAAGACCTTCTGGTCAAAATGCTGCTGCTTCATATCCGGGAATTTACAAAACAGTTTGAAAGCTATGAGATCAGGCGGCTGGTAGTAACGATCGCAGATGCCGATATTCATATCATTAAGGCGGTGCAGGAGTTACAGGGAGCGCTTCATTTAAGTGATGAACAGTTTGAGATCACAAGCCATATAGACAGTGGAATTTATTACATCTTTAATCAGCCGGAGTCGTTAAGAAATAACAGTGTGGTGTTGTTTGATTTTAACAGCAGCGGGCTTGATTATTACAGATTCGATATTACGCATAACAAATCACCGGAGATTGTGGATGTATTTCATCAAAACCTGAAAGACCGCTTGACATTTTCAGCGTTTAAGAAGGATGATGAGGAGCTGGATGAGCAGTTCGCAGCAATCTGTCAGGAGCTTCTGGCAGAGACTTATGTGTCCTCGGTGTTCCTGACCGGAATTGGCTTTGCGGATAACTGGCTGAAGGAGTCGGCGACGATCCTCTGTCAGGGAAGACGGGTATTTGTCGGTCAGAATATCTATACAAAGGGAGCCTGCTACCGGGCATTTGGCGATCGGCACAGCAAGGTGCTTGATCGTTATCTGATCCGGTCGGAATATACAGTTGGCTTTGATATAGGTATCAGTTTAAATGATGACAGCAAGACATTTGTGCCGATCACCAGAGGAGGACAGGAATGGTTCCACACAAAGGGAAAATTATATATCTTTCCGGACGAATCAAATCAGGTGGAGCTGATCTATCGCAACATATTGACAGGAGATTATGATAAGGAACATATCGAGATCCACGGACTGCCGAAGCGTCCGCCGAAGACGACCAAGATCTCACTGGAAGCGGAATTCTACAGTGCGGAAAAGGGAGCGGTTGTTATCAGGGATGAAGGATTTGGAACGATGTTCCCGACCACAAATAAGATATATAGGAAGGAATTTGACCTGAAATGGGAAAAATAATTGTATGTAATACAAAAACTGCACAGAATCCATATACATTCCTGAATACCAAGGTATCTGTATATTCCTACGAGGAATTGTGTTACTACCTGTATAATAATATGGTGCTGGTTGGGGAAGAAGATGTGACGGCGAGATTGTCGGCATGGATCAGAAGAGAGCTTGATCTCACAGAGCTTGCGGATAAGATCGATACATTACTTGAGAAGCATGCATTTGTTCAGGATATCATGGTGGAGATTCTTGTGTATGGCGGATATTACAGCAGTGAAGAAGTACGGCAGTTTATGGCGGAATGCCAGAAGCTTCGTACGTTAAAATCATACGAAGTCGAGAAGCTGCGGGCGGATGGATATCTGCGGTACAAGCATTATATAAAAGCGGGTGCGCTCTATGATGAGGTCATCTGCTATCTGGAAAAAGAAAAACAGGAGGATGAATTCCTCGGAAATGTATATCATAATAAAGCAGTTGCTCTGGCCGGAAATCTTCAGCTTGATGAAGCAAAGAGCTATTTTATTAAGGCATATTCATTAAATAAGAATGAGGAATCCCTGATCGAATATTTCTGTGTGCTGGCAGTTACAGTGGATACTGCGACACTTGAAAAAGAGATTAAGAAACGAGGACTTCCTGCGAACTTTTTAGAGGATCTGATGAGTGAAGTCGGAGATTCTAAAGAAGATGTGCGGGAGCTTCCAATCTACAATAAAGTCCAGAAAGCGGTTTATAACCGACTTCATGGACATATTGAAGATTATGACAGGCGTATGGATACGATTCTGTCGGAATTAAAAGACGAATTCAGGGATCAGCTTGTCTGATAAATGAAAGGTAAAGTTGTGTATGAAGTATGATGTGATTATTATCGGTGCAGGACCGGGAGGAATCTTTGCGGCATATGAACTGATGAAGAAGAAACCGGAGTGTAAGATCGCTGTATTCGAAGAAGGATATACTTTAAAAAAGAGAAAATGTCCGATTGATGGCGATAAGATCAAGAATTGTATTAACTGTAAGCATTGCTCGATCATGTGTGGATTTGGCGGAGCAGGTGCATTCTCAGATGGAAAATACAATATCACAAATGATTTTGGTGGAACACTGTATGAATATATCGGTAAGCAGAAAGCTGTTGACCTGATGAAGTATGTAGATGAGATTAATATGGAAAATGGCGGCGATGGAACAAAGCTTTATTCAACCGCCGGAACGAAGTTCAAGAAGCTATGTCTTCAGAACAAGCTGAAGCTTTTAGATGCGTCGGTTCGCCATCTGGGAACTGATATCAACTATGTTGTTCTTCAGAATCTGTATGATCAGATGAAGGATCATATGGACTTTTATTTTGATACACCGGTTGATACAGTACAGGTCATTGATGGTGGTTATCGTATCATCTGTGATAAGGGTGAATTCGACTGTGAGAAATGTATCGTATCCGTTGGACGAAGCGGAAGCAAATGGATGGAAAAGGTATGTAAGGAGCTTGAGATTCCTACAAAATCCAACCGTGTCGATATCGGAGTCCGTGTGGAGCTTCCGGCAGTTATCTTCTCACATCTGACGGATGAATTATATGAAAGCAAGATTGTATATCGTACAGAGAAATTCGAAGATAATGTCAGAACCTTCTGTATGAATCCAAATGGAATTGTGGTAAATGAGAATACGAATGGTATCATCACTGTAAACGGACACAGCTATGAGGGTGATGAGAAGAAGACAGAGAATACAAACTTTGCACTTCTGGTTTCCAAGCATTTCTCAGAGCCATTTAAGGACAGTAACGGATATGGTGAAAGTATCGCAAGATTATCAAACATGCTAGGCGGTGGTGTCATTGTACAGCGGTTTGGCGACCTAGTCCGAGGCAGAAGAAGTACCGTGAAGCGTATTGAAGAAGGGCTGGTAACACCGACCTTAACGGCAACACCGGGTGATCTGAGTCTTGTCCTTCCAAAGCGTATCTTAGATGGAATCATGGAAATGATCTATGCACTGGATAAGGTAGCACCGGGAACAGCAAATGATGATACTCTGTTATATGGTGTGGAGGTTAAGTTCTACAACATGGAAGTGGAGTTGGATGAGAATCTGGAAAGCTGCCACAAGGGCTTATATGTGATCGGAGATGGCAGTGGCGTAACGCATTCGTTGTCCCATGCCTCCGCCAGTGGTATCTATGTAGCCCGTCACATCCTTGGCGAGTAATGGCATAATGATAAAAAGCCGAAGATTTTCAGACATCGGCTGCTATATAATACGAATCCCCTTGTAAAGGCTCATGATATTTTCTGCTCACTGCATATGCCTGATCCGTAAATGCTCCTGTGCCAACTCGCCCTTCGGGCTCAGACAGGCACCCGCATTTACTGGCAATGTGCAGTTCGCAACGAAAAATCATGAATGTCTTTATCAAGGGGATTGAATTATATAACAGCCGATGTTCTTAAGAAAATCTCCAGCTTTTTTTCACAGTATGACGCATTCTTCATATATAATATGAATCCCCCTATAATGACGTGCCAGATTGTCTATTCTCTGCACATGCCTGATTCGTAAATGCTCCTGTGCCAACTCGTCCTTCGGACTCAGATAGGCACCCGCATTTACGGATCGGGCAATATGCGGTGGGCAGAAAATATCATGAGTCTTTACATGAAAATGTGTATTATGTGGCAGGCTCTATCATGGAACAAGCTCCAGCTTTTCAATAATAAATCCAGCATTCTCCATATGATATTCGTTGCCACAGTAAGGGCAGCTGCGCTGGCGTACAGTATCGAAGCTTGCGCCACAGGCAGGGCAGTGGACGGAAGTAATGGAGAAACCGGGCGGTTCTATGTAGGCGGTATTTCTCCGGAGGGTGATGTCGATACAGTCGCCCCGACGGTTTATGGCGCCATCATGTTCACTGTAATTTATCCACCAGGTACGAAGATTCAGGCACAGCTCACTTCCCTCCATGTGGATATTATTGACAGTTAAAGCCTGCATGTAGGTCATCTCGATGATATCCTGAAAATATGGATCAAAAGAAGAACCACGATAGAAAGCAAGGTTTTCCGGGTGATCTGCCAGAACGGTCATGCGGATCAGGGCGATGATCTGGCCTTCAAATTTCTCAAAAGAAAAAACAGGATCATAAGGCGCAAATGCTCGTGAGATCTTTCCCTTTGCTGTCACATAAGACCAGAATGGAATACGTTTTCGACCGTCACGATTGAACTGCTTAATGATCAAAAGAACGGATGAAAGCATAAGTCCGGTGATGCCGCCGAAGATCAGTGTGACAAAATAGGACATGATCAGGCTGGCAGGAATCGGATTCTCCCGGTCTGAAAGAAAGGAAATAAAAGTAAATAGAAATACAACCAGCATAGTAATCCATATGGTGGAGCCTCGTTTGTTTACATTTTTCATGGAAGCATTATTTCGGATAAAATAGGTATTCGTGACACGTGGGAACAGATCCTTTATCTGGAAAACGGTACTGCAGTATGGACAAGCCCTGTGTCAGGGCAGCAACCGGGTTGACAGCGCCACAGTTCGGACAGGTCATTGTCATATGATGAAGCTCGGCTTCATTTGGTGTGTGGACAACAGATTCATACATCGTATCATCGGAATCCCGGTCATATATGATGCCGGATGAATTCTCAAACCGCAGTCGTCTGGTGATATGTTCATTCATCAGGTCAACGGTATACCATGCGGTGTTTCTTGAAAAATATGTGGTTCCGGGAGTCTCTTTGGCAGAAGTCCGGAATCATACCAGTGATTCAGTTCTATGGCAAAATCATCATAAATGCTTTTGTGTTTTTCCCATGCAGGTTTGTATTTCTTAAATGCGGTCACCTGTTTTATATAGCGTATCAGTAATATAACGGCAATTATGATCAGTACGATACCGATTCCAAGGAAAATAAATGCAATGTACGATATAAAACCATTTGTCCCCATATAGGAAAAGTGTATAATGAAATATAGAAGATGTCCAGCATAAAATAAGAAAGGGCCAAAGCATGAAAAAGCAGGAAATGGCAAATACACTGTTAAAAGAGAATAGAACACATGGAACGGTGCAGTATCCGGTTGCTTTGTACGAATGGAACGGAGAAAATGAGTGGCATGTGGTTCCGCATTGGCATGAGGAAATGGAATGGATCTATTTTCAAAAAGGTGATTTCCCGGTATGGATAAATACAAAGGAGTATCAGGTTCATGCACCGGCATTTATGTGCATCCATCCGGAAGAACTGCATGCACTGATCCTGGAAAAGAATGGTATAGAAAGTGCGGTTGTGTTCCCTGTTGATATCCTGTGCTTTGAACGGTATGATGCGGCGGAGGCGAAGGTGCTTGGCCCACTTGCAGAAGGAAAGCTTCGGATGCCGGTTCTGTGCCAGAGTGGGGATGCGGCATTTGAGGAATTGAGTGCCTGTTATAAAGAGATTGAACAGGTGCTTAGGCAGATGAAAGAACATGATACGAAGAAAGGGCAGCATCTGGATTCTTCAATAACGCGTGAGAACGTGGCAGGAGAACCGAAACAGAATCTACAGAAAAATATGCTCTATTTGAATATCAAGGCAAAGATGTTAGAATTGATCGCAGTTGCATATAAGTATGACCTGTTTACAAGACAGGTCAGGGAAGACAGGGAAGAATCCGGAACGGTAGAGAATCTGAAAAAGGTGCTGCAGTATATCGGGGAGCATTACGGTTCACCGATCCGCCTGTCCGAACTGGCGGAGCTGGTCAATATGAATGAACAGTATTTTTGCCGATATTTTAAGAAGAATATCGGGAAGACGATCACAGAATATATCAATGTGATCCGTGTGGAGAAAGCGGCAACGGCACTTGCAGAGACAGAGGATAAGGTCATAGATATTGCAGCTGCCTGTGGATTTGACAATATCGGATATTTTATCAGACGCTTTAAAAAGGAGAAGGGCATGACACCTTCCGAATATCGTAAAAAGTCAAAATAGTACAATGAAATAGTCAATTTAAAGATAGAAAACCTCTATGGATTCCGTATACTGTAATTAAAGTGTAAAAAGGACGAGTATCTGTATCCGATGGTGGAACAGATACAGACAGTATAAAAGGAATACAGGAGGTTTTTATAATGAAAAGAAAATGGTGGCATGGTAAAGTAGCATATCAGATATATCCAAAGAGTTTTCAGGATACAAATGGAGATGGAATCGGTGATCTTCGTGGCGTGATCGATCATTTAGATTATCTGAAAAGTCTGGGAATCGATATTATCTGGTTATCTCCGATCTATCAGTCTCCATTTGTCGATCAGGGTTATGATATTTCAGATTATTATAAGATCGATGAGATCTTTGGAACGATGGAAGAATTCGATGAGTTGTTAGCAGAAGCGAAGAAGCGGGATATGTATATCATTATGGATCTTGTTATTAATCACTGTTCTGACCAGCATGAATGGTTCCAGAAAGCATTAAAAGATCCGGAGGGTAAATATGGCGATTATTTTTATTTCCGTAAGGGAAAAGACGGCAATCCGCCAAGCAATTACCGGTCTTATTTTGGTGGAAGCGCATGGGAGAAAGTAGAAGGAACGGACTATTATTATCTTCATATGTTTGCAAAGGAACAGCCGGATCTGAACTGGAACAATCCAGAGGTATTAAATGAATTATATACCATGATCAACTGGTGGCTGGATAAGGGCGTTGCGGGTTTCCGTATCGATGCGATCATCAATATCAAGAAAGATCTGAGTTTTCCGGATTATGAGCCGGACGGACCGGATGGAATGACAGGAATCTTCCATATGGTTGAGGGCGTCGATGGCGTTGGTGAACTGTTAGAGGATCTGAAGAAGCATACATTTGAAAAGTACGATGCGTTTACAGTTGCTGAAGTATTCAATATGAAGAAGGATGAGCTGGAAGAATTTATCGGTGACGACGGACATTTTTCAACGATGTTTGATTTCTCAGCGCATGAGATGACCTTTGGCGATCATGGCTGGTACGATGCGAAGAAGGTCGGATTTGATGATCTGAAAAAGGTGATCTTCCATGCACAGAAGGAATGTGAAGATGTCGGCTTCCTTGCAAATATTATAGAGAATCACGATGAGCCAAGAGGTGCGAGCCGTTATCTGCCGGATTACCTTCAGAATGAAGACGGAATCAAATTGCTGGGAACGATCAGTGTTATGTTGCGTGGTATTCCGTTTATTTATCAGGGACAAGAGATCGGTATGCGTAACTGTCATATGGCTTCAATCGATGATTACAATGATATTAGTACAAAGAATGAATATGCAGTTGCAATCGATGCTGGCTGCACGGTAGAAGAAGCGATGGAAGCCTGCTATGAGAACAGCAGGGATAATGCCAGAACACCAATGCAGTGGGATGATTCTGCACAGGCAGGATTTACAACCGGAACACCATGGCTCTTTGTAAATCCAAATTATAAAGAGATCAATGTAAAAGAACAGCTTGGCAGGGAAGATTCAGTATGGTACTATTACCAGAAGCTGATCGCACTTCGTAAGTCCGAGGACTACAAAGAAGTATTTACCTATGGCAAGGTCGTTCCAATGTTTGTGGAGAAGGATGGAATATTTGCATATGCAAGAAAGACGGAAGACCAGACCGTTTACATTATAACGAATTACAGTAGAGAAGATATCACGGTTGATCTGCTGACTACAAATGAGCAGCCGAAGCTTCATGTTTTGTTAGATAATAAGAATGACGTATGCTTAAATGGCAACCGTATACGGTTAAGCTCCGGGCAGGCAGTGATCCTGGGATAATGCTTTGAATAATTGATCAACATATAAAACCATTAAAATGATGGCGAAACAGTGCTTAAAAACCATCATTTTGATGGTTTTTATTAGTTACAAGGAAATTAATATATGATATTCTGTTAAAAAGTGGAAATAAATTAGGGGTATTATAATGGCATAGAAATGGGGTGCATATATGAGAAAGAATTACAGGAAAGGTATCGGCAGATGGCTGGCAGGAGTGCTGGTTATCAGCATGGCACTTGGACAGATAACAGGCTGTCAGGTGACAGGTGGGGATAAGAATGGGGGAACAACCTCCGGGTATCTGACAGAAGAAAATACTGACAGGGCAGATGGCTCACAGACGACAACCGAAGAAACGACCACAGAAGAAGAGTGGAAATCAATCGTCTCGGGAGAATACTACAGGCAGGCAAAGGTATCCGGACATACGAACCTGTATCAACTGGATATGAAAGTAGAGGAAGATAATATTTACATTAATAAGATGTTTGCTTTTGGGGATGCACTTGGAATCCAGTATGGCGTAGGAGAAGATGGTTATCTGGCACTATATGATCTGGCGGATCTCAGGCAGAAAGTGGTTGTAAGCTGCCCGAAGAATACATATGCGTCAGATGTATTTTCAAATGGAACCGATGAGGTGGTTCTCTATGATAAAGGCAACAAAGAGCTGATCCGGTATGGAGCATTGTTGGAGCAGGAGACTGTTATGCCGATCGAAAAGGGGACACCGGACAGTTATCTGATGTCAAAGGATCTCACCGGCTTCTTCTATATAAATGCAGAGGATGGACAGATCTATGAATATGATCTGCGGTCGGGGGAAGAGTCAGAGGTGTGTCCGGCGTATTCAGGAGAAGGAAAAGATACAACGTTGCTAGGATATGCGGAAGAACCGGAGTATCTGGTGGTGTCGGCATATGATAATACGGCAGAACGTGTGGAGGTCAGATGTTATAGTGTGACCGGTGAAGATATAAAAGAAACCGGTGATTATGATATCGTGCAATTTGAAGGAAGTGGGGATAAGTACTACGCATCGGTATATGCGGATGATCAGGTCTATCAGGTGTATGGAGAAACTTCCGGGGAAGAACCGGGAATTTTGTTCCCGGATAATACAGGTGATTTTCAGGTTGGATGCGATGTAGAACATGGTCTGGCTATGTATGGCAGTGCCAGCCAGTCGCAGGAGACGAATACACAGAAGCTGCAGTTTCGGATCTATAATGTGGATACCGGTAAATGTGAAAGCAGACTTGCAGTAACATTTCCGTTTGATGAAACAAATTATATTTATATCGATCAAGGTACTTATATAGATACATACAACTTCTTTGCATTTTCAACGAGCGGACTCACACCGGAAGTATACATATGGGATCTGAACGATGCGCGCAGCATTTCCGGTGATTCCAGAGTCTACCGTTATCCATGGAGTTATCTGGATCATCCGTCCGATGAGTTGAAGCAGGAGCTGCGGCAGCAGGCAAAGGATATCGGAGATCAAAATGGTGTAGAGGTACATATATTTGATGAAGTGACGGAGTGCAGCAAGGATATCTACCGGTATGAGGCATCAGACAATGCACTTCTGACCGCGCAGTCACTGGAAGTCCTGAAGAATGAGTTGAAGAAATATCCGGATCGGATGTTGAAAAATCTGGATGATGGATATGGAAGCATATTAAAGATCTATCTGGCAGGTGCGATCATAGGAACAGATGAAACGGCACTTACAACAGCTGCCGGAGTTCAGAATACTCTGGAGAATGACACATTTCTGGTTATTGATATCAATGATCAGTCCTCCTATATCAGCACGATCCACCACGAGATCTTCCATGCGATCGAGAACCATATGAATTACACCGGCTGTTGGTTTGATGAAGGAATTTGGTCGGAGTGCAACCCGGATGGATTCGATTATGATTACGATTATATTGCAAATGAAAATAGCTATGACAATACCTATGTTGCATTTTCATCCGGTGATGCGTCAGAGATTGCATTTATTGACACCTACTCAAAAAGCTTTCCAAATGAAGACCGTGCGAGAGTATTTGAATATGCCATGACGGATCAGCAGAATGATAATGGATTCTTTAGCTATGAAAGAATACGGAAAAAGTTAAAGGTGATATCGGATCAGATGAGTGCATGTTTCCCAGAGGATGATGGAGCGACACTTATGCCGTGGGAAAGAGTATTGATGTATGAAAAATAGCAAGATTACGTTTAAAACCGCTTGACACTGGAAAGACTTCTGTTGTACTATGAGATTTAGTTTAACAGCATAAATGCAAGGAAAAAGAGGAGTACCATAAAAGAACTGCCAGAGAGGAAGATCCACAGGCTGAAAGGTCTTTCGAGGAAATTTGTGGGAAGGTAGCTTTGGAGCAGCACATCCGAAATGTTCAGTAGGATGCGCCGGGTCGTTCCCGTTACAGAATAAGATGAGTGATAAATTAAGGTGGTAACGCGTAAGATACGCCCTTTGGAACAGAGATGTTTCAAAGGGCTTTTTCTATGTAAGAAGATTGATTCTGTAAAGGAAAAACGCTCCACTAAAGATGCTATAAAAACAGAAAGGATGGAACAGATGAAAGAACTGGAAAAGACATACAATCCGGCCGATATAGAAGACAGGCTGTACAGAAAATGGGAAGATAAGAAATATTTTCATGCAGAGGTAGATCGCAGTAAGAAACCATTTACGATCGTTATGCCGCCTCCAAATGTAACCGGACAGCTTCATATGGGTCATGCCCTGGACAATACGATGCAGGATATCCTCATTCGTTTCAAGAGAATGCAGGGCTACAGTGCATTATGGCAGCCGGGTACAGACCATGCAGCGATCGCTACAGAGGTAAAGGTAACAGAGAAATTAAAGGCAGAAGGTATTGATAAGAAGGAGATCGGCAGAGAGGCTTTCTTACAGCATGCCTGGAAATGGAAAGAAGAATACGGCGGAAGAATCGTAAACCAGTTAAAGAAGCTGGGTTCATCTGCTGACTGGGACAGAGAGCGTTTTACAATGGACGAGGGATGTTCAGAAGCAGTTAAGGAAGTATTTGTCAATCTCTATGAAAAGGGATATATCTACAAAGGTTCCAGGATCATCAACTGGTGTCCTGTATGTAAGACATCCATTTCGGACGCAGAGGTAGAGCATGTAGAGCAGGAAGGACATTTCTGGCATATCAATTATCCGATCGTTGGAGAAGAAGGAAGATATGTAGAGATCGCAACGACCAGACCGGAAACCCTGCTTGGTGATACGGCGGTTGCTGTAAATCCAAAGGATGAGCGTTATAAGGATATCATCGGTAAGATGCTGAAGCTTCCTTTAACAGACAGAGAGATCCCTGTTATCGCAGATGAATATGTAGATATGGAATTCGGAACAGGTTGTGTAAAGATTACACCGGCACATGATCCGAACGACTTCGAAGTAGGTAAGAGACACAATCTGGAAGAAATCAATATTTTAAACGATGATGCTACGATCAACGAGAAGGGCGGCAAATACGCAGGCATGGATCGTTATGAAGCAAGAAAAGCAATGGTAGCAGATCTGGAAAAAGAAGGTCTTCTTGTAAAGGTTGTACCACACACACATAATGTAGGAACACATGACAGATGTAAGACAACGGTAGAGCCAATGATCAAGCCACAGTGGTTTGTCCGTATGAAGGAAATGGGCCAGGCAGCTCTTGATCTGATCAAGACAGATGAGCTGGAATTTGTACCGGAGCAGTTTGATAAGACATACATCCACTGGCTTGAAAATATCCGCGACTGGTGTATCTCCCGTCAGCTTTGGTGGGGACACAGAATCCCGGCTTATTACTGTGATGAGTGTCATGAGACGATCGTTTCCAGAGAAGTTCCGACGGTATGTCCGAAATGTGGATGCACACATCTGACACAGGATGAAGATACACTGGATACATGGTTCTCATCCGCACTCTGGCCATTCTCAACACTTGGCTGGCCAAAGAAGACACCGGAATATGAATATTTCTATCCGACTGACGTACTTGTAACCGGCTACGATATTATCTTCTTCTGGGTTATCCGTATGGTATTCTCCGCACTGGAGCAGACAGGAAAGAGCCCATTTAAGCATGTTCTGATCCACGGACTGGTTCGTGACGATCAGGGCCGGAAGATGAGTAAGTCTCTTGGAAACGGTATCGATCCGCTTGAGGTTATTGATAAATACGGTGCAGATGCCCTTCGTCTGACACTGATCACAGGTAATGCACCGGGAAATGATATGCGTTTCTATTGGGAGCGTGTAGAGAATTCCAGAAACTTTGCAAATAAGATCTGGAATGCATCCAGATTCATTATGATGAACATGGAAAAGGCGGATTTCTCAAATGTAAAATTATCTGATCTTACGATCGCTGACCGCTGGATCTTATCCAAGGTCAATGATCTGGCAGTTGAGATGACAGATAATATGGAGAAATACGAGTTGGGTATCGCAGTTTCCAAGGTATATGACTTCATATGGGAAGAATTCTGTGACTGGTATATCGAGATGGTTAAGCCAAGACTTTACAATGATGCAGACGAGACAAAGGCAGCAGCCCTCTGGACATTAAAGACAGTTCTGATCCGGGCATTGAAATTATTACATCCATATATGCCGTTTATCACGGAGGAGATCTTCTGTAATATTCAGGATGAGGAAGAATCTATCATGATCTCTGACTGGCCTGTATATAAAGAGGAGTGGAGCTTCAAGCAGGATGAAAATGCAGTTGATACGATCAAGGCTGCGGTTCGTGCGATCCGTAATCTGCGTACCGGTATGAACGTACCGCCAAGCAAGAAAGCAACTGTATATGTTGTATCTGCTAAGAGTGAGATCCGTGATATATTTGAAGCATCAAAGAATTTCTTTGCAACACTTGGATATGCAAGTGAGGTATTCATTCAGGATAGCAAGAATGGTATTGATGAGAATGCAGTATCTACTCTGATACATGATGCCGCACTCTATATTCCGCTTGCAGAGCTGGTTGATATCGACAAAGAGATCGAGCGTCTGGAGAAAGAATCCGGTCGTCTGGCCGGCGAGATCAAGCGTGCATCCGGTATGCTTGCAAATCCTAAATTTGTAGATAAAGCACCGGCTGCCAAGGTAGAAGAAGAAAAAGCCAAGCTTGCGAAATATACAGAAATGAAAGCCCAGGTTGAAGAACGTCTGGCTCAGTTAAAGAAGTAATAACAGAGACGCAAGGCTGTGTCCATATATGAATCGAAACGACAGTGTCGACAGAAATGATTCATGGTATAAATTCAAAAAGAAAGAAACAGGCTGGCTGATCCGCATATAAAAGCACTGATAATACAGATGTTTTCATATCGTATCAGACAGCCTGTCTGGTATAGGAAGATGATACAGGATATAGAACCAAAACGGTTTCATAATGAATATGCATATCGAAAACCGCCGAAGAATGATGATGTGATCCTTGTATTTTCCGAGAAACTGATCCTTGCCAAAAAGGTGGAGGATGAGCATGAGCTGGTCTGGCTCACTGTCTCGGAATATAAAAGCTATATAGGAATAAATGATACGGTCACGCAGGATGCATCATGGCAGGATAATCTGACCTACCTGTTTGTGATCGATGACAGACAGTATTTTCTGTATCGGCCGCAGGATCTTGTCCGGACAACAGAGCCTTATTATGTTGAAAGATCAGCGAATGGAGCAACTGATGTAAATTGGGGAGAGCGTCTGGAGATTCCGGGTTATGAATACCGGAGCATGTATAAGACCAGAAGTTGCAAGCCAAAGGAAGAAGTGCTTGCGGCGGCAACCGGATGGCATCTGCATCTGTGGTATTCGATGAACTGCTATTGTGGAGCCTGCGGAACGCCTGTGCTCCCGGATGAGAAAGAACGGATGCTCCGTTGTCCGTCCTGCGGACATCTGATCTTCCCAACGATCGCACCGGCAGTAATTGTCGGAGTGACAGATGGCAATCGTATCATTCTTACAACTTACGCTGCAAGAGAGTATAAACGATACGCCCTGATCGCCGGCTTTACGGAAATAGGTGAGACGGTAGAGGAAACGGTTCGGCGTGAGGTGATGGAGGAAGTCGGAATACCGGTTAAGAATATCCGGTATTACAAATCACAGCCGTGGGGATTTGACAGCAATCTGCTGATGGGATTCTTCTGTCAGGCAGACAGAAAAAAGTCAGATGAGCATGAACCGGAACTGACCATCGATCATGAAGAACTTGCAAGCGGCGAATGGGTAGAGCGCGAGCAGATCCCGGACTATGGAGAACATCTGAGTCTGACACATGAGATGATGATGCAGTTTAAACGATATGGACAGGGTGTGTTTGATCTGAAAACAGACCGATCACAGGATTAAAACAGACCGATCACTATAAAAAAATAAAAATAAAGTTATCGTATTTGATATCTGAATAAAATAAAATAAAAAAAGAAAAGCATAAGGTTGAAAATAATTTCATATATTATAAAACCTGTGTTTAAAAGTAATAAAAAACGATTTGTTTCTGAAAAGCTGTTGGTTGACAAAACAAAAGCGGATGGTATAATGAGCCAAAAACCAGCTGGTAATACCAGTGTACCATACGATTTTGCAATGAGGCATTGAGAATGATCAGTGCCTCATTATTGTATCAGAATGTATTTTTGTTACAGTAAACACTTCAGGAACTGAGTAATCAGAAAAGTGAGGTATTATCAAGATGAAAGAAATCAATGCAGAGGAATTAAAAGGAAATCTGATCGAAATGATCAACAAAAAGTGGGCACTTGTAACTGCAGGAGATCATGAGAAGGCAAATACGATGACAGTAAGCTGGGGTTCCTTTGGTGAGTTCTGGTCAAAGCCTGTTATCACGATTTATATCCGCCCACAGAGATATACAAAGCAGTTTATCGATGAACAGAAGGAATTTTCCGTTTGTGTGCTTCCGGAAGAGTACAGAAAGGCACTGACTTATTGCGGAAGAACATCCGGTAAGGATGTAGCGGATAAATTTGCAGGAGCAGGGATCACCCTTGATTTCTGTGGTGATGTTCCGGTTATCAAAGAGGCAGGCATTACACTCATTTGCAGAAAAATGTGCGAAGGAGATATTGATCCTGCTACCTTTGCTGATCCTGAGGAAGGAGCAAAGGTATATCCGGATAAGGATTATCACAGATACTATATCGCAGAGATTGAAAAGGTACTTGTACCGGATGAATATTAAATTAATACGGACGTTCCCGTCCGAGAAAGAACAGTCCGGCTGCACCGGGGCCACAGTGGGATGCGGTGATCGTGCCCGCATTTAAGATGCGTACCGGATGAGTGACATTTGGAAATGTCTGTAGGACGGAGTTCTTTAACAGATAAGCAAGCTCGGGGCAGGCAGCATGGGAGATGAAGCATTTTCCATTGTAGTCTGTCCCGTTTTCTGCGTAGTATTCCATCTCAGAGATTACCTCTCTTACGGCGCGCTTCTTGCCACGGACTTTTGTATAGGCATCTGCCATTCCGTTCTGATCCAGCCGGATCAGAGGATGAATGTTCAGGATCGATGCGATATGGGAAGCAGCGCCGCTGATCCGTCCGCTATGGTGCAGAAAGGTGAGATCGGTTGTAAAAAACTGGTGATGGATACAGGTACGATGCTTCATGATCCAGTCGGCAGCTGCTGCCAATGAAAGACCTTCATCCCGCATATCAGCAACGTAGTCCGTTAACAATCCATACCCTCCTGCACCGCAGAGAGAATCAATGACCTGCAGCTGCTTTCCCGGATAGTTCTTTTTTATTGCTGCCGCCGCACGATAGGCATTATTTGCCGATCCGCTTAAGGCGGAGCTGAATGTGATATGAAGCACATCACCATTCTGTATCAATCCTTCAAAGAAATCATAATAGGAAGCTTCGTTGATCTGGGAGGTTGTAGGCAACAGCCCTTTTTCCAACATCTTATAATACTTCGGCATCAGATCCGGATTTCGTTCCATGTTATCCTCGTATACATGTTCATGAATGATGTAAGTATAAGGAATGACTGCAATTTCCCGTTCATTCAGATAAGAATATGACAGATCCGTTGTCGATTCACACGATAAGATAAAATTTCTCATGATAAAAACCTCCAATACAATTTCTGATATATTTCCTGTATTAGTATTACCGGTGTTGATGAAAATACTCTTTGAAAAAAATGTTATTATTGCGTATTTAGTAAATGACTTACTTGCATGGTTCATTGTAATATGGTTTGATCTGACTGGATATGATAATAAGTTCCAAAATATAAGATTGCATTGGCTGATTTTGATAATTGGAATAATACATATTATTGCAACAACGATTTGCTGCGTGTTTTTCTATAAGAAAGCGAGAACAAAGTATAAGATTCAAATTGGAAGCAAGCTGTTCGTATTCAATGAGATTATGGCATTATTGCCTTATTTGTATTTAATGTTCACTTGGATTATCATATAACTCGGAACTTACGGAGGAAAATAGTAATGGCACTGTTCCTACTGATTACATATATAGTAATTTTAATATTTCAAATAATATTATTTGTGATAACCATTCGCAAGAAAACAAAAAAACTTTGGCGGATATTGTTTTCGGCAGAACTAATTTCGCTACTTATATCCATAGGACTGATGATTTACTATAATAATCTTCCTGGATATGGATTTATGCCAGGACTAACTTATTTGGGAGAAGTATTGTTTAGTTTTGGAGCGGTTGTTTTGTACTGTATAAGTTTCCTGATTTCTATATGCAGTTATATTGCAATTTCAAATAAACAAACTTAATTTGAGGTATTCCACTTGTGTGTTTATTTGAGTTCCTTGAATGAGCTTAAATATTATGTTAATCTTTTAAAGAAGTTGGCGTGTAGTTGAGTAGAAAGATAAATCGAAAGTTATAAAGGAGAACTGAAATTTATGGATAATAAATGGGAAGAGTTATACGATGCAGCAAAACAGGTATTAAAACCACGAGATGTTTCGAAAATTATTGAAGCAGGAGGAGTTGCTGCTGCGGTAGAATCTATATCGGGTAAAATTTATGTTGGGGTGTGCGTAGATACAGCGTGTACTTTGGGCGTATGTGCCGAAAGAAATGCTATCTTCAATATGATTACAAATGGTGAGGATGCTATTAAACGAGTAATTGCTATTGATGGAGATGGAAAAGCCATTCCACCTTGCGGAGCTTGCAGGGAATTTATGACACAGCTAATGCCAGAAGAATATCGAAAAATTGAGATAATGATGGATTATGAAAATGAGCGAATAGTAACGCTTGGCGATTTAACACCAGAATGGTGGATATAATCTCATTTTATCAAATCGGAATTTTCTTGATGATGGAGGATGCGTATGGAACATAAGGGCACAATTAGAATAGAAACAGATAGATTAGTTCTTAAACGACATGTATTAGATGATGCAGAAATCATGTTTAAAAACTGGGTAACAGAAAAAGATGTAACAAAGTTTTTAAGTTGGCAACCGCATAAAAATGTCGACGAGACAAAGCAATTACTAATTGATTGGATAGAATCGTATGATAAGCAGGATTTCTATTTTTGGACAATTGAGTTAAAAGATTCGCATGAACTGGTTGGAGATATATCAGTAGTAAGTCTCGATGAGGCAACAGAAAGTGTGGAGCTCGGGTATGGTATTGGAAGCAGATGGTGGGGAAAAGGTATAACTGCAGAAGCAGGAAGGGCATTGGTAAAATTCTTTTTTGAAGAAGTAAAAGTCAAACGTGTATATGCAAAGCATGCTGCAGGTAATCCAAACTCAGGAAGTGTAATGCAGAAAATGGGAATGAAAAAAGAAGGAATAATTAGGCAGTCGGGAACCTGTAATCAAGGTATTGTGGATGAAGTTTATTATTCCATACTTAGAAATGAGTATTTTAGTAATGATAATTGATGAAAAAATCTAATTTAGCGACACACTCGAAAATTTCAGTTTGATTGACTGATGATACACGGAAAATAGTATTAGAGCAGGTAACAGGCAGGTGGTCATATAACAGACGGCCTGCCGTTTTTGGTGTTTATATTATATATGAATATGGAAAGAATCTAGAAGATGTTTGGGTATATATTAACCAAAATATCTTTTAGACGATTGCATAGTATTATGTTGTTGGGTATAATAGAAGATATTTAGGGATACAATAACC